>ERZ1066125.57-NODE-57-length-98225-cov-26.764684_pt1 | contig 98225 bp, 70 predicted proteins | sample MGYA00382772_ERZ1066125 | MGnify/ENA primary metagenome ERZ1066125 (study PRJEB33369, sample SAMEA5778355) | biofilm metagenome | biome: Industrial cooling water; feature: Water cooling tower basin; material: Biofilm | place: United Arab Emirates | collected... | reverse complement strand
GCTTGGTTCAAGTTTTGCGGGTATTCCATACAGTGACCTGAAAACCGATCTAAGAAAATCGCGGCGGGGTAATGGTGACGAAGACATATTTTCAGTAGAGATTGGGTCAGGCGCTGATCCGCTCAACATTGGCTAAGCGAGTGACATTAAATTCATCACGATGCTGTTCGGCTTGCCACAGATCATATTGCACTTGCTGATTCATCCAGCTTTCAGCCGTAGTGTCGAAAGCGACGGATAGCCGAACGGCCATTTCCGGGCTGATTCCCGCGCGCCCCTTCAGAATGCTTGAAAGCGTCTTGCGGCTGACCCCCAATGCTTTGGCAGCTTCGGTGACGCTCAGCCCCAAAGGCTCAAGGCATAGATTCTTCAAAACTTCCCCAGGATGGGGCGGATTGTGCATACGCATAAGCTTTTACCTCAATGATAATCCTCGTAATCAACGTTGGTGACATCCTCTCCGACAAAGCAAAATGTAAGGCGCCAGTTCCCGCTCACTTTTACTGCCCATGTTCCTTTCCGGTCACCTTTCAGTTCGTGAAGGTTCAGACCGGGCAGGTTCATATCCTGTGGACAGGTCGTGGCGTTCAACCGACCTAGGATCAACCGCAGGCGTTCAGCATGTTTGGCTTGAATCCCCGTTCTTGTGCCCTTGGCAAAGAACTTTTCCAATCCCTTGTGTTTGAAGCCTACGATCATGTTTTGAGCGTAACCGACACGATCACAGGCTACAAGTCGGCATTGCTTAACATGTCAGAGCGACTTAGAACTGTCCTGTTTTTTATCTGATGAAGGCTACTTCTTCCTCTCATTCCAGTAAATCTTGACGTTCTTGGTGCTGCGGCCTACGCCGATGATGTCAATTTTGCGGTCGCCGTTCAGGTCGGCGCAGATGATGTCTTCCACGCCGAGGCCTTTGGCGTCGAGCACCTGTTTTTCCCATTTGGAACCTGCGCGGTCGAGCGGGTGGAAGAGATATACCATCGCGTCTTCGATTTTGCCTTCGGGGACGCCGCGAAAGCCTACGACCAGAGAGTCAACGCCCTTGCCGGTCAAATCCGCCGTCCAGACAGCGTGGCCGCCTTTGTGGTTTTCGACGAGAACTTGTCGTTTCCAGAGTTGGCCGGGTTTATCGGGCGGCGTGTACACAACGGCTTGATGACCGTGCCAGGGTTCAATAGTGGCCAGGTAACGCTTGCCGCCGGGCAGCCGCCCAGCTTTGATTTCGCCCGCGCCGCGCTTTTCCGGGTCACCTTCGCCAAGTTGTTGCTTGTTCCAAATTCCGGCAGCGGTTCGTTTGAACAGAAACACGCCTTCATATCCGGCGGCCAGAAGTTCTTCTTTGCGATCGCCATCCCAATCCACAGGCCAGACGTTGTGCGTGATGTGCAATTCGTTGCTGATGATTTCGCGCGTCCACGGGTCTTTGAACGGATTGGCGGGACGGCGCAGCAAGTACAGCGAAGCGCCATCGCCCTTCCACCATTCCGGGCTTTTGTTTCCGCGCCCGTGCAGCGGTGAGCAGACGAGTTCCTTGCGGCCTTTGCCCTCAAGGTCAATCAACCGCATGCGGTGCATTGTCGGCTCTTCGTTGATTTTGATCGGTGTCCACGGCTGGTTCAGATCAGCGGGGCGTTGCAGCAACCAGACTGAGCCGCCCGATGCGGTGTTCGATGGTTGCCAATCGGCTCCCAAAATCAATTCGACTTTGCCGTCACCGTCCACGTCCAGCGCCTGCACGCAGACCGGCAGCTTCGGAAAGCCAGCCACAATGGTTCGCCGCGTCCACGAAGGATTTTCGTACCAGACCACCTGATCTGGATTTTCGGTGACAACGACTATGTCGGGTTTGCCGTCGTGATTGATGTCAGCGACCGTCACTGCGTATCCAACGCCTACGTTCGGGTCAATGACCTGTTCTTTGAAATTGAATTGTTTGGTTTGAGAAAACGCAACGGATGAGAGCAGCGCTATACAAACAAAGAGTCGGCGGAGCATCGTGTCTGTCCTCAAAGGTAGAGCAGGTTTTCCAACCTGCTCGTGTTTTGCAATTGGCGATTGATAAAAGCCGTAACGGATTTTCCAATCGGCTCAGGCATCACAATCGGCGACTGATGGAAACCTGAGCAGGTTGGAAAACCTGCTCTACGTCATCCATCAAAATTGATTTTGAGATTCGGCGCAACAGGCAGACAGCTCAGCACATGCAACTTGGCGATGCCGGTGCGGGTGTCGTCTGTGTGCCAGATGCGAACCCAGAAGTCGCGGGTTTCGCCTTGAATGACGAAAATGGAATCGCTCTGCACCATCGGCGCGGGATCGGCCCAGCAGCCTTCGCGCAGTTCGTAAAACAATTGCGGCAAATGTGGACGAAATTCTTCGCGTTCGATGGTGGCATTTTCTTCGTCGAATTCGGCGGGCGGAAGCTCGACCGGTTCCTTTGATTCCAGCAGCACACGCGCCACAGAGCGCCCGGATTCTTCGCGTCTTTTGTGTAAAGCCATAACTCAGTTCTTCTTCTGCAAGAGTTCCAACGGCACGCGTGCGCCGTATTCGGTCGAACGGGCCAACCGCGCAAAATAATCGTAAGCCAGCTTGGCGACATTGGCGATGGCGTCGTTGGCGTTGGCGGTTTCGCCGTTGTAGTTGGTCATCACCGAAATGGCGAACGGGCGACCGGGAACGTAAACCACCGCCCAGTCGCAAACGACACCTTCGATGCCGCCGGGTTTGTTGGCGATCACGACGGTTGATGGGATCAACGCAGGAATCGGCGAACTCTTGCGAAGCTTCAACACTTTCAGCACGTCATCGCTCAAACTGCGATTAACAACTTCGCCGCGATAAAGCTTGGCCATCAACTCCATCGCAGCAAACGGCGTGGCAATGTTTTCGTCGCCGCGTGCGGAAGCCGCCACATCAATCATTTTCCGGCGAAGCCGAATGGCTTTCAGGCCAATTTGATCGAGCGTCGCGTTGACGTTGGTCATCCCCGTCTGGTCAATCAGCATGTTCGTTGCCGTGTTGTCGCTCAACACAATCATCAGCACTGCCAGATCGTTCAAGCTCAACTGCGAAGTGTGATCGCCGAAATTGTTGATGATGCCGCTGCCGCCGACTTTGTCTGCGCGTTCGACCCAACGTTGATCCGTCAGCTTGTATTTTCCTTCGGAAGCTTGTTTGTGCAATTCGATCAGCACGGGAATTTTGATCGAACTGCCGGTCGGAAAAGTCAGGTTTGGGTTGACCAGAATTTCTTCGTCCGTCGTCAAATCACGAATCGCCACGCCCATCACGCCGTCAAAGCTGTTGGCGATTTTTTCGATTTCAGTTGTGAGCTTTCCGCGAAGCTGAGCGCGATTGGCGTCTTGAGCGAAGGCCGTTACAACGCAAAGTTGCAACGCGATGATGGGGAGAAGAATGAATAGAGATTTCAGCGAGCGGGTAAGAATCATTGAGTCTGCCTCCGGGAAAATGTTCGGCGTCAGAGATGCCGCACTACATCGGAAGGCAGGGTAGGAGATCGTTTTGGGATGTGCAAGCAAATGCCTGGCGAACCACTGAATGCAGGACAGGTTTTCGGCCTGCCCTGCAAACGAAGAACACTACTCAACATTCAACAAAGCCCGGTTCGGCTAAATTGACGCTGACAATGCCAAAAAGAGTGCAAAAGCAGCCATCAGCAATAACAACAGCAGTTGAGCAGGTGTGAGGGAAGTTCTTTGAGAGAGCATGCGATAAAACTCCAATGATCAAATCTGAATAATAGACAGATCGTTTGAAGGGGCGTTTTTGAGGGGATCGAAGCGGTAGTGAATAACTCACTTGCCCAGGGATTGACTTCAGCAGTGAGACTGAAACCTGGCTAAGACGGGTAAGGGCAAAGAGGCGAAAATTCTAAATTCAAATCGCGGCACCAGAGCAATTTGCTCCAGTTTTCAGTTCGCGCGGAAAATAACTTTTTGAACCTGAGCCGTCAACAACGTTTTTGTTAAAACTGCCGCCGAAAATTAGAGCCATAATCGTTCGACGGCTTGTTTGCACTGGGAAATGGTTTCGGGATTTCCATCAATGTGAGGTTCCAGCGAAATCGGGCCATCGTAGCCAATGCGTTTCAACGCATCGAAGTGCGGGCGGTAATCAATCATTCCTTTACCGGGCACAACCCACGTCGGCATTCCGCTGCCGCGTGGCGCGTCCAATTGATCCTTGACGTGAACATTGGCGATGAATGGTGCGACCAAATCAAATTCGTCAATCGGATCACGTCGGAGCATCCAGGCGACGTTGCAAGGATCGTAATTGATGCCTATTGCTGAAGATTTGGCCTGGCGAATGAGGTTGACCGTTGCAACTCCTGTGTCTGCCCAACACACCGGTTCCGCTTCGATCAGTAATCGCAAACCGACTTCTTCAGCTTTGGTTCCGGCTTCGGCCAAACTATCTGTTACCCAGCTTGGTGGATGATCGCTTGGAATCAGGTCAGCATTTTCTTCGGTCGCTCCTGGTTTGCAAAAGCCAAAAATAATCAATGCCGATAAGTTCCAACGTTGAGCCAGTTCGACCGAACGCGGAAACACTTCATTCATTTCTTTTCTAAACTTTTCAGCCGAATCCGTCCATTTGAACAAGCCCGGCGATAAGGCTGTGATTTCAAGACCTTCGCCGTCGCAGATGCGTTCGATTTCCAGCAATTCGGCGGGATCGCACATTGGCGCCCGGCCAGATTGCAGGAAACGGATTTCATAACGGCGTAACCCGGCGGCGATTCCGATTTGCGAAGCTTGCCGAAAGTTACGGCTGATTTCGTCAGCGACAATTCCAAGATTCATCATTTACGCTTTCAGAACACCGGCTTTAACCAGTGCTTCCAGATTCCAGGTTGCCAGGAAAGGTTCGGCGATCATTTCGATCAGCGCGGCGCCGGTTTGACGACACGCCCGATGCCAGTTTTGCTGATGGCGAGCGAGAGCGTCTTTGTAACGCTTGATCGCCGCATCATCAATGAAAATTTCGCGTTGTTCTTCGGTTTCCGAATCCACCAAGCGCATTCGCCCGCGCTCCACGGGCGCGAGATCGGATTCCGACAGCAATTGCACCACAGTGACCGAAGCCGCGTTCAGCGAAAGTTGTTGCAGCAACTGCAAAGGTTCGCCAAGCCACAACAAATCGCTGATGAAAATGCGCTGTCCCTGGCGTCGCAGTTTCGGCGGCACGCGGGAAAACGATTCCAGAGGGTGCTGGCGAAAATCGAACTTCAACTCAGCCCACGTTGATGGACGCCCGGCGCTGTTGGCGAGCGGTTCGCAAAATTCACGCGCCATCCACACGGAATGCGAATGTCCGGCATTTTCTGCTGCGACTGCCAGCGCCGCTGCCAACGCAATTGCCGCCTGCGCTTTTGTGCCGGGTTCGATCGCCATCGAACGCGATCCGTCAATCAGCACATCCAAATGCGGCGTGATTTCTTCGCGAAACAGTTTGACGGTCAGTTTGTCCGAGCGGGCGAAAGCATTCCAATCAATTCGCCGCAAATCATCGCCCGGCTGATAATCCCTGTGGTCTTTGAATTCGAGCGAACTGCCAACGCGCTGCCCGGTTTGCAATCCGGCCAGCGTCGCCGCAGTCGTTTTGGGAACGGCGAGCGAATAGCGAAGTCCAATTCGCTCGCCTTCCAGCAAGAAGTTTCGATGGTTAAGGATCATTTGGCTCGTCGCATGATGCTGACGACTTCGCGCCCGCCAAAGCTGGTTTCCGCGACGGTAATGCCACAGAACTGAAATCCGTCCTGTCCGACCTGGTTCAGTTCTTTTTGCATGGTCGAAGTTCGAGCCGTCGCTTGCAGCCGATACTCGTACGTCGTTTTGACTTTGTCATTACGTTCCAGAATGACCACCACTTCGCGGCCACCAAATGCCGAATCGTAAATGGTCTGGCCGACGTAGGAAAATCCTTGTGCGCCTGCTTCGCTCAGTTCTTTTTGCATCGTGGAAGTTTTCCGAGTCGCCAGCACTTTGTATTGCAGTCGTTCGCTGCTGGAACTGGCGCGGCGCGACATGATGACGACAATTTCATTGCCGCCCCCGGCGGTTTCGCCGCCCATGGTTCCTTCAAAGCGGAAGCCTTCGGCAGCGGCGGCGTTCATCTCTTTTTCCATTGTGGACGTTTTGTTCGTCGCCAGTAATTTGTATTCAATCGGTTCGCGTCCGTTTTGAGATGTAACGGCAACCGGATCGTTGACCAGGCAAAGCAAGAGCGCAACAACAGTCATTAGCATAAAAATTCTCCTGAAATTGATTTGAAGTTCGGCAAGGGGGAAGCGTGTACGGAACGTCCATCGCTTCGGTTCTTGTAAAGCGACAACAGTATAAAAATTATGATGAATTCTTTTCGGAACAGTGTTACACCGTCGAGCGTCTACCGGCTGGAATGATACTCAAATTTCGCGGCATCTGGCCAAGCTTTCAGAAGAAATTTTAGAAGACTCGACTGATTCAACTCTGGTATTCTCGCGTTATGAAAACGACATCCTTATCGCCAAATATCGAGCCGACGACCAACTCTGCCGGAACCGGTCACGACGAATCCATTCGACTCTTTTTGCGAAAATTGACCATGCTGCTGACGCTGAAAAACTGGCTGATGATGGCGACGTTGTGGTGTTTTGGCTGGGGAATCGTTGCGTTGAGTTTGCGCGCCACGGTTGCCACTCCGCGAAAGGCGCTGCTGTTTGGGATTGTCGGCATTTTGGTCGCCGCCGTCGTTGCTGTTTGGAGGGCTAGTAAACAGTTGCCTTCTCACGCGGCTGTTCGTTCGTTGCTGGATCGTCAAAACGAATCTGGCGGATTGTTGATGACTGCCGGCGAACAACCGCTGGGAGATTGGGAAGACAAGTTGAGCGCAATCCAGCTTCCGCGATTGCGTTGGCGAAGCGCTCGCGCCTGGGGACTGATGGCGCTGTCGGTGAGTTTCGTCGCCATTTGTTTGTTGCTGCCGATTAAATATGTTTCGGGAATTGCGGGACGTTCATTGAATGTCGGCAAGGAAGCGGAAAACATCGCCGCGCAAATCGAAATGCTCAAAGAAAGCCAGATTGTCACCGAAGCCAAAGCAGAGGAGTTAAACGACAAGCTGGATCAACTGGTTGCCGAAGCCGCCGGAGAAGACCCGGCCAAAACCTGGGAAGCGCTGGATCATCTGGCTAATTCGGTCGAAAAAGCCGCTCAGGATGCCGTCGCCGATGCCGCCGGAAAACAGGAGCAATTGGATAAAGCCGAAGCTCTGGCGGAGGGGCTGATGGCGGGCAGCGATCAAATGGACGCTCAGTTGATGACCGAAGCTATGCAAACGCTTTCGACAATGATGCAAGGTGCAATGGCAAACAATGAAGCGTTGGCCAGCCAGCTTTCGCCGGAAACTCAGGAAGCGATCAAGAACGGTTCGTTGAATTCGGAGCAATTGAAAGAAGTTGCCAACGCGCTCAGCCAGTCAAAGCAAAAACTCAACCAGCAACTTTCCAAGTTGAATCAATCGGGAATGAATCGCGGCAACATCAATCCGAATTCGTTAAAGGGCGGAGCTTCGGCAAACAAGCGGGACAATTCCGGTTTGTCGAAATTCCTGAAAGACAACGCGCAGAAAATGTCTGTTGCTGACGCCGTGGGGCAATGGTGTGACGGCAATGGCGACAAATCTGGCAACGGGCCGGGAAGAGGCGGTGTCAGTCGCGGACGCGGCGATGCGGCAATGACCTGGACGGAAGGCTCGGATGAAAAAAACGCCAAATTTCAGGAAAAAGCCTTGCCGCCCGGTTCAGTCGCCGGTTTGCAAGACAGCCAATTGGTCGGCCTGAGCGCTTCAGCGCCCGAAGTGCAAAAAGGGAATTTGTCTGCTCACGGCGTATTGAACAATGCAGCCAAAGGCGGCGGTTCCGCCTACACGCAAACCGTGTTACCGAAACACAAAAACACAGTCCAAAAATACTTTGATCGAAAGTGATCGGTGATGGTCGTAGCTTTCTTTTCCGACCACCGACCACCGACCACCGACCACCGACTATGCAAACCATTCTCCAACCCGAAGAAATCAATCCGGCAATCGAACTTGCCAATCGAATCCTGACGCAGCTTGACCGCATTTTGCTGGGCAGGGCCGACCTGCATCGGTTGGTGCTGACGGGCATTTTGAGCCGCGGCCATATTTTGCTGGAAGGGTTGCCCGGCGTAGGCAAAACCGCGCTGGTCAAAACGCTGGGCGATTTGCTGGGGCTGCAATTCAAACGCGTTCAGTTCACGCCCGATCTGATGCCAAGCGACATTCTCGGTTCGCATATTCTGCAAGGTGATGGCGATGGGCGCCGCTCCATGGAGTTTCATGCCGGGCCGGTGTTTACCAATTTGTTGCTGGCGGATGAAATCAATCGCGCTTCGCCAAAAACGCAATCGGCCTTGCTCGAAGCCATGCAGGAACGATCGGTGACGTTGCTTGGCGTGACGCGGCAATTGCCCGATCCGTTTTTCGTGCTTGCTTCGCAAAACCCGATTGAACTCGAAGGAACCTACCCGTTGCCCGAAGCGCAGTTGGATCGGTTTTTGTTCAAATTGAACGTTGGCGGTTCGGACGTGGACACGCTGGATCAAATCATTTCAACACGGCGACGTGGCGAAGCGCCGCAACCAGAGTTCGTCGTGTCTGCTGACGAGCTTCGCGGATTGTTTGCGGTGATGGATCGCGTTTATTTGCCGAAACCCGTTTCGCGCTACGTTTCGCGTTTGGTGGCGGCGACGCATGCCGATTCTCCCGAAGCAACCGACGAAGTGAAAACTTATGTGTCTTACGGAGCTTCGCCGCGTGCGGCAATTGCCATGGCCGAAGCCGCGCGAGCTTTCGCTTTGCTGGCCGGGCGACCAACCGTCGGTTTTGAAGATGTGAAAGCGGTTGCCGCTCCGGCGCTGAACCATCGGCTGGTGCTGAATTACAAAGCCAAGTTCGACGGCGTAGATGCTCACGGTTTGATTGCGCGATTGCTCAGCCAATTGGACGAAACCGGAATCAAACTTCCCCGCGATGTGGAGATCGAAAAATGAATCGAACAGCTAATGCAATCCGAACTCTCAGCCTGGTGTTTTTGTTTGCGCTGACATTGCCGATCCTGGCGTTGGCTCAATTGCAAACTTACCTGGATGTGACTGTCGTTGTTGAATCGCTGCATACGGCCAGTGTCGGCGAAGGGTATGGAGAATTTCGCGCAACGGTCACCAATCATTCCAAAACACAGGCTCACAAAGTCACTCTGCTGTTGCCCAGTTACGGATACGACAGCGCCTGGGGAAGCGTCAGAGAAGTTCGCAAAACAGTTGAATTGGCTCCATTGTCCAGCGCGAACGTGACTTTGTTCAGCCCAGCGTTGCCGTCATACAGCAGTTTTGCAGATGTCATGATTGATGAAGTCAGGCAGTCTGAACAGGTGACGATTGGGAGTGCAAAAGTCGGAATCAGCCTGAGCCGATCCGATGTGAGCAGTCTGTTGCTCAGCCAACAAGCATACAAAAGTGGTGTGTTGAATGCCGCCAATGTTGAACAAGGGCTGAAAGACAGTTCGGGCGAATGGCGAATTGCTGTTCAATCGTATGAATTTCCTGTTTCGGAATGGAGCCAGAATTGGATGTCTTATGCTCGGTTCGGCGGAGTGTTGTTGCTGGCAGAGGAACTTGCGAGCGCGCCGGAAGCTGTTCGCACAGCATTGCTGCGATATGTCGAGCGCGGTGGTGTGTTGCTGGTCGCAGGGAATTGGCAACCGCCCGCTCAGTGGCAAGCCCGGCGCGGCAACATAGAAGATACGGCGATCAAAAAAGATGAATCCGATGAGGAAGAAGAAAACGAAGCTCAGTCTGCGCCAACCACAAAGAACAAACCAGCTTCTGTGCTGCCGATGTATCACATTGGATTTGGCGCAGTCGTTGTGACAGGCGCAGTTCGATTGCAAGACATCTCCACCAATCAATGGAAACAACTGCGGCACGCGATGAAGAATGCTTCGTTGGCTCAAAACAACTATTCCAGTCTGGCCACGATCAATCAGGAGTTCCCGGTCGTCGAACAATTCGGCGTTCCCATTCGCGGATTGTTCCTGTTGATGTTGGTGTTCGTGATTGTCATTGGGCCGGTGAATTTGATCTGGCTGGCGAAAAAGAAACGCAAAATCTGGATGCTGTGGACGATTCCGGCGATTTCATTGTTGACCTGTTTGATCGTCGCGGGCTTTTCGCTCTTTGGCGAAGGCTGGAACGCAACGACGAAAACCGAAGCGTTGACGATTCTGGATGAAACTACGCACCGAGCGACGACCATCGGCTGGGCTGGATTTTATTCGCCGATCACTCCCAGCGAAGGTTTGCACTTCAGTTACGACACAGAGCTTGCGCCGCAAGTCCCGCAGTATTGGGATTACAGGCGCTCGATGCCGGAACGCAAGATGGATTGGACGAATGACCAGCATCTGGAATCGGGCTGGATCGCTGCGCGTGTTCCTACCTTTTTCAGGTTGCGGAAAAGCGAAGCGCGGCGGGAGCGATTGAACATTCAGCAAACGGGCGATGGGGCGACGTTGGTCAACGGCTTGGGAGCCGACATTACGCAAGTTTGGTGGGCGGACGCGAATGGAAAAATTTATTCTGCCGAAAACATCGCTGCCGGAGCGCAGGCTTCGATGCGAGCGACCGATCTGAAAGCATTGGCTTTGCCTGACCGATTGCGTCAAGTCTACAACGGCGAATGGTTGAAAGAATTCAAGGCCTTTGCCGAAAAGCCTGAAGATGCGTTGATGCCGAACAGTTATCTGGCAGTGCTCAACGGCGCTCCGTTTGTCGAAGAAGGATTGAAAGACGTGAAGCTACGCGCGGCTCGCAATCTGGTTTACGGCGTCGGAGGTGAACGATGAAAGTCGAAGTCAGCAATCTGAAAAAGTATTTCGGTTCGACGCGTGCGGTGGATGACGTGTCGTTTTCTTTCGCTTCCGGGCAGGTCGTGGGGTTTGTAGGCCCGAACGGAGCAGGCAAAACAACGACGATGCGCATTTTGGCTACTCTGGATGAGCCGACCGCCGGGCAAGCTTTCATTGATGGCGTGTCGGTGATTGAAGAACCGGAACTCGCCCGCAAACTGGTTGGCTATGTTCCCGATTCGTTACCGACTCACAGAGACATCTCCGTTCACGAATACCTGGACTTTTTTGCGCGGGCGTATGGCTTGAAAGGCGCAAAGCGAAGGCAAACCGTTGACGGCATCGAAGAGTTCACTAACCTGAGCGGCATTCGAGACAAGATGCTGGTCGCTTTGTCGAAAGGGATGAAACAGCGAGTCACATTGGCGCGAGCACTGCTGCACGATCCTCCTGTTTTGATTATGGACGAACCGGCTGCGGGTCTTGACCCGCGAGCGCGCATAGAACTGCGCGAATTGCTGCGCGTGCTTTCGGGGCAGGGCAAAGCGATTCTGATTTCATCCCACATCCTGACGGAATTGGCCGAAATCTGTCACGGCGCAGTCATCATCGAACACGGAAAAATTTTGATGGCGGGCGGCATCGCTGATTTGCTCAGCGACAGCGTGCCGCGCCGAACGGTTTTGATTCGAGTGTTGAGCCGACAGGAAGAACTTCATCGAGAGTTGTTGCAGATGCACGGCATCGAAACGGCTCGTTTCAATGGCGAAGAAATTGCCGCCGAAGTCAGCGGAACCGATGAAGCCTGCGCCGAATTGCTTGCCGTTTTGATCGCCCGCGGCTATCGCGTCGTCGAATTCAAACAGCAGCGCGCCAATCTGGAAGAAATCTTCATGAACGTCACCAAAGGAGTTGTGCAATGACCGCCGAAGCCGAACTCAGCAACTCAACTCAAACGAAGCTAAAATTTGCCGAACGTTTTGACGATTGGCTCAACCCGATTGTCGTCAAGGAACTGCGACAGGCTGTGCAAAGCCGCTTTGTGATTACAGCTTTGTTGGTCCTGCTGGCGATTCAAATCATCGCCGTCGCCATTTATCTGATGACAACCGCCGACATCAGTTTCAGCTACGACGCCGGAAGAACAGTTTTTATGATTCTGTTCGGCATTATGTTGGCGGTGAGCATGTTGTTCGTTCCGCTTTACAGTGGCGTGCGATTGGCGGCGGAACGCTCAGAAACCAATCTGGATCTGCTGTTCATCACGACGATCAAACCGCGCAGCATCATCTTCGGAAAGATGCTGGCGGCTGTGGTGTTGACCGTCATGATCTTCAGCGCCTGTTTGCCGTTTTTGACCTTCACCTATTTTCTTCGGGGAGTTGATCTGCCTTCGATGGCGGTCGTGCTGGCGATTGGGTTCGTCTCAGTCACGCTGAGCGCGCAAACCATGGTCTTTCTGGCCTGCTTGCCGGTGGGACGAGCCTTCAAATTCATGCTGGGAGTCTTTGGGTTTATTTTGATGGTGATTGGTTATGTCAGCACGATGGCTACGGCGGGCGGAATGTTGTGGGAAGGAGTCGGCAGCAAAATCGGCAGCATGGATTTCTGGCAATGGGTCGGCATCATTGCCTTGAATTATGGATTTCAGATTGGGTTGTTGCTGGCGCTGTCAATTGCGCTGATCAAACCGATTTCTGCCAATCGCGCGTTGCCGGTCAGATTGTATTTGACCATCGTTTGGATCTTTGGCGGAATCGCGGCTTTGCTGGGAAGCTGGGTAGAAGCCACTCACGATCCTGTGGTTTACTGGCAAGCGTCTTTCAACATCGTGTTCGCATTTTCGATTTTCACTGCCATCAGCGAACGCGACTGGCCTGGAGCAAGTGTCTTGCGCACATTGCCGGAATCTTCGGGAAAACGATTGCTGCGATTTTTCTTCAGCAGCGGATCAGCGAACGGATTGGCCTGGACGGTTTCGATGATCGTTGCGACTTATGGCGTGTGCTGGATTTGGTGGAGGCTGTTTCCTAACGTCGGCAGTTTGGCAGAATTGGTCGGGTCAACACGCTGGTTGACTGTGATGAATTTGTACCTGTTCTGTTACGCACTGACTGCCGCCTTTCTCAGACGGCATTGGTTGACGCGAATCGGTACGAAATGGACTTGGGTGATTTGTCTGATGCTGGTTGCCATTGGCAGCATCGTTCCATTTTTGATCGGCTTGCTGGTTTACCTGAACGATTCTGATTGGTGGCGCGAAGATTATGGCATTTGGATGGTAGGCAATCCCTTTGTGTGGGATGTTGCCGCACATCGCAGCTTATATCTGAGCGTTGGATCGTTTTGGGCTGTGTTGGCTATTGCTTTCAACCTGCAATGGTTTCTCGAACGAATCAGAGGATTCCACGCGCAGTCATTGTCAGATAAAAATCAGTCCGAAAGGCTCGAATAAATTTGTTGACCGAAAAACTTCCGAGAGCCTAGAATCTCCAACGTTCAAGTTCAAAATTTCTCCGACCCCAATTCTTTTCAACAATTCGGCCACCCCTATCAAGCATTCGGTAATCGCTATGCAAATGAATCTTTTTGTCTCCAGCTTTTCCCTCAAGACGTTTGTCTTTCTGGCCACTTTGGCCGTTGCACTGTTGACTGGCGGGCAATCCAACAGCCAGCCGCAATTATCCCAGCCTGTTATGTTGCCAGGGGACGCGACCGTTGGCGACGCCGCAGGCGGGCAAGGCTCGCAGCGGATTTCCAAAGGGGCAAATGGATATTTAGTTGTTTGGCAGGATGCCCGTGCTGATCTTAGAGGATCATATTATATTGAATATGATCTTTGGCCTTATTCAGAGCTTTTGGCTGCGAGGATGGATGTAAATGGCAATTTAATTGACTATACGCCTATCTCAATTACCCGTAATCGGACTTTCTACTTTAAGCCGGATGTCGTTTGGAACGGGCGCTACTGGTTGATTACGTGGCAAGAAAGAGTGTTTGATCAAAGCAATTGTCCATGGTGTTTTGCCATAAAGGGAGTGCGTGTTTCTGCTGAAGGGATTGTTGTTGACTCTGTACCGATACAAATTGGCCGGCCTTATGAAGATTTTTCAGTGACTGATTTGGAGTCTGATGGATCCAATTGGGTCGTGGCAAAACTGCCGCCAAATAGTTTGGATGGAGGCGTTGTCCAGGCGATTCGTATAAGCTCAGATGGTCAAGTACTCGATTTCCAGGAGAGAAGTGTTGCTCAAGTGCCAAATAATTTGAGAGCAGTTGGATTGGATATGGCTTTTGCGGGTGACGAGTATTTGGTTATTTGGGGGGAAGGACGTCGTACGCCGCTTAGTGGAGTCAGCGCTCACACATTGCAGGCACAGCGAATATCTTTATCACTTGAACCCATTGGAGAGCAGTTCAGCATTGGTCAATCAAAACAGGCGGAAAATTTGGTAGTAAAACCACGTGTTGCCTCAGATGGAACAGACTTTTTAGTGGTTTGGCTAAATGAAATGAGAGTTGTTTCTCACAATGGTCAATTCATTTCCGAGCCAGTTTCTAATTGGGGATGGCCTAGTCCGCATGAGCTTTGTTGGGATGGAATGGAATATGTTGCTGCTGCACAAGCTAACACATCTGACAATTTAGAATTATTTTGTTACAGATTTAGTCGCACAGGAACATTACTCAGCATTTCAAATGGCATCAACCTCGCCAGAAATTATTTTCCTGAGACTTCAATAACGCCACGCTTCGGTGGTGGAGGGCAGCTTGTTTGGAATGTCCTAAAACCTACACCGCGAATTGATGACCCTGCACTTTCAATTTCCCTTGAGTCGGAGATGAAGACTGTTGGTGTGCGGTCAGATGGAACGGTTAGCGGGGAATTTACCATACCCAAAAGCGCTCCGCGCCAAAGTGAACCAAGCGTGAGTGCCGGCGCTCATGGTTTTGTAGTTGTTTACCGAAGTCAGGTTCTCGGTAATTCAAAAATTCTTTTACAGCGACTTGATGAAAATGGAGTGGCGCTTGACCTTGAGCCGATTGTTTTAGCTAGTGGCCATCCAAGGTTGAAAAATCCAAAAGTTGCTTGGAATGGAGAAACTTTTTTGGTTGTTTGGGAAAAATCCCAAACCCCTTCAGGTGTTCCAGGGTACGCTCTTGTCTATGGCCGTAGGCTGAGTTCAATTGGATTACCGTTTGGAGATGAGTTTGTTGTTTCACAAGGCGTAAACCCTAACGTTGCAGCTTTGAATGATCAATTTTTAGTTGTTGCCAGCCAGACCGAGACTGCCAGTGCTGTTAGAGTAGGAGCAGATGGAAGATTGTCAGGCTCAACTACGCTTCAAATTCAGGCATACCCAAATGTCATTGCGCTAAGGGATAACTGGCTGGTTGCCTGGACTAATGAAGAGGCGTCTTCTGTGAAGCCGATATCCCCGCCATGCGCTCAGGGCGTTTTCATTTCAGCAAACGGCGCTTCAACAAGCCTATTTAGCATTTCCGATTTTCTACCTGTTGCTGGTTGTCATGGGCTACAACTTGCGAATAATGGGAACGAAGTACTCGCCGTTTATGGCTCCAAAACTTTAACTGCTGACCCAGACAACCTTGGCGGGATATTTGGGCGCAGAGTAAAAGCTGATGGCTCTTTTGCTGGCCCCAGTTTTTCCCTTTCTTTGCAAGGCTTTTGGCCAGTTATTGTCGGAGAAGGAAGTTTTCTGGCTGCCTGGGTTGATCCTAAAAAAGAAGCTTTTTGGCCCACAAGGCGTGGAGATATTTATGGCACGCGAATAGGAGTTAACGGAGAGGTTCAGGATCCTCAAGGTTTTGCCATTGCTGATACTCCTCTTTCTGAAAATCATCCTACGATTGCTTCGCGCAATGGAGTCGCTGTTTTGGCTTACTCCGGTTATGTGCCGCAAGCGCCTTACAGCACTATGCGTATTCATTTGCGAGTGATTCGTGGAGCTTTGACCAGTCTGCCTGTCATTCCAACCAATTTGGCTGTGGTTGACGCTGACTGGAATCAAGTCGTTCTGACTTGGCAGGATGCTGCAAGCAACGAGACCGGCTTCAAAGTTGAGCGATGCACAGGGCAGAACTGTTCAAACTTCGTTGAAATCGCATCTCTTCCGGCTGATGCAACAAATTATGCTGATCGTTCCTTATCTCCAAATACCTTGTTCAGATACAGAGTCAGAGCGTTCAATGCTGACGGGGTGTCCGGTTATTCAAACATTGCACAGGCACAAACTCTCGAAGCTCCGAGCTTTTCTATCACCGGTCGTTTGACCGACCGCGACGGCAGAGGACTTGAAGGGTACAGCGTCATTTTAACCGGTTCGCAGGGAGGCTTTGCCCGAACAGATCGAAGTGGGTATTACCGGTTGAGCAGCATACCAGGCGGGGGCAATTATCGTGTAACCGTGCAATCACCTGGACCGCGCATTGGTTTTACGACTTATTATCCCAATCCGGGCTGGGTTGAATTCAACTACTTGGCAGCGAATCATTCGGCCAATTTTGTTTACAACCTGACTTCGCCCTGGGTTCCGCCCGGAGCCACACCGACGCCGACTCCGACACCCACGCCGACTCCAACACCGACTCCGCCAGTGGGTAATGACGGAACAATTCTGAATCCAAATTTCGATCAGGCTGGTGCGAATTGGACGACAATGGGAGCAGTCAGCTTTGCCAATGGAGTTGCGCGATTGACCCCGACTTCGACCTACTCTCCGGCTTCGATTCTGCAATGGGTGCGATTGACGCCCGGAGCGACGTTTGAAGTTTCAGCCGACATCACTGCTACTTCGACTACACGGTTGACCTTAGGCGTCAGGTTCGATGAAGGCGGAAACGTCGTTTCAGGGCCATCCGTTCCATTTACCAACATCACACGGTCAACCACTGTCCGATTCCAGTTTGTCGTTCCCGGCGCAGCCAGTCAGGTGGGCTTTTTCGCTCAGGCGAACGGTTCAGTGGCAAGCGGCAGTCTGGCCACTGTGGATAATTTTAGATTGGTGCGGATAAATTGAGTCGTGCGCGGTTACTTCTCTTTGCTGATTCGTTGGAGCAAGCGCTCGGCATGGTTGCGTGTAATGAGCGGGACGCCTTCATCCAGTTTCAGGTCTTTCAGCAACGGGACAAAACGGTTGGGATCGGCGATTCGTTTTGAGCGCAGTTCATCATCCAGCATTCGCATTTGAGCCGGAGTAGAAAGCGGATCGGTCGCGCGGACGGTTTCAAGTTCAAAAAAGCGTGTTTCCTGTGTGACGATATTTTGAAAAATCTCGCGCAACTGATTGATCGCCGGATTATCGGAGTAATTGAACTTGACGCTTCGTTCCTTGCCGCTTTGTATTTGCGAAATGGTGACGGTTCCCAGATGGGAAAAATCCTTTTTGTGCTGGTAATTTTCCTGGCTGGAAAGAAAATTCAACTGGCTGAAGAGAGATTGAATTTGGAAGAGAACAGACGAAGAGACCGTCAACTCGTTGACAATTTCTTCGGTTTCTTTCTTTTTGAAACGGAAATGCCCATGGCCATTGCCGTCGAATTCCAATTCTTGCAGCGGAACCACGAAGCGTTCGTTTTCGAATTTGTATTGGTAGATAACGGCTGCCGATGGATCGCCATTCGCAAGTCTGCTGGCCTGGTCGGATTTGACGACCACTTGCGAAGCGGCTGCGACTGTAAACGCAAAAAAGAAAAAAGTCAGAAAAAATGCCGAAAACGATTTACGCATAAGCGGTGAGGTGAAGCCAGCGTCAATCGCTGGCTTCCATGTGTTGTTTATCTGGTTTCGCTGCTCGAAGAAGCAGCTTTTCTTTTGCCGAACGGCTCTGCCAGAAACGCTTTGGCCGATTCCTGAGCGTTGTCGTAATTATTGCCATTGCTGATGGCCTTGTTGTATTCGGTCACGGCGCGTTCGCGTTGGCCGACCATGTCCCAGCAATTGCCGCTGTAAATGTATGACCAGACCTCAACCCAGTCAGGACGCAAATTGCCATTCAGCGTCTGTTCAAAAGCATCGAGTCCTTTTTTCCAATTCCGCTGCGCCATGTACAGCAAACCCAGATTGTACCAAGCCCAGGAATTGCCACGATTGAGTTTGATGGCAGCCTGAAATTGCTGTTCCGCTTCGATGTATTCCTGTTCGCGGAAATGTTCGATGCCGCGACGTACAATGACGCCTTCACGCAAAGTTTCTGAACTGCGCAGCAGTTTGGTGTCCGGATCAACTATCACTTCGACCGGATTGCTTTTGGTGATGATGTCGAAATCTACCGAAGTGCCTTTCAGGAAAAGTGTTTGTCGTTCGTTGCCTGCTTCAGTTTTCAGAATGATGTCCACCGGCATTTCAAACGTATCCAAATCCTGTTTGATGGTTCCCGGAATTCGGAACATTCCGTCTTTGGTTCTCAGCATGCGATATTCGGCGCGGAATTCGGGGACGCCGGTCGAATCCACCCATTGGCCGAAGAAAAAGCGCATATCTCGTCCGGCTGCCTTTGACGTGAAATCTTCGAAGTCATCCAGCGTGACATTTTGGCCGTTGAATTGCGCGTAATAATCGCGCAGCATTTTGTCGAATTTTTCCTCTGTCATCAGTTGCCGCAACATATTCAACACCAACGCGCCCTTGTGAAAGACGATGGAGCGAAAGGCCGGAGTCTGATCGTCAAGTTGTTTCGGCGCATTGCGGATCGAAGAGGATTGTTCAAAGGCCAGCGCTTTTTCCAATTCGGCTTGCAGCGCCTGTTGGAACTGCGATTCGTTTTCTTCCTTTTTCTGGTACATCAACGTGCTGAACTGAGCCAGCCCCTGCGACAGCCAGGTGTCGTCAAACGATTTCAAGCCGACGGCTTGTCCCCACCATTGATAAGCGACTTCGCGCGCCAGCTTTTCGTCAATGCCTGACGCCAAAGCGCGCGGTGAAATAAACATAGTGCCGGGGCCGGAATAGGTCTCCAGCGTGTCTTCGTCTGTTTCCGCGATAATCAGTTTGTTGCCGAATGCGTACCGACCGAATTGAGTCGAATAGAACTCCAGATGTTTGCCGACCACGTCCATTGCGTGATCCGCCCACTTTTCGTCGCCCGCTTTGACGTAAAAATCCACTGTAAAACCGCCGAAATTCGCTGTGCGAATCAGGTATTTGCCTGCGGCAAAGCTGCCCGGCAAGACCGGTTTTGCGCAAACGAAGGAATAGATCGAGAACTCTTCTTTGGTTTTCGCGTCAACCAGCGGGACGGCTGCGACAGGTTGTTCGCTGTATCCGGCGACCATAATGTCCTTGGGGACTTTGAGGGTGATTTCGTAAGTTGCGCGGTCGGCGGCGTATTCGTGGAATGGGAACCAGCGCGCCGCATAAAACAGGTAAGAACCAGCATCGCCAACGTAAGCCAGTCGCGTGGCAATCGGCCCGCCTTGAGCTGATTCCAGCGCGCCTTCGTATTCAAAAGCCAGCGTGACAGGTTTCCCGGCAGGAACCACACTGCCCAGATCAACTCGCACGTTCATGTTTTCGCGCGAATCCTGAATGAATTGCAGATCGGGAACTTCCTGAACGGCGTCCTTGGCAGCGGGCTGAGCGCCTTTTGGCGCAGGTTTCGTCTGTGGCTCTTTGTTTAAGTTGGTTTTTGGAGGATTGTTTGACTTGGTGTCTGTCACTCTTGCAGCGCCGCGAGCCAAAGTCGGAGCTTGTGACGCCCCCGCCGTTGAACTCGTTGTCGGCGTCGGCGGCGATGCAGCGTCGGTTCGCACAATGGTTTTAATTGCCAGCGAACCATTCATCTCGAACACGGCTGTGCGCGTGTCTGCTTGCGGGATAAATGTGACTTCGGTTTTGGCGCGCAGCAATTGTTCGGAAGGAATCAATTCAGCGTCAATTTTGTAATGCTGGACATCAATATCGGCAGTGCCTTTTTGCGCTTTTGCGCCAGGCATTGCCAAGGTCAACGACAGAGTGGCGATTGCCAACATCCCAAGCAAGAATTTCCTCTTCATCTCCTCGTCCCCATTTGTTAGATGTGATCGTTGTACTGCTTTTTTGCGCGCCGGGAGTATAACAACCTCCGCCCGCTTTTTGAATCTTCACTGCCTGCCTGAACGCTTGTGATGTAAGAACTTGCAAATTGGTGACAGATTGCAGGTTGCAGGCGAGTGGAACAATCTGGCAAAGATATTAGCCGGAAAACCAATCATTTCTTTGTGGCATAATCTGTCGCGCGTGAGGCGGCGAGATGAAACACCTGCTGAAGTTTTACCGATATATGTTCAATTGGGAGAATTACCTGCTACTGGCCAGGACTATTCAGGCTGCGCGTCTGGTCAAACAGGTTTTACCGGAACAGTCTTTATCTCCGCATTTTGCTTCAGCATTGTCAGTGGTTGACGGAATGTATTTGCCAAAACAAGCTGGTTGGAACATCTCCGATGATCGAAAGATCGCGCGTTTCGCCGCGTTTGTGACGAACGTTCCCACCGAGTGGGGCAAATGCGTGCAGCAATCACTGATCGTGTATCGGTTGCTTAATGGGTATGGCGTTCCGGCCAAAATTTGTTTCGGCGTCAGCCGCAATCCGAACTCAACCGATGGGCATGCCTGGGTCGTTAAATTGGGCGAGCCGGAACGACCGTTTGCCGAATCTGTAAACCCACACGAACGATTCACCTTGGTTTATGTTTCGCCGCTGCCGGGTGGAGAAACGGTTGCCTCGTCGGAAGAGCGCGCTGTGCTAGAATCCGCTCGCGTCAGCAAAACAACACAAGAACATCCAGCGCTTATTGACGACAAATTTTGATTCAAGTTTGAGGGAGACCGCGAACGAATGAGTTTTACCAGAGCCAGCGGGATATTGTTGCATCCGACTTCCTTGCCCGGAGGATTTGGCATAGGCGATCTGGGACAAGCCGCCCATGACTTTGTAGACTTTCTGGAAGAGACAGGACAAGGTTTATGGCAAGTCCTGCCTCTTGGGCCAACCGGATACGGCGATTCTCCTTACCAATGTTTTTCGGCCTTTGCGGGAAACCCGCTGTTGATTTGCCTGGAACCATTGACTGAGAGCGGTTTTCTGGCGCAATCGGATTTGATTGCTGCTTCGGGGCTTTCCGCTGAAGCAGTTGATTACGGCGCTGTCATTGAATTGAAAACTCGTTTGTTGACCAAAGCACACGCCTCATTCGTTGAACTTGCCGGCGAAGACGCCAAAGCCGATTACCTGAAATTTACTGAACAGGCCGCCTGGTGGTTGGAAGATTACGCGACGTTCCGCGCGATCAAAGACGATCACAGCGGCCAGGAATGGACGAAGTGGGAACCATATCTGCGCGATCGTGAAGACAAGGCGCTTCATTTTTTCAGGGAAAATCATGCGGTTGAAATCAGTCGCCATAAATTCTGGCAGTATCTGTTTTTCAAGCAATGGATGGCGCTGGCGGCTTATGCCAACGGCAAAGGCGTCAGAATCATCGGAGACATTCCGATTTTCGTCGCTCACGATTCGGCGGATGTCTGGGCTAACCCGCAGCTTTTTTATCTGGACAAGCAAGGCAATCCGACTTCGGTTGCCGGAGTTCCGCCTGATTATTTCAGTGAAACCGGGCAGTTGTGGGGCAATCCGCTGTACCGCTGGGAGCTAATGGCCAAGGACGGCTATCAATGGTGGCTCAAACGCATTCGCGCCGCTTTGTCGCTGGTGGACATTGTCCGGCTGGATCATTTTCGAGGCTTTGAAAAGTTTTGGGCGGTTCCGGCAACTGAAACGACAGCCGTCAATGGAACGTGGGAACTTGGGCCGGGCGCGAGTTTGTTTACTGCCATCAAAAACGCTTTTGCCGACGAAACCGGAGAATTGCCGATCATTGCCGAAGATTTGGGGTTGATTACGCCGGAAGTGGATGCGTTGCGCGAGCAATTCAATTTTCCCGGAATGCGCGTGTTGCAATTTTCATTTGGCGCTGACCCTGATGCCGACAAGTTGAAACCATATAACTTCGCCCGAAATTCAGTTGTCTACACGGGCACGCACGACAACGACACGACGCTTGGTTGGTTTTCGACGCAAGAAGGCAAGACGTCCGACAGCGAAGCCAAACTGACCGATCAGGAATTTGCGATCAAATATCTTGGCTCTGACGGCAAGGAATTGCATTGGGACTTTATACGGTTGGCGCTGGCATCGGTTGCCGATACGGCGATCATTCCGCTTCAGGATGTTCTGGGTTGTGGCAGCGAAGCCCGAATGAACACTCCGGCGCGCGAAAGCGGAAATTGGAGTTGGCGGTTTCGCGCAGAACAGTTGACGCAGCAACTTCGTCAGCGACTGGCGGAACTGACTGAAATTTATGGACGCAATCGCGCGCGATTGCCAATGACGACTGAAAGCATTGACGAAGCATGAGCCTGCCTGGAAAAACAATCTGGCTGTGTCTGACAATGCTGGCTCTGGCCGCAACGCCTGTGATCGCCCAGGAACCGCCAACAGCGCCGACTTCGGAAATCGTCAAGATCAATACAGACCTGGTGGTGCTGGACGCTCAAGTGCTGCGAAAAAAAGACGGCAAAGTAATCAGCACGTTGAGCCGGGATGATTTTGTTTTGCTCGAAGACGGCGTGAAGCAGGATGTGGTTCATTTCAGCCAGGATCGGTTGCCGCTTTCGATTTTGCTGCTGCTCGATCTGAGCGCCAGCGTGCGACCTGTGATTCAGGAAATACGCAACGGAGCCTTGCAGGCCTTGCAGCATCTGCGACCGGAAGACGAAGTCGCGTTGATGACCTTTGCCGATCAAACACGTCTGTTGCAGGGGTTCACGCGCGACCGAAAAAAGATCGTTGACCAGATCGGGAAAACTTTGGAAACGTCGTTTGTCGGCGTCGGCACTTCGATTCATACCGCGCTGAGCGAAGCGGTTTTGCAGATGGATAACGCCAACGACCGGTTGAGCCGCCGCGTCATCATCGTCGTCACCGATAACATCGCCACCATGCACAGTTTCACAAAGCCGACCGTCTCTGACGTCAACGAACGGTTGCTGGAACACAACGCAGTGGTTTGCGGGTTGACAGTCGGCGGAGTAAATTCCAGAACATTGAAGATGTTCATGCGCGGGCGAGCTGAAAAATACAACTGGACCGTTCGCGTAGATGATTTTGCCGAATCTACGGGCGGGGAAGTGCTGATTGCCGATACATTGAACGTCAATCAGCGGTTGGCGGATTTGATCAGCCATTTGCGAATTCGATACAGCATTGGTTACACCCCGGCCAACAACACGCGCGACGGACGCTTTCGCCGGGTCAGCTTGTCCTTAACCAATGAAGCGACGAAACGCGAAGGGGAAATGACCGTCAAAACTCGACAAGGATATTTTGCTCGCGAAAAACACCCTGCGGCGAAACCATGAAGCGGCAAGTAGTTTGAGTTGAAAAAGCCATTTCCTTGACACCTCAGAGAGCCGCATGCAATCCTCTGCGACTTTGAAGGGTACTGATAACTACGCTGACGCAATCAATACATCTCAAAGAACCCCGAAACCTGATGCGGAACGCCCTGAATGGGACTGTTTTCCGCGCACCGGGCAAGCTTTTGCTGGCTTGCTTTATTCAACCTGCTGAGGAGGCTTTTTAAGTGAAACAACACGGAAGTTTTTTGTTTACCTCTGAATCCGTGACAGAGGGGCACCCTGACAAAATCTGCGATCAAATATCGGATGCGATTCTGGATGCAGTCCTGGCCGAAGACCCAAAAGGCCGCGTGGCCTGTGAAACGCTGGCGACAACCGGCTTGATCGTCATCAGCGGCGAAATCACCACCACAGCGCGAGTGGATTATCAAAAAGTCGCGCGCGAAGCCGTTCGCAAAATCGGATACGACCGCGCCAAGTATGGTTTCGATTGCGACACCTGCGCGGTTATCAACGCCATCAACACGCAATCGCCCGACATTGCCATGGGCGTGGACACCGGCGGCGCCGGCGACCAGGGATTGATGTTCGGCTATGCTTCGAACGAAACGCCGGAATTGATGCCGCTGCCGATTCAATTGGCGCATCAACTGGTTCGCAAACTCAGCGATGTTCGGCGCGATGGCACGCTGCCGTATTTGCGCGCTGACGGCAAATCCCAGGTGACGGTGGAATACAAGGACGGCAAACCGGTTCGCGTGGACGCCATTGTGATCTCTTCGCAACACGGCCCCGATGCCACCACTGAACAAATTCGTGAAGACGTGATTGACCACGTCATCAAACCCACCATCCCGGCAAACCTGTTGGACGCCAACACCAAAATTTACGTCAACCCGACCGGACGGTTCGTCACCGGAGGCCCGCAAGGCGACACCGGACTGACCGGACGCAAGATCATCGTTGACACTTACGGCGGCGCGGCTCCGCACGGCGGCGGCGCGTTTTCCGGCAAAGACCCGACAAAGGTTGATCGTTCGGCTTGTTACATGGCTCGCTACATCGCCAAGAACATTGTGGCCGCAGGCATCGCAGATCGTTGCCAGGTGCAACTGGCTTATGCCATCGGCGTTGCCGAACCGGTTTCGGTCTACGTGGATTGTTATGGCACTTCGAAAATTGACGAAGGCAAGCTGGCGGAAATCGTTCGCGCCAATTTCAATCTGACGCCGAAAGGCATCATTGAAACGCTGGATTTGCGCCGCCCGATTTATCAGCAAACCGCTGCGTTTGGCCATTTCGGTCGCAGCGAAGATGGTTTTAGCTGGGAAAACACGGACAAGGCCGCCAAGCTGCGTTCTGACGCCGGGCTGAGCTAAAAATCATGCTCGTAGTCCCGCCTTCAGCCGGAATGCTTTCAATCAAGACATTCCGCCTGAAGGCGGGATTACGAGCTTTTTTCAATAGGGAGTACAAAGTGGAAGTACGTTGTGAAATCAAAGACATCGGCCTGGCCGATGACGGAAAAAAGCGAATTGAATGGGCAGAACGTGAAATGCCTGTGTTGCGAATGATCCGCGAACGGTTCGAGAAAGAAAAACCGCTGGAAGGATTGCGCATGGTGGCTTGCGCTCACGTGACGACGGAAACGGCGAATCTGGCGCGCGCATTTGCCGCCGCCGGAGCCGACGCTGTGTTGATTGCGTCCAATCCGCTCAGCACACAGGACGACGTGGCCGCCGCGCTGGTCAAACATTACGGAATTTCGGTTTACGCCATCAAGGGCGAATCCACAGACACTTACAGCAAACACGTTCGCATCGCGCTGGATCACAAACCGCAATTGATTATTGACGACGGTTCGGACGTGGTGGCGACGATGGTGCAGGAACGCCCCGAACTCATCAAAGACATCATCGGCACGACCGAAGAAACCACCACCGGCATCGTTCGCCTGAAAGCGATGATGAAAGACGGCGTGTTGACCTTTCCGGCCATTGCCGTCAACGACGCCCAGACCAAACACTTTTTCGACAATCGTTACGGCACAGGCCAGAGCACGCTGGACGGCGTGATTCGCGCGACCAACATTTTGCTGGCTGGCAAAAACCTGGTCGTGGTCGGTTACGGATGGTGCGGCAAAGGCGTGGCGATGCGCGCCAGAGGAATGGGCGCCAACGTCATCGTCACCGAAGTCAATCCGATCAAAGCTCTGGAAGCCGTGATGGACGGTTTCCGCGTCTTGCAGATCAATGAAGCGGCTCCGCTGGCCGACATAGTCATTACAGTCACTGGCAACCGCCACGTCGTAGACACTCCGCATTTCCAGAAAATGAAGAGTGGCGCGATTGTCTGCAATTCCGGCCACTTCGATCTGGAATTGAATCTGGTCGGATTGAAATCCATTTCGACTGAGGTGAAAACGCTGCGGCCTTTTGTCGAAGAATACTCGCGCAAGGACGGCGGCAGCATCATTGTGCTGGGCGAAGGCCGATTGATTAACCTGGCCTCTGCCGAAGGACATCCGGCCAGCGTCATGGACATGAGTTTCGCCAACCAGGCGTTGTCGGCTGAATATCTGGTCAAACACAAAGGCAAGCTCGAAGCCAGGATTCACGTTCTGCCCGAAGAAGTGGACAACGAAATCGCCAGCCTGAAACTTGCGGCGATGAACGTTGCCCTGGATGAATTGACGCCGGAAATGGTCGAGTACATGAACAGTTGGCAATCGGGAACTTAATCAGCCTCTGATGTAAAACATCGGCAGCCTGTGCAGCCACTCGGTAAAACAGGCAGTGTCAATTCATTATCGTCTCAAACGCACCGCCCGATTATGGGGCAAGCCGCCAGCTTGCCCCATTGTTTTTTGGAGCGCTGCGACTTGTCGTAGCTTTCGTTGAGCTTGCCTCGTGGAGGCTCACGCTGGTTGCTACAGCCGGATGCCACGAGCTTGTTCTGACTCAAGCCAATCGAGCCGTCAGCCCTGTAGTTTTGATTGGCCGAGCCGCTCAATTACTGGCCAACCCGTATTCGGAATCTGTAAGAAACACTTGAAGAGCTTCAGCGCCTGTTTCATCGCTTCCACCTTCACAAAAAAGCGCCTGACACTTTCTGACAGCAAAGTCAGATATTTTTTTTCGCGCCAGCGCAAAGAAAATTAGTGACAAGCCAGACTTCCTAATCTAGTATGCGCCAAAATTTCTCAGGCGCTTCAGACCGTATGCCCTGAAATTCTACTTGGTTTGAAGACCTCCAAATGCATTTCGCGAAGCCCGCAAGCTTGTATTCCGCGCCCTTCGCCCTTTGGGTGTTGAACAGATCGAAGACATGTCCCCATCTGCTCAGCCCATCAGCCGCGCCCCGAACATCGCCCTTGAAAATTCATGGCAAGCTTGCTGTAGCAGCCTGCCGAGACCGATTTTCCGTATGATGCCGCTTCGATAGCGCAAGGAAATACTTCGTTGTGGAGGAATGAACAGGAGATTTACAGTTATGCCACTGAAACTTCTAGCCTTCGACACAGATCGAATCAAAGATTATGTCTTTGCAACAGACACCTTAAAGGAAATTCGTGGGGCAAGTGCATTGCTTGATCAGTTAAATCGAGAGCGGATGCAACACATCATTGCTCAAATAGACTCTGGCGCGCGACTGATCTATGCGCAGGGCGGCGGTGGTCTATTTTTGGTGGCGGCGGACAAAGCCGATGCCGCGCGGTTGGCGGTTGAGCAAGCCTATCGTAAGTATTCTGGACAGGCGGCTTCAATAACTGGCGTGACGCTGGATTTACCCAGCGGCTTTGACGAACAAAGTCCTTCGCAGTCGTTACTCAAACTCCTTCAGTTCCGGTTGAGACAAGCCAAAGATCAAATACCCTCTGCACTATCGCTAACAAGTTTGCCTTACCTGCGCCATTGCGATGCTTGCGGGGAATTTCCGGCAGCCGACTGTCTAAATGAATTTGGCGAGCAGAAATTACTTTGCCGCGCCTGTCGCAATCGCCGCTTGGTCAAACGCGGAGTATGGGAGCGATTACAAGGCGGTGGGCTGTCACCAGGACGATTACCGCAAGATTTCAACGAGATCGGTAAGGCTTCCAATCCATCAGGCTACATCGGTTTGCTGTATGCCGATGGCAACGGGATGGGGCGAGAGATCGAAGCCTGTGCAACGTTGAGCAAAGTAAGCCAGTTTGCCAATGCTGTTGATGGCGCATTACATCGAGCTGTTTGTGATGTGATCTGTAATCATCTTGCGCCAGAAAATGGCGTCTTCCCTTGTGTTCCGTTGTTGCTCGGTGGGGATGACCTAGTGATGGTGACACGGGCACAATCGGCCATTGATGCAGCTATCGAACTAACCGAAAAGTTTGGCGAGTACACACAGCAGTGTCGCAATAAAAGGCTTTCGCTCTCCGTTGGCGTTGTGCTAGCACACGCCAAGTTTCCGTTTCGTACAATGCTCGACCTAGCAGAAAGTGCGTTGAAGTTTGCCAAGCGTGAAGCTGTCAAACGCCAATTAACGAATGACCGCAGCCTTATCAATTTCATGGTCATCAGCAATGCGAATCACCTGGACTTCAAAAGTTTTCATAGCGAGACACTGAAATACCAGCCTGATCCACAACAATCTGCCTGGTGGCGGACACAACGACCTTACACTCCGGCAGATTTACGGGAATTGGTAAGAACTGCACGAGTCTTGAAAGATGCGCCGCGCGGAAGATTGCAGGCGCTTGGCGAGTGCGTTTTTCTAACGCCAGAGCAGGCAAAGTTAGAAGGCGCGACGACGTTGATGCGCTGGCAGGGAAACTCGGAAAGTGGTCGCAACTTTGATCAGGTTAAGGCGGTAAAAGCTTTGCTGCCACAAGCGTCAGAATTTCCCTGGGACGTTTCCAACCGCAGCACACCGCTCTTTGACCTTGTAGAACTTTTCAATTTCGTAAAGGACGGAAAAGATGCCTGAACGAACTGACCGAATTCATCTGCAATACAACCTTATATTTGAATCGGCCTCTCACTGCGGCAGCGGCTTTCCGCGTCTGCTGTTGGATCGCGCTGTGCGACGTGATGCGGGCGGCGCACTCTTTGTGCCGGGTGCCACACTCAAAGGCGTGCTGCGGGAACGCTGCGAGCAGTTGGCAAAATTGTTCGAGTTGACAGCGCGTTCGCCGCACGATGAAGAGGCTGCTGTGGCCGAATACGAAGCGCCCGATTTGCTGTCTAGAATTTTCGGTTCGCGGTACCGCCCCGGTGAACTTTACTTTGACGATTTGAAGCTGTCGCAAGATTCGCGGCAGCTATTTCAAGATCGCACTGGGAGATCTGATTACCGGTTGCAAACGCAAGAGCGCACACAGGTCAGCCTCTCACGGCAAACAGGAACGGCTAGACCACAGTTTCTGTTTAGCAGCGAGTTCGGACTCAGTGATTTAGTCTTTGTGGGGGAAATTTCCGGGTATGTTAGCGATCTGCCAATAGATGCCGCGCCTGAAACGACCTATGCGATAGTGTTGCTTATCGCTGGGTTGCTATCACTTGACAGGCTCGGCGGCAACAAATCAACGGGGGCGGGAAAATGCCGTGTTGAAATCACCAACTTGAAATTGAATGGGCAACAACACAATCCAGCACAGTTGATTGAGCATTTGGACGAGTTGGAGTACGCCGATTTAATGTGGGAGGGCGAAGCGTAATGGAAAGCTTTCTGGTCACAACCAAATCGCTAACGCCGATTTCCCTGCGTGCCAGACGTGACAGTCGTTACGAGAGCACGCTGAGTTACATACCGGGCAGCGTGCTTTGGGGTGGGTTGGCAGCGGCTCATTTGCGTATGCGCCCGCAAGCCGAAGCCGAGTTTGCGGAGTTTTTCCTGAGCGAAAAGATCGTTTGCGGCAACCTCTATCCAGCGCAATTCTCATTGACCAACCGCGCCACCAATCCGCTTGAGAATGATCGCTCCGCCATTCGTCCGTTACCTCGCACGGCGCGCTCTTGCAAACGCTTCGGCGGATTCCAATTCCATGCAAACACTGATGATGATGCGCGGCATGGTGTGTGGGATAGTTTAATCTCGTGGGCAGTCTTCAGCCTAAGCCAACAAACTGATGCTACGGCTTTCGACTTGGGCGATTGTCCTATCTGCAGAGAACCGTTTGATGGCTTCACCGGTTTTTACCGGCGTGGCCGCGCAACCGGTCAATGGGGTGCGGCGAATGTAGCCAAAGGGATTTTTACTCGCACGAGTATCAGTCGGGCGCGCGGGGCTGCCGCTGAGGGGATGCTTTACAGCCGTGAGTTTCTGCGCGAAGGGAACCAATTTTGCGGTGAATGGCTTATTGATGGTGCGCTGACGCAACGTTTTCAAGTCTTCGTTGAAGAGACAACGGAAGATGGCTGGCGGGTCGGCCATAATCGCACACGGGGATTGGGGAAACTCGACCAGCTTAACCTCTTGCCACCTGCAATGCCGGATACCGCTGCAACGATTGAGACCAGAGCCAAATCATTCAATGCCGCTTTACGTGCCAAAGCCGGGGCGTATGCACGACACGCCTTTTATCTGCCCGTAACACTGCTGTCGGATTGCATTTGGCCAGATGCAGCTTGTCGTTACCAACTACAACTCACGCCTGCTGCGTTGGCTGAAATCTGGGGGATCAGTGACGCCGAGTTGATATATGCCAATGCGGATAAACGGCGTGTCAGCGGCTGGAATGGAATGTGGGGGATGCCTAAAGCCGATGAATGGGCGATGGCAATGGGATCAGTTTTTCTTTTCGGTTTAACAGCGGAACCGAACTGGCAGCGCCTGGCTGAGGCGCAAGCAGCGGGTTTGGGCATTCGGCGCGCGGAAGGTTTTGGCGCGATCAGATTTGCGGATGAAATTCATTGGGAGGCCAACAACGTATGAAACGGGAAATCTTATTCGTCAAAGAGATTGCAGTTCAGGCTGATAACCTTTATCCCGACGGTGAACGCTTTGGGGCTTGGGCGGCGCAAGCTTTCGCGGTGGATGGCCGCAGGCAAATTAAAGAACTGGAAAACATCGTCAACAGCAGCCTGAAAGTGTCAGACGTATTGGACTATCTGAAGAAACAGACAGCAAAGTCCAAAGCTGGAGAGAAGTGGCGGCACGGTCCTGAGCAAGATCAACTCGGCCCGGCATTGATTGGGTTCATCAGTGGTGACCTAAAAAACAAACGCAACACTGTTTCCAACAAAATCGGCGCAGATACTTCGCAGGCGGTAAGTGAGGCTGAAAAGCAGCAGGTCTATCTCGCCCTAATCCGGGAATTTGTGCGGCAAATGGCGGCGCAATACGAATTGAAGGGAGGCCGAAATGAATAGCGATGGAGAATTAACCATTCGGTTGCTGAGTGACGAGTTGCTTTACGAAGAAGCCGTGCGCTTTGCTAGCGGCAAGGAACTACGTGCCGCGCAAGTCAACGGCTTGCTTGCTTTCTCAAAAGGCGAATGGAGCGAATTGGAAAAGTTCGTCAATCATCAAGCCAGTCGCAATTGGCAAGACCTGAGAGACGGGCAGCCACACCCAACCAAACTCTTTTACTCCGAACTGAAAAAGAAATTGGCTTGGCTGAAGAAGCAAGCGCAGGAAAGCAGGCTGATTGCTGACGGCCCGACCAAGCAAGAATTGAAAACCCACACCGATGCGGCAGCCGCCAAACTTGCCCAGGAATTTATTCAGCACCTTGCTGCCGAGATGTTGTATCGCACAGGAGGAAATGACAATGCTCACGTTTGAACGCCGCTATTTATTCACTGGGACGCTGAAGCTGACTACGGCATTGCACATCGGTGGTGGGCGCGGCACGCTGTCGGCCAGTGACAGCCCGATTGTTCGCGGCCCAGACCTCAAACCGTTTATTCCTGGTAGCTCCTTCAAGGGTTCGTTTCGCAGCACCGTCGAAAAACTGGTTCCGGCGCTGCCCAACCTGCGAACGTGCGCACTGACGGATGGCGAAGGCGATGATGGGGAAGGACAAAAATGCCCAGGTGCTCCGGGAGAAGTGCAAAGGGAATTCAATGAATCGAAAGAAGGATGGAGAGAAGAGCGGCTAGTGGAAGAACTGGAAGCGCGGCTTTGCGACACCTGCAAGCTCTTCGGCTCAACCTTTCAGGCAAGCCGGATTCTGTTTGACGACTTGCAAATCAAAGGCAGCAATTGGGCGGGTGTAACGCAAGTGCGCGATGGCGTAGCGATTGACCGCGACAGCGAACGAGCCCGTGATGGGCTGAAGTACGATTTCGAGGTTGTGCCGCCGGATGCAGAGTTCGAGTTTCGCTTGACGCTGGAAGAGCCGACGGATGCCGATTTAGGGTTGGCCTGTCTGGGGTTGAGCGAATTTGTCGCAGGCTTCGGCGGCATCGGTGGCAAGCGTTCGCGCGGATTGGGGCGCTGTCAGCTTGAGGATTTGAAGATTTACGAACTGGATTTACGAGCAGGGCCAGACCGCGTTAAGCATCTCCGTAAATACTTGCTCGGTAAATCAGCGACAGAGAAGATGACGCTTGTGGCGAACACAGAAGCTTTTCTGCAAACCAACATCGTTCAATTGCTGGAAGGAGGCGCATAATGCTCAAACGTCTCGTCAATGAATTGCACTGCAAGTTGAAGATCACAACGACTGGCCCAGTGCTGGTCAAGTCGGGGCACGCTTCGGTCAGCGGCCCGGATATGACACCGGTCAGAACTTGGCGCAACAACCATTGGGAGGTTTATTTGCCCGGCAGTTCACTCAAAGGTGTCGTGCGCAGCCACGTCGAGAAAATCTGCCGCACGCTGAGACCGGGCATCGTTTGCAACCCGTTCGTTAAAGCCAACGATAACAATAGGGCCATCGCACAAGGCGCACTGTTAGCCTGCAATGAATTTGCCGACGTAGCCTGTAGCGACAAGTTTGAAGTCCGCGAGAAGGGGCGGCTTAAAGTCGGAAGCCAAATCTGGACGCGCGACAAAGACTATGATTTAGACAACGCGCGGGTTTACGCCGACTCCTGTCCTATCTGTCGTCTGTTTGGTTCGACCTCATTTATCGGGCGCTTGAGCATTGGGGACGCTTACCTGCCAGCTAACGCGCAAGGGCGTGTGGAAACGCGCGACGGGGTGGGCATTGATCGCCTAACCGGTGGAGCGGCCAATCGGGCGAAATTCGACCTTGAAACCGTTTCATCAGGCGTGACTTTCGAGACAGATATTCTGTTGCGCAACTTCGAGTGCTGGCAGGTCGGGATGCTGCTCGTTGCTGTTGCCGATTTGCGCGATGAACTCGTTCGGGTCGGTTCAGGACGTTCGCGCGGATTGGGCGCGGTCAAAGCTGATTTGAGTGAATTGACGATTCACACCTTAGCGCCGACGCCACAGCGCACACCCGATCAGTTTTGGGGGCTGGGAAAGTTTGACACCGCCGCCTACGGTACTTTTGCTGATGACTTGCTGACGCTTGCGTTTGCGCCAACGGAAAGCACACGGGGCTTGCGTCGCATCGCCACGTTCAGCGGCGACAGCCTGACGGCGCTGGAAACGGCTTCGCGTGAAGAATTTGTACGACGGCTGGATAACTGGGAAGTCGCGGCGGGAATGCAATGGCAGGCCGATTGGCAAAGAGGAGGCCAAAATGGCTGAGATCATTTTGACCGGCAAGGCTATTGATCTGCCCGCCATCATTGGCCTATTGACCGTGCCTGCCGACGCCTGGATGTTTCTGGAACGAGTTCCGCAGCAGCGACTCAACACTGCGGAACTCGCCGAGGGCATCAAAATGACGGCTTATGATCCCACGCTCAATCCACTACTCTGGGAACGCGGCAGAATCTTTTGCCGAAATTGGGAGCTTCGTTGGGAAAGTGGGCAAGCTGTCTACACTGGCGCGCAAACCGCATTGCCCGGCTTTGTCGCTAATCTGGATTTATCAGCGTGCGCGCGCCAGCCAGCGAGATACTACTTATGGGGTACGCGCGACGGTCAGCGATTCATTGAATTGCAAATTGCCCGCGCACTTCGTTACCCCTTCGCCAACGGTACAAACGGCCAGCGCATCAAGCTGGTCGTTGCCGAATGGTTTGATTCGGCAGGCCAACTGACCGCTTCGCGCTTTGTCGAATTGGAGGCAGCATAATGGGCAATATGAATCCGTATGATTTTGTCCGCGTGGATTGGGATCAGCCTCCGCAACGGCGGGCGGCTTTCCGTCACGACAGCTTCGCCGGATTGAGCGGGCGCATCGAAGCCACTTTGACGGCTGAGACGCCGCTGTTCGTGAAACGCGGAAACACGAACGAGTTTTTCACGATAAATAACCAACCCGCCATCGCCGGAAGCTCGCTCAAAGGGCTTTTTCGCAGCGTCGTTGAAACGGTGGCACAAGGCTGCTTCTGGTTCAGCGCCGAGAGACCACCGGATGCGTTCAAGCCCTGCTCACGTCTCGATGCTTTATGTCCGGCGTGCCGGTTGTTCGGATTGATTAGCCTGAGCAATAGAAACACTCTGCGTGCAGGCAACGTCGGCTTTGAAGACGCGACCTGCATAAACCGAGTTGATCATTCACCTGTCTACACCGCGATTCTCAGTAGTCCGAAACCTTATCACACCGCTTTCTATCGTGACGATGACAACTACATCGCCGGGCGGAAGTTCTACTTTCATCATCGTGAAGACAATCTACTCACCAAGAGCGGATGGGTGCCGACAGCGAACAAACCTCAGAATCAATACATTCGTCCGCTCGGTGTCGGCTCGGCTTTCACGTTCGCCGCCGAGTTCGTCAACGTCGCGGCAGATGATTTCGCGTCCTTACTTTATGCGCTGACGCTAGAGCCGGAGATGCGGCATCATTTTGGCTATGCGAAGCCTTGCGGGTTTGGGACGGTGCGCATTGAGTTGACCAAATTGACGCTGCGCGATGCGGCAGTACGCTATCGGCAGGGAGCAGGCGCGACGGAATTTGTCGGGGACGACTTGGCGGCTGAAATCAATCACCGCGTTACGCCTTTTGTCGCCACCATTCCAGCCTGCACATTGACTGACTTGCGCGACATCTGGCGCTGGCCGCCCGATCCAAACATCAATTATGACTATCCGACGCAAGCGCAGTTCAAGGCAAATTCCGACGAGCCGATTTCATCAACCCCAAGATGGCAGGAGGTTCGATAATGGCTGAAGTCCTCATCGCGCCCTTAGGCAATCATCCGGCAATTATTAGCGCAACGGCTCAGAAACTGCTGGAAGACGGCGTCGCCCTTGAGCGTGTTCACCTCCTTTGCCCGAATGAGCCGTTGATTCGACAGGGCGCTGAGTGGTTGCGCCTGGAGCTTGAAGACACGCTCCGGCTTTCAACCGAACAATGCGACCTGCCTTTTGCCGATGCCAATTCAGAGCAAGCGGCAATGGAATACCTACAGGCTTTGGCGGCAACGCTTCAGACTTGCGAGGCAATGAATGACCGCGTTCATTTGTTGCTGGCGGGTGGGCGGAAAAACCTGTCGGCGTTGACCGGAGTCATCGCACAGTTCTTTCCGTGCGTGCAGCATCTTTATCATTTGCTTGATGTTTACGAAGACAACCCACTGCGCAGGAATTTGTTTTCAGTAGACGAACTTTGCAGGATGAATGACGCGGATCGAAGGCTCAAGATGTTTCCGTCTGCCGCGTCGCTGAATCTGTTTGAGGTTCCTTTCCCGCGCTTTGCCGATGTGGCGGCGATTCGCCGCTACCTGCACGACCCTTTGGCGCAAGCGATACCGACGCTTTCACTCGACGCAGAAACAGAAGATTTCTACAAAGATATTTTCCAGCAGCGCCGCTCTGAATCACTATTTGATCTTCAGCTATCAGAGACGGCCTTTGCCGCTTTCAATGAACTATGGGAACGGGATCGCAATCGCGCAGAGGTCTTCCGCACCTGCTTTGAACAAATGAGACAACCGGAGCGGCTCAAAAACGGTGTGCATGGCACGTTTGGCACGTTCCATTTTTATAAACGGCGGCGGACGCCTGAAAGGCCGTTTTTTTACACGAAGCCCAACCCAATAGCTCTGTATCCGACAAAAGCGGTTAACCACGTAGTAGTTTGCGGGCTTTCGATTGAACAAGGGGATGGGCAGTACGACCCAACCGCAGATGAGTTACTGGCAAAGGCTGACAAGACTCCGCAACATTCATTCTCAGACCTGCCAAAGGCTCACAGGAAGATGGTCTTGCTAGCTCCTGTAGGCGATTCGCCGATGGTTGCCAGTCAGGCTTATACGCTGTTGCGTCAGGAAGGCGAAGTTCTCCGCACCGTGCTCTTGTCCCCAGAGGCCAACCAATCGCTGACAAACCAGGCACAAGATTTGAAGGCGCATTTCGAGCGCGAAGGGGCAATCTGTGAACTGAAGCCGATTCCCGATTTGGAAGATGTTATGTCAACCGCAGATTGCGAAGTTTATCTGCGGTTCGTCGCTCAAACCATCGCGGAGTTGCAGGAGCAATATCAAGACGCAGATATCAACCTGCTGCTTTCCGGCGGACGCAAAAGTATGGCGGCATTGAATCTCTTCGCCGCTCAACGAACAGGGTTGACCAAAGTTTCGCATACGCTGATCACCGACCCTGCGCTTGAGCTGCAAATTGAAGCTGACTTGAAGAACGCCGCATCCGCCAAAGCGCGCCGCGAGATTTTGTTCCTTCGCCAATATTGCTTGGATCAGTTCACCCTATTTTCTGTCCCTGTGTTTCCAATCGTATAAAAGAAAGTTGCAGCGCTCGGCAGATTCAAACAAAGAGTGAGCGAATAAAACGACAATGATCGTAGTCAACTTTTCACATCCACTAACGCCTGCACAGCAAACGGCGATTGAAGCCTTGACGCAGGAAAAGACAGGGCGACTGATCGAGGTCAAGACTCACTTCAACGAAGCGCAGCCTTATACCGAACAAGCCCGCGCGCTGGTGGAATCCGTCGGGTTGACTCCGGCGCAGTGGCAGCAGGAAAAGCTGCTTATCAATCCGCCTTCGTTGAGCGTCATCGCCGCGTTGGTGTTGGCGGAACTGCATGGGCGGATGGGGTATTTTCCTTCGATTATTCGCTTGCGTCCCGTGCCGGGCAGTATGCCGCCACAATTCGAAGTCGCGGAAATTCTGAATCTGCACTCGGTCAGGGAACAGGCGCGGTTGGAGCGGTAATCTGGAGTGCGCGCGACTTGTCGCCACTTTTCGTTCTTTGCCGGAAAGTTCGATGTCCCAGAAGAGTCTGCCGGAGAAAGCCAAAGCTGCGACAAGTCGCAGCACTCCAAAGTTCGCAGGAGAAAGCCAAAGCTGCGACAAGTCGCAGCACTCCAAAGTTCGCAGGAGAATTGAATCGTGCAACGCAACATCCTGTTATGTGTCGCGGGGTTAACGCCGCAAATCATCACCGAAACGCTGTATTTCCTGACCCAAAAGCGCCGCGAGCGTGTGGATGAGATTCGCGTCATCACCACGTTGCCGGGACAAGACAAATTGCTCAAAAGTTTGCTCGATCCGCAGGCGGGGAAGTTCTTCGCGTTTTGCCGCGATTACGGGATTGATCCGGCGAGCATTCAATTTGATCGCACTTCGATCAGCGCCGTGCAGACTTCGGATGGAAAAACCCTGGATGACATTCGGCTGAACGAAGAAAACAATCGCACCGCTGACCGCATTTGCGAAATCGTCAGGGAACTGGCCAAAGACGACAATGCGCGCATTCACGCTTCGGCGGCGGGCGGGCGCAAGACGATGGGAATCTTTCTGGCCAACGCCATGCAATTGTTCGGGCGGCGGCAAGATGCGCTCTCGCACGTGTTGGTCAATGAGCCATTCGAAAATCACCAGGAGTTTTTTTATCCACCGCCGCAAGCCGTGACGCTGGATTTGAAAGATCGCCAGGAAAACTTCATCGGGCAGGCTTCGACCGCTGACGCCCGCATCGAATTGGCCGACATTCCTTTTGTGCGATTGCGTGGCGTGTTGAAAGACTGGTTGGCAGAATTGCCGCACAGTTATGGCGAAATCGTCGAACGTGCGCAAACCGAATTGGATTTGCAGGACGCCGCACACGATTTGCGGCTGAATTGCGGACGAAAAAAAGTTGCGTTGTTAAATCATCGCGCAAACTTGTCCGAGCGTGAATTTTTCATTTATTTGCACTTTGCGCGCGCCCGTAAAGAACAATTGGGAGAGAATGGTTTTTTCAGTGTCGCTGAACTCAGCTACGACAGTTTGAACCAGACGTTTCAGGCGCTCAGCCGCGCTTGTGGCAAAGAGCGCGATATTGAAGATCATGGTTTCTTGTTCAAGGAAACCGCGCTAAACAAAATTATTACGCTGGTTAAAAAAGGAGATTTCTATAAGCTGCAAGAGGAAGTGTTGAATGAAGTCTTTTCCCGGATCAAAAATAAACTCAACCGGGCTGGCCTGCCTGAACGCTGCGCCATCATTCCAAGCGGCAAATATGGTGCGAAAAAATATGGTCTGAATATCGCGCCTGAACGAATTCACTGGTCATAACCTCGCCGTTTTCCCACCTGACAAACAACCTTGCTTGAATTCATAGCAACCTTGCCGAAAAGGTTGTTTAGAACTGCCCGTAAACCTCCTTACCCGGATACTTCGCCTCGTCGAAGGCATGGCAGTGAGTGCCGCTGTTTTGCTGTTCGACTTGATGTAGGTTCGGTTTTCGCACGAGGAGGAAGCTATGCAGACCAAACAGCTCAAACAGATTGAATCCAACATCACGCAGGGGTCCGTGTCGTCGCGGTTGAGGGCAGCCGAAGAGGCGATTCCCGATTTGCGGCAGGATTTGAAGCGGCTCAGCGAAACGGCGCGTGCCAAATGCACAGAGTACACGGCGACGTTCGAAGCGTGGACTTCGCGCGCGGTCAACGGCGTGATGCGTCCGCTGGCTATCGAACGCGATGTGCGCGATGCACGATTGGCCAATGTCGTCGCCTGGGGATTGACCGGGACCGAATTGGCGCTGAGCGTGTTTTTGGCCCTGATGTTTTTGGTCAATCCGGTGTTCGTGGTGTTGCTGGCTCTGGTGGGCATCTTTTCGATGAAATCGGCGTTGCTGATGATCTGGCGAGACGACGCGCAGCCGCAACGAACGCGCAGCAGGTTGTTGTGGTGGGTGCTGGCGCCTTCGTTGGCGGTGACGCTGCTGTCGTTGACGGTGTTGTTGTTCACGCGCGGCGTGATGGGATGGCTGGCATTGTTGCTGTTGCCGTTTTTGAACCTGGCATTGTTTGCGCTCAGTCTGGGCGTGATGTGCCTGGCCGCCGGGTTGTTCGCTCTGGGCTACTTGTTGTCGTGGAGCCGCCACGCCGAACAGAAATTCAACGCGCTGGAACGCGAAGCGGTGGAAACCCGTCGCGTGTTGCAAAAAGCCGAACAGGTTGTCGCGGAATTGCGCGGACGCGGCATCGGCGGTTCGAGCGCGGTTCAGGAACAATGGCCAACCACGCTGGATGTGTCGCAGGAAGTCTCCACGCAGATTGTGCCGGTGCGGCAATCGCAATCGGAACAGGCTTCGCCAAAACGTCGAACCGGCGGCAATGGATTTTGGGCAGCCGGGGTGATGTTGGCGGCGTTGTGGGGCGGCGGTTGCGATTCCATCGGCGCTTCGCCGTCTTCTCAATCTGGGCAATCTGGGCAATCTGGCGCTGTGGAATCAGTCAAACCAACTCCATCAACCAATGCCGCCGATTCGGCGACGCTGGAATTGTGGCTCGATTGGTCGCTCAGCGCCGAATCGCAACCGTATGACGAAGCCGTGCGCGGGTTCATTGCGGCTCTGCCGGAGTTGGTCAAACGACACGAATTGGGGCGCGTGACGGCGTTGCAATTCACCAATCGCGCCTGGAGCGCCCCGACGGTTTTCGATCTGTCGTTGCCCGTGCCGAACACCGCAATCGCGCAAAGCGAATCGGGTGTGCTGTTCGGCAAAATCTCCGAAGAGCAACGCACTCAGGCAGGCGAACGATACCGCGCCGAATTGGCCAACGTTTTGGCAACCATCACGCCGGAAAAACTGTTGCCTGCGGGCGTTGCCGAACCGCCTTGCACAGACATTCAAGGCGTGTTCGAACGCGCAGCCGTTTCAGGGCGAACGCAGCGGCGGTTGGTTTTTGTGGTGACGGACGGCGAAGAAAACTGTTCGCGCCAATTGCGTCCGGTTGATCTGGCGCAATCGAACGCAGGAATTGTCGTTGTGTTGTTGCCGGAAAAACAGACTGCCGGGAAACAAACACGCCCAGACGAACAATGGCGAGTGCGGCGAGATGCGTTGGCGCAAATTGCGCCGGGCGTGGTGGTGATTCCGCATTTCGGCGATTGGATTGCCGCGGCGGCGCAAGCCGGAAAACGATGAAACCCTGTTCAGAGCACAAGCTAAAGCTTGTCGTCCTGATCCTCAAGCTAAAGCTTGTACTCTGAACTTCTTTTCCAGAGAGGAACGTCAAATGTTGTTATTTGATTCAATGCAGGGCAAAGCGACATCGGTTCAATCCGCAACGACAAACGCCGCAACGGGGCGGCCTGTCGTGTGGCGGCGCGCGTTGGCCGCGTTGATTGACCGTCTGGCGCCGTTGCCTTTTCTGGCTTTCTTTGTTTCCGAATGGGCGTTGCTCGAATTACAAGCTCGTCAATTCGCCCGTGTCGTGATGGATGAAGAGGCGGTTTATCAACCATTTCAGTCGGTAGTCCGACAGGCTGCCAGCCTGTCGTTGGCTTCGTGAAGCGTTACATCAAAACCCTCGACAAGGTTGGAAAGTAGTCGGTAGTCCGACAGGCTGCCAGCCTGTCGTTGACTTCGTGAAGCGTTACATCAAAACCCTCGACAAGCTGGCAGCTTGTCGGACAGCTAACTTTTTATGTTCATCGTTCTGGCTTACGACATTCCCGATAACCGTCGTCGCGCGCGTTTGTTCAAAACCTTGAAACGGTTTGGATGGGCCGTGCAGGAAAGCGTCTTTGAATTTCACCTGAATGTCGGGGAATTCACGCGTCTCAAGCAGCTCATTCAAACCATCGTTGACCCGATGGAAGATCACGTTCGGTATTACCAGCTATGTCCAACCTGTCACGCACGAACCGAAATGACCCCGCCCAGCATTCAATCAACCGACCCGACGGCGGTGGTGGTGTGACGCAATTGTCGGCCTGGTGGCGACGCCAGGTTCATCCTGATGCGATTCGGTTGCTCACCACGCGCCGAATCTTTGATCGAGGGCTGATTTATTTCCAATCCGGGTGTGTTCGCTCTTTGCAAATCGCCCCCAAGGAGGTGATTGCCAGCGTGCAGGGAAGCTCTCTTTATCAGGTAAAGCTCCGGTGTCGAAAGAAGAGGGAACTGCAAACCTACTGTTCTTGCCCATTTGCGAGCGAAGGAGCCGTTTGCAAGCACTTGGTTGCTGTCGCTTGTGCGATTCACCATCTCTCAACTGCTGAACCAGATGTACCAGCCGAAAAATCGCCTTAACTTCTTTGTTTGCAATCAAGGCTGCTTTGGTAAATGTCTGCCTGATTTTGAAACACTTTCCGCTAACTACCTGATTGGCCGCAAGTTAACCTGCAAATGCAAGATTCGTTTTTAAGGGAGATGTGATCTTATTGAGACACAAGGCTTTAGCGCGATTTTGGCTCATTTTTTCTGGATGGTTTTAGCTTTTTTTCGGAGATGTGCAAAATCGCTACCGCAAATCCTCTTGATTGTGGTATTTACAGAGGCAAGAGTTGAAGTGCTGATCGAACCTGAGAGGAACTGAAACATACGTCCGCCGCCCCAAGGACCCCGCCGGCCCCCGTGGGTTGAAGTGCTGATCGAACCTGAGAGGAACTGAAACAAATCGGTGATGGCCGCCACGGACGTGGACGCCATGTTGAAGTGCTGATCGAACCTGAGAGGAACTGAAACGGATGAGTAGTACGCCGCGAGGCATACTACTACCTCGGTTGAAGTGCTGATCGAACCTGAGAGGAACTGAAACCCTCTTTCACCTCCTGATTATGAGCAGTCATTGTCTTGTTGAAGTGCTGATCGAACCTGAGAGGAACTGAAACTTGGAATCGCGCTTTTGGTGTGGTGGCTGAAAATATCGCCCGTTGAAGTGCTGATCGAACCTGAGAGGAACTGAAACAGTTGCATTGAATAATCCCTCAGGCGAATAGCGGCAAGAGTTGAAGTGCTGATCGAACCTGAGAGGAACTGAAACCTGGTCGTAATACCCAGAACAAGTATCACACTGGCGGGTTGAAGTGCTGATCGAACCTGAGAGGAACTGAAACTTTTTTGGCGTTTGACGCACTCAGCGTCACAGCCAAAAAGTTGAAGTGCTGATCGAACCTGAGAGGAACTGAAACTTAAGGCCGCCGCCACCTAGACGGAACAGAATCGTCTTGGTTGAAGTGCTGATCGAACCTGAGAGGAACTGAAACAAATTAACGATGCCGCTCCTGCGAGCAGCAAAATTAAGTTGAAGTGCTGATCGAACCTGAGAGGAACTGAAACACAGGGGTGGAAATTAACGATGCCGCTCCTGCGAGCAGCAAGTTGAAGTGCTGATCGAACCTGAGAGGAACTGAAACCCTCCTTCCTGCCCATGTCCATTGCAAGTTTGATGAGTTGAAGTGCTGATCGAACCTGAGAGGAACTGAAACTTTTTTGCCCTGGTTTGGAGTTGGCGGCAGTCAGGGTTGAAGTGCTGATCGAACCTGAGAGGAACTGAAACGCTATCAATGCCTGTCTTTCGATCAGGGGTTTGGTGGGTTGAAGTGCTGATCGAACCTGAGAGGAACTGAAACTTTATCCCCCCAACCCGCGCGTATGGCGTGTTGAAGTTGGTTGAAGTGCTGATCGAACCTGAGAGGAACTGAAACAAAGAGTCGGGAACAATTTGCGCATATATACCTCCGTGTTGAAGTGCTGATCGAACCTGAGAGGAACTGAAACTCGCATTTCGGCCAGCGCGAGCCAACTCTGAACGAGTTGAAGTGCTGATCGAACCTGAGAGGAACTGAAACATCATTTGAGTCCTCCACAGTCGCACCCTGCGCAGGTGGTTGAAGTGCTGATCGAACCTGAGAGGAACTGAAACAAGAATACCCAGGCCGCCTGGCCCAGGCCACGAATTTGTTGAAGTGCTGATCGAACCTGAGAGGAACTGAAACACAGCATCCGGCTATTGCCATTAGTACCCTCCCGGCGTTGAAGTGCTGATCGAACCTGAGAGGAACTGAAACTGTCTGCGCCAGGTGCAACGAGGAGAACGCGCAACAGTTGAAGTGCTGATCGAACCTGAGAGGAACTGAAACCTCTTTCCCCCACAGCACCTGTATAGGGGGGACAGGGTTGAAGTGCTGATCGAACCTGAGAGGAACTGAAACGCGTAGCCGCCCACTTGGGATCAGCCACACACTTGGTTGAAGTGCTGATCGAACCTGAGAGGAACTGAAACTCATGAGTAGCTCAAGCATCTCGCGTTTTGTATTTGGTTCGTTGAAGTGCTGATCGAACCTGAGAGGAACTGAAACTTTCTTTCGGGTAGACCATGCAGTGGATCGCTCTGTTGAAGTGCTGATCGAACCTGAGAGGAACTGAAACACGAGCAAGAATTGGTTTCTTCCGTCAAAGCCAGAAGTTGAAGTGCTGATCGAACCTGAGAGGAACTGAAACTAAGACTTCGCCATAGACCGCACACCAAGGTGTAAGTTTGTTGAAGTGCTGATCGAACCTGAGAGGAACTGAAACTCGTCGGGGTTTACTCCCGCCACTTTCATTGCACTGACGTTGAAGTGCTGATCGAACCTGAGAGGAACTGAAACCATCAGTTTGACGCCCGAGCCACGCTCATCCATCCAAAGTTGAAGTGCTGATCGAACCTGAGAGGAACTGAAACTAAAATGGATGCCGTCTGCCGCCTGGGCCGCTGCGCGTTGAAGTGCTGATCGAACCTGAGAGGAACTGAAACTTTTGACCGGAATGCACTTGCACGTGGCCGAAATACAGTGTTGAAGTGCTGATCGAACCTGAGAGGAACTGAAACTCAGGCTGTGCAGGCCGCTATTGTCCAGCAGCAGGCGTGTTGAAGTGCTGATCGAACCTGAGAGGAACTGAAACTCTTTGGTGAGGCGCTGCCCGGTAACATACGTGTGTTGAAGTGCTGATCGAACCTGAGAGGAACTGAAACCTCATTTTGTATGCCTACTTGAGGTGAGGGTTTGCCGTGGTTGAAGTGCTGATCGAACCTGAGAGGAACTGAAACCAAGGGTTCTAACCTTGTTGATAGTGCCGTTGACGCGTTGAAGTGCTGATCGAACCTGAGAGGAACTGAAACGGTACAGTTTCCCGATTTCAATTTTCATAAGACCTCCTAAGTTGAAGTGCTGATCGAACCTGAGAGGAACTGAAACTTGACCGAAATAAAATAAGCGGAATCGTCCTATGACGACCCGTTGAAGTGCTGATCGAACCTGAGAGGAACTGAAACTTTTGGTCCGGCTTCTTTTTCTTGCCATGATTCTCCTTGTTGAAGTGCTGATCGAACCTGAGAGGAACTGAAACTTGAAAAATACTTCGACAAGAAACTGAAAGGCGATTAGTTGAAGTGCTGATCGAACCTGAGAGGAACTGAAACTTGCAGCATGTTGATGGTTGTGCCGCTTTCGCCAAGTGTGTTGAAGTGCTGATCGAACCTGAGAGGAACTGAAACAATTCAGCCGACAATGAAACATGGTTGAATACGGTGGCGTTGAAGTGCTGATCGAACCTGAGAGGAACTGAAACGTAGCAAACAGAGGGTTCTGGTTCTCGCCTTCGTGTTGAAGTGCTGATCGAACCTGAGAGGAACTGAAACAAGGCAACATTGATATTAAGTAGGAACCGATTCCGACAGTTGAAGTGCTGATCGAACCTGAGAGGAACTGAAACCTAAACGTTCAAGCAAAGTCTGGCCGATGGTTTACGCTAGTTGAAGTGCTGATCGAACCTGAGAGGAACTGAAACTTGGTCAGAGCCTTGCGGCAGGCTGAACAAACATGAAGTTGAAGTGCTGATCGAACCTGAGAGGAACTGAAACTCAAGCCATTATCAGACTCGCGGAATATCTCATGAGAATTACAATCAAACTGAAGCCATTGCGATATCCGGCGGCGATTCCGATTTCGCATCATTCGTGGCAATCCTTTATTTATGAAATGGTAGAGGCAGTGAATCCGCAATTGTCGCAAGCGGTGCATGACAGCGGATGGGTTGCGCGCGGAGATGCGCCCACGGCCAAGCGGTTCAAGTTTTTCGTCTTTTCCGTGCCGGAAGCTCCGCGCGGATTTGTGTTTCAAGGCGATGAAAAAGTCTTTGAATCAGGCACAGTGTTTTGGCAGGTGTCTTCGTTGAGCAGCGAATTCATCACGTCGTTGGTGGCCGGAATGGCCAGTCAGCGAATTGTGCGAATCGGGCGCACGCAGTTCGAGGTGGAAGATTTGCAATTTGTCGCGCCGCCGGACTTCGGCGATGAAATGCGGTTCATAGCGTTATCGCCGCTGGTGGCTTCCAAGCCTGTCAACTTGCCGGACGGCAAAAGTCAAAAAGTGTATTTGCGCGACGAATCGGAATTTGCCGCAGCGATTGCGGAAAATCTGAAAACCAAATATCGCGCGGCGTTTGCGGAGCCGTTAGAAGACGAACGGTTTGAATTTGAATTCGATCAAGAGTATTTACGTCAGGTCGGCGGGTTTGACAGTCGCAAGGTGACTCGGATGGTTTACTTCGTCAAACGAAACTCGCAAGGTTCGATGGAACGAATCGGCATTCGTGGCATTCAAGCGCCATTTTGGGTGCGCGGCTGTCGTGAATTGATTGAACTTGGTTGGCAAGCCGGATTCGGAATGGCTGGTCTGGGTTAATCAGAGGCTTACACCATAAGGCCTCTTATCAGACGCAAAAGGTATTATCAAAACAATGGGGCGACATCGAAGACTGTTTCTTTCCCTTTTGTCCGAACTGTTTCCGGTTACGTTGGTGGCGTTTGTGGCGCTGACTTCGTTGGTGTTTGTTCAACAAGCTGGCAAATACTTCAACGTCATTCTGTCATTTCATTCTTCGGCTCAAGTCGCTGTGCAATTCATGTGGAGTCTGATACCGGGAATTGTGGTTATCACATTGCCGGTGGCTTTGTTGCTGGGAACGATCATCACTTGCAGCCGGCTTTCGACCGATGGCGAAATGACTGCGATGCAATCTCTGGGCATAGGCAAAACCAGCATTGCCTTGCCGTTTTTGTGCGTAGGGATTGCGGGAGCGATTTTCACTTCATACTTGCTGGCTCAAACAGCGCCGCGCGCCTTGAAACGATTGAAAAGCCTTAGAACCAAAGTTCTGGTTCAAGAAGCCAACGCCCAAATCACAGCCGGGCGATTCATCACACGATTTCCCAATTCCCTGCTGTACATACGCGACATTGACCAGAAAACCGGCGAATGGATCGGCGTGTTTTTATTGCGTCGGGAATCTGGCAGCGATCTGTCGCGGTTGATTACAGCCGAAAAAGGCCAGTTGAGAATCACCGGAGGCGAAGAAAATCAAAAACTTGCCGTTGAAGTCGAATTGCAAAAGGTGGTTTCTCTGGAAAGCAAAGTGGCTGCCGATGCGTTGTCCACCATGCCGGCCAGTTCCGCTTCGGCATCGGAAAAACTTTCCATCAAATTCACTGAACAAGGCAACAACAACGAAGACGCAACCAACGCAGTCGGGCCATTGTCGGAAATGACTCTGGGCGAGGTGACGCGGCAGATCACCGCTGCGCCTTCGATCAAAGAACGTCGCCAGGCCAACATCGAATGGCACAGGCGATTCGCTTTTCCATTCGCCTGCGTCACGTTGACGTTGCTGACGTTCATAGTCGCGTTGCAAGGCAGACGACTGGCCAGCAAGCCTCGCACTACGGTCGTTGTGTTGTTTCTGGCCATGTTCTTTTATCTGTTGCTGGTGGCGGGACAGAATCTGGCGGTGTCGGGCGCGGTTCCGGTTTGGCTGGGAGTCTGGTTTTCAAACCTGTTGTTTGGCGGATATGTCATTTACGCCTTTGCCAGAAATAAATCGGCATTCCGTTTTTCCCTGCCCGGAATGCGCGCTTCCAGTCCGCGCCAGAAAACAACGACCGGCGACGCAACTGTGATTGCTCAACCCGTCAGGTTCAGCTTCCCTGCCTTGAATCCATTCAGTCTGGTCAATTACCTGCTGGTCAGCGAAATTTTCAAATACTACCTGATTGCCGTCAGTGCGTTGGTGGTGACTTCGCTGGTGTTCACATTGTTCGATTTGATTCCGGCGATGAGCAAAACTGGCGCGACTATTGGCTATGCGCTGACTTATCTGGGTTACCTGGCGCCGCAATTCATTTATCAGGTTTCGCCGTTCGCCTTGCTGGTGGGTATTTTGACCGGATGCAGCGTGCTGGCGCGCAGCAATCAATTGGTGATTTTATCCGGCGCAGGATTAAGTCGGTTGCGCACGGTCGTTCCGCTGATGATGGCCGTTGTAGGTATCGGATTATCGTTGTGGCTTATGTCGGATTTCATGTTGCCGCACACCAATCGCGAGCAGGATTTTCGCTACAACAAAATCAAAGGCCGCCAGATGGAGCAAACGACCATCGCGTTCGGCAAAAAATGGGTCTTGGGGAAAAACGATACGATTTACAGCTATCAGCGAGTGGAAAACGACGACACGCTGACAAACGCCTCTGCTTACTTTCTTGACTCAGGCAATCATCTGGTCGAAAAGACCATGCACTTTGCGCAAGCTGCCCCGTCAGAGCCGTTAACCTGGATGGCCAGCGGAGGCTGGTTGGAAACCATCAAGCCGGACCTGACCGTCAGCAGGATTTCGCTGACCGAAAAACCGCAACCGATTCGCATCGAAGACGGCATCAGCATCTTCAAACGCACCGTCAACGAATCGAGCAAGATGGATTCGGAAGAATTGAAAACTTACATCAGCCAGTTAAAAAGTGTCGGAGCTTCGATCACCGCGGCTCAACTGGATTTGAAACGACGGCTGTCCTTTCCCTTCTCCTGCATGACGCTGGCTGTGCTGGCCATTCCGTTTGCGTTGACCAATCGAGGTCGCAAATTCAGCCCATTGCTGAGCGTTGCCATCAGCGTCGGCATTGGCTTGATCTTCTGGTTGCTGATGTCACTGTTCGAAGCCGCCGGTCAACAAGACAACCTGCCCGAAGACCTGGCTGTGTGGGGACCGCAGATACTCTTTCTAGCCATTGGGCTTTATCTCAATTTCCGCCAGCGCGCGCATAGTTAGTGGCGTGAACAACCTACCGGGCCGGCTCGCCGATGACGTAGCCACAACTTCCGATCTTGGCGCTCGACCAGCTTCAAGCGTTCATCGCGCGGCAGGATCGAGGCCAGATTTGTTTTTTGAGCCACACGACCTGCGTCCTGAGGCGTCCAATCTGAGCGTAGAGTTCTTAGAGTTGCGCCTAGTGCGTGGCGATCAGATCGGCGTTTTGCTATTTGTTGTCAAAGAGCGGCTGAGCTTCGGCTACGATTCAAAAGATTTGACCACCGACAACCACAGCAGTTTTGCACGAGTCATCAGGTTGAAAAATGGGCTTCCCTGCTCTTTCGCCAGTTGCAGCACAATGCGGCGAAGCAGCTTATCCAGCATTTCGCTGCCGCCGAAAAAGTTGGTCGAGCGAGACAGACCGATCAATTGATTCACCGCTGCGGAGTAATCGGGCGAATCCATTTTTCGCAGTTCATGCAGAACGCCGATCATGCGCCACAAATGGCGATCCCAATCGCGCAAGGTCGGTTCGTTGATTCGTGGTATTCGCTGCTCGGCTGCGTTCAGGTCGCCTTGCATCAAATCATCCACCGTCAGAAACAGCGCGTGCGCCTGAGTCAGATCGTCTGGTTGCAAATTCAAAGAGTGCAGACTGACTTCGCGCGATTCGTCATTGCGGCTTTCCATTCGCAGCGCGAGTGATAGATTCCACAGCATCCAGGATTCGGCGCCTTTGCGGCTGCGCCAGTCGGACATCCATTCAATCGTTCGCCCCACATCGCCCAGATTCAGCAAAACGTAGCCGGTGTGTCCCCAGGTCAAAACGTGATCGCGCAAGTCCGCTTCGACTTCTTTGATGAATTCCCGCGCCTTGTGTTTTTGGCCTGCGCGGCTCAGAGCTTCCAGATACGCATTGACCGCGCGACGCCACAATTCGTTTCGCTCAGGCAATGACAGTAATCGGCGATGACAATTTTCCCATTGCCGATTTGCCTCGCAAGATTCGACGTAAAACACGCCCAAGTTCGGATTGGCTCGCGGCGACCCCAGCGTTTCTTCCAGCACTTCGATTGCAGTAGCCTTCCAATCAGTTTCCATCTCGGCCTGAAGCGCCTTTGCGAGAAAAACAGGATTGTCTGTGTCGGACAAACAGAGCGACCGGAAAAGCTCGCGCGCTCGACCAAATTCTTTGCGCTTGCCGGCAAGTTGCAGCTCCCTGACCGTCGCAAGGTCTCCGCCGATTTGCTGGCGCAAAATCGCCAACGTTTCTTCGGCGGCGTCCAGTTCGTAATCCTGCAACTGCAAATCGAACAGCGCCGTGCTTGCAAATTCATAAGCGGGGTCGAGGGTCATGGCATAACGCAGCGTTTCTTTGGCTTCTTTGCGATGGTCGTTTAGCAACTGTGCGTCCGCCAGATAGCCCATCGGCACGGAACGATGCGGAACCAGCCGCACCATTTCCTGGGCCGCGTTCAGATAATCACCAAACGATTCTGAAGCGCGATACCAGTCAGCCAACAAACTCCATGCCGGGTAGTAATTCGGCTCGTCCGCCACCAGTTGTTTCAATTGTTCAACCGCCGCAGGCAAATCGCCGCGGTCGGCATCCACCATGGCTTCGGCGCAACGCAATTCCGGCGGCAAGTTGTCGCCATAAACTTCCGGGCGGCAGGCGGCTCGCGCTTCGTCGTAACGCTGCAATTGCGTCAGCAATCGCGCGCGTAAACTATGCGCTTCGACCAGACGCGGATCGAGTTCATTGGCGCGATCGAGCGCCTGCAACCGTTGGTCGAAACTCTGTCCTTCGGTTTGAGCCAGAATCAGATAAGAGCGTGCCTGCCCGGGACGTTTTTCCGTCAGATTGCGCGCGCATTCGAGCGCCAGTTCCGGTTTGCCCGCAAGTTGCGACCATTCACGAAGCGCGCGCCAGCCCCAATCGTAACCAGGTTCCAGCGTCACAGAATGTCTGATGCGCTCGAGCGCCAATTCGCGTTGGCCCATCTGCCAAAGTATGTCGGCCAGATACCCGTAATTCGTATGATCGAGCGGCGTGTAGGCAATCGCCTGTTCCATCAACTTGCGCGCTTCTTCAAAGCGCCCGGCGTGCTGGTGAACTTCCGCCAATTGCTGGGTCGCTGTCCCCCAGGCCGGATTGATCCTGAGCGCATGTTGCAAGGCGTCAATCAACCCTTTTTCGTCCAGCCTTGCGCGTTGCACTGCCGCCAGGTCCAACCAAACGCGCGGAACCAGCGGGAAGCGTTCGGTCATCTGTCGAGCAAGCTGCAAGGCATCATCAAGCCGCTGCAAATCCAGCAGCGAATACACGACTGCCGACCACGCGTGCCACAAGTCCGGGCGCGCATCCAATGCCGCCTGCTGCAATTGCAGCACCTCTTCGGCCCCTGCAACCATTCGCGCCGCCTGCCGATAAGCCAGCAAACCGTCGCCATAAGTGACTTGACGAATCAGTTCTTGTCGAATGAATTCCAGTGATTCGCGGCGCTCTGCGGCGGAATGCGAATTGTTCATCAATTCATTGATGGCGAATTCCATGTCAACCGACAGTTTGATGGCTTCTGAAAACGCCTGCCTCGCCAATGGGAAATTGCCCATTTCGGCGTGAATCACGCCAATGGTGCAATGACCATAAGGACTCAATGGCTCAAGCTCGCGTCCGGTGACGGCTTGTTCCAGAGCTTCTTCAAATCGGCGTTGCTGGGAAAGACAAAACGCCAACTCCCTGCGCGCCCAGGCATTGGCGGGTTCGATTTCGACGATGTGGCGTAACGACTTTTCATTGGCTTCAGGATCGTCGCGCAACCAATCCACCAGCATTTGATGAACCGGCAGCGAATGCGGAAATCGCGCCACAACGGAGCGAATGAATTCCAGAGCTGTTTCGTGACTTGAGGTTTCGGCCAGCAACTGGGCGACGTTGCGATTGGCGTCAATCGCCAAAGGTTCGGCTTCGACAACGGCTTGCCAAAGGCTCAGTGATCTCTGCAATTCTCCCTGATACGCGGCAATCAAAGCCGCGCCGCGCTGCCATTGCGTGGTTGGCGCTTTACCTTCAACTTGTTTCAGCAAACGAGCCGCTTCGGCAAAATCGCCATGTCGCGCAAAAGCTTCTGAAACATAAAGCAACAATTCTCCATCATCGGGGCGCAGTTCAATCGCCTGGCGCAAAACATCCAACGCTTCCGGCGATTGGCCTGTCTGTTCGTAAGCCCACGATAGCGTTCTGGCCGGAAAGCCGGAGCGTTTGCCGAAGCGTCGAAACCTTTGCGCCAGAAATTCCATCGCTTCCTGTGTTCTTCGCAAATGATGCGCGGCGATGAAATACGATTGCACATACTGTTCATTGACATCTTTCAGACAGGCGGCAAACCGGTACAGCGGCAAAGCTTCGTCAAACTGCCGCTGCGACCAGCGAATGTTGGCCAATTGATAAAAGCTGTTGGCATCGAGCGGACGCGACCGCAGCGTTTTATGCAACAGCCGCAAGACTTCCTTGTGCTGGCGCGCATCTTCGCTCAGCTCCTGAGCGAGTTGTTGCCAGAACAACGGATCGGATTTTTCGTCATCGCAAACAGTTTTCAGATATTCCAACCGCTCGCTTCTACGCGCCAGAGTTCGCAGACAAAGGATTTTCTGCATCTTCATATTGGCGTCTTCGGGAAACTGTTCGAGCAGTTTTTCAACACAAGCCAGCACCTGAATCTGATCGTCGTCATACCACGCAATGGCTATGCGCGCGTAAAGCGTCAAACGGTGGTCGGCGGCTTCGATGTTCATCTGCTGCCAGACCGTAAAAGCTTCGTCGCGGCGATGCTCAAACAACGCACGCTGTATGATGTGCTGTTTGTCGTATAGAGAAGCTTCTTTCAAATTCAAATCGCTGAGCAGCGAAGCTTTCTCATTGGGAACCAGAGCCATGCCGCGCGGCCCGGTCGAGCGGTAATGCTCCAGCATTTCCGGCGACAAGCCTTCACCCAGACTGCGAACGTAAGGATCGCGCATCAACAAAGAGCCGCGCGCCGCATCGTAACCAATCACCGCCTGCAAATGTGCATTTCCCGGCTCAACTGTCGCCAGAGTAAATGGGACTCCGCGATCAATCAGCTTGACTGTGTCTTCCCAGTTGACGCAAAACTCATGCGCGGTCCAGCCGTTTTGCTCCGCCCACTTCCGCTCGCTGTGATCGGTCGTGCCGCCATAACAGATTTGCTCTGCAATGTTCAGATGCTCGGCAGGCATCTGCCAGAACCGGCTGATGGTTGTCAGCGTAGCAGGCGCACACGTCACATGATGTTGGCGAATGAAACCGACCGGCAATAGAATCCTCTTTTGATCTTCTGTCGCTTTAGCCAGCCGCTCGGCGATGGTTTTATAAAATCCATCGCCTGCCTGATTGAAGAGTTCAACCGCCTTGTTTTTGTCTCCGCATAAATAAGCGGCTTCAGCCAAACGCCCGTTCAACCATTCTCGCATTTCAGGTTCGAGCAATGACGAAAGCTGCAAGGCACGCTCGAAGTTTTGCCGCGCCGCCTGAAAATCTCCGACATCCACTTGAAGCTGCGCGAGTTGGATCAGCAACGGCAGACATTCCAGATTTTTGACTGCATCTTCCAGTAATGCGCACGCTTCGGCTTCGCGGTCGAGAATCGCCAATAAATGCGCCAGTGATTGAATCGCGGGACGATAAAATGGTCGAAGCTTCAGCGAATGTTGCGCGGCGGCCACCGCATCGTCATAGCGGTCTTCGGATTCAAAAATAGAAGCCTTTTCCACCCACAACCATGGACTTTCCGGCGTCAACGCTTCTGCCTTGGCGATCAATTCGTCAGCGGCGTCAAAATCTCTCAGCAAGCCGAACAAACCAGCTTTCAACCCCAACCAGTCCGATTGCATGCTGATGTCTGCGTCCGGCAATTCTTCTATGCGACGCATGAACATCCAAGCTCGCCAGGGGCCGCGCCAGTCCAGAATCGCTCGAGCATAATAATAAATGGCTTCGGGATGGGCGCGGTCTTCGCGCCAGGCACGCAAATGAAGCCGTCGCATCAATCTTGGCGCGCCCAACATTCCTGCCATGCGTCCGGCCAGCAGCAACGCCTCCGTTCCCTCCCATTCGTTGAGCGGAGCGAGTTGCGTCGCGGCGGCATACGCCTGCAAATAAAATCCACGATTGTAAAGTTCCTTGATTGGCTGAAGTTGTGTCGGCGAAATCATCATTCTAGTTGTAGCTGTAGCTGATTGTTGATTGCCAAGGCAAACGACCTTACGAGAAGGCCTTGATTGAATTTGCTGAGTTATGCCAAACGCCTGGCTGCATCCTCCATCTTTTTCAAATAGGCGGCGCTTTCCAGTGAACCTTCTTCCGGTGACCAGGTGGCAAAATTCTTGTCGCGCTCCAGAACGAACCCGCCTGCCGGATGACCTTTGACTTCATAAATGATGGCGTCTTCCAATGCGACCAGACTGTGCCAAATTCTCGGCGGAATATCCATTCCAAACAGGCCATCGGCGGGTGAAAGTGTGCGACTACTGGAAAAATCAACATTTCCTTCTTCATCAAAAATCAAAAGCGCCAGTTTGCCGCGCAACAAAATGAATGCTTCGCTTTGATGATCGCTGTCGTGGCGATGCGGACGCACATACGTTCCCGGCGTCAGCGCATTGAGCATTCGATGGCAATGTTCCCAGTCGCCGCTGTGTAAACAATGAATGGATCGAAGTCGCGAGGAGCTTCTGGCTCGCACCAGTAATTCATCCAATAATTCGTTCGTGATGGTTTGAATCGGTCTTTGATTCATCGTCGAGCGTCTCCTGACCTGGCCAAGCGGGAATTGACGGCGGGCACTGTAGCGCAGATTGCTGAATTGCGCTACCTTTTGGGCAATGAAGAACTTACTGCTACCGCCGGAAATTGAAGAATATCGAGACAGGCATTGGCGACGAGATGAAAGCTTGCGAGTCGAAAGTGTTGCCGATGCCGAAAGTTTCATTGAGCAGGTCGGCTTTGCGGCTTGCTTGACCGATTCGCGCCAGCCTGGACCTTCTCTTTACATTGCGGTTTGTGGTCGCCGCGATGCCGTCATGCCGCACAATGTCCAAAAAGACCCTGAAAGTTCTCACACCTGGGTGTTGAAAGACGAACTGCTTAGACGCGGCAAAGTTTATTATGGAAAACTGGCTCGCGGTAAAACCATGTTCATCGCGCCGCGAATGCTTCCTTCTTTTTTTGCCATTTGGGGAATGACGAAACGCGAAGAAAAAAAACGGCTCAGCAAAGAGGCGCTGACCATATTGAAAGTCTTACGAAAAGAATGGGAGATGGGAACCGCCGACCTGCGACAAGAAGCAGGAATCAATGACAGAAAAATTTTCTCGAAAGCCATTGATGAACTTCAGGCGACAATGATTGTGATTCCCAGCGATGTACTTTATCAGCCAAAATTTACGTACATCTGGACTCTTTCTGAAACGCGGTTCCCTGAATTACTGATCACCAAAGTGGACAGAATTATTGCGCTGAAAGAAATCGCCAGGTGCTTTCTGGCGAATGCAGGCCTGACAATGCCTGGCGAGCTTGCCAGATTCACCGGTCTTTCACGACCAGATGCAGGCTTGGGAAATCAGGCTCTGGTTAAAATGGAACTGGCTCAGCGACTAGACATTGGAAAATACTTGTATTCATCATTGTAATGATTTGATTTTAGGTTTAAGGGTCAGTAGAATGCGCCCCGTCAAAAACTGTATGACTTTACCTAAATCTATTCTGATTTAGTCTTTTTCGATTTTCACTTTTGTAATACCAATTACGCGATCTAAGAACATCTCCCATCAGGTGTTGGCGTAAAACACCTGAATCGTTATAACTGAATTATTTATGTTGGGAAACCTATGAAAGATAGCCAACCAAAATCAAGTGGTCACCCACCTGAAAAACTAATCGCAGCGTATGCAATCGGCAAATGCAGCCCAATTGAGCAGGCTGAAATTGATGAACACTGCTTTACGTGCGAAAAATGTCGAACAAGACTTTCAATCCTGCTTCGGCTTTGCACGTTAGACGGCAATGATGAAGAACGCCGTGAACTGGAACGATTGTTTCCACTTGGCATGGAGGTTATTTCCCAGATTCGGCATCCTGAGAGTGATCTTGTCCATCAATCGCCGACAAAAGATCGCCAATCAGCTCAGCACGCCGAACAGTTCAGACGCCTGACGAGTGCAACTACTGCAGGCGATTTGTTCAAGGGCAAGAGCAAACACCCTCTTCGTTATGCAGTGGTTTCTGTTCTTGTTCTGGCAATTGCAGGCGCGATATATGCTTGGTATGAAAACAGTAATTCTGTCTTGCGAAACAGTTTGTTAGCCATGCAGCGCAGCTATCCGACAAGTCGCCCTCTCGAATCACGAATGACAGGAAACTTTGCGTATAAACCTTATGCGCGCACACGCGGCGAATTAGATAACCAGGATATCAATCGCGATCAACTCAATTACGCGCTTGTTGAATTGACCAGGGTTGTCGCCTCGACGCCAACTCCCCAGGAACGACACGCACTCGGGCGATTGTATTTATTCCTGGGCGAGTTTGAAAAGGCGGAAAGCCAAATGAAACTGGCGCTCGAAGGCCGCAGCACAGACGCCAAGATTCTTACAGACATTGCAGCGCTCTATTATGAACGTAGTAAATATGCCGATTCTGACTCCGAACTGCTACTAACCAAGGCGGTTGAGTACTACAGACAGGCAATTTCAATTGAGCCACAATTGGCGGAAGCCTGGTTTAATCGAGCGTTGTGTTATGAACATCTGGCTTTGTACTCCAAAGCCAAAGAGGACTGGCAACAATACCTGAAGATTGATTCCGAATCTGAGTGGGCGAAAGAAGCGAAGGAAAGATTGAAAAATCTGGAAAACAAAGCCCAACAATTGACTTCTCCTCCAAAGCCGGCGAATAAAATACAGGATGCTGCCAAGTCAAAAAATAATGAACAGTTGAAAGAACTGATCAGCCAGAATTTCGTTGAGATTAAACAGTATTCTACTGGCCAATTATTCGATGATTATTTAACTGCCGAATTAAATGGAAACCAACAGTATGCTGAACAATGTCTCAACACATTGAAGCTCATCGGCAATTTCACCGCAGAAGTAAAAGGAGACAGGTACATTTTGGATTTGGCAACGCTGGCGGCAAGAGCTAGTCCGAAAATGAAAAGTGGGATGCTGGATGTCCGTCTGATGCTGCGGCAGGCGGACAATGAATACGACCGCAGCTCCCACGATACAGCATTCAAACTCTACAAACAGGCATATAACGCTGCTGAGCGTATCGGGGACAATCTGCATTCAGAACTGGCCGCGTCTAAATTCATACGCTATTCCAATTCCCGCGCCCAAACTGAACCTCTCATAACTCTAGGTAATCGTTTACTCGCCCAAACCGAACAGCGACGGCACCTGCACCTCCAAGCGGTCATCCACGCCTCATTAGCTAACGGTTTTTTAGCCTCTCAACAAGGCTCCCTGGCGCTTGAAAATGGCTTGCGCGCAGCGGAAATTGCGAAAAGCCTGGGGGACGTTAATACAACAATCAATGGTTTGATGCTTGCAGGCAGCGCCTACACTCGTTCAGGAAATTACGAACGCGCATTTAACAAAAGCTTTGAGGTTTTGTCCTTGCTGGGCGAGCATCCAATTGATATCAGAAGAAGTTTTCAGGCTTACCAACAAGCCTGGGAATCATTGTTTCGTATCGGAAATTTTCACTTGGCAATGGCCTACCAACAAGAAGCGATGGGGGTCGCCAAGAAAACAGGCAACCAGTTAATTATTACAGGCACTCTCGGCAGGTTAGGACTAAATTCCTGGAAGCTAGGCCAAAACAATGAGGCCAGTTTACTGCTCCAGGAAGCGATTGAAAAAAGCAATTCCATCAACGATCAAACCTCACGAAAGTTATTGCAGGCTGACTTGTACACTGTATTAGGCGACATAGAATTAAGTCTGGGCAAATACGAAAAGTCTCTGTCGAATTACCAAAATGCCATGCAGTCTGTGGCAGAAAGCAACAACTCCGTATATCTCGCAGCAATTTCACAAGGCAAGGCTGCCGCCTTCCTGGCGCAAAACCGAGTCAGCGAAGCGGAATCGGAACTTCAAAAAAGCATTTCCCTAATTGAAAATGATCGCAACCACATATTTGATGCCGGAGGGCGAAGTATTTTTTTGGTGCGCAGCCAGAATGCATACAACGCTATGATTGATCTTCAATATAAATACAAACAAAATCCCTCACTGGCATTTAATTATGCTGAAGTCGTTAAAAGTCGGGATATTCTGGATAGCGTGACCAATCGCGCATCAACTAAAGAAATTGATGGCAGACTTGAAGTCGCGCTATCAGGCAGCGCGCGCCCACTTAAATTGCACCAGATACAACGTTCGTTACCTGGCCATCTTCAAGTCTTGTCCTATTCAATAACAGAAAACGACCTGATCATCTGGCACATTACCAACGATACTTTTTCTTCCACAAGCGTTAGAATTCCCGTAAATCAATTCAAAAAACTTGCTACCGACTATCTCTCAAGTATACGTTCAAAAGCCGATCTGAATAAAACGAAGCGCCTGGCTTCGGAACTCTATCGTTATTTGATTTTTCCTGTAGCAGACAAACTTGATACCAACCGCCAACTTTGCGTAATACCAGACACGGCCTTCAATAAATTACCATTTTCGTCACTCTTCTCTACTGATAAAAATCGCTATTTGGTTGAAGACTATTCAATCATAAACAGTCCCAGCGCCAGCATACTCCTCGAAACCATCAATCTGGCCAAAGGAAAACCGGCGTTACCAACCCAATCATTCATTGGCTTAAGCAACCCACGCTTCAGCAGTCGCCGTTTTCCCGGCCTGCCAACGCTTCCGTCTTCCGAAGAAGAGGTTGCAAAAGCAAGCCAACTCTACAAGCAGGGGAGTTACTTTAGCCAGGAAAACGCGACTGAGAGCCAGGCAATTCAACGGTTTGGTCACAACAATGTTGTGCATATTGCCAGTCACACGTTGATCAATGAGCAAATCCCATTGCTCTCGGCAATACTTTTATCTGACGAGAAACTACCAACAATCAGTTACAAAGGTAAAAGTGGAATTGCCCTTGATGGAAAACTACAAGCGGCGGAGATTTACCAACTGAATTTTCCGCAAACCAGACTTGTAGTTCTCTCCAGTTGCCGTTCGGCGCTTGGTAACAATAATCAAGGTCAGGCAATCGGAGCTTTAGCTCAAGCCTTTTTTGCAGCTAAAGTGCCATCTGTAATTGCCAGTTTGTGGGATATTGATGATGCTAAATCTGCGGAGCTGATGCTTGCTTTTCATCAATACCATAAAACACAACTATATGGCTTTAGCCAATCTCTCCGATTGGCTCAATGTTCCTTTCTGTATGGCAACGACCTAGACAAACGGCATCCCTATTATTGGGCAGCTTTTCAACTCTTTGGCTGTGATAGCGGAAATTTGGCAATTAACGATTAAACGATTTTTCAATTTTCAGTTTTACGTTCTTAGCTTTAGTTGGCCCCCTGAAGCCAGGGTTACGTCAGCTAGAATTTCAGATCGTGGGTTTATTCTCCCGATCCCCGATAGAGCTACTCTGCGATTGGAGGAAAAACTAAATGAGCATGATAAGTTTTACGTTTGAAGATCTTTGTGCTTTTTTCACAAAGCATTCATCAAGAGTCATGGTTGGCATGATTTCAACAGATAACGAATCTCCACAGGATGTCCATCGTCCTCATATCATTATCAAGGAAAACGGCGTCGTAAAACGCGAGTATTCAGGTTTTACCGAAATCAATGGTGATATTTCTCTGGACGTTTATCCCCAAGCCGAGCCATTGACTCATTACATCCCGCGCTCGTCCCGTGATTCTCGTCAATCTTTCAATACCGTTGTGGATTTCGAGAAACAGCTTTACCCAGAAGGCACATTTAAGGTTGACGCCAAGCGTTGCCGTGCCCGCTTGCATTTTGCCAACGGGGAGTTGTATACCTGCGCTCACGCTGTAAACGCTTTATTCGCTGATGCGAAGAATCACACACCCCACTCTAAGATTCCGACCATTGGCACCAAGGCTGGATTGGATGTCAAGTTGCCCAAAGATGGTTATGCAGTTCTTCACTTCAACAACGACACTGAGGATTTTGTTTTCAAAGGCGGTCGCAATTATCAAGTGGAAGTTGTCAATCGCGCTGACGCAGTTGATTTCAACCATTTCCGCTTTTTCTACAACATCGTCAGTCCAAAACCCAAAAATAAACTGATCCCGATTTCTGCTCAGGGAGTCGGAGCCAATTTAAGGTTTGGAGATTGGGTATGCCTGGTTGGGGCGTTTGGGAATGCTGACTACAATCTGCCAGGCAACAAAAAGAAATAATCCTTGGCTGGTTTGAATTGAGGTTTGTATAACATAAAGGCTCGTCATCTTGCTTAAGCTGGCGAGCCTTTCATTATCAAGTTTAGGTCGTTTACTCAAAGTTCAAGTGTCAAGTTTGGTGATGTTGGTTTCCCCTGTTTAAGCAAAGGTGTTTGTCAGTGCATTTTGAACATTTTATTCCCCCCTGATTTCGTGAAAAAACATGGCTTGCAAAGCCAGAAAAAAAAGCGGAACGGCGAACACTCCCACAGTCGCCTTACTCTCGCAAACTACCTGGGTCACGCAACAACTTGATCAAGCTTCAGCGCGACACATAGGGCAGATTGCGAGAAAAATCGTCCATGAGTTAAGCGAAAGAGAGTTGCGTGCATTACCTGCCGATCTACGCCAGCGTCTCTTAAGCCACATAAAAAATGGACGGATTACCACAGCAGATAGAAAAGCCGTCAACAAGCTGCTGACGGCCGAGCAGATTGAAGTCAGATATCGGGAAACCATCACAATCATGGGGTCAGGTGAATTTACCGACACAACCAAAACCCACCTTTCTCAATTGGCTAAAATGCCGATTGGCCGCAAATTGCTGGACAGAATTTGTCAAAGCGGCAAGTCCGTTACAATTGTCCATACTGACCGAGTAAGCGAAGCCCCACCAAGCGATTTCAAAGCTGCAATTCCCAAAGGAAAGATGTTGAGATGGTTCGATCTCTGGGGCAATGAAAAGAACATTCGCGGCACGGGAAAAGGGTCAGACACCGTCATTAAATACAACCCTTCATTTACCTGCTCGACTCAAGCCAAAGATTGGAAAAAAAATCCTCCCGAAATCACATTGGCACATGAGCTTATACACGCGCACGACTCGGCTTATGGACAATTAGACCCTGATGAGATTGATGGAGTGCGAAATTACGAGAGACAGGCGGTTGGACTCGCGCCTTACGAAAACAGGGAGTTTACAGAAAACAAGTTTCGGCTGGCCTGGAACAGACCATTGCCATTGAGAATATGTTACTGATTGGAAGAATTAGTTTCATCCAGAGCTTTCTTTTCCAGTGGAATGCGAACTGAAACAGTAGTTCCTTTCCCTTGAACCCCTCGAATGCTGACTTCCCCACCCAACAACAAAGCTCGCTCGCGCATTCCAAGTAGCCCAAGTGACTTGGGATTGGAAAATTCACTTGCCGTTATGCCTCTTCCATTATCCACAGCTTCGAGAAACAACTCTGAATCTCGTTCTTCGATTTCAACGTTCACTTCTTTCGCTTGAGAATGGCGCGTAACATTGGTCAATATCTCCTGAAAAATGCGGAAAATTGCAATCGAGCGATTTTGATCCAAAACGATATTCTCATGTGGAAATTTCAATTTGCACTTGATGCCCGTGCGTTTTTCAAATTCCTTGGCCTGCCAATCTATTGCAGCCATCAACCCAACGGCATCCAACAATCCCGGCCTCAATTCGATGGAAATTTTCCTGACTGTCAAAATCGCAGTATTGATGGAGTTGGAGATTGACTGAGTCCGATCCTTCAGCAGTTCCCAATTCTTTTGAGCAGTCGGCTCTGCCATCTTTTTCCCCAACGACACGACATCAATCTTCAACCCGGTCAGTAGTTGCCCCAATTCATCATGAATTTCACGGGCAATTCGCATACGCTCTTCTTCCCGAACTGATTGCAAGCGGGCCGATAATGCCCGCAATTCAGCTCTGGAATTTTCCAAATTCTCAGCCGATCTTCGGTGGTCAGTAATGTCGTGAGCGACCACCACCACACCACTCAATTCGCCAGCCTGATTTCGATAAGGAGTTTTGGTAAACAGAAACGCCCTGGTCATTCCTTCAATCGTCAGGGCTAATTCATTGACAACAATTACGCCATCCCTGGCGGCTTTTTCATCCATACTCAGAACTCGACCGGTGTCTTCAGGCGTCCCCAATTCCGCATCGTTTTTACCGATGACTTCACTGATGCCACAGCCAATCAACCGCGCTCCGGCATTATTCACCAGCAGATAACGCCCTTCACTGTCCTTTACAAAAACGGCATCGGGGATTCCTTCAATAATGCCCTGCAACAAGTCATGGCTATACCGAGCAATTTGTTCATTCCGTTTATATTTCGTGATGTTGTGAAATTGTGCGAAGTGGGTAATCGAACGTTTTTGATTATCTCGAATCGGAGAAACAATCATGTTCATCCAAACGGCCTGCCCGTTTCGATTTTCAAAACACCGTTCAAACTGGCGAGTGTCTGTCGTTTTTACGAAATGCTGAGCCAGGCGATTCCAATCAAGATACTCGCCAGTATGCGAAAGCTCGTGAAATCCCTTGACCAAAAATTCCTGAGTTGAATATTCAAGCGTGTCACACAGCGACTGATTGACTCTTAAGAATTTTCCCTCTGCCGAAATCAGTGCAGCCCCAATTCCGGCGCGGTCAAGAGCCACAAATAAAATGTCTTCATCGCTTTTGGCAACTGGCTCAAACTCCATCAACTGGCCAACGCCGGTCACAGAGGCAGAGGATTTTTTTCCCAGCCACATTCGTTTCAGCCACCCAAATATCCCGACTGCTGATGAACTCATCATATATTGACAGCAAACTGAAGCATTATATTGGTGAGCCAGACTGGCAATTTCTGGTTTTTCACGGCGACTTTCGTCAGGCCGATTGCTTTTCTTTTCTTCTCGCCGCGAGAAGAAGGCCGATGGCAACGATCAAAATTGGCCATCTTCCAATGCCCAGGTCCCAATTGATCGCACCTCGAACTCTCAAAATACTTATCGAGACAGAGACCAACACAAGCGCAATGGCGATTGAACGCATTACTTGTGGCTTCAATTTCCGAAACCTCCTGATTCGACCAGTTGCTTTTTCAATAATTGGGGTATGCAAACGAATCCTATGTTTTGACCATCACCCTGTCAACATTTTACAGAGTATGAACTATACTTTTGCCAGAAGTTAATCTTTACAAGTCAAAGGCTAATTTTTCTTGTAAAGCATCTCTTTCATGACAGTTTTCCAGTATTGCCGAATGAACACTTCAAAACGAAATTTCCTCAAATTGGCGACAGCAACGAGTTGCGGATCAGCCTTTGATTTCCTGACTTCATTTCGCCCCGGTTCTCTCAACGCATTCAACGGCGCGCTGTGTTTCTTTTCCAAGCATTTGCCATCAATGAACTGGCAGCGACTGGGGCAGACCGTCAAGAAAATCGGTTTCAACGGCGTTGATCTGACGGTTCGGCCTGGCGGGCATGTGTTGCCTGAACGCGCTGCTGAAGATTTGCCGAAAGCTCTTGCTGCCATTCAAACCGAAGGCTTGTCCGTGCCGATGATTACTACCGGACTGACTTCGGCCAATGATCCGACCGCCAAACCGATCCTCTACACCGCAGGCAAGCTGGGCATTCCTTTTTACAAGCCGGGCTATTACAAATACGAATTCAAAGACGTACGCCGCGAATTGGAAAAATTCAGCTATGAATTCACAGCCTTGATCGAACTCGGCAAACAGACCGGCGTCCAGTGCGGATTTCACAATCACGAAAGTTATCTGGGCGCTCCGCTCTGGGATGTGGCCACGATCATTGACCGGCTTGATCCGAAATGGGCTGGCTATTATTTCGATGTGCGACACGCCGTGGTTGAAGGGGGCGGCGCTGGTTGGAAAATTGCGCTCAATTTAATTGCTCCGCGTCTGAAGATGATTGCGGTCAAGGATTTTTACTGGGAAAAATCTGTCAAAGGCTGGCGCGTCGTAAATTGCCCACTTGGTGAAGGGATGGTGGATTGGAAGCAATACTTCAAACTGCTCCGCCAAGCCAATTTTCACGGCCCCGTGTCGCTGCATCTGGAATATGAAATTCCCGGAACAACTGCATCATCCAAAGAAGACAATACAATTGTAGCGGCGCAACGTGATCTGGATTTTTTGAAATTACAGCTTTCGGAGGCTTACAAATGAGCATCTTTTCGCGGCGTGATTTCCTCTTTGCTTCCGCAACTGCTTCGACAAGTCTGGTTTTCAATGTTCGAGCGAATTCAGGCCAATCAACAGATGTCAAAGTCGAAGAACTCGACTTTGAATATGAAGAGCATTTGTATCGCACTCCCTACAAATTCGGCGGGGTTCCTGTTGATCGCGCGACGATCATCAACGTCAATGTCACGGTCAAATCCCGCAGCGGCAAAACGGCAAAAGGATTTGGCTCTATGCCGTTGGGCAACGTCTGGTCGTTTCCTTCGCGCGAAATGTCGCCTGCGACAACGCTCGGCGCAATGAAATCACTAGCTGAGCGCATCGCTAAAATCACGCGAAGCTACAACGAATTCGGCCATCCGATTGACATCAACTTTGCGGTCGAACCGGATTATCTGAAAGCCGCCGCTGAAGTCTCGAAAGAATTGAATCTGGCAGCGCCGATTCCGAAACTCTGTACTTTGGTGACAGGCAGCGCTTTTGACGCCGCCATTCACGATGCGTTTGGAAAATTGCACGGACGGAATTGTTATCAAACCTATGGGCGGGATTTGATGACGCACGATCTTTCGCGTTATCTGAGCCAGGATTTCAAAGGCGAATTCCCTGCTCAATACATTCTGACCAAACCGAAACCGCGCGTGGCCATGTTTCATTCCGTAGGCGGAGCCGACGCCGTTTTGCCGTCCGAGTTGGAAAAACGAATCAACGACGGTCAGCCGGAAACGCTGGCTGAATGGATCAAGTTCAACGGTCTGACTCACATCAAGATCAAATTGCAGGGCGAAGATTTGCGCTGGGACATAGAACGAACAATCGCCATTGATCGCGTGGCATCTGAAACTCGTCCGCAGACCAAATGGCAATACTGTGTGGATTTCAACGAACGCTGCCCCAATGTGGATTACGTGTTGGAATATCTGCGGAAAGTGAAAGAACAAGCTCCGAAAGGCTTCAATCGAATTTTGTATCTTGAACAACCGACTGCGCGTGACCTGCAAAGCAATCGTCAGAATGTCATGCATCAGGCCGCAAAGCTTCGCCCGGTAGTGATTGACGAATCGCTGGTTGATCTGGAATCGCTGCTGGTGGCGCGCGAGATGGGTTACACGGGCGTCGCGCTGAAAGCCTGCAAAGGCCAATCGCACGCGATGCAGATGGCTGCGGCGGCTCAGAAGTACAAAATGTTTTTGTCTGTACAGGATTTGACCTGCCCAGGCGCCTCGCTGCTTCATTCGGTCGGCATAGCCGCTCGCGTCCCTGGAGTCGCGGGAGTCGAAGCCAACGCTCGTCAATATATGCCGGCGGCAAACAAACCCTGGGAAAATCGTTTTCCGGGAATTTTCAAAATCACTGACGGCGTTTTCCGAACAGCCAACCTGAATCGTTTGGGCTTGGGCGTCACTCAACCGTGAACCGTATCAAATCCATTTCATCGAAATCAGCAAAGTCAAAACCGCCAGACCGACAAAATAACAACCCGCAAGCGCCAATCCAATTCGCATCACCCATCCCGGTTTGATCCGGTCAGGCAATAGAGCCAGGTTCACGTATAGCGCGTGAAAACAACTGACACCGAGCGCCAGGCTGCCTACGTTGCTGTACACCACAATCAACCACCGTGGACTGGCGACTGAAAGAAAGATCACCGCAACCACGAAATACGCGACCAGAATGCCGAAATACAACTGGCCGATTTTGCCTGGGTCAATGCTTCGCATCCATTTGGTGGACGACCATCCGACATCCACCCAACGGCGCATGAAGCCGTCGGCGTTCGTCGTCGAATTCGGCAGCAAGGCCAGGAAACCGCAGAGCAAAATCATGTACCAGCAAAACGCGCCCAGCGCGCCACCCACACGATTCATCACACCGTCGGCAGTCATTCCTGCCAGCACCCAGTTGTTGGCGACGGTTCCGCGCGGCAGAAATTCAACGGACAACATTCCCGGCAAAGCCAGACCGATGAATGCCGCGGGCATCCACAAAGCCAGTTGATCACGGCGAATGTGCTTCATCCAGCGCCGCCAGCGCGGCATTGATTCGTCATTGACTTCAAAGACCATTCCCGAATGCGATAACTGCAAATCGCGCCCGCCGATGATGCTGGGAATCGCGCCGACTTTCGCGCCCATTCCCCACCCTTGATCGCGCGTGTAATTGCTGATCGAAGTTTGCGCCATCCCGCCTACGCCAGCGATAGCGGCAAAGGAAGTCAGCAACGGCAAGGCTTCAGGATCGAGCTTCGGCCAGCCTTCGCCGCGCCACAAAGCCGTGAAAATGTTTTTGACGCCTGTGCCGTCAACAGCATCCGGCGATGGCACGTTGCCGAATTTGAAAAAGCCCGTGAACAATTCAATCCAGGTTTGCGCCGATGTGAAAAAGACGCCCAGAAAGACCAGAAAGCCGAGCACGACGACTATCTTCACCGTGACGATGGCCTTCAGCGAATTGTAAATCTTGCCGCCGAACAACAGCGGGATCAGCGACACGACCAGCATCACATAAGTCAGCCAATTCAACATCGAAGCATCAGACACATCCAACGGGTTTGGAATTCGCCCCAACCAGACTGCCGCGACGGTCGTTGCCACGTTTTGAATCTGATAAGGCAACAGCGCGCCAATGTCCAACAGCAGGTAAAACCACAACCAGAAAGCCGGGCCAGGCAAAGTGCGAAACTTGCCATTCATGATCGGTTCGCCGCAATACAGCGTGTAGCGGCTGATTTCGATGTTGTAAAACACTTGCGAGATGATGCTCAGGGTCGTGACCCACAACAACGCGCCGCCGAATCGAGCCGTCACCGCCGGCCCCAGCAACCATTCGCCAGCGCCAATCGAAGCGCCAGACATCAACAATCCGGGGCCAAGCAAAGCCGCCCAGTTTTTCATTGTGAAGCGCGGAGCGTCGTCCAGTTCACCGCTGTTCCAGCGCGGCATCTCCCTTGAGCCGGGCCACGGCGCGACAGAGTTTGTATTTTCCATGTTGTCTTTCGTTTGAATTGAAATGTCGTTGGCCGACGGCGATGAAACCGCCGTCAATGAATCGGCGGCCATTGTAAAGACTTCTCAGCCAAAGTCACGGCGCGAAGCGATTTTCTTCTCAACGATCATTTGCTCTGTTAGATTCCACACGGCTGTTCAACCCAAAAACCAACCCACAATTCAAAGGAGATTCCAGTGAACGACAAATCGTCTCAACAACCTTCGCGCAGAGATATGCTGAAAACCACTGTCGCATCCGTCGCCGGAATAACCGCAGCGACGACTTCGACTGAAGCTGCGGAACCATTGCCAGCGCCTGAACCGATTACAGCCATCGAACCAATTCAACAACCACGACCAACCATACGCGAGTCAGTGAAAATCACGCGGCTGGAAACATTTTTGGTCAAACCTCGCTGGCTGTTTTTGAAGGTTCACACCAACGCAGGAGTTTATGGACTTGGCGAACCAATTACCGAAGGGCGCGCGCTGACCTGCCAGACGGCGATCAAGGAAATGGAATCGTACCTGATAGGCAAGGACCCGCGCGCCGTCGCTCATCATTGGCAGGCGATTTACCGCCACGCTTTTTACAGAGGCGGTCCGATTCTGACCAGCGCGCTTTCAGGCATTGACCAGGCGCTTTGGGACATCAAAGGAAAATTGCTCGGCGTTCCGGTTTATGAACTGCTGGGCGGGCCGACTCGGCAACGCATTCGCGTGTATTCGCACGCTCGCACAGTCGAGCAAATCAAAGCCGCCAAAGCGCAAGGTTTCACGGCGTTCAAAACCGGCCCGGCCAGATTGAACAATCGCTTTTCGCGCCCTGTGGACAATCGAGCTTACGTCGAAAACGTCGAAAAGCATTTTGCCGAACTGAAAGAAGCCGTCGGCAAAGACGGCGACCTGGGTATAGATTTTCATGGCGCGATTCAACCCGGCACAGCCAAATTGTTGATGAAAGCGCTGGATCAATATCAACCATATTTTTACGAAGAGATCATCAACTGCCAGAACGTTGATGTGATGGCTGAACTGGCGAAACAGACGCATATTCCGATTGCCACCGGCGAACGTATTTTCACCAAGTGGGGCTTCCGCGAAATTCTGGAAAAGCACGCGGCGATAATTTTGCAACCCGATTTGTGCCACGCCGGAGGCATCACCGAAGTTCGCTTGATCGCCGGAATGGCCGAAGCCTATTACGCGACGATTGCGCCGCATAATCCGCTGGGACCAATTTCGCTGGCAGCGGGTTTGCAAATCGCCGCGTCAATTCCGAACTTTTTATGCCAGGAGCAAGTCAGTCTCGGCGAAGGCTACATCAAAAATCCGTTCAAGGTTCGTGACGGATACGTTGATTTGCCGACCGGTCCAGGCTTGGGAATCGAACTCGATGAAGAAGCGATGAAAGACAAGATCGGCCACGACTGGAAAAATCAGGAAAGCTACGATGCGGATGATGGCTCGGTGGTGGACTGGTAGGTGAAAGCTTTTTGCTGCTTAAAGCAGGCAGGAGCGCAGGCGGTTCGTCGGTTTTGCGCTCCTGATCGGTTTAGGGAGTCTTGTGATAATTTTGCCGAAGCCATTCTCGGAACGCTGGCGCCGCGATCCATTCGCCTTGTTTCAATCCCTGCTCCAAAAAAGTCGAAAGCGTTTGTGAAGTGAGTCCCGGCAAAACTGAACTGGTTTCGGATTCTTCGTAGCGATTACCAGCCAAAACGAAAATCTGCACTCTGGATTCGACGATCCGCCAAATTTCCTGCACGCTCAATCCGACATAAATCGGGAATTTATCCAGGGAGGCATTCGTATTATCTACTTCGACAACGATGTCTGGCGGCGGATCAGTCGTCAGATCAATTTGAGTTTTATTCAGAAACTGTCCTGCATTATGGATGTAAAAGCTGTCATCAGGCTCGGCCCCTTTGGCGTTTTTTTCCAGCTTCAATGTTGAAGAACCGAATGAGATGACAGGAATCTTCAATTCTTCGCTCAACGCGCCAACCAATCGGTTGACGATGACTTTCGGTCGTTCGTGATCTGGCAAAGGCGGCACAATCCACATCCTTCCCTGGTCATAAAACACTCGCACCGCAGACTGCGGGCCCAGGTCTTCCAAAAACTGTTCGTAATCTCTCCACGACTCTTCACGAACCAGCATTTCCACGCGGTCCGGCAAAATCGGCAGAGCTTTCATAATCTGACTTGCAGTTACGGCCATCGAATTTGCCTTTCATTCCTCAAGAGGTTGGGCGCAACTGTAACAATCACAGTCGCGCCCAGCAAACATTGCACATCGAGGCTTAATCCTCTTCTTCTTTCCTCACACGCCCAGCGGCCACCGCTTCCTGCACGATCTTTTGTGAGATGTGCGCGGGAGCTTCGTCGTAATGAGAAAACTCCATGTGATACGAACCGCGCGCGCTGGTGATCGAATTCAGCGTTTGCGGATAGGTCAACATTTCGGACATCGGAACTTCGGCTTTGATGATCTGATTGTTGCCTTTGGTATCCATGCCCTGGATGCGGCCACGACGAGAATTCAGGTCACCCATGATGTCTCCGGCGCATTCCTGCGGAACGACGACCTCGACCTTCATGACCGGCTCGAGCAAAGTCGGACGCGCTTTTTCGATCATTGCCTTGAAGGCTTTGCGACCAGCCATCTGAAATGACAGATCGTCCGAATCCACAGTGTGATAAGACCCGTCAATCAGTTCAACGCGGAAATCCACCATCGGATACCCGGCCAAGGCTCCACGCACAGCAGAATCCCTGATTCCCTTTTCCACCGCCGGGCGATAGTTCTGCGGAATCGCTCCGCCGAAGATTTTGTCCACAAACTCGAACCCACCGCCGCGCGCCAAAGGTTCGAAGATGCACTTGCAATCGCCGAACTGGCCTCGCCCACCGGTCTGTTTCTTATGGCGTCCCTGGACTTCGACGCGAGCCTTGATCGTTTCGCGGTAAGGAACTTTCGGCTGATGCAACGTGACTTCGACGTGATAACGGTTCTTGAGTTTTGCCACCACGGTTTCGATGTGTTGCTGACTGCTGCCGCCAAGTTCGAATTCCTTGGTTTCGGCGTTGCGCGTGTAATGCAACAGCGGGTCTTCTTCCACCAGTTTATGAATCGCACCGGACAACTTGTCTTCGTCAGCGCGGGATTTCGGTTCGATGGCGAAATGAATGGCGGCTTCGGGAAACTTGACCGTATCGTAAAAGATCGGCGAAGCCTTGTCGGCCAGCGTGTCTCCGGTCGAAGTGTCTTTCAACTTGGTGACGGCGACGATGTCACCGGCGTGGGCTTCCGTGATTTTTTCCAGCGCCTTGCCTTGCATGACGTGCAATGGGCCAAGTCGTTCCGCTGAACTCTTGCTGATGTTTTGCAACGTCGCATCGGATTTCACCACGCCAGACCAGATTTTCATGAGCGTGATTTTGCCGAAATTTTCGACCACCGTGCGAAAGACATAAGCTGCCGGAAATTCGCTGTCGCCCACGTTTCGCACCACGTCGTCTGAAGCCGGATCAACACCGGCGTGCGCCTTGACTCCGCCCAAATCAGCCGGGTTTGGCGCGTAATCCACAATCGCATCCAGCAAAGTCGAAATGCCGATCATACTGGCTGACGACACGGCAAACACCGGCGTCAGGTTTTTGTTGATGATCGCCTTTCTCAATCCATTCAGAAATTCTTCGTCGGTCAGCGTGCCAGCGTCGAAGAAATGTTCCATCAACGTGTCGTCCGATTCGGCGACGGCTTCGATCAATCGTTCGTGCGTTTCGTCAATGTATCCACGCCCATCATCAGGAATCGGAATTTCCCTGGGCTTGCCGTTCGCATCGAACTCGTAAGCTTTCATGTGAATGACATCCACCACGCCGCGGAAATTTTTCTCCGTGCCAATCGGCAACGTCAACGGAATGCAACTGTTGCCAAACGTTTCGCGCAAAGCGTTGTAAACTGCGCCGAAATCCGCGCGCTCCTTATCCAGTTTGTTCACCACAATGAAACGCGGACGCGGGCGATTGAGTTCGTCGGCATATTCCCACGCTTTCTCGGTCTGCACGCCGATGCCGGTGACGCCGTCAATGACAAACAGCGCGGTTTCGCAAACCCTGAGCGCCGGTTTGGCATGCGCAATGAATGCAGCGTATCCAGGCGAATCAACCATATTGATTTTTGCGCCTTTGTGTTCGACGTAAGCGGTGGAAATGTTAAGGCTGATTTTGCGGGCAATTTCTTCTTCGTCGTAATCGGTGGTAGTGGTTCCATCATCAACTTTTCCCAGGCGGTTGGTCGCGCCGGTCGCAAATAGCATTGCGGCGACGAGGGAAGTTTTCCCAGCGTCGCCGTGACCTACAATGCCCAGGTTTCTGATCTCCTGTGTCGAATAGACTTTCATGGACATGTCTCCTTTGGAAAGATGGACTCAAGTTGCGAGTTCAAGTTGTAGATAGGAAGCGTTCGTGGCGATGAACGCTTGTTGATTCGGGCGCATACTAAATCAAATTTTTTGGGATTGAAACAGATCGAAATCGCCTGAAACTTTTTTGAAACTGAGAGAGTCTTTCAACGTCTTAACCGCCGCGATCAGTCATCGCATCTCAAACAATCAATTCAGATTTTGACAAAGACAAACCTGGCGAAAGATGAAACCGGAACATCACGGAATCACTATTCGCCGCTTTCCATTCAAGGAGTGAAAATCATGTTTAGCCCAAATCAAATCATTGCCTGTGTCGTGCGCCAGTACGGCACAGGTCTGTATCGAAGCTGTGTCAGCCTGAACAAAGGCAGCACGATTTGTCTGAGCACCCACGACGACGAACAAAGCGCTTCAGACACCATCAATCAGTTTTGGGAGGCTTGCAAAAAAGGCGAAATCAAACAGCCTGAAGATGTGCCGCTCTTCCTGAAATCTCTACGAGGCGATCTTGCTCTGGCAACTTGACCGTCCTGGTCAACGCCTTCGGCATTCAATCATTGTTGAAGGCGTTGACCATTCCGCAAAAAATCCGGTTTTAATCATCCGCACAAATCCGAAAGTTTCTCTGGATCGTAAGCAACGAAGAATGATCTCAAGTGCCTCGCAGAGTGAATTTGCCCTTTTCGTAATTTAGCCTTGAAGCTCAAGGTCGCAGGTTGATTGATGACCTGTCTACATAGTGTGACCTTTCTTCTCTCACCAAAGAACACGCTTCCCCCGCCGTCTTTGACGCATCCCATTTAACCTCAACTTTTTTTGACCGGCAGGATTCCTCCAGCCGCTGGCCATATTGCGTCTTTTTGCCCATGCAAGTGGGCGCACCTCGAATTTGGAGAACTTACAGTTATGAGAAATCCGCACACAAAAAAATCGTTTACCTTTTTGACAATGATTACTTTGGCTTTGTTTCTTTCGCTGACTTTCGGGGATTCAGAAATCCAATTGGCGGAGCTTCAACTTTCCAATACCAACAACACCGTGGCTGCTGCCAGTGTTATGCAAAACACAGGCGTCACCTTGCCCAGAACGAACATTTACGTCCTGAATTCTGACAACACAATTTTTATCCTTACGCCGGGAACGCTGAATTTTCGCCAACTGGTGCGCGTCAGTCAGGTCAGAGGCAATTTGATCGGAATTGATTTTCGCCCAGCAGACGCAACCGGCAACACCGTCTACGGCCTGACGGACACCGGCAATTTGTACACCATCAATTTGACGCCTCCGAATCTGGGAGCGGCAACGTTGGTCAGCACATTGACCACGCGCTTTGCGGGCGGGTTCCAATCCCTGATGGATTTCAATCCGGTCGTCAACGCGCTGCGTTTGATTGGCAGCAACGATCAAAACTTTGCGCTGGTCAATTCAGGCGGCAATTTGAACGTCACGGCGGCGCAAACTCCCATGACTTACGCCGCTGGCGATGCGAATGCCGGAGTAGACCCAAGCGTTTCGGCTGGCGCTTACACCAATAACGTTGTCGGCGCGCCGAACACTTTGTTTTACGGCATTGATTACGATTTGGACACATTTGTCACCATCGCCACCGTCAACGCCACCGGCAGTTCAAATACCGGCGGCGGCCAACTGAAAACCATTGGTCCCATCGTGGACTCCAGCGGCAGGCGGATCAATTTTTCGCCAACCGCCGACTTGGACATTTACACGGATTCCAACGGTGTAAATTCACTGGTTGGAGTCAACGGAAGAATGTTGTTCACGCTCGATCTCGCCCAGATCAACCCTTCGCTGGCGTTGGGCGCAACACAAAACATCGTCGTCAAAACAATCTTGCTGGATGAGTTGAAAAACTCCATTGATATTGCGCTCTCGACTGTTCCGCCAGCGGTCGTGCGAAAAGGGATTTTCTCTTTTGACAACAGGCGCTAAAAACGTTGAGAGCACAGCTCAGCGGTGAATCGCTACCCGACAAACTTGTAGCCCATTCCGTGAACCGTCAGGATGTAAATCGGATGGCGAGGATTTGGCTCCAATTTCTGACGCAGCCAGGCGACGTGAACGTCCACCGTTCGCGTCGTCGGCATCGCGTCGTAGCCCCACACTTCGTTCAGCAACTCGTCGCGGGACAACGTGGCTTCGCGGTGTTCGATGAAATACCGCAGCAGTTGGAATTCTTTGGCTGAAAGTTCGATCTTTTCGCCATCGCGATCAACTTCTGCGCGACGAAAATCAATCTTGATCGAATCGAATTGGTAAGTCTCGGCAGAAGAAATTGCAGGAATCGTTGCCGGCGTAGCCGCCCGGCGTAACAAAGCTTCGACGCGAGCCAGCAGTTCCATCATCTCAAAGGGTTTGGTCAGGTAATCATCCGCGCCCAGCTTCAAGCCAACAACTTTATCCACAATCTGCCCACGAGCTGTCAGCATCAAAATCGGCGTCGTCACATTCCGCTGCCGCAAATCTCGACAAACGTCAAAGCCATTCTTTCGCGGCAACATCACATCCAGAATAATCGCATCAAAGGCTTCATTCCCAGTGGCTGCTGAAGCACGCTCCAAACCTTTCTCGCCATCGCGGGCGGATTCCACTTGATAGCCTTCGCTGGTCAGCCGGTCGGTCAGCGTCAAAACCAAACCCGGTTCGTCTTCAACCAGCAGAATTCGTTTGCTCATATATTTCCTGAGTAACCTTTGCCGTCACAAATTCCTGAATTGTTGCGATTGGCAAAAGCAAAGTGAATTGACTGCCTTGACCAGCGTTGCTGGAAACCAGCACTCGCCCTTGATGCTCGCCAACAATGTGTTTGACCAAACTCAATCCCAGGCCGTTGCCGTGAATCTGGCTGGCGACGACTTCTTTGCCACGATAGAACGGTTCGAAGATATGCGACAGTTCGGATGGCGCGATGCCCAGCCCTCGATCAGAAACTTTGATCTGCACTTCTTCGCCGTTGTCGGTTTTGACGGATTCGGCGCTCAAGCCAATCCAACGACTGTCGCCGCTGTATTTCATCGCATTGTTCAGCAGGTTTTGAATCGCGCGACTCAAGGCCGCGGCGTCGGCGTTGACCATTGGCAAATCAGCGGGAACGTTTTTCTCAAGCTCGAAACCGCCTTCGACCAGTTGGAGGTGACAAGCAGCCACAGCGTCTTCAATCACGTAGTTCAAATCCGTAGGCCGCAGTTCATACGTTTTACGTCCGGATTGCGCTCCGGCAAATTCCAACACCTGTTCGACCATTCCCGTCAAACGGCGACCTTCGTCGCGGATCAATCCGCCGTAGCGTTTGATCTGGTCGCGGTTGTCAATTACTCCATCCGCCAGATTTTCTGCCGCTGAACAAATCACCGCCAGTGGTGTGCGAAGCTCGTGCGAAACTCCGGCGACAAACTCCATTTGTTGCGCGGCCAATCGTTCGGCGCGACGGCTGGAAATTACGATGAAGCCGACGCTCGCCCCCAACAGAAGCAAAATGCCAAAACTGATGGCCAGATTACGACGGCGAACATTGCCCACCGCCGCTTCCAACGAACCATCACGATGTTTGACCAACAATCGCCAACCGCCATCTTCAGACATCAATCCTGGTAAATGCTTCGGCAAGCTGAATGCCTGTTCGACGCTTTCTACTTTCTGAAGTTGATTGTTCTGGCTGACCACATCGGCTCGTGTCACGCGCACGGCATATCCTGTCGAGCTTGATGTCGTTCCGGGCGCAGGCGGCGAGACAGGTTCAGGCGGAAGAGGAACAGACCCAACGCTACGAATCATTATGCGGTCAGCATCGTCCAAACGAATTTTGAAAAAACTCGTTTGCGCATCGCTTTTCTCGAAATCGTTCAGCGAAGGCGAAGCGCTGGATCGGTAAATCAGGTTCGCCGGATCGTTGCGCCGAACCACTGCCAGATTGAATTCGCTGTCGCCGTCTACCGAAAAGTATCGTTTAGCCAACGAAGGCAACAGTTCGGTTGTGATGAACTCTTCGTTCAACACGACCACAGTGTTGATGGATTTCCGTTCCAGAACGGGAGGCAGATTGGGCAGATGCGCATCGGGAATGACCAGCGCAGGAATATCGTCGGCAGTCACACCGTTTTGAATCTTCAGGAAAAAGCCTTGTCCTTTGCCGAGCATTTTCAAGTTGTCTTTGCCGTTGAAGATGCTGCGAATGGTAGCTTGCGCGGCTTCCTTAGATTGGCGTTGGGCTTCGAACCGCTGACGCAATTGCAGCAGCTTGTCCGGCCAATCGCTCGATTGAAACGTTCCCGAATCGGGATCGAACACCGCCAACGCCAATTTTCCGCTGGCGTCATCTCCGATTCGATACACATTGCTGATGAGTTTGGTTTTCGGATTCCCTGCCGCCCAATGGCTGTATCGAGCCGCAAAGACAGGCGACACCAAATCGTTCGGCGCGTTGGTTGGCTGCTTCAAATCAGGTTCGGTCAGGTTTTGAATCTGCGTGTAAATGACCGTCAGTTCGCGGTCGAAATCCGAACAAAATCGTTCGGCGCTTGTTTTCAAATTCGCCTGCATGCGTTCGCGTTCGGCGGCGCTGACTTCGCCCAACCAGCGATATTGCAACACCGCCAGCAATGGCAACAGAACCAACATGGCTGCCACCAGCGACCATATCAACCAGGTTTTTTGCTTCCAGAATTTCATGACGACTCCCCTCGACGCGCGGCATCTTAGCACAGCAAAACCGGCCTGAAATCGCTGCAATGGCAGATTTAACATCCTTTACAAACTCTTTGCCGCAGCTTAACCAACTTTACCCATTGGTCAGCGAATATGATTGCGCGAAACGAGGCAGAACAAGCTGTCAGCCTGTCCCGGTTTCGCCAAACATTTATCAAAAGCCAGTCGTCAATACGCCTGGCAGATCAAACTGACAGCTTGATCTACAACTTCAGAGGAGAATTCATGCGAGACAAAGTTTTGATCGCGCTGTTGTTCGCGGCGGTCGTGATGGCGGAACTGTTTCCCAACGCCAGCGCCCAGGAAGCCGCTGACAAAGCACAACAAATTCTGGCAGCGGCGCGCGCAGCCATCGGTGGCGAAAAATTGAAATCGCTGCAAACCCTGAGCGTCGAAGGCGAGTTCCGTCGCACAATGGGGCCAATGGAAACTTCAGGCAGTTTCAGCGTTGACCTGATGACGCCGGATAAAGTGCTGCGAGTGGAAACCATGAACATGATGGGCAACATGGAAATCACGCGGCTTGAATGTTTGAACGGCGACAAGGTGTGGGAAGATCAGCAGCAAAGCGGCACAGGAATGGTCATGATTCGTCGCGGCGGTCGCGCCAACGACCCCAAAGCCGGTGAAGACCTGATTCGCGCCGAAGCACTGAGAACCAGTCTGGGCTTTTTGCTGAGTTCCCCATCCACACTTCAAACGGCGTTTTCTTACGCAGGCGTAGCGGAATCGCCCGATGGCAAAGCCGATGTGCTGGATGCCAAATCTCCGGTTGGCCCGGCTTTGCAATTGTATTTCGATCAGAAAACCCATCGCCTGCTGATGCTGACATACAAAGGCAAACGCCCACGCATGATTACTCAAACTCGCACGGACGGTCCGCCCAGCGAAGAAGAATTGCAAAAACGCATCAAGGAAGCGGAAGCAGAAGCCGCCAAACAGCCGGATGTCGAATATCAAACCCGCTATTCAAACTACAAGGAAGTGAATGGCATTTGGTTGCCGCACACTATTTCCAAAGGTATCGAAAACGAAACCAGCGAAGAAATGACCGTCACCAAAGTGAAGATCAACCCTTCGCTCAAGCCTGAGAAGTTTGTGAAGAAATAATTCCTCCTGGATGATTTGGCTGCTGTCACAAGGTGGCAGCCATTTTTCCAACCTGTGAATCCGCCTGTCATTAACTGCTTTTTTGCTGCTGAACCCAATAATTGACGCAACCCGGAGGGAGAAGAACGATGAAAAAACGCGACTCACTTTTGCTCAAGCAACTGGCGACTTTTTTGCTGGCCATTGGTCTGGCGTTACCGGCCTTCGCGCAAACGCCTGCTCAACCCGTTTCAACGATTGACGCGGCGATTCGCACCGAAGCTGTCGAAGGCGCAATCAAAGCATTGAACGATGCGTATGTGTTTCCAGAAGTCGCACAGAAGATGGAAGCTGCGATCCGGGAACGGATGCAGCGCAAGGAATACGACAACATCACCGACGCGATGCAATTCGCGGCCAAACTGACCAGCGATTTGCAAGCCGTCAGCAAGGATAAGCATCTGCGCGTTGTGCTCAGCCAGGCTTCGCGCTTTGGAATGAACCAGCAGCAACAACGCGAAGCCGCCATCAAACGAAATTTCGGATTTGAAAAAGCCGAACGGTTGAATGGCAACATAGGCTATCTGGATTTGCGCGGCTTTGAACCGGCAGCGCTCGCTTCGGATACGGCAGCAGCGGCCATGAACTTTATGGCCAATGCGGATGCGCTGATTTTCGACTTGCGGCAGAACGGCGGAGGTTCGCCGGATATGGTGGCGTTTCTGACCAGCTATTTGTTCGACAAGCGCACGCATTTGAATTCCATTTATTCGCGCCTGACGAATCGAACCGAAGAGTTCTGGACGCGAGAAGATGTGCCTGGCAAAAAATTCGGCAACAAACCTGTGTTTGTGTTGACCAGCAATCGCACTTTTTCCGCCGCCGAAGAATTCACATACAACCTGCAAAACCTGAAACGCGCGACAATCATCGGCGAAACCACAGGCGGCGGAGCGCATCCTGTACAAGCGCGTCCGTTGGGCAAACTCTTCACCATCACTGTTCCATTTGCGCGTTCGATCAATCCAATCACGAAAACCAACTGGGAAGGCACGGGCGTCAAACCCGACGTTGCGGTTTCGGCAGACAAGGCTCTGAAAGTCGCTCATCTTGCGGCGCTCAAAGCAGTGGAACCAACCGTCACCGATGCTCGGTTGCAAGAACAATTGAAGGGCTTGATGGCCAGCCTGCAAAATGAAGTCGGCGATGTTGCTTTGCCCGCAGCACAACCGGCGCGATCACAAACCGCAACGAATGCTACGCAAACTCAAGATGTGAAACTGCCGGATACCGCCGCTGGAAAAACATTTGCCGAGTTTTTGAAAGCCTTCAATACGGGCGATCTGGAAACGATGAAACGCTTTCATCGCAATCACGGCAATCCCGAAGACAACGCCGAACAGGATGTCGGAGCGTTCAATCAAACAGGCGTGCTGACGTTGCACAGCGTCGCCAATTCCACCAACACGGAAATTTCCGTCATCGTCAAAGGCAGCAAGTCAGACCGCTGGTTGAAATTCACATTTGCCGTGGATGCCAATCCGCCTCATCCAGTCAGAGACATTCGCGTGCAACCGACTGAAGCTCCGAGCGGTGAAAAAACACAACCAGCTTCTCCACGCAAAAGCGAATCGGAATTTCTACAAGGACTTTCCGGCTGGCTCGACAAACAATCTGCCGAAGACACCTTCTCCGGCACGGTTTTGATCGCCAAACAAGGCAAACCGATTTTTCAAAAAGCCGTCGGCCTGGCGAACAAGGAAACCAAAGAACCGAATCGGCTGGACACCAAATTCAATCTTGGTTCGATCAACAAAACCTTCACGCGAATCGCCATCAACCAATTGATCGAACAAGGCAAACTGGCTTGGGAAGACCGGCTAGGCAAATTCCTGCCGGATTACCCAAACCAGGAAGCGAAAGAAAAGGTCACCGTCAAACATCTGGTTGAGATGCAATCCGGCATAGGTGATTTTTTCGGCGCGAAATACCAGGCGACGCCGAAATCCAAAATCCGCACGATCAACGATTATTTGCCGTTATTTGCCAGTGACAAGCTGGCGTTTGAACCAGGAACCAAACGCGCCTATTCCAACGGCGGCTACGTTGTGCTCGGCGCGATCATAGAAAAAGTCACCAACCAGAGTTATTACGATTACGTCCGCGAACACATTTTCAAACCTGCCGGGATGACCAACACGGACTGCTTTTTCAGCGACGCGAAAACTCCGAATCTGGCTGAAGGCTATCGTCGCAACGAACGCGGCGAACGAGTCAACAACCTGGACACTCGCCCGGCGCGCGGCAGTTCAGCGGGCGGCGGATATTCGACGGTTGAAGACCTGCTGAAATTTTCAACGGCATTGCTGGGTAACAAATTGCTCAGCGCCGAAACTACTCGACGATTTGTCGGCGGTGGATTGGGCGTTGCGGGCGGGGCGCCAGGCATCAATTCGGAACTGGAAATTGATCCGGCCAGCGGATACACGATTGTGGTCATGGGAAATTACGATCCGCCGAATGCCGCCAACGTCAGCCGTCACATTCGATCAATGCTGATGCCCGGCAACAAAGACAATTGACCATTAGCCATTGCCCATTGCCCATTAGCCGACAGGGTAAAACTTTTACCCAGAAAGACAATGAGCAATGCGTAATGGTCATGGGTAATTTTTTGAAAGAGCCAGAAAAAATTGTTCAGAAGGAGCGAGGATATGAAGCCGTGTTTTAGAGCTTTGAATTTGGCGCTGATGGCATTGCTGGCGATTCAGCCTGTGTTGGCGCAAATCAAAAAATCTGCTGACGCCAGTCTGCGAATCACCGTCGTTGACCCAAACGGCGAAGCGATTCCGAATGCTCGCGTGCTGATTGCCAAACAAACCCAGGAAGCTATAACCGGTTCGCGCGGCGAAGCCGCGCTCACGCAACTGACAACTGGAAAAGTCCAGATTGATGTCTCAGCCAACGGTTTTGCCACTCGCATAATCAAGGATTTCAACCTTAAACCCGGCGCAAATCAGATTGAAGTAAGATTGCAAATCGCCGCCGTCGAAGAATCCGTTGTCGTTGAACAGGACAAACGCGAAGCCAAAACCGATCCGCGCGGCGATGCGTTCACGACCATTCTTACGGCAGAACAAATCGCTGCCTTGCCCGACGACCCGGAAGAATTTGAACAGGCCATTCGCAACATGGCTGGCCCCGGAGCAACGTTTCGCGTCAACGGATTTCGCGGAGGCAAATTGCCGCCGAAAAATCAGATTCGGGAAATTCGATTTCGCACGAATGCCTACGCCGCCGAAAGCCATGAATCGTCATTCATGAGCGTGGACATTTTGACCAAACCCGGCATTGACAACTGGCACGGCAGTTTCAATTTCGGATTTCGTGACGAATCGCTGAACGCTCGCAATGCTTTTGCGCCGTTTCGCGCGGCAGAGCAAAATCGCCGCTTCGGATTTGAACTTGGCGGGCCAATCTGGAAAAACCACACATCGCTGTTTCTGTCTGCGGACGGCGTGAATTCATTCGAAGCGAGAACGATTGTCGCGGCTTTGCCCGATGGCAAATTCTTCGACGTGAATCGGCAACCTTGGCGCACGTTGAACATGACTGCGCGGTTGGAGCACTTACTTACTAAAACTCACACTGCCCGTGTGGAATATCAGCGCAACTCCACACGGCGCGACAACCTTGGAGTTGGCAATTTCGATTTCCCTGAACGCGGCTACACCAGCGACAGCGCCGAACACATCGCGCGCTTTGCCGATTCGGGAGTCGTCGGCAAAAAACTGTTCAACGAATTCCGCTTTCAAGCTCGCTGGCAAAACGTCGCTCTGGATTCGCTGTCAGATGCGCAGACGATTCAAGTTCTGAATGCCTTCACTCGCGGCGGCGGACAGATCAACAGTTCTCGGCGCGAACGTGAATTCGAGATCGCCGACAATCTGGACATCACATTCAAAAAGCACACCGTCCGCACGGGGCTGCAATTGGAAGCGTCGAATTTTCACAGCGACGAGCTTCGCAATCTGAATGGCACATTTATCTTTTCCAGTCTGGATGCCTTCAACGCTGGCCGCCCGACGACTTACACGCAACGCCGCGGAATCGGCCAGGTGGATTTCAATCAATATCAATTCGGCTGGTATGCACAAGACGATTGGCGCGTCGCCAAAAGCCTGACGTTCAGTTATGGCTTGCGCCACGAAATGCAAACCAATCTGCGCGACAAAAACAACGTCATGCCGCGCATAGGTTTTGCGTGGTCGCCATCGAAAAAAGGCAATTCGGTGATTCGAGGCGGCGCGGGAATTTTTTACGACTGGTTCGCTTCGGAAACTTATGAACAGGCGCTGCGCGTCAACGGGCAGCAACAAAGCGACCTCATCATACGCGATCCTGGATTCCCGAATCCTTTTTCCGGCGGAACTTCGGTCGTCCTGCCCGCCAGCCGAATTCAAATTGATCCGAATCTGCGAATGCCTAAAATTCAACGTGCTTCGGTCGGCATTGAGCAAACCATCCCCGGCGGTTTGCGTGTCATGTCGCATTACTTTTTCACCAAAGGTTCGCACCGGTTGCGCGGACGCAACATCAACGCCCCGTTCAATGGCGTTCGCCCAATTCCTGATGCGGGCAACATCACGCAAATCGAATCGTCTGCCAGTTCGACCAGTCACACGTGGATCGTCAACATGAACTGGTTCAAGATGGGCAAATTCATGCTTGGCGCGAATTATTCGCTGTCGAAAATCACAGATGAAACCGACGGCGCACTGAGTTTGCCCGCCAACAACTTCGAACTCAGAGCGGAACGCGGGCCGTCGCTTCAAGACATTCGCCATCGTTTTTTTGCGATGGGCAATTATCGGCTGACCAAATCACTGGGCTTGAGTTCGATTTTCCAGGCAAGCTCCGCCGCGCCGTACAACATCACCACAGGATTTGACGACAACGGCGACACGATCATCAACGACCGTCCGTTCGGCGTGAGTCGCAACAGCGCACGCGGCGCGGGAATGTGGGATATGAGTACACGACTGAGTTACAGCTTTGGATTCGGTAAAGCGCCCGAAGCGCAAGGCGCAGGCGGCCCGCAGGTTCGTGTCATTCGCGGAGGTTCAGACAGCGGCGACATGCTCGGAGCGATGAGCGGAATGCCGGGACAACAACCCAAACGATTCCGCACGGAATTTTTCATCCAGGCCACCAACCTGTTCAACAACGTCAACCCAATCGGATTTTCCGGCGTGCAGACTTCGCCCTTTTTCGGCCAGCCGATTGCGGCAATGCCTGGGCGAAGACTGGAAACCGGGATGCGGTTCAGCTTTTAGTCGCCCGAAATTGTGTTTGAATGCAGAGTCAGGCCTTTCTGCATTCAAGCACACAAATCAATTCTTTCTTCGGCAGCAAGAAACCATTACTCGCGGGAAAAACTGTCGCCTTCACACGGTTTCCGACATTTCCACCAACAGTGACGATCTCCGTGTCGCTGACTCTGATGACAATGTCGCAATGCGAGGGATAGAAATCATCCGGCTGCTTGTCGAAGGTGATTTTAGGGTCTGGAGCGCTTGCTTTTGGTTTTCTCCACTGGGCAATCATATCGCCCGGCTTGGGTTTATATTCGGCGATTCGACGCCCGTAATATGCCTTACCCGGTTTATTTTGTTTTGTGTTGTTGATGGATGCGCGGATGTAGGCGTGATGGCCAGGGTTAAATTGAAATTCCGTCAACGGCATTCCGGCTTTCCGCATGCAGAAGCAAATGAAAGCCGCCGACCACGCAACTTTGGAACATCCGTTCAGGTTGTTGATTCCCAGACCTTCGACCCAATAGTCGCGAACGAGTCTTGATCCGTCTTTTTTGGATGCGCTGGGTTCGCTGACGCATTCAAAAAACTTCCCTTCTGTCCATCGCGTTAATTCCCCAACAGTAATTTGAACCAGTGAATCTTGGAATGGCATTGTGAATCTCCTTTTTTGGCTGTTGATTGGCTTTTGGCTTTTGGCTTTTTACGGCTAAGTTTGACTACGGCGCGGAGTATAGTGACGCCCCTGGCGTATGGCAATTGTTTTTTTCGCGCCACAATCCAGACCAAGTCAATTATTGACCGGGAGTTTGAAACGACTTAGACTCAGTCCGGCGCTGTGGACGCGGATTCGCGGCGATGCCCCGTAAAATCAAACAAGCGAACTAACCGGCCTATCATTTAATAAGCCAAGGAGGTTTCCATGAATACCTCGCGCAGATTCTTTCACGCATTGTTTTGCCTGACGTCAATGCTCGCTTTTTCCCTGACCGTCTCAGCCGCCGATCCGGGAAACATTCAAATTGACCTGAGTTTGACCAAATCGGGTCCGACCACAGTGGTGGCTGGAACTGATCCAACGTATACGCTGGCGATCACCAATCCGCATCCACAAGTTCCGGCGCTCGTCACAGTAACAGATACACTGCCATCCGGTTGGACGCTCGTCAGCGCCACTACGCCAAGTGGAGGTTGCCTGGGAACCGGTTCGACAGTCGTTTGCCAGGATGTAAACGTGCCTGCGCAAAGCACTATTACGATCAGCCTCACTGTCCACAGTCCGTTCCTGTGCCAACCATCAACGGTGACCAATTCAGCGACAGTGGCTTTGTCGCCAGGACCATCGGTAATTGATCCGAGCTTGAGCAACAACACATCCACTATCAACATCGCTGTTTCGCAAACAGTTCCCGGACCGGGATTATGCTATCCGTCCAGTTCGGAAATCAGCGACGATAAACCCGGATCAATACTTTTCTACAATCTTTACACGTCGGCAGCCACCAGCAATGATCCGCAAAACAACACCCGAATCAGCGTGACAAACACCAATCAGAGTCAGGGAGTCGCCGTTCACCTGTTTTTCGTGGATGGTTCCAGTTGTTCGGTCGCTGATGCTTTTTTGTGTTTGACTCCAAACCAGACAGCGTCATTTTTGATGTCCGATGTGGATCCTGGGATCACGGGATACATAGTGGCGATAGCCGTTGACGGTCCGCCCGGCACAGCCGACGGCAACGGCACTGGTTGCCCGATCAGCTTCAATTATTTGATTGGCAGCGCTTTCGTCAAAATGACCATGTCTCCGCGCCGTGAAGCCGAACTTGCAGCGGAAAGTTGCGCAGCGGAATTTGGCAGCCCTGTTCCTGGTTGTAATCCTAACAGTTCGACGGTGGTCATCAATTTCAATGGACAGCCGGGCGGATACAACAGGCTGCCGCGCGTGCTGGCCGCATCGGGCATTCCGTCCAGAGCCGATGGCAATTCCACCTTGTTGGTGCTCAATCGAATAGGCGGCAATCTGGGAACCGGCGCGGCAACGCTCGGCACTCTGTTCGGAATTTTGTATGACGACGCCGAAAATTCCGCCAGTTTTCAGATCACAGGCAGTTGCCAGATTCGCAGCGAATTGTCGAATAATTTTCCGCGCACCACTCCGCGATTTGAAAACTTCATTCCTGCCGGTCGAAGCGGCTGGTTGAAATTGTGGAGCACGAATGACATCGGCATACTCGGCGCCACCCTCAACCAGAATCGGAATGCCAACACATTGTCCAATGCTTTCGATGGCGGCCATAACCTGCACAAATTGACCTTTGCAGGCTCTGTAACCTTGACGATTCCATTGTTCCCGCCATCGTGCTGAGAAAAGACGTAAAGTAAGAGGGATTGAGGAGCAAGACAAAAATCCTCCTTCCCTCTTTCCCAAATCCTGCTTGCCAACCTCCCTGACCAGGCGCATCATCTGAGTCTTCGGGCTAGAAGCACACAAGCCGATCCCAACATGGAGTTTTCAACATGCGCATCAGGTTTTCGCCGCTGATTCACGTTCGCCTTTATCCATTTGCATTGATCGTCGTCTTATCTTTCCTTCTTGCGTCGTTGACCGCCGACAAAGCGTTTGGGCAAGACTTGCAACTGACTTCCGGCAAGTCCGTCGAAAAAACACTTTCCAGCGGCGAAACTCATCGGTACAGCGTTTCGATCAACGCTGGACAGTTCGTTCGCGTGCTCGCCGAACAGCGTGATGTTGACCTGAAAATCACCATCAATGGAACCGACGGCAAACAGCTTGCTGAGATAGACCTTCAGTCAGAATCGAACACAGTGGAATTGGCCTGCTGGATTGCCGAAAAAGAAGGCAATTTTCAGATCGTCATTGCCTCAAGTGAGAAAAACGCTCGCGGACGATACAGTCTGACGCTCGAAGGACCGCGAACACCATCCGACAAAGACCGCAATCTGTTTGCCGGTCAGCAGACTTTTTACCAGGCTGAAACGCTGTTTGCAGAAAACAAGCCGGAATCCCGTCGTCAGGCGGCGGACAAATATGTCGAAGCCGCCGGGCATTGGCGAGCCGCCGATTACAAAGCCGCCGAGGCTCTGTCGCTTTACAACGCCGGAGACACGTTCAATCGCCTGCGAGAATTTCCGACAGCGTTGAACTGGCTGAATCAGGCATTGTCGGTTCAACGCGAATTGAACAATCGCAGCGCCGCTGCGGCAACGCTGAACAATCTGGGCGCTGTCTATTCGGCCATGAACGACAAAGCGAAAGCAGTGGAGTTGTTCAATCAATCGTTGGCGTTGCGCCGCGAAGTCAATGACGCTGCCGGCGAATCCGTCACACTCGGCAATCTGGCGACAACCTATTCCGATCTGGGCGAACGGCGAAAAGCTTTGGAAGCCCACAAACAGGTTCTGGCCATGCGCCGTTCAACAAACAACCGGCGAGGCGAAGCATTGACGCTCAACAACATCGGCTCGACGTATCTGAGCCTGGGCGAAAAACGAAAGGCTGTGGATCAGTTTCAGCAGGCTTTGAAACTCTGGCGCGCCTTGAACGACCGATCCGGCGAGGCGTTGACGCTGAACAATCTTGGAGCGGCATATTCCGATCTGGGCGAACAGCAAAAAGCGCTGGATGCGTTTAACCAGTCCATACGGCTGCGACGCGCTGCCAACGATACACGCGGCGAAGCCATCACTGCCGTCAACCTCGCCCGCAGTTACGACATTCTGGGCGCTTCGCAGGAAGCGATTACCATTTACAACCAGGCGCTGACGACATTGCGCTCAGTCAAAGATCGTCGCTGGGAAGGCATCGCGCTCAACTATCTGGGGCTGGCGTATTGGGCTTCAGGCGAATACCGACAAGCGCTGAGCGCATTTGAGCAGGCATTGCCGATTCGACGCGAGTTGAAGGATGTGGCGGGCGAAGCCGCGACATTGAACAACATAGGCCTGACGCAGGATTCGTCAGGCGACCGTCAAAAGGCGCTTGAAGCCTACAACCAGGCCTTGCCGCTGCTGCGCACTGTGGGCGAACGGCAGGGCGAAGCTCGGACGCTCAACAACCTGGGCTTTGCCTACGACGCGCTCGGCAATAAAACCGAAGCGCTGAAATTTCACGAACAGGCGTTGAAGATCAGCCGCGAGGTCGGCGACCGGTTGCGTGAAGCCAAAGTTCGTTATGGCATTGCGCGCGTCGAAAGCAGTCGCAACAATCTGCGCACTGCGCGTTCGCAGATTCAAGACGCGATCAAAATCGTCGAATCGTTGCGCGCCAACCTGTCCAGTCCTGAACTTCGCGCTTCCTATCGCGCTTCGGTCCAGCAGTATTACGACTTGTACATTGACGTGTTGATGCGAATGGGTAAGCGCGTGCCTGGAAGCGGATTGATCGCTGAAGCCTTGCAGGTCAGCGAACGCGCGAGAGCGAGAAGTCTGATCGAATTGCTGACCGAAGCCAGCGCGGAAATTCGCCAGGGAGTTGATTCTGCGCTGGTCGAACGCGAACGCGAATTGCACGAACAGATCAATGAAAAAACCACAGAGCAGATTCGTCTGCTCGGCAATCGCTCAATGGCCAATCAGGTCGCCGAACTCGGCAAGGAAATTGAACAACTGAACGCAGACTTGCGAACAACGCAGGCCGAAATTCGCAACACCAGCCCACGATATGCCGCGTTGACTCAACCGCAACCGCTGACGCTCGCTGAAATTCAAAAACAGGTTTTGAATCCCTGGTCGTTGTTGCTGGAATACTCGCTCGGCGAAGAGCGCAGTTATTTGTGGGTGGTCGGCCAGAATTCAATTCGGAGCTTCACGTTGCCGAAACGAACGGTCATCGAAGCTGCCGCCAAACGTTTTTACGACGCTCTGACGGCTCGCAATCAATTCGTTCCGCGCGAAACGGCGCAGCAAAAACTGGATCGCATTGCCGCAGCCGATGCCGAAAGCCAGAAAGCAGGCGCTGCGTTAAGCCGCCTGATTCTTGCTCCTGCATCGCCTTTGCTGGGCAACAAACGATTGATTGTCGTCGCGGATGGCGCATTGCAGTACGTTCCCTTCCAGGCGTTACCGATCAATCCGCAATCGGCAAGACCACTGGTAAGTCGCCACGAAATCGTTTCGTTGCCTTCGGCGACAACGCTGGCGGTATTGAGAACCGAAACCGCCAACCAGTCCAAAGCCGCCAAAACCATCGCCGTCATTGCCGACCCGGTGTTTGAAGTCAAAGACGACCGCATCAAAATCGTCACCATCAAGGCCGACGAAAAAGCTGCCGATCAAAAAGGCAGCAAAGGCGATGCCGCTACAGACAGCGATCCTTCGCGTATCTTGCTGGTCAAATCCGCCAAGGATTCCGGCGGCACGGATGCTGAGCTTCGCATTCCGCGTTTGCCGAACACGCGCCGCGAAGCCGAAGCGATTCTTTCGTTGACCGGTTCGGAAGCCAGTAAATCTGCATTCGATTTCGCCGCCAACCGTGCCGCAGCCACCGACGAAGACCTGAGCCAATATCGAATTCTGCATTTCGCAACGCATGGTTTTTTGAACAGTCTGAACCCGGAGCTTTCCGGGTTGGTCATGTCGCTGGTGGATGAACAAGGCAAAGCACAAAATGGTTATCTGCTTGCGCCGGAACTGTACAACTTAAAATTGCCCGCGACTGAACTGGTAGTGCTCAGCGCCTGCCAGACAGGTTTGGGAAAGGAAATTCGCGGCGAAGGAATTGTAGGTTTGACGCGCGGGTTTATGTATGCCGGTTCGCCGCGCGTGGTCGTCAGTTTGTGGAACGTCAATGATCGCGCGACTGCCGATTTGATGAAGAGTTTTTACGAAGCAATGCTGGCCAACGGCCAACGACCAGCGGCAGCCTTGCGCACTGCCCAACTCGCCTTGCTCAAACAGAAACAATGGCAAGCCCCATATTTTTGGGCGGCCTTCGGGCTTCAGGGAGAATGGAGATAATTTCGCTGCCTGTGAAGCAGGTCACAGCACATTGACGTTGAACCGCTATAATTGCGCGCAATCGTCAACACAAGGAGGAAAACAGTATGTTCAAGCAAAACGAATTCAATCGCTTCGTGACCGGCGTCGCGCTGATTCTGTTCATCGGCGTTTCGTCGGCGCTGGCACAGGATCAGGACGTAGAGCGCCGATTCTGGCCGCCGAATTATCGTCCGCAAGCCAAAGAGTCTTCTTCAAAACCTGCGACGCCAAATCCTGGTTATAGACGTTCGACTCCTGCGCTGCCTAAAAATGCGATTCCAACAGCCGCCGAACGGAATTCGATTGTTGGCATCACCATCTGGCGTTTGAAACCGTTTCAGGATGTCGCCAGCAATACCTCAAAAGATCAAGACACGGCGCGAATTCTGGTGGTTCGCAAAGGCAAAAAAACAGATATGGCGGCGGAGCGAGTCCAGGCGTCAACAGCCTTTTCCACCGGCCAGATGCTGCGTTTGAGCATAGAAGTTCCGCGTTCCGGTTATCTTTATCTGATTGACCGCGAACAATACGAAGACGGAACGGTCAGCGCGCCATATCTGATCTTTCCGTTGAATCCGGCGCTTGACGACAACAAAGTCACGGCTGGTCGTGTGATTGAAATTCCCGGCGGCGAAGAACCGTTCTTCGAAGTGCAGCCGCTGAAGCAGGACAATCCCAAGCTGCAAACTGCCGAATTGCTGACTGTTTTGATTTCACCAACTCCGCTGACCAATCTGCCAAAAGCGCAGCGCGACGACGAAGGCAATTACCTGCCCATCGAACTGCCGCAAGCGGAAGTAGAAAAATGGGAACGGTTGTGGGGCGCTCAGGCTGAACAACTGGAACTGGAAGGCGGAGCCGGGCAGACCTACACACGCTCTGAACAGGCCGCCGGAACTGACAAGAAAAAACGTCTGACCGCCAACGATCCACCACCGCAAACGCTTTTCCGCGTCGCCGCCAAACCGGGCAAACCGATGTTGGTGAAGTTGCCGTTGAAGATTTCCAAGTGACACGGAAAAACAAAATCAGACGATTGTTAATGGAAAGCTGTGTTGTTTCGTTTTAGCGCTGACTTCTGTTTTCTTACCATCGCCGGAGATCGAACTATGAAACAACACAGCAGACTTGTTTTCTTTTTCACGCTTGTTTTCTCTTTCGCTGCAACCGTCTCAGCGCAAACGGACAAGGTTGACGATTATGTGAAAGCCGAAATGCAGCGGCAGAAAATATCCGGCATTTCCATCGCAGTTCTGAAAGAAGGAAAAATTCTCAAGGCCGAAGGTTACGGTCTGGCAAACGTCGAACTCGACGTTCCGGCCAAGTCTGAAACCGTCTACAAAATCGGCTCCGTCAGCAAACAGTTGATCGCTGCGGGAATCTTGATCCTGATGCAGGACGGCAAACTTGGACTCGACGACAAGATCAGCAAGTTTCTTGAAGGAACGCCGGACACCTGGAAAGAAATTACCGTTCGCCACCTGCTGACTCACACATCCGGAATTATCCGCGAAGCACCCGGATTCGACCCATTCAAAATTCAAAATGATGCAGACGTAATCAAAACGGCCTATTCGTTGCCGCTACGTTTCGCGCCGGGCGAGAATTGGGAATACTGCAATGTAGGCTATTTCATTCTGGCGGAAATCATCAATCGTGTTTCCGGCAAAAGCTGGGAAACGTTTCTGAACGAGCGCATCTTCGCGCCGCTGGGAATGACGGCAACGCGAACGACCACGACAAAAGAAATTGTGCCGGGACGTGCCGCAGGTTACGAATGGAATAAAGGCAAGCTGCAAAACGCCGTCGAATTCCTGGCATTGCGTCCGAGCGGCGCATTTCTTTCCACCGTGCTCGATCTGGCCAGATGGGATGCCGCGCTTTACTCCGAGCAGATTCTCAAATCCTCCACGCGCGAATTGATGTGGACGCCGGTCAAATTGAACAGCGGCTCAAGTCATCCTTACGGTTTCGGCTGGGAACTGGATGCCGTCAACGGTCACAAGCGAGCTAATCACGGCGGCTCGCTTCCCGGTTTTCGCGCCATGCTCTCTCGTTATATGGACGACAAATTAACCGTCATTGTTTTGACGAACGGGGACAACGCCAACCCAGGAGCGATTGCGCTCGGCATCGCCGAAAATTACATTCCCGGACTGATCCCGCAGAGGAAAGTCGCCAAGGTAGATTCTAAAATCTTTGACGCTTACGTCGGTCAATATCAACATCCACAGGTGGTCTTCACCATCACCCGCGAAGGCGAAAAATTGCTCTTGCAACAAGGAACGAACCCGGAAAAACTTGACCTGTTGCCGGAAAGCGACGGCAATTTTTTTACAAACCAGAACCGGCGTCTCACCTACAGCTTTGTCAAAGACGAACAGGGACAAATCGCTTATCTGGTAATTCAACTGGAAGGCAAGGAAACCGGAAGAGCCAGGAAAATCAAATAAGCCGCATCAACTTCGGTGGCGCACGCCGAAAACAATTCCTTCCCCCGAAAAGCCACAACCTGCCAATAATTTTCCCACTTTGCTATTGCCTTGCCATACAAGCTGTGTCATCCTACCTATACCTTCCCAATAGGAAGAGGTAAATATCAGGAGGCAAAAAAAACGATGAGTGAGAAAACCGATGTCTGGCAAGGCACGCTGGCGCTGATGGTGCTCAAGACGCTGGAAGCCCTGGGGCCATTGCACGGCTACGGAATTGCGCGCCGCATCGAGCAGATCAGCGAGGACAAGCTGGCGATCAATTACGGCACGATCTATCCAGCGTTGGTGAAGCTGGAACAGGAAGGCTACATCGCGTCGGAATGGGGCGCATCAGACAATAATCGTAAAGCCAAGTTTTACAAGCTGACGCGCGCAGGCCGTAAACGACTAGCGAAGGAAACGGAGAAATGGGAGACGACGACGGCAATTCTGGCGCGCTTTTTTGTGCCACCACAGGAATCGTAATGGAGATGCGAAAACTACGCGGCTGGTTGGTGCGACTCTTTGGTTTGCTTCATCGCAAACAACGCGAGCAGGAATTTGCCGAAGAGTTGGAAAACCATCTGGCCATGCACATCGAAGACAAGCTGCGCGCAGGGATGTCGCCGGAAGAGGCGCGTCGGCAGACGCTCATCAAACTTGGCGGCGTGACCTTGACCAAAGAACTGCACCGCGAACAAGTAGGTTTACCAATGCTCGAAACACTGATCCAGGACTTACGATTTGGGCTGCGAATGCTGAGAAAAAATTCGGGTTTCACTGCCGTAGCCGTGTTGACACTGGCGCTTGGCATTGGTGCGAACACAGCGATTTTCAGCGTGGTGAATGCGGTGCTGCTGCGCTCGCTGCCATTTGCGGAAGCGGATCAGTTGGTGATGATCTGGGAGACGCAACCCGACGTTCGCGGTCCGGTCGGAACCTATCCTGATTTTCTGGATTGGCGTACCGAGGCGCAGTCGTTTCAGAAAATGGCGGCCTTTTCAAATAAACGTTATGGGAAAGCCGAGTTGAGCGGATATGGCGAAACGTTAGAGGCTCTGGGCTGTCTGGTTTCGCAAGACCTTTTTCCGCTGCTCGGTCTTAAGCCGATACTCGGTCGCAACTTTCTACCTGAAGAAGAACAGCTCATTAACAATCGTGTGGTGATCCTCAGCCAGGCGATCTGGCGTCGCGGCTTCGCCAATGATCCGGGAATCATCGGCAAAAGCATTCAACTCGGCGGCGCGAGCTTCACGGTTGTTGGCGTAATGGGCGAGCAATATCCGCTGGAGACTGATTTCTGGCTGCCGTTGTCGCATCTTCATCCCACCGATCTCACCAGCAGAAAGCACCATTCGGTGCAGGCCATCGGACGACTCAAGCCCGGCGTGACCATCGAGCAGGCGCGCCAGGAGATGGAGACCATCAACGAGAGACTTCGGCAATTGTATCCGGCGACCAACAAGAACATCGGCGTTGAACTGACGCCGATGCGCCATCACCTCGCTGGCAATCTGCGCCCTATCGTTTTGCTGGTCTTCGCGGCTTTCGCGCTCATCCTGCTGATCGCCTGCGCAAACGTCTCCAACCTGCTGTTGGCGCAATCAGCGGCGCGACAGCGTGAGTTGGCGATTCGTGCAGCAATCGGCGCCGGGCGTGGCCGTCTGGTTCGGCAGCTTTTTATTGAAAGCCTGTTACTGGCATCGCTTGGAGGAATCGCCGGACTTGCGCTGGCGGCTTTGAGCCTCCCGGTATTGCGGTCGGGCTTGCTGGGAATAGTGACTGGAAAGATTCCAGGTCTTGAAGCGACAGGGCTTGATTGGCCCACGCTCGCGTTTGCCTTCGGCATCAGTTTGTTGACGGGCGTTTTGTTCGGCGCGCTGCCAGCGTTGCGGATTTCGCGCATTGACCTCAATCGAACATTGAAGGAAGGCGGCAAGGGGGCAGTCGGCCTGGGGCGGCGCAATCCAAGCAGCGTACTGATAATGGCCGAAGTCGCGCTGGCGGTCATCACGCTCGTCGGGGCCGGCTTGCTGGTCAGAAGCTTTCAAAAACTGTTGCAGGTTGATCCAGGTTTTCGCGCCGACAATCTCCTCAGCTTGAAAATCGAACTGCCACGGTCGCGCTATCAAAGCGGTGAACAAGTCAAAAATTTCTATCAACAACTGACAACGCGCATTCAGGCGATTCCCGGAGTGCAGCAAGTGGGATTTATTGACCGGTTGCCGTTGGCTCCATCCTTTGCCATCTCAAAATTTGTAGCGGAAGGTCAGCAGCCGGAGCCAGGCAAAGAGCCGATCGCGCAAATGAGAAGGGTGGATCATCGTTTCTTCGAGATGATGGGGATTCCTCAACGCGGCGGACGGCTTTTTGACGAAAATGATGCCATTGCCGACAACAACGTCATCATCAACGAAACGATGGCGCGAGACTTCTTTACAAATCAGGAACCGGTGGGCAAACGCATCTTTATGCATTTCGGATCGGGCGAACCCACTCCAGTTCAAATCATCGGCGTCGTGGGCGACATCAAAGACCTAGGTCTGGACGCGCCGGTCGAACCTGAAATTTACTGGCCTGGCGTGGGAGGCGAGGCAGTTATGTTGACGCGCACCACTGTTGAGCCGCTGAGCCTTGCCTCGGCGCTCCGCCAGGCCATCCAGTCAACTGATCCCGCATTGCCAACACAGCACGTCAGAAGCGTTGAGCAAATTCTCGACGCCACACTTGCCAGCCGCCGTTTTACCCTCGATCTGCTTTGCATATCCGCGCTGCTGGGGCTGGGACTGGCGGCAATTGGCATTTATGGGGTGGTCGCATATTCGGTCGCGCAGCGCAGGCATGAAATCGGAATTCGTCTGGCGCTGGGCGCACAAGCGAGCGACTTGCTCAAGCTCATCATTGGGCGCGCAATCGCTACTGTGTTACTCGGCCTGGCATTGGGACTGGCCGGAGCGTTTGCGCTCTCGCAGTTGCTGGCGCGTTTGACTGCTGGTTTGTTGTTTGAAATCCGTCCCACTGATCCGGCGACGTTTGCCGCAATCGCCTTGCTGGTGGTGGTTGTCGCGCTGCTGGCTTGCTATTTGCCCGCGCGTCGCGGAACTCAGGTTGACCCGGTGACGATACTCAAACACGAGTGAAGGTCGGCAGCAGAAATTGAAAGTTATGAACGTCACCTTCTCCCTCAGCAAGTGACCGATTGGGCCCTCGTAACCCCATCAACAAGTAAACACCCCTCCTTTCTCCACTGTACCCGTACCTACCCTTCACTACTCATTGCGCGATAATTACACATTGATAAACAATAAATATATGATGTAAAATAAGAGCATCAGTGATGTTCAAGAACCATTTTCTGGATAGGAAGAACCATTATGAAACGAAGCTCAACGATATTTCTTCAGATAGTCATCGTGCTCATCGGTATCGGCGCTCTAGCCCTGATGCTCTGGGAACCTCACCTTGAGGGCAGAAATGCGAACGCCACGCCCTTTGAGATTTATTTCAAAGACCCATTCCTGGCGTATGCCTACACTGCGTCTATTGCCTTTTTCGTCGCACTCTATCAGGCATTCAAGTTGTTGGGTTACATCGGCGCAAATCAGGTATTTTCGCCACGCGCGGTGAAAGCCTTGCGAACGATCAAATACTGCGCGCTGACGCTTTTCGCTTTTATTGTGGGAGCAGAAGCCTTCTTTTTTATAGTTCAGCGCGGTAAGGAGGACATCGCGGGCGGTGTGATGATTGGTCTTATTATGATGTTCATCTCAGCCGTCGCCGCCACAGCCGCAGCCGTGTTTGAGCGACTTTTACAAAGCGCCGCAGAGATAAAATCCGAGAACGATTTAACGGTATAAGGAGATCAGCATGGCAATCATCATTAACATTGACGTCATGTTGGCGAAACGGAAAATGAGCGTCACCGAGCTTACTGAAAAAGTCGGCATCACGATGGCGAATATCTCCATCTTGAAAAACGGCAAAGCCAAAGCCATACGGCTCTCAACCCTGGAGGCGATTTGCAAAGCGCTGGAGTGTCAGCCTGGAGATATTTTGGAATACAAAGAAGACCTTCCGTCATAAATGAGGGCATACCGCTTCGCCATCGGTCACGAAAGCGCCTCAAACTTTCCAGTCTGAGGCGCTTTTTCAGTCATAACCTCATCGGCCATCTGACGACTTCTTTTTACTTTTCATTGCCTTTGATCCTTTGGTGACTCCGATAGGCGGAGCTGGTTTGAATTTTTTGGGCAATTCAGTTCCGGTGGCCGCTGTGTCGTATTTGGATTTGACTATGTCTTCTTTCAACGCCGCCAATGCGCTGAGCAATTCCCTTTTCTCCTGTTCGCCAACTTTGAATTTGTCCAGCGATTTCACCAGGTCTTCGACCAGCGCGTTGAATTCCCCACCTGTCACTCGCATGTGCCTGTGAGATTCCTTCATGCTCAAGCCTTTGTATTGGCAAGGGCCGCCCGTTGCAAAACAGACGAAGTCTTTCAGATTGGCGACCAAGCGAGTCGCATCGCTGCGCGCGAATTTTTTGCTGATGCGAATATCGGCCAATACGTTTCCGACGAAATCATCCACGACGGCGGAAATCGCGGGCATTCCACCCAGGCGGTCATACAGCGAGCCGGTTTTGGGCGGCGCAGGTGCAGGCGAAGTCGAAGCGGCAGCAGCGGGCGCTCCCAGTGGCGGAGCCGGTTTGAAATTCGCGGGCAACGCTGTGCCGGTCGCCGTGGCTTCGCTTTCGACGATGTCGCCGCGCAATCCGGCCAACGCTCCCAGCAATTCTTTCTGCTCTTTTTCCGGCACTTTGAACTTATTCAGAGTCTTCACCAAATCTTCGACCAGCGCGTTGAATTCGCCTGCCGTCGTTCCCATGTTTTTGTGGGATTCTTTCATGCTCAGCCCTTTGTACTGACACGGGCCGCCGGTCGCGAAGCAAACGAAATCTTTCAAATTGGCCAGCAAGCGCGCCGGATCGCTTTGGGCAAATTTCTTGTTGATGCGTGGATCGGCCAGCACATTGTTGGCAAAGTCTTCGACCACTGCCGAGATGGCTTCCTTGCCGCCGAGTCGTTCATACAGAGATTTCGATTGAGCCAATGCCGATCCGAACAGAGTCATCACCAAACCAAGGCTCAGGACAATAGCTTTCATGTGTTTCACGTATTTGTTCCTCCAAGAAAAATGAGTGCCGCCGGGATTCAAGCCCCGGAGCAATAGAAATCGAAGCCGCGATGGATTTCAGCCGTTCAGACGGCGGCGATTCGCCGATCCGCCAATGACGGCAAGTGCGGAATCAGAGACACGACTTCGGTGATCGCCTGGCAAGCGATACAACAGCAGAACCAAAATTTGCCGGGGCCAATTGGGTCGGGGTCATTCAGATTGGTGAGGAGGGGAAAGAAGGAGGAGAACGAATTGCTGAGCAGGTTGGGAAATCTGCTCTACATTGGTGAAGCAACGCCGGGATACTACACCAACGAAGCCATTTGCGAAACTTGAAATCTTGGTTAACCGGCAATTTGCTCAGAAGGAAGACTCACACCGTGTAAGTCTTCCAATGATCTTCGCACAACCAGAGCCAATGACCTTCGGGAGTCATCCTGCGCCGAAGCTTGCCCCAGACGCGGAGTTCGTCTTGGCTTTCAAGCACTTTTCGCAAACCGCGAAGTTCATATCCGGCGACTTCGCTTACATGATGCGCTTCCTGGCGTCGTCCGAATTTCGACGCCGAGCTTTCTTCCAACAATTCCGGCGCGTTTTTACCAAAGGCATCAGCCAGCTTCACCCAGCGATCCACATCTTCCTTCAATTGTTTTCTGTATTGCTCAGCCTGCCCGCTGGTCAATCCGGGTAACACAAATCCAGCCAGCGGCGCTGCGCATTTCATGATCTTGGCCAGTTTCAGCAGATACGGCCCGACAGTTTGCAAAAATTCCGAATCCGCTTCGATTTGGTAAAGTCCGGTTTCCACGTCTTTTTTGCCTCGTTCGTATCCGACTGGATGCCAATGGCCGGGTTGTTGGCAATACAACTGCAATTCCAAAGTTTGCCGCCAAAAAGTTTCGCGGATTTTGTCCATCATTCCCGCCGAGCGAATCGGTTCCAGCAAACCGATCAAATCGCCGTCGCTTCGACCCGATCGTAAAGCAAAAACATTTGGGCAGGCGGAAAATTCTTTGGATTGTTCGGCGTTGAATTCGCGCGTGAATCCGGCATGAACAACAGCCGTCAGTTCGGCGATGTTCATCTGCAAATAAGCAATGTCTTCACGAGCTCCTTTTGTTTCGACCAGCGTTTCATCCTGCTTGGCCAAAACTTCATTCAGCTTGGCAATGGTGTTTTCGGGACGAATGCCGACCAGCAAATCCGCCACCGAAACCATCTTGCGGCTTTTGCGACATTGGATTTGAGATTCGCCGTCTTCGACAAAGCCGATCAAATCGGTCAGCTCAAACTCTTCGGCGCAAGGATTCCCGTTGTGACCTTTGCAAGGAATCAGGCGCTTGCAGCCCATTCGTTTGAACCGATTGAGCGTCAGTTCCAGGCCAGACCGCAGCACATCGAAAAAGTAATGCGGCGCGGGACCTCGAACGCTCAAACGCACTTCTCGATCCGACGGCAGCGAACGAACCAGCCCCAGACATTTCTTGGATTCGTCCTGAAACAGCACGCCGTGTCGCCAGTGAATGCCAATCGAAAATCGGTGTTGCCGGGCAATGAAATATGTCGGGATGCCGGCGGGCATTGTCAGATCGAGCTTGTATTTCATCGAAATTTCGTTGGTGTTGGCGGTTCGTGCGATGGCTTCCCATTTTTCTTCGTAGCGTCTGTCTTCGTCTTCGGACAGCAATTCCACGATCAGGCTTTTGTCTTTGTCTTCCAGCGTGCGGTATGAAAGATCGAATTTTTCCATCAGTTGCAGCAAGGTTTCGTGGCTCAGGTCAACGTCGCGCCACAATTCGCGCATGCGTGGTTTGGTCAGAATGGCGTTGTTGGCTTCGGTTTGTTTGCAAGTCACCACACGGCTGATGACTTCTGTAACCCATTGCGGATCGAGAATGACAAGGTCGTCAATTTCGTCATCGTCGCGGAAATACAGAATCTCGCCCAGTTCGTGCAACCAAGTGGACAACACTTCTTCGCCTTTGCCGGTGACATTGTGTTCGGCCAGCAATCGCCGCCATTTGTTGGCCGTGACGTGCCGGTCAACCGCGGCATTTTTCAGAACGGCATCGGCGGCGGAGCGCCATTTCACCGGCCAGCGTTCGTTCATCAAAGGCATGTTCGCAGCAGTTTGCCGAATCACTTCGCGCAGGTTTTCAATGCCGTCGCCGGATTCGTTGCTGACGCAGAACACGTTGTCGCCATCGGTAATCAGGTTCGGATGTTTTTCCTGCAATTCGGCCAGCCGGACGTTGGGCGAGTATTTTTCCGTATGAGTCGCCACCAAAATGACCGGCGAATCTCCGGCCAGAGCTTTCAATTTATCCAGCCAGTAATCCAGCTTGCCCTGGTCGTGGCCTTCGCGGGCGCTCCACACCACGACATACAACGACCGCTGAGTCAGAAAGAACTGGTGCGTCGCGTGGTAAATTTCCTGGCCGCCGAAATCCCAGGTAATCAGCGTCATGGTTTCGTCCAGAGTCGGATGTTTCAGCGGCAAGGTTTTGCGCTCCATGCCGTGCGTCGTTTCCGAATTCGGATCAAACCCTTCGCCGCGCAATCGTCGCAACAAACTGGTTTTGCCTACGCCGCCCTGCCCGACCACCAACATTTTGGCCATCCACAATTGCTTGCTGGTTTCCAGCAGATATTCCCGAATCGCCAACCATCCTTGCTCGACAATTTCCGGCGGCAGCGCCGTCAATGGATTTCCATCCACTTGAACGTCAGTCAGCTTTTCCAACTTCACCAGCCATAGCGGCAACTCGCTCAGTTGATTGGAACTGAGGTCGAGCGATTGCAGGTTCTTGAGTTCGGCGATGACCGGCGGCAACTCGCTCAGTTGATTGTTCCAGAGGGAGAGCGATTGCAGGTTCTTGAGTTCGGCGATGACCGGCGGCAACTCGCTC
>ERZ1066125.55-NODE-55-length-98487-cov-16.456772_pt1 | contig 98487 bp, 84 predicted proteins | sample MGYA00382772_ERZ1066125 | MGnify/ENA primary metagenome ERZ1066125 (study PRJEB33369, sample SAMEA5778355) | biofilm metagenome | biome: Industrial cooling water; feature: Water cooling tower basin; material: Biofilm | place: United Arab Emirates | collected... | reverse complement strand
ACTTGAGAGCTGACGATTTTCTCCACTCTTTACAATTTTTGTCCTGTACTTAGATTTATTTCATCGGGTTGAATTTTACAGACAACTTCGTAAAGAGTGGTTGTTGGAGCGCGATCGAATAAAGGAGACATCTTTTTTAAGATGTTGCGGTAGTTCTCCTCATGCTCGTTTGCTTCCATCTCATCTACACTTTCCCAGAAAATCACAGAAACTCCTCGATCTGTACCTGGTTCTTGTAGGAGATATGCACCTTTAAAACCAGCTCTATAGGTAGAAACTGCTGCTTCGTAAATGCTTCTTGCTTCTTCAAACTTACCAGGCTTAAATTCTCCAATTGTCACTTGAGTGTATTGACGTTTGAGAAAATCTTGAAAATCCATCGATCGCAACTCCGTTATTTGTTATTTGTTATTTGTTATTTGTTATTTGTTATTGGTAGTTGCTTCCTTAACTTTCTTTCTCCACTTTCTATTCTCTTCTTAAGGATTTTCTACTTTTTCAACCAGTTTTTTTGCCATTTCAACTGCTACAATAATCAGCTCTTGTTCCTGTTGTCCTTTACCACCTTCATCGCTGACTTTAGGATAGATATGAGGATTGGCAAGCATCCCAGCTAGAATTTGGGCAGCGATTTGTTTGACTTCACTCGGATTAGCATCCATTTCCAGATTTTCCAACGTCAGTTCAGACTGCCGTAAAAATTAATTCTTTTTTCTGTTTGCCAGAATACCAAAGTCGTACCCTGTCAGTTGCATCTGCTTAAAAAAATTATTATTGTATCCTGAGTCTGGCGATCGCTAAATTAACTTAAGTTGCACAGACCCAAAATTTCGCTCTAGGTGAAACATGAAAAGATAGTTACAAAAAGCAAAAAAAAGCAAAAATTCAATATATTGAGTAGTCATTCCTTACTTTTAGCATTAATATTAACTTTAGCTCGTACTCGTTAATATTTCCTTGCAGCTAGAGTCCAGCATTTCAGTTATGCAGTCTGCTCGCCAGTCGATGGACTCGTCTGTGGATAAAGCAATCGATCGCTATGGAACCAAATTTGCAGGCTGCTCGCGATTTAGAAAGATTAGTAGCGGAACGAACTGCCGAACTTTCGCAAGCTAACGCGCGCTTGCAACAGGAAATCCGCGAACATCAGCAAGCACAACGGCAGATTAACTTTCAAGCAAATATCCTCGCTCAAATCAATGATGCTGTAATTGCGATCGATAACCAGCATTGTATTACTTATTGGAATCGAGCCGCAGAAAAACTTTACGGCTGCAAAGCAGAAGAAATTCTCGGTCAGCGGTTAGAAGCATCTCATCGCTATGTTTGGCTGCAACCAGAAGACGAGCAAGCAGCAGCCGATGCTTTGGCAACAACAGGCGTGTGGCGAGGAGAGAACATTCACATTAAGAATAGCGGCGAACGGATATATGTCGAATCCTGCGTCAGCGTCTTAAAAGACGATCGCCACACTGCCATCGGTTTGCTGGCGGTTATCCGCGACATTAGCAGTCGCAAACTTGCTGAAATAGCCCTTCAGGAAAAGGAGGCAATGCTACGGGCGCTAGGCGACAACTTGCCCAATGGTTTCATCTATCAAGTGGTGCGGGAATTAGATGGCAGCGATCGCTTCCACTACATCAGTCAAGGTGTCGAGCGGGAAACTGGGTTCAAACCGGAAGAAATTTTAGCAAACACCAATCTACTGCACGATCTTCTGATTGAGGAAGACCGTCAGAGGATGAATCGGATTGTGGAAGAATCCATGCGTAACCTCTCAATCTTCGACATCCAAGTGCGAGAGCATTCGCCACAGGGGGAATTACGGTGGCTGCACTTGTGTTCGGCTCCCCGCCGCCTAGAAGACGGCAGAATTATCTGGGATGGAATTAGAGTCGATATCACCGAACTCAAACAAGCAGAAGCCGCGCTCTACGAGCGGGAAGAACGGCTGAGATTAGCATTAGCCGCTGCTCGCATGGGAACTTGGGATTGGAACATCCTTGAGAACGATGTCACCTATTCTGACGAAATGCAGTTGATTTTTGGAATGCCTCCAGGAGTAACGCATTCAACTTATAAAGCATTTCTCGATGCCGTCCATCCCGAAGACCGTGCATTCGTGGTTAATGCGATCGATTCTGCCATTGAGGGGAAAACAGATTATTGGATAGAATATCGAGTTCTGGGGTTTGATAGTAACTGGCGTTGGGTGGTAAGTAAAGGACAAGTCTTGCGCGATCGCAACGGTAAACCAGCACGTATGGTTGGTGTGGCGATGGACATCACGGAGAAAAAACAACTAGAGGCACAGTTGCTCCGCATTCAACGGTTAGAAAATCTGGGGACGCTGGCTAGCGGTATTTCCCACGACCTCAACAATATTCTGACACCCATCCTGGTAGTCGCTCAACTTTTACAGCTCAAATATCCCGATAGCGAGCGGCGTGAAATGCTAGATATGATAGTAGCCAATGCGAAACGGGGAGCCGATCTAGTCAAGCAGGTGGTATCTTTTGCCCGTGGAGTCGAAGGCAACCGTCAGACCATACAAGTGCAATCTTTTGTAATAGAAGTCGTACAGATTGTCAAGCAAACGTTTCCCAAATCGATCGCGATCGATACCGATATCCCGTCGGACTTGTGGGCGGTCACTGCTGATGCAACACAGCTGCATCAAGTATTAATGAACCTCTGCCTAAATGCCCGCGATGCTATGCCCGATGGAGGTACTCTAAAAATTGCTGCTACTAACTTATATATTGACGAAAGCTATGCGCGGATGCGGCTTGAGGCAAAAGTGGGTTCCTACGTTGTCATCACGATCGCCGATACAGGCTGCGGCATTCCCCCAGAGAACCTCGATCGCATTTTCGACCCTTTCTTTACGACAAAAGAGACTGGTAAGGGGACGGGATTGGGTTTGTCTACTGCACTTGGCATTATCAAAAGCCACGACGGTTTTATCGATGTATCCAGTCGGGTAGGAATTGGGACTCAGTTTCAAGTATATTTGCCCAGTAGCGAGGGGAGTCCGTTCGATGCAGTCGAGGACTTGGAACTTTTGGTAGGAAGGGGAGAATTGATTTTAGTCGTAGACGACGAAAGCGCGATTGATGTGGCGATCGAATCGACACTAACAAACCATAATTACCGAGTTATAACTGCCAAGAATGGAATTGAGGCGATCGCCTTTTATGCCCAGTACAAGCATGAGATTGACTTGGTACTAATAGACATGATGATGCCAGAAATGGACGGTACAACTGCTATCCAAGCCTTACAAAGAATCAACCCGCAGATACAGATTGTCGCCATGAGCGGGATGAAATCTGCGACTGCGATCGCTCAAGCTACTAACTCCAGCATTCAAGGATTTTTACCGAAGCCTTTTACATCACAGGAGTTATTGAAGACTTTACGGCAAGTACTGCGAGCAGCTTGAACAAGTTAAAATGTGTCAATTACAGTAGAGTGAAGATTTTAGCCGCAAGGCTGGTACAATTGAAGTTTGGTGCAGCCAATCTCAGATCGCTCGTTGGTTGGGGGCGTACCAACATAAATCCCCACAGCACGAGCTGTCTCTATAAGGCAACTATTGGGATCGACAAGCACGGGACTTTTTGCCACTATATCTGAGATCGAAACGGGGATGACTCGCCCATCTTGCCAGCTAACCATTTGATTGTATTTTTCTTGAGCCACTAAATCTACTGCTGCCTTGCCAAAAGCTGTAGCTAGCAGGCGATCTAGAGCCGAAGGGATGCCACCCCGTTGAATATGCCCCAAAACAGAAACGCGAATATCAATATCGCGACCGCTGCAATCAGCAACGCGATCGGCAATATATTGTCCTATAGATTGATGTTTTACAGATCGATCTGGTAGAGGCGCACAGCTGTGCGTTCCTAACGCTCCCAATTCCAAATCTTCCAAACAACCGGAAGCGCCTTCAGCAACGACGACGATCGCAAATCTGCGTCCCCAGCGATCGTGTAAATCGTTAATCTGACGGCAGACAGCCTCAATTGAGTAGGGAATTTCAGGAATCAAAATACAATCTGCCCCGCCAGCAATTCCCGCATGAAGGGCGAGATGTCCAGCTGTGCGCCCCATCACTTCTACAACCATGACGCGATCGTGGCTGGCTGCGGTAAAAGTCAAGCGAGTTAAAGCATCTACAATCGTATTGACAGCAGTATCAAACCCAATTGACCAGTGAGTGCAAGCAACATCATTATCAATCGTTTTAGGGATTGCCACTAAATTCCAGTTACCGCGCCTAGCGAGTTCGTGCAAAATTGATAAACTGCCATCCCCGCCGATCGCAATTAAAGCATCCAACTCCAAAGCTTGATAACTAGCAATAATTTCATCTGCGTGTTTGAGAGTATCGCCTTTATTGATCGAACCCAAAATCGTTCCCCCCATACTTAATAAGGGGTCGATTCCACGTAAATCTAAACCATGCATAGAAAGCGCGATCGCCTTGCGCTCTAATAGTCCTTGAGTGGCATAAGGAATGCCAATAACTTCCCAATCATAGGAAAATGTTGCATGACTGACGACAGCACGGATGGCACAATTTAAGCCTGGACAGTCGCCACCACTAGTCAAAATACCAATCCGTTTACGTTGATTCATAGCATTTTGGTAATGGGTAATGGCTAATGGGTAATGGGTAATTTCGTACTCACTACTCACTACTCACTACTCACTTTCTTCTTATCCAAAGTAATAAGAAGGTGCGTAGTTCTGCGTCCATTCTGGTTTGTAAGACTGGATCGCTTTCATATACTGCGATCGCTCAAAGGCACTCGGATCGGGACAATTGAGCTGGTTCATACTGCCTTGCATTTGCTGTACCGATTCGTATTCATGCTCCGTCATCCAAGCCAGCATTTCTTGCTCGATCGTGCAAATGCGATCGATACCGTGTCGTAGTAATGTAGAGCAAAGCATCGTCACGCTTGCCCCTGCCATGAGTAGTTTGATAACATCCTCTCCTTTCTGAATACCACTAGTAGCGGCTAGACTTGCTCGAATCCGACCAGAAAGAATGGCAATCCAGCGTAAAGGCAAGCGCATGTCATGGGGCGTACTCAAAAGGACATTCGGTTCTACTTCTAAAGTCTGGAGATTAATATCAGGCTGGTAAAAACGATTAAACAACACTAAAGCATTAGCCCCCGCTTCATCCAATTGCTTCGCCATATTTGCCATGTTGGTAAAGTAAGGACTGAGCTTGACGGCGACAGGAATTGTTACTGCTGCTTTCACAGCTTGAAGAATTTCAATGTAATTTTGTTCGATCTGTACCCCGCTCAGATCCATATCTGTAGGAACGTAGTAGATATTCAGTTCCAGTGCATCTGCACCTGCTTGCTGGATGTATCTAGCATATTCAGTCCAGCCACCCACAGAGGAGCCATTCAAGCTGGCAATAATTGGAATTCGGATTTTTTCCTTAACACGCTGAATATGATTTAAGTACTCTTCTGCTCCTACCCGAAAACTAGATGGTTCGGGAAAGTAAGTTAGAGCTTCTGCAAAACTTTCCGTACCGTGGGTAAGATGATGGTGCAATTCGTGGCGTTCCAGGACGATTTGCTCTTCAAACAAGGAAAGCAACACCACCGCCGCCGCCCCTGCATCTTCCATTCTTTTGATGTTATCAATGTCTTGAGATAGGGGTGATGCTGAAGGCACGAGTGGCGATTTTAACTTTAACCCCATGTATGTCGTAGTTAGGTTCATAGATTCCTCTCTAGGAATAGTTATCAGTTATCAGTTATCAGCTATCAGTTATCAGTTATCAGTTAACAAATGACCAATGACCAATGACCAATGACCAATGACCTACTTACCAGCTAAGTGCTTGTACAATTGCCAACGGGTATCTACATCTTGCTGTGCTTCTGCAAACAACTGCTTGGCTGCTTCTGGATGGCTCTTGGTCAGCATCTTGAAGCGGTTTTCCATGTACATTTCTTGCTCGACTGGGATTTTCGGTGCGTGAGAATCGAGTTGTAATGGGTTTTCTCCCTGCTGGGTGCGCTCGGGGTTAAAGCGATAGAGCAGCCAGCGTCCAGCATCAACTGCTGCTTTTTGATTTTGCATTGCTGTTGCCATGTTGATGCCGTGGGCGATGCAATGGCTGTAGGCAATAATTAATGATGGTCCGTCATAGGCTTCTGCTTCTAGGAATGCTCTCAGGGTTTGTTCGTCTCTGGCTCCTAGAGCGACGCTAGCAACGTAGACATTACCGTAAGTCATGGCGATTAAGCCTAAGTCTTTCTTGCGTGCGGGTTTACCAGCAGCAGCAAATTTAGCCACAGCAGCCCTAGGCGTTGCTTTAGACATTTGCCCGCCCGTATTGGAATAAACTTCGGTATCTAGCACTAAGATATTGACGTTACGACCGCTGGCAAGAACGTGATCTAGTCCGCCAAAACCAATATCGTATGCCCAACCATCCCCGCCAATAATCCAGACACTCTTCTTCACTAGATTGTCTGCAAGCGTGAGGAGTTGCTTAGCTCTGTTTGTTATTTGTTGATTGTTAATCGTTAATTGTTCATCTCCTTGCTCCATTAACAATGAACCATTAACCACTAACATTTCTTGCAATCTTTGCTTGAGTAACCCAACTTTTTGACGCTGTTCGTAAATATCGGCTTCGTCTTTTTGCGCGTTGTTGAGGATACTGTGAGCGAGTTCTTCCCCTACAAATGGTGCAAGTTGACCCAGTAAATCGGCTGCAATGTGAGTCTGTTTGTCTATGGAGACGCGGAAGCCCAAACCAAATTCAGCATTGTCTTCAAATAGAGAGTTCGACCAAGCAGGTCCCCGTCCTTCGGCGTTTTGCGTCCACGGGGTAGTCGGTAAGTTACCGCCATAAATTGAAGAACAACCTGTAGCGTTGGCAACTACCATGCGATCGCCAAATAATTGACTTACCAGTTTTAAATATGGCGTTTCGCCACAGCCCGCACAAGCTCCAGAGAACTCAAATAACGGTTCTTCCATCTGTTGCTGGTTAATCTTGTGCAGTTTCAATTGAGCGCGATCGGGGTTGGGTAAATTTAAGAAAAAGTCCCAATTCTCCCTTTCTGGTTCCCGCAACGGATACTGCGGTTGCATGTTAATTGCCTTCAATTTCGGCTGCGATTTATTCTTTGCCGGACAAACATCGATGCAAAGCGCACATCCCGTACAGTCTTCTGGTGCAACTTGAATTGTAAATTTCAGCCCTTTCCAGTCGTGTTCCCGCGCATCTACGTTTTTAAATGTGGCTGGTGCAGTCTCTAACTGCGCTGGTTCGTAAACTTTACTGCGGATGACGCTGTGAGGGCATACCATGACGCACTTACCGCACTGGACGCACACATCAGGGTCCCATACGGGGATTTCTTGGGCAATATTGCGTTTTTCCCACTTTGCCGTTCCGGTGGGAAATGTGCCATCAACTGGCATGGCGCTCACAGGTAAATCGTCGCCTTCTCTAGCAATGATTTTACCCAAAACATCGCGCACGAAGGCTGGAGCGGTGTCCGCCAATTGTGAAGTTTGGATTTCGGATTCTGGATTCAGGTCTAGTTCGCCATAGGCGACTTCGTAGAGATGTTCCAGGGTTGCATCTACGGCTTTGATGTTCATGGCGACAATTTCATCACCTTTCTTGCCGTAGGTTTTGCGGATAGATTGTTTGATTTTGGCGATCGCCTGTTCTCGTGGTAATACGCCAGCTAGGGCAAAGAAGCAAACTTGCATGACGGTGTTAATTCTACCGCCCATTCCTGCTTCGCGAGCAACTTTGTAGGCGTTGATAACGTAGAATTTCAGTTGCTTCTGGATGATTTGCTCTTGTAGCGATCGCGGTAACTGATTCCAGACTTCATCCTGACTGTAGGGGCTGTTAAGTAAGAAAGTACCACCAGGGACGATCTCTTTTAATAGTGGAAACTTTTCGACAAATTCCCATTGGTGACAGGCAATGAAATTTGCCCGATTGACTAAATATGTGGCACGGATCGGTTGCGAACCAAATCGCAAGTGCGACACGGTGACAGAACCAGATTTCTTAGAATCGTAAACGAAGTATCCTTGAGCGTAGTTGTCTGTTTCTTCCCCAATAATTTTGATCGAGTTTTTATTGGCTCCTACTGTACCATCTGAACCCAAACCGTAGAAAATCGCTTGTACGACTTTATCCGATCCGACAGCAAAATCTGGGTCGTAGTCGAGGCTGGTGTGGGTTACGTCGTCGTTAATTCCAATCGTAAAGTGATTTTTTGGTTCCGCTGCCGCGAGATTGTCAAACACGGCTTTAATCATCGCTGGGGTGAATTCTTTGGAAGACAACCCGTAGCGTCCACCAACAATCGATTTTAGATTTTGGATTTTGGATTTTGGATTGATTTCCTGAATAGCGGTTACAATGTCGAGATACAGGGGTTCGCCTGCTGCGCCTGGTTCTTTGGTACGGTCTAAAACTGCGATCGCTTCTACTGTATTTGGTAGGGCGGCGATAAATCTTTGGGTATCGAAGGGGCGATACAATCGCACTTTAACGACTCCAACTTTTTCGCCCTGACTGTTGAGATAATCTACCGTTTCTGCTACAGCTTCGCACCCAGAACCCATCAGCACCACAACTTTTTCTGCTGCTGGATCGCCGTAATATTCAAATAATCGATACTGTCGCCCCGTCAGTTGGGCAAATTCATCCATTGCCTTTTGCGTAATGTCTGCACAGGCAAGATAGAATGGATTGACTGTTTCCCGTCCTTGGAAGTAAACATCGGGGTTTTGGGCTGTACCGCGCAGCACGGGACGATCTGGCGTGAGGGCGCGGGAACGATGGGCAAATACGAGTTCGTCGGGGACTAACTGGCGCAACACCTCATCGCTGAGTAATTCAACTTTGGCGACTTCGTGGGAGGTACGGAAGCCGTCAAAGAAATGCATGAAAGGAAGGCGCGATTCTAAAGCTGCTCTAGTAGAAATTAGGGCAAAATCGAGTGCTTCTTGTACCGATGCCGCACACAGCATGGCAAAACCCGTTGCTCGTGCTGCCATGACGTCACTGCGATCGCCAAAAATCGATAAAGCTTGAACGGCTAGCGATCGCGCGGCAACGTGAAATACTGTAGGCGTTAACTCTCCGGCAATTTTGTACATGTTGGGAATCATCAACAACAATCCCTGAGACGCTGTAAATGCTGTTGTTAATGCCCCTGTTTGCAATGCTCCGTGTACTGCTCCAGCAACGCCACCTTCACTTTGCATTTGTACGACATCGGGAATGTTACCCCAGATGTTGGCTTTTGTTTTGTTGGCTTTTGTTTCTGATGCCCAAGCATCTGTCCATTCCGCCATTGGCGAGGAAGGTGTAATTGGATATATGGCAACGACTTCGTTCAAGCGATAGGCAACTCTAGCTACCGCTTCATTGCCATCTATGGTGGCAAAGGTTTTGGTTATCATGATGCTAAACCTTTTGCGTCTGTATATGTTCTGTGCCTCTACCTCCGAAGTTAGAGCCAAAATTTGAGGAAGTTGTGAGGGATGGCGATCGGCAATCGGGTGTTGCAGGGTCGGTAGAGTTGCAGTCAATCTGTGCGATCGTTCCCTGTTCGCTGTTCCCTTTTTTTACCGATCGCCGACAACTGTTCTACAGTAAATCGTGAGCAATAAAGATAATTGCAAACAAACTCGATACTAAGGTAAGAAACCTAAAGACAGGTGCAACTTCTTTTATATTTCGCTTGGGTTTGAGGAAAAAACTCTGAATGAAGCGCGATCGCTCGATTAATAAAGAAATGAGTAATACAAATAAAAAGGGGAAACCTAAATAAGAAATGGGTAAATTTAAATAGGAATAATTAGCACAAACTAATAAAAAAATATTCCACAATACTATTGCTAATACAACAACTTGCCAGTAGACAGGGCTACCGTCTCGGCGCGGGAAGTCTTCAGCTCTGGCAGCAGGCAAGAAACCAGCTTGTTTAATGCGATCGAATAAGCTTTGAGTGTTTTTACTCAGAAATACAATATTAGCAGGGTATTCTGCAATGGTATGTCTAATTCTAATTCCACCCCAAGTTTTCTCTAGAGATACAATTTGCTGCGGATGAAACTTGTATTTAGCCAGTAAAAAAACATTTAATGTTAATTGGTTATAGTTTACCGACAAATTAGCTAAAGGTCGAGGTAGTCTCATTTCCCCAACTGAAGCACCCCCGATGGAATTTGCTATCTGCGGCATTTGAATTTACCCTAGTTGCTAGATTGAAACTTTATTTCATCAACTAGTTGTAGTCTTCCCACTCAAGATAGAAATTTTATCAACGCTCGTACCAAAGTTACACAAAGTCACACTTTACCAGTTATCAGTTATCAGTTACCAGTTACCAGAAGAAGGAAGTCAGGAGTCGGAAGTCAGGAGTTAGAATTAACTAGTGACTAGTCACTAGTCACTAGTCACTGTTAGTTAAGCGGGTAGATCCTTCAGCTTTTCCAATTGCCGATCTACGTTTTCAATAATCTGGTTTAAAGCCAAGAGAGATTGGTATCGTTCGCGATGTTCCTCAGCATCAAGACTAGCTCTTTCTTGCAGTTGGCGCAGCTTTTTCTGGAGTTGATTGGCGATCGCCATTGCATCGCGGCTTAAAGTATCTAGTTGTTGTTGTTGATAAAATGTTAAGGCTTCACCACGTAGAACTTGCAAAGTTGCTTGTTCTCCATCACTCCCTGGCATCACGCGCAGGCGCAACAAGACTCGCTCGTTCTGATAAAAACGCTCGATCTCTACCTGTTTTGCTTCCTTTACTGGTACGAGCGACATGTGGGTCAATTCTTTCAGTTGCTCGATCGCCTCTTGAAAGAGTTTTGCAGGAACGGCTGTTAGTACGCATTGCAAGTTTCCATCTTGGCTGCACACAATGCGTCCTTGTTGTGGCGATTTGCGCTCGAAATAAAGCCGTCCAATGCCTTTTTCCAATACCCGTCCGAGTAATTCCTGTACGAGTTTCTTGGGTGGTAGAGTTTTGAGAGATTCGACCGAGTTGGAGGATTGACTGGCTGGTACTTTAATCGCAGGTAGACCTGATGAAGTCGCTTGTGCTGAAGATTTTTGTTGTGGTTGTGGTGCTTTAATTCCACCCAAGCTAGAGGGTTTGGCAGCAGATTGAGGTTGTGGTGCTTTAATTCCACCCAAGCTAGAGGGTTTGGCAGCAGATTGAGGTTGTGGTGTTTTAATTCCACCCAAGCTAGAGGGAGTAGATTGCCGAGGTTGTGGCTGACTAGCCTTCAGTGCTGTAATGTTTTCTCGCTCGTCAGTTAAAATTAATGTTGGTTTGTCGTTTGGGCTGAGTCCAGTTGGTTGCTCGGCTGTCGGTTTAGCAGTATTTGACGCACCACGATAACCAGCAGCAATGGAGCCTACCTTGTCGGCAGAATCGTTATTTTTCGAGCGATTCAAGTACGCTGACATCATCTGGCGATGGTCTTCTGCGTCCATCGGATGCGGCACTAAAGTATATTTCAGATAAGCAACGATCTGCCCGACATATTCTACGGCAGCAGTATCTTCTGGATTTACCATCCCCAAAATCAGATTTTGCCCTTCTACAGCTACAGGCAATACCTGATGATACAGGCAAGCTTCAAAAGGCAGCATTCTATCAATGAGGCAATAGATTTGCTCGGTATTTAATTGAAGCCTCTCGTTTGCTCTGTCATCGTTCATTTGGGGATAATAGTTTACCATATAATTAGAATATTTTTCTGTATACTATATCATAATATACCTATCTTCAGTAAAAACACGCAATAACAGCGTATGATAGTTTACAGATACTTGAATTAAGCAACGGAAATAACAAGTAGAGGTAAATTTTCTCATCCTTGGCTGCGAAGTCCTTGGGCTGCCAAGTAGAGCTTACCCCATTCAGTCATAACCTGATGACTCTTTAAATTCAAGGTTTTAGCAATCTCTTCATTATTCTGTTTTGCTTTTTTCAGCTGGACAATTTGCTGTTGGATGGGAGATAGCTGCTTGACAAAGCCTTCCCACTGGTTGGTTGTCAGTCCTAGATTGTGTTCTACCAGCGAAGTCTCCAACCATTCACTCACGAGTTCTGGTTTGTTTTTCAGCCCAAATACCCGTACTGCGTGATAGTTGATTTTTTCGCGCAGGCGATAGATTTCTTTGACTGAGGTGTTTAACTGAGATGCGATCGCTTCTTGAGACTTGCCTTGTAAATAAAGCTGGAGCCATTGCACGGCAGTTGTACCTAGATTTTCTTCTAGGTAACTAGCAAATTCCTGCTTCACCAGTTGCCGTACGGTTTGCTGTTCTTCTAAAGCTTGTTCTGCTTGATAGTCTGCTACTGCTTTGGGGTCTAACAAGCTAAAGGAATTATCGCTATCGTCGCCCAGTATTTCTTCCGAGAGCAAGCGTAATTTGTTATTGACGGGAACTTGGGTGACTCCTCCGCGTGCCGTGCGGCGCAGATAATTGACAAAGCGATAGACTAACAAGGGTTGATTGCGGATCGGGCGCAAGCAATATTCTTCTAAACTCGCAAATAGCAGGGAATTGCGTAGTTTTAAATCGTCCGTACACTCGGAAATCCACGCCATTTGCTGTTGCATGTAGCGATCGCTTTGCAATAATTCTTGTAGTACTTCTTGTAATACGTCCGCGACTTGACGCTGGCGATCGCGACTCATAGATACAAGGGTACGGATTTTATTCCGTAGCATCTCCAAACTGCAAAGCCTCGTCATCAGTTGACGATAGGCTCGTTCTGGCGGCATTCCCAAATAACGCTGTTTGAAGATGCGAAAGCGATATTCCATCGCCTGCTTGGCGATCGCTTGTTCTTCGAGACCGAGCTGTTCCCAGCCTTCGATCGCATTGCCAACTAACCAACGAATGATACTTTCTCTAGTGGCGTGGTTTTGCTCTGGACACTGAGTCTCCAGATGCGATCGCCAACTTTGTATCAGGTCTGTTGCCAACTTACTCATGAGATGGCACTCCTCCAATCCCTGCTTTACAGTTTGCATAACAACCTGCATTTCTTCCTACCTACTACTTTTGAAGTTGCTTGGGTTGGCAGTACGTGGCGTGTCAGGTCGTAATGATGAAACTTTTACCTCTTTTTATTCAGCAATCTTACCGATGCTGTGACTCATAGAGTTGGTTTCTAGCTAGTGGGGCATCAATACTTTACATTTGGAAGCCTTTTTGGTGTTTTCCCTATGTATCCCCGTGATGTATCCCCATGTATGCCATAACCTCAGTTTGCTTGTCATCAGTACGAACTTTCAACCTAAGTACTGTGAGTAGAGGGTCAGTTACCAAATGGAAACTCACGAACCTCTACTTATTTCTCAAGTATTGGTGCAATTATGATGCAGTAATTCATATTAATTTACATTGACTCCAAGTGATAGGATGATTTTTAGAAATAATCGGATAAATTATCATTATTATTAATAAGGTGGCAAATGCATCGATCGTACCAATTTGTCAAGATTGAATTTTGAATTTTATCTTAAAAAATAGTCATTCGCTCTAGACCGAGCAAAAAATTTGTATTTTCAGCTACAATAAAATATAGTTTTTCGATCGCCCATTTCAGTTAAATCGTAAAATATTTATACAGTTGTTTCATGGTAATCGATCGCGGGTTAGCAACTAAATTTTAAATGTGAAAAAATTAAGTATTTGGCTGGCGATCGCCAACTAAGCGAGGATTATCGCAGAATTTTGCAGTCAAAATGATTAAGGGCTAAGTTTTAGCTTTATTGCTAACCAATTCTGAAATTCAGTCATTTTCAGCGGTGGACAATTGTAAATAACTAGTATAGTAGAAGTTTGCCAAGCTATTTTCAAAGTTATTTAGATTTACTATTGCTCCGATATGCAAGCTGAAGTTCATGTCATCGACCATCCATTAATTCAACACAAGCTGACGCTGATGCGGAAAGCCGAAACTAGTACGGCAAAATTTCGCACGTTGTTAAAAGAAATCAGTTTGTTGTTAGCTTACGAAGTCACGCGGGATCTACCACTTAAATCCGAACAGATAGACACGCCAATTGCCCCCATGGATGCGCCGATGCTGGCTCCTGATAAAAAGCTGGTGATAGTATCGATTTTACGGGCAGGACAAGGAATTTTAGACGGGATGTTAGAATTGATGCCTTCTGCACGGGTAGGACATATAGGCTTGTATCGCGACCCCAAAACTTTAACGGCGATCGAGTATTATTTCAAGGTTCCCGATGAGGTGGAAAAGCGGGACGTGTTAGTTGTCGATCCCATGCTGGCAACGGGAAATTCGGCTATAGCTGCTGTAGATCGCCTTAAATCTGTCAATCCTCACTCATTAAAATTTGTCTGTTTGTTAGCTGCACCAGAGGGAATTAAACATTTCCACTCGCAACATCCAGACGTACCAATTTATACTGCGGCAATTGACGAACGCTTAGACGAACATGGTTATATCGTTCCTGGGTTGGGAGATGCAGGCGATCGCTTGTTCGGCACGAGATGAAGTGTAGAGACGTTACATGTAACGTCTCTACACCGATCGCTACTCACTTTTTTCCTTGAAATAAGGAAGTCCTAAAGCGGCTGGGGGAGAGGATTTTCCGGCTAAACCGACTAGGGCAAAAAGGGCGATCGCGTAGGGTAGCATGACAAGAAATTGATAGGGTATATTTACACCCAAGGCTTGAATGCGAAGTTGTAGGGCTTCGGTAGCGCCAAATAACAAGCAAGCCAAAGCAGTACCGATGGGATGCCATTTACCAAAGATGAGGGCGGCGATCGCAATGAAACCTTTACCAGCACTCATCCCCTCAGCAAAAAATTGTACCTGCACCAAGGCTAAGTATGCTCCTCCTAGCCCAGCTAGACAACCGCTGAGGAGAACGCTGAAGTAACGTACCACTCGTACTGAGACTCCAGCCGTATCAGCCGCACGGGGATATTCTCCTACAGCACGGAGGGTTAAGCCAGGATGAGTGTAAAACAACAAGTAGTTGGTAAATATAATCAGAAAAACCAGGAAATAGACGAGGATATTCTGGGCGAATAATAAAGAGCCGATTATTGGGATATTAGCTAAACCAGGGATGGCGATCGCTTCAATTCCTGGTAGTTTTTGCGCGCCGCCACCGCTAAAGATCAGCCGCGCCAGAAAAGATGTTAAGCCAGCCGCAACTAAATTGATTGCTAACCCAGATACTAATTGATTGACGCGCCAAGACACGCTTAGCAGCGCCAGAAGTAATCCTACTAAACCGCCAGCGATAATGGCGGCTAGTACGCCCAGCCAAACACTATTGCTATAAAATGTTGCCGCAGCACTGGCAAAAGCACCAGTCAACAACATTCCTTCCAAAGCAATATTCAGTACACCAGATCGCTCTGAATAAAGACCTCCTAAAGCCGCAAATGCTAGCGGTACGGCAAGGCGCAAGCTAGCAGCTAGGTAATCTATAAAGAAAGATTCATTGGTCATTTGTTATTTGTCATTGGTCATTTGTCATTGGTGAGTTGCTAATTTTGATTTTTGACTTTTGACTTTTGCCTTTTCTCTTACCGATTACCTGCTAGCGAACCGAGAAGTCTAGCTTTGTTCTATGACACCACAGGCGAGCCGAGCGCCACCTGATTGTGGTGCTGTTCCTCCTGATATCATCAGATCGGGTAATTGGTGAACGATAATAGCACTTCTATCTTTATCAAACAAAGAAACAGGGCTTTCGTAGAGGCTGACACGACTCGTAGCAGTTACCAGTCTGCCCTCACCCTTCTCATTAATATCTATGTTGGGTAGATCTCCTAGGTGATAAGGATGGTTTTGTTCCACAGGTAGGGAATTACCGAACGGTCCTGGGTCAAAATGTCCGCCAGCAGTACTAAATCGGGGCTGTGCGCCTTCATCGCAAATAGCTTTTTCGTGAAAGTGAATTCCATGCAATCCTGGTGTGAGAACGCTAGGGTCTCCTTTGAGAAAAAGATCGACAAAAGTAACTCCATTACTAATCTGTCGCAGCTTTAATTCTCCGGCAATGTCAGGACCGAAGATTTTAGCTTTAGCAGTAATGGAACGAGAATCCTGAGCAAAACTTCCCTTAGAGGCGATGGCGAGGACGAACATTGTTACAGCCATCACAACTAATACAGCCCTAAAACCGAATTTTCTCATATAAGTTTAGATCTCAAAACAGCACAAGAACGGCTGCTGAAAACGTGTTTCAACAGCTAGAACGGATTTTTAGCGATCGCAAAAATATGTATCGAATTTACCGAAGAAGAAGACAGGAGACAGGAGCGTGATGACAGAATGTCTTGTAATCGGGCGTGTCTCCTGTTATAAAACTCTTATGCAAGGGGGATACAAGCTTACCTTTAATACAAACAATTATGTCGAGATACGTAGTACAGCGGGCGGAGGCGGAGGTATCCTCCGCATCGAAGCCTTTCGTTGAGACATAATCAGTCAATATTCCAATCCCCTGTATTTATACAGGGGTACTCCTGTCTCCTGTCTTCTGTCTCCTGTCTCCTTTGAACAACTCGATACTCTAAAAATTACTACAGGGCATGTACGATTTTTTACGAAGATTTTCTGAAGATTGTCAGGAAATTTAGATAAACATTTGTATAAACCGTAGAGACGTTCCATGAAACGCCTCTACAGATTGCCTAATTCTGGTAAACTTCATCGACAACAGTGCCATCGGGCGATATCAGTTGAAGGTGTAAGGGCATTTGTCCGGCGGCGTGGGTAGAACAACTCAAACAGGGATCGAAAGCGCGAATCCCAGCTTCGACGCGGTTGAGCATTCCTTCGGGAATTTCGGAACCGTGAATGAAATGTTTGGCAATTTGGGCGACGGTGCGATTCATTGCCAAGTTATTTTGACCTGTAGCGATAATTAAATTAACTTTTTGAATCAAGCCGTTTTCATCGACTTGGTAATGGTGGAATAAAGTCCCACGGGGGGCTTCGCTTACGCCTACGCCTTCTAGTTGGTTAATTCCAGCTTCGGCGCGCAAGCGATGGGATTGAATTTCAGGATCGTCGAGTAAGATTTCAATTTGCTCGATGCTTGCGAGAATTTCAATCAAACGGGCGTAGTGATAGAAGAAAGAGGAAAACGCGCTTTGTTGACGGCGATCGCGAAATTCTTGCAACTCGCGATCTGCTTGTGGCGTACCGATGCTAGAGCAAATATTCAGCCGTGCTAAGGGTCCGACGCGATAAATGCCGCTACGGGTATTGCTGCTATTGCGATCGGGATAACCCCAAGGACGATAATAAGGGAATTTCAAGTAAGACCAATTTTCTACCGCTTCGCCAATATATTCTTGATAGCGTGTCGGATCGAGTTTGTCAGCAACGATATTACCTTCACTATCGCTAAACCGGATAACACCGTCGTAGTGTTCCCACATTCCTTCTGGGGTGACTAGTCCCATAAATAAGCTGGGGAAATTGCCAAAACTGACGGTTTCTTGAGCAAAATCTGGTAATAATTGCTTGAACTGTGCTATGGAATTGGCGATCGTTTGTTTAACTTCTGGTAGCCAATTTTGCAGTTGCGCGCGTCCTTCAGTAGATATTGGTTCTCTCACACCACCAGGAACCGCCCAAGCAGGGTGAATTTTGCGTCCGCCTAAAACTTCAATAACTTCTTGTCCGAATTGTCGCAAGCGAATACCACTTCTAGCTAATTCTGGATCGGCAGCGATTAATCCGAAGACGTTCCGTTGTTGGGGATCGCTATCCCAACCCAAGAAGAAATCGGGTCCGCTGAGGTGAAAGAAACTAAGGGCGTGGGACTGGATAATTTGCCCCAAATTCATTAACCGTCGCAGTTTTGCCGCTGCTGGAGGAATGGTGACAGAAAGGATGCGATCGCCTGTTTTGGCAGAAGCTAGTAGATGGCTGACGGGACAAATGCCACAGATTCGACCTGTAATCCCTGGCATTTCCCACAGGGGACGACCTTCACAGAATTTTTCAAAGCCGCGAAATTCAGTGACGTGGAACCGTGCATCCGTCACTTCTCCCGCATCATCTAAATAAATGCTAATTTTGGCGTGACCTTCAATTCTAGTCACGGGATCGATGACGATTTTTTGAGACATGGCTTGTAAGAAGTGAGTAGTGAGTAGTGAGTAGGGGCGCACAGCGGTGCGCCCGTACAAAAGCGGTGCGCCCGTACAAAAGCGGTGAGAGTTTAGATGTATCCTCCTGTCTCCTGTCTCCTGTCTTCTGTCTCCCGCTTAATCGTGAATTGTGTAGCTTGCTTCCCCGAAGGGGTATTGTGAATTGTGAATTGTTTGAAGAGTGCACCGAGGCTGAGGCAGATGGCGATGAGGGTGATAATTGCCCCTAGTACGGGAATGACGGTGAGGAGGACAAATCCAAGTAAGCCAATGCTGAGTGCAACTAACGGTCGTGTTGCGGTAGTTGGCTGTAGTTTTTGTAGCAGCCAGCGTCCAGCTAATAGGCTGAGGATAATTTGAGGCACAAAACTGGCAAAGGCTATAAAGCTAACTGCTAGGGCAAGATTGGCAACTAATCCCAATCCTATAACTGGTGGAACCAGGCTAGGTAGAGTGATGGCAAAGAGAATAGTGAGTACGAACGTGATGGTAGCGATCGCGATCGTACCTATGCCAACTGCTAGAAATACTAATATCCCCCGCCCTAAATTCGCTAGCGGTCTAGTTTTGACTGTTGCAGCTAAGTTTTGCGTCCAATTGGGGACAAATCGTAGCAATAACCAACCAACGAGGAATAAAGCGAGTAGGCGCTGAATCTGCCAAATAACTTCCCCAACTGGATTTGGTGCGGTTGCAGTGCGATACTCTAATTGTTCTCCTAGAATTCCACCAGTAACTTTTGCTTTCGGACTGATATTTGCTGTTACTGTAGATTTATAGTTGACTTTTCCACTAATTTGTGCTGTTTCAGTTAGGGTGAAACCTGGTTTAACTGGCGTTACCGCAACGGGGGGTTGGGGAATAAAGGGGATTTCAACTAAATTAGGATCGCCTACCGCCGTTACTTGCAGGTTTCTCCCTACAGTTCCCCGCAGTTCCAAGGCATTTGTTGCCGCGATCGCATTTTGTTCTACAGTTCCAGCTAATAAAGCTTGGTTGGCAAAAACACTCAGATCGCCACCTACAGTACTGCCAGCTTGATTTTCCATACTAAAGCCAGCCGCGATCGCATCATCTGCAATCCGTGTTTTTGGTTGGAGAATTAGCACTTGCCCCGCCAAGCGTGCATCATCTCCGACAGTGCCATTCAGTGTAATGACTTGACCAGCAGCAATCAAGTCTCCTTCAACTGTACCGTTGACTGTAATTTCTCTGGCTGCTAGCACCGCATCGCCTTTGACAGTGCCATTTAGCAAGATTGTTTCTCCTGCCAGGTACAGATCGTCGTTAACAACTTGTTCAGCAGCAATAATGACTTGCTTGCCACTCGCGGTATCTAATGCCCAGCCTGGAGTGACAGCTAATAGTATTGATAGCAATACCAAAGCACAAATAAATTGAATGACTTGTCTAGTGGCAAATTGCCAAACTTTGCTGCTGTGCATTGCTTTACCTCTTACCATTTGGCTTTATGTCTGGCGATCGCAAAATCTCGTTGTCAATCCAAAATCTAAAATCTAAAATCCAAAATGGTATCAGCCAAATTTGATTGTTTCTCGCCCTTCTAAATGGGGTATTTCTCCGCGTAAAAGTGGTTCTAAAGCAGCGCGAATGCGATTGGCATCGGGAGGACAACCAGGTAAGAAAACATCCACTGGGACAACTGCATGAACGGGTTGGACTCGATCTAATAATGGCGGTACGATCCCTTCTTCATGGGGTACTTGAGGATTGAGGGCAGCAATATCGACATAACAGCTTTGTAAAATTGGTGCGGCACTGCCTAAAGGGTTACGCAGGGCAGTCACGTTACCAGTTACGGCACAATCACCAAAAGCCACTAAGATACGCGATCGCTTTCTAACTGTTTGAATAATTTCCAAATTATCTTCATTGGCAACTGCACCTTCAACCAACACCACATCCACATTTTCTGGATATTCCTTGGCATCCATAAAGGGGCTAAAAACAACATCCGCTTGTGCTGCCAAATCGAACAGCCATTCATCCAAATCGAGAAATGACATATGACAGCCGGAACAACCGCCTAACCAAACTGTGGCGAATTTTAAACGAGCCATTGCTTATTCTCCCGTGCGTTCATTAGAAAATCGAGCTTGCTGCGATCGCGCTGCATTTCGCCTACTGTAGAACCTTGGTAGAATAGCGCCCCCGTCGGACAAGCACTGACACACTTGCCGCAGGAAGTACAAGATTGGGAAGTTCCCCACGGCTGATTCAAATCGGTAATGACGTAAGATTTTGTTCCTCTTCCAGCAACATCCCAAGTATGCGCCCCTTCAATTTGGTCGCAGACGCGCACGCAGCGGGTACAGAGGACGCAACGATTGTGGTCGAGTCCGTAGCGATCGTGAGATAAATCGACTTGGCGATCGGGGAAGTGATATTCTAATCGGACGTGTTCCATGCCCATTTCAATTGCTAAATCCTGCAATTCGCAATTACCATTAGCCACGCAAACAGCACAGACGTGATTGCCTTCAGCAAATAGCATCTCCACAATCGTGCGGCGATAACTCCGTATCCGTTCTGTGTTGGTCTTAACTTCCATACCTTCGGCAACTTTTGTGACGCAAGCAGCCGATAACTTGGGGCTACCGTTCACCTCCACCAAGCACAAGCGACAAGCACCCACATCCGAAACTCCTTCTAGGTGGCACAAAGTCGGAATTCTCACCCCTGCGGCAGTAGCAGCTTCTAACAGCGTTGCCCCCTCTTCAACCGCCACAGGAACGTCATCTATTGTTAGCGTTCTAACTGACATATATGTTTCCTCTCTTATTTGTCATTTGTTATTTGTCATTTGTCATTTGTTATTTGTCATTTGTTATTTGTTGGTTGTTAGTTGACGGTTAACAGTTGATGGTTGATTGTATTTACCAATGACCATTAACCATTAACCATTAACCATTAACCATTAACCATTAACCATTAACCATTAACCATTAACGCCAAATACTCATCCTTGAAATATTGCAACGTTGTCAGTACGGGGTTGGGTGCGGATTGTCCTAAACCGCACAGACTAGTATTTTTCACCATGTCACAGAGTTCTTCTAACAACTTCAAATCTGTTTGTTCGGCTTTGCCTGCGCGAATTTTTGACAATAACCGATACAACTGCACCGTACCGACGCGACAGGGAATGCACTTACCGCAGGACTCATCCATACAGAATTCCATGTAGTAATGAGCCACATCCACCATGCTAGTGTTGCTATCCATAACTACCATGCCACCCGAACCCATCATCGAGCCAATTTTTGCTAGGGACTCGTAATCTACAGGGGTATCAAAGGCTGAGGCGGGAATGCACCCACCCGAAGGTCCTCCAGTTTGTACGGCTTTGACTTCCCCATCGGGAACGCCGCCGCCCATTTCTTCAACAATTTCTCGCAAGCTAATTCCCATTGGCACTTCAATTAATCCTGTATTGCGGATTTTGCCTGTGAGGGAAAAGATTTTTGTCCCTTTACTTTTTTCCGTACCGATGCTGGCAAACCAATCAGCACCTTTACTAATAATTGGGGCAACGTTGGCGAAGGTTTCCACGTTGTTAATCAGGGTAGGATGTCCCCATAGTCCCGATTCAGCAGGATAGGGAGGACGGGGGCGAGGAGTACCGCGATCGCCTTGAATTGAGGCAATCAGGGCGGTTTCTTCACCGCAGACAAATGCACCAGCACCGACGCGGATATCGACGCGAAAATCAAAGTTAGATCCGAAGATTTGGGAACCTAAAACTCCAAGTTTTTTCCCTTGTTGGATTGCTTTTTGCAGCCGACTAATTGCCAAAGGATATTCTGCCCGCACGTAGAGGTAGCCTTGGTTTGCACCGACAGCATAAGCCGCGATCGCCATTCCTTCTAAGACTCGATGCGGATCGCTTTCCAAAACGCTACGATCCATAAATGCACCAGGATCGCCTTCATCGCCGTTACAGATAACGTATTTTTGTCCTGGGGGCATTTTAGCAACTGTCGCCCATTTCAAACCTGTAGGATAGCCAGCGCCACCCCGCCCCCGCAGTCCGCTACGCTGAATCTCGCCGACAACATCCGCCGGACTCATCTCGTAGATAACTTGATATAAGGCTTGGTAGCCACCCACAGCTATGTAGTCTTCAATCCGTTCTGGATCGATTTTGCCGCTATGTTCGCGGACGATCGGCATTTGACGGGCGAAAAACGGGTGTTTGTGGTTTCCCCTCAAAGCTGTAGCTGTACCACCGTTAAGCGATTCAATAATCGAAGGGGCTTGCTCTGGGGTTACTTTCTCAAATAAGCTGATGTCACCGTTTTGAATTTCTACAATCGGTCCCTGTCCGCAAAATCCCATGCAGCCAACACCGACAACTCGAACGCGATCGCTCATGTCTGCTGCTTTTACAGCCCCATCTAGTTGTTCTTTTACTTGCAACGATTGAGAAGCCTGACAGCCAGTAGAGGTACAGCAGCGCACAACAATCTTATTTTGCTGAGTCTGGCGTTCTTTCGCCGCGATTTCTTGCAGTTGAGTTAAGTCCATCTCCAGCCGTCTCCTCTCTCATGACTGGTTTTTCCTCACTTTCAAGTTAGATGGCAATTTTGAGGAAGTTGTGAGGAAAACTGTTTGATAAGAGGAGTTGGAGAGCGATCGCGCTAGATTTTTGTGGTAGATGTCGTTATTGAAGCTCCCATCGCTAATCGCAAGCGATATAGCGTGGGATTCCTTGTTCATCCAGCCAACTTATCTTGCAAGCTTTCACTCACAACACAGAGGTTATTCTGTTCCAAGGCGTTATCGTTTCCCTGCTCCCCAGGGTACGTTAGATATCCCGCTAGTTTTAAACCCTTAGCTAATATGTTTCTGGCAGCATTTTCATCTCTATCCAATACACAACCGCACTTACAAATATGAGTGCGGACTGATAGAGATTTTTTCACTGTTTCACCACAACTACTACAGTTTTGAGAAGTGTAATTAGGTGGAACAGCTACAACAACTTTGCCAAAAACAAGGCTAAAGTAACTTAGCCAACTAGTGAACAAAGACCAACTAGCGTCATTAATTGATTTAGCGAGTCTTGAGTTGCGAACCATATTACGCACCTTCAAGTCTTCATACACCACGAAGTCGTTAGACATCACTACGCACCGTGCTAACTTTACAGCATGGTCTTTACGCTGGCGACTTACTTTTAAGTGCTTTCTTCCTAAACTTAAGACCGCTTTTTTACGATTGTTACTACCTTTTTGCTTTTTACTTACTCGGCGTTGTAATCGCTTTAAGGCTTTCTCACTCTTACGTAGATATCTAGGGTTCTCAACTTGATTACCGTCGTTATCCGTGTAAAAATGATTCAAACCTACGTCAATGCCTATAGTTTTACCTGTAGGCTGTAAGTCAATATTACGCTCAGCATCAATACAAAACTGAATGTAGTAACCGTTACTCCGTCTTACAATTCTTACTCGCTTGATTTGTTTAAGCTGGTAAAAGTGTAAATCATACGTACCTTTGAGCTTCACCTTTCCAATATTACATTTATCGGTGAAAGTGATATACTTACGGTCTTCTGATAGTTTCCATCCGCAAGTTTTGTATTCAACAGAACGGTTATTCTTTTGGAATTGAGGATATCCCTTTTTCCCATGAATCTTAGCCTTGCAATTATCAAAGAATCTCTTAATTGCAAAAGCTACTCGCTCCGCTGCTGCTTGCCTTGCCATCGAGTTTAATTTATCAGCAAAGTCAAACTCTTTAGCTAATCGTGCCGTGTACTTGTTAAGGTCGTATGGCTTAATATTTTGATTATTCATCCAAAACCGTAAACACTTATTACGGATGAATTGAGTGATGCGTATAGCTTCATCAATTACTGCCGTTTGTTGTTTATTTATTACAGCCTTGAATTCGTAGACAATCATATGTTAACTAACAACCTTACTTTTATTATATATTATTTTAGGGAGTTTGTGTTCCCTAAAATCAGTAAAGTCTAGGTCGGTAATTCATCAGGAGCGGTAAGCTGCGCTATACCGAGGGTCTTCTTACCGTTGAAAGATAAAAACTTAAGAACACCAGACTTTTTTGCGTTAATTTCTACTTGTTTTACTTTTATTATTAATAAATTCATTTTGCTTTAGTTATGAATACAATTAAACGATCGCCCTATGTAACAGGAGTTGGTTTAATCTATTTTTCGGAACTTTAGCAAAGACGTGGTGTTTGATGTCCACCGAAGTAAAAAAGCTAGTGTAAATAGGAGGGATTTCAGCCTGACCCAGGAAGAGAAAGCCGTTGTCCTTCAAACTAAAGTAAAAGCGTGCCAAGACTCTAGTTTGGGCTTCGGTATCGAAATAAATGAGGACATTACGACACACCAGCAGGTCAATTTTAGACATGGGCGCATCGGTCATCAAGTTATGTTGGGAAAAGATAATGGAGCGGCGTAATTCAGAGCGAAAGACATAGTGTTTGTGGACTCGCTGGAAGTACTGTGACAGCACCGCAGTTGGAATGCCCGCCACTCGACTGCTGGGATAACTAGCTCTACGCGCCCAGGTGAGGGCATCCCAGTCTACATCTGTAGCAAAAATTTTCACTCGCGATAAATACTGTTTTACTCCAAGGGCTTCTGCCAGTACGATCGCTAAAGTGTAAGTTTCTTCTCCAGTAGCGCATCCAGCACTCCAAACTCGGATTGGTTCGGACTCGGACTTACCTGCAATTATGCGCTGAACGATTTGCGTAGCTATATAGTTCCAAGTTTCAGTATCTCTAAAGAAGCTAGTAACATTGATCTCGATGGTGTTGAACAGGTGAGCAAACTCTTGCGGCTCTGCCTGTAAGTAGTTGCTATAATTGCTGATGTCCTCAAATCCTACCTGCTGCATCCGTATTGCTATTCGGCGCGTTAAGTGAGAGCGGTTGTAGTTCGTGAAATCAAAGTTATGTTCCTGTTTGATGTAGTCTAGCAGGGCTTCAAACTCGTAGTTAACAGGTGTAAGGCTCATTGGCTTGCTTAATCGTTCACCCATTTCTTTATGGTAAAAGCAATCTCACTCATTAGCCTATTCTCGTACTGCTGCAATTGAATTTGCTGAGTTGAGATCGATACCATCTATTTAAATTGTAGTCTCAACAACAGCAATAATAAAGATATCATCAGTCTTCAGATAGATATTGCAGATGCGATCGCGCCCAAATGACAAATTCAATATTTAATAGAGTAGAAGTAGCTCTGCTAGAACGCCAACAAATTTAGGCGGAAGCTATGGATCGCCTTCCCATCGCCAATACTATTACGATCTTGGTCGTAGACGACGATAATCTTCTGCGGCAGCAAATGCGTCGCGTGATGGAACAGGCTGGATATCAGGTAGTAGAGGCAGAGAATGGCGAACAGGCACTAGCTGCTTATACTCAGTTTCGTCCTAGTCTGGTACTGCTAGATGCTGTCATGCCCGTGATGGATGGTTTTTTCTGCTGTCGGCACATGCGTAATCTCCCTGATGGCGATCTCGTACCGATATTAATTGTGACTCGATTAGATGATGCAGAATCGCTTCAACTCGCTTTTGATGCGGGTGCAACTGATTTTATTACCAAACCAATTAACGAGATAGTTTTACGACAACGGGTGCAGCATCTATTAAAAGCTGGTCGAGTCATGGCAGAATTACGCGCCTCTACAGACGCAGCTCAAGCATCGCGCCAACAAGTCACGAATATTTTAGAAAGGATCGGTGATGGTTTTTTTGCCTTGGACAATGAGTGGCGATTTACCTACATCAATCACCACGCCCAATTATTACTCCAAAAAACGCGATCGCAGTTAATAGGTAAGAGTATTTGGGATGAGTTTCCCGAAGCGGTAGGTTCTACTTTCGATCGGGAGTATCGCCAAGCAAGAGCGCAACAAATTGCAGTTGCATTTGAAGAGTTTTATCCTCCACTCAACACTTGGTTTGCCGTCCATGCTTATCCTGCTCAAGATGGACTGTCAGTATATTTTCAAAATATCACCGATCGCAAGCGGATGGAACTACAACTGCAACAGACTATGCAGTTGCAACAAGCAATTTTCAATAGTGCTAACTATACAATAATTTCTACCACGGTTGACGGCACGATTCTTACATTTAATGCTGCTGCCGAGAAATTGCTAGGCTATTCTGCGGCGGAAGTTGTTGGCAAAACCACACCTGTCATTATCCACGATAAAGAAGAAGTCGTCAGTCGGGCGCGAGAATTAACCCAAGAGCTAGGAGAAACAATCGAGCCTGGGTTTGAAGTGTTTGTTGCCAAAGCACAACGGGGAGAACCAACCGAACAAGAATGGACTTACATTCGCAAAGATGGCAGCCGTTTTCCCGTGTTGCTGTCAATTAGCGCCATGTATGATGTTAACGGTGCAATTACAGGGTTTTTAGGTATTGGTAGCGACATCACCGAACGCAAACAAGCCGAAGCTCAACTGCAACGTCAAAATTTGCGATCGCAAATATTTGCTGAAATCACTTTGAAAATCCGCCAATCGCTGCAACTAGAATCGATCCTTCAAACCACAGTCAACGAAATTCAAAAATTTCTCCAAGCACAGCGAGTCATTATCTTCCGCTTATGGTCGGATGGTTCTGGAGACGTAGTGCGGGAAGCTGTAGTAGACGACTATCCAGCGATTCTGGGACAACGCATTGTCGATCCTTGTTTTAGAGAGAAATTTATTCAGAAGTACCAGCAAGGACGCATCAGTGCCATTAACGACATCGATCGCGCCGAAATTGCATCTTGCCATAAAGAACTTTTACAACAATTTGGAGTCAAAGCCAATCTCGTCGTTCCTATTTTTCTCAAGCGAGAACTTTGGGGTTTGCTGATTGCCCATCAGTGCGATAAACCTCGCGTCTGGAGCAGTTTTGAAACCGAATTGTTGCGTCAACTGAGCGATCAAATTGGCATCGCCCTTGCCCAAGCTCAAATGTTAGCCGAAGAGACCCGCCACTCGCAAGAACTAGCCCGTTCTAACGCCGAACTACAACAATTTGCCTCAGTTGCTTCTCACGACTTGCAAGAGCCGCTACGCAAAATTCAAGCCTTTGGCAACCGCCTCAAAGCCAGTTGCGGAGATGTTCTTAACGAACAAGGACGAGATTCCCTAGAGCGGATGCAGAACGCAGCTGGGCGAATGCAAACTCTGATTGACGATTTGTTAATGCTGTCCCGCGTTACGACTAAAGCACAACCTTTTGTAACTGTCGACCTCAATCGCGTGGCAAAAGAAGTATTATCCGATCTAGAGGTGAGATTGCAGCAGACTGGTGGAAGGGTGGAAGTTAGCACCTTACCAACGATCGATGCTGACCCAGTACAGATGCAACAATTACTACAAAATCTGTTGAGTAACGGGTTGAAATTTCACAAACACGGTAATTTACCAGTGGTTAAGCTCTCCAGTCAGTTGTTCGATGCACAACACCAACCAACGGTAGATGAGGCGATCGCTGCTTCATGCGAAATTGTGGTGGAAGATAATGGAATTGGCTTTGAGGAAAAGTATCTCGACCGGATCTTCAATGTCTTTCAACGCTTGCACAGTCGCAGTCAATATGAAGGTACGGGCATTGGTCTAGCAATTTGTCGTAAAATTGTCGAACGGCATCGAGGCAGAATTACAGCTCGCAGCATTCCAGGGCAAGGGGCTACATTTACGATCGCTTTGCCCATCTTACAACCCAAAGGAGACCAAGAGTGAAAGGACGGCGCACTACTGTCACGATTCTCATGGCTGACGACGATGATGATGATTGCATGTTGGCACGGGAAGCACTGGCAGAAAGTCGTTTGGCTAACGAGCTGTACTTGGTTCGCGATGGAGAAGAGTTAATGGATTATCTCTACGGACGCGGGAAATATATCGATCCAAAACTCGCACCCCGTCCAGGGTTAATCTTACTAGATCTGAATATGCCTAAAAAAGATGGACGAGAGGCACTAGGGGAAATTAAAACCGATCCGCAGTTAAAACATATACCAATCGTAGTATTGACAACTTCAAAAGCTGAAGAAGATATTTATCGTAGCTATGAGTTAGGTGCTAACTCTTATATTACCAAGCCAGTCACTTTCGCCTCTTTAGTAGAGGTGATGAGAACTATTGGCAAATATTGGTTTGAAATTGTAGAACTACCACTGCAACCAGTGGGAGATGGACATGGACACTGAGCGAGTCAAAGTACTTTTAGTCGATGATGACGAGGATGATTATGTCTTGACGCGGGATTGGTTAGCGGCAGCTCAAGGCACGACATTCTATTTAGACTGGGTAAGTTCTTATAATGAAGCAATAGAAGCGATCGCGCAGTGTCGTCACGATATTTACTTGCTCGACTACCGCTTAGGCGATCGCACTGGATTAGAATTGCTGCAAGCCGCCATAGATAGCGGTTGTATTGCACCAATAATTTTACTTACAGGCAAAGGCGATCGCGAAATCGACATTGAAGCGATGAAGGCGGGAGCAGCCGATTATTTAGAAAAAACTCAGTTGAGCGCGCCTTTGTTAGAGCGTTCTATTCGTTACGCCCTCGAACGCCAGCATACTCAGCAACAACTGCGCGAACAAGCTGACTTGCTCGATGTCGCTACCGATGCCATTGTGGTCAGGTCGCTAGATGACAAAATTTTATACTGGAACAAGGGAGCAGAACGTCTCTATGGTTGGCAGGCGCAAGAGGCGATCGGGAAAAATGCCAATTTCTTAATCTACAATGAAAATCTCGTCACTCAGATCGGAGAAGTTCAGTTAGCCCTGAAGCAAACAGACACTTGGCAAGGCGAGTTACATCAAGTCGCCAAAGACGGTAAACCAATTGTTGTTTACAGCCGTTGGACTTTAGTACGCAATCGCCACGCTCAGCCTAAATCTATTCTCATTGTCAATACTGACATTACCGAGAAAAAACTGTTAGAAGCTCAATTTCTCCGCGCTCAACGGTTGGAAAGTATTGGTACTCTCGCCAGCGGTATCGCTCACGATTTAAATAACGTCCTAGCGCCAATTCTGATGACGGCTCAGTTGTTGGAATCTCAAATGCACGACGAACGCAGTCAGCGGCTTTTACCAATCGTCATTACCAATGCCAAACGGGGTGCGGCTTTAGTCAAACAGGTACTCTCTTTTGCGCGGGGTTTAGAAGGAACCTACACGACGCTACAAATCAAGCATTTAATTACAGAAATCGGTCAAATTGCCAAACAAACCTTTCCAAAATCGATTGAGTTCCAGACTATTTTTTCGCCTAACTTATGGGCTGTATCTGGCGATGCCACTCAACTGCATCAAGTACTGATGAATCTCTGTGTCAACGCTCGCGATGCCATGCCTAACGGCGGAACGTTGACAGTTTCTGCCGAAAATTTTACCGCAGACGAACATTACGCCAGGATGAACCTAGAGGCGAAAGCAGGTTCCTACATTGTCGTTACTGTTAGGGATACGGGAATGGGGATGTCACCAGAAACACAGGAAAGAATTTTTGAGCCGTTCTTCACGACTAAAGAGCTAGGTAAAGGCACGGGACTGGGGCTGTCTACCGTCATGGGGATTGTCAAAGGGCACGGCGGCTTCATTCGTGTCTGGAGCGAAGTAGGGAGAGGTACGGAATTTCAAATCTATCTTCCAGCAGTAGCAGCAGTAGAATATCAGCGCCAGACAGAATGCGACACGCCTTATGGCAACGGTGAGTTGATTCTTGTCGTAGATGATGAAGCTGGGGTGCGCGAGGCAACAAAAACTTCCCTCGAAACCTTCAACTACAATGTTATTACTGCTGGCGATGGGATTGAGGCGATCGCCACCTACGCCGAACACCGCGATCGCATTGAGTTAATATTAATTGATATGCTAATGCCTGCAATGGATGGTATTACTACTATTCGTACCCTCCAAAAACTCAATCCCCAAATTAAAGTTATTGCCACTAGCGGACTCGCCGTTCAAGATAAATTTCATGGGATAACAGACATAGAGGTAAAAGCCTTTTTAGCCAAACCCTACACTGCCCAAGAATTATTGCAAACAATTAAACAAGTTCTTTGTTCGCAACCAGTTAGTTGTTAATTAGTCATTTGTTATTGGTCATTTGTTATTGGTCATTTGTCATTGGTCATTTGGTAATGGGTAATTGGTTACTGATAACTGATAACTGATAACTGATAACTGATTAATACCCTCCCAAGATGCCGCGACTCTTTGCCTGACGTTCTGCGAGTCGAAATAGTCCTAATCCGATCGCGAAATACACGACTCCATTCACAAAGGCGATGGTTAAATGGGTAAAATTTAAACTTTCTCCGCGTGCCATTAAAGCTCGTAATATGCTCGCACTTGGAGCAATTGGTAATAGATTTGCTATAACTTGGGCAAATCCCGTCCAAGTTTCTATAGGAGTAGCTAATAAAAATAATAAACCAAATTGAAAAATAACTTGTAATTGACTAACCTGCTTAAATAATAAAGCTAAAGCTCCAATTGCAAAAGCAATACCATTTGCTCCCATTAATACAGTAATCAAAGGCAATAGTAAAGCTGGAGGAAAATCAAGTCGGCTGCCAGTGAGAAGCAAAATAGATAACAAAATAGTTAACACAAAAATTAATTGCAGCGTTACAGAAGCTAATGCTCGAATTAAAAATACTCTGACCGCACCGAATTGTGATAAAAACAGTTGTTCGAGCGTACCAGTTTGAGCTTCATATTGTAATAGATTAGCAATGTTACCCAGAATGAATACAACCAAACTCCAAAGTACGTAACCAATGATAATTGAATCTAGGCGATCGCCCAATTGAAAATTCGCACCAGCAACATAACGCGCGCTCAAGAATAATCCATAAAAAATTGAAACAGTAACTATAACAATGCCAATAACTTCGATCGGATAGCGACGTTGTAGAATCCAAGTCCGTTTCAATTCGGCAAAAAATAACTCAACCATCGCTCTTTTTTCCCTGTTTCACGATTTGTAAAAATATTTCCGTTAGATTAGCTTGTTCTTTTACCACAGATTGAATTGGGAAAGGTTGGAGAATAGTAAAAACTTTATAGAGTAATTCCAAGCGATCGATATAAATAACTTTTTGTGCTTCAATTTGAATACCAAGTATTTCTAATTCTAGGATTTTTGATTCATCCAATGCTGTTTCCATTTCAATCTTATAAGCTGTCCCAGAAAATTGTTGGATCAACTTTTGTGTAGGTGCTTCTGCTAAAATTCCACCTTTTTGAATAATGGCAATTCGGTCTGATAATATTTCTGCTATTTGTAATTGGTGCGTTGTCAGCAAGATCGCACAACCAGCAGCAGCAATTTCGCGAACGAGAATTTTTACATCCTCAGTTGCTTCTACATCTAATCCTAAAGTTGGTTCGTCTAGTAATAAAAGTTGGGGACGATGAACTAAAGCTACAGCAAATGCTAATTTCTGTTGCATTCCGCGTGAAAGCTGCTGTACTGGAGTACGGCGTTTGGCTAATAAATCGAATCTTGCTAAAAGATCCCTTCCTGCAAGACGCGCTTCACGTCGAGTCAGTCCTTTTAATACACCAAAATATTCTAAGTTTTCCTCTGGAGTCAATCGCCAGTAGAGGTTACGATTTCCTTCCAAAACTGCACCTAGATTTTGTAAAGCCGAAGCATTCCGATGCGGATCTTTACCCATAATCCTCACCGAACCAGCATCCGGCTGAATTAATCCCGCTATCATTTTGATACTCGTCGTTTTACCCGCACCATTAGGTCCGAGAAAAGCTAAAATTTCTCCAGGATAGATAGTTAAAGAAACATCCTTAACTGCTGTTATAACTTGTTTGTTTCGACTGAAATTTTTTTTGAGCTTATATGCTTCTAAAGCTTTCATTGCAAAATTCTATCTTCGGTGGCATAATCTAACAATTCTGCTCCAGTCCAAGGAGTAATTTCTTTTGGTGGGTGCGATCGCTGCCAGTCAATTGTTGATTTAAGCGCACTCTCTAATGTGACAATTTCTCTATAGCCGAGTTCTTGCCGAATGCGGGTGGTATCTACAAACCAGTGTTGCGCTGTATTGTAAGGTAGGTTCCAGTCTGTTGGTAGGTATTCTCTGGTGGCAGTCACAATTTTGCCTTGCCAACCTGCGACTTGTCCGATCCTACTCAGTCTTTCTGCCTCAGTTAATTCTGCATCTGCAACATGATAAATTCGTCCCTTGGCGCGATCGTTGGTGACTGCCAAAGCGATCGCGTCAGCAACATTCTCGACATACCCATAGGAGCCGCACCATTGAGCTATACTTTCTGGCAAGACGATTGCCGGACGGTTTTCATCCATTCGCTTTAAGTAGGGAAATAGACGGTTGAGAGGATCTTGCGCTCCATAAACCATCGGCAACCGTACAATTGTACCAGGTAAGTCAGGATAATGCATTACCACCCGTTCCACCAAAATTTTTTCGTAATCTGCGGGAGCATGAAGCGGTCTTTCAGCCATTTCCCGAAATAAATGTAGCTGCTGGCGCAGGGGTGAATCTTCTGTCAGGGGAACGGGGATGAGATCGGTTTCTTTACCTAAAAGGACGCTGTAAGCGCGATAGACATCCATACTGCTAACAGCAACAACGCGCTCTGCGATACCATGAAATACATTCATCAGTGCGATCGCATCTGCTTCGGTGTAGGGAAACATATCGAGTACAACTTGAGGCGAAAGATGCTTCAATTCGCTTTTCATCTGGCTTAGATAAGAGCGATCGCCTAGTAAATGCCGTACTTCTTTGGGTAACTCCGCTGCTGTTTTACCCCGATGAAAAACGGTAACTTCATGTCCCATCGCGCACAATTTTCGGATTACAGGAGGACCAATAAAGTTCGTTCCGCCAATAACTAGAATTTTCATAGTTACTCCTCGAGGGGAAAGTCAAAAGTTAAAAGGTTTATAAAGTTTGAGAGTAATATAAAGTAAAATTCGATATTCAAAAGGAAAATCTAGTTTTCTCTCTACCTTCTGCCATGTCCAAAACAAATAGCAATTTCTCTGATTCGCAAAGCTTCCATAACAGTAATATCTTTCAATCGAATAACTGGGAAGAAACAATCAAACAAGTAGGATATCGCTTCAATCGACAATATCAAGGTCAAGATTTAGAACTACCACCCGAAGTACAGGCAATGCCAATATTTCAAGAGTGGAAAACTGGTCTTTTGGCTGGCAGACTTGCTTCTCCTTTTTGGGAGATTGCTCAACCGCAAAAAAATCAAACCTGTTTAGATATTGGCTGCGGTGTCAGCTTTCTGATCTATCCCTGGATAGAATGGCAAGCATTTTTTTACGGTCAGGAAATTAGTACAGTGGCGCGAGATACCTTGAATGCTCGCAGTCCACAGTTGAACTCAAAGCTATTTAAAGGCGTTGAGTTAAGACCAGCACACCAGCTAAACTACTCTCCAGCACAATTTGACTTAGCGATCGCCACGGGTTTTAGCTGCTATTTTCCTGGCGAATACTGGAGTATGGTCATGGCAGAAGTGAAGCGAGTGCTAAAACCCAATGGATTTTTTGTTTTCGACATCCTCAACCCAGAAACACCTTTAGCAGAAGATTGGGCAGTTTTAGAAACCTACTTAGGTGCAGAGGTATTTCTGGAATCTATGGCTGAGTGGAAAAAAACGATTCAAGCTGCTGGCGCTAAAGTTGTCACGCAGCAAGCAGGGGAATTATTTCATTTGTACAAAGTACGGTTTTAGGCGAGTACAGCATAGTGGAAATAAAGCAACCGTTCAAAATCAGCCAAAAGTCCGTAATGTCATCTTTGTGACTTTTGACTTTTGACTTTTAACTTTTGACTTTTAACTTTTGACTTCCGCACGATACTAATGCAAAAATCGATCCAAAGCTTTTTTCAACTCTTCGATCTCGCCTGCCAAATTTCCCTCTTGAGCGGCTCTCGCAATACACTCAGTCAAATGCTCGTCTAAAATCATGCGCGCAACGCGATCGAGCGCCCCGCGCACGGCTGCAACCTGCGTCAGTACTTCAGGACAATCTCGATTTTCTTGCACCATAGTTTTAATGCCGCGAATGTGTCCTTCAATCCTAGATAGCCGATTGACTATACTACGCAAAGATTCTTCACTGTGGATGTGAGCGTGAGTATGAGTTGCTGTATGTTCGTGGTGAGTGTGAGTCCGTTCTAAGTCAGTAGATGAGGCAAGTAATTCAGTCCTAGAAGTTAACGAGGAGCTTTCTGTCAGTTTATCTGTGCCGTTCATTCGCGATCGCACCCGCTAGTAAAGATGGTTCAAATTCTAGCCTAGAGCAATTAAGCAGTTTTCCGCTATCTGCCGCAAGCTTTGCCAAAATATTAGATATAACCCTCTTAGGGTTGTTAATTATTGGTTATTGGTTGACGGTTGACAGTTGTTGGTCACTGATAACTGATAACTGATAACTGTTCACTGATTTCGATTGATTCTATGCGATTAGAAAAAATTATGCAGTATATCCGCCAACTCAGTACCTATGTGTTGGCGATTGTTATAGGTGTATTTCTAAGCGGTGGTTTGCGGGTACTACCATCACAAGCAGACCCAGTACCTCAAGCAACTGTTGCCCAAGTTCCCACACCACCAGCCCCAACTCAAAAAGCTGCCATCCAGCCAAATAGCTTCGTGACTGCGGCAGTTAATCGGGTGGGACAAGCGGTAGTACGCATTGATACAGAACGGACTATTACGCGCCGCCTGCCCGATCCGTTTTCCGACGATCCATTTTTCCGGCGCTTTTTTGGCGAAAACTTTCCCCAGCAACTTCCGCCAGAGCGTTTGCAGGGTTTGGGTTCTGGCTTTATTGTCGATTCCAGTGGCGAGATTTTAACTAATGCCCACGTCGTCGCTCAAGCTGATAAGGTAACGGTGACATTGAAAGATGGGCGCGTTTTGGAAGGTCAAGTCCAAGGCGTGGATGAAGTTACAGATCTAGCAGCAATTAAAGTCAATGGCAAAAACTTACCTGTAGCACCCTTGGGAGATTCGTCCAGCGTGCAGGTAGGAGATTGGGCGATCGCCGTAGGCAATCCTTTAGGACTGGATAACACCGTCACCCTCGGTATTGTTAGCACCCTCAAGCGTTCTAGCGCCCAAGTCGGCATTCCCGACAAGCGACTAGATTTTATTCAAACCGATGCGGCGATCAATCCTGGTAATTCTGGGGGACCGCTATTGAACGATCGCGGCGAAGTTATCGGGATCAACACGGCGATTCGTGCTGACGGGATGGGCATCGGTTTTGCGATTCCAATTGATAAAGCCAAAGCAATCAAAGATCGATTAATTAGAGGTGAGAAAGTCGCCCATCCTTACATTGGGGTACAAATGGAAACACTCACCCCCGAACTGGCAAGGCAAAATAACAGCGATCCCAATTCAGCGATTCAAATTCCTGAAGTAAATGGCGTACTGGTAGTCAGAGTCATCCCCAACTCGCCAGCTGCTGCTGCTGGATTGCGTCGAGGAGATGTCATCGTCCAAGTAGACGGACAGACGATTAGAAAAGCCGAACAGTTACAAAGCCTGGTTGAGGATACTCAAGTCGGGCAAGCGATTCAAGTTAAAGTCCGGCGGGGGAATCAAACTCAACAACTTGCCGTCCGCACGGGAGAATTGCAAAGTGCCTCGCTCAAATAGGGGCTAGTAAAAAAGTAGGGTGGGCAATGCCCACCCTACTTTATTTAGATATCGTCATCGTCGAAATCATCAACATCATCGTCATCGTCATCATCATCATCTATATCGCCCGCGGAAGCATCATCGATCATCAGATCGTCATCTTCATCTAGGATGGCAGAAGTGCGATCGAAGCCGAAACCATCTCCCATGTTGTCTAGATTGTAGGCACGAGCCGTGCGATCGTCGAGGACGACATCTAGCGCATCGTCACCATCATCAAACACGCTGGTTGACATGGTATCGAAATCATCATTACTGGTCATGCTGACTTCTTCGTAGGTATTGAAACCAGTTCCGGCTGGAATCAAGCGTCCAATAATTACGTTTTCTTTCAGACCCCGCAACCAGTCAGATTTACCTTCGATCGCGGCTTCAGTCAGTACCCTAGTCGTTTCTTGGAACGAAGCCGCAGAAATAAAGCTATCTGTATTCAGCGATGCCTTGGTAATACCCAATAGCATCGGCGTATACTGCGCTTTTGCCCCACCAGTAATACTCATTGCTTCGTTGACTTGCTCGACTTGCCGCAGTTCGATCAACTCTCCTGGCAACATGGTCGTGTCGCCACCATCATCGATCCGCACCTTGGAAGTCATCTGACGCACGATCACTTCGATGTGCTTGTCAGAAATATCAATTCCTTGAGACTGGTACACGGACTGGACTTCATTCACTAGAAATGTCTGGACTCGCTGTAAAGCTTCCAGCGCACTAGCATAAACACCCTCAGCAGCATTGCGATTGTAGAAAATCTCTAATATTTCGTGGGGATTTGATGGACCGTCGGTCAGCGGCGTACCCAACTCTATGTGCATTCCGTCAGAGACAACGGCGTTTTGCCCAGGTCCAATCGGATACTCGGTGATATTGCCACCATCTTCAATCACCTTAATGGCAACAGTTTCATCCTCAATCCGGTTGTATTCTACCGTACCGCCAGCACGAGCAAGAATACACGCTTCTTTTGGTTTGCGTGCTTCCAGTAGTTCCTCGATTCTGGGTAAACCCTGAATAATGTCTCCGGTTTTTGCCCGTTCAAATACCAGCAATACGAGATTATCGCCCCGTTGAACGAGTTCGCCATCTTCGACTTGCAACACCGCACCGTTACTGACGCGATAGGGGCGACCCGTGCGGACGACCACTTCATAAGCGTTACTAACTAAGGCGCTATCTTCAGGCGTACCTTGCGCTTGTTTTGTGCCTCCTGCCTTCCTAATTTCCAGCACTTGACCGGATTCAGGTACGACTGCACCAGGGGCGACTTCCGTGCCTGCGACGATTAGATCGCCAATCCTAACCTGCGGGCGTTCTTTAGTCGGGATCGCCAAGCGATCGCTTTCCCGTAACACCAGAATGCGACGAATTGCTTCTGCACCCTCGCGAATACCGCGAATTTCTCCAGCTTCTTTGCACTGGATTGCCGTCCGTGCCACGACTGCACCAGGGGGAATATTTTGCCCGTCTTCTACGAGCAATTCCGTCGAAGTGCTGCCTTGGGTAGCATCGGCGGCTACGTCGCGGCGGATCGTTAAGGACTCCAAAATCACGAGTTGCAAGCGCAACAGTTCGGGGTCTTCAGCATCGGGAATCAATTCAATGTCTGCTACCATCGGCGAGCTACCGTGTTCGCCACTTGTATCTTGCTCGATTTCCAGCACCAATTGAGTCCGGAGCAGTTCTACCCCTTCAATCGACTTCACCCGCTCGGAATCTTTGAAAGGAATGCGTTGCATCGATCGCAACTCAATCCGGCGACCCGATTGATTCACTGATTGGGTACTAGGTACGGGAGAAACATCTGGTACGGCGTATTCGATTGCCGGACGCAGCAGTAAAGCTGGACCTTCGGGAGATTCGACGTACTCGATATAACGCAGTTCCGATAGGGTGTGTCCTGGGACAATTTCTTCTCCAGGTTGACCTAACGTGCCGTCTCTGCCAATTGCTGCTTCTGGGTCGTCCAGCATCAGCAATTCTCCTGGCTTCACTACCAGTTCGCGCAAAATGTCGTTTTTCTGCGTCACAGTAACAACGCCGCTATTTTGACAGAAGATGTCTTTGACAACTTCAGTGCCAGCTTCGACATACGCCCCATCTTCGACGATCAGCAGCGAGATATCCTTATTCACCTCATGGCTTTCTTCGGGAATCCACAACAAGGTTCCACCTTTAACGACTTCGTAACCTTGCTTTGCCTTGCCTTTTTTGCCAATTTCCACTCCAGCAAATTTTACGATTCCGCCAGTTGCCGTACGGTATTGGTCGTCAATTAACTCTGCTACCACTTGACCGTTTTGCACTTTTGTGCCTGGAGCGGCTAAGAGGGAGAATTGCTGACCGTTATTCGTCTCGATTGTATAATGTTCGCGACCTTGGAAGCTTTCCGATCGCACGGTAGCGGTATCGAGGACGACAGAAGCGGTAATAATTTCAATTTCCCGCTGCCTCGCTCCATCGGGAGATTGGGGTAGGCGCACGATCCCGCCATGCACGCTGGTCAGTTTCATTTGTGCCAGCACGCTATTTGCTTCGACGCGATCGCCGTTATTCACGCTTGGTTCTGCGCTTGGGGGCAGGTTGTAAACTTCTCCAGACAAGATCCAAATCAAGCCACCTCTAGATGCAGTCGTCGTCGTGTTACCTTGACGGTCGGTTTTTTCTTCCGCAACGACATCGGCAAACTTGACCTCTCCTGCTAAGTCCGAAGCTACGTCTTTCGTAACCTTTTCCGTATTCACTCTCGTGGTACGGCTGCCTACGGGGACTTCAGCAATTAACTGTCCGGTTTTCACTACCTGACCGTCGTTAATATAGACGATCGAACCTTGGTTGACGGGAATATTCACTTTGCTGCCATTGGCAAGTTCTAAAGTCAGCGCCCCGTTATTTTCTGCCATCAGCGCATCTTCGCCGTGGCGGGTTCTAAACGGACGGCTGCGGAGATTGCGCGGCATCCGAATTGTCCCGTCTTGTTCTGCCCGTGCTTGTCGCGCCACTTCTCCGGTAAATACGCCACCCGTGTGGAATGTACGCATGGTCAGCTGCGTTCCAGGTTCGCCGATACTTTGGGCGGCAATAATTCCTACTGCTTCACCCAAGTCTACCATCTTGGCATGTGCCAAACTCCAGCCGTAGCAATGCTGGCAGACAGAGCGCGCTGCCTCACAGGTAAGGGGCGATCGCACCATGACTTCTCGGATACCTGCTTTATCTACCGCCTGCGCCAACTCATCATGAATGGGCTGGTTTTTCTGCACCAGAACTTCTTTGGTTTCTGGGTGAATTACGTCAACTGCCGCGACTCGACCCAGCAAGCGATTGCCGATCGGAATTAGAGTGCGATCGCCGTCCATCATCGGGTGTACGGGAATGGCGCGAGTCGTACCGCAGTCAAATTCCCGCACGATCACGTCTTGGGATACGTCTACCAAGCGTCGTGTCAGATAACCGGAGTCTGCCGTCCGCAGCGCCGTATCTACCAGACCTTTTCTCGCCCCGTATGACGAGATGATATATTCGGTTACGGTTAGTCCTTCGCGGAAATTCGTTTTAATTGGCAAGTCGATAATTTCCCCTTGGGGATCTGCCATCAACCCGCGCATTCCTACCAGTTGCCGTACCTGGGCGATCGAACCCCGCGCCCCAGAGATAGACATCATGTGTACCGAGTTGAGCGGATTCGTCCGCTCGAAGTGACTCATCACTTCATCTTTGAGGGCTTCGCTGGTGCTGTTCCAAGTGTCGATTACCTTTTGGAAACGCTCGACCTCGGTGATTTCTCCCCGTTGGTAACGCTCTTCCGTGGCGCGAATTTCGGCTTCGGCAGCTTCGAGGAGCGATCGCTTAGAAGGCGGAACCATTAAATCGTCAACGCTAATTGAGATTCCTGCTTTCGTCGCGTAGCGAAATCCTAAATCTTTCAGCTTGTCTGCCATTACTGCCGTGCGAGCAGTACCGTAAGTCGTAAACGACCAAGCAATTAAATTCCTCAGCTGGCTTTTACCAACTACGCGGTTGCGAAAAATAAATTCCTTACCGTCTGCCATGTTTTTAGTGAGTAGTGAGTAGTGAGTGAGTCAATTTTGGATTTTAGATTTTAGATTTTAGATTTAATCCAAAATCCAAAATCTAAAATTCCCCTAGCCCCTAGCTGACAATGGATTCCTGAATTGCTTTGTTGTAAATAATCCGACCAGGAGTTGTCAGGATGAATTGAGACAGTAAATTGCCGCTCCTGTCTTCTCTAACTCTCCTTTCGCGAAAATGTTTGGTTACAGTGCCATCACCCTGCTGTTCTACTTTTAAAGGCTCGCTGTCTGGCTTGGTCGTCTCTACCTTGCCGTCGTAGCGCACCCAAACTTTGGCGTGCAAATCTACTCGCTCCTGCTCGTAAGCCATAATTGCATCATCGAGCGAACCGAAGTAAGTACCAGCGCCTTTTTTGCTATTGGGATTTTCCGCAGTCAGGTAGTAACAGCCTAAAACCATGTCTTGGCTGGGAGTAATAATCGGTCTGCCAGTTGCCGGAGAGAGAATATTGTTAGAAGCCAACATTAACAGGCGCGCTTCCGACTGCGATTCCAGAGATAGGGGTACGTGTACCGCCATTTGGTCGCCGTCAAAGTCAGCGTTGAACGCCGGACAGACTAAAGGATGGAGCTGAATGGCGCGACCTTCTACCAAAATCGGCTCGAAAGATTGAATCCCCAAGCGGTGGAGTGTCGGAGCGCGGTTGAGCAGTACTGGGTGTCCTTCAATCACCTCTTCCAGCACGTCCCATACACTAGGATCGTTGCGCTGGATCAGTTTTTTTGCCGCTTTAATATTGTTGACAATGCCGCCGCGAATCAAGCGATGAATCACGAATGGCTGGAATAGTTCGATCGCCATTTCCCGTGGCAAACCGCACTGGTGAATTTTCAGTTTCGGTCCGACGACAATCACCGAACGTCCTGAATAATCCACTCGTTTTCCGAGCAAGTTTTGGCGGAAGCGACCCTGTTTCCCTTCGATAATGTCCGATAAGGATTTCAACGGGCGGTTGTTTGCCCCTACTACCGTACGACCCCGACGACCGTTATCGATCAAAGCATCGACTGCTTCTTGCAGCATCCGCTTTTCGTTACGGACGATAATCTCGGGAGCTAAGATTTCTTGTAGGCGAGCGAGGCGATTGTTACGGTTGATGACGCGACGGTAGAGGTCGTTTAAATCGGACGTGGCAAAGCGTCCGCCGTCTAATTGCACCATCGGGCGCAAGTCTGGCGGAATTACCGGAATGTAACTCATCACCATCCACTCTGGTTTCGAGCCAGTGGCGATAAAGTTGTCAATTACCCGCAGCCGCTTGATCAATTTTGCCCGTTTCTGCCCTTTTGCCGTACCAATATCTTGCCGCAGAGTTTCTGCTTCTGTTTCTAAGTTGATATCCGCCAGCAAATTGGCTAATGCCTCAGCCCCGATGCCTACTTCTATGCCTTCTAGGGTAGAGTCTTCGCTGTAGAGCTGGTCTTCAATCTCTATCCACTGGTCTTCGCTGAGCAGTTGTTTGTAAGTCAGCGTGTCGGCGTTGCCTGGTTTGAGGACGACATAAGCGTTAAAGTAAACAATTTGCTCGACATCCCGCAATGGCATGTCCAGTAAAATCGCAATGTAACTAGGAATGCCTTTGAGATACCAAACGTGAGCGACTGGGGCAGCAAGTTTGATGAATCCCATCCGGTGGCGGCGAACGCGGGATTCCGTGACTTCTACACCGCAGCGTTCGCAAACAATACCCCGATGCCGGACGCGCTTGTATTTACCGCAGTGGCACTCCCAATCTTTTGCCGGACCAAAGATCCGCTCGCAAAACAGCCCGTCCATTTCTGGTTTGAGCGTTCTGTAGTTGATTGTTTCTGGCTTCGTTACCTCACCCACCAACTGACCGTTAGGCAGGGTTCTTTCTCCCCAAACCCGAATCCGATCCGGTGAGGCGATCGCAATTTTTACGTAGTCGAACTGATTTGATATTGCTGGTCTCATGTTGAGGGGTATTGGTAATTGGTAATTGGTAATTGGTAATTGGTAATTGGTAGTTAGTCATTGGTCATTTGTAGTTGGTAATTAGTGAAGAGTGGTTAGTAAAAATACTGCTGACTCCTGACTCCTAATTTTTGACTTTTGTACGGACGGGTTTAACAGAAGAACTATTGATTTCTTTCACAGGTATCTTCACTAAACCCGCCCCTACAAATGCGTGACTTACCCCTTACCCATTACCCATTACCTAGTTAAATTTCTTCTTCTTCCAGCGATTCGCGACTGAGGGATTCATAGGTAGGACGGGAAGGAGTGCGCCGACCAGCCGGATCTGCCATCAGATCTACCTCGACATCGGAGGTACTGCCGTCATTCTGGGTTTCTACCTTATGCACGGCAATATCCAAGCCCAACGATTGAAGTTCTCGCATCAACACCTTGAAGGATTCGGGCGTACCTGGTCGAGGAATTGCTTTGCCTTTGACGATCGCGTTTAAGGCTTCGTTGCGTCCTTGCATGTCGTCGGATTTCACCGTTAGCAGCTCTTGCAGTGTATATGCAGCCCCAAAAGCTTCCAGCGCCCATACTTCCATCTCGCCAAATCGCTGACCGCCTTGCTGTGCTTTTCCACCCAAAGGCTGTTGCGTTACTAAGGAGTACGGTCCGGTAGAACGGGCATGAATCTTGTCGTCTACCAAATGCACCAGCTTCAGCATATAAGCCATACCAATCGTGATCGGGCGATCGAATGGTTCTCCCGTCCTGCCATCGAAGACTTGGATTTTCCCAGGATTTTCGGGGTCGTACATCCAATCTTGAGCGGTGTCCTCTCTGGCTTGCATCAATTTGCCGTGGACGATGGAGCGAGATGCTTCTTGACCGAACATTTCATCAAACGGAGTCAGCTTAAACCGCAAGCCCAAGTTAGCCCCTGCCCAACCCAAGAGACACTCAAACACTTGTCCCACGTTCATGCGGGAGGGTACGCCCAAGGGGTTTAAAACAATATCGACAGGTCTGCCATCTGGCAAATAGGGCATATCTTCTAGAGGCAAAATGCGGGAAATAATTCCCTTGTTGCCGTGTCGCCCTGCCATTTTGTCACCGACTTGGATCTTGCGCTTTTGAGCGACGTACACGCGCACGACCATGTTCGCGCCAGGAGGTAGCTCGTCGCCTTGTTCGCGGGTAAATACGCGCACGTCTACCACGCGCCCTTTTTCGCCGTTGGGTACGCGCAAGGAGTTATCGCGCACGTCCCGCGCTTTTTCGCCGAAAATTGCCCGCAACAGCTTTTCTTCTGGTGGCTGGTCGGATTCGCCTTTGGGGGTGACTTTGCCAACTAAGATATCGCCCGATTCTACCCAAGCGCCAACGCGGATAATTCCCTGTTCGTCTAACTGTCTCAGGGCATCTTCCCCGACGTTGGGAATTTCGCGAGTAATTTCTTCGGGTCCGAGTTTGGTTTGTCTTGCCTCAATTTCATACTTTTCAACGTGAATTGAGGTATACAGATCTTCCTGTACCAACCGTTCCGAGATCAAGATCGCGTCTTCGTAGTTGTAGCCTTCCCAAGGCATGTAGGCAACGAGAATGTTTTGCCCTAAAGCAATTTCGCCGCCTTCGGTTGAGGAGCCGTCAGCAATCACCTGTCCGGCAGCCACGCGATCGCCTTTACGGACGAGCGGACGCTGGTTGAGGCAGGTGTCCTGGTTGGAGCGTTGGTACTTGGACATTTGGTACTCAATTTCGCTCCCATTGGCAGCACGGACGCGGATGCGGGTGGCATCTATATAACTGACTTCACCATCAGTACGACTAATAATTACCATTCCAGAGTCGCGCGCTGCTTGAGCTTCTAGCCCCGTTCCCACCAGAGGGCGCTCTGGTCTGAGTAAAGGAACGGCTTGCCGTTGCATGTTAGAACCCATCAAGGCGCGGTTAGCGTCGTCGTGTTCCAAGAACGGAATCAAGCTGGTAGCGACAGAGACGATTTGTACTGGTGTCACCTGCACGTAGTCCACTTGATCGGGGGTCGTGGTGGTGAAGTCTTGGCGGTAACGCACGGGGACTTGAGCGCCTAGCAAATTACCATGTTCGTCAATCGGTACGTCTCCAGGGGCGACGCGGAAATCGTCTTCCTCGTCGGCTGTCATGTAAATCGGTGGACCCTCTAGTAACACTTGCCCGTTTCTCACTTCGCGGTAAGGCGTTTCTAAAAAGCCGTACTGGTTGACTCTAGCGTGAGTTGCTAGCGAACCAATCAAACCCGCGTTGGGACCTTCTGGTGTCTCAATCGGGCAGATCCGCCCGTAGTGAGAGGGGTGAATGTCTCGCACGGCAAAACCCGCCCGTTCTCGCGTCAAACCGCCAGGTCCGAGGGCTGAGAGTCGGCGCTTGTGGGTCAATTCTGCCAAGGGGTTGGTCTGATCCATAAACTGCGACAGTTGGCTGGAGCCGAAAAATTCTTTAATCGCAGCTACAAGTGGTTTGGGGTTGACCAACGAAGTCGGGCTGAGGTTATCTGTATCCGAGACGGTCATCCGTTCGCGGATAATCCGTTCTAAGCGGTTTAAGCCGACGCGGACTTGGTTTTGCAGTAATTCGCCAACGCTTCTGACTCTTCTGTTACCTAAGTGGTCGATGTCGTCAGTGCTACCCATGTCAAACTCTAAGTTGATTAGGTAGTCGATCGCTGCCAAAATATCTGTCGGTGTCAGTACCCGCGTGACATCTGGAATTGATAAACGCAGCTTTTTGTTGAGTTTGTAACGTCCGACACGCCCTAGGTCGTAGCGTTTGGGATCGAAAAAGCGCGAGTCGAGTAACTGTTGACCGCCTAATACCGTTGGTGGTTCGCCAGGACGCAACTTTTTATACAATTCCATCAGGGCATCTTCTTCGGAAAACTGCCCTTCTTTTTCGATCGTTTTTTGGAAATATTCTGGGTGACGCAGGGCATCGAAAATTTCATTATCTGTCAGGGCAAGTGCCTTTAACAGAATTTGTGCCGACAGTTTGCGGGTTTTATCAATTCGTACCCAGACAAGATCGTTGCGGTCGGTTTCAAATTTCAACCACGCGCCTCGGTTAGGAATCAAGCTGGCGCTGTAAGTGCGGCGACCGTTTTTGTCGATTTCCGATTTGTAATAAACTCCAGGCGATCGCACGATTTGGTTGACGATTACCCGTTCTGCGCCGTTAATAATAAACGTACCGCGATCGGTCATTAAGGGCAGGTCGCCAATGAAAACCTCTTGTTCCTTGATCTCGCCTGTCTCTTTGTTGATCAAGCGCGTCGGTACGTACATTTGTACGGCATAGGTAGCATCGCGACGCTTGGCTTCGTCTACATCGTATTTCGGTTGTTTGAGTTTATAATTTTGACCTAGTAAGTGCAGCTCTAGTTTGCCCGTGTAGTCGGTAATTGGTGAGAAGCTGTTGAGTTCTTCAATTAAGCCTTCTTCTAAAAACCACCGAAAACTAGCTTTTTGAATTTCAATTAAATCGGGCAGCAAGTAGGAGGTAGATTCTTTAGAGATCTCTGTAGTCATGCGTCTTGAAGCTCGCTGGCGAAAGTGTTTGGCAGGTCAATTTGGGAAATTTGCGAGGGTAGTGCCATCTTTGGCTCGGGATTTAGAGGCGGAGTAGGTTAAGTTAGAGGCTGCCGCTACAAAATTGCTTTTTTGCAGGACGAGTTTTGGCAGGGCGATCGCACGCACTTCTAGATTGCTGCTGTTGCCAGCAGATAACATTCGAGCGGACAACAGCTAAACGATCGCCGCTGACGGTATTCTCCGTGCTGAGGCGATCGCGTAAGAGAAGATCGAAGTTGTACTGAGTCAGGAAACCAAATACTTGACAGTTCCAGGCAAAAAGCAATCTATTCTGGCTCATTAGATTGTAAAGACGGCAAATTCCGGTTGCTTAGCGCGAAAGATTGATTCTTCTAATTTTTTCCACCTAATTTTTTCTCACCTAAGCTTTGTCAAGTGGCAATAGCAAAAATTTACATCTACGCAACACCGTGATGCGAACTCCCAACTTGTCTTGATTGGGGTAAAAAATTGTTTCATAACATGCTCCTTAACCATTATGGCGTTTTTACTATATCTATGGCAGCAAGTGCGATCGATTCCCGCGATTGCTGGGGTCAGCACTTCACGCCGACAAGCCAAATAATTGACAAGCATTAGCAGTTGTCTGGACGGCAATCTCGTCTGGTTCTACCCCGCGCAGGTGAGCCAGAAACTCGGCAACGTGACGCACGAAAGCAGGTTCGTTGCGTCGCTCTTTTCGCTTGGGAACTGGAGCCAAAAACGGACAATCAGTTTCAATTAACAGGCGATCGCTACTGACCATCTGCGCTGCTGTCTGTATGGTATGGGCATTCTTAAACGTGACGATGCCGCTGAAACTGACGTAGAAACCTAAATCGAGAAACCATGCAGTTTCTTCAGGAGTCCCGCTCCAGCAATGCATGACACCGCGAATTTTATCGCCATAAAGCTGCTTCATTGACTGTAAGATCTCTCTGGCTTGTGCAGATGCCTCCCGACAGTGGATAATAACAGGTAAGTCGAGGGCGGCGGCGATCTCCAACTGCGCCTCAAAAACCTGCCTTTGCTGCTGTTGGTTTTCTGCCTTATAGAAATCCAATCCCATCTCGCCAATTGCCACAACCTTAGGCTCAGTGCGAGCTAGGAACATGATTTCTTCAAACATACTCTCCGTCCACTTATGGGCATCTAATGGATGTAACCCTACAGCAAAGCTGACTTCGGGAAATCGTTGGGCGATCGCCTGGATGCTGGCAAATTCAGCTGGCTCGACGCAGGAATGCACCAAGCGTACTACCCCTGCTGCTTGCCAACGCGATCGCACGGCTTCCAAGTCCGGTGCAAAGACGTCGAAGTTGAGATGTACGTGAGAGTCGATCAGTTGCATAACCAGGGAGTAGGGAGTAGTGAGTAGTGAGTAGTGACTGCTAGCCACTAGCCACTAGCCACTAGCCACTAGTCTTAGCCATTTCGTATTGCTTGAGTCGTTTAGCCAAACGGGATTTTTTTCTTGCCCCGTTGTTGCGATGGAGTACACCCCGCTTTACGGCTCGGTCGATCTTGCTGTATGCTGCCGACATCCGTTCCTGTACTTCTTGCTTCAGCTCTGGGGTAGGATTGGCGGCGTAAGCCTCCAGAGAACTGAAATACTTTTTCATCAGCGTCTTGACTGCCGAACTATATGCTTTATTCCGCAGCCGATTACGCTCGGCAATTTGAACGCGCTTGATAGCAGACTTTGTATTAGCCACAGTTAGGTTAAAGAGAACAATCGTAATTTAGACAAAATCCTAGATGTACTAATATAGCACCTAGATTGACAAGATTGCGATTCTACTAAAAATCCAGGTTAAGCTAGAGAAGCAAGAACAAATAAACCACAATCGCCGTAAGGCGGATATAGTATAGTATTTGTTCCAGCAGGCAACTCCTAGATTAGCATCCCGAACTCCATGCTGCGAATCATTACTCAGCAGGCTGAGGTAAGAGCCGAACTCCAGCGGATCTGCGATCGCACCCACGACGAACAAGTGGCTCATAAGGAAGCGACGGTTCGGGAGGTGCTTCAGACCGTCAAGCGCCAAGGAGATCGCGCCTTAATCCACTACACTGAAGAATTTGACCAACAAACGCTAAAACCAGAAGACTTGCGCGTGAGCGGTTCGGAACTGGATGCAGCTTACCAACAGGTTTCTAAAGAATTACTCAGCGCCATCCAGCTAGCTTGTCGGCGCATCGAGGCATTCCATCGCCAGCGCGTCCCTAAATCTTGGGTACATTTTGACGAGGATGGGGTGGTATTGGGTAAGCGTTATACCCCAGTTGATAGCGCGGGTCTGTACGTCCCTGGAGGTCGAGCGGCATACCCCAGTACAGTACTAATGAATGCAATTCCGGCAAAAGTGGCTGGCGTGAAGCGTTGCGTCATCGTCACCCCGCCAGGGATGGGAAAAACGATGAATCCAGCGGTACTGGTGGCGGCTCAAGAGGCAGGAGTTGAAGAAATTTACCGCGTGGGGGGAGCGCAGGCGATCGCAGCTTTAGCTTACGGTACGGAAACATTACCGAAAGTCGATGTGATTACGGGTCCTGGTAATATTTACGTCACGTTGGCGAAAAAACTCGTTTACGGTACTGTGGGAATCGATTCCTTGGCAGGACCCTCAGAGGTACTGGTAATTGCTGACGATAAAGCTAACCCCGTCTACGTGGCGGCTGACTTGTTAGCACAGGCAGAACACGACCCGATGGCAGCAGCAATATTATTAACTACAGATGCGGCTTTGGCAAAAAAAGTTCAAGCAGAAGTCGAACGCCAGTTAGTCAACCACCCGCGCCGGACGCTGACGGAAAAAGCGATCGCGCACTACGGTTTGATTGTAGTTGTAGACTCGCTGGCGACTGCGGCTCAACTATCGAACGAGTTTGCCCCCGAACACCTGGAATTAGAAGTAGCCGATCCTTGGGCGCTGTTGGAGCAGATCCGCCACGCAGGGGCGATTTTTCTGGGTAGTTCTACCCCCGAAGCTGTAGGAGACTACTTAGCAGGTCCCAACCATACATTGCCAACTTCTGGCGCTGCCCGCTATGCTTCTGCTTTAGGAGTGGAAACTTTCCTCAAACACTCTAGCGTCGTCCAGTATACGCCGGAAGCACTGCAAAAAGTTGCAGGGGCGATTGATACCCTAGCGACAACGGAAGGATTGCCTTCTCATGCCGATTCCGTGCGACTGCGAAAGCAGGATTTGGATACTGGAAACTGGCAAATTGATACTGGCGAAGAAGAGAGCTGAGGGAGCTGAGGGGGCGCAAGGTTGCTGAGGGAGAAAAATTATTTCTGGCTCCTGACTCCTATTCACTGATAACTGGTAACTATAAAACTGGTAACTGTATATAGGAGGTTTGGCAGTGCTAAAGACAATATTAGCGGCTCTTGACGGTTCGGAAATTCAAGAACGAGTGATTCAGAGTTTGGAAGAACTGCAACTCCAGCCGACGACGAAGATCGTTTTGGCTCACGTTGTCCTCGCGATCGATCGCGAAGTTGCAAGCGATCGCCCTCAAGCTGTAGAAGGATTGTCTTATTTACAAATAGAAAAACAACTGCAATCTTACCAAGCAAAATTGCCAGGAGAAAGTATCATCGAGATTGTCACGGGCGATCCGGCTGAAGAAATTATTCGCTTGGCAAATATTTATCAGGCTGACTTAATTGCGATCGGCAGTCGTGGCTTAACTGGGGTAAAAAGAATTATCCAAGGTTCTGTGAGCAGTCAGGTGGTAGAAAATGCCCCTTGTTCTGTATTGGTGGTGAAGCCTGCGAAGTAGCTAACATAAAAATTATTGCTGCGCTTGGCTTTGGTATCCTACTTACTGCTGAAAACAGCTGAGCCACAACCCTTAGCAGCTGTGTTAGGTAATTTTAACGCACAAATATTCAGCATAAGTTGCTGTATTGTAATTCGCGTCTAGAATATCAAAACCCGCTCTTGTTAACATTTCCTCAATAATCCATGTAAACGTGCTGTGTTCTTCGCGCACGTGCATCTCAAAATCTCTGGCTGTCCATCCTTCACCTGCGGGTTTTGCTACCTGTCGAATCCATTCATTAATTGATGCTTCATAGTCTGCGGGTGGAAATGAGAAAATTACATCTCGCAAATAAAGGACACCTTTCAATTGCAGCATTGCGGCAATTCTGAGAAAAGCAGCCATTTTCCAAAAATCGGGTAGAATGTGAAGCGCATTTTTGGTGACGACAAAATCAGCCAACTTGTTTTGGTGTTCGTAAGTTAAGAAACCTGCTTGATGAAACTCGATCGCGTTCGTGCCTGCTTTTTGCGCCTTAATTTGAGCGTAAGCAAGCATCGTTTGTGAAATATCAACAGCATGGACAGAAGCCCCAGCAAGTGCAGCTTGAATGGCAAAATTCCCCGTACCAGCCCCCAAATCGATAACAGTATGCTCCCTCGTAATTCCCAATCGAGCTACTAAATCCCGTTCTTTCTCTGGTGTACTGGCTGTCTGATTGCGATCGTAAACTTCAACTTGTGTTGCATCCTCGAAGTCAACGCCAGCCATTTTAGACTCATCAAAATACCAGTTAGCAAAAGAAGTCATAGGTTTTGCGGCGTAGTAGAAAAAGCCTCAGTGAGTCTATAAAGAACCTTAACCTCTTCACCCTAACTTACTGACTCATGCTCAGGCTAACTTTAAGAAGATATTTTGTTCCAAATAGTATCAAACTCTTTCCAAATTTCTTCAGAAGAACATTTAAGCGAGTTCTCTGCTTTCTCAATGGCGCGTACTAGAATCTGATTGATTTTAACTGCTTTATCGTCATTAGTTAGCTTATCTTCTACTGGCTTGCTATTGAGCTGATTTTTCAAAAGTTCTGAAGCCATGTGCTTTTCTCTAAATGCAACGATAAATTAAGGTAAAGTCATAAAATAATATTTCCATTCATATAATACACTACGAAGTTGTAGCTTTACATCCGTCTAACGGGAGCTATTGTAGATTGAAAGAAAGATTTAGAGCATTACTTTACTCAATTCGTGCAAGGATTTATTAATTTAAACAAACCGTTAGGATGGACTTCTCATGACTGCGTGGCGCGGGTGCGGCGATTGCTGCACTTGTCGCGGGTAGGGCATGGAGGTACGTTAGATCCTGCTGCTAGCGGTGTTTTGCCGATCGCAGTTGGAAAAGCAACGCGACTATTGCAATTTTTACCACAAGATAAAGCTTATCGAGCCACAATTCAATTTGGCATTACAACCACAACTGATGACTTGGAAGGAGAAATTATTACTTCCCAGCCAGCAGCAGAATTGAGCTTAGAGCAGATCGTTCCAATATTAGAACAGTTTCAAGGCAAAATCGTCCAAGTACCGCCCAAGTACAGCGCCATCCAGGTGCAGGGAAAGCGGTTGTATGACTTGGCACGAGCGGGCACTGAAATAGACGTGCCAGAGCGCACGGTAGAGGTACATAAAATTGAAATTATAGACTGGCAGGCGGGAGATTTACCAAAATTAGAAGTGGCGATCGCCTGTGGTGCGGGAACTTATATTCGGGCGATCGCGCGGGATTTGGGCGCGGTGTTAGGTACTGGTGGGACGCTAGCAGCATTAACCCGTACCCGCAGTAGTGGGTTTGAAATTTCTGCAAGTATCAGTTTGGAAGAATTAGCCACAAAGCTAGAGCAAAACACGTTCGAGCCTATTCCTCTTACTGTAGCTGTAAAGCATCTTCCTAGTGTCAAATTACCAAGTCCAGTTGCGCGTAAGTGGTGTTTGGGACAAAAAATCCCCTACCCAGAAATTCCCGTTGACACTACGAGCAATACTTGTTTACGGGTTGAAGATGAAGGCGATCGCTTTTTGGGGATTGGGCGTTTTGTTGAAACTGACGATTTACGTTTATTAACTCCTCAAATTGTTTTTGTTCAACTATAGTCAGTTATCCATTTTTAATTATCAACGTAGAGACGTTACATGTAATGTCTCTACAAAGCGAGATATTTAAAACTACTTTTAGAAACGCAAAATTTTTCTATCTACGTGCAATAATTCTGGGTACTCTAACACAGAGTTATTGCGTTATCTAGAATAGCTAATCTTTATGAAGCGATATCTGTTGCCGATTTGGATATTGATTCTTTGTGCTGGCATAATCTTCACTCACTCATTTGTAGTAGCCGCTACAAAGCCGCAACTGGTAAGTGCTGTGACAAGCGATCGCATTGTCTTCGATCAAAAGGTAAAAAATGAAAACATCGCCTCTCTGCCTGTTTTGACAAAACAAGAAAGCCGTGGGAAGAACCGTCGCAAAGCCTTCGATAGACTGATTCAATCGGTGAGTGCAGCTAGGATAATCGAGCTAAATTTCACTTGGGATACTAATTCGCCGCTGTTTTCCACAAATACTCCTTACTCGATTAGTTTGCTGGCAAGACACACTCAGACCTTTGGTACGGTTTCAGATGGGATTGGCTTTGCCACAGACAAAATGGATTTTAGCGGACAACATGGCGCACCCACGATCGATGCGATCGGTCATATCTCGAATAATCTGAAGCTATTTGGAGGTATAGATGCCGCAACTAGCGAAGGTGATATGGGGCTGACAAAGCTAGGAGTCGAAGCCTACCCGAAAGAGCAATTTATCAACCGAGCGATTTTACTGGATGTTGCCCGTTTCAAAGGAGTTGAGGCACTTGCAGCGGGACAGGAGATTACTGTCGCAGACCTAGAAGCAACGGCGCAAGCGGAAGGAGTTGAAATTCAAGCGGGTGACTCAGTATTAATTAGGACTGGCTATGGGAAATTTTTCAACACCGATCCCACAAAGTTTACACAGCCTCTTCCAGGTCCAGGTGAATCAGCAGCTCGTTGGCTGGCGAAGAAAAAAGTTTTTCTTGTCGGGGACGATCAATTAGTCTTCGAGGTACTTCCCGCCGCAGGAACGGTCTTTCCAGCGCATCGCATACTCATTGCCGATAACGGAATTTACATCGTAGAGAATTTAAACTTGGAAGAGTTATCACAGGCGTTGGTGGAAGAGGGCGTTTACGAGTTTCCTTTAGTCCTGAATCCACCTAGAATTAGAGGTGCGACAGGAGCTGCGGTGAACTCGTTTGCAATACTACCGCGTTAAGCAGTTCATCTTAACAATCTTTCTACTCTAACAATAAGGGGCATTGCACCGCTACTGTAATGCGGACACAATGCCCCTCATGCTGCCTATTTTTGAATTCTTTCTCTTGACTTCTCCCGAATTAGAAGGTTTCTGCACCCCAGCCAGGAGCTTTTTTGGCTGCTGTCAGAATAAAAGCTGCTAAATTTTCCACTTGTGCTTGTGTTAACCAGCTTTCAGGAACTTCGCGACACCAGTAAGTTTCCTCGCTACCGTCGTAAGTCATTGGTTTACGCATGTAAGCAACTAAACCATTAATATTATCCCGCGATGGCATTGCTCCTTTGAGCCTTTCCAAAGAAAGTGAAACCTCTGGAAAAGAGATAGTGCTACCACCGACATGACAAGTCTGGCAGGCATTTGAAAACAATTCTTTACCTTGGGATATTTCTTCTGGTGAAAACGAGTGAGTCTGGCGATCGCTCACTTCCAGATCGATTGGCTCAGTTACATGTAAATACCGAGCCACATAGGAGTCGATCGCAGCTTGAGCCGGAGTGCTGGGCAGCAATAGCACTCCCAGGCAAACTAATAGAGAAAACAGACAGCCAAACAATCGATTGGTCATTGGTTAATGGTCATTGGTCATTGGTCATTGGTCATTGGTAAAAAACTAATGACCAATGACTTAATAATAAATTTTGCCGCCTCCCCATTTGTCTCCCAGAATCTTCGGTTGAAGCAGAACGTGTCCGGCGATCGCTGTTAAGTCATCATCCCGCAGATTTCTCATCGCTGGATAAATATCCGCGCTCTTGATACTGGGGTGAATTTCCGCAATCTCCTCTTCTCCGTCATAGGTAGTAGGATTTTTCATATAGTCCACCAATCCTTCAATATTATTGCGGGATGGGGTAGCTCCAGCTAAAGCTGTAGGGTCTAATCCAACGTTTTGGTTAGTTTTGGTCACGCCGCCAACATGACACTGAGCGCAGGCATAGTTAAATAGGCGTTTGCCTTCCTGCACCTGTTTGAGGCTCAGTACCGTAGTATCGCCTTTATCATTCAGTGGCACTGTACGGATGGCTTCGCTCATTTCGACTGCGGCGGCACTGCCAACAATTAGCCCGAATGCTAACATTACAGTCACCATTGCCAGCCCGATTAATCTTTTGAACATGGTTCTCCTAAAGTATGGACGCTCAACACAGCACTTGTTACGGTTTGTTCAATCTCTGACACGATTTCACTGACGGTCGCTAGCCTCGGAACTTTGCCCTTGCGACAATATTTGACTGATAATTGCCTTAGCATCTTCTAGGGCTAGACGAGTCTGAGGATTTTTATAAGCTATTCCCAAGCGATCGCACCAAACCATCACCTCCGCTTCGCTAAGGTTATAGTCCGCTGCGATTTCTGCAATGGACAAATCGGCAAAACCCATGATGAACGATTGTTTAGAAACAATTAGAGATTGAGACAGACGCTCTCATTATGTATGAATACCATGTCACTGCACAATTTGTTCCCAAAACCTGGAGAAGAAGGGGCTAGGGGCTAAGGGCTAGGGGCTAGGGTAAGGCAGGTTTATGAATTTTATATGAAAAATTGTAAATACACGAAGGTTTGGGGACTAAGGCATGAATGAGGGGAAATGGGGGACAAGGGAGACAAGGAAGACTTAGGGAACAAGGAGAGAATTTAGATAGATTCTTCTCATTCTGGCTCCTGACTCCTTTATTCTGATAGCTAGTCACTGGGCACTATTTTTTCCCTAACCCCCAGTTCCTAGCCCCTAGCCCCTGCTTCTGCCCCTAACCCCTCATTTAGAACGGTTTCTAGATGTACTAGATTGGGAGCAGTGGTAAGCGGTTGATGTAGAGCAATCAACTGCGCCAAGGTTTTCTTGAGTTGGGTGCGGGGAACGATCGCATCGACGAAACCATGTTTTAATACGTCTTCGGCAGTTTGGAAATTATCGGGAAGTTTTTGGCGTAAAGTTTGCTCGATTACCCGTCGTCCGGCAAAACCGATTGTTGCTTTAGGTTCTGCCAAGATGATATCGCCTAACATGGCAAAACTCGCGGTGACACCGCCAGTTGTCGGGTTAGTTAACACTGGAATATAGAGCAGTTGGGCAGCGCGGTGACGTTCTAAGGCGGCGGAAATTTTTGCCATTTGCATCAGGCTAAGCATTGCCTCTTGCATTCTCGCACCACCAGAGGCACAGACAATCACCACGGGATAACGCTTCTGGGTTGCTTGTTCGATCAAACGGGTGAGTTTTTCACCGACGACCGAACCCATACTACCGCCGAGAAAGCGAAAATCCATTACACCTAAAGCAGCAGGCAAACCGTCAATTTGACCGAAGCCTGTTTGCACGGCATCGTTTAAACCAGTTTTTTCCTGATATTCCCGCAGGCGATCGCTATAGGCTTTGCGATCGCGAAATTGTAGCGGATCGGCGGGACGCAAATTTTCATCAATTGGTTTCCAAGTATTGGCATCGATCAACTGGCTAATGCGTTCGTTACTATCTACCCGCATGTGATGCCCGCATTCTAGACAAACCATTTGATTTGCCATCAAATCTTTGTTGTAAGTCAAAACCCCACATTCAGGGCATTTATTCCACAATCCATCAGCAATGTCGCGCTCGTGGCGTTCTTGACTAATGGAACCTGATTTGCGTCGATTGGCGAACCAGTCGAGTAAAGACATTAAACCGCGAGATTCTTCGTTAGTAGCCATGTTTATCTCGATCTTCCACCAGGTATGAAATTTGTAAACAGCGTTTATGTTTTACACTGATATCTTCTGTAACTTCGTTACCTTAGTTTGGTTACTTTAGTTACTATTATGTTATTAAACTTAAACTTAGATATTTTGACATTTTTTGCTGCTAATTTACTCCTCTTCAATTGGACTTAATAGCAGTAAGGCAGTCCACCGATCCTTTGCATAGACTTGCAAAGCGGCGGGACTACCTGCACCTAAATAGCTCGTACTACCCAAATCTAAGATTCGTGTTGGAATGCCATGCGCTTCTAAAAGCTGTTGCATCAGCTCTGCTTCCCAACGCCAGCTCGTAGTTCTTAGCGTCATCCAGTTCACAATATTATGTTACCAGAAAGCAGTCAGAAGTCAGAATTAACTTACCACTACTCACTACTCACTACGAATCGACTCACTACTCCCTACATCGTAGGAAACATAAACCGGAAGTAAGTTGCAAGAATGGCTTCGCCAGCAAAAACAGTAATGACTGCGCCGAGGGCGAGAAAGGGACCGAATGGCATTGGTTGACGGCGATGAAGGATGCCAAGGGCGATCGCGCCTCCACCGACAAATGCACCCAAGGCACAAGCTAGAAAGCCTGACAGTAATAAATATTTCCAGCCTAACCAAGCTCCCATCATCGCTGCTAACTTGGCATCTCCTCCCCCCATCGCAGTTTGTCCCAGGCAGATAGAACTAATCATAATAATGGCATCAAACAACCAAATTCCTAACACTGCTCCAATAACACCAGCCATGAGTTGATGAATTGCTCCTACCCAACTTTCTTGAGCTAAATAGCCCATACTCAGTTGAAATACCAAACCGAGAACTAATCCTGATTGTGTCAGAGGATTGGGTAATGTCATCGTATCTAGATCGATCAGCGATAGTGCCAGCAGCCAACTTGCGAAAGCCCAATAACCAAAAGTTTGAGCTGAAATATTAAACGTCCAAAAAATTGATAAAAATAGCAGTCCCGTGACTGCTTCTACAACTGGATAGCGAATGGAAATTGGACTTCTACAGTACTTACAGCGCCCTTGCAGTAACAGCCACCCTAAAACTGGTAAATTTTCTTTTCCTAGCCGATGTAAACAATGAGGGCAGCGTGAAGGCGGATAGAGAAGGGATAATCCTGCTGGAACGCGATAAGCCACAACATTAATAAAGCTACCAATAGACGCTCCAAGAGCAAAAACTATAACTGCGATTGGTAGGGCGAGGAAAGTGTCCATGGAGGGGCTAGGGGCTAGGGGCTAGAGGCTAGGGATGGACTTGGGGGCTAGGGGACAAGGAGAGTGGGAGAATTGGAGACAAGGGAGCAACTACCAACTACCCATTGCCAACTACCCATTGCCAACTACCCATTACCAATCTTCACTGATAACTGAGAACTGATAACTGTCAAGAGTTTTCCGCTTCGATTTGATTGATAGGGATGAAGCGTTCTTGGGGTAACAAAATGGGTTGGCTAGCAAAGAGTACCTTCCCTTGATAAGTTAATTGATTTACAACAACTCCCGATGGACGCTTGGCATTGCTAGGGTGGGTTTCGCAGTAGTCGCGGTAAACTTGACGAGCTACTTTCAGAATTGCAGAGTCGATCGACACAGGGGAAATTAGGGGTTGAGAGGGTTCTTCAGTTCTTCGCCATCCAGCATATACCACAAAATTGCTCCGTCTCTATCTAAAATGATTCTTAAGTTATAGCTGGCGCGACTGGGTTTGTCACGCTTTTCAGTAGAGAGTGAGTAGTGAGTAGTGAGTCGATTCGTAGTGAGTAGTGAGTAGTGAAAATACCCATTACCCATTACCCATTACCCATTACCCATTACCCATTACCCATTACCCATTACCCCTAGTTAATTCCTCAATTAGTGCTTTGCCCATTGCCCGACAGCCAAGTAAACTCATACCAGGGGACATGATATCGCCCGTGCGATCGCCTCTGTCTAAAACTCTTAATACTGCTTGCTCGATGCGATCGGCTGCCTCTGGTTGGTTTAAGCCGTAGCGTAACATCATAGCAGCACTGAGAACCTGCGCTAAAGGATTTGCTTTGTCTTGTCCGGCAATATCGGGGGCAGAACCGTGGACGGGTTCGTATACTCCTGCACCGCTAGCACCAAGGCTGGCAGAGGGCAACATACCGATACTACCTGTCAGCATGGCTGCTTCGTCGGAAAGAATGTCACCGAAGAGGTTTCCTGTAACTATTGTGTCGAATTGTTTCGGATTGCGAACTAGCTGCATGGCGGCGTTGTCGACATACATATGTGTCAGTTCGACATCGGGGTATTCTGGGGCAAGAGCGGTGATGCGATCGCGCCACAGTTGCGAGACTTCCAATACGTTTGCCTTATCGACAGAACAGAGTTTACTCCTACGCTTTTGTGCTGTTTCAAATGCGACTCGTCCGATGCGATCGATTTCTGACTCGGTGTAAGCCATCGTATTGACTCCCCGCTTTTCTCCTGTTTCGCTGGCAAAAATGCCCTTGGGTTGTCCGAAGTAAATTCCCCCTGTCAGTTCTCGCACCACCATAATATCTACGCCTTCCACGACTTCTCGCTTTAGGGAAGAAGCATCAATGAGCTGTGGCAGAATCTTGGCAGGGCGTAAATTGGCAAATAGACCTAAACCCGAGCGCAGTCCTAATAACCCTGTTTCTGGGCGCTGGTGGCGCGGTAAGTTATCCCATTTGTAACCGCCGATCGCGGCTAATAATACCGCATCGCTGTGACGGCAAATTTCCAAAGTTTTCTCTGGTAGGGGTTCGCCTGTAGTGTCAATGGCTGCACCACCAATTAAGGCTTCTTGAAACGTAAATCCAATATTTAGTTGTTCTCCCACCAGCTTTAGCACCTCTACCGCTACTTGAATGATTTCGGGACCAATGCCATCCCCAGGTAAAAGCGCGATTCGGTATTGCTGCTGTGACATATTGGGTGATTTGGATAAAGACTTATCGGGTTAACTATCGTAGCAGGGAAGTGTCTGCGAATTCTCATACTGATTCAACAAATGTTTGCAACAGATAACCCCACCCGCCTGACGGCACCCTCCCCTTAGCAAGGGGAGGGTTAGGGAGGGGTCTTATGTGTGTTGCATTCTGATTTTAAATTGGTATGAATTATTTCTGTTTCTCCACTTGCTATTCCAACTTGCTAGATAATAAAGTTTCTTATTAAGGAAAATCCGTTATCGATTTGCAAATATCACTTGCCCAAGCAATATAATGACCTTCACTATTTCACTGCAAGCATGGGAAGATCTGCAACAAGAAGTAAAGGAAACTGTCCAATACGATCCTTTCGACCCGTTAGATGTTACTTGGCAACTTCCTCAACTAGTCGGATATGGATACATGCGGTGGATCGAGCTGCGTCAAGGGTTAGGGTTAGAAATCACGAATTTTCGCTTGGGCGATCGCCTGATTCTCCATTGCCCCGAACTCCCAAGCCGATTAAAATTTCATTGTCATCTGTCTGGACAGCATGAGGATAAACAGACAATCGTTGGTGACAGAGAATTTGCGCTTTACGGTAGCGGACTTGCGCCGAAAGAATCGAACGTTGGTCCAAGGCAAAAGGCTTTGGAGGTGACAGTTTACATGCAGCCCGAAACGCTGCGATCGTTCGTTGGTAATTCCAACGGACAATTGCCTGTGGGACTTCAGCAACTCATTAGACCTAATGAGCGAGAACGCTACACCCGCGTTGCTAAGATTACCCCCTCAATGGAAAGCGTAATGTGGCAAATCTTGCAGTGTCCGTTTCAGGGAATTATGAAGCGAATGTATCTGGAGAGCAAAGCACTAGAGTTAGTCAGTCTGGTTTTGGGGCAAGAAAGCGAAATACAGATGGGAGAACGGACTATTAAGCCACTAAATGCAGGAACTTTGGAGCGGATTCACTACGCCAGAACGCTGCTGTTACAAAACCTACACCAGCCGCCTTCCCTACCTGATTTAGCGAGGCAGGCACAGCTGAATGAATACACGCTCAAGCGCGGATTTCGGCAGGTTTTTGGTACAACTGTGTTTGCCTATCTGCATAAATATCGACTAGAGCAGGCGCGTCAATTGCTAACAACAGGACAAATGGCAGTATCAGAAGTGATGAAAGCGGTGGGATTTAGCGATCGCCATCACTTTGCTGCAGCTTTCCGCAAGCAGTTTGGAGTTAGCCCTAGAGAGTTTCTCATGCGACACAAACACTCCGTCTAGCCCACCAAAAAAGTTCCCGCTAGCCCACCAATGTATCTTTTGCGATCGCAGTGACTTCGGTAGTCTCTTACTATTGCAAAAGATTCTTAATTTTAGTGTGGTGTGATGTTAAATCATCTGTGGCGATCGCTGTTGATGGCTAGTTTGGTTTTATGCTTAGTTGTCCCGCCTGCTGTGGCAGAAGAGACAGGCAACGAAGCAAAAGGGGAAAACGCGAAATCTCATGCCCCCCTTGATAAGGGGGGTTGGGGGGATCGCGCTCAACTCGCCCAATCTCCAATTCAAGTCACGGGTGTGAGACTCAACCCTACTGAAACTGGAATTGAGGTAATATTAGAAACTTCGCAAGGCAAAGCACTCCAGCCGAGGGCGATCGCTATAGGTAAGTCATATATTGCTAACATTCCCAATGCCGTACTAGTACCCCAAGGACAATTTCGCCAAGATAACCCAGCCAGAGGCATTACTCGTGTCAGCGTAACTCAGACTGCTGGTAACAATATTCGGGTGACAGTAACAGGTGCAACGGGTTTACCAGCGATTCAGTTGTACGACAGTCCGACGGAGGGTTTAATTTTCGGCGTTGCCAGTGTAGCTTCTACACCGCAGGGGCAACAACCTCAAGATAAACCAGTGGTAGAAAAAGACGAGGAAAGGGAAATTGTCGTTACAGGGGAGCAAGAAACAGGGTACAACGTACCAAATACGTCTACTGCAACTCGAACCGACACACCCTTGCGAGAGATTCCCCAGTCGATTCAAGTCATTCCCCAAGAAGTTCTACGCGATCAACGCGCCGACCTTACCAGTGCGCTGCTCAATGCCCCAAGCACCCGTAATTCTGCTCCTACTAACTTTGACTCATTGCGGTTGTATGTTCGGGGATTTTTTACTCGGGTAACGGTGAATGGTTTCAAAGACTCTTTAAATTCTTCCACTATTGGCTCTGACCTGACAGGATATGACAGAATTGAAGTCCTCCAAGGTCCCAACTCAATTTTATTTGGTTCATCAGCGCCAGGGGGTACAGTCAACCTGGTGACAAAACAGCCACTGCGCGATCCTTACTACTTTGTCGAGGCAACTATTGGTAATTATGATTTTTATCGTGGTGAAGTAGATTTATCTGGATCATTAGACGAATCTAAGAATGTTTTGTATCGACTGAATGCCTCTTATCGAGATCAGGGCTTATTTACTGACTTAACCAACACCACAAGCTTTGTAGTTGCTCCGGCAATAAGTTTTGCGTTTACGGAGAATACAAAATTAACCCTTGAAGGTCGCTACGCAGATGTCAAATTCGACTCAATCACCTTTGGTTTGCCTCTGATTGGAACTATACGTTCTAATCCCAATGGAGAAATACCACGCGATCGCAACGTCAACGAAGGTACTCTCGATGCTGAAAGTACCAGAATTGGATACACATTAGAGCATAAATTTAATGATAATTGGTCATTAAGAAATGCCTTTCAATATACTAGATACTTTTCTGGTTACTTCGGTGATGATGCAGGAACTTTCCCTACTGCGCTTTTACCTGATAATCGGACATTAGAAAGAGAATATTTCTATGAACGTTCTGAGCAGAGCGACTATAGGCTTTCAACCGATGTTGTTGGTAAATTCGCAACGGGTTCAATCCAGCATCAGCTGTTGTTTGGCTTGGATTTGGGTAGAGTAACTGGTGAGTTTAGCGGTCAAAGTAGAGAAATTGCTCCCCTCGATCTATTCGATCCAATTTACGGTCAACTACCTGGAGCAGTCATACCTGGGTCTGAATATGGTAACAAGAACGTGACAGAAGAACTTGGTTTAATAGTACAAGACCAAGTGGCGATCGCAGACAACTTAAAGCTACTCTTAGGCGGTCGATTCGATATCTTCGAGCAAACCGACACAGACTCGATCGCCGATACAGAAACAAGTCAATCGGGAGATGCTTTTAGTCCCCGTTTGGGTATTTTATATCAGCCAATTCCGCCTATTTCCCTCTACGCTAACTACAGTCGCTCGTTCGAGCCATCCATCGGTCAATCTTTTGACGGTAGCGAATTTGAGCCGACTAGAGGGACTCAGTTTGAAATCGGAGTTAAAGCAGATTTGAACGACAGACTTTCGACCACATTGGCGTGGTATAACATTACCCAATCAAATGTTACAACCGAAGATCCTGATAATATAGGCTTCGAGGTTCAAACAGGAAAACAGCGCAGCCGAGGCATCGAACTTAATCTTGCAGGTGAAATTTTACCAGGGTGGAATATTTTTGCTAGTTATGCTTACAACGATGCAGAAGTCACAGAAGATAACGTCATTCCAGTAGGCAACCGTGTAGAACAATCAACTCCTCATGCTGCTAGCTTGTGGACAACCTATGAAATTCAAGGAGGAGACTTGCAAGGTTTGGGTTTTGGTTTAGGACTTTTTTATGTGGGCGATCGCGCCGGAGATAGAGAGAATACATTTGAAGTCCCTAGCTACTTAATCACAAATGCTGCCATCTTCTACAAGCGAAACGCATTCCGTGCTGCCCTCAACTTCAACAACCTCTTCGACATTGATTATTTTGAAAGTGCTTTCAATGACTTGCGAGTTCATCCTGGTACACCATTCACCGTGCAAGGAACAGTTTCCTGGGAGTTTTGAGTTAGGGTTTTCATGAAGAGGTTTTTACACCATCTCACCTATCTACTATGTCTGGGAATTGTGACATTTATACTGGTTTGTGCCTGTAGTCAAAGTAGCTACCAAGATGCCACATCTCCAGCTTCAGCCGAAAATTGTCGCATTGTACAACATACAATGGGAGAAACCTGCGTTCCGCTCAATCCTCAACGAATTTTTGCTTTAGACATTCTAAGTCTTGCTGACACCGTTGCTTTGGGTATCAAGCCGATCGCCGCAGGAATATGGTCCCCTAGAGAGGGTATCCTAGAACCTACTCCGCACTTAGCAGACAAAATCGAGGGCATTGCTTTACATAGTTTTTCTAGTCAGCCCAATTTAGAGAAAATTCTGCTAATTAAGCCCGACTTTATTATTAGTGTTTCCGATCCTTCAATTCGAGGAATTTACAAGCAATTGTCACAAATTGCTCCTACTGTATTAGTTCCCTGGGCAGAAATTTCACGAGATTGGAAACAGCACTTGAAAGAAACTGCAAAGGTTTTTGGAAAAACAGAAGTAGCCGAGCAACTTTTAAATGGCTACTACCAAAGAGTGGAAAAACTAAAACAGACATTAGAAACTTTGCAAAACGATTCAAAAAAACATTACAGTCAGCCGTTTTATGCATCATTTGTCCATGTTAGTAATGGATTATATCTTAATCTTAAAAATTCTTTTTCTGGCACAATATTGAACGATCTTGGGTTGCTGCCTCCTAAGTCATCTAACCAGCTAGCATTACCAATTTCTGAGGAAAGTTTAGCCGAAATTGATAGCGATGTTCTTTTTATTGGAACATACCGAGAAAACGATCGCTCTACTCTTGAGTATCTTCAACGCAAACCCCTATGGTCAAAGATTAAGGCTGTTCAACACAACAAAGTATATTTTGTCGATTTTCAAACTTGGTACGGCTTTGATTTCCTAGCATCTCATGCCGTACTGGATGATATTGAGAAATACTTAGTTAAAAAACCTTAAACTCACACCTAAACAACAAATTCAACTAGCTCGATCTAGCCGATCGCCCGTTCTACAACTCCTCCCCTAGCTGCCGCAGTCGTTAGGTTAGCTGTTTTATCCGTTGCCGTTCCGCTAGCGAAAGGGCTGATACAGAAGCGATCGCCGCTTTATAAATACTCTACTTTGCCCTGCATTTCTTCCGGTGTAGCGACTTCATGAAGCAGGATGAGCATCCGAATGATGTAACCAATTGGTTTAATATCTTTGCGACAATAGACAATCCCACTATGTTTGATTCCTTGACTGTGAAGAATCAGAAAATCGTCATCATGAGTCACCAGAACGCGGGACTGAGCTTTTGCAAAACTTAACTGCGCTGTATCGCTTTCTGCCAGAAGTTTTGCTTCCTGAGAAGTTGTTACGTCAATACTCGCACGTCTTAGAGCTAAAGCAATGTCAGGATCGACGTTTTCATCCAAATGAAACCGAATGCACTCAGGCATAGTTTCTCGCTGCGTCAAGCTTTGCTTGCAACAGCGAAGGATTTTTGCTTCGTTCTGCTTCTGCTAGAGCTTCTGCTTGGGCGGTGCGCCGATCGATTTCTTCTCGATGGTCGTAGTAAAATGCCATTGCTGCGTGAACCGAAGCCAATGTCAATTGATATTTTTCGGCAATTTCCTCTAAAGACTGCCCCATACGGTGATACATGGTTGCGATATCCGCTACTGTAATTCGCGTCCCTGCAATGCGCGGCTTACCGCTTCGTATTCCTGGGGTTATCTCGATGTATCGATTCAAAGTTACGTCCATATCAGTACGATTGATTCTTGTAATTCTAAGTAACGTTTGAGGGCGATCGCGCTTTTGCCTAATTACTAAACTGCGATCGCTTGCCTAAAATTATTAATATAAGGCTACAAAACCAATATTTTTGAGTAAGCGTTATCAAGCGAATTTATCGCGATTCTAACCACGCTTGTAAATCGGTGACGCTAGTAAAATCTAACAAAGCTTCGCTCAATTCTTCCAAAACAGGTAGTGGTAAGCTAGAAATCTGCCGACGCATTTCCTCAGATATCTCTCCAAATCGCTTAATCAACTGTCGGACAACAAGATTAAGCGTTGCTTCTTCGCGTCCTTCTTCCTTGATTTCTTGATACACTCGCGTTTGCTTTAATGTTATTCCTAACATGGCTTCTACCTCTATGCGGCTTAATCGTTCAAATCTATAGACCATGATGGTCGTTACCATTTCTATTATGGCGCGACTTGGTGGTCGAGATTGCTGTGCTTGAAAACGCTCAAGTATATACCTCGCTTCCTCTGGTGCTTGGCTTTCGTCTAGGGTAGTCAGTACCATCAGTGCTATCCCTAAAGGTAATTGACCGAAGAAGAAGACAGGAGACAGGAGACAGGAGACAGAATGTTTTGTAATCGGGCGAGCCTCCTGTTACAAAACTGAAGGCAAGGGGGATACAAGCTTACCTTCAATACAAGTGATTATGTCGAGATACGTAGTACAGCTTTTCGGGAGTGTCCGGTTCCTCCACATTTAAGCCGCGTAGAGACAGTTGGGAATCAATATTTTAATCCCCTGTATTCATGCCTCGGTTCTCCTGTCTCCTGTCTCCTGTCTCCTGTCTCCTTTGACGAATATTTCCCAGTTCATTTAGATAAATGCGATGTACTTGGTTGCTATTAAGTAATGCCCGATAGGGATAAATTTCGCTTTGTTCAATACTACGTGAAGGGTAAATAATAACTACTTGCCAATCGCTAAATCTTTCACTATTGCGGTAGAAATACAATAAAGATTCCGCAAATAGTCTTTAATAAAGCTGTTCGTCTTTCTGAAACTGTACCTCACAGAAATACACAATCCCAGCAGCTTCATTTTCTGGTGGTAAAAATACCCCGTCAATTTCAAACTTGGGTTCTTTGACTGCAACTGAATCAAATCGATAATTTTCAGCATTAATTGGGGAATTTGTCAAGATTTCAAATAGCAAAGTAGGAGATTGTTGAAAAAGTTTGTAGAATATCGAATCTCGCTGCATGAAAAATTCTGAGTTAATCTATTTCTTGCAATCTGCGATAAATACGATACAGCAGTTGTACTAGATATGTAAAATTCCAGCACCCTCCGACTTTCGACTTCTATACGGGCGGGTTTATCAGAATAATTATTTGTTGTTTCAGGGATCTACAAAAAAACCGCCCATCCGACTTTCGACTTCTATACGGGCGGGTTTATCAGAATAATTATTTGTTGTTTCACAGAGTTCTTCAAAAAAACCCGCCCCTACGACTTCCGATTTTTTTTGTAAAGATCGGCATTTAACCCTACTGACAAAATAGATCCAAGCAAGCTAAGCTATCCCATAATGAAGTTGCGTTCTTGGCGCTGACTCACCATTGTCTCCGAAACTGAACACCCATGCTTAATGAACTGGCGATTCGCACTTGTGGGCTGACGAAACAGTTTGACCGCCATCTTGCGGTGAATGATGTCGATTTACAAGTTCAGGCTGGGGAAGTCTACGGCTTGATAGGACCGAACGGTGCAGGTAAAACGACACTGATTCGGATGTTAGCAGCAGCCGAGGAACCAACTAAGGGAGAAATATACATCAATGGCGATCGCTTGGTGGGCGATCGCGACAATTCTACTCTCAAGCAACGCCTGGGTTACTTACCCGACGATTTTCCTCTCTACGACGATCTCAGCGTTTGGGATTACCTAGATTATTTTGCGCGGTTGTACAAGTTGAAAGAACCGCGCCGCAGTCAACGCCTGCGAGAAGTGTTGGAACTCGTCCAACTAAGTCAAAAACGCCGCAGCTTAATTGCTACTCTGTCGCGGGGGATGAAACAGCGCCTCAGTTTAGCAAGAACAATTATTCACGAACCAATTGTATTACTATTAGACGAACCCGTTTCGGGACTCGATCCGATCGCCCGAATGCAGTTTCGGGAAATTATGAAGATATTGCAAGAAGCGGGAATGACAATTTTGATTTCATCCCACGTTTTAAGCGACTTGGCAGAGTTGTGTACTTCTGTGGGAATTATGGAGTTAGGCTTCTTGGTGGAAAGTACGACTTTAAGCCAGTTATACCAACGACTAGCCCGCCAGCAAATTTTCTTAACAACTTTGGGAGAAATGAAGCGGTTGACAGCAGAATTGAATAATAATTCCCTCGTAGCGGGATGGGAGGTGTTATCAGGAGGACAGCGGGTGCAGGTAGATTTTACCGGAAATCAAGCAGATTGTGCAGATTTATTGCGATCGCTAATTGCGGCTGGCGTTCCTCTGTCTGAATTTCATTGCGCTCGGGAAGACTTGGAAACTATTTTCCTTAAACTAGGACACCAGCAAGCGTCATAAAGAAGTCGGAAGTCGGAAGTCAGAATTAACTCAACACTCACCACTCACTAATTTGGAGATTTATTTTTATGAGATTGAGTTGGATAGATAAATTGGGGGATTGGAATCCTCAGTTATTGCGGGAAATTAAAGGCAGATTTAAACCGCGCAATTTAATTATTTCAACAATTATTTCTTTACTAGGTCAATTTTTCTTGCTTCGCACATTTCAAGCAAAATTACCCTTTGTAAGTCAGGATTTATCAACACCTACTAGCCATTCTTTATGTACTGGCGAACAGTGGGAATATTCTCTGCCTACATGTCTCACGGATGCTGCAGGTAATCTTTTGATTAACTGGCAGATGTGGTGGTGGAATGTGTTTTTTAGTTTAAGCATGTTCGGCGTTTTTGCCCTAATTTTAGCAGGCACTTATACGCTGATTAGTGACTTAGCTAATGAGGAACGTAGAGACACGCTCAATTTTATTCGCCTCAGCCCTCAATCGGCTAAAAGTATTTTGATTGGCAAGTTATTGGGCGTACCAAGCTTACTGTATATTGTGGTGGGTTTGGCTGTACCGCTGCACCTAATAGCAGGAATTGGGGCGCACGTTCCTGTGAGTTTAATTTTCAGCTTTTATGGGCTGGTGGTTGCTAGCTGCATTTTCTTTTTCAGTGCTGCTTTACTATTTGGTTTAGTTAGTGCTTGGTTAGGTGGATTTCAAGCTTGGTTGGGTAGCGGGGCAGCATTTATCGGTTTATTTATCGCTACTTCTAAACCTATAGTCCATACGCCCTCAGACTGGCTAAATTTGTTTTCGCCCTTTCTGATTTTTGAGAAATTAGTCAAGGCAACTGAATTAGAAAGATATGGCTTATTTAGTTCGCCCCTTAGCACCGCAGATTTGGAATTGTTCTACCTACCTGTAGGCAGTGCAATGTGGGCGATGATGGGTTTGGCAGTTCTCAATTTTGGCGTAGGAACATATTGGATTTGGCAAGCTTTACAGCGTCGGTTTCCCAATCCGAGTAAAACGATTTTTAGTAAGAGCCAAAGTTACTTGATGGTAGCAAGTTTGGAGGTAATTTTAGTGGCATTTGCTGCCACAACACCTAAATACCGTTATTCTACCAACCTTGGGCATAATTTTCAAGAGTTGTTAGTTTACAATTTAGTGCTGTTTATCTGCTTGATTGTTACTCTTGCACCGCAGCGCCAAGCTTTACAAGATTGGGCAAGATACCGACGGGAACGAGTTAGTAATCAGAAGTTCTTGAGTTCTTCGTTAGTAAAAGATTTAATTTGGGGAGAAAAAAGCCCTGCTATAGTGGCGATCGCCTTAAACTTAGTTATTGCTGCTACAACTCTGACTCTCTGGATTATGTTTGTTTTACAACCCATCGATAAACAGCCTGCTTTCTTAAGTATGGTTATTGGTGGTAATTTGTTAATGATTTGTGCCGCGATCGCTCAATTACTAACATTTATGCGGGCGCAAAAACAAGCCCTATGGATATCTGGGGCTTTAAGCGGAGTCATTCTATTACCTACAGCAATTCTCACGGTATTATCGATTGCACCAGAACAAATCCCTGGGTTGTGGCTGTTCACTCCTTTTGCTTGGTTTGCATTGGAAAAAGCTAGCAATACAGTCATCTTTTTATCGCTGTTAGGACAGTGGAGTATTTTCACTCTCTGTACTATTCGCATGACGCGCCAGTTAAAACGCGCGGGTGAATCTAGTACCAAAGCTTTAATGAGCGATCGCCCTTCTTTACCTGTAGGATAAAGATCGCAGACAGAATAAATCCCATCCTAGTTCGAGTAATTAGGGTGGGATTTTTAGTTTGTATATTAACCTTACTTAAGCTGCTGAAATTTTTCTAAAGCTGCAACCATAGTGGGGGGCCAGCGGCGAATATTTGCGACCCAGTTAATATCTTTATAACGAGGGTCTAATCCTACGGCAGCTACCCAGTTACTTTCTGCTTCTCCCTTATTTCCTTGTTCCCAAAGTGCGGCAGTTAAAGCAGCACGAACATCAGCAAATTGAGGATATTTGCGAATAATATTTCGCATCTCCCGCAGGGCTCGATCTTTTTGACCAGTTTGATATAAAGCTAAAGCATAATTGGCACGGGCAAAGGCAAAGTTAGGGGCTGTATCGGCAGATTTTTTGTAATCGGCGATCGCTTCTGACCATTTTCCCAAACCTGCTTCGGCGTTACCGCGATTATTGTATGCCATTGCATCGTTAGGATCGATTTCTAAAATATGGTTATAATCGGCGATCGCTTCTGACCATTTTCCTAAACCTTCTAAAGCCGCACCGCGATTCAAAAATGGATCGGTCACGCCTGGGGCAAGTTCCATCGCTTTGTTATAATCAGCGATCGCTTCATTTAGTTTATTTTGACTAACTCTAGAATTGCCTCGGTTACTCCAAGCCGCTGCATTCGTGGGAAATTCTTCAATAATTTGCGTCCAATAAGATTCAGCTTTGGAAAAGTTGCCTTTCTCGGTTAAAGTGAAAGCTTCATTCGCCAATTTTTCTAGATTTTGCAACTGTTCTATGCTGAGATTTGGCGACGGTGATTGGGCAACTGCTGGTTCTACCCATCCTAAGACAAACAGCGTACTGAGTAAAAGTGTCAGCACCGAGACACGCAGATTGACACTGACAAATTCAATCTTATCTGTATGAAAGCGCGTCCAGCTAGGATGATAAATCATAAATCCGATTGCGACAGTAACGATAGTTGTTCGTTGGGTGGTTTCAAACCTAAATGCTTGTATGCCGCAGTAGTGGCGACGCGACCTCTAGGAGTGCGTTGTAAGTAACCAATTTGCATCAGATAAGGTTCGTAGACTTCCTCAATTGTTTGGATATCCTCGCCTGTCGCTGCTGCAAGGGTTTCAATCCCCACTGGTCCGCCGTTAAACTGTTCGATCGTCACACTCAGCATTTTTCGGTCTGTCCAATCTAGACCGCAGGGGTCTACTTGATATAATTCTAGAGCTGTTGCGGCTACATCTTGCGTAATCGTACCTGCTGCCTTGACTTCGGCATAGTCTCGCACTCGTTTCAGCAGGCGGTTGGCAATACGGGGAGTCCCACGCGATCGCTTGGCAAGTTCTAACGCCCCATCATCGCTAATTGGCGTTTGCAATAACTCAGCCGTCCGCAACACAATTTGACGCAACTCCTCTGGTTCGTAAAACCGCAACCGCTGCACCGAACCAAAGCGATCGCGTAATGGGGAAGATAGCGCCCCTGCACGAGTTGTCGCCCCTACCAATGTATATTTGGGTAGCGTAATGCTGCGAGTCTTGGCACTCGCCCCTTTACCAATAGTAATATCTAGACGATAATCTTCCATCGCCGGATACAGAATTTCCTCTGCCATCCGCGACAGGCGATGAATTTCATCAATAAATAGAATATCTCCTGGTTTGAGACTTACCAGTAGACCCATAATATCTCTAGGTCTTTCCAAAGCTGGGGCGCTGGTAATTTTGCAGTCTACGCCCATTTCTCCCGCCAAAATTAGCGCCATTGTGGTTTTACCCAAACCAGGCGGACCATACAATAATAAGTGGTCTAACGTTTCCCCTCTAGCTTTAGCCGCCTGAATCGAAATTGTTAGCACCTCCTTCAAATCTTTTTGTCCAATGTAATCGGCAAAGGTATGAGGGCGCAGGCTTTGTTCTTGTTTGCCTTGTTCCTCCACAGTTGCTTGCGGTTGCAACAAATCCTCTGCAACAGGCTGAGGCTGAGATTTATTTTTTTGCTGTTTTGCAGGCTTGGAAGGTTCTGACGGTTGTTTGGAAGAAATAATTGCCATAACTAGGGGCTGGGGGCTAGGGGCTTGGGACAGTTATCAGTTATCAGTTATCAGTTGTTAGTGGAAGCGTGAGGAGTGGCTAGGACTAGACCGAAATTAAGAATAAGCGCCACTAGCTACCAGCCCTCCCCAACTACCAATTACCAATTACCAATTACCAATTACCAATTACCCATCATGATTTATGTATAATCTCTGGAGTTATTCAGATGCAGAACCATGTTAGCTAAAAGAATTTTGCCTTGCTTAGATGTGAAGGCGGGGCGAGTGGTTAAGGGTGTGAACTTTGTCAATTTGCAAGATGCGGGCGATCCGGTGGAGTTAGCTAAAGTGTATAACGAGGCTGGGGCGGATGAGTTGGTATTTCTGGATATTACTGCGACCCACGAAGACCGCGACATTATTTTTGATGTAGTTTATCGCACTGCCGAGCAAGTGTTTATTCCTTTAACTGTAGGCGGAGGAATTCAATCCTTAGAACAAATTAAAAATTTGTTAAGAGCAGGAGCGGACAAAGTTAGCATCAATTCTGCCGCAGTCAGGGAACCAGACTTGATCGATCGGGCAAGCGATCGCTTTGGCAACCAGTGTATAGTAGTGGCTATTGATGCACGACGACGGCAAGATGTCAATAATCCTGGTTGGGATGTTTACGTTCGTGGTGGACGGGAGAACACGGGCATAGATGCTCTGCAATGGGCGCAGGAAGCCGCCCGACGAGGTGCTGGGGAGTTGTTGGTAACGAGCATGGATGCTGATGGCACTCAAGCAGGATATGACATAGAATTGACTGGCGCGATCGCCTCATCTGTAGAAATCCCAGTTATCGCCTCTGGTGGTGCGGGAAACTGCGAGCATATCTATACTGCTTTGACTGAGGGTAGAGCGGAAGCTGCTTTATTAGCTTCGTTGCTGCATTACGGTCAACTCAGTGTTGGGCAAATTAAATCTTATTTGAGCGATCGCAATTGTCCAGTACGGTTTAACTAGGTCTAATCGATGTATTAGTTTGCCAAATTTCTGTAGCAGAAAAAACTTAATCTCAGATTAAACCCAGTTATCTGAGAATTGGTTAAGATATATGAAATATGTTTTAAATCTCTTAAAAAATGCTGACAGTTATTCTCATTTTTGACGTGGCTTTAGTAGCTTGGTCGCTGCACCTGATGGAAGAGGCGTTTGCGAGCAAGGAATTTTCAATGATGCTGGCAGGGGTATTAGTGGCAGCCAGTGCCGCAGCAATGCTAGTTGTCTATTTTTTGATGGGGAACTGTATGAGTTATTTAGCCCATGGGTATTAAGGGGTATTAATATTTAATCACCGAACAGTGCGTGTTGACGGCAAAGAGAGATTTAAGGCATAATGGAAAACGCACTTGCGTGGGGTTATAGCTCAGTTGGTAGAGCACCTCAATGGCATTGAGGGGGTCAGCGGTTCGAATCCGCTTAGCTCCATATGATAAAAACCTACTTCTAAAGAAGGCATTTCTAACTACAACTAGAAATCGTCCAAAGTAGAGAATCGATCGTTCGTGTGAATGTTATTGAGTGCGATCGCAATTCTTTCTTTCATTTGTTATGAAATCTATCCGTCGAATTTCCTTGCTGGGAGTAGTTTTTGTCCTTCTCCCACTCGCGGCTAGCTGTTTTTCTCCTCTGATTAGCAGCTCATCGCCTTCTACCGTAGAAATCCCTGCAACTCCAAATACTGCCCAAGCAGCCGAGCGAGATATTTGGACGCAAATGCGGGAAGAAACGGGGTATGTGGTGTTGTTGCGTCATGCCCCAACGGTTCCTGGAACGGGCGATCCACCTGGGTTTCGGCTAGATGATTGCTCGACTCAACGCAATTTATCAGCCGCAGGCAGAAACCAAGCAGTGCAGATTGGCAGAGTATTTCGCGATCGCAACATCCCAATTATCCAAGTCCTTTCTAGCCAGTATTGCCGCTGTCTGGAGACTGCAAAACTGCTCGATTTGGGTGCTGTCCGACCCGATCCGATGCTAAATTCTATTTTTGAAGACCGTACTACTGCCACCCAACAAACGCAACAAGTTCGCCAACAGATCCTTAACCACCGAAACACCCTTGGTGTAATTATAATGGTGTCGCATTTCGCCAATATTAGCGAACTCAGTGGTATAGGTTTGCAGTCAGGTGGAGCCGTTGTGATGCGAGCCAATCGGCAAGGTGATTTAGAAGTTGTAGGGCAAATTAATCGAGATGGTAATTGGTAATGGTTAATTGTTAATTGTTAATTGTTAGTTGCGAATGACCATTAACTATTAACTACTCACTCTTCAAAACCTGATACTGTGCTTCATCAATTTTTCCTGCTTCGTACAAAGTTTGGGTAATTTCAGAAATTTTCAACACGGCATGGGCGCGATAACCATTATCTTTCAACCTGTCTCTGACTCCCTCTTCATGGTCGATAAATACGACAATATCTTCTACATTTAAACCAGCCGATTTTAACTTTGCCGCGCCTTCCATCGCGCTTTTACCGCTGATTAGAATGTCGTCAACAACTACGACTGTTTCCCCTGGCTGGAAATGCCCTTCAATGACTCTTCTGGTTCCGTGTGCCTTAACTTCTTTGCGGGGAAAGATCATCGGATAATTTAACCGCAATGCCAATCCTGTAGCGGTAGGTAACGAACCGTAGGGAATTCCAGCAATGCGATCGAAATTTAGATTCTGCAAGATCTCTGCATAGGCACTGAGAACTTGCTCGAAAACTTGAGGATTGGAAATAATCGTGCGTAGATCGATATAGTAGGGAAATTCCGCCCCCGATGCTTGCACGTAGTTACCAAAGATAATGCAGCCAAGATCGTAGAGTTGCAAAATCAATTGGGTGTGAGGGTGTTGTTGCAACAAACAAACGTCAGGCAACCACACATCACATTGGGACGCATTAGAGACAGCGGCGATTCTAGCTTGTTCCACCTCTTGCCGTAAAGCTTGAATTGGAATGGCTGGATTCTCTTGACTCAAAAAATCTTGAGGTACGGGAACGAGTAGTCCGCTACCGTTGGAATTTAAACCAGCGGCTAACATTTGAGGTAATTTACTTGCTTGTGCCCAGATACTCCGAGCCATGATCGTTCTTTCGGGAGTAATTGCCCGAATTTTAGCGATCGCATCAGGGGAGGTAGTTCCGACTTCTAAACAGACTTGTTCGGGAGTCCCCCAGATTTTGGCTTCTTTAACGATTTGCAAGTAGAAGGGAAATTCAGGCGAAGGATATTGTTGTAACGCGATCGCCCCAGGATTAGAAGTGCAGCACAATACAAAGACTCCCTTACCTGGATAGACTAAAAATGGTGCAATACAATCTTGTCCAGGAAAAGGGCTAAGGGTGACAGCATCCACCTGCCACCGTTCAAAGACAGTTTGGGCAAAAAACGTACTCGTATTGAGGTCGCCGTGTTTGGCATCTAAGATAATCGGGATATCTTCAGGAATGGCTTTGAGCGTCCGTTCTAGCAATTCCATACCTGGAACACCCAAAGCTTGATAAAAACCGAGAGTAGGCTTATAGGCGCAAACTAAATCTGCTGTTTGGGCAATCAGAAATTGCAACCAGTCCCCCAAATCGCCGATAATACTTTCCTCTGCCCGATTCGAGCTGTAGCTCGGCATCATTTCGGGATTCGGATCGAGTCCTAGAAAAAGCAAACTTTGATTGCGGGCGATCGCTGCGTTTAATTTATCAAAAAATGTCATGGACAGTTATCAGTTATCAGTTATCAGTTATCAGTTATCAGCAGGCTTAGAGCCAGGAGTCAGAAGAAAAGCAAGTCGTTTTGACTTTTAGCTTTTGACTTTTTACCCTAGCCCTTTATATGTTTCTTATCCCATTATTTAGAAAATGGCGACGCTTGAGACGATTTTCGCTCAAGAATCGTTTGTTTGCCCCTTTGTATGTCAGTTGTCTGCTACTCGTCTTATTATTAATCCTACAAGGGTGTTTGAATCTATTCGTAGAAACTCTCCATCAGCAAGCTTTTGCTTGGGTGACTCATTCCTTGCTTGTAGAACAGGAAACAGAACGCCTGCTAAGTCTTGCCTTAGACCAACAGACTTCCATTCGAGGCTACTTAATTACTAAGGATAAAGAGTTACTCGATAATTACGATCGCGCCAACAATGCATTTCGCAGCAATTTTAAATCTTTACAGACATTGCTTAAGGGCGATCGAGATCAGCGCGATCGACTTCAAGCTCTCGAAGCAATTCACACTATATGGCAGGATAGCTTTGTGCAAAGCGTCTTAGCTGGTAATGCTAGTAAAACTTATCTGCCTGGGAAAATTTTATTCGATCCGATGCGGGATATCGTCAAAACGATGTTGCAGCATGAACAAAGGATACTAAACCAGCGCCAGCAACAATTGCACCAAATCTATTTGATTAAAGCAGCACTAGAAATTTTTAACGTCTTATTAGCCAGCATCGGAGTCAGCTGGAATCTGTGGCTGTTGCGCCAGCGGGTAGAAATTCCTCTGCGCCACCTAACTAAAGTCAGTCAAGCTTGGCGAGCAGGTAAAATGGAAGTCCGGCTCAACTACAAAGCCTTAGATGAGATCGGTCGGTTAGCTGGCGTACTTGATGCGATGGCAGCAGAAATCTGCCACCGACAAGAAAATACTCAAATGCGGAACCAACAGCTAGAAGATTTAATTTCTGCCCTTTCCCACGACCTCCGCACGCCCTTACTAGCCACCCGCAATACCTTGCGCCCGATGTTGAACGGTGCTTTTGGTGCTGTCGATGAGACTTGGAGAGAAGTGCTAGAGGAATATCGTCAAGCAAACGAGCAGTTGCTTAAGTTAGTAGATAATCTTTTAGATGTGTCTCGTTATGAAGCGGGTGGCGGGCAGCATTTAAGTTGGGAACCCCTCGATTGGGAAAAGATTTGTTGCCAAGCTGTGGATCGAGTTTGCCAGATTCAAGAGCGCCATTGTACTTCTAATATTTATACTCATATCGCTCCGACTTTACCTACAGTCTACGGCGATCGACTAGAAATTCAACGAGTCGTGCAGAACTTGTTAGATAATGCTGCACGGGTTAGCCCGCCAGATCAAGAGATTAGAATTGAGGTCTGTTTGCTAGAAAGCGATCGCGTTAAAGTTTCTGTTTGCGATCGAGGACCAGGAGTTCCACCCCAGGAAAAAGAAAAACTCTTTCATCGATTTATCCAAGGCAGAGGTAGGCGAGGTGGTGCAGGATTGGGTTTATATCTCTGCCGTCAAATCGTTGTTGCTCACGGAGGTACGATTAAGGTAGATAGTCAGTTAGGCGAAGGCAGTACCTTTTGGTTTACACTTCCGGTTCCTTCAGGATCGCGTAGGGAGTCGCTAGAAACGCACAGCCGCACGCCCGTCCAGGATCTGTAGGCACGGGTTTTTAGAGGATACTGGTGAAAGAACAAATAGTTCTGCGGTTCAACCCGCCCGTACGGGAATTGTAGGGGCGGGTTTTTAGAGGATACTGGTGAAAGAACAAATAGTTCTGCGGTTCAACCCGCCCTTACGGGAGTCGGGGAAGTAAGAGAGTAACGATGAGCGGGTGTCAGGTAGAGGGTGCGATACGGATTTTATTGGTAGAGGATCATGCTTTGATGCGTCGAGGTATGAAAGGACAATTCGCCCTCGAATCTGATTTTTGTGTAGTGGGAGAAGCGGCGGATGGGATGGCAGCAGTTAAATTAGCTGCCGAATTAGAACCAGATATGGTATTGATGGATATCGATCTGCCTGTAATGAACGGGATCGCAGCAACTCAACAAATCAAAAGCGATCGCCCTGCCACACGGGTACTTGCTTTGAGTGCTTTTGACAACGATACCCAGGTGATGGGAATGTTAGCAGCGGGAGCTGATGGCTATTGTCTTAAAACAATAGAATGGGAGCAATTGCTAGCCGTAATTCATTTAATTCAAACTGGTGGTGCTTATCTCGATCCGCAAATCGCGCGTAAAGTGGCGCGGATGCTCAAGCCTAATCTTGCCACTTCTGCCAAAGAACCACCGTCGCTCGTACCAGTCCTCAGCAGCCGCGAACGAGAAGTTCTCAAACTCATTGCTGAAGGGCGATCGAACCAAGAAATCGCTCAACAACTATTCCTTTCTCTCGGTACGGTCAAATCTTACGTGCGGATGATCTTGAATAAGCTCAGCGTTGACGATCGCGTTCAGGCAGCAGCTTTAGCGGTGCGCGAAGGATTAATTTAATTAAAATCTTGGAGCGTTTGTTGCAATATTTTTTGCAATATAAGTGCCAGCTCTGCCCGATTTGATGCGACTGGCAGCTGGAACTTTGCTTCTAGCTCAGACCATAAAATGAAAGGCTTATCTATCTGTAGGTATAAGTTATCTGGGGCGGGTAGGCATATTATCAAAACATCTGGGTCGAATAAATCGATATCCTCCCTACTGGGAATCCCGTAGTACGGTAAGACTTCGACCATTTGTTCCAGACAGTAACGGCTAACGCGCTGGACTGTAGTAACAAGCTTACCAATAATCATGACACGGCTGTGTTGCCTGCTATTACAAGATTGATGCATAAGGTCAAACACAAACAGGCAACTTTTTCAATACAAATATTGTTAACTCAATCAACCTAGAACCGAGCCACTACTCCACACCACTATCAAGTGGATAGCCAGGTGGATATTTTTTTTGATTTGGGAACGCAGTCTACAAGTATCCAGTGGGTAGTTTCCCCCAATACTGTATCCAAGAATACTGTATGTAAGAGAATTAACATAGTCAGGGGTATCAGACAGTAACTGTGGATACAACAGAACAGATTTATTACCTCATCAAGCAGTGGTGTTTTGCCAGCGATCGCTCTCAAGCTAGTGCTACCTTACGTCAAATTGCGATTGTTTCTGAATGTTTGCCAGAAGTACCAGAACAGTTAACAGATAAGCAGCTCAAGTACGTTGTACGGTGGATACAAGAAAATCACCCAAACGCATACTTGTGGGCAATGGGTCAACGCTGTGTAGGTCATCCAGCAGCGATTTGGGGTATGGGTTTAACCAACTTGGAATCGATGATGCCCAGAATTGCTAGTAGTTTTTGAGTAATAATCATGTCTGCAAATACACTGCTCTCTCCAGTTGGATATTCGTTGGAAGTTCTCAAGCACGAAGTTTTGCACCTAGTACATAAAGGAATTATTAGTCGCAAGCAACCGATTTACGTTCTGTGCGAATACATTCCCGCCAGAGATTGGACGTATTTTGAGCGGGAATTGGAAGAACACGAATTTTTGTTGCGCGATCGCATTGCCGATCTCCTCGGTTGCGAACGCTGGGAGAATGATTAATCAGTTATCAGTTACCAGTGGCCAGGGAAAATAGGAGACAGGAGTTAATCACACCTGCACACCCCACACCCCACACCCCACACCCCACACCCCACACCCCACACCCCACACCCCACGCACTACTACTCACTACTCACCACTCACTACTCACTCTCTTAAGACAGAACGAAAACAGCTAAATCAACGAAAAACTTATCTCTAGAGATACTATGTGGCTATTTCTAGAGATACTGTGCGTCTGGCTGTCGGGTAGTTAGAGTATATATATGAAATTCATATATACAGCATTAGCAATCGATCGCGCCCAAATGCTGTACATACAAAGATAATTTGTTATTTTTGATTTAGGAAAGCAGATAAGTTTTCGCTATTGATTCACCTCAAATTTAACCGAGAAAAGAAGTGCGATCGCACGGCTAAATTTCTCGGGCGATCGTACTTGAGTTGAATGGCTAATAGCTGGTTTATCTACTTTACTGCAAGTTAAAAGAGCGCGAGGAAGGTAGCTTACGTATGATTCAGTTTATTAATTTAGTTTCTGTTGTAGTAGAAGCAAACGCATTCTACAATCGCCACCAATTATCTAAACTCGTAACATATCCAATTGAGGCTCTAAAACAACGGCTAGATAGCTGGGAAATTGCTAATCCTCAAGTAGCAAAATTGATCGCTAAAACCATTCCGGCTCAGTGTCCTTTCGAGCGAGATATCGTCTTATTTGGTCGTAAAGTAGGACACATTCCTCCTTTGTGTAAATTAAACCCTTTGTACGATCAATTCGTGGGTTTGAGATTTCGAGCTTTATGCTACCTAGCCGATTGCTGCGGCGAAGACATTCAGGCATACTGTTGAGTCAGTTATCAGTGTAGAGACGTTACATGTAACGTCTGTACAAAGTTATCAGTTATTAAGGGGTTACGAACAGTGATTCAAAGATAAGTTTTTACGCTCTGCGATCGCAGCAATACTATGCTTTTTATATATAGGTAGTACCTACTAGTTGCTACTATTCATGCAGTTGGCGATCGAATTTGCGCCTACATCTGCGCTACACAGCAATTACGTTTTTTTCTTAGGAACTGACTTTGCCAACAATTTACTCTTTCACTGACAACTGAAAACTGACAACTGATTACCGCGTTTGCTGACTGAGTAGCTTCATGGCAATTTCTAAACTCGATTTCATCCGATTAAAAGAAGCTGCTAATATGCCAATTTCATCGTTAGAAGTTTGCTCGAAATCCGCGCTCATTTCTCCAGTACTGACTCGTTCTGCCGTTCTAGACATCTTCTTAATTGGTTGAATCACAGAGCGTTTTAAGAAAAAGTTGAGCCAGAGTACGACGATCGCAAAAATTCCAAATAATATCCCCATAACGAGAGATAAAGAGCGCCTAGAATTATCAAAAATTTCGCTCGAAGGGACAGAAATAATTTGGGCTGCAACAATTTCGTTGAGTTTCCAACCAAATCCCCATTCCGAACCGTAGGTAGCGAGTTGGCTTTTAGGTGCTGCTTCTGGTGTAGAATGACATCGCAAACAGCTCTCTTTTGATATTGCTAAAGGTCTAGCAATGTAAAAGACTTCTCCGCCAGGTAAATTGCGAAAACCGGAAATTTCTTTCGTATTGGAATTGTCGCGAAAGCGTTCGACAATTTTAGCTTCAAAAGCATCGGCTTTGTCGCGCAGATTAGTGGGATTGAGCGTAGCTTCTTTATAGAAGAAATTCCGATACTCGTCGTTTTTACGTAAGTTTTCAAAGACTTCCGTAGCAGAGTAAGCTGGCACTGTTTCAGGAATAAATACTGGTTCGGTTTCGAGCCTAGGTGCGAGTAAGGGATTGATGCGATCGCTTGTATACGTTCTCACGGCATTCATAGCCTTGATTAGGATCGCTGCTTGAGAAGTGACTTCCCTTTCGGCTCTCTGTTCGAGTACCTTTGAGAGTGCCACACCGCTGATAATAATGCCACCAATGAAAACTACGACCAGCATCAAGCTAAATTTGGTAGTAAGCTTAAGATTTTTTAACATTTTTCTAGGGAGTAGAGATTTATTTTACGATGGTAGAAGAAGTGTATATAATGCTACTTAAAAGTATAAATTATTTTCATGTTTTCCCCTGAATGGAGATCGCAACTCATCGAGCGAAACAATACTATTAACTACAGCAGGGTGAAAATGGATTCCAGATATTCGCGTCGCCTCTTTCTCTTTCAGCTATTTTTCCTAGCAGCTTGTGGTTCGCGATCGCTCCAAGGTGAGGGAGAAGAATTAATTATTGGTACAGTTAGCTATTACGAAGGGAAACAGACGCTCAACCAGTACGATCGCCTGATAAACTACTTAGGCGAAAAAACTGGTTCGCTAGTGAGACTAGAGCCTACTTTCAATGAGAATAAAGCCATAGAACGAATTCGCAATCGTGCTTGGTCGTTGGTGTTTGCGCCTCCAGGCTTAGCAGCGATCGCCATGACCCAGCAACAATATCGCCCTCTCTTTCCCTTAGAAGGAGTGCAAAACTTACGCTCGATTTTGGTTGTTCAAGAAAATAGCCTCATTCAAGAGCTAAAAGATTTAGCAAATAAAACAGTAGCCCTAGGTCAACCTGGTTCTGCTACCGGATTTTATTTGCCTATTTACAATCTATATGGCTTAACTTTAGCAGAAATTTTGTTAGCACCTACACCAAAAGCCATCTTGAGTGCGATCGCTGAAGGTAAAGCAGATGCAGGGGCGCTTTCACAAAGAGAATACAATCTTTATAAAGCACAATTTCCTCAAATTTCTTTTCGCGTTTTATACAACGATCCACACAACGTACCGCTGGGATCTGTATTAATTTCACCTACTATCGAACGCAATCGCCAAGAATTTATTCGTCAAGTTTTAAGCGAAGCTGCTTCTGTTTTAGCACAAGAAACGGGTTACGTTCCCACAGGTGGTATCCCAGATTATCGCTATATGATTGCCGTAGTCGAGCGGGTCAGAAGTATTTTTCCCTACGAACTGCAACCAGGCAGCGCCCAATTAAAGCCCGCGCGGTTGTTTAAAGGGTGAATGGTAATTGGTAATTGAGTGGCGCGTGGTCGATGGTGCGTGATAAGTGATGCGTGATACGTGGTTATACCGTTTCTGTGTGAAACTGCATTATTTTTACCCCCGCCTTCGGCGTCCCCCCGCGACTTCGGGGGGACTACAGGGGGGTCGAATTTAGTGCAGATCTACGGAGAATTGGTATTACTGCTCACTACTCACTGAGCAAATCTCTAACCTACGACACAGGAGAGGCGATCGCCAAGATTGTTACATTTTGGTAGCGATAGTTAGCACTTGCTCACAGTAATTGTCATATTTTGATAGATTTTTCTATCAAAACTTTTGATATATTAGGCTATCGAAACCTCTAGTTAAGAGGAAAGCAAGATTTATGGCTTTTGAACTGCAATCTCTACCCTACGCAAACGACGCATTAGAACCGTACATTGATGCTCAAACCATGCAGATCCATCACGATCTGCATCATGGGACTTATGTAAAGGGACTAAACACAGCTCTGGAATCACAACCAGATTTACAGAGCAAAAGTATTGACGAGTTGATTCGCAACCTGAATTCATTACCAGAATCAGTTCGTACCCCCGTCCGCAATAGTGGCGGCGGACACTTCAATCACTCGATCTTTTGGACTTTAATGGCTCCTAATGCTGGCGGCGAACCCACAGGTGCGATCGCCCAAGTCATCAGCGAGAATTTTGGCGATTTTGAAAATTTCAAAACCCAATTTAACGATGCTGGTACGAAACGTTTTGGTAGCGGCTTTGTTTGGCTAGTCCGTTCGGCTGACGGCAAGTATGAAATTGTTAGCACGCCTAACCAAGATAATCCCTGGACGGACGGACATTTCCCAATCATGTGCAACGATGTCTGGGAACACGCTTACTACCTCAAGTATCAAAACCGTCGCGCTGAGTATCTCAAGCAGTGGTGGAATACAGTTAACTGGAATGAAGTTAACAACCGCCTAGCTTCAGCGTCATAGATGCCGATCCCCCCTAGCCCCCCTTCAAAAGGGGGGAATGAACCTCTCGAAAAACGAAGTAACAAAGCCTTCCCAGAATGAAAGAAACTCATGCCCCCTTTTTAAGGGGGTTGGGGGATCGCGCTCTAACACTTACCTTGGTGTAACTCTTGTCTGGTTGAGGGGGGTTGGAGGATCGAGATCTGAAATCTAAAGTGCGTCAATCTTGCTGGTAAAATTTCAAATCCAAAATCTAAAATCTAAAATCCAAAATTGGTAGCGTGTCTCTATGGTTCCGGCTGATTTCGTAGAGCGCAGAAGTTGCGATCGCATTTTTTCCAATCGGAAAATAATTTCTCTCGGCGTAATATCAATTATTCTCTATACAGTGGTAGGATTTTGTCTTGCCAGACTCAACATTAACCTGGGCTTTTGGTCGCTGGGAGTTCTCTTTTACCACTGGCAGCTAGCGAACTTGGTAGGTGTAGCGAGCGATCGCTATCGCCAAAACGGATCGATCGCTTTGACTGGGTTAGTAGGTACAGCGATCGCCTACCTCGTTCAGCAGGCTAAATCAAACTTGTTGCCCTATCATTGGTTGGCAATCGGTTTAGTAGCAACAATCAATTCTTATGTTATGACTGCGATCGCGCTCAAGTATTGGCAAAAACTAGGAGCGATCGCCTTTACAACAGCAATAGCCTGGTTGGGTCTGTTGTTAGGCTGGGTAGCATACAATTACCCTGGCATTTCTTAAGCTAACTTAAAATTTACGTTAACCTAGGTTTGATAGCCCAGTAAGCCTATCTACCTGGCATGAATGATGCGATCGAGCGGGTAAGGGTCAAAAATCAGATTTTGTCTGTCATCAAAATGCACGGCTCGCAATCGGCTGTGGATTTAGCAATTAAGTTGCAGGTTTCACCTATGGCAATCCGCCAACACATGCAAACTCTTCAAGACGAGCAATTAGTGACTTATACCGAGCAAAAGCAAGCGGTTGGTCGTCCGATTAAGTTTTGGCAATTGACGGATAAAGCCAACGCACTTTTTCCCAACCATCACGCCGATTTGGTGGTGAAGTTAATTGAGGGAGTCCGTAAAGCGTTTGGTGAGGCTGGATTAGATGTATTAATGACCGAACGCACGCAAGCGCAAATTCAAACTTACTCAGCACAAATGCAAGATAGCCAAGACTGGCAAGAACGGGTGGCGATCTTGGCTCGACTGCGGACTCAAGAAGGATACATGGCAGAGGCGATCGAAGAGTCGCCAGGTGTATTATTGCTGGCAGAAAATCACTGCTCGATTTGTGCTGCGGCTCAAAGTTGTTCGCAGTTGTGCAGTTCGGAATTACAGGTATTTAAAACTTTGCTCGGTTCTGATGTGACAGTCGAACGAGTCGAGCATATTTTAAGTGGCGATCGCCGTTGTGCTTACCGAATTTCTACTTGTAGCTGAAGGCAGAAAACGGAATATCACAGTACCTAATGTAGAGACGTTACATGCAACGTCTCTACAAACCACATTAGTCTACATGGTCGTCTACATCGTCAAAGACTGGGCATTCGTCTCAATCAACTTCGCCAAATCTTGTAAAAACGCCGCTGCATGAGCGCCGTAAATAATTCGGTGATCGGAAGTCATATTCACCTGCATTTGCTGGCGCACGCCCAACATTCCATCAGATGTAGCTACAACCTGGGGGCGTGAAGCGCCGATCGCCAAAATTGCCCCTTGTCCTGGGGGTAAAATGGCATCAAAACGATCTACGCCAAACATCCCTAAATTGGACAGTGTAAACGTGCCGCTGTTATACTCTTCTGGCTGCAACTGCTTTGCTCTAGAACGTTCTACTAAAGATTTCCAATTGCGAGACAAGGAATAAATATCTAACCGATCGGCATTTTGCAACACTGGGGTAATTAACCCACCGTCATCCATCGCCACTGCGACAGCAATGTTAATGTTAGAGCGATAAACAATTCCTTGCTCCGAGTAACTAGCATTTACCAAGGGATGCTTTTGTAATGCCACCGCTACAGCCTTAGCCAACAAAGCTGTCATCGTTACGCCCTTGGACTTAATTTGTTTGTAGAGCTTATCTAGCGCGTCTGTAGTAATGGTATAACCCACGCGGAAAGCAGGCACTTGCAAGCTAGCAACCATATTCCGTACCACAGCATTTTGCAACGTGGTGAGGGGCTGAACCGAACCTGAAACGGCACTTACTGGTGCAGGGGTAGCAGTAAGTTGAGGAGCTAGGGTTGCTGCGGGTATCGTGACCTGGGGTTGAGGTGTTTGAACTGCTGGAGCTGGTTTACCCTTGCCAGCAAAAGCTTCCACATCCTCCGCCACAATTCGACCGTGGGGACCGCTACCTTTGAGAGTGTTGAGATCGACTTTTAATTCCTTCGCCAATTTGCGGGCGCGGGGTGAAGCAACAACTCGCCCATCAGTGTGACTTGCACCATTTTGAGACTCGACTGGAGCATCAGTTGCAACCGTACTTGCAGTAGTTGGACTAGGGGTTGTATTGCCGACATCTGCTGTTTGACCTGGAGAAGTTGTAGCAGCTGGGGCTGGGGTTGCCTTACTACCGGACTGAGCTTGTTGTTGGGCAGTGGCAATTTCTGCTTCCGTTTCAGCAATTAAGGCGATCGTAGCTCCTACAGGGGCAGCTTCTCCAGCTGGGACGAGGATCGTGGCGAAGTATCCCTCATAGAAGGATTCCACATCCATATCTGCCTTGTCGGACTCAACTACGAGGACTGTTTCGCCTTTTTCCACCTTGTCACCAGGCGATTTGACCCAAGAGACAATTTTGCCTTCGGTCATTGTAGAACTGAGAGCGGGCATGAAAACTTCGTGTAGAGTCATGGATGCAGAGTGAGTAGTGAGTAGTGAGTAGTGAGTAGTGAATTGTTAATTATCAGTGGTTAATTGTATCATTCTGTTCCCTAGCCCCTAGTCCCCAGCCCCTAGTCCCTCGTTAGATTTCACCGCGAATCTCTTCTACAATGCCGTCGCGCAGCAGAATTTCAACTTGCAGTTTGGCGATCAAGTTGTCGCCTGGTTGGACGCTGAAGATGCCTTCTAATTGAAATTGGCTGACTTCTTGATCCATCTCTAGTAGTTGTACCTGCTGGAGATTTTGCAAACTCTGATTTTTCTGCTCTAAGAGTTCGCTTTTCTTTTCGTTAACTTGCAGTTGAATGCTTTCAATCTGCTGGCGAGTTTCGGGACCTGGGGGCTGTATGCTTTGTTTTTGAATTTCAGCGATCGCCCGTTGTCCTTGTCTTTCTAATTGTTGCAATTGCTGGTCAACAGCGTTAATTTGTGCTTGTAGCTGTTGCTGTACTTCGTCTTTCCAGCGGGGAGTAACAACTGCTTTAACGTTGATCGGTCGCTTTAACAACATCTGTTGAGGATTTATGGCATCCATAGTTGATGATTGAGATGATTGGGTACTTGCTAGACAGGTTTGGTAATGCTGGGATTACCTAAACATCCCGTCAATCATATCGCGATAGCGTTCCGTGACAACGGGGCGGCGAATTTTTAAGGTTTGGGTTAACATTCCATTTTCAATCGAAAACGGTTCTAAAATCAGCCGATACGTGCTGATGCGATCGTCAGGACGATACCCAGGACGGTCTTGTACTTCCCGCGTCAACTCTCGGCGGAATAAGTTTTGGATGGTTGTGTGGTTGAGATCGATTTGTTGAGAGGGGGAGTCGGGAGTTTCTCCTTGTCCTGCTTCTGGTAAATTCAAATGGAGATTTTGAGAAACAGCCCATTGCTGTAAAGCTTCTAAGTTAGGGACGATCAAGGCTCCCAGAGATCGCTGGTCTTGTCCGACTAGCATAATTTGATCGATGTAAGCACTACGCAGACAAGCATCTTCTATTGGCTGCGGCTCGATGTTTTCTCCGTTAGATAAGACAATCGTATCCTTTGCCCTACCCGTCAGCACGATGTCATTTTCCGGCGTAATCAAACCCAAATCCCCAGTATCGAACCAACCTTCGGGATCGATCGCTTTGGCTGTTGCTTCTGGATTTTTATAATAACCCTGCATCACCTGCGGCCCTCGAATCAATACCAATCCGCGCTGCATTGGTGATAGGGTTTGGCGGGTTTCAGGATCGACAATTTTGGCTTCCGTTCCCGCCATTGGTAGCCCAGAAGAACCGCGCAGATTGCGCCAAGGGCGACGGACGTGGGTAACAGGAGAAGTTTCAGTTAAGCCGTATCCTACTAAAATTTCTACACCGACAATTTCAAAAAAGTTTTCTAAGTGCATGGCAAGAGAGCCACCACCGCTGATTACCTGCTTAATCCGTCCTCCCGTTGCTTCCCGTACCTGCTTGTAGACTAATCGATCTGCAAGGGCGTGAATTGGGGCGAGGGCTGCGGCTTGAAGTGTAGCGGCTAAACCTTCGATTGGAGAAGGATAGAGGTTGTCTAATGATAATCCTTGAGCGATGCGTCGTGCTTGAATGTAACGTTGACTAATATTTAAAAGAGAATAAATCAAACGTTGTTTTTTAGCGGGTTGGTCGCGAAACTGCTTTTGCACCCCTTCGTAAATTGATTCCCACAATCGCGGAACGCCAACCATAAGACGGGGTTTAAATGTTTTTAAGTCTGATTTGACATGACGAATATTAGTGTAGATCTGCGTACAACCTTGGGAGAGCAAGAAATATTCAACACTCCGCTCGTAACAGTGCCAGACGGGTAAAATGCTGAGAATGCGATCGCCGATTTCCGGTTGTAGGACTGCACCGAATGACGTAACTTGGTGCAGTAAATTTCCGTGAGACAGCATTACGCCCTTGGGTTTCCCTGTCGTCCCAGAAGTGTACATTAGAGTAGCCAGAGTATCGCGATTCTGGGTTACTGGTTGAAGTGCATGATTTTCTCCCACCGCCATGAGTTGGGAAAAGTTCATAATTTTTAGCGAGTCGCTTTCATCTGGTGTTTCGTCTGATAGCAATACCACCAACTGAATTGGCAGATCGTTCAAGCCATCGCGCACTTTACTTAAGGTTTTGCGGTCTTCTACTACTAACGTCGTGCTGCCACTATGTTCTAAGATATATAACAGTTCTTGTTTTTCAGCTTGGGAGCTACGCACTACATTCACTCCTCCAGCTGTTAAGATGCCTTGGTCGGCAATCATCCAGCGCGGACTATTATCAGATATTAATCCCACGCGATCGCCTGTCGCTACTGCCAACGCTTGCAAGCCTGCGGCGAAGATTTGAATGTGCTGGTATAGCTGATTGTAGGTAAAGATCGTCTCTGGATTGGCATGGGGATCGTGCAGCGCCACAGTATCCCCGCATTTTGCTACAGCGATCGCCCAAATTTCCGGTAATGACTGCACGGAGGAATAATCGATCGTGCGTTTCAAATTCGAGCGTTCTCGCTCGGTGAGGTTGAAATAAAAGTTGGAGGAGTGGTTGTACGACATAACTCGTGCGACAAAACTCAATCGCTGGTAAGGTTCGTTTGCAGTCCTGTATACAACTTACCTTGGGATAGATGCGTTTGAGTTATTAAGTTAGGACACAAGAGTTGCTGTCTACTAATTAGGGAGTGGGGAGTAGGGAGTAGGGAGTAGGGAACAACATACAACCACCAATTACCAATTACCCATTACCAATCCCTAAGATCGATCGCGAGCAAAAATCTCAATGCGATCGAAAGGATAGAAACGGACGATTGCCTTACCGATGATGCGATCGCGCTCTAAAAAGCCCCATTCGTGACCGTCACAGCTATTGTTGCGATTATCGCCTAATACTAAGTAAGAATTTGAGGGGATAAATTGAGCTTGCCTTTCGTAATCTGGTTTGCTGGCAAGATAATTTTCTGCTAAGGGGCGATCGTTGATATACACCCGACCTGCTTTCACTTCCACTTTTTCCCCAGGTAGTCCAACCACTCGTTTGATAAATGAGTCGTGGGAGTTGGGGGATAAACCACACGCAGAGAGTGCCTCAGTTGGTGGTTGAAATACTACAATGTCACCTCTTTGGGGTGTTTGAAAGCGGTAGCTGAGCTTATCTACCATCAAGCGATCGTCAATTTGTAAAGTTGGTTCCATCGAACCAGAAGGAATGAAAAAAGATTGGGCGACACCAGCACGAATACCGAAGGCTAAAAACAAGCTCAAACCTACAGTTTTTAGCCCCTCCATCCACAGGGTTTCTGGCTTTGGTTGCTGGGGATTCCGCTTAGGCATTGGCAAATGCGAGTTATAAATACAATAACTGTTTAGTTGTGACTGAAGCGATCGCTTTTAGTTCCCGATTTCAGTTATCAGTTAACAGTTATCAGTTAACAGTTATCAGTGGTAGTTGCCCACCTGCCCACCTGCCCACCTGCCCACCTGCCCACCTGCCCCTACTATGGTCAACCTGACTCCGAATTCTAGCTTTAGTTTGACGCTGCGTTTGCAAATTCCCAATCGCGTTGGGATGCTGGCTAGCGTCACCCAGGCGATCGCCTCCTGTGGCGGTACTCTCGGTCAAATCGATTTAGTGGAACGTACGCGATCGCAGGCAATCCGAGACATTACTGTAGATGCTTCTAGTACGGAACACGCCGAAGCAATTGTCCAGGCGGTGCAGGCATTATCAGAAATTGAAGTGATTAACGTCTACGATCGCACTTTTAATTTACATCGCGGGGGCAAAATTACCGTTGAAGGCAGAATTCCACTCAAAAGTCAAGACGACCTGGCAATGGCATATACGCCAGGTGTAGGGCGAGTTTGTCTGGCGATTGCCCGCGATCCAGAACAAGTGTACAACCTAACGATTAAACAAAACACCGTAGCGATCGTCACCGATGGCAGTGCGGTTTTAGGCTTGGGAAATTTGGGTGCGGCGGGGGCGCTACCCGTGATGGAAGGTAAAGCCATGCTATTCAAAGAATTTGCCGGAATTAATGCCTTTCCAATTTGCTTGGCAACTCAAGACACAGAAGCAATTATCGCTACTGTGAAAAATATTGCCCCCGTATTTGGCGGCATAAATTTAGAAGATATAGCTGCCCCACGCTGTTTTGAGATCGAACAACGGTTGCGACAAGAATTAGATATTCCAGTATTTCACGACGACCAACACGGAACGGCGATCGTAACGCTAGCGGCGCTAATTAATGCTTTGAAGTTGGTTAACAAGTCAATGGCAGAAGTAAGAATCGTTATTAACGGTGCGGGGGCGGCGGGAGTTGCGATCGCGCGGTTACTGAAAAAAGCTGGTGCTGTCCATATTTTGATCTGCGATTCTAAAGGCATTCTCTCCACTCAACGCCAAGATTTAAATGCCCAGAAACAAGAATTTGCTGTCAGTCAAATGGGAACTTTAGCAGGTGCTTTAGTCGGAACTGACGTATTTATTGGTGTCAGCGCCCCAGGCGTACTAACGCGGGATATGGTGCGATCGATGGCAAAAGACCCAATTGTGATGGCGATGGCAAACCCCATCCCTGAAATACAGCCAGAACTAATTACCGATGATGTTGCAGTTATGGCAACAGGACGCAGCGATTACGCAAATCAGATTAATAACGTTCTAGCATTTCCTGGGGTATTTCGCGGCGCTTTAGATTGTCGCGCCAAGACGATTACTACCACAATGTATTTAGAAGCAGCACAGGCGATCGCTTCTTTGGTGACTCCCGCAGAGCTTAACCGCGAACATATTATTCCTTCGGTGTTCGATCCTAGAGTTGCAACAGCTGTAGCCGCATCTGTACAACAAGCTGCCCGACAAGAAGGAATTGCACGGTGTTAAATCAGTGACCAGTTTGATAGTGACCAGTTACCAGGTTTCACATGGGGATTACTCGATCGCGAAGAATTAATTCATTTGTTGAACTTTGGCTTTTAAGCCGTTGCTAGTGAGTAATTGCACGACTTCATTAGCTTTAGCGCGATCGCTAAATGCACCTGCTTGCATAATTGTTTTACCATTGCTAAACACCCGAAACGAACCAGGAACGAGCGATCGCACTTTGTCTTGTGTCGGCGCGGTTTCTGCTTCTACTACGACTCGATAGCGCAACCCCGTTCCTGTAGAGGAATTAGACGACGATACCGCAGCAATTTGGGCGGGACGATTGTTTCCCGAAGGTATGTTGCCATCGGGAACGGGTAACAATTCAGTAGGATTGACACCAGCTGGTTTTAATGTTGGCAAGCCTTGAGTTATCGTGTCACCTTTTGCTGGTGGTTGCGATCGCGCGACAGGAATTTCCACTTCTGTTTGAGCATTGGCAGCCAGCGGTTTATTGTTTGTAGCAGGAGTTTTTGTTGCTTCAGGCTTGGGTTTAGTTGCAGGGGCTTTTGTTGCTTCAGGCTTGGGTTTAGTCGTCGATCTCGCTATGTTTTGGGACTGATTTTGTGGTATTGAGTGACTGGGCTGCCGTGCTGAGAGTTTTTTTGGCGTTTGGCTAGGTTTCTTTGGAGTTGGGGCTGATGCCGATTCTGGTGGCGGTACGGGAATTTCTACAACTTGTAATACTGGTTGAGAGGCTGGGGGCTGGGGGCTGGGGGCTGGGGAATTATCGCTTAATACTGGTTGAGAGGCTGGGGAATTATCGCTTCGTTCCGATACCCGTGAGGGCGGGTTTGATGAAATTGTAGGTTTACCCACAGGATCTTTCGGTAAACCCGCCCCTACAGCACCCGAATCGGACGCAACGACACCGCTCGTCCCTACAAAATCGATATTACCGATGGAACGCTCTGCAGCAACTTGATTGCCTACTGCCAAGATCGTGACTCGTTTAGCACCACTGGTATTGATGTCATAGCGTCCGTTGTGACGAAATTGGTTGTTACCTGGTTGAGTTGGCGTGCCTAAATCGGGCTGACTGTTAGCGATCGCTACTACACCATCTTCTCTATTAGCTTCAATAATGTTATTGCGTAGAACTGGTTTTGTAAAAGCTTGAGCCACAACTCCAGCCCGATTATTGATAATTCGATTTTCTACAATTGAGGGCGCAGCTCGTTGAGCAATGTTAATTCCATAACCTGTTTGCTCGAATACATTAGCGCGGATCTCTGGTTTAGAAATTCCATAAATCGTGATTCCGTTTGCACCGTTTTGGATAAAGCGGTTGTTGCGGACGATGGGCGAACTATCACCCGTGACGGAAATTCCATCGTGGGTGCTACCAGTAAAAGTATTATCGGTAACTGTAGGGCTACTAGACTCAATCCACAGCCCGTAGCCGCGTGGGTTAGGGTTTGTTACCGTTATCCCCGTCAGAACAGCTCCATTCGCCCCCAAAATTGCTACATCTTGACGGGCAAAGGTGGGACTCATGTAAGTTCCCCCACCTTTGATAATGATATTGTTCCCTTTGCTGCTAGAGTCGCCTTGAAGAGTCACCCCTGGTTTGAGTTTAAGTGGGAATTTCTCGCCAGATTCCCTACTGTATGTTCCCGTCGCTAGTTCGATCGTGCTATCGGATTCAGCTTGTTGGAGGGCTTGGGCGATCGTTTTGAAAGGGTTACTTTTACTGCCATTGCCGTTCTCGCCAGCAGTAGGATTGACAAAGATAAGTTTCTTAGCAGTTTGAGTATTGCTAGTTGGGGTTTGCGCTAGTTGGGGCGGTGGTTCTAAGGCAACACTTGTATAACTGAAACCCAGCCAGAAAAATACAGTTAAACTCAACCTAGTGGCAGTTACAAGCAGACCGTGAATGTCAGTTTGCTGCGCCGTCCTCTGGATGGATAAATCGAGACGGCGATCGCGGCGATCGCTCTGGAAACTTTTCATACTCACGGCACTCCTTCTCACACCCATAAAGATTTTTACTGCTAAATGAAATAGCAATAAAGTTTAGCTTTTTTTATAGTTTGACTTGTTCTGCCTTCTTATACATTCAAAGAGAGGAAAAGTCAAGGATTCAGTTATCAGTTATCAGTTATCAATTATCAGTAAGAGCGTGAAGAGTGGTAATAGGTAATAGGTAATTGGTAGTTGGTAATTGCCCACCTGCTCACCTGCTCACCTGCCCACCTGCTCCCCTGCTCCCCTGCCCCCCTGCCCTCTTTTCACGCACCACGCATCACACACCACTCTCTTACCCAACTGTCGTAAACTGAGAAGGGACTGTTACGATTAGAACATTAACTAGAACATTAACTGGTTTGTTCTCAGTGATGTAGCTACGAAACGAGGAAGGACAAGTGCAGTCAGCTGTCTGCCGGATTTTGGATGCCAATTTAGATCGCGCCCGTGAAGGGTTGCGGATTATAGAAGAGTGGTGTCGCTTTGGACTCAATCACAGCCGACTTAGCGATGAGTGCAAGCAGCTACGCCAAGAATTAGCCAGCTGGCATACCCCAGATTTAAGGACGGCGCGAGATACTCCTGGCGATCCAGGAACGGAACTGACTCATCCTCAAGAGGAGCGACGAGCTAGCCTGGGAAGTTTACTACAAGCGAATTTCTGTCGAATACAAGAAGCTCTGCGGGTTGTAGAAGAGTATGGCAAGCTTTACAATCCAAGAATGGGAAGTACTTTCAAACAGATGCGCTATCGAGTTTATACCTTAGAAAGCTGCTTACTAGGTTATCAACGACACCAATTACTAGCGCGATCGCACTTATATTTAGTAACTTCTCCTATGGAAGGACTGCTTCACGTAGTAGAAGCCGCACTCCAAGGAGGACTGAGCCTCGTACAGTATCGCGATAAAGATACCGCAGATCTCGATCGCCTAGAAATGGCAAGACAATTATGCCAACTCTGCCAACAATACGGAGCAATATTTCTAATTAACGATCGCATCGATTTAGCCTTAGCAGTAGATGCTGATGGAGTACATCTCGGACAGCAAGATATGCCAATTGCGATCGCCCGTCAACTCCTCGGTCCCCAAAAAATTATCGGGCGCTCTACCACAAATCCAGAGGAAATGCAACGGGCAATTCAGGAAGGAGCAGATTATATTGGCGTAGGTCCAGTATACGAAACGCCCACGAAAGCAGGCAAAGCGGCAGTAGGATTAGAATACATTCGCCATGTCGCTAAAAATGTTTCAATTCCCTGGTTTGCGATCGGCGGTATAGATGTTAACAACATAAATGAAGTGATAAACGCAGGCGCACAAAGAGTTGCAGTAGTCAGAGCGATCGTCCAAGCCGAACAACCCACGCTAGTGACACAGTATTTTTTAGCACAACTCGCCCGCGTCCAAACCCGTAAAGCTTTAACAACAGATGTTAATGAGATTTATGGCTGAACGCATTAGCTTACAAGTAAACGGAGAACCCCGTGATTGTGCGGCTAACTCTCCACTTCCAGAAGCACTAGAACAACTCGGTTTTAATCCGCGCTTAGTTGCAGTAGAGTACAACGGCGAAATCTTACACCGTCAATTTTGGCATAACACGCAATTGCAAGCAGGCGATCGCCTGGAAGTGGTTACAATCGTTGGTGGGGGCTGACAGTTAACAGTTATCAGTTATCAGTGACCAGTGACCAGTGACGAGTTGACCATCAATCGTCAACAAATAACAAATGACAAATGACAAATAACTAGTTAGTTTTAATTTTTAACTTTTGACTTTCTAAATGGACGCAACTATAACAGTCCAGCCAAAACCTACCGTTAAACCAGTTGGATTTTGGGTCAATTTTCTGCCTCCCTGCTTGTGGATGCTGGGGTTTTATTTCATTCCCCTAGCAATACTGCTGGGATATGCTTTCATGCAACACCAGTATGTAGAAGTTATTCCAAAATTTACTTGGGAGAATTTTGTCCAAATCCTGACTAATTCTGGCTACCGCAACACAGTTATTCGCACCCTCTATATTGCCATCATTGTCACGGCAATTGATACGCTGTTGGCGTTTCCAGTTGCATATTTTATCACTAAATATGCAGGTAAATATAAACAATTATTGACAATTTTAATTCTCTTACCTTTGTGGTCGAGCTATCTCGTACGAGTCTTCGCGTGGCGCATTATTTTAGGTTATAACGGCGTACTAAATAGCTTGCTAATGTCTCTAGGTATACTATCGCAGCCTTCTTCTCTTTTCCTCTACAATCAATTTTCAATGGTTGTTACTCTTTGCTACGTCTGGCTGCCATTTATGATTTTACCTTTGGTAACTGCTTTTGAAAGATTGCCTGGTAACTTACTAGAAGCATCAGCTGATTTAGGGGCGTATCCTATATATACATTTCGCAGAGTCACTTTACCTCTATTACTCCCAGGATTTTTAGCAGGGGCACTGTCAGTCTTCAGTTTATCAATGGGAGATTATATTACCCCTTCATTAGTTGGGGGAGCAGGAGATATTTTAATTGGTAATATTGTCGCCAATCAATTTGGTGTAGCAGACAATTGGCCCCTCGGTTCTGCTTTGGCGATGGTAGTATTATTGCTAATATTTTGTCTGATAGGAATTATAGCTCGTAAAGGGGCGTTAGAAAATTTGTAAATTGTAAATTGGTAATTGGTAATTGGTAATTGTGACTTGAATTGTCTCCCTGCTCCCTTGTCAAAATTATGGAGAAAAAAACAGAGTATAAAGATTTAGTTGACGTTCCCAAATTGATTTTTGGGACAATTACATTCCTAGTCTATTTATTCATGTATTTGCCCATCCTGACGATCGCAGTTTTTAGCTTCAGTCAGGGGAGGGTGCTGTCTCTACCAATTCAAGGCTGGACGTTGGATTGGTACGCCAAGGCTTGGCAGGACGAACAACTACAAGTTGGGTTGTTTAATAGTTTACGAGTGGCGAGCGCCTCTTGTACTATTGCTGCAACTCTAGGCACTCTTGCCGCTTTAGCAGTCCAGCGATATCAATTTTTTGGGAAAAACTTCTTCCGCTCCATCGTCATCTTACCGATTGTTCTCCCTGGAATTGTCACTGGGGTGGCAATGCTCAGCTTCTTCTCTACCATTGACTTACCTTTAGGATTAATGACCGTCATTATCGGTCATGCGACGTTTGGCTTTCCAGTTGTATTCAACACCGTCGCCGCCCGAATTGCTCGCCTACCTCGCAGCTTAGAAGAAGCAGCCGCCGATTTAGGTTCTCCCCCTTGGGAAGCGTTCTGGAAAGTCGTCTTTCCTGGGTTACGTTCGGCTCTGATCTCAGCTACCCTGCTTGCCTTTACCCTAAGTTTTGATGAAATTGTCGTGACAATTTTCCTCACAGGGCAGGATAATACACTACCAATGGAAATATGGGCGCGACTGCGTTTTGGTATGACCCCAGAAATTAACGCTACAGTAACACTAATTCTTTTATTTTCAGTGGGTTTGGTGTTGTTAAGCCAAAAACTAGGGGCTAGGAGCTAGGGACTGGGGGCTAGGGAAAGCAGGTGGGCAGGTGTGCAGGTGTGCAATTACCAATTTCCGACTCCCTAATCACCACTACTCACTACTCACTACTCACTACTCACTTTCTACTGAATAACTAAGGGGGGAATTATGGAACAACATAAAATGATTATCGGCGGGGAAGCAGTAGCAGCGGTGAGTGCTAACTGGGAAACGGTAATCGACCCTGCCACGGAAGAAGCGATCGCAGAAGTCCCGCAAGCAGATTATGCTGATGTAGATAAAGCTGTAGAAGCAGCAAAACAAGCTTTTAATACATGGTCTACCATGTCTCCAGGAGAAAGGAGTGCGCTACTATATAAACTTGCTGATGCCCTGGAAGCCAAAGCAGAAACACTAGCACAAACAGAAAGCCTCAACGCTGGCAAACCGATTAAACTAGCCGCCAACGGCGACGTTCCCTTTGCGATCGATAATATCCGCTACTTTGCCGGACAAGCCAGGGTAGTAGAGGGAATTGCAGCTGGAGAATTCGTTCCTGGTTACACTTCTGCTGTCCGTCGCGAACCAATTGGGATAGTTGCATCTATTACCCCTTGGAATTATCCAATTATGATGGCAGCTTGGAAAATTGCCCCAGCAGTCGCGGCGGGAAATACCGTTGTCATTAAACCAGCACCCCAAACACCCCTAACAACTATAATGCTGGCTCAGACAGCCCTAGAAGTCGGCTTTCCACCAGGCGTAATTAATGTTGTAACTGGTAAGGGACCAGGAGTAGGGGAACCTCTAGTAAATCATGCTGACGTGCGGATGGTGTCTTTTACTGGTTCTACTCGTACGGGTAAGCGGATTATGGAACTCGCAGCGCAGAAAGTGACGCGAGTGCATTTAGAATTGGGCGGAAAAGCTCCCTTTGTCGTGTTTGCCGATGCAGATATCGAGGCGGCGGCTAGAGGTGCGGTGGTTGGCGCTTATATCAATACAGGACAAGATTGTACGGCAGCAACGCGGATTTTGGTAGAACGTTCCTGCTACGATGATTTCTTGGCTGCTTTTACTCAACTGTCGCAACAAATCCGCTTGGGATCGCCGCAAGTAGAATCGACAGATATGGGTCCGTTAATCTCAGCCGAGCAACGCCAACGGGTGCATGGGTTTGTAGAAAGGGCAAAAGCAGAGGGAATTACTACGCCTTTAGCAGGTGGAATACCTGAAGATAGAGGCTTTTTCTACCAGCCGACGATATTTTGTCAGGCTCCTACCCACAGCGAGATTATGCAAGAAGAGGTATTCGGTCCCGTCGTGGTAGTAAATTCAATTGATTCCGAGGAGGAAGCGATCGCAGTTGCGAATGACGTGAAATACGGTTTGGCTGCATCTGTTTGGACAAAAGACTGTGCTAAAGCTTGGCGTGTTGCTAGTGCGCTACAATTTGGCACGGTATGGATTAACGACCATCTTCCCCTAGCCTCCGAAATGCCCCACGGCGGCTTTAAAGAGTCCGGTTTCGGCAAGGATCTCTCCCGTTATGCTTTTGATGAGTATACAATTGCCAAACACATCATGTTCGACCTCAGCGGCGTAGCCAAAAAACCTTGGCACTTTACCGTGTTTGGCGATGCTTAGTCAGTATCGGTTAAGAGTGGTAATTGGTCATTTGTTAGGGAGCAGGGAGTTGGTAATTGGTAATTGGTAATTGCTGGTTGCTCCCCCAGCAACCCTGCGCTCCCCCAGCAACCCTGCGCTCAAGAGCAGCTCTTTTCCCCGACTCCCGACTCCCCATTCCCTACTCCCCTCCCATGGCAGCAGTCACACTAGAAAACGTTTACAAAAGCTTTCCCGCTCGTCCTGGCGATCGCGCTGTTGTTCCCGCATCGGCAGATCTGCTCGTTCCTGTTGAGGCTGTACCAGTAATTGAGGCACAACCAAAGCCTCAGGCGGAGAAAGTACCTCCCTCGCAGGTGGAAAATATAAATGTCTTGCGCTCGATTAATCTCGCGATCGCGGATGGCGAGTTTATGGTGCTAGTCGGTCCTTCAGGCTGCGGTAAAAGTACGCTGTTGAGATCGATCGCGGGTTTAGAAGAGTTAAGTGCAGGTAACATCTGGGTTGGCGATCGCCTAGTCAATCAACTCCCACCTAAAGCACGGGACATCGCGATGGTGTTCCAGAACTACGCCCTCTATCCCCATATGTCGGTGTATGACAATATTGCGTTTGGACTGCGAAGAACTAGCAGAGGAGCAGAGGAGCAGAGGAGCAAGGGAGCAAGCCAGCTAGAAGATTTATTGGTAGGGATGACGCGATCGCTACCTAAACAGTTACGCTATATGACGGCAAGAGAACGGGCGCTAGACCAACGGGTCAGGAGCGTTGCAGCATTACTACAAATCGAACCTTTGTTGCAGCGGTTGCCAAAACAACTGTCGGGGGGACAAAAGCAACGGGTGGCTCTCGGTAGAGCGATCGCCCGCAACCCACAAGTATTTTTGATGGACGAACCCCTTTCCAATCTCGATGCGAAGTTACGAGCAGAAACCCGCGCTCAAATTGTCAAGCTTCAACGCCAGCTTGGGACGACAACAATCTACGTCACTCACGATCAAACAGAAGCAATGACAATGGGCGATCGCATTGCTGTGATGCATCAAGGACAAATCGAGCAAGTCGCTCGTCCTCTCGAACTTTACAATCGCCCCGCCACTAAGTTTGTCGCTGAATTCATTGGTTCGCCACCGATGAACTTTCTCCCAGTCCAGTTTCAGGCTCCACGGGCGATCGTCCATCCTCTATTTCGCCTCACTCTCTCCGAAGCTTGGATATCTGCTTTGCAAAAATATGACGGGCAAGACTTAATTTTAGGTATTCGACCAGAACACTTAAGTTTGAGTACCGCAGCATCTCAAAATCTTCCCGTGCAAGTGGAGCTAGTAGAAGCCCTCGGCAACGAAACCTACCTCTATGTCACTACCACTACTACAGCTAACACCGTCCCCGCTCCTTTACAGGTAAGCATTCCACCAGACCAGACAGTAAGTATTGGCGAACAACTGTGGCTATCGCTTCATCCAGAAAAAATCCACTTTTTCGATCCGGTAACTAATTTGTCAGTATGTGGTAATGGGTAATGGGTAGTTGGTAATTGCGTGTGCGCGATAACTGATAACTGATAACTGATAACTGATAACTGATAACTGATAACTGATAAC
>ERZ1066125.53-NODE-53-length-100258-cov-32.408361_pt1 | contig 100258 bp, 85 predicted proteins | sample MGYA00382772_ERZ1066125 | MGnify/ENA primary metagenome ERZ1066125 (study PRJEB33369, sample SAMEA5778355) | biofilm metagenome | biome: Industrial cooling water; feature: Water cooling tower basin; material: Biofilm | place: United Arab Emirates | collected... | reverse complement strand
AGAAGCGTTACCTGAGAAGCGTTACCTGAGAAGCGTTACCTGAGAAGCGTTACCTGAGAAGCGTTACCTTCGGGTAAATCCTCGCCGGGAATCACTTATTCAAGTACCCTAGTAACAGAAGCCTTATATCCCGATTCTCTTGATGCTGTCAACGTCAAGAGTAGTTTTTTTTTCAAAAAACTACTCTTGACGCGGCATCCTACAGCGAATAAGAAAACATTCCGACAATAAACTACCAGATTACTCGTGGCGGACGATGCGCCCTGCGTCGAGTTTCGCCGTCAAGTCGGCGAGGCAAATTTCAAGCGCCGCGTTGTCTTTCGATTCCAACGTGACTTTGACCTTGTAATCGGGTGTGGCGAAATTGGGATAAGAGCCAATGGCCACCGCCGTATGAGCGTCGGCGACTTCGCGCAAGGCAGCGGCAATGTCGAATTCTTCTTCCAGCGTGTACACGGCGTGCGTGAAAAACGGTTCGACGCGAAAGCGTTCGCGCATGGCCAGAAACTTTTTGCGAAACAGCTCCGGCACACCAGGCAAAATGTAAACGTTGCGGCAAACCAGCACAGGCCAGCGCCAATCCGGCATTTCCAACAACTCTGCGTTTTCAGGCACGTCGGCCATACGCAGCTTCGATTCGTCCGCGCCGTCGCCGAAAAATGTCTTCAGCCGTCGTTCCAGTTCGGGATGGCGAATCACCGGTTTGTCAAAAGCCGCCGCTATTCCGGCAATCGTTACGTCATCGTGCGTCGGGCCGACTCCGCCCGACGTGAATACGTGATCGAAGCTCGCCGACAATTCGCGCACCGCCGCCGCAACATCCGCAACTTCATCCGGCACCACCAGAATTCGGCGAAGCGCCACGCCAAGCTGGCGCAGTTCGCCGATCAGCAAACGCGCGTTGGCGTCTTCGACTTTTCCGCTCAGGATTTCGTCGCCGATGACAAGAATTGCGGCAGTGGGAACTTTCATGCAGCCATCATAGTCAGCACAGATTGAAACTGGCAACTTGTCCGGTTCGCAGGCAAAATCGGCAAGGAAGGTTTTGCGGATCGTTCGTTCAGGCGGAAACGCTCAGTCCCCCAAGCATTGAAAATTCTGATGGTGAAACAAGCGGGCAACTTGTTCTGCTTTTTTTGAGGAGTCAGCCAATGAAATCCAAAGTTCGTTTTGAATCGTCAAACTCTCGGTTGATGTTGCTGGTGGCGCTGATCGCGCTGACATTGCCGTTTGTCATCTGGTCATCGGTCAGCGGGCAAGCCCGTCGTCGCCCGGTTCGCCCAATTCAACCCGGCGTAACCACCGACGGATTGAAGTTCCGATTGAGCGAAGGCACTGAGGGCGCAGACCGCCGCGAAGCGTTGCCAACGCCGCAGACTTCGCCGTTGAGTGACGATGCGGTGAACAACCTGCTGAAACGATTGCCACCGATCAAAACCGATCCCGACGACGAAACCGGATTTGCGATGCGCGACCGTTCCCTACCTCCGCCAAAAACTGGCCAAACGATCAACTCGCAATTTCCTCCGGCAGACAGCGGCGAAAAGCCCGAACCAACAGCCACCGGCGCGCTGGAAGTTGTGCGATTCGCGCCCGAAGGCGAACTTGGATTGGCGCCGCATCTGACCGTCACCTTTTCGCAGCCGATGGTGGTCGTAACTTCCATTGCTGATCTCGCCGCTTCGCAAATTCCCGTCAAACTGACTCCGCAACCGCGTGGCAAATGGCGCTGGTTGGGAACAAAGACGTTGATCTTTGAACCTGAAGGCCGATTCCCGATGGCGACGAATTACACGGTCGAAGTTCCCGCCGGAACGAAATCGGCAACAGGCAACACGCTGGCGGCAGCCAAACGTTGGACGTTTGCGACTCCGCCCGTGAAGATCAAATCCAGTTATCCAACCGGCGGACCGCATCATCGCAATCCTGTGATGTTCATCGAATTCGATCAGCGCATTGATTCGGCCAAAATGCTGAAAGCCATTCAACTGACGGCGGGCGCGGTTTCGTGGAAATTGCGTTTGGCTTCAACGGAAGAAATTGCCAGCGACGATATTGCCAGCCGATTTGTGAAGGCTGCTGAACCGAATCGCTGGTTGGCGTTTCGCGCCGAGCCGATGATTGGCGCAAACCCCGAACAGCCGCTGCCCGCCGGGACTTCTTTCACGGTGACGATTCCCGCCGGTTCGCCTTCTGCAGAAGGTTCGCGCGTGACAGCCGAAGCGCAAAAATTCAGCTTTCGCACTTACGACGCTTTGCAACTGACCGAAGCTCGCTGTGGCTGGGGCGACGGTTGCCGCCCATTCACGCCGTTTCAATTCGTTTTCAACAACCCGCTCGACGCCAAAGCTTTTCAGCAATCGCAAATCAAAGTCACTCCGGTCATCGAAGGCATGAAAGTCGCTGTGTACGGCAACACAATTCAAATCAGCGGCGCGACCAAAGGCCGCACAACGTACACGGTGACGATTGACGCCGGCTTACGCGATGGTTTCGGCCAGACGCTTGGAAAAGCCGCCACGCGCAGCTTCGCAGTTGGCGATGCGTATCCGATGCTATCAGCCAACGGCAATGGCTACGTCGTGCTTGACCCAAACGGGCCGCCGCGCTTTTCGATTTACACCATCAACCAGCCGAGCGTGAAAGTTCGCCTCTTCGCCGTCACGGTTGAACAGTGGCGCGCTTATCAGCAATTTCTGCAAACGCGCGGCCAGCGGCAACAATCGCTGACGCCTCCGGGTGAACTGGTCAAATCGCAAACCTTACAGATCAGCGGCCAAGCCGACGAAATGACTGAAACGGCAATTGACCTCAGCCCGGCGCTGAAAAACAACCTGGGGCACGCGATTTTGACGATTGAACCAACCGTCAAACGCCGCGAATGGGAGCGGGAAATCATCCTTTGGGTGCAAGCGACGCAAATCGGCCTGGATGCTTTTGCCGATCAAACCGAGTTGGTTGGATGGGCGACTTCGTTGAAAGACGGCAAACCGATTGCAGGCGCGCAACTGGAATTGCTGGGCGGCGCAGGCGGTGAATCGGGCAGGCAAGGCGCGGCGACAACTGCCGCTGATGGTTTGGTGAAACTGGCGTTGCCTGCTTCCGGTTCGCAAAAAATGCTGGTCGCTCGCCAAGGCAGCGACGTGGCGTTTCTGCCCGAAAGCCCGTACTGGTGGGAAGGCGCGCAAAGCAGTTGGAATCGTCGCCCTGTTTCGGATTCGTTGCGCTGGCATGTATTCGACGACCGCGCGATGTATCGTCCCGGCGAAGAAGTCCACGTCAAAGGCTGGGTTCGCCGAATCGGGGGCGGCAAAACAGGCGATGTTGGGCTGGCCAATGGCGTCAGAGATGTTGGCTACGTGCTACGCGATTCCCGCAACAATGAAATCGTAAAAGGCATAGCTCGCGTCAATGCGCTTGGCGGATTTGACTTAGCTTTCAAACTTCCGCCGACCATGAATCTGGGTTACGCCAACCTACTGTTGGGAACCAATTCTGGCGGTTTATCCGGCAATGCTCACAATCACATTTTGCAGGTTCAGGAATTTCGCCGCCCCGAATACGAAGTCAAAGTGTCTTCCAGCAATGGCAGCAACGGCCCGCAGTTGGTCAAAGGTTCAGCGACGGTAACGGCGGCGGCCAATTATTACGCCGGAGGCGCGTTGTCGAACGCGGAAACACAGTGGAGCGTGACGGCAACGCCGACGAATTACACGCCGCCGAATCGAGGCGATTTCAATTTCGGCACGTGGACGCCGTGGTGGTGGTACGACCGTCCGAGCGGCGCCAGCGTTTCGCAAAATTTCGCCGGTCGAACGGACGCAGCGGGCAAACACAATCTGCGAATTGATTTTGATTCGGTGTCGCCGATTCGCGCCACCAGCATCACCGCGCAAGCCACCGTGCAAGATGTGAATCGTCAGGCCATCGCCGGTTCCACCAGCTTCATCGTGCATCCTTCGGAACTTTATGTAGGCATTCGCAGCCCGCGAATGTTCGTCCAGAAAGGCGAACCGCTGGTCGTTGAAACCATTGCCACAGACATTGACGGCAAGTTGATCGTTGGCCGCGAAATCCGCATGCGAGCCGTGTTGATTGATTGGGCGTTTGAAAACGGCGAATGGAAAGAGCGCGAAATCAATCCGCAAGATTGCGTCGTTCGATCTGGCAATGCCGCTGTGCAATGCAGTTTTCGGACAAACGAAGGCGGACGCTATCGCGTGACGGCTTCGATTTTTGACGACCGCGAACGCCGCAACGAAAGCCAGATGACTTTGTGGGTGGCGGGCGGAAAGACAGAGCCGCAACGCGACGTGGCGCAGGAAAAAGTTGAACTGATCCCTAACCAGAAAGAATACGAATCCGGCCAGACGGCGGAGATTCTGGTGCAGGCCCCGTTCTTTCCAGCAGAAGGCGTCGTTACGTTGCGCCGTTCCGGTCTGGTCAGCACCGAACGCTTCACGATGAACTCGGCTTCGCACACGCTGAAAATTCCGATCAACGAAACTTATGTGCCGAACATTCACGTCCAGGTGGATTTGGTTGGCGCAGCCGTTCGCACCGACGACGCAGGCAACGCCAAACCCAGTTTGCCGCGACGACCGGCTTTCGCTGCGGGCGAATTGAGTCTGACGATTCCTCCGCTGAAACGAAAGCTGGCGGTGACGGCTTCGCCGCGCGACAAGGCGTTGGAGCCGGGCGGGGAAACTTTTGTGGATGTGGATTTGCGCGACGCGGCGGGCAAACCGGTCGCTGGCGCAGAAGTCGCCGTCGTCGTCGTGGATGAATCCGTGCTGGCGCTGAGCAATTACCAACTGGCCGATCCGCTGGCGACGTTTTACAGCCATCGTGGTGGTGAGGTGAGCAATTACCATTTGCGGCAGAATGTAGTGCTGGCTAAACCTGATGCATTGATTGGCCAAGCTCAAGGCGGAGGTGGAGGGGCGGCTGATTTCTCTCTTGGTGGTGGCGTTCGTGCTCAGATGGCTCCACCGCCGCCGAAGGCTACGCCAATGGCTGAGGCCAGAATGAAAGTTAGCGAAGGAGTGTTGAGTGGGCCAGAAGCACAACAAACTACTCCTATCCGTGCACGCATTGATTTCAATGCGCTGGCCACGTTCGCGCCTGCGTTGCCAACCGATGCCAACGGGCGCGCTTCGGTCAAAGTTAAAGTGCCGGACAATCTGACGCGCTACCGAGTGATGGCCGTCGCCGTTGCCGGAGAAAAGCAATTCGGTTCGGGCGAATCGGCGATCACGGCGCGGTTGCCGTTGATGGCGCGTCCGTCGGCTCCGCGCTTTTTGAACTTCGGCGACCGGTTTGAATTGCCCGTCGTCGTACAAAACCAGACTGACAATCCGATGACGGTGGATGTTGCAGTGCGAAGCTCGAACGCGGCGTTTTTAAGTTCAGAGTCCCGCCTTCAGGCGGCTGACTCGAACAATGGAACCCAGCCGCCTAAAGGCGGGACTCAAAACATCGCTGGCCGTCGAGTCACCGTCCCGGCAAACGATCGCGTCGAAGTTAGATTCCCGACAACGACCAGCAAACCCGGCACGGCGCGATTCCAGTTTGCAGTAGCTTCGGGCAAATGGGCTGACGCGGCGGAAGTGAATCTGCCGGTGTGGACTCCGGCAACGACCGAAGCTTTTGCGACGTATGGCGAAGTGGACGCCGGAGCAATTCTGCAACCGGTCAAAGCTCCGTCGGATGCTTTCCGGCAATTCGGCGGTTTGGAAATCACGACATCTTCGACGCAGTTGCAGGCATTGACCGACGCCGTGATCTATCTGGCGAACTATCCTTATGATTGCGCCGAACAGGTTTCGTCGCGCGTGCTGGCTATTGCTGCGCTGAAAGACGTGCTCGGAGCGTTTGACGCCAAAGGTTTGCCGTCGCCGGAAACACTGATCGCTTCGGTCACTCGCGATATGGAACGGCTGAAGACGTTGCAAAACGCGGACGGAGGTTTTGGCTTCTGGCGAAACGGTGAAGAGTCCTGGCCTTACGTCAGCATTCACGCCGCGCACGCCATGCAACGCGCGAAGGAAAAAGGCTTCGCCGTGCCGCCGGAGATGCTGCAAAAATCGCAAAGCTACCTGAAGCAAATCGAAAGCAAATTCCCAAGTTATTACAGCGTCGAAGCTCGGCGCGTGTTAACGGCTTACGCGCTGAACGTTCGCAACCGAATGGGCGACCGCGACGCGGCAAAAGCTCGTTCGTTGATTAATCAGGCAGGTGGAGTCGAAAAACTGCCGCTGGAAGCTCTGGGCTGGTTGCTGCCCGTGCTGTCCGGCGAAAACGAAGCGGCGGTGATTCGTCGCCACTTGAATAATCGCGCCGAAGAAACCGCTGGCACGGCTCACTTCACGACTTCTTACAGCGACGGCGCGCATTTGCTGCTGCATTCCAACCGCCGAGCCGACGGCATCATTTTGGAAGCATTAATCGAAACGCGGGGGAGCGGCGACGATTCCAGCAAAGATTTGATCCCGAAAGTCGTGCGCGGCTTGTTGGCACATCGCGTCAAAGGTCGTTGGGAAAACACGCAGGAAAACGCTTTCATCCTGTTGGCGCTGGATCGTTACTTCCAGGTTTACGAAAAAGCGACGCCGAATTTCGTCGCGCGCGCGTGGCTGGGCGATGGTTTGGCGGGCAGCCACGAATATCGCGGACGCACGACAGACAGCCATCAGATCAATGTGCCGATGAGTTATCTGATGTCTTCGGCAATGCCGCAGACTCAGAATTTGGTTTTGGGCAAAGAAGGCGCTGGCCGGTTGTATTACCGCATCGGCATGAATTACGCGCCGACCAGTTTGCAGTTGCGACCGTACGACGCGGGTTTCACCGTGTCGCGCAGTTACGAAGCCGTTGACGATCCGAACGACGTGCGGCGCGAAGAAGACGGAACCTGGCGAATAAAAGCCGGCGCTCGCGTGCGCGTGCGGTTGACGATGTACGCGCCAACGCGGCGTTACCACGTGGCATTGGTTGACCCGATGCCTGCCGGGTTTGAGGCGCTCAATCCTGCGCTGGCTGTGACTGGCAATTTGCCTCGTGACGATAAAGACACCAATGCACGCGGCTGGTGGTGGTCTTGGCAATGGTTCCAGCACCAGAACATGCGCGATGAACGCGTCGAAGCGTTCACGACTCTGTTGTGGGAAGGCGTGTACAACTATTCGTACTTGGCGCGCGCAACGACGCCGGGCAATTTCGTCGTACCGCCGACCAAAGCGGAAGAGATGTATCACCCGGAAACTTTTGGACGGTCGGCCAGCGAGCGTGTGGTGATTGAATAAAACCGCGCGCTTGCTAGGCTCAGAACTGGCCGCTATAGTTTCCGCCGGTTACGAAAGAACCGGATTTTCCCTGTTACGAAGAAATGAGGTAGTTATGGGCTTAGGAATGCCTGAAGTAATTTTGATTCTGGTGGTCGCGCTGATTATTTTCGGGCCGCGCAAATTGCCGGAACTAGGCAAATCGTTGGGGCACGCCATGTCGCAATTCCGGCGCGCATCGGACGATTTCAAACGCACGTGGGAACAGGAAGTCGAGATGGAAAAGTATCGCGCCAATCCCGCCGAAAGCAGCAGCGCGAGTTCCGAATACAATCCGTCGAACGATTACAGTTCTTCATATAACCCGTATTCCGACGAATCCGGGACGGCTGGTACCGGCGCTTCCGCGTCCACCGAATCTCAGTCGGATTCGACGACCGACGCCAAAGAACCGGAAAAAGTCGAAGCCATTGCGGCTGCCGCTGCGAGCAACGAGCCGAAACAACAACATTGGATTTAAGAATTGAAGGCAAGTTTGAACGCGGTCATTGATGCCGCGCGAGATTGGTTGTCGTCGAGCCGCTTGCGTTTGCGGACAAAAAGCTCTCTGACGGCGGCCAATTTTTGTTTACGCAATCATCACCGGAATCAGATATTGAAATGAGCGAAATGAGCAACGTGATAGAAGAAGAAGCGGAAGAGCAAGAAGGCTTGCAGATGTCCTTTCTGGATCATCTGGATGAATTGCGTCGCCGGTTGGTGAATTCGGTGATTGCCATCGTTGTGGCCTTCGTTTTGTGCTGGGCAGTGTCGGACAGAATTTTCAACTTCCTTTCCATTCCGATCAATGAACAGATTCGCAAGATGCGAATCAGCGCTCAGGCGATCAACGGCACACCCGATCTGAACCAGTTGAAGGAAGGCGAACTGGCGCAATACACCTTTGTTCAGGAATCCGCAGTGGGCGGCGTGAAAGTCCCGCTTGGCACCACCATCGAAGTCAAAAAAGTAGTGGTTGACGGCAATGCCGACCTGGTCACGATCAAACCCTGGACGGTCGGCAAAAGTGTCGTGCCCGCCGGTTCGTCAGTCGCCAGAATTCAATCCGATACCGGCTCGTTACTTTATTATGACGAAACCAACGGACTGGTCATCAGCAAAGTCGGCGGCGCGTTCACCTTGTATATGACCATTGCGCTTTATACCGGCATTGCCCTGGCGATTCCGTTTTTGCTGTATCAGGTCTGGGCCTTTATTTCGCCTGGGCTGTACAAACATGAAAAACGCTACGCCGCGCCTGTCATTTTGATGAGCGCCTTTTTCTTCATCGCCGGAGTCACATTCGCTTACAAAATCGCCTTTCCTCGCGCTTGCGAATACCTGCTGGGTTTGCAGCAATCGGGCAAGTTCCAAACGCTGATCAACGCCGAAGATTTCTTCGATCTGATTATTATGATTATGCTCGGATTGGGTGTGGTGTTTCAGATTCCCGCACTGGCGTTTTTATTGGGCAGAATCGGGTTGCTTACGTCTGGAATGATGTTGCGAACCTGGCGTTATGCAGTGGTCATCATTTTGATTATTTCGGCGCTGCTGACCCCGACCCCCGATCCTTACAACCTGATGATTTTTGCTCTGCCCATGCTGGCTTTGTACTTTGGCAGCATTGGTATCGTATGGCTCTTCGGCAAACCACGTCAGACCGACGAAGAATACGAAGCGACTTCCTGACCTGTTCACCAACCAGAGAGCGAGCCATCACTCGCTCTCTTTCTTTTCTTTCTGCACAAACGGCTGCTTCAAGCCTTTTTCAGCCTGCACCCGCGAATCATATACATTCGGTCGAGCCAGCACGGCTTTGTATTGCGCGACGGCTTCGGTTCGCTGACCGGACTGATCGTAAACCTGCGCGGCGCGCAATAACGCCATCGTTGCCAGATTCGCTTCTGCGCTTTTGGCTTTTGAAGCCGCCAAAAACTGGTTCACCGCCGGTTTGTAATCTTTGGCCGCCGCCAGAGCTTCGGCGTATTGGTAATGCACCAGGTCCATCGCCGGAGCCGCCTGTGGGTCTTTCAGCAAACTTTCAAATGCGGCGTAAGCTTCCGATTGCCGTTTCATGGTCACCAGCAACGTCGCCGTTTCCAATTTCAACAGATAACTGGCCGGGTATTTGTCGTTCAGATGTTTCAACAGCGCCAGCGCGTCGTCGAATCGTTTTTCGTTTTTATAAATCGCCACCAGCAACACGCGCGCATCGTCGGCAGTGACGGTTTCATTGGCGACGATTTTTTGCAATCGTTCGATGCCACGCGCTTTGTTGCCGCGAACCCCGGCCAAAGTCGCAATCACCTTGTACATAAACGGCAGATTGCCCGCGATGTAATCGTACATTCCCACAGACAGATAAGCGTCGTAATAATCCGGTTTGAGCTTCAGAGCTTTTTCGTGAGCTTCGACACTGCGCGAACCGTTTCGCATGGCGCCAAAAAACTTGCGCGCCACCGACGCTTCGTATCCGGCCATCACGCCGTAATAAGCGCCGAGATAATACTGGGCATCGGCGTCGTTTTTGTTGCGCGCGATCAACGCCAGAGCTTTGGTTTTTGCCTGAGCCATGCGATCGCGAAATGCGCGATCAACCGCCGGGTCTACCTGATCGCCTTCGTTGTCTTCTTTGGCGTTTTCGGCTCCGGCGTAAAAACTGGAATCGCCGCCGTACAAACTGGTTTGCAACCGGCGGCTTTTGTTCAAATGCTCCAACCAGATCAGCATGGCCAGATTGATGTCGCCGATTGGATGGTGAGGCATCAATTTTTTGATTTCCTCGAACTTCGTTTTGGCGGTTTCATATTCCAGATTGAAAATGGCTTCAGCGCCAGCGCGACGCAAAGCCATCACTTCTGTGGTCAGCGCGGCGCTCACCACAGAAGCGTTGGCCGTTGAAGCTTCAGCGCTCGGCGATTGCGCAAAACCGGCAACCGGAATCAATAAAACCAGCGCAACCACAGCGCTTTCGAGATAAGACCAAAAACGAATCATTTTTCCCTCCTTACTCAAAGCCGCTTCTCAACGATTGCGGCATGTGTCTGAAACCGGCGGAGCGAAAATTCGCAACGCTTCAGGCACGATTTCAAAATTCATCGGCAGAGTTCCCATCACATCGCCGTCTATCTGCACCAAAGCATCGTTGTTTGAGTTGGCGTAAACACTCCCGGTTTCCTGATACACCACGCCGGGGCTGTGTGTATGCGCGCCAACCATTCCCAGCGCGGCGTAACCCAGATACACCAACCGGCTGCGCGAATTGAAAACACAAACGTTGAGTTTGTCATCGTCAATGGCTGCGCCGGGCGCCAGCGTAAACAAACTGGCGTAATGCGCCGCGTTGGAAACCACCGCGAAGGCGCTTTCGTGATTTTGTCCGTTGAATTTGATCGAAAACGGCGTCAGCGGCAATCGGAACAGAAAATTCAACCCCGACGCGAAATACGCCGCTTTGCCCAATGACTTTTTCAACTCCGGATTGACGTTTTGCACAATGGTCGCGTCCAACCCGATTCCCGCCATCAACAGAAAATAACGTTGCCATCCGGTTTCAGCCTTCACGGCTTTGCCGACGCTGATCGTGCGAACCTGATTTTCGGCAATCAACATTGCCAATCCGTCAACGGTTTTTGGCAATCGCAGTTCATCCGCCAGCACATTCGCCGTTCCACAAGGCCAGACGGCAATCGCCGTTTTCGTCCCCACCAATGCCTGAGCCACTTCGTTGACGGTTCCGTCTCCGCCGCAAACAATGACAATCGAAACGTTGTCGGCCACAGCCTGACGGGCAAGTTCCGTCGCGTGACCGGCATAACTGGTCGGCCTGGGAACGGCGGAAATTCCATGCTGTTCCAACGCAACCATCAGTTTTTCAATCTGATTCGGGGCATGGCGCAACGCGCCAGCCACCGGGTTATAAATCAATACAATGTTTTTCATTATTCCAGTTCTTGAACGTTACGTTCTGTTATCTGGGGTGTCCGAACTTGCCCGGCAATCCTAATGCCAACGTTTTGGCATTGAAAAAGCAGGTTGTGACACTTTTTCCCCTGTTGCCAATTGTCACCTTTGTCCGACGAGTGACGGAATTTGCCGACAGTCAGGCTCTGGCTTATAGTCGCCGCCGTTTACTGCTCAATCCTGTTCAACGGCTCATGAGTTTGCTCGAAGTCAAAAGTCTGAAGACTTATTTTGCCACGAAGCGCGGAGAAGTTCGCTCGGTGGACGACGTGTCTTTTACTGTCGAACGTGGCGAAACGCTCAGTCTGGTTGGCGAATCCGGCTGCGGAAAATCAGTCACAGCGCTTTCCATCATGCGACTGGTTTCGTCGCCCGGACGTATTGTCGGCGGTGAAATTCTGTTTGAAGGCCGCAACCTGCTGAAATTGGCCGATGAAGAAATGCGAGCGATTCGCGGCGACGATATTGCGATGATCTTTCAAGACCCCATGACTTCGCTCAATCCGGTTTTCACCGTCGGCGAACAAATCGCCGAAGCCATACGGCTGCATCGCAAAGTGTCTAAGCGCGAAGCGTGGAATCAAGCCATAGAAGGCATGCGCGATGTGGCGATTCCTTCGCCGGAAACTCGCGCGAACAATTATCCGCACGAAATGTCCGGCGGCATGCGCCAACGAGTGATGATCGCCATGGCGCTGGCGTGCGATCCGAAACTGTTGATCGCCGATGAACCGACGACCGCGCTGGATGTGACGATTCAAGCCCAGATTCTGGATTTGCTGAAAGAGCTTCGGGAAAAACGCAATTTGGCGTTGTTGTTGATTACGCACGATCTGGGAGTCGTTGCCGAAACGTCTGATCGCGTCGCCGTGATGTACGCCGGAAAAATTGTCGAAGAAGCTTCGGCCAGAGAATTGTTCCATCGCCCGTGCCATCCATACACGGAAGGATTGTTGCGAGCCGTTCCCAGGTTGGATGAACAGCGCGAAGGACGAATGCTGCGATTGCAAACCATTGAAGGCGTCGTGCCCAATCCGTTGGACTTGCCGTCGGGTTGTCTCTTTGCTCCGCGTTGCGAACACGCCGAAACCAAATGCCGCCAAGGCGAGATTTCTTTGCTGGATTTAGGCGGCAACCACCAATCGCGCTGCATTCGCGCTCAGGAAATTTACCGGGCTTGAAAAATTGCCTTCGTCAAAAACGAAGCATAGAATCCAATCTGATTTTCAACATTCGTCAATTTGCCAAGAGGACGTTATGCCGGTTGTCAGCACATCTCCATTGATTAAGACGTACACGCTGGATGAGTTCTGGGCGCTCCCCGAACCCAAAGACGGAACGAAGTACGAACTAATTGCAGGAGTTTTGTATATGTCGCCTCCGCCAAATTTTGAACACAACTTTTCTTCCTCATCGCTAAACAAAATCTTCATCCTCCATCTGGATAAAGTTGGAAATAAGGGTTTTATCTTTACTCCTCGCGCTGCGTTGTGGACAAGCCCGGACACTTATGTCGAACCTGACTTGTTCTTTATTTCAGAAGAGACGGCACAGAAAATTGACCTGAAAAAACCACATACGGCTGATCTCGTGGTTGAGATCATTTCTCCCGGCTCAGCGATCTACGACCGCAACACAAAAGCCGACACTTATGCCGTCTTGGGAGTCCGCGAATTGTGGCTGGTTGATCCGGTCAACGACCAGATTGAAGTTCGGAACCTGGTTGACGATGAAACAAGCTACAGCATCAGCCGGGTTTTCAAACGTGGCGAACAGGTTAAATCCGTTGTGCTGCCTGATTTTTCGCCTTCGGTCAACCAAGTCTTCGACGCCATTCCTCGCAAAGCAAGATGACGAATCAAACGCTTGTCGAAGCAATCAGTCTGACCAAACACTTTCCCGCTTCGCGCAACCAAACGGTTCGCGCAGTGGACGGAGTTTCGTTTGTCATTCAGCGCGGAGAAACATTGGGGTTGGTGGGCGAATCCGGCTGCGGAAAAACAACTGTGGGACGTTGTTTGTTGAGATTGATCGAACCTACCGGCGGCGAGGTTCGTTTTGACGGGCGCAACTTAACCAAACTCAATCGAACCGAACTGCGCGGATTGCGTCGCCGAATGCAGATCATTTTTCAAGACCCATATTCGTCGCTCAATCCGCGAATGAAAGTCGGCCAGATCATTGCCGAACCGTTGGTGGTTCACGGCGCAGGTTCAAAAGCCGAACAGCGTGAAAAAGTCGCTGAACTGCTCCGCGTGGTTGGCCTCGATCCCGATTACGCCAATCGCTATCCGCATCAATTCAGCGGAGGTCAACGCCAACGCATAGGCATTGCGCGGGCGCTGGCGCTGAATCCCGATTTCGTCGTCGCAGACGAGCCGGTTTCGGCGCTGGATGTTTCGGTGCAGGCGCAGGTGGTGAATCTGCTGCAAGATTTGCAAGCGCAGTTTGGATTGACCTACCTGTTCATTTCGCACGGACTGGCAGTGGTCAAACACATTTCGTCGCGCGTGGGAGTTATGTATCTGGGCAAGCTGGTTGAACTGGCTTCCGCCGATGACATTTATTCCAATCCGCTGCATCCGTATACGCAAGCATTGCTGGCTGCCATTCCGCTGACCGATCCCGAAGCGAAACAACGCCAGGTGCAACGGCTCGGCGGCGATGTGCCGACGCCGCTCAATCCGCCTTCGGGTTGTCGGTTTCACACGCGATGTCCGCATGCGATGGATCGTTGCAAAATCGAAGAGCCGGTTTTTTCTGAAATTTCGCCCGGACACTGGGCGGCGTGCCATCTTCACGACTCACAGACAATGTAGTTCCGTCCGTGATTTTTCATCACTAACCCTTACGACCCTTCACAAGGAGGAGCTATGAATTCCGAGTTGAGTTATGCCAATCAAACAGATCCTGCGGCTCACACACCCGAGCCAGTCGTTCCACCAAAAAGTTTCATCAACCGATTGATGGGCGTTTATTTTTCGCCTGGAGAAACATTTCAGGAAATCGGACTTGCTCCCAAACTCGCGTTGCCGATTATTGCCCTGGCATTGCTGACAATGGTGGCGACTGTCGTGATTCTGCAACGCATCCCGATGGAAAGAGCCAGCGAAGAACGACTGGAACAAATGATCGCGGAAAACAAAATCACTGAAGAACAAGCCGAACAACAACGCGATTTCATGCGGAAATTCGGCTCTGTATTCAAATATGTTATTCCAGTGGCGGCGGCGATTTTTATCGTCGTAATGGCGCTGGCGTTTGCGGGTGTGGCCAAACTGATCAGTTCGATGATGGGTATAGAAAATCGTTATCCACCGCTTCTGGCAGTGACGGTGTACTCGATGCTGGCCGTTTCTCTGGTAGGTTCACTGGTGGCGATCTTGCTGGTTTATTTGCAGCCAGTGGACGAAATCAACATTGAAAACCCTGTTGCCACAAACCTGTCTGCAATTCTTCCGCTGCTCGGCATCAAAGGCTTGCCCAAATTCGTCAGCACGTTTCTTTCTTATGTGGATGTATTTTTCATCTGGAAAGTCGCGCTGCTCGGCATAGGTTACGCAGCCGTATCGCGCAAACTGAAAGCTTCGACTGCCATCGGATATGTTACCGTGGTTTCTGTTGTGCTGGCATTGATCCATTCCGCCTGGTCGGCAATTTTTGGATAAAGCTTTTACCGAACGATGAACGAACTCTCTCGACAAATCGCTCAATTGCGTCGTGATTATGTGTCACAGCCTTTCGACGAAAGTCACGTCGCCGTTGATCCTTTCGATCAATTCAAACTGTGGTTTGAAGAAGCGATGCGAGCCGAACAACCCGACGTAGAAGCCATGACGCTTTCCACCATGGCCGATGGTCGGATTTCCGCTCGCATCGTATTGCTGAAAGGGTTCGATGCGCGTGGCTTCGTCTTTTTCACCAATTACGAAAGTCGCAAAAGCCGCGAACTGGCTGTTCATCCGATGGCGGCGTTGACGTTTTACTGGCACACGCTGAATCGTCAGGTGCGAATCGAAGGCGCAGTGGAAAAAGCTTCGCGGCAGGAATCGGAAGATTATTTCAGGACTCGTCCGCGTGGCAGCCAGATTGGCGCTTGGGCTTCGCCGCAAAGCGATGTGATCGCCAGTCGGGAAACTCTGGAACAACACATTGCAGAAATCGAAGCGCGTTTTGGCAACGGCGAAATTTCCTGCCCGCCGTTTTGGGGAGGCTGGCGGTTGAAACCTGATCAGATTGAATTCTGGCAAGGAAGAGAAAGTCGTCTGCACGACCGCATAATTTATTCACACGAAAACGGCGCCTGGCGAATAACTCGCCTTGCGCCGTAATTCCGCGTTTTCATTTCCAGGGATCGTATGTGCCTATGCTCCAAAGATGACCTTCCAGATCGTGGCAACTGAAACCGCGCCCGCCATAATCCTCGTCCTTGATTTCCATGACGATCTCAGCTCCCGCGGCCTTTGCTCGTTCATAAATCGCGTCAGCGTCGGCGACGATCAAATAAGCGCTCTGTGTTTCCGCGCCACCGATTTCATCGGGTTGTTTCATCAGCCGCCCAAACTCTGAATCCACAACCGAACCGAGCATAATCATTCCGTTACCGAAACTGAGTTGCGCGTGTGCAATGGTTCCGTCTTCGTGCGGCACGACCAGTTGCTTTTCAAAACCGAAGGTTTGGCATAACCATTCGATTGCCGCAGGGGCGTTTCGATAACGAAGGCATGGAATCACGGTCGCGGTTGTGTTTTTTGCCAAGACAGACATTTTGTTCTCCTTTTTGATGTTGAACAGTCATACCGATTTCAAGCATCGAGATCGTAAGCGACTTTCAACCAGTGTTTGACCTCGTCGTCAATTTCGTCGAGAGAAGTGATTGGGATGCGGTGAGTAATGCGATCTTTTTTGGCGAAACCGCCAGTGTCAATCAACCGATTGGGAACCGCCATATTGCCGAGCGCCACGCCCAGATCAATTCGCGTTCGCGTTGCAGGTTTCAACTGCGCGAAAACGTGATTTCGGTAAAGCGGCACAATGGTTTTGCCCGGACAGGCTTTCACGTCGTCGCCAATGCTCAAGCCGAGTTTCAACAGCTCATCATAAATCGGACGTAATCCGGCTTTGGCTCCGGCGAACATTTCTTCGACGTAAATTTCGGCTTGTCGCAAATAAGCTTCGGGCGAATCTTCTTCCCAGCCTTTGCCGTGCGCACGCTCGGCCAACCACCAGGCGGTGTTAGCGCCCAATTTGAATTTGTCTTTCAACCAGATGCGACATTGCTTTTCATCAGCCGGGCCATTGTTCTTGATGAACGCCATCCATTCATCCAAAGAACGTCCGGTTTTTTCCGGCAAGGTTTCAATCCACTTCTGGACCATTGCCACGCCAGGATGAACACTGTAAAGCGATTTCGATTTTGCAGCCATCCGTGTTTCCTTTCGCGGTTCGCAATTGCTTTATCGAATTTGAGCAGGCTCCACAGAAAAAACAAAACAGCGAAAGGCGCGCCAACTGTTGCGGGATGCAGAAGCTCGATGACAACAGTTTGGTCGCCTTTCGCTCTTGGATCGCAGCTTGAGTTGCTCGCCGCGAAAATCGGGATTTCGATCAGGAAAAGTCTTTGAGCGTAATGACCGCAAAAGCCGCGCCTTGCGGATCGGTGAGCATGGAAAAACGCCCGACATTGGGAATGTCCATCGGCGGCACGTGCGCCTTTGCGCCGAGCGATGTCGCTTTTTCGACAAATCCATCGCAATCGGCAACCGAAAAATACGGCAACCAATGCGGAGGAATTCCTTCCATGCTCGGCATCATCACGTACATTCCTCCAAAAGCAACCGGTTTGCCATCAGCGCCATTGACGAAGATTTCGGTGTAACGCATTCCGTCGTCTTCTTTGGTTTGCGGATTCCAGCCGAAGACTGTTGAGTAAAACTTCTTAGACGTTTCCAGATCGCGTGTCGCCAATTCTCCCCAACACATCGTGTTGTTTTCGTTGATGACGCTGACGCCGATGTGATTGAGCGGTTGCCAGATTTTGAAATGCGCGCCGGTCGGGTCTTGCGCAATGGCCATACGGCCAACATCGAAGACGTCAAAAGGTTCAACCAGCAATTTTCCGCCTGCAGCGGCAATGGCTTTGGCGGATGCGTCGGCGTTTTCGACGTTGATGTACAGCCCCCAGTAAGGCGGAATGCCTGATGAAAGCTCTTCAGATGAGAGGGTATAAGCTGCGGCGACATCCAGGTCATTTAACTTGAACATGGTGTAAACGCTGTCTGGTCCGACAGGAATTTCGTTTGCCGTCCAGCCGAACATTTCGCCATAAAACTGTCTGGCAGCTTGTTGGTCGCTCGTACCCAATTCCACCCAGCAAAAAACGCCCGGAACATGTTTTGTGACTTGCATGGGATTTGATCTCCTTTACGGTTGATTCGTGATTCAGAAGAATTTCTCGCAACTCTGCGGCGTTGCATGAGATTGTGTTGTGGAAAGTGGACGATTGACCAAACGCCTCTCAATCTGGCTTTGTTCCGACCTTTAAGCCGCCTGAGCCAGTTCACCTTCTTCCCAGGCTCGTTCTGTCCACAAGTATTTCATCGCCGGTTGGCCCATCGAAACGAAGTTGCCATCCACGCTGCGAATCATAGAAACCTTCGATCCCATGTTGCGAATGTAATCGCTCAACCGTCCGCGATGCAGAACCGTATGATCGTGAAGGAAAGTCAAAAATACGACCGCCGGATGACGAAACACACCATAAAAGGACACGTAATTCGTCAATTTCTTGACGGACAGTTTTCGTATGGCTTCGATGCCTTTGACAAACCGATCATCGTATTCCGCAATCAATTCGCTCATGTCCAATTCGGTGTCCGGCAAATCACAGGCACTGCGGTTGAAGCTGCCCGTGACGATTCCATTCAACAGGATCAACTCGGTGTTGATGATGTGGCAGGCGATTTCGCGCGCAGACCTGGAACGATGCGTTGGCCGGTATTCGCTTTGCGCTTCAGGCAGCGATGACAACACGCGCAACGTGACCAGATGAGCCTCTTCGATGCGTTGCAATAAAAAGTCCCGTAAAAACAAAGCTTGCTCGGTAGTCATGATTACTCCTCCATGAATTTTCGATTTTGGATTTTTCGATGAGCAGTTTGCTCACCCTGGCAATTAATCGCCGCCTAGCGGTAGGCGCGCAGCATTTCAACAATCTGTTCAATGACTTTCGAAGGGACTTCGGCCACCGAAAGGTCAGCAGTTCCCAGAACGGTTTTGACCATCACATCGGCGTGTTTCTCAATCCGGCGAGCGCGGTCAACCACGTCTCTGTTGGACGATTGCGCCTGGATTCTTCTGGCATCGGCAATGATTTCAAATGCAGCGAACGGATCAGCGCCCGCCGTGTCTGCGAAGCCTTTCTTCGACCTGCTTGAAGTACGCTTGGTGATCATAATCTTTCTTCAAAACCTCCCAGGACTCTCGGCTCAAATGGCCGGAATAACGTTTTTTGCCAGATCGTTGATGCAGCAGATGCCAGCCATCTTCTGTCGCGCTCCATTCGCAATCTTTTATTGAAGGCGGCTCATCCGGCAAAGCTTCGCTCTCTGGGGCTTGTTTTTTTCGGCTTTTTTTATCAGTTCGTAACTCGCCTCGGCGCTCCCTGTCGCGAACCGCTGCTTTTCTCTCTTTTGAAATTCCAGTTGTCTTGGAAACATTTTCCGCTGGGCTGACAGCCCGCTTCTGCTTTTCCCTGTTTTTCCCTGTACTGCTTTGCGCCTTTGATTCCTGCGCCACAGGTTCGGCAATGGGCTGTGGCGCGGTTATTTTCCCACTTCGATTTCCGAAGGGAATTCGTCTTTTTCTTTTGCCGGGTAACGAGCGGGCGTTTCACTGTGCGCGGCCAGACCCAACGCAATCACTGTAAGCAGGGCTAAAAACAAAGGTACGACAGTCAGACCATAACGCTCATAAACGCTCAGCTTGGCGACATCGAGCGCCGCTGCGTGGTCACTGGGTTTTTCAGTTGATTCCGTCGCAACAGGTAATTTGGACGTGGCAGTGCCGGAACGAATGAACTCACGGGCGAGCCGTTTGTCTTGTTGCGACAATTGAGCAGCTAATGCGGCTTGTGTTTCGATGGTTTTGCGCTGCTCTTCAGCAACGAGTTTTTCGCGTTCGAGTTTGGCCTGCTCTGCTCGGCTTGCTTGTGTTTCCTGCCAATCAAGGTCCAGCGCGATGCTGGCGTTGATGAGAAGAACGGCGGTCAATATCATCTGGCAAATCATCGCAACGCCAGCGACTTTTTTGAGTTTTGAAGCAGCCAGCCAGGCGCAAATAATACACATCAATTCTGCGCCGACAGTGCCAATGATGCCGATTTTGCCCATTCCAATCAGTCGTCCGCTCAAGTGCGAACCAACTATGACCAGCGTGAAAACGGTGGATAAACAGGCTAATGCAATCCCTACCCATTTGAGTATTGAAAGTTCCTTGTTCATGACAAACCTCTATTTTCTATGAAAATCAGACACTTATCCCTAAATGAGCGCCTATGCTCATCAGTTGAAAACACTGTTGTAAATAGTTGAATTGCCTGCAAGCCAGAAAGACTGCAAGTGAATATGTCTGCAGGATGCAGACAATGCCCGCTGGATAAAATGATTTGCATTGTGAAAGTAGGGCGCTGGCTCATCCGGTTTGACGCGGGCTGTCAAACCGGATGAACGCCCCAGGCTGAGTTTTATTTCGGTTCAAGTGGTGCAGGCGGGTAATCGAAGTCTGTCGCTTTAAGCGACAGACAAATTCTTTGATTGCTCTACAACTTGATGCGGCTCCAGATGGTCACTCAGGACTGCGTTCGGAGCCATACCGTTTCAACAATGCAACACAAAATATCAAAAAATTCGCGCAATCGCATGGCGACTGCGCGGCAGTCAAACTCAGGGTCAACTGAATTTACGAATCAATCCACGAACGACTCCCTGAATAGTGACTCGCGTCGGAGGACTGATCAGAATCGGTTGAAATTCATCGTTTGCCGGCTGCAAACGAATTTGCGTGCGTTCGTCGTAAAACTTTTTGACCGTCGCTTCGCTTTGGTCAATCAGGGCGACGACGGTTTCGCCATTGATCGGTTTGTTCGCTGAAGGTTCGGCAACAATGAAATCTCCATCCGAGATTTGTTCATCTCGCATGGATTCGCCTCGAACTTTCAAGGCAAACCGCTTTGGCGAATACATGTCTGCCGGAACCAGCAATTTTTCAGGCTGCAAAACGGCTTCGATTGGCGAGCCTGCCTGGATAACTCCAAGCAATGGGATTTCCAATTTTTGATTAGTGTCGAAATTGGCCAGGACAAAAGAAAGTGAATCGCTGTCTCGCTGTGTGATTTCAATGCCACGGTGAATGTTTTTGTGGCGACGAATCAACCCGTGACCTTCCAACTCTTTCAACTTTTCATGGACGCTGGCCGGAGAATTCAGACGAAAATGATCTTGAATCTCCGAGATGGTTGGCGCGTATCCCTGCCTGGCTAGAAAACTAACCAGAAAATCGAAAACCTCTTTTTGACGCGGTGTCAGCAACATTTTTGCTCCAGACGATTCCGAACGACCCCGTGGGCAATTTCTAAATCAATTCCCTCGTAATCGAACTTTTTGTTTCTTACTTGCGACAACCGAAACTTTACCGAAAACGCCCGAAACTGTCAAACGAAAAAATCGCTATTCTGATAAAAAAATCCAGTCCCCTTTTTTCGGCGCTTTTTTTACTCGATCCGGCCAATTTGCCAACTGACAAGTGACGACTGTTTTAAAGCTCAACCAGGCAAAATGTCCCCCCGACACTTGAAATCATGATCAGGCCGAAGATGTATCTGCTTGCGCGGTAAATTGTTGCTGCCATATCATTAGCCGGTATTTCGTTCCCGCTTTAATTCGGATGTACCAAGACGCACGTCAGTTCAATCGCATTCGAGGCTTGCCGTAACTTATGTATTGCCAAAAGTGCAGTTTGCATTATCCCGATCACTTAAACTTCTGCAGACGCTGCGGGCAAACCCTTCTTCGCTCCAATGCCGAAACTGCGACCGAATCTGTTTGTTGTACGCGGTGCGGAGCACGAGGGGTTCGCGGGGAAAATTTCTGTCAACACTGCGGCAATCGCATTGGAATCACTTTGCAGGAAACAGTGATCGGCGCTTGTTATCATTGTGGCACTTCTTGGCGTAGCGGCTGGCTGTTCTGCAAAACCTGTGGACTGGACAGGAAGCGCGCGTTACTGCTTTCGACTTCCACTCCATCCGCCGAAAACTTGAGCGGAAATCTTTCGCAACAAGCCGGAGAATTCACAGAAACAGGCTCCATCAATTGCCAATCTTGTGGCGTAGAAGCCAAACCATATTCGCGGTTTTGCGAAGCCTGCGGAAACAAATTGGACGGCGGAAAATCGGAACAACCTGCTTCTGTCCAGGCAAACGTTCAAGCCAATCCCAAAGTTGAAACGTCTTCGGCACAGTTTGCCAACCCTGAAGCACGTCGCTCGTCGGCTACAATTTTTGAACCAAAACCGCCAAAACCTGCAAGCCCGCCTTCGACCATTGCCCACACTGATGGCGTGAAATTGGCTGATGCTCCTTCCGGCAATTTGTCAGCGGATCCGGCTTTGGCTCCGACTTCTCCAATGCCAGAGGAAAAGCCCCCTGTTGAATCGAACGCAAAAGCGGTGGCGCAATTTACCAGTCCCATCAAGTCGAACCAGCTTGGCCAGATTGGCCAGCTTGGCCATCTGGGCCAGACTGTCAGATCAGAAACGCCATCTGGCAAATTATCATCTGATGAAAGCGTCTTCCCGAAAACCGTCGTGACTCCTCTGCCCCCGTTTGGCGGAGAGTTTCGTCATAAGGATTCTTCGCTGCTGAGCAATAATCAGGCGCGGAATCGCCAGGCAATGATTCAGGCGGCGGCGCTCATCGGAATCGTCTCGATCCTGATTTTGCTTGTCTGGTGGTGGTTCAATCGTGATGCGACCGGAGAATTGCCCAGACTGCCGTCGGTTTCGCAAACTAATCAAGCCTCTGCTCCGCGGCAATCGAATTCCACCGGGTCAACCGCAACGGTTTCTTCGAATGAAAACATGATTTTCATTCCCGGCGGCAAATTTCAGATGGGAAGAGTCGGCGGCGATGAATACGAAACTCCTGTTCGCACGATTGCTGTCAGCCCGTTTTTCATTGGACGTACCGAAGTCACCAACCAGGAATATCAACGCTTTGTCACAGAAACCGGCCATCGCGCGCCGCCTCATTGGCAAAACGGCAAATTCCCTGCCAATGAAGCCAATCTACCGGTGGTCAATGTATCGTGGGACGATGCCAGTGATTTTGCCAAATGGGTGGGCAAACGATTGCCCTCTGAAATCGAATGGGAATTTGCTGCGCGTGGAACAGAAAACAGACTTTATCCCTGGGGCAACAATTGGAACCAGGCCAGCGCCAATGCCGGGCGAGAAAACGGTGGTCGCATTTCCGAAGTCGGTCGGTTCCCCAATGGAGCCAGCCCCTTTGGCGTGCTGGACATGTGCGGCAATGTCTGGGAATGGACTTCCAGCAGTCTGGTAAGTTACGCCGATAACAAAGTGATGGCTCCTGGAAAAGTCATTCGTGGCGGAGCTTTCAATGTTCCAAGCGTACGCGCGACTACAACTTATAGAGGCGTGCTTCCGCCTGAACGGCTGGGCGATAAAACCGGATTTCGTCTGGCGCAGGATGCGCCATCCTCTCCCTGAATCTGATTCGTGTGCCCTGACCCCACTGGTTGAAATCGTCAGCCAGTTTTCTTGAAAACGAAAGGTAAAGAGTATGTTCGGCGTGGGAAACATCTTGAACCGAATTGTTTTTCGCAGACGCTTCTGGCGTGTCGGATTGTTGCTGATAATCGCTCCGACACTGATCTGTCACGTTTCGGCGCAGGATTCGACCGGGCGCGAAATCGCCAAACCTGCGACAAAAAAACCTGCTGAAAAACCCGACAAGAAACCGGTTCGGCAACCCGCCAAAAAACCTGCGGAATCGCGCTCAGCCCCGAAAAAAGCTGCTACGGCGACGAAGCTGACGATTACTGCTCCACCGGGCACGTTGATTGAAATTGATGGCAGCGTCAAAGGTTTCACTGGAGTTGACGGCAATTTGACTGTGCTGGGCGTTGTCGCGGGCAACCGCAAACTGGTCGCCACTGCCGAAGGCTACGAACTCTGGAATGGTTCGTTTTTGATGGGAACCGCTTCAACCCGGTTTGAAGTCCCGCTGAGACGAAAACCCGAACCGGGCAAGATCGCGTTGACGATCAACGAATCGGATGCGTTGGTGGTGATTGACGATCACGAAACCATTCGTCCTGTGCCTGGACAGCCTTATGTGTTGACAGGCCTTTCGACAGGGACTCATCAGGTTGTTGCAACCAAACCGAAATTCCGTGAATGGCGCGGCAGCATTTCGGTCGAACCGGGAAAAACGGCGACGGTCAACATCGAACTCAAACCGTTGATTGATCCCGAAATGATACTGGTCGAAGAAGGCGTCTTTGAACAAGGCAGCAATACAGGCGACAAGGATCAGCGACCTAAACACCAGGTGTTCGTTTATGCGTTTGAAATTTCGCGCAGCGAAATCACCAACCGGCTTTACAAACAATTCGTGGATGCCGCAGGCCATCCGCCGCCGCAAGGAACCGGTTACGGTTGGTATGCCAATGTCTATCCGGCTGGGCATGACGATTTGCCGGTGGTGTTTGTCAGTTGGGATGACGCCGTGGCATTTTGCCGATGGCTTTCACAGGAAACCGGTCACAAATACCGTTTGCCGACGGAAGCAGAATGGGAAAAGGCTGTTTCGACGGAAAAAACCAGCGACAGATTTTCTTCGATTGGCAGCGTCTGGGAATGGTGCTCTGATTGGTACGATGCTGACTATTACAAACTGCGCGATCGCATCAATCCGCAAGGACCGTTGATTGGAAAGAAAGTCAAAATGATGGGCTTTGAAGGCGCGACCAAAGTCATGCGTGGAGGCGGTTTCGGACGCGGTCAGGTTTTCTTTCGCGCGCGCGAACGAAATCATTATTTCCCGAACAAAAGTCGCTTCGATATAGGATTTCGCGTCGTCCGCGAAGTTCCGCGCGAAGCCAGCAAATAAGTAACACCATGCCAACCAGAAATCTGCTTAGAATCCTGCCGCTCCTGTCACTGATGGCAGTCATGTCTTGTCTGACTGCGCACGCGCAGCAACGTCCGTTAATCACTGAAGACGTAGAAGTCGTCAAACCCGGCTCCGTGCGCTTTGAATTCGGTTTTGATTTTTTGCAGGACAAAAACTTTCCGCTGTCGGGATTGAATGGCGACTTGACGCGCTTTGGCGTTGTGTCCGTCACCTTTGGCTTGTCTCCAAACGTCGAAGTTGAATCAGGCGGGGTGATCCAGAATTTTCTCAGCATCAATCGCAGCTATCGTCCGTCCGCCGTTCCATTGCAATTGAGCGAGGCGACCAACTCAACGCACGACACCGGAGATTTTTATCTGGCGACGAAAATCAAACTTCGCCACGAAACCAAACGCACGCCATCACTGGGCTTTCGGTTTGGCGCGGAACTGCCGAATTCCAACCAATCGCGCGGCATAGGTTTGAATCAGATCAACTTTTTCGCCACCACGCTGGCTGCCAAAAACTTCGGCAAACGAGTTCGCGTGGTCGGCAATCTGGGATTGGGAATCTTGACTGCGCCAATTGACCGCTTCACGCAAAACGATGTGCTGCTTTACGGGCTGGGCGCCAGTTATCTTTACAACGACCGTTTGACGTTGGTTGGCGAAATCAATGGCCGATACAACACGCGCAACCAATCGCCGCTCGGAACCGAATCGGATGGCGCGGCGCGATTGGGAGCTCGCATTCGCGCTGCCGGATTGATCTGGGACGTTGCCGGCGTCAAGGGACTCCACAGCAACAGCGCCCGCAGCGGCATCAGTTTCGGCGTCAGTTACGAAGCCAATTTGTTTCAGCCAATTAAATGAATCGTATTTCTTAACAGACTCTGCCTTCCGTAATGGGTTAGCTTGCCATCCCATTACCTCAATAGTAGCATCCGGCGCGCATCACAGGCGGTGACGGCTCGGCGACAAGCTCTTCGGGCGTCACACATCCGCATCACCAGTCCACATCACAACAAGGAGATCAACCCAATGGCGGTTAGCGTAGCCGAATCTCAACTGCCCGTCGCCGAACGCGCGCGACGGCGTATCACCTGGCGACTGATGCCGTTTCTATTGCTGCTGTATTTTCTGGCCTACATTGATCGCACCAATGTCAGCGTCACGGCGTTGGACATGAAAAAGCCTTTGGGCAGCGGCGGACTCGGATTTAACGACGACATCATCGGCACCGGCGCAGGCATTTTCTTCATCGGGTACTTTCTGCTGGAAATCCCCGGCACGCTGATCGTCGAAAAATGGAGCGCGCGCAAATGGATCGCCCGCATCATGATTTCGTGGGGCATCATCGCCACGTTGATGGGTTTCATCGGTGAGCAGTGGATGAGCTTCCTCGGCGACAACGTTTCGCAGTTTTACGTGCTGCGTTTCATTTTGGGCATTGCCGAAGCCGGATTTTTCCCCGGCATCGTAGTGTTTCTGGCGCACTGGTTTCGATATGAAGACCGCGCCAAGGCCAAAGCCAATTTCATGATCGGAATTCCGATTGCCTCAATGATCGGCGTGCCGCTGTCGCAATGGATTATGAGTTCCATAAACTGGGGCGGGTATGAAGGCTGGCGCTGGGTTTTCATTCTGGAAGGCATTCCTTCGATTATTTTCGGAATCATGACGATTTTTTATTTGACCGATTGGCCACACCAAGCCAAATGGCTGCCGGATGACGAAAAGCAATGGATCACGGGCGAACTTGAACGCGAGCGACAGGAAAAACTGGCGTCCGGTAAAGATGATTTGTGGAAGGGAATGAAGGAAGGTTTATTCAATCCGAAAACGCTGTTGCTCTGCCTGATTTACATCAGCATCGTCACAGGCTTTTATGGATTGACGATGTTTCTTCCCTCGATTGCCGAAAAGATGGTTCCAGGCACTTCGACCTCGGACATCATATTGAAAAAATACATAATTCCAGCCGTGCCTTATGTGTTCGGTTTGGTGGGAATGTTGTGGAACAGCGCTCATTCCGACAAAACCGGCGAACGTCGCTGGCACACAGTCTGGCCGCTGCTGTTCGGAGCAGTCACGCTCAGCTTGAGCCTGCTGACGGCCAGCAGCGTCATTTTTGCCTTCACGTTTTTGTGCCTGACCGGCATCGGAGTTCTGGCCTACTTGCCGGTGTTCTGGACCTGGCCGTCGCGTTTTCTAGCGGCTTCAGCTTCAGCGGCGGCAGTCGGGTTGATCAATTCGTTCGGCAATCTGGGCGGTTATCTCGGCCCCAAAGTCGTCGGCTGGCTGAGCGTTGAAACCGGCAGTTACGCGGCTGGCCAGTGGTTTCTGGTCGTTTGCATTCTGGTTGCCGGATTGCTGGCGTTGATGCTAAAGCAACAGAAGAAAGAAGCGATTCAATAAACCCGATTTGCAGGACGATTATCGTCGCTTCCACGCAAACCATCGTTTGAACACATTGCTGATTGTCGGAGAAAGCCGCGTGCGGTTGTATGTGTCGCCGATTCGTTGCAACACAGACGCTTGCGTCGGGTAAGGATGAATCGTCGCCGACAATGCACCGGCTTTCAGTTTGTGGGTGATGGCCAACGTCAGTTCACTGATGATGTCTCCGGCGTGGCGCGCGACGATGGTTCCGCCCAGAATCGTTCCCGACCGCCGGTCGTAATGCAGGCGCGCAAAGCCTGTGGTTTCTCCGTCCAGAATCGCGCGGTCGTTGTCATCAAGTTGTTCGGTGATCGTTGCGATATCGAATCCAGCCGCTCGCGCCTCCGCTTCGTACATGCCGACGTGAGCCACTTCCGGATCGGTGTAGGTCACCCACGGCATCACCAACTGGCTCGCTTTTGTGCGACCAAAAAACAGCGCGTTGCGAATCACCAGCCGAGCCATTGCGTCCGCCGCGTGTGTGAACTTGAAGCGCGAACAAATATCGCCAGCCGCATAAACCTTCGAGTTTGTCGTTTGCAGAAAGTCATTCACCGTCACGCCTTCGCGCGAGTAAGCAATTCCGGCGGCTTCCAGATTCAATCCCTCGACGTTTGGCACGCGCCCGGCGGCAGACAAAATCACATCGCAAGCGACTTCCTTTCGCTCTCCGCCAAGTTCGTAACTGAGAATTTTGTCGGCTCCGCGCGTTTCAACTTGCGTGATTTTGGCCGTGTTGATGATCGTCATTCCTTCGGCGACCAACTGGCGATGAACCAATTCAGCGGCATCGCGGTCTTCGCGCGGCAAGATGTGTTCGACATCGTTCAGCAACGTTACCTCGCTGCCAAACCGCCGAAACGCCTGCGCCAGTTCGCAACCAATCGGCCCTCCGCCAATGACTGCGAAACGGCGAGGCAATTTGGTAATCGTGAAGATGGTTTCGTTGGTGTGATAGCCGGTTTCTTTCAAACCGGGAATCGGCAATTCAGCCGGACGGCCGCCCGTGGCAATGACGGCGCGATCAAATTCCAGCCGCTGACCGCCGACTTCAATCGCTGTCGGACTGACAAACCGGGCTTCGCCGAGGAAAACGTCCACACCATATTTGTCCCGCATTCGCGCGGCGGAATCGTTGGCGCTGATGTGCGAACGCAGCCGCCGCATGCGCTCCATCGCAGCGGCAAAATCAATTTCAGGTTCAGCGGAAAGTTGAACACCAAACTCTTTGGCCTGGCGTAAGTCGTACACCGCGCGAGCGGCGCGAATGACGGCTTTCGACGGCACGCAACCCGTCACCAGACAATCGCCGCCCATCAACGCGCGTTCGATGATGGCGGCTTTTGCGCCAAGCCCACCTGCCCCGCCTGCGCTGACCAAACCTGCCGCGCCTGCGCCAATCGCCACCAAATTGTATTTGCCATTCGGAGTCGGCCCATTCGGATTGACGTGATGCGGCGGATGGCAATTTTCGATCATCAACCGGTCGTGAGGATCATCGGCCAAGGTCACGTGGCTGACCAAATCATTTATCGGCGACATCGTTCAAGCTCCCTGTGTGTTGGTGTCGGGCACAACCTCGACAGATTCGTGCTCGACTTGCGCCAGAGCTTTGCGAGCCGTGCGCGTGACCAATGCGACGACAGCAATCGTCGCCAGCAAGCCAACCACACGTAAAGCAAGTTCCCAGGCCCCTGTGCCACGCGCGCCTGCGCTCAAGGCATCGCGCGCTGTCGCTCCGATGTACACGTACAAAAACGTTCCCGGCAGCATGCCGATCAAATTCGCCAACACATACGAACTCACGCGAACCGTCGTCAGCCCCAAAAAGTAATTCAACAACGTAAACGGAAACACAGGGCTGAGCCGGACGAGCAAGACCATCTTGAACCCTTCGCGGCCAATCGCGCGATCCAGCGCGGCGAATTTCGGATTGCCCGCCGCCCACATCGCCACGCGTTCGCGCAAAAACGTCCGCGTCAGCAAAAACGCAGCCAATGCACCCAAATTCGCTCCGACCACGACCACCGCAAAAGCCTTCCAAAAAGTGAAAATGCCCGCCGCTCCAATCGTCAGCACACTGCCGGGAATCAGCAGCAAGGTCGTTGCGACATACACCGCCACATATACAATTGGAGCCAACGCACCAAGACTTTCGATCCAGCTTTGCAACGATTTCAACCAATCATCCACAGGCAACAATCGCAGCAAAACCACGAACGCGACAACCAGCAACCCGACCAACCAGAGTTTTTTGTTTTTCATTGCGTCACTTTCCGATCAAACTGACTATCGCCAGCGCCAATTGAATTACAGATACGCCTCGTCTTCGTAACACCAACCCCACTCTTCGCCCGGCGTCAGGGATTTGATCAACGGATGGCTCATCTGATGATGGTGCGCCGAAGCGTGCCGGTTCGGCGATGAATCGCAACAACCGACATGCCCACAGGTCAGACACAGACGCAAATGCACCCAGGTGTCGCCCGTGGCCAGACACTCTTCGCAACCGCGCGCGCTGGGCACAACCGGGCGAATTTCATCCAGATGACGGCACGTGCGTTCTATGGAAGTCGGGATAAACAGCACGGTCTGTTCCGTATCTATCTCGCCCGTATTCGCTGCAACCGCGACCGGCAGCGCATCTTCAGGCTGCGTCGTTTGGCATTGCATCAAACCAATTGCTTTGAGTTGGCAAGTAACCGGAGGCGGTTCGCCTGCTTTCGGCTGATGCAGCAAGGCGGCATATCCGCCACTGCGAATGGCTTTTTCGTTGGCTTCGATTTGTTCGGCGGGAATTTCGTAATGCTCCATCACTTCTGTGAACAGCCGGGTGATGCTTTCCATTTCTTCGGCAATGGCGCTGTCCACGCCCGCTTCGAACAGTGGATGCGCATCGCTGATGTACCGTGTGCGCGCCACAATTCGCATGCCCGGATTCAACGATTTGGCTACGGCAACCACACGATGCGTCATAGCCGGATCGTCATCGGCAATGACCATCATCCGCGCGCGTTCGATTCCGGCGTGTTCCAGAATGTTTCGCTTGCTGTAATCGCCGCGCAACACCGTCAAACCTTGCGCTTCGGCTTCGTTCGCGCCGCCCGGACTGAGCGTGGTGATGAGATACGGAATGCCCGACCCGCTCAGCACGTGAACCAATCGGCGCGCCGCCTGTCCGTAACCTGCGACAATCACATGATCGCTGATCTGATGAACCGATTCCGGCACTGGCGCAGCTTCCATTCCTGCGACGGCTCTGGCGGTGGTCTTCCGCTCGATCTTGCCTGCCAGCCGCGAACCGATTTGCATCAGAAACGGCGTCAACACCATCAGCATCACCGTTCCCGCAATAAAAGATTGCGAACCGGATTCCGCCATTCCCGCCGGAGACAACCCGACCTCGCGCCCTGCGCGTTCTAACACAAAAGAAAATTCGCCGATCTGCGCCAGCATCAAGGCCGAAGCCGCGGTCACCGGCAGCTTGTATTGCAGCACGCGCACGCTCAACCCGGTGGTGATGATCTTGACCAACAACGTTACGCCAATCACCGCCAACGCCAGCGGCAAATGAGTCAACAGAAAGCGCAAATCCAGCAAGATGCCGACCGAAACAAAGAAAATCGCGCTGAACAAAATCTGCAACGGCATGATTTCGCTCAGCGCGTGATGGCTGAACCGGCTTTCGCTGACCAGCAACCCGGCCAGAAACGCACCCAGCGACAAACTGACGCCAGCCAGACTGGTCAAATACGCCGTGCCGAAACAAATGGCGATCACCGTCAGCAGAAACAATTCCGGCGAACAGGTTTCGGCGACTTTCTCCAATACCTTTGGCATCAACCGGCGCGCAACAAACAGCACCAGAAAGATGATGACCAGCGCTTTGCTCAACGCCCAAACAATTCCAAATGCCGAACCGCCCGCGCCGCTCAACACCGGAACCAGCAAGACCATGACGATGATGGCCAGGTCTTGAAAAATCAGCAGCCCCAATCCGACCTGTCCTTGTTCGCTGTTGGTTTCGCCACGGTCGCCCAGCACTTTCAACACAATCGCCGTCGAACTCAACGCGACCAGAAAACCCGTGAACAATCCCGCGCGCCAATTCACACCGAATGCCGCAAGCAATCCCATCGTCGCCAGCGAAGCCAGCACGACTTGCAATCCGCCGCCGATAAAAATCAAACGTTTGATGCTGGCCAGTTTTTCCAGGCTGAATTCGATGCCGATGGTGAACAGCAGCAAAATGACGCCAATTTCGGCGGCGTTATCCACCAGTTCACGATTGTTGACCAATCCCAGCGCGTGCGGCCCAATCAGCACACCGGCCAACAGAAAGCCGACAATCGGCACCAGCCGCAATCGGAAACTGATATACGCAATGATCGCTCCGGCGACCAACAGGACGACGGCGTCTGTCAGATATGCCGGAACCGTTCCGGCGGCAAAAAAATGAAATAGGTTCATGGGAATCTTCATTCAGAGGTTTCTACGGTTGAGCGTTTTCTGGCTCGGATTCGGCTAACTGATGCGCCCGGGCCCCAGGACAATCGCGCTGTAAGCGATCGCCACATCGTCGCCACGGTTGGCATACGAATGTTTCTGATCGCCGCGAAAAACCACGACATCGCCCGGCGACAAGGAATACTTTTCGCCGGACACAACCAATTCTACCTGGCCGGATTCGCAAGCCAGATATTCGCGCGTTCCCATACGGTGCGGAACGCCAGTCATCTGCGCGCCCGGCGGTAATTCAATCCGGTCCAGTTCCATGCCCTGCAAATAATCCGGCAACAGTTTGCGAATCACGACTCCGCCGCGCCGCTGTTTGGGAATGGTGTCCGCCGGGTAAAGTTTTGCCTGCGCTTTCGGCGGACTGATCAACTCTTCGACAGGAACCTGCAGCGCGGCGGCGACTTTGGCCAGCACTGAAACCGTCGGGTTCGCCGTGCCCGATTCCAGATTCGACCACGTGGGACGCGGCACGCCTGACAACCGCGACAATTGTTCCTGCGACAGGTTGCGGCTTTGCCGCAACTGTTTGATGTTCTGTGCAATGTATCCCGCCAGCTTGTCTTCCATGACCGCCAATTAGCATTCCGCCAATATATTGTCAATTTCGTCGGCATATCAGCCACTCGCGCGTATCTTGAATTCGCACGCGCCTTCACGTGCCTTCGTGGTGAGAAAGGGTCTTTCGGAAGGTTGCGCTTCGCTGAGGACTCGCACGCAGGGGCGCGTGCATGACCAAAAGGAGGAAATAGAGATGTCAGAGTTGAATGGAAAATCGGTGTTGATTACCGGCGGCAGTCGCGGGTTGGGAAAGGCGCTGGCGCTGCAATTGGCGGCCAAAGGCGCAAAAGTGGCGATTGTCGCCCGGCAGAAAGCGGAGTTGGAGGAAGTCGTTGCCGAAATCAAATGGAACGGCGGCACGGCATTCGGAATCGTCGCCGACGTTGGCGACAAGGAAAGCATTTATCCGATTGCTGGTCAGGCAGCGGCCTTGGCCGGGCCGGTGGACGTGTTGATCAACAACGCCAGCACGCTCGGACCAGTGCCGTTGCGATTGTTGACCGATACGGATTGCGAAGATTTCGAACGCGCATTGCAGGTCAACACCATCGGCGCATTTCGGCTGATGAAAGCGGTCGCTGGTTCGATGATGATTCGACAAAGTGGATTGGTCATCAACATTTCATCGGACGCCGCCGTCGAAGCGTATCCGACCTGGGGCGTGTATGGCGCTTCCAAAGCTGCGCTGGATCATCTGACGCGAACGGCTGCGGCAGAACTGGGCGGAGCAGGCATTCGCGTGTTCAGCGTTGATCCGGGCGAAATGGCGACTCGCATGCACGCCGAAGCGATGCCCGACGCCGATCCGTCGAGTTTGCAATCGCCCGAAACGGTCGCCGAAAAAATCGTGTTGATGATCGAATCCGCCAATCGGGTTGAAAACGGTTCGCGGTTGATTGCCGCCAACTGGACTGAAACGGCCAAGGAGGTTGCATGAAAGCTGCACGCACGCCGAGGGAGAATAAACAATCCGTCAAGCTGTTGGTCGCCGAATCCGGCCAACTGCAAAACAGCGCGATGGCGCAATTGCCGGAGCATTTGCGCGCGGGCGATTTGCTGGTGGTGAACGATGCCGCCACTTTGCCGGCTTCTTTGCGCGGACGCGATGAACACAATCGCCCGGTCGAAATACGGCTGGCTTCGCAATTGAACGAACGCACCTGGCAGGCAGTGATTTTTGGCGAAGGCGATTGGCGCACGCCAACCGAACATCGCCCAGTGCCGCCGCGATTGAAAGCGGGCGAAGAAATCATCTTTGCCCAAGACTTCAACGCGGTGGTTGTCAAAGAAAGTCCGCTTTCCAACCGCTTGCTCGATCTGGAATTCAATCATTCGGGCGAAGCGTTGTGGAGCGGCATTTATCGGTACGGCAAACCGGTTCAGTATTCGTACATGACCGAAGAGTTGAATCTGTGGTCGGTGCAAAACGTGTACGGAGGGCGCCCGTGGGCAGTGGAAATGCCCAGCGCCGGTCATGCCCTGAATTGGTCGCTGCTGCTGAAATTGCGGGAAGCAGGAATTCAAATCGCCACGTTGACGCACGGCGCGGGATTGTCTGCAACCGGCGATGAACAGATTGACCGGGCATTGCCGTTGCCGGAACGATTCGAAGTTCCGCCGACTACTATGGCAACCGTGCTCAGAACCAAAGCCGCGGGCAATCGTGTGATCGCCATTGGCACATCAGTAGTTCGCGCGCTGGAAAGCGTTTTGTTGGGGTTGAACGGATTCACCACGCTGAAAATCGGCCCGGAACATCGGCTGCAATTTGTGGACGGATTGTTGACCGGAACGCACGATGTTTCCGAAAGCCATTACCAATTGCTCAGAGCGTTTTTGCCGGAAGAAGAATTGAGAGAAATCAGTTTGCATCTGGAAGAACACAATTACCTGACACATGAATTCGGCGACGCCTGTTTGATCCTGACCGCCCCCGACAAGCTGAATCCGAAGGTTCGCGCTTTTCCACGATGAAAAGCGCGAATCTTGCCATTGCTTCGCGCTCGCGTTACAACCCCCTCGACATCGAAGAGAGCGTGAGCAATGAGCATCAATTGGAACAAAGCGTTTTCCCGCACCAGCAACGGGTACTGGTTTGCGATTGCCGGAGTTGCAACAGTGACAGCGACGCTGGCCCCATTTCACGAACGATTCAGTTCGACGACGGTGGCGCTGGCGCTGTTGCTGGTGGTGGTTTTTGCCGCGATCGGATGGGGAAGCCGACCGGCGCTGGTTGCGGCCGTTTTCGGCGTGCTTTGTTTCAACTTTTTCTTTCTGCCGCCGCTTCACACTTTCATCATTGCCGCTCCGCAAAACTGGATGGCGTTGGCCGCATTCCTGATTACCGCCGTCACCGTCGGGGAACTTTCGGCGCGCGCCAAACGTCGCGCCGAAGAAGCCGAAGCCGGACGAAAAGAAATCGAGCGGCTTTACCACGAATACAGAATCGCTTCGGAACAGGCCAAACAAGCCGAAGTCTTTCGCCAAAGCGAGCAATTGAAATCCGCCTTGCTGGATGCCGTCACGCACGATCTGCGCACGCCGCTGACTTCGATCAAAGCTTCGGTGACCACATTGCTTGCCGAAGAAAACCATGACGATCCGGTCGCGCTGGATCAGGAAGTCCGCATCGAATTGCTGGATGTCATCAACGAAGAAACCGACCGGCTCAACCGCTTTGTCGAAAACATGGTCGAATTGGCCAAACTGGAAGCGGGCGAATTGCAATTGCGCCGCCGTTGGGGTTCGGTGGCTGAGATCGTGGCGCTGGCCAGCGAGCGCGCCAGCGAATTGACGGCCAACCATTCCATAGAAATTTCTCTGGAACGCGAACTGCCATCAGCGCGCGTGGATGCGAATCTGCTGGCCGAGGTGCTGTATTCGTTGATTGACAACGCCGCCAAGTATTCGCCCGCCGGTTCGCCGATCAGAATTACGGCTCGACGCTCCGAAGACGAAATGATTTTGTTGACGGTGGAAGATCAGGGGCGAGGCGTTCCAGAACCTATGCGCGAGCGCGTCTTTGATAAATTCTTTCGCGTCACATCAGACCAGAATCAACCCAGCGGTTTGGGAATGGGACTGGCCATCGCGCGCGGCATCATCGCCGCTCACGGCGGACGCATCTGGATAGAAGATGCCGCGCAAGGCAGCGGCACGCGCGTTCAGTTGTTGATTCCGATTGGCGACGAAGACCCTGCGGAAGGAGACAGCGACGATGAATGAACCGCAACGCATTTTGGTGGTGGACGACGAACCGCAAATCGCCCGCGTGCTGCGGCGCGGATTGTCCGCGCGCGGTTACGAAGTCCAGACCGCCAGCGACGGCGAAGAAGCGCTCAGCACGTTTTCGCAATGGCCAGCCGATCTGGTCATCACAGACCTTTCCATGCCGCAAATGGGCGGATTGGAACTGTGCCGTCGTTTACGAAAGCTTACCCAGGCGCCGATCATAGTGCTCTCGGTCAAAGGCGAAGAAAAAACCAAAGTCGAAGCTCTGGACGCCGGCGCCGACGATTACGTCACCAAACCATTCGGCATGGATGAATTGCTGGCGCGCGTTCGGGCGACCTTGCGACGCGCTCCGGCGGCAGTTGAGCGCGAAGTCCGCGAAATCGAACTGGGCGATTTCCGCGTTGATTTGGAAGCTCGCACCGTCATCGTCCGTGGCGAAGAGATTCATCTGACGCCCAAAGAATATGAGTTGTTGGTGTACCTGATTCGTCACGTCGGAAAAGTGCTGACGCATCGCGTATTGCTGGGAGCCATCTGGGGCGGCGATTACACAGAACAAACCGAGTACCTGCGCGTGTTCGTCGGCCAGTTGCGCAAAAAGATCGAAGCTGATCCTTCCAAACCTCGTTACATTCAGACCGAACCCTGGGTCGGGTATCGTTTCACTCCCGATTCCTGAACCGAAAAAAAGCCCGCAATTTTTTTCGATAATTCTGGAAGTTTCTGGCCGCCTCGCGCGAATACCTCATGTCAGCCAACCGGCGGACAGCAGAAAAACGATGAGCAAGGCGATGACACCAAGCGACAACGATCTGTTGCAACGGATGACCGCTGGCGACGAAGAGGCGTTCACGACTCTTTACCGGCGGCATCAGGGCAACATCTATCGCTTTGCGTTGCTGATGAGCGGTTCGCCCGCCACCGCCGACGATGTCACTCAGGAAGTGTTTCTGACGCTGATGCGCAGCAACCACACTTATGATTCGTCGCGCGGATCGCTGGCCATGTTTTTGTATGGCATTGCTCGCAATCAGGTGTTGCGCCGTCGTCGCTGGGATCGCGCTTGCGATCCGTTGGAAGAAGAAACGGAAGAAGGGGAAATCATCGTTCGGCATTTGCCGGCTCAAGACGATCCGCTGGCCGACATCGTGCGAGGTGAAATGATTAATGCCGTTCGTCAGGCGGTGCTGGCGTTGCCCGCGCGTTATCGGGAAGTCATCGTGCTGTGTGATTTTCATGAATTGAGTTACGCCGAAGCGGCGCAGGCATTGGATTGTGCCGTGGGAACGGTCAGTTCCCGTCTGAATCGTGCGCGCTCCATGCTGGCCGACCGACTGCGCGCAATGAACCACGTGGAAACTGCCGCGTTCAACGCGGTTTCGCTGAAATGTCTGGTATGAACTGTCAGGATTTTGAAGCCACAATTTTGAACATGGCGCGGATGCAGTTGCTGGAAGCTTCCGCGCGACGCCAGACGCTCGCGCACATTGCCGAATGTCCGGTGTGTGCGGATTGGCTGGCTGAACAGCAAGCGTTGACCGCCGCCATTCGCTCTACGGCAAAAAGCTTGCGGGAAGAAAACGCTTCCCCGCAGGTCGAACATTCGCTGCGCGCCGCGTTCCTGTCCCAAACGAAGGTCTCTTCACAACGCCATCGTTCCCTGCCCGCGAGGCGATGGCCGCAACAGGCATTGTTGGCAGCAGCGGCAATTCTGCTGTTGGTTTTGCTGGCGGGAACGATTCGGCAATGGTTGCAGGCCGATCAAGCTCCGCAAACGACTGTCACGTTGCCGACGCCTGAACCTGAAGAACCAGATTCACAGCCAGAACGGGTTTCGCCGACGGGTCCCCCCGAACGAACAACCGAACGGCAATTTGCCGGAGGAACTCGGCGGAAACGATCTGGCATTCGGCCAAAGGCAACCACCAGCGAAGACGAAGCTGAATTTATTGTCCTGGCCAATGAAAACCAACTTGTCCCATTGGAAAGCGGCCAGGTGCTGCGAGTGGAAATTCCAGCCTCGGCGCTGATTTCGATGGGTCTGCGAATTACAACCGAAGATGTAAGCAAGCCTGTGTTGGCGGATTTGCTGGTCGGACAGGACGGATTGCCGCGCGCGATTCGTTTTGTGCGCGCCAGCGCAACTGAAACCAATGATTCGCATGAACATTTAACCAACAAATAACCGGAAAAGGAGTTTGCAATGAAACCCTCGAGATTTATCGCGCTCACAATTGCCTTCATGGCAACGCTGTTCATCAGCAGCGCTCCCGCCCTTGCTCAAACGGAGCAGGAAAAAAAAGTAATTCAAGTCAAAATCGCCGAAGAAAAAGCCGCAGTAGCCCAAGCCGCCGAACTGCAAGCTAAAATCCAGGCTGAGGTTCAGGCTCAAGCCTATGCGGTAATCGAATCCAAGCTGGCGTTTGAAACCAAGGTGGTCAAAGGCGCGCCGTATTCGGCGGTTGCCGTCTCCGAATCCGTCCAAGTGTTGGGCGACGGCAATCGCATTCGCCAAGTCACAACTACTACTGTTTACCGCGACAGCGCTGGACGTACACGGCGTGAAGTGATGAAGAAAGACGGCACATTGCAATCCATAGTCATCAACGATCCGTCAGCCGGGGTTAATTACCAGCTCGACCCGCAACGTCGAACGGCGATGAAAAATGAATCCCCTGTGATCAAAAAAGTTGCGAATGTCTCGGAAGAGGAATTACAAAGACGCAGAGAAGTAGAGCTAAGAACAAAGTTGGAAGCCGAAAAGAAAATTGTCGCCGTGGAAAATTCCGCGAACGCCGTGCCGCTGAAAAAACGAGCGCCGGTTAAAGAGTCACTTGGCCGACAGATGATCGAAGGCATTGAAGCCGAAGGAACGCGTATCACCACCGTTATCCCCGCCGGAGAGATTGGAAACGACCTGCCGATCAACATTATCTCGGAGCAGTGGTATTCGCCGGAATTGCAGTTGCTGGTGATGACCAAACACAGCGATCCGCGCACTGGCGAAACCACGTACCGACTGACCGGCATCAATCGTGCAGAACCCGATCAGTCGCTGTTTCAGGTTCCTTCCGATTACACCATTGATGAAAGACGAAAAGTCATCGAAGAAGTCCGTGTAAAAGCGGGCAAACCTCTGGAAAACTGAATCACCTGAACTTGGGCGGAACCGGTGACCGGTTTCGCCCCATTTTGTCAGCGACTCGGCCTCAGCAATCTTTCCAGTCATTCACGGTTCTGCCTGCCGCCAATTTTTCCGTCAAGCGCCCTTACGAATTCTTTATAAACCGCTTACGCCATCCTTATGCGCGCCGCTCTATGCTCAGCGCCGTTGATGAACAATCCAAACAGACAATTCAATTGTTTCCTGGATTCGCTGGAGGAGAACCATGCTCGATCTGATTTTCATCGCCGCCACATTGGCGTTCTTTCTGCTTTCGCTGGCGTATGTGCGCGGCTGCGAGAAGTTGCAATAGGAGAAAGCTTGTGAACTGGGAATCTGTTTTATCGCTCGTCGCTTCGGCGCTGTTGCTGGTTTACCTGACGTACGCGCTGCTGCGACCGGAAAAATTCTGACCGGAGAATCTTTATGACACTCAATGGCTGGTTACAAATTCTGTTGTTCTTCGCGTTGATTCTGCTGGTCACGAAACCCTTGGGCGCATTTATGGCGCGCGTTTTCAACCGCGAACGAACTTCCCTTGATCCGGTGTTGCGTCCTGTCGAACGGCTGATTTATCGGCTGACCGGCGTGGATGAAACGCGCGAAATGCGCTGGACGGAATACGGCGCGGCGATGCTGCTGTTCAGCGCGGTTTCGATGGTTGTGCTGTATCTGCTGCAACGTGTGCAGGCGTGGTTGCCCTTCAATCCGCAAAAGCTGACCAACATCGAACCGAGTTCGGCATTCAACACGGCGGCTTCGTTCACGACCAACACCAACTGGCAAAGTTACGTGCCGGAAGTGACGATGAGCTATCTGACGCAGATGGCCGGGCTGGCGGTGCAGAATTTCGTTTCGGCGGCGGTCGGCATTGCGCTGGCCATTGCCTTCATTCGCGGCATTGCGCAGCGCGAAAAAGAAAGTTTAGGCAATTTCTGGGTGGATATGACGCGCGCCGTGTTGTGGGTGCTGTTGCCGTTTTGTCTGGTTGGCGCGTTGCTGCTGGTGTCGCAAGGTGTGGTGCAAAACCTGAAACCTTACGACTCCGTGACGCTGCTCGATGCGCAAGGCGAAGTGAAAACCCAAACCATCGCGCAAGGTCCCGTCGCTTCGCAGGAAGCCATCAAAATGTGGGGCACAAACGGCGGCGGATTTTTCAACGCCAACTCTGCGCATCCTTTCGAAAATCCAACGCCGCTGACAAACCTGTTGGAAATGTTCGCCATCTTCGCCATTTCCGCAGGACTGACTCACACCTTGGGACGAATGACCGGTTCGCCGAAACACGGCTGGGCGGTTTTTGGCGCAATGGCCTTGCTGTTTTTCGTCGGCGTGACGGTGGCGTATTGGGCGGAATCGCGCGGCAATCCGTTGCTTGCAGGAACGGATCAAACAGTGTCTGCGATGCAATCGGGCGGAAACATGGAAGGCAAGGAAGTCCGTTTCGGCATTGCCAATTCGGCGCTCTTTGCCACGGCGACGACCGACGCTTCCTGCGGCGCGGTCAATGCAATGCATGATTCGTTCACCCCGCTCGGCGGTTTGGTTCCGCTGACCAACATCATGCTTGGCGAAGTCGTCTTCGGCGGCGTGGGCGCGGGAATGTACGGCGTGCTGATTTATGTCGTGCTGGCGGTCTTCATCGCCGGGTTGATGGTTGGGCGGACGCCGGAATACCTGGGCAAAAAAATCGAAGCTTACGACGTGAAGATGGCTATGCTGACGGTGCTGATTTTCCCACTGACCATTTTGATTTTCACGGCGATTTCGTCTGTTTCGCCTGCGTTTGGTACGTCGCAACTGAACAACGCCGGGCCGCACGGTTTGTCGGAAATGCTTTACGCCTTCACTTCCGGCGCGGGCAACAACGGTTCCGCCTTCGCGGGAATTTCGGCGAACACTTACTGGTATAACTCGGCGATTGGCGCAGCGATGCTGTTGGGGCGTTTCTTTGTGATTATCCCCATGCTGGCGCTGGCCGGAAATCTGGGTCGCAAAAAAGCAGCGCCGCCGAGTCTGGGCACGTTCCCTGTCACAACGCCGCTGTTTGCGACCTTGCTGGTCAGCGTAATTGTGATTGTCGGTGCGCTGACGTTTTTTCCTGTCTTGAGTCTGGGACCGATTGTCGAACATTTGCTGATGCAGGCGGGGCGGACGTTTTAGCGCCCAACAAGCCGGCAGCTTGTCTAGGCGTCGGCTGATGACCAATTCTGAATCAATGAAGGCTTCGACAAGCTGGCAGCTTGTCGAACGGAAATTTATGTCGAAAGAAAAGTCTATTTCCATCTGGGATTCCAAAATCATCACTCGCGCGTTGTTGGATTCGCTGCGCAAATTGAATCCGGCAACGATGATGAAGAACCCAGTCATGTTCGTGGTTGAAGTCGGATGCGTAATGACCAGTATTTTGTTGATCCGCGATTTGGCGACAAACGCTTCGGGCATTGTTTTTTCGCTGCAAATTACGTTGTGGCTGTGGTTCACCGTGCTGTTTGCCAACTTCGCCGAAGCGATGGCCGAAGGACGCGGCAAAGCCCAGGCTGACACTTTGCGCAAAGCCAAAACCGAAACCACTGCCAATCGTTTGTTGGCGAACGGCAAAGTTGAAATCGTCGCTGCGCCGCAACTTCGCAAAGGCGACATCGTGATTGTTTCGGCGGGCGAATTCATTCCCGGCGACGGCGAAGTGATCGAAGGCGTAGCTTCGGTGGATGAATCAGCCATCACTGGCGAAAGCGCGCCGGTCATACGCGAAGCAGGCGGCGACCGATCCGCTGTGACCGGCGGCACGCGCGTGCTGTCAGATCAAATCAAGATTCGCATCAGTTCCGATCCCGGCCACACATTTCTTGATCGAATGATCGCGCTGGTCGAAGGCGCGGAACGTCAGAAAACGCCGAACGAAATCGCGCTAAACATTCTGCTGGCCGGATTGACGATCATCTTTTTGCTGGCGGTCGTCACCTTGCAACCGTTCGCCATTTATTCCGGCGCGCAGCAAACGGTCTTCGTGCTGGTGTCGCTGCTGGTCTGCCTGATTCCGACGACGATTGGCGGATTGCTTTCCGCCATTGGCATTGCCGGAATGGATCGGCTGATTCAACACAACGTGCTGGCGATGAGCGGGCGCGCTGTTGAAGCGGCGGGCGACGTGAACACTTTGCTGCTGGATAAAACCGGCACGATCACGCTCGGCAACCGGCAGGCGACGGAGTTCATTCCGCTGCCCGGCGTCAGCGAAACCGAGCTGGCCGATGCCGCGCAGCTTTCTTCGCTGGCGGATGAAACGCCTGAAGGCCGTTCGATCATCGTGCTGGCCAAAGAGAAGCACAAACTTCGCGGGCGAGAACTGGCTTCACACGAAGCGCGCTTCATCCCATTCACCGCGCAAACGCGAATGTCCGGCGTGGATTTTGACGGACGGCAGATTCGCAAAGGCGCAGTGGACGCGATTGAGAAATACGTCAACGGCAATGGCGCACAGGTTCCACGCGAATTGCGCGAGACCGTCGAACGCATTTCGCGCGCGGGCGGCACTCCGCTGGTGGTCGCCGACAACAAACGTCCGCTCGGCGTGATTTACCTGAAAGACATTGTCAAAGGCGGGATGAAGGAACGTTTCAATCAATTGCGCGCAATGGGTATCAAGACGGTCATGATTACGGGCGACAATCCGCTGACCGCCGCAACGATTGCCCGCGAAGCAGGCGTTGACGATTTCCTGGCTGAAGCCACGCCCGAAGACAAAATGGCGCTGATCAAACGCGAACAGGCCGAAGGCAAATTGGTCGCCATGACCGGCGACGGCACAAACGACGCTCCGGCGTTGGCGCAAGCCGATGTCGGCGTGGCCATGAACTCTGGCACACAAGCCGCCAAAGAGGCAGGCAACATGGTTGACCTGGATTCCAACCCGACCAAGCTGATCGAAGTCGTAGAAATCGGCAAACAGTTGTTGATGACGCGCGGCGCATTGACGACCTTTTCCATCGCCAACGACGTAGCCAAATACTTCGCCATCATTCCGGCTATGTTTTCGGTGGCGTTTCCGGTGATGAATGCGCTGAACGTGATGAAGCTGGCCACGCCGCAATCGGCCATTTTGTCTGCGGTGATTTTCAACGCGCTCGTCATCGTCGTGCTGATCCCGCTGGCGCTGCGCGGCGTGAAATATCGAAGCTTGAGCGCGGCGGCTTTGTTACGACGCAATCTGCTCATTTATGGATTGGGCGGCATGATTGTCCCGTTCATAGGCATCAAGCTGATTGACATGATGATCGTGACGCTCGGTTTAGCCTGAAGTTTGAGAGTTGAGATATGAAGAACTTTGTTACCGCAATTTTGATGACGCTCGTGATGACCATCTTGCTTGGACTGGCGTATCCATTGGTTGTCACAGCATTGGCGCAGGTTTTGTTCAAAGACAAAGCCAATGGCCAATTGATCGAACGCAACGGCCAGCTTGTCGGTTCGCGCATCATTGGCCAGCCGTTTTCTTCGCCGGGCTATTTTCGTTCACGGCCTTCGGCTGCCGGAGCGATTGGCTATGACGCAGGCGCTTCGTCCGGTTCCAATCTTGGCCCGACCAGCAAAAAACTGATTGACCGTGTCAAAGCTGACACGGAAAAGCTGCAAGCTGAAAACCCCGGCAAGCCCGTGCCCGTTGATCTGGTGACGACTTCGGCGTCGGGGCTTGATCCGCACATTTCGCCTGCCGCAGCCGAATTCCAGGTTCCGCGCGTTGCCCGTGAGCGTGGAATGACGGAAGACGAACTACGTCACGTCGTCGCAGAACTCACCGAAGGGCGTCAGTTCGGTTTGCTGGGCGAACCGCGCGTCAAGGTGCTGCTCCTGAATCTGAAACTGGAAGAGATCAAACCATTGAAGAAGTAATCAACGCCATGATTTCCAACGGCAATCACAAACCATCACCGGAAGCGCTGCTGGCTCAAATCAAGGAAGGCGAGCGAGCCAAGCTGCACGTGTACATCGGCGCAGCTCCCGGCGTAGGTAAAACCTACCAGATGCTGGAAGAGGCGCACTTGCTGAAAAAGCAGGGCGTGGATGTGGTCGTTGCCGTCATCGAAACTCACGGGCGCGCTGAAACCGAAACGATGGTTGGTGATTTGGAATGCGTACCGCTGCGGCGAATCGAATATCGCGGCATTGTGCTGGAAGAAATGGACGTGGACGCTGTCATTGCGCGTCGCCCCGAAATAGCCATCGTGGACGAACTGGCACACACGAATGTTCCCGGATCAAAAAACCAAAAACGACACGAAGATGTGCTGGATTTGCTGGATGCAGGCATTGAAGTCATCACCGCCGTCAACGTTCAGCATATCGAATCGCTGAACGATGCCGTGGCGCGCACTACGGGCGTGCGCGTGCGCGAAACCATTCCAGACAGTTTCCTGCAACGCGCGGACGAAGTCATCAACGTGGATGTTTCGGTGGACACGCTGCGGACGCGATTGCGGCAAGGGAAAATTTACGGCGTCGAAAAGATCGAACAATCGCTCAACAACTTTTTTCGCAAAGGAAATCTTTCGGCCTTGCGTGAACTGGCGCTGCGACAGGTGGCCGAAGACCAGGCCGCCAAGGCGCACGATTACCGCGAACGCGAAGGCCTGGAACAAGCCGTCATTCCCGAAAAAGTCATGGTTTGCATCACCTCGCGCGGCAACGCGAAAAAGCTGTTGCGCGTCGGCTCGCGCATCGCCGGGCGCCTGGCGTCGGATTGGTTTGCGGTTTACGTCGAATCTCCACGCGAAGAACCCGGCCGCATTGATCCGCAGGACTACAACCGATTGATGGACAATGTGCGTTTTGCTGAAGGATTGGGAGCGCAGTTTGTCAAACTCAAAAACCCGCGCGTGGCCGATGCGTTGATCGAATTCGCCCGTCGCGAAGGCATCACTCACGTCATCTTTGGCCAATCGGCGCGATCTCGTTGGGATATCTTGCTGCGCGGTTCAGTCATCAACCGCTTCCTCGACGAAGTGCGCGACGCCAATGTGCAAGTCGTCCCTTTGTCAGACAGCGAGCATGAAAAAAGCGCTGCCGCTCAGCAATGAGCGACAGCGCTTTTGATTATTTTCGTTTGAAAGAAAATCAGATCAACCCTTCTTTTCCGATTTCTTCACTGGCGGAGCCGTGATGTTGTTGACGACTTTCGTTGCGCCACAGCTTTTGGCAATTCGGGTCGCCGCGCCTTTGCTACCGGCGTTGGCCGCGTTGCCGGTCAAAGTGACGACGCCGCTGCTGACGGCGGAACTGAAGTTTTGGGATTTCAGTTTTTCAGATTTGGCCAGCTTGTCCGTGATGCACTGCTGAATATCGCCATCACTTTGCGGGATGGTTTTGTCTGCTTTCTTCTGGGATTTCTTGTCCGACTTCTTCATCATCATTTCGCCGCCTTGTGCCGGTTGCGCTTGAGCAAACGCAACCGCGGACAGCGCCAAAACAAAACAGAACACTGCGAACATGCGTTTCATAGTTTTTTCTCCTTGGATGAGTTGGGGTTGAGGTGTCGGTCATCCATGTTGTCTGACCGGTTGCTGGGGTGGCACGCTATTCTTGGCCAGATCACGGATTGGCGCAAGAGCCAGACGCTTCTTTTACCCGGCAATCATGACCGCTCAAATTTTGACCACCAGCTTGCCGATGTTCGCGCCTTCAAACAATCTGTTCAACGCCAGCGGCGCGTGTTTCAACCCATCCACTTCGTCAATGCGATATTTGAGTTTGCCTTCCATCATCCATTTGCCCATTTCGGTCATGCATTCCATCGCGCGCGGAGCGTAATCCAGCACGATGAAGCCTTCGACACGGGCGCGTTGCACCAGAATGTTGGCGAAGTTGTATGGACCCGGAACCGGCGCAGTCGCGTTGTAACCGGAAATCAATCCGCACAACACAATGCGCGCGCGCAGATTTATCTGCGCCAGAACGGCATCCATGATTTCGCCGCCGACGTTTTCAAAATCTATGTCAATGCCGTTCGGGCAATGCTTCTTCAGCGCGGCAGAGACGTTTTCGGTTTTGTAATTGATCGCCGCGTCAAAGCCCAGTTCGTCCACCAACCATTTGCATTTGTCATCGGCTCCGGCAATGCCTACGACGCGGCAGCCTTTGATTTTGCCGATCTGGCCGACCAGCGAACCGACGGCTCCGGCTGCGGCAGAAACCACCAGCGTTTCGCCCGGTTTCGGCTGGCCAATGTCCAGCAATCCGAAATACGCCGTCATTCCGATGTGACCGAACAACCCGAAATGCGCCGTCAGTGGGATGCCGGGCAGATTCGGCAGCGCGTTGATGCCTTTGCCGTCGGTGACGGCGTATTCCTGCCAACCCAGCAAGCCCGATACGTGGTCGCCGACTTTGAAATTGGAATTGCGCGATTCTTCGACGACGCCGATGGTTCCGCCGCGCATGACTCCGCCAATCGGCACAGCAGGCAGATAGGTGTCGCGCGTCGCCCACATTCGCATTGTTGGATCAAGCGACAAATACAGATTGCGAACCAGAAACTGGCCGTCCTGCAATTCCGGCACGGCTTCTTCCGTCCAGTTGAAATCGCTTTCCTTGATTAAGCCTTCGGGACGAGCCGCCAGCCGCCATTGATGATTGATTCGATTTGTCATTTGAAGTGTCCTCCTGAAAAAGTCGGACAAGCTGCCAGCTTGTCCGGTTCTCTGCCAAGCTGCGATTGAAGAAAAGGCAGGGCAATCTGGCAGATTACCCTACAACTCTCTGCGCGACGGAACGACGATGTTGGCGATCAGCGTGCCCGCCACCAACGCCATTGCCGTCAAAATCATTTTGAACGTGGTGTCTACGCCGGAAACGATCTGCCGATCCAGCAACGCCGCCAATCCGCGAAAGCCTACGCTGCCGGGAACCAGCAGCAAAATGCCCGGCACTTGCGTGATGATCGCCGGATGATCCAGCAAACGCGAATAACCATTGCTGGCCACGCCGACCACCAGCGCGCCGAAAAAGACGCCCAATTCCGGGCCAAGAAATTTTGCGCCGAGCTTGGCTCCGCCGACAGCCAAGGCTCCGGCAATGACTATCCAGACGGCGTCGCGCAAATGCGCTTTCAACAACACGGTCAACGCCAGAGGCATGGCGACCACCGCAATCGGTTCCGTCCACGGAGGCAACGGGATTGCGCGTGCGATTTGCGGATTGCCGAATACGGCTTGCGAAACCGTGTCTCCCACCGCCACGCCGAAACCCATGCCGATAAAAATGACGAACGCGCCGCTCAATCGCGCCGTGCCCGAAGACAAATGTTGCGACGACAATTCGATCATCGCCGCCGTCAACGTCAATCCGGGCATCAGAATAATCAATCCGGCCAGCGTCGCGTTTGAAACCGCGTAAGGTCCAATGGCAAAACTCAGCGCCGCAGCCAAAGCCGACGCCGTGAACGCCGCGACCGGTTCAAACACGCGCCCCCAGGTTGGATTCTTTCCGACAAAAAACGACAACAATCCAATGGTTACGCCGATCAACGCCGACGCGCCAATTTCCTTCAAACCTCCGCCAAGAAAACGCGACGCCGTCGCCGAAGCCATGCCAAACGCCACGATGGTCAATGCGCTACCGTATCGCGCCGGAGCGGCCAGGAGCTGTTCGATCCTGTCTGATCCTTCCGCCGCGCTGACGGCTCCGCGTAACACGCCCGTCGTCACATCGTCGAGTTCGGCCAATTTGCCCAGATTGACTTCGCCGGGCGTGACGCGCATCAGAAAGGTTTGCTGCTCTTCCTGTTTGCCAAACGACGCAAAAATCGAAGTCGGAGTGGAAAAGAATTGCCCGGTCAGCCGCAATCGTTCGGCGGCGCGGCTCATGACCTCTTCCAATCGGTGCGCCGGATAACCATGAGCGTGCAGCGCGCGGCCAAGCCGCAACACGAACCCAATCGCGTCGCGCGGGTCAATCAATGAACCAGTAACAGTTGTCATTTGGGGTGTTGCCATGACTTCAATCAAACAAAGTTTTCTGTGTTGGGTCTAGTCCCAATACTTCGCGCACCGGACGAAAGCTGCGGCGATGAATCGGCGAAGCTCCGAGTCTTCGCAGCACTGCCAAATGTTCCGGCGTCGGATAGCCTTTGTGCCCCGCCAATCCGTAGCCGGGAAATTGCCCGTCCAATTCCAGCATCATCGCGTCGCGCGCGGTTTTGGCCAGAATCGAAGCCGCCGCGATGCTGGCCGATTGTGAGTCTCCGCGAACGATGCCTCGCTGCGGAATCGTCAGGTCAGGAATCTTGCGTGCATCTACCAGTAAAAAATCAGCATTGCAGTTCAAGCTTTCCACCGCGCGACGCATTGCCAGCAATCCGGCGCGATAAATGTTCAGTCGGTCAATCTCTTCGACCTCAGCGACGCCAATCGCCCAGGCGACAGCGTCAGCTTTGATTCGTTCGGCCAACGCATCGCGCGTCGCTTCGTCGAGCTTTTTGGAATCGTTCAGTTCGCGCAGTTTGTAATCACGCGGCAGGATGGCGGCTCCGGCAACCACCGGCCCGGCCAACGGCCCAACACCTGCTTCGTCCACTCCGGCAATTTGCGCGAATCCCTGTTGCCACAATTCCATTTCAAACTTCAGCAAATGCCGAAGCCGTTGCCCTTCAGCGCGATTTTCCGACTGACGCGCGCGCAGCTTTGCCGCCAGACCGCGCGCGCCTTGTCGCCAGTCGTTTTCCAGTGCTTCGAGCAACCCCTTTGGCAAAGCTTCGCCGTTGTCGAGTAAACTCGCTTTCAATTGGGCGACAGACTGTTGCAGCAATTCCTGGACAGAAGACATGAAATCCGTTGTGAATGCAGAATCGTAATTTCGAGCGGCGATTATAGCCCGAAGCCGGTTGCGATCAGGAGGCATTCGCGGCGCGATATGGAATAATATCCCGGCTTCCAATCATTCATTTCAAGCGGGGCATTTGAAGCCGGACATAGAAAGCCGTGCGGAGGAATCACAATGCTGATCAAAGATTCGGACGACATCAAAAGCAACGAAATCACTGACGAAAAGAATTATTGGAATCGGCGCAATTTCATTCGAGCGGGAATTCTGGCCGGCACCACGACTGCGACCGGATTGTTATATCGCAAATTGAATCCACCGAACCTGACGGTAAAAAAACTCAGCCCGGAAGAATTGCAAGCCAAAGAAGGCTACTTCACGCCCGAAGGCGAAGCCGCCAATGATTTTGCCGACATCACGAATTACAACAACTTTTACGAATTCACGACCAGCAAGGACGGCGTCGCTCGGCGCGCCAAAAACTTCGTCACACGACCATGGACAGTCGAAGTCGGCGGCCTGGTTCATAAACCCAGGACGTTTGATCTGGACGACATTTTGAAGCTGGCTCCGCTGGAAGATCGCGTGTATCGGTTTCGCTGCGTCGAAGCCTGGAGCATGGTGATTCCGTGGATGGGATTTCCGCTGGCCGAATTGCTGAAACAGGTTGAACCAATGGGCGATGCGCAGTACGTCAAATTCTTCACGCTGTACGATCCTGACCGTATGCCCAACCAGAAAACAGACGTGCTGGATTGGCCTTACATCGAAGGGTTGCGATTGGACGAAGCCCAGCATCCGTTGACGCTGCTGGCCGCAGGGCTGTACGGCAAGATGCTGCTGCCACAAAACGGCGCTCCGCTGCGATTGGTCGTGCCGTGGAAATACGGGTTCAAAAGCATCAAATCCATCGTCAAGATTTTGCTGGTGCGCGATCAACCGACTTCAACCTGGACTGCTGCCGCGCCGAATGAATACGGCTTTTATTCAAACGTCAATCCAAAGGTTTCACATCCGCGCTGGACACAGGCGACCGAACGCCGCATCGGCGAATTCGGTTTGCGCGACACAGTAATGTTCAACGGCTACGGCGATCAGGTCGCCAGCATGTATGCGGGAATGGATTTGAAAGCTAACTTTTAACCCGTGGCCGGTGATCGGTTTATTGCCGACCACCGGCCACCGACCACCGATATGCCTGATCTCAAATTTGCCAAATTCGCCGTCTTCACCAACGCCGCCGTGCCGTTTTTGCTGATTCTGTGGGATGCGTTTCATCATCGGCTGGGAACCAATCCGCAGGAATTCGTGTTGCGCACGACCGGCACATTGACGCTGGTGTTTTTGTTGCTGACGCTGGCGGTGACTCCGTTGCGAAAGCTGTTGGGATTGCCGTGGATGGTGCAGTTTCGCCGAATGTTGGGACTGTACGCATTCTTTTATGGCTGCCTGCATCTGCTGTCGTACACGTGGTTCGACAAATGGTTTAACCTGCGCGCGATTGCCGAAGACACGCTCAAACGCCCATTCATTTTTTTGGGAATGCTGGCATTTGTGTTGATGGTTCCGCTGGCGGTGACTTCAACCAACAAGATGGTCAAACGGCTGGGCGGCCAACGTTGGAACCGGCTGCATAAACTGGCTTACTTGGCGCCGATTGCCGGAGTCTTGCATTATTACCTCCTGGTCAAAGCCGACACGCGCCTTCCCCTGGGATTTGGAGTTGTGTTGGTGGTGTTGCTGGCTTACCGAGCGCTCAACAAATTCTTCCCTGCCTTCACTCAGCGAAAACCGAAACGCGCGACTGCGTAAGTTTGCCGGAGAACTGGTTTATGAAGTGCGATCTCCGCAAAGGCTGCTGGAAAAACCATCTGGAATATGAAGAACTCAGAGCTTACGGAACATTGACCGCCTGATTTCTGTCTACTGCATTGACGATTGAGACCAGGCAAAGTCATAGACTTTCAACGATTGAGGATGGTTCGCAGTTCACCGGAATTTTTACCAGCATAACGCAGAATGACGCCATCGCGTCCGACTGCCCAACCATCGTCGGCGGTGAAGGCAACAGCGCGCAATGGCGTCGTCGTGTTGCTGGCGTCGCGTTGCCAACGTCTGCCGCCATCCTGAGTTTGTAGAATGACGCCGTTCAAACCAATGGCGAAAACCCTTTTGGGGCTGAGAGCTTTGACGCCGAGCAGATTGCTGGGAATGTTGCTGATTTGCACAGCCCAATTTTCTCCGCCGTCGTTGGTTTTCAGAATCAAGCCTTCTTCGCCGACCGCCCAACCGGTTTTGGCATCGGCGAATGAAACCGAATACAACCATCTGCGCGTGCCGCTTTCCTGCAGTTTCCAGGTTTTGCCGCCGTCGGTGGTGTGAACCACGCTCCCGGCTTCGCCTACCACCCAACCGGTTTGAGCATCCAGAAACGTGACGGCCTCCATCCAGAAACGGCAGTTGGAAATTTGCGCCGTCCATGATTCGCCAGCGTCGGAAGTAAACAGAATCAGCCCTTCTTCGCCAACAATCCAGCCATCAGTGGGCGAAACGAATGTGACGCCGTGCAAATCAAGCTGTGACGACAACGGTTTCGCCTGCCAGTTTGCGCCGCCATCCGAAGTCCGCAGCGCAGTGCCGCGTTCGCCGACAATCCATCCGTGTTGCCCATCCACAAAACTGACGCCTCGCAAATTCGCCGTCGTGCCGGAATTTTGCGTTCGCCAGGTTTTGCCGCCATCCGTTGTGCTGAGCACGCTGCCATTCATTCCCACCACCCAGCCGCGATCCTTGTCGGCGAATTGCACGGCGTTGAACATATTCCTGATATTGGCTTCGCCGTCGGTTTGCTGCAACCAGGTTTCTCCGCCATCAGTGGTTGCGTATATCACACCGCCTTCGCCAGCCGCCCAGCCCATGTTGTCGTCCGTAAAGGAAATCGCGCTCAATAATTGCGCGCTGTTGGACAACTGTGCGCTCCACGTCGCGCCGCCGTCGCTGGTTTTCAGAATCGTTCCGTCAGCGCCGCTTGTCCAACCAAGCTTTTCGTTGACGAAAAGAATCGAATGCAGATGGCTGGACGAATTGCTTTGCTGCGTTGTCCAGTTCGCGCCTCCATCGTCGCTGTGCAAAATTGTGCCGTTTGTGCCGACCGCCCAAAATCTGTTTGGTGCAATGGCAAAAGCCCGCAGCAGGTTTGCCGATGAAGTCTGGGCATTGGTTTGCCACGTAACGCCGCCATCGCTGGTGAGCAACAAGGTTCCTTCCGCGCCAACCGCCACGCCTGTTTTTTCGTCGCCAAACGCGATTCCGAATAATTGTTTTGGCGTTCCGCTTTTCTGTTCAATCCAATGCTGGCCGCCGTTCTGAGTGGCCAGAATCAAACCTTCGACACCGACGGCCCACCCTCGACGTTCGTCGTGAAACCAGACCGCGTACAGATGATTTTTCGTTTTGCTTTTTTGCGATTTCCATTTGTCGCCACGATCTTCGGAAAACAGAATTTCACCGCGAGCGCCAACCGCCCAGGCCTTTTTGCCCACTACTGCCAATCCATAAAGCGGCGTGTTGACAGGGCTGCGCATCAAATTCCATTGTTTGCCGCCGTCGTCCGTTTTCAGAATAGTTCCATCACGCCCGACGGCAAGACCTCGTTTGGCGTCGCTGAATCGAATTGCGTAAAGCGGATTGCCCTGCGGTCGCGGATTCTGCCATCGCCACGAATCCATGATCGCCGTGCCGGTCAACGTGGCAAACGTCGCCGCGCAGGCAATCAGAAAGCATAAAACTCTGGCAACTCTGGAAATTGACTTCACGGAATTCATAACCCTGTCAGACAGAATTTCAATCGGAAACGCCTGTATCATAGTCCACGTCGCCACAAACCTGTAGCCGTCGCCGAAAAGGGATTTACCACTGACAGTGTTGGCTGAAAGGCTTAGAATGCCTGTGCAATACGACCAGCGACTTCATCAACAAGGAGACCGTCATGATTCAACCGAACCCCGTTCCTCGCTTGAAAAGCTTTGAAGAGTTTTGGCCGTTTTACGTCCGCGAACATTCGCATTCGGCCAATCGCATCTTGCATTTTATCGGCAGCACGTTGGGACTGATTTGTCTGCTGGCGCTGTTGGGAACCGGCATCTGGTGGTTCCTGGCATTGGGACTGGCGCTTGGATACGGCTTTGCATGGGTCGGCCATTTCTTTATCGAACGCAACAGACCGGCTTCGTTCAAATATCCGCTCTGGTCGTTTCGCGCCGATTGGAAAATGTGGGCACTGATTCTGACTGGTCAGATGGAACCGGAAGTCCGCAGAGCCATCGAACGTTCCTGATCCGCGATTACCCCATTTGCCGCAAGATTCGCCGTCAAGTTACCCCGAAAAGGGCTATTTTGACGATGAAGCGTGTTTTCTTTTTCAGCCAACAGAATTTTCTCAGCCTGTAAGTCGCTTGCTTTCAGTCATTTTCAAAAAACTCATCTCGTCAAACTCTTAACGGCACGGCGGTTGTTTACTGTTCAGGTGTCTGGATTGATTCCCCACAGAGAGTTGAACGCTGAAAACATTAACTGACGTGGCGGCTTCTGACCGAGGCAGCCCCAAGGAGGAAAAAGATGTTGAAGATGAACAAAAACCTGTTTCTGGCGATGTTGGCATTGGGAGTAATGTTCGTGTTGGCCGCTCCGGAAGCGATGGCTCAAGACCGTTGCCGAACCAATAACAGAAATTCCCGATCGGTTTACAACAACAACAATTACTACAACCGGGATTACCGTGACCGCGATTATCGAGATTACCGTTCCCGTCAACGCAACCGTGAAGACACCACCGGCAATGCGTTGAAACGCACAGGCATTGGCGCAGGTATTGGCGCATTGGGTGGCGCGGTGATCGGCGGCAAAAAAGGCGCGGCGATTGGCGCTGGCGTTGGAGCCGCAGGCGGGTATCTGTACCACCGCAACAAGGCCAGAAACGACCGTTATCGGTACTGACCTTGCGACCGGACAACCAAATAATTTTCGTCAGGGGCGATGGAGTCAATCCGTCGCCCTTGACGTGTTTTTGCCAGCCTTGAATCGTGTGTTCCCTGTGCTAGGCTCCGGCCAATGAATTCAATTCAAGTACCTGTTTTTTACAAGCGATTGTCGCTACTGGATCGAGCTTCCATGGCGATGCGCGATGCAACCGTGGCGATGTTGTTTCCGGTTGAATGTCGTGTCTGCGGAGCGATGATCGAATCGTTTCGTGATGGGGTGGCATGCGCCGAATGCTGGCATGAGGTTGAACACAGAATTGAGCGAATCAGAGCCGAAAAAAACTTCTGCGTAAAATGCGGAATGCCGCTGCCGTCTCTATCAACCAAACTTGAAGAGCGGCGCTGCGGACGGTGCGATGATCTGACGTTCGGCTTCGCCCGCGCCTGCGGCATTTACGAAGGCGCGTTGCGCGAAAACGTGTTGCGATTGAAAAGCCGTCCGCGCATTCCTGCGCGGTTGTGCGATTTGCTGAAAATTACCGCCGCCGATCTCCACGAAAAACAGCCTGGCGAATCCATCATTCCGGTTCCGCTGCACGCCGACCGTCTGAAAGAACGCACATTCAATCAGGCCGAAATCATCGCTGACGAAGTAGCGAAGATCATTCAGTTGCCGGTTGATACAACCAGCTTGATTCGCGCCGAATACACCGAAAAACATCGCGCCGGAATGGGAGCACGCGAACGAGTGCGTTCGCTGGAAAAGGCGTTCAAAGTTCGCGCGCCGCGTTTGATTGAAAACAAAGTCGTCCTTCTGGTGGACGACGTGATGACCACAGGCAGCACAGCGAACGAAATCACGCGGACTCTGCTCAACGGAGGGGCGCGGGCCGTCAATGTTCTGACTTTGGCGCGCGCCGCCAGCGATTTCTTGTTGTGAGTGAATGAATAATGATGCGCGGCTGGCTCAGGCTTCAATGCCGCGTTTGCCAAAAAATTCCCGCAATGCCGGATACACTTCTTCCTTGTCGTCAATCCGCACGCCAATAAAGCGTTCCTGATTTTTCAGACGGTCGTTGAAAATCGAAAGCAGCGCGCCAGAGCTTCGCCGATACGTCGCCATGCCTTCTTCGCCAATTTCACCGTAACCGAACAAATTGCAGGTTTCGATCAACTGGTCAGCCATTTTCACGGCGTCTTCGTTGTCAGAGTAATAGTTGTCGCCATCGGAAAAATGAAATGGGTATACGTTCCAATCACGAGTTGGGAAACGTTCGGCAATGATCTCCAGTGCCAAACCATACGCGGAACTGACCACGGTGCCGCCCGATTCTCCCTGCGTGAAGAACTGTTCTTCGGTGACTTCTTTGGCTTCGGTATGGTGGCTGATGAAGACAATTTCGACGCTGTCGTATTTCGTTCGCAGAAAACGAACCATCCAGAAAAAGAAACTGCGCGCGATGTATTTTTTGAACTCGCCCATCGAACCGCTGACATCCATCATCGCAATCACGGCGGCGTTCGATTCATAGCGGATTTCGTCTTCCCAGCTTTTGAACCGCATGTCTTCTTTCTTGAAGCCGCCGATTTTCGCCTGACCTTTTTCGCGCGCGTTGCGACGAATGTTTTCCATGATCGTTCGGCGCTTGTCCAAGTTGGACAGCACACCGGTGCGACGAATTTCCGTGAAGCGTGTGGTTTTGGATGGCACGGCGCGGCGGGCTTTGTCTTCCAAAAATGGAAGCTGCAAATCTTCGAAGATCATTGCGGCGATGTCGTCAATGTCCACTTCGGCTTCGTAATAATCCTGACCGGGCTGATCGCCGCCTTGTCCTGTTCCCTGACCTTGTCCCTGATCTTCGCGGCCAATCACATCGCCGACTTTGGTTTTGCCATCGCCCTGGCCGACGTGTTTGCGCTTGCGGTAATCAAAGCGGAATTTGTATTCGTCCAACGCGCGCATTGGCACTTTGACGGTTTTGCGGCCGTCCGACAGGATGATGGATTCGTTGGAGACAATCGAGCCGAGGTTTTTGCGAACCGCCTCCTTGATGCGCTCTTTGTGGCGATCCTGGTCAATGATGCCTTTGCGTTGTAACGACCAATCGTTGCGTTGGACTGACATAAGTTTGACTGAGCTAAAAAGCCCGCGCTGTCTCCGTCGGAAAGGCGCGGGCAAGGTTATTGTTCCAAAGTATCGCCCGCGCAGTTAACGCGAAAGCAACGTGCCGACGTAACTCAGCAATTCATTCGCGCAGACTGTGCAATAGCCGTGATCGGTCACCAGCCGGTCAAGCACTTCGTTGATGCGGCGAAGCTGATCGGCGTCGGGCGTCTTGGTCGAAGTCGTAATCTTCACCACGTCTTTCAAGTCAGCGAAGATTTTCTTTTCGATGGCTTCCTTCAAACGTTCGTGCGAGTTGTAATCGAAAGTCTTGCCTTTGCGCGAATACGACGAAATGCGAATCAGGATTTCCTGACGGAAAGTGTTCTTGGCGTTTTCGGAAATTCCGATTTGCTCTTCGATGGAACGCATCAACCGTTCGTCGGCTTCCAACTCTTCTTCGGTGATCGGGTCTTTCAGCTTTTCCTTGTTGCAATACGCTTCGACGTTGTCCAGATAGGCGTTGCACATGTTTTTCGCCATCTCTTCAAACGAATAGACGAACGCGCGTTGCACTTCGGTCTTGGCGATCTGGTCGTATTCGCGTCGAGCCTGCGCAATCAGGTTAAGGTAACGTTCTCGCTCTTCGGCTTTGATGCCGGTGTGCTGATCGAAGCCGTCCTTGATGGCGCGCAAGGCGTCAATCGGATTGATGCAGCGAATGTTGTCTTTGACCAGAGCATTCGACAACCGGTTGATGATGTAACGTGGCGAAATGCCGTCCATACCTTCGCGGACGGTTTCGTCCTGCAATTCGCGGACATCTTTCGACTTGAAACCTTCGACGTCTTCACCGTCATAGAGCTTCATCTTTTTGACGATGTCCACGTTGGCTTTCCTGGGTTCTTCGAGCCTGGACATGACCGCGAACATGGCGGCGATTCTCAACGTGTTCGGAGCCAGATGGACGTTCCGCATGGCTTCGGACTGTTTCAGCAATTTGTCATAAATGCGTTCTTCCTGCGTGACCTTCAGGTTGTACGGAACCTTGATCATGATGATGCGGTCTTGCAGAGCTTCGGATTTGCGATTGCCGACAAACGCCGTGTATTCGTTTTCGTTGGTGTGCGACGCGATCACTTCGTCGGCGTAAATCATGGCGAAGCGACCGGTTTTGATGTTCTGCTCCTGCGAAAGGGTAAGCAATGAGTACAGGAATTTTTCGTCGCATTTCAGGATTTCGATGAATTCCATCATGCCGCGATTGGAAATGTTCAGTTCACCGTCAAACCGGTACGCGCGCGGATCGGATTCGACGCCGATTTCGCCGATGGTCGAAAGATCAATCGAACCGGTCAGTTCCGTGATGTCCTGGGATTTGGGATCGCTCGGCGCAAACGTGCCAATGCCGATGCGGTCTTTTTCGGAAAACGCGATGCGCGTTACCAGCATGTCTTCGTGTTTGCCGTGATACACGTGTTCGAGGTTGTAGCGGCATTGCGGACAAAGCTCACCTTCGATGTACAACCCGTAATGTTTTTCGATTTCCGGGCGTAATTCGGCAGGGATCAAATGCAGCGGTTCTTCGTGCATCGGGCAGCCTTTGATGGCATATACAGCGCCGGCTTCTGTTTGCGTCCAGTTTTCCAAACCGCGTTTGAGCATCATGACGATGGTGGATTTACCGCCACCAACCGGCCCCATCAGCAACAGTATGCGTTTGCGAACTTCCAGCCGCTGGGCTGCGGATTTGAAATACTCGACGATCTTGGCGATTGGCTCTTCGATGCCGAACAATTCGTCACTGAAAAATTTATAGCGAGTCACTTCGTCGCGCGTGCCTTCAGCGATTTTCTCGACGCCCGGAGCCAGAATCATGTCGCAAATGCGCGCATGCGACAGCGCAGCCAATCGCGGATTTCGGGCCACCAGTTCGAAATAATCACGGAAAGTCCCTTCCCAAACCAAACGCTCTCGTTCGCGCCGATGCGCTTCGAGCAGCTCGCTGAGACTCAACTTCTTATCTTGCTCTGCCATGCTGCTACTCCTGGCTGTCATTTTGCTGTTTAAGGTTTATTAAACCGACAGCCTGTTGTGGGTTTTTTATTTCCCCGGACGGGTTGCCGGGTTTTCAGAGAAGGTATGCTCATCGCCAAATTGAGGGTGACGACGGCTTTTTTGTTTCCTCAAATTCTAGCCGGACCGTCTTTATTTTCGTCAGTTCCGATGCCATGCGGTCCGTGCGGGTGAACGTTTCATTCGGCAAAATCAGTATAGCACAGCCTCAACGTATGCAATCAGCATCGCCAGGGGAAATTCATCGCAGGGCTGTTCTATCCGTGCATCATTTGAATCGCTACGCCAACACCGCGCGCGGTTGCCAGCCGGACTTGACGGGGTCGAACTCTGCGATTGCCAACAAGTTGCGCTCAGCGTCGCAGAGTTTGGCCAAAGTTCCGGCGTCCCAATCTCCCGTGCGAGGAATGGAACGGCCATGAGCTATCGCTTTGCATTCTTCTTCCGACAAAATCACTTCCGGCAATTCGACTGCATCGGCCATTGAAACCAAAACTTCGGCAAGCCTGTCCTGAACAGCCAAATCGCTCAGAGCTTCCAACGTCACGGCTTTCGACAAACGACCTGAACCGGCTCGCGTTCTGCGCAGGGCGGTCAAGTGCGCACCAGCGCCAAGTCGTTTGCCAATGTCTTCGGCCAACGTGCGGATATAGGTTCCAGCGGTGCAAACCACCCGAAAGGAAAATTCCTCAGCAGGCACGCTTTCAGCGGGCAAGTCGGGCAGCAATTCCAATTCTTTGATTTCAATTTCAATGGCTTGCCGCTCAATTTCTTCGCCTCGCCGAGCCAGTTCGTGCAATCGCACACCGCCGACTTTTTTGGCGGAATACATCGGCGGAATTTGCCGAATGCGCCCTTGAAACTCTTTCAAAACAGCTTGCACCTGCTCCGGCGTGATGTGGCTGGCATCGGTAACAGGCGGCAAAATCTGGCCTGTGAAATCTCCAGTGTCGGTCGCAAATCCCAACCGCATAGTCGCCACATATTCCTTGTCGTCACCGGTCAGGTACTGCACCAGCCGCGTCGCACGGTTGACGCAAATCACCAACACGCCAGTCGCAAACGGATCCAGCGTGCCGGTGTGTCCAACACGCCGAGTCCGCAAAATCTTTCTGACCTTCGCCACCACGTCGTGCGAAGTCCAGTCCGCGGGTTTGTCTACGATCAAAACTCCGTCCAGTGATTGTGGATTCATTATTCAGCGGTTTCTTTCTGTTGATCGCCATTGATGCGTTCGCAAGTGCGAACACGAACGCCCGTGCGCCAGTTGGCGTTGACGCCGACCTGATACGCTTCGATTTGCGGCGACAAACACCGTGCGACAATCGCAAACGTTCGGTGGAATCGCAACCGCGGCGCGACCAGGTACAGCAGCGGCGACTGATCCGCCAATTCAATGCCGCCAAACAATCCACGCCGCTGAAATTCACCGCGCAATCGGGCTTGTTCGACTCGCAACCAGTAATCCAATCCCTGCAACGGCAATTGAGCATCTTCTGAAGCTTTGACTTCGATCACCGCCAACCGGCCCTTGTGGGTGACCGTCAACAAATCAATTACCGAACGTTCGTCGCCCCGCCAAGCCGGAATTTGCGAATAGACAAAGCGGTCATCAAATCCGGCATCCAGCACACAGATGTTTTGTCGCAACAACGATTCCAACCAGGCTTCTTCGCGCAACCGGTACAACGGATTTCGGCGGTTGTTGGATTCAGTGGATCGGTGACTGACAATTTCGCTCACCAGATTTGCCAGCCGATCAAAGCCGGCTTCGGTCAGAAGTTCAGCGGGTGATTCGTCCATGCCCGCAACACCAAACAAAACACGCGGCTTGTCGCCCAAACTGGCGCGCGCAAATTCCAATCCGTTGATCGAATACAATTCCTTTCCGGCAAGTTGTCGGACTTCGATGCGGCCGGGAGCGAGTCGCAAAATCCGTTCGCGCCAGAGGTTTTCGGCGGGTGATCTTTCAGGCCAATCCAATTCTCGCGGATGCGTATTGAGCAATTCGTTTTGAGTGACCAACGACATCACGGTCAATTCGCGGCGACGCTCATCAACTTCCAGGCATTCGATGCGCGCGTCCAGATGCGAAACATCCAGCAACGCCATTCGTTCAACAGCGGTTTGCGAACGCCCGGCAGGCACGCAAAACAGCAATCGTCTGGCTTGCTGTTTTGCATCGCGTTGCAAATTGAATCCGGCCAGCCAGATCAATCCGGCGGCAATCATGCCGTCAACATCGGATTGCGTTTCAGCTTCGGTCGCGCCAATGGCCAAAACGGTTTCGCCGCGCAGCTTCAAGATCAATCGCGCGTAACGACCGGGTATGGAATGCAAATTGTCTGCGCCAGTCGTTGCGCGCTGGACTTTGGCATTGAATTGTTTACCAGCAAACAACTCAGCCAATGTTTGCGCATAAAGCCTCCGTCGTTCGGCAAGCTCCAGATTTTCAAATTCGATTTTTTCCTGCCAGCGGGTTTGATTTCGCAAAGTCAACGTCGTGAATTCGGTCTTCAATCCGCGCGTCACCTGCAATCGCAATTCGGCTTCGTCAATGTCATAAGCCGTCACGCGCCAGTTTTGCGAACGCTGGTCGTCCCACCAGGCGAAAATCAGCTTGCCCCATTCGACGCTGACTTCACAATTGTCGCGGGTGACAACCGCCGTCAAAGCGTCCCCGACCAGCAATTGCCATTCGGCGGTTTCGAGCATGGCGCGTTCAAGTGCGTATTTTGCCTCGGCGGCTTCCTGGTTGTTTGTAATCGAAAGCATTAAGTCCGATTGCGTTTTATGGCGATGGCGTGTTTGGCTTCTGGTGACCTGTTCTGCTACCATCCGCGCCGTGAACGAGTCGTAGACATTCTACCGTCCTCGAATTGATCAATCTATTCTCTCAACGCATGCAACGTCATCAACGAGCTTTCAGGAGTTGAAAGCCAGCGGCGTTCTGTTTGGAAACCCAATCATCCCGCGAAACGAGGCCGAGCCTCGATTCGCTTTTTCAGCCGTTTGCGCGGAGCGTTATGGTTTGTCACAACTGTGGGCGTGAAATCAAAGTCATAGGCAAAGTCCAACGTCGGGACGAATGTCCGCATTGCGATGCGGACCTGCATTGTTGCAAAAATTGCCGGTTTTTCGATCCGGGGCGCAGCAATCAATGCGCCGAATCGCAAGCCGACTATGTAAAAGACAAGCTGAAGGCGAATTTCTGCGATTACTTCGAACCGAACAAGCGCGTTCCGCTGACTTCGCGCGGCGGCGCGCAAACCGTGCAGCGTGACGACGTGCGAAAGGCTTTTGACAAGCTTTTCAAAAAGTGACCGCATGGTCACCCAAACTTCCACGAACATTCTCTCTTTGCAGCATTCGTAGTTTTTGTATGGAGCAACGTTTTTTGTTTCCGGCGTCTGAATCTGAACGGCAACCTGATCGGTTGCCAGATACGCTGACCTTGTCTTCGCCATCCGGTACGGGGTTTTCGGTGCTTCCGGCTGAGCAATTTCGCCAGACGGAAATTTATCGTTTGCCGGATCACTTTCCGATGCTGGCTCCGCCACAGGTCAACCAATTGACCGGCAAACAGATGTTTCGCCATTCGCTGCTGGCTCTGGCAACGCTCATCACCACCACGCTGGCCGGGTTTTTCCTGTTCGGTTCCTTGAGTTCGGGACTGTTGTATTCATTGACGTTGCTGACGATTTTGACGGCCCACGAAATGGGGCATTACATCGCCTGCCGCTGGTACGGCGTCGAAGCGACCTTGCCTTATTACATTCCGTTTGTGTTGCCGTTTCCGGTGTTGCAGGTCGGCACGTTCGGCGCGTTTATCAAAATCAAATCACCGATTCCGTCACGCCGGGCGCTGTTCGACATCGGTATTGCCGGGCCGCTGGCCGGATTTGTGTTTGCGTTACCGGCGACGTTCATCGCGCATTATTACGCGCAAGCTGCTCCTCCGGCGAACCCAGGCGATGGCAGTATCACATTACAAGACCCTTTGTTATTCACATTTTTTCAACAGCTTTTGCACTTGCCAAAAGACCTGTGGCTAAACCCAATCATGTTTGCTTCGTGGGTGGGATTGTTGATGACGGCGTTGAATCTGATGCCGGTTGGCCAGCTTGATGGCGGTCACGTCACCTATTCGTTATTTGGCCACAAAGGCCATCGCAGAGTGGCGTTGATGTGTTATGTCGCCGTCATCGCGCTGGTGGTCTATTCGATTCAAACCGGTTCGTGGAGCTACATTTTGTACGCCGTAATCCTGACCCTGATGATGCGCGTCGGGCATCCACCTGTGCTGGAAGAAGAGGATGCCATCGGCGCGGCGCGCAAACTGGTTGCCTTGATTGGACTGGTGATTTTCATTCTTTGTTTTATGCCCTTTCCAATTTCGCTCTGATTTTGCCCCAGACCTGGAGAATGTTATGACGCTTTACGCTTCGGACGTCATGGTCAAAGACGTCATCACCGTCAATGAAAAGACGCCGCTCAAGGATGTGACGAAACTGTTCGGCGAAAAGCACATCACTGGCGCTCCAGTCGTCAACGCCGATGGCCAACTGGTCGGCGTGCTTTCTGAATCCGACATCATTCGCAAAACCACCAGCATCGGCGCCTGGTCGCCCAATCAGGCAGGGCAAATCATGACCAAACCGGCAGTGACGGTTTCGCCAAATGAAGCTCTGCAAAAAGTGTGCGAACTGATGCACGACCGCCGCGTCCATCGCGTCGTCGTCGCCGACGCTTCCGGCATACAGGGCATCATCACCACGATGGACATTCTCAAAGCCATTGCCAATCTAGGCAAAGAACGAGGCAAGGACGCATTCGAACGGAAAACCCAGTTCTGACCCCTCATGCAAACCCCGCTGCTGGAAAAAATCATTTACGTCATGCTGCTGGCCTTGCTGGCGTTGACGCCGCTTCCTTACGGTTCGGTTGAAACCTGGTCCATCGCCTTGTGGGAAGTGATGGTATTCGGCACAGTCGTGTTGTGGGCGTTGCTGACCGTCGTGGAAGGCAAACTGAAAATTCACCTCAACCCGCTGGTCTGGCCGATGCTGGCTCTGTTGATTGTGGCCATCGTGCAGGTGTGGCCGTTCGGTTCGGCGGCAACCGGCGAACGTTCCACCATCAGCTTTTCGCCTTTCGTCACCTATCAATTCGCAGTCAAACTCTTCGCTTCGATTTGTTTTTTTCTGCTTTTCGCCACCTTCATCAATAACGACCAGCGGCGAACGATGGCCGCCAAGGTCATCATCGCCGTGTGTTCGGTGATTGCCATTGTCGGCATTGGACAGGCTTACATTGGCCGTTTGTTCTGGCAGCGAGGCGCTTTCGGCCCATTCGTCAACCGCAATCATTTCGCAGGCTTTCTGGTGATGGGAGTCGCGCTGGCTGGCGGGTTGATGATTGGCCGCGTCGTCAAACAAGCCTGGCTGGCCGTTTATGGAAGCTGCGCGCTGGCCATGTGCGCCGGAATCGGATTGTCTGCATCGCGCGGCGGAGTGTTGGCGCTGGCGGCGGAAATCGTCTTTCTGGTATTGATCGCCCTGCCGACGTTTTTCCACAGCCGCAGCGAAAATAAAACTCGCCGAGCCGGAATACTGATTCGCGCCGCTGCTGTCTTGCTGATCGGAGCCGGCGCGATTGGCGGAGCCATGTGGCTTGTCGGTTCAGAAGGCCTGGTGGCGAATTTTTCCCAGTTGCAAGCCGAAACCGGCGGCGAGCTTCCGGCCAGCGAACGATTCAGTCGCCGAGACATCTGGCGCGCCACCACAGAGATGATTAAAGATCATCCGGTGACCGGCGTAGGATTGGGCGCGTTTCAATTCGCCTATACACAATACGACCAAAGCTCCGGCATTCAGCGCGTCGAACAGGCTCACAACGATTATCTTCAAATCGTCGCCGACGCAGGCTTGGTTGGCGGATTCATTGCGCTGGTCTTCATCGTCCTGCTCTTCGCTCGCGGATTCATCACTTTACAAACTCACAACCGGCAGAAACGCGCCGTCGCCATGGGAGCGCTGGCCGGATGTTTTGCCATCGCCGTTCACAGCTTCGTCGAATTCAACCTGCAAATCACTTCCAACGCCCAACTCTTTCTGGCGCTGGCCGCATTGGCGACAACCGGTCGCCACAAACAACGCGAATCCGAAGAGATGGAATAACGACCAGTCATTGCCACGCAAATTATCCACTACCCATTGACCATTACCCATTAACCGACAGGTAGACGGTTTTCTACCCTGACCGCTAATGGTCAATGGATAATGCTCAATGGATAATGTTTTGCCTTCCTACTTGCCAGCCCAGGCCGGAAAATGCTGTCGAAAAAACTTTGCTGCAAATGGAAGAAACCCGCTTCCATCTCCGTCTAATTCTCGAACGCGAACAAAAGCGACGAACGAAATGATAAAGGCGCTGCAACGATGAACGAACTCCACAACGAAGAGCGGTTGATTGAAGCGTGCCGACAGGGCGACCGCGAATCGTTTCGGCAATTGTTCGAATTGCATAAAGATCGCGTTTGGTCCGTTGCGCTGCATTTCATCGGCGACGAAGCTGCTGCGCGTGACATCACGCAGCAGGTCTTTTTGAAGTTGTTCACCGCCATCAATCACTTTCGCGGCGAAGCAGGGTTTTCCACCTGGCTTTATCGGTTGACGGTCAACGCTTGTTTGGACGAACAGCGGCGGCGGCGGCGGTTTCTCTCGTTCGATTTTTTCAAAGCTGGCGATGGGGGCAGCGTCGGCAGGAATTTGATGGAGCAGCAACAGGCAAAACAATTCGAGCAGCAATTGCAGGCGATGGCGCAGGAAGATCACCACGCGCAATTGGAAATTTCCGCCGCCGTCAAAGCTGCCGTCAAAGAATTGAAGCCGAAGCTGCGCATGGCAATTCTGCTGAAATACTTCGAAGGCTTGTCTTACGAAGAAATGGCCAGCGTGCTGGGTTGTTCGGCGGGTACGGTGGCGTCGCGGCTCAATCGCGGGCATAGAGAATTGGCGCGCAAACTGCAACATCTGCGCGGCGAAATCGGAATCGGAAAGCAATGATGTTCGGCAACCACGTTCACAAACGACTTTCGGCTTATCTGCACGGCGAACTTTCGGCGCAGGACGCGCGCCGCGTGGCTGACCATCTGCGCGATTGCCAGCGTTGCCGAACCGAATTTGCAGAAATCGAATTCGGCGCTCAACTGGCTGGGCAGCTTCAACGCGAACAAGCGCCGGATGATTTGTGGGCGGAACTGGAGCAGGCCATTTCTTTTCACCGCCGAAGCGAAGAGACGGCGCAAAGGGCATCTGGTTTTACGTGGAGGAATTTGAAAATTGGGTTGGTTGGTGCAGCGGCTGTGATCATCGCAGCTTTGACGTTCGTTTATTTGAATCGCCAACCAGAGCCGAGCGAATCGGATAACCGGCCTGCGTGGGAAGTGACGCGGCTGGATGGTCGGCCAGTAATTGGCAAACGGAAAATTGAGGAAAAAGGTCAATTGCCGCTCGGAGAATGGCTGACGACGGATGACGCTTCGCGCGCGCAAATCAGCGTCGGGCAGATCGGCGAAGTCAAAATCGAACCGAATTCCCGCATTCAATTGGTCGAAGCGCGGGAAGACAATCACCGGCTGGCGATGCAGCGCGGCAAGATGGAAGCGTTTATCTGGGCGCCTCCGCGCAAGTTTTTTGTCGAAACGCCGTCGGCGCTGGCGGTTGATCTGGGGTGCAGTTACACGCTGGAAGTCGCCGAAGACGGCACAGCGCTGTTGCACGTGACGATGGGCTGGGTGGCGTTTGAATGGCAAGGCCGCGAATCCTTCGTTCCCGCCGAAGCCAGATGCGTCACGCGGCCAACGCTTGGCCCCGGCACGCCGTATTTCGCAGACGCTTCAGCGGAGTTTCAAACCGCGTTGACGGCGTTTGATGTTGGCAATGCTGATTCGCTGGAAACAGTGTTGGCTTTGGCGCGAAAGCGCGATGCGCTGACTCTGTGGCATTTGCTGGCGCGCACCGACGGCGAAACACGCGGCAAAGTTTTTGACCGAATGGCGGAACTAATCAAACCGCCAAAGACCATTACCCGCACAGGCGTTCTCAGTGGTGATCGAGCGATGCTCGATGCCTGGTGGAAAGAACTTGGGCTGGGCGATACGGAATGGTGGCGAATGTGGAAAGGCGATTTACCTACACCATCGAAGTAACCAGTCAGTACCGCGACCGGCAGGGAGCGAGACTGGCCTATCAATCAAACTTGCCGAATTTGGAGGAAACGTTATGACTCGCAAAATGCTTCGTTCGCTTTCGATTGTCGCAACCTTGTTGCTGACGGCTGCTGTTCAACAAACTGCGCTGGCCGGGCCTCCGTTGATTTGTCATCCGATTGAAATCGGCAACGCCAAATCCTTGCCGTGGGCGGGCGCGAACTGGCGCGACGTGAAAAAAGATTACGATCTGAATCGTCTGGTTGAAGATACGCTGGCGCTGCTGCAACCAAACACGCCCGTTCTGGAGAGAATGGAAACCATTCGCCGGGCGACGGTGTACGCCGTTTGGGCCAAGCGTGACAATGAAGTCGGTTACACCGTCAAAAGCAACGCCGTCGCGGAACAGTTGCAAGCCAAATTGATGGAGCGTATTCGCGAAGCAGTTCGCTTGAATAAGGGCGCTTCGATGGCGTTGTTCGATGCCGGTTACCTGGACGCTTGTTACAAACAAGCCGGGTATAAATCCAACGTCAACACGCCAAGTCTGGCCGAAGGTTACGCAATGGTTCGCAAAGGCTCGGCGCACATGGGCGGCAGCCCGGAAATTGAATTCGCGTTGGCGATCATTTCTGAACATCCGCGCCAGACTTCACACCAGGAACATCTGCAAAAAGCCGTTGCCGGAGCCAAAGACGGTTCGCTGTTGGCCATCAATCTGGTCAAACATTTCGGCAAGCCGGGACAAAATCTCGCTTCGCTGCGCGCGCAAATCGCTTCAGTGAAATAACGTCACAATGGTAAGGCAATCTGCCGAGATTGCCTTATTTGCGCGAAAGCCGCTTGATGCCAACTTGGAGCAATCTCGGCAGGTTGCTCTACTTTTCCGGGAGACTTCGTCATGTTCAAACGCATCAATTCGAAACTATTCATTGCTTTTCTGACCGTTGCAGTGGCGCTGACTTCCGCCGCTTCGATCTTCGACGCGAAAGAACGCACCTCGTCGCCGGGCAATCTGGTCGTTCACGAATGGGGAACCTTCACTTCGGTTTCGACTGCTGACGGCAAACGGCAAACGTGGAGTCCGCTGACAGGCCCCAGCGATTTGCCGAGTTTTGTGTACCGGTCGAAACAGCAAACTGAATTTGTGCGCGGCAATTGCGTCAAATGCGGTTGGGCGTATGTACGAATGGAAACGCCAGTGCTGTATTTTTACACTGACCGCGAACAATCGGTTTCGGTCAAAGTCGGCTTTCCGCAAGGCAGCATCACCGAATGGTTTCCGCAAGCCACACAATCGGGCAGAGGCATCAATTGGGCAAACTTCACGGTGAAACCCGGCGCGCAGCCGAACTTCCCGGTCGAAAAAGCCGAAAGCCATTATTACCCGGCGCGGGAAACCGACGCTGCGCCGCTTCAACTTGGCGCGGAGCAGGAAAAGTTTCTGTTCTATCGCGGCATCGGCAATTTCGATTTGCCGATCACTGCCAAGCTCGCCGGCGATCAGGTAACGGTGAAAAACACCGGCAGCGAAGAACTGGCTCAGGTTATTCTGTTTGAAAATCGTGGTGGAAAAATCGGCTGGCACGTGATGAATTCGCTGAAAACCGAAACGACGCTTGCACGTCCTGCGTTGGGGCAAACAATAGATTCGCTCCACGGCGAATTGCAGAAAACGCTGACCGCGCAAGGTCTGTATGAAAAAGAAGCCGCCGCAATGATCAAAACCTGGAGCGATTCTTGGTTTGAAGACGGCTTGCGCATCTTTTACATCGTCCCGCGCAAAACGACCGACGCGATTTTGCCGATCACGATTACGCCTGCGCCGTCCGAACTGGCTCGCGTCTTGGTAGGTCGTCTGGAAATCATCACGCCTGAAATGGAGTTGGCGATTCAATCTGCCGCCCAGAAATACCTGGAAGGAACGACTGAATCTCGCGCCGAAGCGATGAAGGCGCTGCATCCTTACGGCAGATTCGCCGAACCAACTCTGCGCCGGTTGATGGAAAACGCGCACAAAGTCGGCCAGGCAAGAGCTTCTCAACCGTATTGGGATTTCATGAACGCCACGTTGGCCAATGCGACCAGCAAGCGTTGAGGCTTTTCGCAATGAAAAAATCGAAAGCGGCTGTGCCTGAAAGAAAGGTGCAGCCGCTTTTTGTTGTTGGGGCGTGTTGTTTGCCAAACCTCAGCGTGGTGTGAAGAATAGCGGCTTCTTTTGCAACGAGTGAAAACCCCAATGAACAAGTTTTACGTCACAACTCCGATTTATTACGTCAACTCGTACCCGCATCTCGGTCACGTGTACACGACGATCATTGCCGACACCGTAGCGCGGTATAAACGTCAGCGCGGTTACGAAGTTTTCTTTCTGACCGGCACGGACGAACACGGCATCAACATCGAACGCGCGGCGGAAACCGCCGGACTGCCTGTGAAACAACACGTTGACCGGATCGTGGATTCATTCAAAACCGCGTTTGAACCATTCCAATTCACCAATCGCCACTGGGTTCGCACTACGGACGACTATCATAAAGAAGGCGTTCGCAAGCTCTGGCAGCAGGCGCAAGCCAACGGCTGGATTTACAAAGGCAAATACGAAGGTTGGTATTGCGGCAATTGCAACGAGTTTTATCAGGAAGCCGAAGCGCAGAAAGGTGAAGGGGATGTGTTGTTATGCCCTACGCATGAACGTGCGCTGGAATTGCTTTCCGAAGAAAGTTACTTTTTCAAACTCTCCGCGTTTCAAGACAAGCTGATTGAACATTACGAAAAGAATCCGCACTTCATCCGCCCGGAAACGCGCCGCAACGAAGTGCTGAGCTTTGTGCGCGGCGGTTTGAATGACTTGTCGGTCAGCCGCGTGTCCGTCAAATGGGGCATCCCCGTGCCGGATGATCCCGAACACACGATGTATGTCTGGTTCGACGCGCTGTCGAATTACATCACCGCTATTGGTTACGGCAATGAACAGTTTGGTGGCGAAGAGCATTTCAAGAAGTTCTGGCCAGCTGATTTGCAACTGGTTGGCAAAGACATCCTGCGCTTTCACACAGTGTATTGGCCTGCGTTTTTGATGGCTGCCGGATTGCCGTTACCAGAGACAGTTTATTCGCACGGGATGTGGTTGTCGGGTGGACGAAAGATGTCCAAAACGCTTGGCAACGTGATTGACTTAGAGGTGTTGCACAAACACTTCACGCCCGAAGTCGTCCGCTATTTCGTGTTGCGCGAAATGGTTTTTGGTCAAGACGGCGATTTCACTTACGAAGCTTTGCTGGATCGCGTGAATGCTGACCTGGCCAGCGGACTGGGCAATTTGGCCGCGCGCACGCTGACGATGGTTCGCAACTTTTGCGACGGCGTCATTCCGCCAGCAGGCGAAGCCAGCGCAGAGCTAACTACGCAAGCCGCCGAAGTCCGCGAAGCCGTCATTACAGCCGTCGCCGCGTTCGACCGCGAATTCGACGAATACAATTTCAGCCGCGCGATTGAAGCCGTTTCGAATGCGCGTTTCCGCGTGGACAAATTCATTTCCGACGCCAAACCTTGGGACTTGGCTAAAGACCCGGCCAAACGCGCTGACCTGGAATTGGTGTTGCACACGGCGGCGGAATCGTTGCGATTCTTTGCTGCGCTGCTCGCCCCCGTGTTGCCGAACGCGACACAGGCCATTTGGCAACAACTTGGCGAACGCGGAGAAGTGAACAATGTGATTCCCGCCAGTCTGAACTGGGGAGACGGGAAGCAAAATCAGATCGGCGAAATTCAGCCGATCTTTCCCCGATTGGACAAAAAGAAAATTATGGAAGAGATCAAACAAGAAGAAGCGGCGAGCCAGGCGGCTCGCGCACAAGAAACCAAAACTGCTGAACCCGCGCCAGCGCCAGCGGCTGAATCCAAGCCCGCCGACGCTGCGCCCGCGGTGGCCGAACCCGCGCCGGGTGTTGCCTACATCGGCATCGAAGACTTCTTGAAAGTCGAACTTCGCGTCGGCGAAATCAAAACTGCCGAGCGCGTGCCGAAAGCTGACAAACTGCTACGGTTCACGATTGATCTGGGCGAAGCCGAACCGCGTCAAATCCTGGCGGGCATCGCGCAGTATTACGAACCTGAAAAACTGATTGGCCGCAAAGTCATCATTGTCGCCAATCTGGCTCCACGAAAACTGCGCGGTTTTGAATCGCAAGGCATGGTGCTGGCGGCTTCGATTGGCGAAGAAGGTCGCCCGATTCTGGCCGGTTTTTTGGAAGACGTGCCGAACGGCGCGAAGCTGAAGTAGAGCAGGTTTTCCAACCTGCTCCACTTTTTGTGCAAGCGCAACATCTGAAAATTAAGGCAATCGCTGGTTTTCCGCGTAAAGCCTGCAACTTGAAAACTAGAGCAGGTTGGAAAACCTGCTCTACATTCCAAGGAACGTAATGAAACATCACAAGCTGAATGAAATTCCCGAAGAGCAAGTCACCAGTCTGTTTTCGCGCCGCTTTTTCACTGGCGAAAAAATCACGATGGCATTTCTGACCATCAAAAAAGGCAGCGTCGTGCCGCGTCACAGCCACGACAGCGAACAGTTCAGTTATTGCATCAGCGGTTCGCTGAATTTCAAAATCGGCGACGAAGAACTGGTTTTGCGGGCAGGCGAACTGGTCGAAATTCCGTCCAACATTCCGCACGAAGCCTGGGCGACGGAAGATTTCACCGGCATAGATGTCTTCAGCCCTATTCGCGCCGACTGGCGCGACGGCACGGATGATTATCTGCGCCGGCAGAAGTAATTGGATTTACGTTAATTCTTGGTTTGGGAGGCGAACAATGACTTATTTGGTGTTGCTCACGATCTTGGTCTTTGTCGGGCTAAATTGTTTCGCCTCTGTAATTGTTGTTCGTTCCCGACATACGGCTAAAAAACAAAAGCTACGACAAATGTTTTTTGTTTGGTTGCTGCCTGTCATTGGTTCGGTCTTTACAATCAGCCTGCTTAAGGAAACCCATCGTTCGACGATTGGCAAAACTGGCGTAACAGAAATGAGGTTTGATGATTGCTGGCTCTATTCGGAATCTGCTTGTGGCCACCCACCTGAGCTATGGAATCATACTCCCGATCATTCTTGTGACTGATAACTTCACGGCGTCGCTGCAATAGCCTTAAAGCCCAATCACGCCCGCTCGAATCAAAATCAGCGAAAGGGTGCCCACCACGATCCACAAAATCACGCCCTGAATCAGCGGGCGCGCGCCGACTTTTTTCAACGTCGCTTTGGAAATGCCGCAGCCGATAAGAAACAACGTCACCGTCAAACCGATGCGCGCCAGTTTGTAAATCCATTGGTACGCGGGCGCTCCGGCGGGCAGGTACGTGTTGACGACTGCTGCCAGACAGAAAAACAGAATGAACCACGGCCATTGGATTCTGGCTTCATGGCGTTTGAGAAACGCCGTGCCGAGCGTCAGCGGCACAATCCACAAAGCGCGCGCCAGCTTGACTGTCGTGCCAACGGCCAAGGCAGTCGCTCCGTACTTGGCCGAAGCTCCGACCACAGAGCTTGTGTCGTGAATGGCCAACGCCGCCCACAAACCGAACTGCGATTCGGTCAATCCCACCGCCAAACCAATCGCTGGAAAAATCAGCAAAGCCACCGAATTCAAAATGAAGACCGTGCCGAGCGAAACGGACATTTCTTCGTCTTTGGCTCCGGCGACGGGGCCGATGGCGGCAATCGCGCTGCCTCCGCAAATGGCCGTGCCGACCGAAATCAGCAGCGAATTGGTTTCGGCGACTTTCAACAGTTTTCCCAACGCCAGGCCCAACGCCAGAGTCGCCGCGATTCCCAACGCTGTGTAAATGAACCCTGAACTCCCGGCGCGAATGACCTGATGCAGATTCATGCCGAAGCCCAGTCCAACCACGCATACTTGCAGCAAGGTCTTAGAAAGCGATTTGGTTTGTTTGGAGTATGGATGTTGAAAGAAAAGTCCGAAGACCAAGCCCAAAGCCAGCGCAATCGGCGGCGAAGCCCACGGCGTAACGACGAATAACAATGCTAGGAAGAAAATCAACTTGGCGAGCATGCGCGCGCGAGTATACGCAGAGCTTCAAGACCTGTCTAACTGTTGAAGAATCGTTCCAGCCGCTCAAACACAATGATTATCTGATGTTGACTGTAACTGTGTTGGCTGTTCTGCCATCGGCGGTCACCACCACATTGGCCAATCCACGATTGAGCAATGCGCGTGGCAGCAGGACGTTGATTTGATCCAATCCGACGAATTCGTTCTGCGGCCCTGCATAAAGCAGTGACGTTGGCTGACCGCCAATCGTGCAACTGACTGCGGAAAGCTGGCTGCGAAAACGGATTCCGGTGGCGAACAGCAGAAGAACCACCTGATCGGTTGGCGGCCCCAGATCAATCGGGACGGCGACGATTTGCCCGGAAGCCGGATCAAACTGCGTCACAGGTTCAAAGGTTTGAACGCCGTTTCGAATTCGCAGAGCGACAGCCGCCGCCAATCCCTGTCCAGTGCCATTTGCGCTGAACAAACCGGGGGCGACTGATGTCAGATTCATTACGCCAGTCGAGACAAATCCGCTTCGACTTCCAATAGTCACCAGAACCGGGCCGGACAATAATCCAGGCGTAATCTGAAAATTGATTTGTCCCGGCGAAACGAATAACAAAGGGGCTAGCAGTTCCTGGCCGGAAGCATCTCGCAACCGTATGCTGGTTCCGTCCAGCGATGTTGGCAAAGGAACCGTCTGCGCCTGAGTGATGGCAGTCGACAGATTGCCGCCAAACACCGATGCCAACGATTCCTGAGCGACGTTGAACGCAAAATTGGCCGAAGAAACAACAGCCGCCATTGACGGAAGAATTTCCAATCCGCCCGTGACAATGGCGCGTTGGCCGCCAGAAGTCACAATCAGATTGCGCGAACCTGGTATGGCCGTCGGACTGATGGAAATTTCGGCCAACACGGCGGGCAATCCAATGCTGGTGTTGGCGAAAAAAGTGCGATGAATAGTGACGCCGCCGCCGCTGATTGAAAGCGGAGTTCCAGATTGCGGCAATCCGGGGCCGTTGACGCCGACAATGACGTTCGATGCGCCTTGCGGAACCTGGCCGCTGATGTTCAGAAAATCGGCGCTTTCGGGGCCGCGCACCTGATACCCACCCAGCGCAGGCGTTTCGCGCGTTAAAGTGAAATCCCTGATCGCCGCTCCTCCCGCGCTGACGTTGACCGAAACATCGGCGCTGGTCGAATAGGTGGATGTCGTGTTGGCGTAAAACGTATCCAGATCGCTGCGACTGAAAAACGAAGGCCCCAACGGATCGAGCGGTTCGGCAAAAACCGTGTAAGCGCCGGGCGGCAATCCCTGCATGGCGTAAGTTCCATCGGGTTGCGACAACGCGCTGGTCGTGACGTTCCCATTGGCATCCACCGCAACCACGTGAGCGCCGAAAATGTTTGCGCCATTGGGTTCGCTGACTCGTCCGCGAATCGTGCCGGTCGCATTGAAAAATCCCGCTTCCGGATAAATTACCGAAGCGCCAATGATGTCGTCCGTCGCCAGCGCACGATTTTGCGTTCTGCCGTTGGTGGTTCGCGGATACATTGTGGCGCCGCCAATCGGGCTGTGGCTCAAACCTATAACGTGGCCGATTTCGTGCGTCGCCACATCCTGAATATCAACCGCATTGGCGCGCCCGTCCACAGCCCACTGATACCCGAATCCGTTGAACACCACTGCGGCATCGGTGATTTCGCCGGTGACCGCATTGAACTGGCGACGTGTCAACGCCAGCGCGCCCGTCAGATTCAATCCATCCTGTGTGGTTTCAGAATTCTCCAGCCAGAACAGTTCCAATTGACCGCTGGCCGCCGTTATTGTCGAAGTCGTATTCGCGCCTCGCGTGAAGGCAATCGCGCTGGTTGGAATGTCTTCCCAGGTTTGGAAAGACGCCATCAAGGCTCGTTCCACCTACGCAAAAGGAACGTTATCGCTTCCCGCCGAATTCAAGCGATAGGTCAATCGTCCGCCCTGTACGATGGCGCTGGTGGGATTGGCCAGATTCCACGCCAGAGGCTCGCCGTTTGTCTGGCTGATAGGCACGCGAACATACGAAGCCGTAGGGCGAGCCGCCAAACAGAAAATCCCGCAGAAAGTGAGCAGATAGATCAGATATTTCATGGCGATTTGGTGAATGGGATGAACTGACGGAAATCGTTTGCCTTATTTCGCGTTGGCTATTCGCCGGCGAAGTTCGGCCAACGTCAATTGCGTGGAATACGATTTCACCGGCTGAAATTGTTTGCCGGAATTGGCGCGCTCCACCAGCACAATGCCCGAAAAATCGCGCGTCACGGTCTGGCCGTTGACAGTCATTTTCCCCTGCTTCAACCCGACGATGGTCAGTTCGTTTCGTTGATTGTGCGTCGTAAACAGCACGGCGGATTCTCCTGCGTTAAATTCCGGGCGACCGGCATAATCGGTTTTGAAGCCATCTTTTTCGCCGCCGAGTTGCACGATCCTGACGATTTCTCCGGCGCGCGCGGTTCCCTTGAAAGTTTCGTTGATGCGCACAGTCACGGCGGTGTAAATCCGCGTGCGTTCGGCGTTCCAATAACTTTGCGTAGCCAACACCTGGCCATAAAAGACATCTGTGGATTTGCGCGCCAACTCCTCGATTTCCAATCGCTGCATGATCGTCGCCTGAACAGGCCAGACGACGATCAGCAAAGTCATTGCAAGCAAGGGCAATAGCCACAAACCAATCGGTCTGCGGCCAGCGGTTTCAAAACGCATAACAACCTGACTCCTTTTTTGCTTCAATTTAGCGAACGGTAATTGTTACTTCGCGCGCGGCAATGCCGTTGCGCGAAATCACCAGCGTGTGAGTCCCCGTGGTTATATTGGCCGGGAAAGTGATGTTGAATTGGTTCAAGCCTGAAAAACCCGGCGCACGTCCAGCGTAACTGACCGCCACATTCGCGCCGCCAATCGTCGCCGTCGTCGAACCCGCCGCGTTGCCGTCGTTGTCGGTCACGTCGGCTCCCAAACCGGTTCCGAATACGGCGATGATGTTCGGCTGGCCGTTGGATTGTTTGGCGTTGAACGGGCCGGGCGTGAACGTGAAGGCATCCAGCGCAACGGCTGCGCCGGTTCCGCTCTGATTGGTGGTGAAGATGCCCGGAACCGCCGGGGCGATTTGAAAAGCTCCGGCGCGAATCAATTGCCCGTTGCTGAACACTTCAATCAGCGCAGTCGAAGAAGGAACGTTCAAACCGCCGGTTGTCGCCGCAGTCGTTCGCGGAATCTGAAAGTTGATTTGCTCCGGCGAAACGAAAAACAAACCGGCGGGCATTCCATTGACGCGAACCTGAACGTTGGCCAGCGTGGTCGGCAACGGTTGAGAATCAGCAATGGCAATGGTGTTGGCCAATCCCGCGCCGAACAATGCGGAAATTTCGCCCGGCGCCAATGTGGTTTTGAAACTCGCCGCTGAAGCCGCCGCGATCAAGCGTGGCGTAGTCAAATCAGCCAGTCCGGTATTGACGCTGGCCAGTCCCGAAGTGGATTGGAAGAAATAACTCTCGAATGCCAGCCTGTACAGCGTGACCTTGTCCAACGTCGTCTGAGAAGCCTGAGCGCCCGGTTGAATCAACAAGACGACCGCCGCGCGGAAAGTTTTTTGCGACGTGGCCGAATTCGGCGCGCGATTGCCGTTGGCCTGCAAAATCTGGTTCATCGTCACGGTTTGTCTTGTTCCGAACACATTGACGTTCGGGAAAGGATTGGCTTCGCGCGTCCGCACAGTGCCCGAAGTGTTGGTGATGACGAAAGTGTCAGGCACGTCCGAAGCCGGTCGCAATCCCATCAGATATTGATCGAGCAGCGAATATCCATCCACCAGATTGACAGACGTGAACGAACCATTGCCGTTGTCACGCCAGACACAACCTTCAATCGAAGACGAACGCCGCGCTGCCGGGCTGCTGACTGTGGATTCGATGTTCAGGAAGAAATTCCAGTGCGCATCATCCCGCCCAAGCAACAACGCAGGGTCTGCGCCCGGATAACCCACAAACGCCAACCAGCGATGGCTCTGTTCGTGCGCCATGATGGAAAGCGCGTGATTGGCGCCCAGAAACCGCGTCACAGGCGAAGCCGGATACTGCTGCGAAATGTTGCTCAGGTTCAGTATCCCCTGAATTTTCTGGCTGTTGATGCTCAACGATTCGGACGATTGTCCGACCGGCAAGCCTATGCCTGCGGCATCGTTCCGCAGCGGCAGGTAAAATGCGAAAGCGTCGCCCAGATCGAATTGAAAATCTGTGATCAGATAAACGAAATCGTAAACGTCCCGATTCGGGTGCGTGGCATAAAACGCCTGCGCGGCGGCAATGTCATCCAGTTTGGAACTGGTCGAAAACAGTTCGGCAATCGGCGTGGTGATGGCGTTTGCCGGCGGGTTGTTCAAATTTACCAGTGTCGGCACGGGCGCAGTACCTCCGCCGGAAATTCCCGCCAACGCCAGACTGGTCAATTGCGCCTGATCGTAAGCAAATACGATGCGCCCGTTGCTGAACAACGTCACTTGAAAACGATGCACGCCGTTGTCGGTCGTCGGATCGTTCGGAAAATCTCTTATGTTGTTCCAGGTGATGACCACACGGTCGGCGTCTTTGCGGATGTAAATGCCGCTGGAACCTTGCGTCACGGCGGCGCTGGCGTCCAGATCGTGCCAGTACGGCGCAATGCGCGGAACGCTGGTTTGAAACTTGGCCAGACTTTCGCCCGAATCTACGGCTTCCAGATCAAAGGTCGTTTGCGGGACACTGGCCGGACGAAACGCCAGAAAGCCGTTGCTGGAAACAGCAACGTTGGTGAACGAAGCGCCGAAAAAGCTGAAAGTGAAACCTAAATCCTGCGCGATGTACGCATCGTCGCCCGGATCAGGCGTTGGATTGGTTTTCGGATTGACCGCCGGAGCGACGGTCAAATTCAACTTTGTGCCGAAATTGGAGTCAAAACCTCCGTTGGAAGTGGCGACGGTGTACCCGCCGCTCGAAGGCGTGAATTGCACTTGCCGCCCGGTCAGGTCAAAGAAATTGGCTGGAGTCGCAATACGGCTGTCAGCTTGAATGACGGAAATGTCCGCAATGTCCTGCGCGGGAATTTCCGCCATCAAATTTTCCGCGCCGAACTGTTCGGTCAGCCGTTGTTTGTTGGCCAGATGCCAGACCCAGGCTTCGCGGATGCGGTCTTCGCGGCTGAGCTTTTTCTTTTTGCCTTCATCGTTGTGGAAACTGGCGGCAGAGAATTTGGCGGCAAATCGCTTTTCTGATTTCGCCGACGAGAGCACAATCAGCGATGTGTAAAACAAAACAACAGCCATCGCGGTGACAAACCACCTCACCGCGCGTTGATTGCGAAAAAACATAGCACCTCCGGATTTTCAGTAGAGACGTTTGAAGGGGGAAACATCGGGCTTCAGGAACGGCAAACTAAGGGAGACCCAGAGGAAGGTCAAGTACGTGAAATGTCGGTTTGTGCATATTCCGTGCGCTGCTGTTTCTTATCATCTTTAACTTAGTTAGGGGTACTGACTGTTGGAAGGTGAGGGCCAATATAGCCAATAATTATTCTGCGCGTGGATGGCTCTGGAAGAAAGTGAATTCGCCAAGCACCTGGAGTCAGACGCACATGCCAGCTAAAAATACGCCTCACCCCATCTGGACAGATAAACGCTCTTTCCTGGCCGTACTGTTCAAGCGTTGTTTGACTCTCGGGGGAGACTTTGCAGGGAAGCTTATCTGGCTCGAAGCCGCCTGCTTGCCAGTTTTTACAATAAATTTCCAATTCAAATAGACGCTTAACGACTTGCCGCAACGCCATACTTCCGCTGCTAAACTCCTTAATGGTTGAGGCCACCGACTCACAAAAACTCAATGCCGGAAATAGCGAATCACGGCGCTCCCAAAGATCAATGCCATCACAAACGCTTGTCTGCAGTCGCTTTGTAATCCAATCTTGATGAGTCGTTACGTGGTCTGGGTGACAACCGTGTTTCACCTCCACCTGTTCAGAATGGATGCTTTCGTCCACCTCAATCCAGCGGTGTTCTATCTGGATACTAGGATGTTGCCACCGCTTGGCCGATGGCAGACTTACAGCGACGGCCTCCAAAAGATACGCATACCCTAAGCCGAGAGCGGGCTGAAGGCTTTTCCTTCCTTGATGGAAAAATTCTGAGGCCAGGGATGTTTGCTGAATCCTAGGTAAGTCAGCCAAGTACGGAGCTTTGGTGACTAAAGCTCTGAAAAACTGCCGCTCTTCACGGCTGACTTCATTATCATTACGCCAGTTGACCAATGAGTAATCAGGCGCGAGTTTGGCTATCTGAAAATCTGGATCCGTCCTGAGAACACGACCCACCCCTTGCTTGGTCATCGCAATTACTAAAGAAATGAATTGTGTCATCCACTGTCGCGCCTCCTCGACGTTTGAAGCCGGAGAACGTAGCGACAGTTCATTAAACACCATTTCCATATCCATTCATTCTCCTCGGCTGAAGCAAGCCCTCCAAGCTTTTGTCCCATTCATCGAAGAATCCTTCAGGCCAATGGTCAATCCGTCCGTCGCGATCAATTTGTGGCGACACCACTTCAAAAAAAGCCTGATTATTCCTCTCCTCACGCCTGAAGTAATGTAGCTTTACTTTGTCAGGCTCGATTTTTCCTGAATGCACAGCTAGTCGAATGCCATTCAGCATGTGATCACTATGCGTCTCCAACAAAATTTGAACTCCACCACAGGCAGCGCGCGCAATTAATTCTCCAATTTGTACCTGCCCTTGTGGGTGCAAATGTGCCTCAGGGTTTTCAAGCAGCAATAGGCTTCCAGGCCTCGCCGAAAGCAAGGCAACAAGCACCGGTAATGTATAGGTAATCCCAAAGCCGACATTGGTAGGCCGATACTGGTTGCTTACCATTTTGCCGGAAGTAAACGAATATTGAAGACTCACCAAATCCATTTCGGAGTGAGATTTAAAACTGAGCCTGGTCCCTGGGCTGACTTCGCCAAGCCAGGCCTCAACCTGTGCCCGAAGTTGATTCGATTTTGCTGAGTCGTGTCCCAGCAAGTGATTTGGGATAGTCTCCCGCTCAAACAAAGAGAGAAAATGTGCTGTGAATTCTCCTCTAGTACCGAGTTGCTTGTGCTGACGCACTTGATAATCTGACGTCTCAAAGGATGTTCGCGGTCCGATGCGTTCTGCCTGAAGGTAATGGAACTCGTCCTTGAATAAACTGGTCTGGAAAATATCTCTGTTTACCGGCTTTGACGCCAAGTTCATAACGTCAGATTCTCTGTTGTAATCAAATCGCCACTCTGCTTCTATGCCCTGATGCCACGCTAGATCAAAGCCAATTTGCATCTCCTGAGCGCCCTCGAAGAGCGCGTCCTGAGCTGTGCCGATTCGCACGAGATCACCATTCAGCGCCAATCCTTTGTTTGGCAGCAACCTTTGCTGGTAAGACTGGCGTAGAAGCAGAAGGGACTGGATGACCGAAGATTTACCCGTGCCATTAAGCCCTGAAAGCATCGTCAATTGGCCTAGATTCAGGGTCTGGTCAGCGAAGCACTTGAAGTTTCTGAGCCGCAACTTGCGGATCATTGCAACACCTCCTGAATTATTACCTCTATTTCCTTAAAGCGGGTCTTAACTCTATTTGAAAAGCCGGTGGCAAAAGAGATTGAATTGTCAAACTCTTGATTGCTCACCAATTCAATAAACTTCTGGTTGAGTAATTCTTTTCTCTCGACCAATCGATTAAGCTCGGCATCACTCAGGTGATCGAGATTGACTGACCATACTTCAAATAGGGATTTGTTGATCGCTGAGCGCCTGCCTTCCAGAGAAGGTCTGCGAAAAGCTTGCTTCCCGAATATTTCGGCCGCCCACTTCATGGCACGCAAAAATCTTTTTTTCAATTTCTCCACTTGAGAATCAGGCAGATCGTTAAGAGCTTCCATCGTACTATTGAGAAAAGTATCCAAATCTCCCTTGTAATCGGAATAGGGAGTTAGTGTGAAAGCGAGAAAACGCAACACACACTCACGGTCTGCCATACGATCATCACGAATGCTGTTGGATGTTGCACTTCTAAACTCCTGAGACTGACTGAGCTTTTCCAAGAGCTTGGTGGCCTTACCTTGGTTCAGGGCATGACGTATCTCCATTGCTGAAAGCGGCAACCCACCAGTGTTGATACGCCTGAAGAGATTGAATTTGACTTTGGGCGGGGTTCCTTTCTCAATGAGATATACGGTGACTTGTGTCTCATTGATTCGACGCTGAAGACTACGTGGCAATTCGTTGTATTTCTTCCCCTCGTACTCAGTAAGAAATTCCAGTCCACTTAGTTTCAGTTTCTGCTGGATAACAAAGCGGCTAAGCGATGTGAGTCTCTGTAAGCCGTCTACAATGATCCACTTCTCATCATCCGTCGCATCGAAATAAAAAGCTGGTAACGGGATGCGAATCAACAACGACTCAATTAACCGGCTCTTTGCTCCATCATTCCAAATTCCCTGTTTCCGCTGAAAGCCTGGCGTTAGATCAATTTCGCCTTCCTTCATTCGGCTAATCAGCAAGTCAATGGTCATTGGCCTGGTCACGACTCTGATAAGCGATGGGTCGAATGGGCTAGTAATCGGCTCCGATAATTCAGCGTCCTCTATTTCAACACCTGTGCCATCATCTTCAACCCTAGCGCTGTCATTAGTGATAAAATTTTGTTTTGCGACTTCGTGCTCTGAGACTAAAGTTTCCATTGCCGCTTTGCTCCCTTAACTAATTGTTTTGGGTTTCTATTGAAGATTAATCGTATCACAACCCCAGACTAGCGTCTTCTTGTACCCAGCTACTTTCACAAAATGATCAATCCTAAGGATTTGCCAGTTTCAAGGTGAAGATAGAAGATAATAGATATGAGTTGAAATGGGTGTTTGCCTTGTCACCGGTTGCGTGGTTGATCACGCTGTCTCTGTGCTTGTGCGCGCTAAACAACATGATCTAGGCACTGCTGGCATTTGCTGGCGGGGTTGGTGCTGGCGGGGTTGGTGCTGGCGGGGTTGCTGCTGGCGGGGTTGCTGCCGGTTTGGTGGCGGCTGGCATAAAAATTCTTCCTACGCCATTGCCATATAGTTTTGCGCTCGTAAGATTGGTGCATACCGATTCACTCTACGACAGGAGCAACACTATGAAACGCATCACGGCTTATGCTTTCTTCATCGTCGCGCTGGTTTTGGCGGCGGCTTTTCAAGGGCACACGCAACAACCCGTTCAAGCTTTCGACTTCACGTCCGTCATGGTTCCGATGCGTGATGGCGTGAAGCTCAACACGCACATCTTTGCGCCGAAAAACCAGACAACGCCGTTGCCAATAATCTTGGAACGCACGCCGTATCAAGCTCCGGCAGGACAGGGATGGGCGCAAGGCAAGTTCAAAGAGCTTGCTGCGGATGGATACATCTTTGTCTTTCAAGACATCCGTGGCCGGTTCAAATCCGAAGGCCAGTTCGTGATGCAGCGCGCGCCAGTGTCTGTGCTCAAAAACGATCCGAAGCTGATTGATGAAGTCACGGACGCGTACGACACGATTGAATGGTTGGTCAAAAACGTCCCGAATAACAACGGGCGCGCAGGCATCATAGGCATTTCGTATCCGGGCTGGACGGCGATGATGGCGACGATTGCGCCGCATCCGGCGTTGCGCGCGGCTTCGCCACAGGCATCTCCGGCGGATATGTGGATGGGCGACGATTTTCATCACAACGGAGCGTTTCGCCTGAGTTACGGGTTTGAATACGCGACGATGATGGAAACCAACAAGGAACAGGCTCGGTTTGAATTCGACAAATACGACACGTACGAGTGGTATCTGAAGCTCGGCGCGTTATCGAACGTCAACGAAAAATACCTGAAGGGCAAAATCCCCACGTGGAATGATTTTGTCGAACATCCGAATTACGACCGTTTTTGGCAGGAACAAGCCGCCGCCGGATATTTGAAACAGGCGCGCGTGCCTACGCTGAACGTGGCCGGTTGGTGGGATCAGGAAGATTTTTACGGCCCGGTCAAAATCTATGAAGAGTTTGAAAAGAACGATCCAAACAAACAAAACTTCTTTGTCGGCGGCCCGTGGAATCATGGCGGTTGGGCGCGCCCGGATGGCAGCACGTTGGGGCGCATCAAATTCGACAGCAACACGTCGCTGCATTACCGGCAAATGATCGAAGCGCCGTTTTTCGCCTACTACCTGAAAGACAAAGGCACGCCGACCTGGAAAGAAGCGAACGTGTTTGAAACCGGTTCGAACCAGTGGCGCAGTTACGATCAATGGCCGCCGACGTACAAGACTGAAACTCGCAAGCTGCATTTTCACGCCAACGGCAAATTGTCATTTGACGCGCCGACCGATGTCAGCCGCCAAGCCGCCGACAGTTATCTTTCCGATCCGGCGAATCCGGTTCCGTATCGTCCGCGTCCGGTCGAAGCGACATACGATCCACGCGGTTCGGGTTGGGGAGCGTGGCTGGTTGGCGACCAACGTTTTGCGCAGGGACGACCCGACGTGCTGACGTGGGAAACCGATCCGCTGACCGAAGACATGACCATCAGCGGCAATGTCATCGGCCATTTGTTCGCGTCAACGACTGGCAGCGACGCCGATTGGATCGTCAAACTGATTGACGTGTACCCGGAAACCTATCCGGCGGAACCGCGTATGGGCGGTTATCAATTGATGGTGGCCAACGAAGTCTTTCGCGGACGATTCCATAAGAGCTTTGAAAAACCAGTGGCGCTGACGCCAAACGCCGTCAACGAATTCACGGTGGACATGCGGCATTGCAATCACCGATTTCTGAAAGGGCACAAGATCATGGTGCATGTGCAAAGCACCTGGTTTCCGGTGATTGACCGCAATCCGCAAAAATTCGTGCCGAACATTTTCAAAGCGACGGACGCCGATTACATTCGGGCGACGCATCGCATTCACCGATCGAAACAATTTCCTTCGCACGTCAGCGTGCCGGTCATGGTTCGTTAATCGGTTTGCATTAGTTTCACCATGGGGCGAGATTCAATCTTGCCCACCAAGCAGGGTATATTTTCAATTGTCGAGGTTTGTTTATGACTCAACATTCTGAATCCGTTTCTTTGGCAAAATACAAAAAACAATTTTTCGTGCTGGCTTCACTCTCTTTTTCCACGGCGTTGTGCTTGGGGTTGTTGGCGTTGCGTGCGTGGCATTACCAGACTTCAACGCAAAAATGGCTGGTTTGGAATTTGTTCCTGGCGTGGTTGCCTGTGCTGGGAGCCTTCACGGCGTATAACCTGCATCACTGGCCGACGCGGATGCGTTGGTTGCCAATTTTCGGATTCGCTTTTCTGTGGCTGCTATTTTTGCCCAACGCGCCTTATTTGATTACGGACATCATTCATCTGAAACAAAGTGGCCGAGTTCCGCTGTGGTATGACTTGATCACGCTGGTAGCTTTTGCCTGGACTGGATCGTTTCTTGGATTGGTTTCGCTATTTCTGATGCAAGACCTGGTTCGGCGAATCATGGGGCGTCTAGCCAGTTGGTTGTTTGTCATTGGCGTGCTGGTTTTGAATGGCTTCGGTGTGTATTTCGGGCGCTTCCTGCGCTGGAACAGTTGGGACGCGTTGTTCCGTCCTTCGAGCTTGATCAATGAACTGCTGAACGGATTGCAGAATCCTTCTGAGCATACACAAACAGTGGCTTTCGCCGGATTGTTTACGCTGCTATTCAGCGCCGTTTACCTGATGATGCTGTCGTTCAAACATCTGCACTTGGAATCTGAAAAACATTAACCACAATCGGCGCTTTCTTTCACAGCAAAGGCGCGGTTGACTGAAATCAGGAAAGTCCCGAAGCGCGCCCGGCATCAAGTGTTTTGGTTGTGCCTTCGGCGATGCTGGCGGGTTCGGGCGAAGATTGTTGTTTGACTCGGTTGGTATCTACCGCCGGAGTTTGCTTCGGCGGTAAGACCGCAACTGGCATTGGCTGTGGTAGTGGGCGTTGAGTTGTCAGGTCGGCCTTGTCGAAGAAGGTTTTCAGGAAACTCGCTGCCAGGCGTTGCCAAAACAAAATCATAGGAATCGTTACAACCATGACCAGCAAGACGCCGAGGCCTGCTGTGACAGTCCCGGCCAGCATTGCCGCCACAGAACCGAGAAACATCAATGTGGCTCCGAGAGACAATCCTTTTTGGCGCGGCGACAGTTGAAAGAATAATTGCAGAAGTCCGAAAAATACTCCCAACATCAACGCGTATCCTTGCCAATTCACGCCAAAGCCCGTGGTCAGAAAAAGCCCTTTCAACGCGCCAATCAGCATCAACCCGGCGCCGAGCGTAATGTCACGTTGGCGAACTGAGCCGGGAGGCAGGCCCGTCGTCAACACTTCTTTGACCGGATCAAGCGCGCAGCCACAAAGCGTGCAAAAACGGGTTTGTTCAGTCGGTGGTTGTTGTCCGCATTGAGGGCAGTGCATAAAACCTCCCTGAAAAGTGAATTGAACCGCTGTTGCAAGCGACTACGACTCGGGTTATGGCCAGGTTCATGGTTTCGCTGTAGTTTTGATCTGCCAAGCTCAAGAAGCCGCAAAGTAGCCGTTGGCGCGAAACCATTGCACTGCTTTTTCAATCGCAGCTTCAATCGGGCTTTGCGGCAGGCCGAGTTCGCGGACGGCTTTTGCTGAATCGTAGTACATCGCTTTCTGCGACATCTGCACGGAATACAATGACACATGAGGCTTTTTGCCGAACCAACGAGCCAGAATCTGTTCATCTACAAACGCCACAGCCAATGGCAGAAAATGTGGAACGGCAAATCGCGGCGCGGGTTTGCCGGTAATGGCGGCCAGTATGTCCAGCATCTCTTTCAGCGTCAGATTTCGATTTCCCAAAATGTACCGTTCGCCGGTTTTTCCTTTCTGCCAGGCCAGAATGTGGCCGCGCGCGACGTCTTCCACGTCAATCAGGTTCAAGCCCGTATGGACGTAAGCGGGCATTCGATCCTGCAAAAAACGCAAAATAATGTCGCCGGTCGGCGTAGGCTTTAAGTCGTACGCGCCAATCGGAGTCGAAGGATTGACGATCACCACATCCAGCCCGTCGCGCACGCTTTTTCGACAAGCTGCCAGCGCAGCTTGTTCCGCCATGAATTTCGACTTTTTGTAATCGCTGACCAGAGCTTCGGCGCTGGTTTGTGTTTGTTCATTGGCAAGCGTTCCGGGCGCGGGAACTCCGATGGCAGCGACCGAACTGGTGTGAATGAATCGCCGGATGCCAGCAGTTTTGGCTGCGGTCAGCAGATTTTTCGTGCCGGTGACGTTGGTGCGGTAAATGGCGTCGCGGTCTTTTTGCCACAAGGAATAATGGGCTGCGACGTGAAACACTGCGTCGCAACCCATGATGATTTCTGTCAGATGTTGTGGATCATCCAGATCGCCCGTCACCAATTCCAATGGCAATCCGGCAACGTTGCGCTGGTCGCTGCCCGGTCGAACCAACGCGCGGACTTCGTGCCCTTCGTTTAGCAGCATTCTGACCAGATTGCCGCCGATGAATCCTGTTGCTCCGGTGACGAAAGCCCTCATTGGAGGAGTCGGGAGCCGGGAATCGGGAGCCGGGAGTTTTTGCTACTGACTCCTGACTACCGAATGCCGACTCCTTGATTTAGATGCCCATGACTTGAACGTGAACCTTGCGATTGTTCGGGCCGTCGAATTCCGTGAACAGCACCTGCTGCCAGGTTCCGAGTTTCAACTTGCCGTTTTCAATCGGGATGGAAAGGCTTGGGCCGACGACTATGGCGCGCAAATGCGCGTCGGCGTTCTGGCGATCACAATCCGAAAACAGCGGATCGTTGTGTTTGTAATACACTCCGTGAGGCACGACTTTGCCAAACAGGTCTTTGATGTCGGCCAGCAATGCGTCCTGAATTTCATTGAGCATGATGCCCGCCGTGGTGTGTAACGACGAAATCTGCACTACGCCATCGCGAACAGGGGCATGAGAAACAAACTCGGCGATTTGTTCGGTGATGGTTTTCAATTCGACCCGTTCTTTGGTCGTGATGGCCAATGTCGTAGAAGCGACTTTGTAAGCGCCTTCTTTGGCCTCTATGTTCGGTTTCGCTTCTATCGCTGTGACGGCTGCGTTTTTCATTGTGCTGTTCTCCTAACTTATTTTTTCTATTGGGGCATCGCAGGCGGCAGCGGAGGAGCGTGCTGCGCCGGGGCCACGCATCAATTAGCGATGGACTCTAGGCGAGCCAGAACTCGGTTGTCAATCGCGCCAACCTGATGATTTTGAACTGGCTTGGCTTTACCAAGTTACACTCTTACAACGACTTCCAGGACATTTCGCAACGCCGCCAGCGCCGGCTTCAGATTTCGCAAAAACCGCGCGGAAGCCACAGGGCGCTGCAACATTGCTGCGGCCATTCGCCGCGGATTGACTGTACCGTCGAGTTCGGCGGCAGAATTGAAATCCGGCAAATCATGTTCAGCTTCGTCGGAAATGACTCGAACGACAGCCGCTGGCACACCGCATTTTGCTGCGACTTGCAACACGTCGAAACTTTCCATGTCTACGGCTACGGCTTGGTGTTGCTGTCCCATCCACAATTTGTCCTGAGCGTTGACGACAACGTGATTGACTGTAATCCCAGAGCCGTAAACACAGTTGAGAGATGTCTCCCGCAAAGCACCCAACAAGGTTCTGATCAATTCGGCTTGTCTGTGTGAATGTTGAATCGGTAAATCCGTTGGCGTTAATTCCTCAATGGCTCCACGGTCATCCAGGCAATGATCGTACACAATCACGTCACCGGTTTTCAGTCGTGGAACAAGCGCTCCGGCCAGCCCGACGACAATCAACGCATCGTAGCGATTTTCGGTCAAATGTTGGGTGAGCCAATCGGCAAAGCCACGCGCGCCGATTCCGCAATGCAAAATCGTGATCCGGCGATCACCAACCGTTCCGCGACAAATTTTGAAATTGGATTCGGCTGAAACGGTTTTTTCCGCCAACAAGGCCGTGGCGGTTTTGAATTCGACATCTACGGCAGTCACCAGACACAGCCGCGTTCGGTTGGTTGAGTTCGATTGCTCGGTCATTTTATGGCTTTCAAGAAAATGCTTTTAACTACGAATGGTCACGAATGAACACGAATGGAAATCTGGGAGCCATCACTGCCGGTTTAGCTTTCTGCCTGTATTGATTCGTGAGCATTTGTGTTTATTCGTAGTTGATTTCTTTTTCTTGAAGACTACAGCGGCAGTCCTCTTTGCGAAACCCAGTCCAGCAATTCTCCGCCAATGACAGCATGGTTGGGGGTCAATTCGGTGACGCTGGCGGCTCCGCACAACATGACGGCAACGCGCAATTCGTCGAAAAACGTTTGAAAGAATCGTTCAACAGCTTCGATTCCGCCGGTCGTGTAAGCGCGCAACACAGGCAGTGCCACGCCAACGACTTTCGCACCAAGCGCCAGGGCTTTTGCTGCTTGCAACCCGGTGCGAATGCCACCCGAAGCAATCAGGTTCAAATTCAAGCCGCGCAATTCGCACACGCTGGCCGCAGTCGGAATGCCCCAGTCCCAATAGGCTTCGCCCAAATGACGCAACGCGCGATTGCGAATCGTTTCGACTCCCACCCACGAAGTCCCGCCTGCTCCCGAAACATCCACCCAGCGAACGCCCGCCGCCGCCAGCTTTGCGCCGCTTTCGCGCGCAAATCCGCAACCGGTTTCTTTGGCAATGATCGGCAATGGTGATTCATTCACCAGCCGCTGAATCGTCGCCAGCGAACCGCGAAATTCGTGATCGCCATGTTCCTGAATGACTTCCATCGCCGTGTTCAGATGAACGCACATCGCGTCCGCGCCAATCGTTTCGCCCAAGCGGACAACGTCCGATGACGTCAGTTCCCGCGCCTGAGCAATACCGATATTGCCAAACAGCAGCACATTCGGTGCGACATCACGCACCTGGAACGTTCCGGCGGCTTCGGGGTAACGCAACATCACTCGCTGGGAACCGACGCCGAAGCCGATCCCAAGCCGGTCTGCCAACGCAGCAATTTCACGGTTAAACACACCGACTTCTTCCGCGCCGCCGGTCATTCCCGTGATGACCAATGGATACCGCAACCGTTTACCCAGAACTTCTACACTGAGATCAATGTCTTCCAGCGCGGTCTCGGTCAACGGTTGATGAACCAACTCGACGGATTCCAGCAATGTGGTTTTGGTTCGGAATTCGACTTCGTGATGGGCGCACAGCTCAAAGTGGCTGAGTTTGCGATTGATGATTTCAGTTGGAACAGCCATTCGATAAAGCAATTGATTACTTGCCGAAAGCGACAGCCTCAAGTTAAGTTAGCCGTCGCCTGAAAACAGACTAAATCAGAGCAAACAACACTGAAAAGCTCTTTTTTGACAGGATGAGCAAGATTTGCGGCAGGAATTACAGGAGCATCTATTCCAGCCAGATTCCAATGGTTTGAATCCTGTTCATCCTGAAAAAAATCCTGGAAATCCTGTTTCAAAGTTTCCTGGTTTGATTTAGTTAAAGCGAAAGCGATTATAGGCCTGACTTTCTGAATGCGTAAACACCTGCCCATTTTGCTGCTGCTGGCGTTCACGGCAACCGTTTTTCTCGCCACGTCTTTTCGCCCATCGCTGTTGGATGATGCTGATGCCACGCACGCCGAAGCCGCCAAAGAAATGATCGAGCGCGATGATTGGGTGACGTTGCACGTCAACGGCATTCGGTATCTGGAAAAAGCCCCGATGTTGTATTGGCTGACGGCTGCATCATTTCGTCTGTTTGGCTTCAACGCCTTTGCCGTGCGCTTTCCGATTGTCGTGGGAATTTTGCTGTTAGCTTTGGTCGCGTATTGGTTTGGCAGTTGGGCGTATTCCCAAACCGCCGGGTTATATTCGGCGGCTACATTGGCAACGTGTGTCGGGATGTTTCTCTTCACGCGCGTGATGATTCCCGAAGCGATTTTGACGCTGTGGTTCACACTGGCGCATTTTTGTTTTCTGCGTGGTTTTTTCGGCGAAGGCGATCAGAAGCGATGGTATTACGGGCTGTACGCGGCCATCGCGCTGGCCGTTCTGACCAAAGGCTTGATCGGCGTTGTGTTCATTGCCGGGCCGATAGGATTGTTTTTGTTGCTGACGCGAAGTTTGTTGTCGGAACTCAGGCACTTGCGATTGCTGACCGGCTCGCTGTTGTTTCTGGCAATCGCCGCTCCGTGGCATTTGCTGGCCGGTTTTCGCAACGAGCGGTTTTTCTGGTTTTATTTCATGAACGAGCACGTTTACCGCTTTCTGGGCAAACGCGTGCCGAAAGATTACAACCGCGTGCCGTTCGTGTTTTACTGGCTGATGCATTTGCTGTGGCTGTTTCCGTGGAGCATTGGCACGCCGCTGCTGGCATCGCAAAAGCCGGCGATCAGCTTGAAAGCCGAGCGGCAACGACTGATTAACCTGTACTTGTGGATTTGGGCGGCGTTGATTCTGATCTTTTTCAACCTCTCGACCAGCCAGGAATACTACACATTCCCGGTATATGCCCCGCTGGCGTTGTTGCTCGGAGCCGCGCTGGCAAAGGCGGAACACCGCCCGGAATCGCGCAAGGTTTTGCTGTGGGCGCAAACAGCTTTAGCGGCCATCGGCGTAATTGTCGCCACTGTTTTAGGTGTGTTGGTTTGGCAAGCTCGGCACATTCAACCAACCGGTGATTTATCCGTCTTGCTCAATCAGGCGCCTTCAGATTCTGAACAGTACACGTTGTCGTTGGGACATTTTTTTGATCTGACAACCAACGCTTTTGCCGAATTGCGAACGCCAGCGATTGGCGCAGCGCTGACCCTGAGCTTGGGCTTTCTGGCTGCCTTCTGGTTTCGGCGAAACCAGAGACATTTATTGGCGACGGCGGCGATGACGATTTCGATGGGATTGATGTTCGTTTGGGCGAATCTGGCGCAGCAACAATTCGATCCGGTTTTGTCTTCGCGCAATCTGGCGGATGAAATCCAGCGCCGCTGGGAACCGGGTGCGAAAATCGTCTTCAACGGAGAATACGAAACCGGTTCTTCGATTGCGTTTTATACCAACGAGCGAATTTTGCTGCTCAACGGCCGCATGACCGGAATGGCATTCGGCTCGACTTATGCGGATGCGCCGCCGATCTTTCTGGAAGCCGCTGACGTACATCGGCTGTGGCAAAGCGGCAACCGAATTTTCTTCTTCACCGAAGACAGCAAGAAGGAAAAAGCCTTAAGTTCCATCGAAGGCTTGCCGGTATTTCTCGTTGCCAGTCGCGGCGGAAAAACCGTGTTAAGCAATAAACCTTAGCGAGGCGGTATGGCTGGAAAAGCAAAAAACATTGAAAAGGAAATTGCCGAACTGCGGCAACAAATCAACCAGCACGATTACAGTTATTACGTGCTGAATTCGCCGACCGTCGCCGATGTCGAATACGATGCGTTGATGCGGCGATTGAAAGACCTGGAAACCGAACATCCCGAACTCGTCACGCCTGACAGCCCGACTCAGCGCGTTTCCGGCCAACCATCGGAAGGTTTTGAAGAGTATTTCCACAAACGCCCGATGCTGTCACTGGACAACAGTTACAGCGTCGAGGACCTGCGCGATTGGGCGCGTCGCTGCGAAAAGCTGGCCGAAGGTCGCAGCTATGATTTTGTTTGTGAGCTGAAAATAGACGGGTTGTCTTTGTCGCTGATTTACGAAAACGGATTGCTGGCGCGCGCAGTCACTCGCGGCGACGGCACGCGCGGCGAAGTCGTCACCGCCAACGCCAAAACCATTCGTTCCGTTCCGCTTCGCATTGAAACTGACCGCATTGGAGAAGTCGAAATTCGCGGCGAAGTGTATTTGCCGCACGAATCATTCGAGCGCGTCAATCGCGAACGCGCCGAACAGGAATTGCCAACCTTCGCCAATCCGCGCAATGCGGCTTCGGGTGCGATGCGACAACTCGATCCGCAAGCCGTCGCGGATCGTCATCTGGACATTTTTTGCTATCAATTGCTGTTCGCCGGAGAGCCTGCCTTTGCGTCGCACTTTGAATCGTTGGACTGGATGGTGGCGCACGGTTTCAAGGTGAATCCGCATCGCAAGCTCTGCCGCGACATCGAAGAGGTCATTGATTACTGCAACGAATGGGACACCAAACGCGACGGGTTGAATTACGAAACCGACGGAATTGTGATCAAGATCAATCAAGTCGCCATTCAGGATGAACTTGGCGCCACGGCCAAAGCTCCGCGCTGGGCGATTGCGTATAAGTTTCCGGCGCGACAAGCTTCGACGCAGTTGCTGGATGTGATTTATCAAGTTGGCCGCACCGGAGCCGTCACTCCGGTTGCGGTGCTCGATCCTGTGCAATTGGCCGGAACGACAGTTTCTCGCGCAAGCCTTCATAACTCGGAGGAAATGCTGCGACTCGGCGTCAAACGTGGCGATTTCGTGTTCATAGAAAAGTCCGGCGAAATCATTCCTCAAGTCGTCAAGGTCATCACCGAACGCCGCACCGGTAACGAAACCGAGTTTGAATTCCCGACGCATTGCCCTGTTTGCCAGACGGAACTGGTCAAACCCGAAGGCGAAGCCGTGACGAGATGCCCGAATGTTTCGTGCGCTGCCAAACTCAGAGCCGGATTGCTGCATTTCTCATCACGCCGCGCGATGCGCATCGAAGGGCTGGGCGAAGCCTTGGTGGATCAATTGACCTCGCCGCGAATTCAACGCGACAAAAAAGGCGAAGCAGTCCTTGATGAAACCGGTTCGCCAATCATATTGCCGCCGTTGGCCAACAGCGTGGCCGATTTGTATTCGCTGGCGGATAAAAAAGACGATTTGCTGGCGCTGGAACGAATGGGCGGCAAGTCCGTTGACAATCTGCTTGCGCAAATCGAAGCCAGTAAAGAAGCCGGACTTGCCCGGTTGATTTACGGACTTGGCATTCGCCACGTCGGTGAACGCACCGCAGCAATTCTGGCCAAACAATATGGAAGCATGGAAAACCTTGCGTCGGCTTCGACAGAAGAACTCGCTAATTCGTTCGAGGTGGGCCAGGTTATTGCTGCTTCGATTTTTGACTGGTTCAATCAACCGGGCAATCAGAATCTGATTCAACGATTGAAGTCTGCTGGCGTCAAAATGGGAATCGTTCAAACGGCGGACGAAGCAGTACCGAAAGTATTTGACGGCAAAACTTTCGTGCTGACGGGAACCTTGCCCACCATGAAAAGAGAAGACGCAAAACAGTTCATTGAATTGCGAGGCGGCAAGGTATCCGGTTCGGTCAGCAAGAAAACCGATTTCGTTTTAGCCGGCGCTGATCCCGGCTCAAAACTTACCAAAGCTGAAGAACTGGGGGTCACAGTAATTACCGAAGAAGAACTCTTAAAACTTGGGGAATCGGAAAGTTAGCCTGAGTGGGCAGGACAATTTTTGGTTTGAATTTATGGAATTTCCCAGAAAAAATTGTCCAGTTGCAAGCTAGAATGTGACCTAAACTATTAAAAAGAGAAGCATTTAGCAGGAATCCGAGATTATGGATTTTTTTTGACAAGCTATTGCCAAACCTGCGGATGGCGAGTATATTGCAAAGCAATTAGCAGCGGTAAATACCCTAATGGCTGAGGACGCTGCTGAATCGGGGGACCGAAAGGGCCCCCATAAATTTTTTAGGGGCACTGTTTTTTAGTATCTTACTCTCACCCTGTACGTCAAAACCGCTTCTCCGTCTTTCATTACTGGAACATTGAATCGCGCCGCAAAGGCAGCCGTTTTTTCCGCTGGAAAACTGGAATTGATTATTTCCCAATCGCCGCCAATCGGTTCGTTGACGATAACGTTCACCGCTTCTTCCTTGTGATTGCGAATCCGGATTTCGTAGGCATATTCGAAGACTCGCCGAGCGATGTTTTTGTAATCTGTCTGCTTGCGTTCGGCTACGACATCGAACGCATCGCCAAGTTTGATTTTGACTGCTTCGTCTTTCGGAGTGTGATCAATGCGGTCTTCTCCGACGAATTGCTGAGCGCCCGTGCTGTCGGCTTTGTAGACGCGAACGATTCCAGCAGGCAGCGGTTGGCCAAGCCCATTTTCCTTTCCGTTTTTGAAACTGACATACACGCCGACTTTTTCTTTGATCGGTTCACCGGGATTGTTGTAGCCCTGAAAATAATAAGGCTGGCCATTGATGACCAGTTCTTTTTTGATGCCGAAATCAGCCGCGGACAACAAACTGATCTGTTTCGTTTCGTTGTTTTTGATCGTGGTTTTTCGTTGCAGAGTGTACAGGTGATATTCAAAAAACGACTGTTCCTGAAATTGCTGTGGCGAGGCAGCGGCGGCCATTTCCAGATTCCGCATGGATTTGGCAATGGCGACTTCATCGCGCACACGATTCACATCGCCCGCGACGAGTTTAAGTTCGGCATTTCTGTATGCCGCTCCGCTGTTGTTGGTCAATGTCACCCAGCCATTCAAATCAGCTTTGGTGTCGTTCTGATTGACTACAACCACGTAATCCGACCGCCAATTCAATCCTTGTGTCAGGTAAGAAGCTTCGATGGTGTGCGTGTCCCCGCCGGTATTGTTCAACGTCCAGACCAGCGTCGGTTTGGCGATCAAATCCTGCGGCAAACGTTCAAAACGAATTTCTGCAATGTTGGTCGGGTTGATGACGATTTGCCCGCCGATTTGCCAGACCTGGCCGCTGTTGTTGGAAAGCAGCGTCGCGCGCGTCGGCGTCAGTTTCTCGGAATTGTTTTCAACCGTTCGCAACACCAAGGTCAATTCCTGGCCGACGTATTTGTCGAGCAGCTTTTGCGGATTCAACAGGTCGTATTCGTAACTTTGCTCGACAACGCTCAGCGCGTCCGGCGAAGTCACGGATTTGATGTGAACCGTTGTGGCGTTAATGGATTGCGCGACATCCATAAAACGCAGTTGCGAAGTCCCGCGCGGCAGTTTCAAGGTTCGCGTATCTTTCACCAATCCCAGATTGGAGTTGTAGACCGTGATGGCGACGTTTTTTTGGTCTTCGATCGTGCTTGTTCCGGTTTGGGCAGTTTGCCCGGTCTGAGTCGTTTGTGTGGTTTCGGTCATTGTTGCTCCTTCGCGTCGCGGCTGATCAGACGCGGTTGTGACAGACGTCGTTCCCAGCAACAGCGCTAATATCAGCGAGTGCGCCGCCAATTTGATAAAGCTTTTTTGTGAAATCATTGTCTCTCCATCTCGATTGGGTTTCCGGTCGGGATTTTGCGACGGTTGAACGTCAATCAGTTTTCGGCTTGCAGAAACTGCAAACGCCTCGCTCAAGCAATAGTTGCAGACGATTGGCAAATTGTTGACAGTTTTGATCTGCTGCCACTACATTCCCGAACCATGTACGGACGAAAATTCATTTCTTTCGCTTTGTGTTTGAGCTTGCTGGCCAGCATCGGATGCGGCGCACAGCTTTACAACGTATCGCCTTTGCCCGCCAACACGTCCACTGATGACATCGCCAGCGGTGAACAGGGCTTGATCGCCGTCACCGCCATTCTGGACGGCGACCAGTCGCTGGAACGATTCGAAGCCAATTTGCCGCTGGCCGGAGTCATTGCCGTGGACGTGCGACTGGTGAACCGAACCGCTGCGTCGGTCAAAACCGATTCGCTGAAATTCAATTTGCGAGATTCAAGCGGCGTCAATCTTAAGCTGATTCCGCCCGCTCAGGCCTTGAAGCGAGTGATGAAGTTTTACGGCGACGGGTTTTATCGCAAGGACGCCAAACTGCGAACCGTCGAAAGCTACGAAAAAATCGGTCTGGCCGCCAATGCCACCATCGAACCGCAAGGCAATTTGCGCGGCGTGTTGTTCTATGAAAAGCAAAACAACCGAACCTCGCTCGGCGGATTGACGTTCTCTGTTGTCGGCGTGACCAAACAGATCAACATCAACAACAACTGAATTGATTCAATCGTGACACCAATCGAAACCATTCACAGTTACAAAGCAAACTCGGCAAATCCGCTGTATCACTTTTTCTGGGGCATACGTTTTTTCTTCGCTGGGTTGCGCATGCTGTTTCGCAATTCGGGACTGGTCGCATTGTCGCTGATTCCGATTGCGCTGACCGTCGTGTTGTTGCTGCTGCTGACTGTGGGCAGCGCCTGGCTGGTCGGGCAATTTGTTTCTGGCTGGTTCGCGGACGATTTGAAAGTCCTGGCTCAACTCGTGACGTTGGCGTTGGCCTTGTTGCTCAGCTACTTTCTTTACCTGCCGCTGGCGCGTGTGTTGCTGGCGCCGATTGCCGAAACCATCAGCCGCAAAACGCATCTCTTGTACACAGGCCAGGCCAGCTTTGGCGCGGACATAAACTGGCTGCGCGCGATGAAAGAAGGCTTGAAGATCGCTTTGCTTCACATTGTGGTCGGAAGCCTGGCTCTGGCCTTGAACTTCATTCCGCCCATTGGCACTGTCATCGGAATCATCATTGCAATTTCTCTTTGCGGGTTGGATTTTCTGGATGTGCCGCTATCAGCGCGAGGCATTTCGTTCCGAAACAAACTTGGCATCGTCTGGCGAAACAAATCCGTGGCCTTTGGATTTGGCGCGGCCAGTTATCTGATGCTGTTGATTCCGGGCGTGAATCTGCTTTCCTTGCCGGTCTGTGTGATTGGAGCGACCTTGCTGACCGACCAACTCAAGACGGATTGAAGCCGAAATCCGCTTACGGAGTTGGCGTCTTGCTGAAAAGTTCCTGATGGCGGCTGAAAAAATCCTTGACGATCAAACTGGCGTCGCGGCGTTCGACATCGGCTTCGTAATTCATCTGACGCATTTCCTGATCGGTGACCTTTCCTGCCAGCCGTTCAATCAACTCACGAAGTTCGAGATGGCGATTCAGCGTTTCCGTTCTCGCAACCGGCACAGCGTGATACGGCGGGAAGTAACGACGGTCATCCTCCAACGCGAATAAATCCAGTTTGGCGATCAATCCGTTGGTGGCGTCACCAGCGATCAAATCCACCTGCCGTTCAGCCAGCGCGCGATAGGTCAGCGACAAATTCATCGCCAACGGCGATTCCGCAAACTTCAAACCGTAAGCCTGTACCAAACCTTTGTAGCCGTCTTCTCTATCCAAGAATGCCGAACCAAATCCGGCGCGCCAGGTTGGCGCTTGTTTCGCCGCGTCGGAAATTGTTTTCAGCCCCAATTGCCGAGCGTCTTCGCCACGAACCAAAATCACGTAGGTATTGTTGAATCCCAGCGACGGGAGCATCGTGCGTCCCGTTGCGGCATAACTGGCAGCGACTCGCGCGTTGACTTCGGCGCTGTCCAGCAAGACTGGTTGTTTGAACACCGCCGTCAACGCCGTGCCGGTGTATTCGACGTAAAGATCAAGATCGCCCGCTCGCATTGCCGTTTCGCAAACCAGCGTATCACCCAGATTGAGTTTGCGTTGAACCTTGAGAGAAGTATTTTGTTCAATCAACTGCGCCAGCATTTCGCCAAGAATGACCTGTTCGGTGAAGTCTTTGGAGCCGATGACGATGCTGTCCGCCGAACGTTCTGACCACAATAAACCGCCAACCAGTAAAACCAGCGCGATTACGCCAATCGCAGTTGCCAATACAAACTTCGAAGATTTGCGCGAAGTTCGTTCCGGCGAAAACCATTGTTCGGTTTTGCCAAGCAGAAAATCCGCCAGCAAAGCCAACACCGCCGCCGGAATCGCTCCGGCCAAAATTACCGTGCTGTCCACGCTGGCGACGCCGCGAAAGATGTATTCGCCCAAACCGCCCGCGCCGATCGCAGCGGCAATCGTCGCGGTTCCCACGCCGACAACCGTGGCGACACGAACTCCGGCCAGAATCGCTGGCCGCGCTAATGGCAATTCGACTTGAAACAACAATTGCCGGTCGGTCATTCCCATCGCCAATCCGGCTTCGCGCACTGCCGCATCAACTGATTTCAAACCGCTGACTGTTGTTCGCATCACCGGCAACAGAGCGTACAGAGTCAACACGATCAACGCGGCTTTGGCTCCGATGCCGCCAATGAGCGGCAACGGAATCAGAAAGCCGAACATCGCCAAACTCGGAATCGTCTGAACGACGTTCGCCAATCCGATCAGCGGATTTCCCCAACGCGGTCGCCTATGCGCCAACACTCCCAGCGGAACTCCTACCACCACAGCAATGCCACTTGCCGCCACCACCATCGCCAAATGGCGCAACGTCGCCGACAGAAATTCGCTGCTGTGATTGAGCCAGAATTCGAACAAGCGCATAAAAAAAGTTTCGACAGGATGTTCAGAATTTTTCAGGATTGTTTTGATCCTGCCGAATCCTGAAAGCCCTGTCTAAATTCAAACTCGTGGCAAAGCGTCGAGAAAGATTTTAACTTCGGGATTGTTCGACCGCGCGATTTCGCTTGGCGTAGCCAAAGCCGCCAATTTGCCAGCGGCCAGCACGCCGAGTTTGTCGCCCAAGGCGAAGGCTTCGCCCATGTCGTGCGTGACGCAGACTATGGTTTTGCGGACTTGCGATTGAATGCGGTGAAATTCGCGGTGCATTTCGGCGCGTGTCAACGGATCGAGCGCGCCGAAGGGTTCGTCCATCAACAAAATCGGTGGATCGGCGGCCAATGCACGCGCAACGCCGACTCGTTGCCGTTGCCCGCCCGAAAGTTCACGCGGAAATCGGTCGCGGAACTTCGCTGGTTCCAGACCGACCAGTTCCAGCAATTCGTTCACTCGTTGATGGGTTTTTGCTTCCGGCCAATTTTCCAGGTGAGGAACGACGGCGACGTTACGGCCGATGGTCATGTGCGGAAACAAACCGACTTCCTGCAATACGTACCCGACGCGACGGCGAAGCTGAATCGGATTCCAATCGGTGGTGGCGCGACCTTCAATGCGAACGACGCCAGTTTGCGGCAATAACAGCCGGTTGATGAGTTTCAAGATGGTCGTTTTGCCCATGCCGCTGCGACCGACCAGAGCCAGCGTTTCGCCTTGTTCGATTGCCAGCGAAAACTCATCCAGGATGGCTGCGCCGCCAGCATGGCGAAACGTCACTCGGTCAAATTCGATTGCCGGTTGAGACATGAAAACCAATCTCACCGCAAAGACGCAAAGAAGGCAGAGGAAGCGCAGAGCTTTTTGACATTCCTCTGCGTTATCTCTGCGGCACTCTGCGCCTTTGCGGTGAAAGAAACTCGGTCAAACAAATCAATTTGAGAAAACGTCAAACGCCAATCGGATTGCCGCATTTGCTGCAAAACCGCGCCGCGCGAACGATCTGCGTGCCGCAATTCGGACAAATCGAAGCCGTCGCTTCGGGTTGAGGAGGAGCATCGAACAACGGTGGGGACGGCGTCGGAAACGATTGCGGCGCGTAATTGGTCGGATATTGCGGTTGGTTGTTGAGGAAACTGCGCGCGCCTGCGACGCCAAAAATGTCTCGGTAGGCAACAGCCGTAATCGTAAATTGCAGTGGCAACGTTGCCAGAATCCCAACGTAACAAGCGATGCTGCCAAGCCCTGCCAGAATTTGCACGACCAGCGCAAACAGCGTGAACATAAACCAATTACCCTTGGTCGCGTTGAAACTCATGCTCAAGGCTTCGCCGATGCCCACACGACGTTCGACAATCAACGGCCCAGCGAAAAACAAAAGCCCGGACACCACATACGCCGGAAGAATACAAAACAACGCGCCGAGCATGGCAAAAAATGCCGCGGCGATGATCGTGCCCAACAATTGCGGAAAAACATCGCCGCCGGAAAACACATCGCCAACCGAAATCGCTTCGCCGCGCAATTGTTTGAACGCCGTTTTATACAATCCGCCCAGAAAGAACGGCCCTGCCAAAAAAGAAAAGATGACCGTCCCGAACACCATTGGAAAAAACAGCGCTGGCAATTCGGGGGGCTGATCGGGCGCGCCCACAGCCTGCGCCTGAATCGAAAACATCATCAGCGCGAACGGAACCATGGGAATCAGAAAGACTCCAACGACGATCAGCAATTGGCACACCCAGACCTGCCATTTGTCTGCAAACATCTGCCAGCCTTCGCCGATCCATTCACCCCAGCGCACGTTCGCCACAGGTTGTTCTTGCATGAAATTCTCCTACGGGGGTCGCGTGTGTTGTTCAGGCTTTGAAGCCCGCTTCAGCCAGATATTCGCGCATCACTTTGGCGTAATGCGGAAAGGCGATTTCCGGCTCTTCGATTCCGGGATGCCAACGTTTTTCCCACTCAAAACAGTAATAACCGCGATAACCGCTTTTGACCAGCACTTTGACGGTTTCCTTGACCGGAACTTCACCAGCGCCTGTCAGCACGTACCGGCGACCGGTTCCTTCGGGACGGGAATCTTTCAGGTGCGTGTGCCGCGTGAATTTGCTCAACTGTTTGAAGGTGAAATCGGGTTGTTCTTTGCCGCTGACGAAAGTGTGATGTGCGTCCCACAACAAGGCCGCGGTCGGCAAATTCGCGCCTCTCAAAATCGCCAGCAACGATTGGGAAGTCGTGAATTCGTCATGCGATTCGATCACCAAAGTCACGCCGCTGCCTTTGGCGTGGTTGTGCAATTCCTTGAACCCGGCGACGATCAACTTCGTGGCGTCTTCCATCGTCTGGCCTTTTTGCAACGCTCCGCCGAAGACGCGCACATAAGGCGATTTCAGTTTGTGCGCCAGATCAATGAAACGTCGCGCTTCGTCCAGTTGAGCCTGACGTCTGGTCGGATCGGGTTCTCCCAATCGCGCCGAAGCGCCGAGATCGGAAATCCTCAGCCCCAACGCCGCCAGGTCATTCAAACTTTCCGCCAGTTTTGCGCCGGTGAATTGCGTAGATTTCGGCAAATCCATTTCGTTCAGAATGCCGCGCAACTCCAACGCCGCATAACCAGACTGCGAAGCCTGATCGAGAATCTGTTTCCATTCCCATTTCGGACAACCCAGCGTGGAAAAAGCCAGGGGCAAACGTTTGGTTTTGTCGGCGGCACGGACAGCCGCGCCGAGAATTGCCGGAGCAGCAATCGTCCCCGCCAACGAATGAGCAAATTGTCGTCGAGTGATGGTCTTCATAAAATTGTCAGGTGAATTGAAAATGCGAGCAGCGATTTCGATTCAATCGCCTTCAGGACGCGCGCATACTAGCTTGGCTGCGTAAGCGCCGCAAGCTTTTGGCAGTCAAACACATCAGTCGGTTTGCATCTTTGAAATCCATTTTTTCGCGTGATAGGATGCGCCCGCTTTCAAGGCTGAGTTAATTTCAGGCCTGACAGAGCGCTTCCTTCCCAAATTGCGGAGAGCTGGCAGAATGGCTATTGCACCGGTCTTGAAAACCGGCGTCCGAAAGGGCATGGGGGTTCGAATCCCTCGCTCTCCGTCATCACCTTCTTATTATCATCCAATCTTTTCAGTAGTTTAGCCAGATCAAGCCCGGCGAAAAACAGCGCCGGGTTATCTATTCGAGTTTAGACTAACTGGATTTGTGTTGGTCAGAAAAGACAGCGGTAAATGG
>ERZ1066125.52-NODE-52-length-105669-cov-50.452345_pt1 | contig 105669 bp, 63 predicted proteins | sample MGYA00382772_ERZ1066125 | MGnify/ENA primary metagenome ERZ1066125 (study PRJEB33369, sample SAMEA5778355) | biofilm metagenome | biome: Industrial cooling water; feature: Water cooling tower basin; material: Biofilm | place: United Arab Emirates | collected... | reverse complement strand
CATCGCAGCACCCTACCTGGAAGTTGGGTGTTGCACTTGAAGCTAGAGCCTAAGATGTCCCTGATAGCTATGCGATGCAAAGAAGCCCAGGCGAAGCACTGCACGCGCGAGTATTGAACGACGGGCAAATTCGAGCTGTGCTAGGGGGCGCCTCGCTGACTCTTGCGAAGTTCGCGCCTGGAGATCGCCAATCCATTGCATACCAATCGCTCGGCGATGAGGTTACCAACTTTATTGATGCAGAGTTGCTTGCTCAGTCCGAGGAACCGCAGGCAATACTGTTGACGTCAGTCGGCCTAAATTCGAAGACGCGTTCGCTTATTGCGTGGGATACAACAGGGATTCGTTGGAACTATGCAGGCTGCGGCGGTGAATATGGCTACACCATCATTGATCGAGTGGTTATTTGTGGAATTGGTAGCAACAGGCTCGTTGGACTGGGTATCGCCGATAAATCTTTTCTGTGGGAACTGGATTATGAAGAAAATCTTGTCGAACGGCGAATTTTTCCCGCTGAAAGTTCGGCAGTATTGTCGGAGTTGCGACAGCTCAATAACTTGCAACGACTGACCTTTTTTCGACTGAGCCCGAAATCTGGTAAGAAGGAATATGTCACTAGTATTGAATCAAGTATCGATGATCGGGTATCGTATGCTACTGTTAATAGAGACGGCGGTGTTGTTGCAGTATTAACTCGTTTCGATGGCGATGACAGATCGCTGCGTCTCGTAGTTTACCAGAATGATGCGATAATATCCGATGCCGAATTCAAAGGCGCGCCACGGTTCAGCGAGAGTGCGTTGCATTTAGGCAAGATATTATTGTTGCTTCTAGACGAACGCGAGAACTATTTTCTCGTTGCGCAGGATTTAGAAGCCAATCAGGAAATATGGCGAACAGACATAGGTAGCCGAAACTCGCCACGACTTTGGATTTCGGAAGATGCAGTAGGTTTGCTGTCCACAGGCAGCACAGTGTTTCTTGATTCTTTGGATGCGAGCGATGGGAGCAAAATATTCTCCGGCGATCTGGGCATAACAGCGCCCATCATCGGCCCCGAAAGAGTCTTGGGCGAAAAATTACGCTTTCCTATTTCAATCGACGCCGACCTGAGCGCACTCGATGTTAATTTTAAGACCGGTGCAGTCACCAACTTTCGACCAACATCCGTTCCGAAACCGGTGCGCTGGTGTGACTGGTACTCGAGAGGTGGTCGGACCTTTTGCGCTCAGTCTTACAAGAATCCGGCCGGAGCTCGATTTCGTGGCGTAGCGATTGAGAACTATTCGGGTCGAGTTGTTTTCTCCGAAGAGTACATCTCTCCGATTTTATCTGGACCTGAGCAATACTCTGGATTCGGCCAGATATCCAATCGGGGTCAACGCTTCATGATTCAGGCGAGCAATTCAGAGTTGTCGCAGGCTGCGGTTTTTGGGTTCGATAAACCAGGCTTTGAGCAACTGGCGACTTTTCCTCCCTCTAGTAGCCTTGAAGTTTCGGACGATGGCGACGTAGTTGGGACGTATTTTGGAGATTGTTTAGGTGGTCAATCAAGTCAAATTGCCGTTCGCGTTGTCGACAAGATCGGTCGACAGCGCTGGTGTCGCGATTCTAATACTCTGGGCCTTCCGCTTGATGTTTCTAGAATTTATGATCAGGGTTTCGCAATTGGGCAACCAAATCAAACTGGGCGAGGGTTTCTTACTCGACAAGGCACCGTGGCGTGGAGATTCAACGCTAGCAGTGCCAATTGGGCGTTCCTTTCTGGTGGAGCGGACCGGATTCTGTTCCGCGTAGGCGTCGTTGAGGGCGAACTGGATCCTCTGTCAGGGTTGGTCTTGTGGCAATACCAGAATCCTCCGCTTCGCGGCGGCGCCAGAAGCCTCGTGCGCGCCGACCGTAGATGGTTTCGAGCACGTTCGATGGAAAATGCTCTGCGCTTCGTTCAACACGACGCTGCTGGAAACCTTGACTGGGAGAATCAACTTCAATCGAGATTCGGTGCACCAGCGCCGAAGGCGATTGTCGAGCAGGGGACGCAGCTGTTGGTACAAGTGGAGCAACGATTTTTGGGTGGATTAATGTCATCCGTGGTAGTCGTCGATGGGGAGAATGGTGGCCTCCGTGGTCGCTACTTTTCTGATATCAAACCAGACGAGAATCCCGTATCTCGCGCATCGTTGCCCTTGATTGTGGGCTCCAGAGAGGGTGGCGGCTTGGTTGAGGTTGCCCATGAGTTCGTTTCTGGTAATGAGCTAGAGGACGTGTTATTCGGTTACCCGGCGCGTTCCTCATCTCAAGCGGCGCTTCAACTGAACGGCGGTTTCGATGGGATGGATTCCGCATTGGGATCGAGTCTGTCTATCCGGCTTCCGGTCGAATACCAAGGGCCCCCCGTGAACGCCGTTCTTTACGCAATGCGTCACAACGCGTTTGGGATCGCGAACGCCATCTGCAGCGGAGGGATAAGTCAATGTGAAGTTCGCCAGGGCCGCGAGGGTCAAACCGTGCTGCTGAGAATCGGCGGTCCTGGCACAGTCGAACTGAGCTTAGACAAGATCGGCGGTGTCGACTTGGTCGAGTCAGTGACCTACGTAATTGCTACTCAGGAGGTGCCGGAGGAAACCCTCGACGACAACATTGTGTCCTGGGCTATCAAATCCGGACCTTTTGCGTCTGGATTCGAGTAGCAGTTATGCGAAGGACCCAAAGGGCGGGCGCAGAGCCCATGCGCCGCCGACGCTGAACATCCGGTGCGGCCGCGATAGCATCGGCCCGCGCTGCGGTTATCATCCGGCGCTTCACGCCGCGTTGGATGTGTCGTCTATGACGTTTGCCGCACCGCTCGCCCGCCTGCTGGCGATCCTCTTCGCCCTGGGTCTTCTGGTCGCTTGCAGCGGCGAGGAGCGCCTGGAAGAGACCGAAACTCTGTCGGTCGAGGCTTTGTATGAAGAAGCCAAGCTGTCGATGGATGCGGGCAACTATGAGCGGGCCATTCGCTACTACAAGCGCCTGACCTCGCGTTTTCCGTTCGGCGATTTTGCCGAGCAGGCGCAGCTCGATCTTGCGTACTCGCAGTACAAACGTGCGCAGTACGACGAGGCGGTCAGCACCGTCAATCGCTTCATCAAAACGTACCCGGCGCATCCAAAGATCGACTACGCGTTCTATTTGCGTGGTCTGGTGAACTTCGATCGCAACCGCAGTTACATCGATCGCTGGCTGCCCGACCAGGCCGGTAATCGCGACACCGAAGCGGCGCGCCAGTCCTTCAATGATTTCTCAGAGTTGTTGCGTCGCTATCCGGACAGCCGCTATGCCGCCGACGCGCGCCAGCGCATGGTGTTCCTGCGCAACGATCTGGCCAACTACGAGCTGACGATCGCGCGTTATTACCTGCGCCGCGAAGCTTATGTGGCGGCGGCCAATCGCGCCAAATACATCGTCGAGAACTACCAGCAATCGGCGCAGATTCCCGAGGCGCTGGCGATCCAGGTGGAAGCCTATACCGCGCTCGGGCAAATGGAGTTCGCCAACGACGCCAAGCGCGTGCTCGAATTGAACGCGCCCGGTTATGCGGGTGCCCGCAGCGAAACCAAGAAATCCTGGTGGCGACGCGTTTGGCCGTTCTGAGAAAGGAATCGCTGAGCGGCGTGATTCCGGCGGATGCCGCCGGGACGCGCTTCGACGCGGCGCTGGCGCGGACCTTTCCGCAGTATTCGCGCTCGCGTCTGGCGGCGTGGATCAAGGATGGCGCAGTGCTGCTCAGCGGAAAACCGGCGCGAACGCGCGACATCGTGCGTGGCGGCGAGGCGGTCAATGTCGATGTTGAGATCGAAGCCGCCAGCAGCGATGCGCCCGAAGCCATTGCGCTCAATATCCTGATCGACGATCCGGCGTTTCTCGTGCTCAACAAGCCGGCAGGTCTGGTGGTGCATCCCGGCGCCGGCAATCGCACCGGAACGCTCGTCAATGCGCTATTGCATTACGACAGCACGCTCGCGGAACTGCCGCGTGCGGGTGTGGTGCATCGGCTCGACAAGGACACCAGCGGCGTGATGGTCGTCGCACGCACCTTGGACGCGCATCAGCGCCTGGTGAAAGCGCTCAGCCTGCGTAACGTGCGCCGTGAATACCTGGCGCTGGTCACTGGCAACGTGATCTCCGGCGGCACGGTGGATGCGCCGATTGCGCGGCATCCGAATGATCGGCTGAAGATGGCGGTCGTCGACGACGGCCGGCCGGCGGTGAGCCACTATCGCGTCGTAGAGCGCTTCGCCGCGCATACGCTGCTGCGCGTGCAGCTCGAAACCGGTCGCACGCATCAGATTCGGGTGCACATGGCACATATCCGCAAGCCGATCGTGGGCGATCCGTTGTACGGCGGGTCGTTGAAACTGCCACCCGGTGCGAGTGCTGAAGCGACAGCGGCGCTGCGTGGTTTCAAACGCCAGGCGCTGCACGCCGAGACGCTTGCATTCGCGCATCCGGTAACCGGCGCTGACGTCAGCGCCAGCGCGCCGCCGCCCGCAGATTTCCTCGCGCTGCTGGGCGCGCTGCGCGCGTGAGAGGCTGGTTGGCGGCTGCAATGCCGGGCGGCGTGAGCGCCGGGTGCGCATGCCGCGATTTCGCTGACGCGACCGGCGAACCTGGCAGTTCGATCAGTTTCAGCGCCGCCTTGGGCGATGCCTCTGCGACCCTTGGCAATCGTGCTGTGCTCGTCGAACGATTGCAGTTGCCTCGTCCGCCGCGATGGCTGAAGCAAGTGCACGGCGCACACGTGTCGCGCAGCGACACGGACGTGGTTGCCGATGCCGCGATCAGCGATGGCGCGCCGCTCGTGATTCTGACCGCCGACTGTTTGCCGATCCTGCTCGCGCGCGACGACGGCGCTGAGATTGCCGCCATCCACGCCGGTTGGCGCGGGCTGGCCGCCGGCGTGATCGAAGCCACGCTCGACGCATTGAGTTCCAGCGGCCATCGTTACCGCGCGTGGATAGGCCCAGCCATCGGCATGGATGCCTTCGAGATCGGCCCCGAGGTGCGCGAGGCGCTGCTCGATGCTGATCCGGAAGCGATCGATGCCTTCAAACCCGGTCGCGACGACCGCTGGCACGCGGACCTCGCGGCGCTTGCACGTCGCCGTTTAGAAACTCGCGGCCTACAGGTCAGTGGCGGCGAGTGGTGCACCCTAAGCCACCCCACCCGATTCCACTCGTTCCGCCGTGATGGTGCAAACAGCGGGCGGATGGCGAGTGTGATTTGGCGCGAATCGACGGTCGAGAGCGGATTCTTAAATCAGACCCGAACCTAGCTGCGACATTTTGCGCTTCGCTCACTCCTGTAAGGTAAATCTGGCCAGCCGGAGCAATCGCAATGTCGAATCGACTATTCAATATCTCAACGACCAAGGTGCCAGCTTCGGTCGCTGTACCATCGGCGGACGTCCCGGGAGCGCAGCAATCGCCTGCTACGCCTGCATCCCCACTGAGCTTGGTAGGCGTGATATCGGCGCCGCAGTCGGCAATTACGTTTGCTGGCGCGCCCGCGGCCGTTACGTTGGTTTGGAAGGTGCTCGGCGCCGCAGAGCCAAGTTTGGCGAGCTCAAAGCTACTCGCCGTTGCACTTTCTCTCTTCATCGGTCTGTTGATTTACTGGGCGAGTGCGCCTGTCGAGGGCACGTCAAGAGATCGAATCGCCGGGTTCCTTTTTGCCCTCGTCAACTCGTTCGCCATCGCCGCAGCAGTTCTTGGCATCAGTTCGATGACCTAGCGACTGTCGTCAACGTAGGTCAAAGATTCTGATAATTCGGCCCACTGCCACCCTGCGGCGTGACCCAGTTGATGATCTGGTACGGATCCTTGATGTCGCAGGTCTTGCAGTGCACGCAGTTGCTGGCGTTGATCTGCAGGCGCTTGCCCGCTTCGTCATTGACGATTTCGTAGACGCCGGCGGGGCAGAAGCGCGTGCATGGATTCTGGTATTCGTCCGCGCACTGGCTGATGCAAATCGACGTATCGGCCACTTTCAGGTGCACCGGCTGATCTTCGTCGTGCGCGGTAGAGGCGTAATACACGCCTTGCAGCCGGTCGCGCGGGGGCAGGGTGCGTTCGACCCAATCGCGTTTGACGATTTCCATCGTCGCGACCTTATCCAGCTGGCTGTAGTCGGCGCGGTTTCGTAAGGTCCAGGGGCTCGCGCCGCCAAGCACGGTTTCGACGCCAGCGTTGACGAGGCCGGCCCACAAGCCTTTCTTGAACGCCGGTTTGATATTGCGCACCTTGCGCAGCTCGCTCATGACGATGGAGCCGCGCAGCTTGGCGTCCCAACCTTCGCTGCGACCACGTTCGGCGATGTGCTCGGCGGCGAGCATGCCCGAGCGCAGCGCCTGGTGTGTGCCCTTGATCTTCGGCACGTTGAGCAGCCCGGCGGTATCGCCGATCAGCAATGCGCCGGGCATTTCAACCTTCGGCAGCGATTGATAGCCGCCGGTTACGATGGCCCGCGCGCCGGCCGACATGATCGTGCCGTCCTCCAGCAGCGGTTTGATGAACGGATGGTGTTTGAGCTGCTGGAAGGCTTCGTACGGCTGGTACATCGGATCGCGGTAATCCAGGCCACTGACGAAGCCGATCGCAACGCGGTCTTGATCGAGGTGATAGAGAAAGCTGCCGCCATAGGTCTTGCTATCGACTGGCCAGCCGAGCGTATGCACGATCAATCCGGGTTCGACCTTGCCGGGCTTGACCTGCCACAGTTCCTTGATACCGATCGAATAGGTCTGCGGGTCGCTTTCGGCGTCGAGGTTGAAGCGCTTCACGAGCTGCTTGGTAAGATGCCCACGCGCGCCCTCGGCAAGCACCGTGACGCCGCCGTGGATGTCGATGCCGGCCATGTAATCGGCTTTGGGCTGGCCGTCTTTGCCAACGCCCATATCGCCAATGCGCACGCCGATGACCTTGCCGGCCTCGTTGACCAGCGCCTCGGCGGCGGCGAACCCCGGGAAGATCTCAACGCCGAGGGCTTCGGCCTGCGGCGCCATCCACGCGCACATCGCGCCCAGCGAGACAATGAAATTGCCCTCGTTGTGCATTTGCGGCGGGGCGGGCAGCGAGTAGGCCTTGGTTTTGGTCAGAAAGCGGAAATCGTCGCGCTTGGCGGCCACGCATATCGAGGGCGGCGCATCGCGCCAGCCGGGCAGCAAGTCGTCGAGCGGTGCCGGCTCGATCACCGCGCCGGACAGAATCTGCGCGCCGATCGCCGAGGCCTTTTCGATCACGCAAACCGTGGTCTCGGGCTTGAGCTGCTTCAGGCGAATCGCGCACGCCAGGCCCGACGGCCCGCCGCCGACGATCACCACATCGTATTGCATCACTTCGCGTTCGCTCATGGCTCGTTTGCTTCGGGTTTCGTTGTGGCGCCAGTATAGGGCGGGCGGGTAGTCTGGCGGTGTGGAAGGTTGCGGGTTGCGGATCGATGGACGGGCTCGCAATTCATCAATACCCTGCGGCGGCGCGATGCATCGCGCCTGGATCGCCAGCAGCATCCGCCGGGCGCGATGAATCGCACCCCTGCAGCCGCAATCCGCAATCGCTCCAGCCGCCACCGACAGAAGGCCATAAACCATGAGCAGCAACCCACACATCGTCCTTCTCGGCGGCACCGGCTTTGTCGGCAGCCACCTTGTCGATGCGCTGCACGCCGCTGGCGCGAGCATCGATGTGCTGTCGCGCAATCGCGAGCGCTTGCGACACCTGAGCGTTTTTCCGCGGGTGCGTGTGCTGTCGACGGATGTGTATGACGCCGATGCGCTGGCTGCGCGCCTCGCCAAGGCAGACGTCGTGATCAACCTCGTTGGCGTACTGCAGAGCGATGGCTTTGGCGCAACCGGTTTCGAGCGCGCTCATGTGCAGCTCACGGAAACGCTCATCGGGGCGATGAAATCCGCGGGGCGCAAGCGCCTGTTGCAAATGAGCTCGCTGCGCGCAGGAGAAGGTACCAGTCATTATTTGCGCACGCGTGGGCTGGCCGAGGTGCGCGTGAAGACGTCCGGCCTGAATTGGACCTTGTTCCAACCCAGCGTCATCTTCGGGCCCGGAGACGGGCTCTACACACGCTTTGCGGGCTTGCTCAAAATCGCGCCGCTAATTCCGCTGGCGCGCGCCAGCGCGAAGTTCCAGCCGGTGTATGTCAAAGATGTGGTGGCTGCGATGCTGCGAAGCTTGAGCGATCCGGCCACCGTTGGTCAGGTGTATCCGCTGGTAGGACCGAACACCTACACGCTCAAGCAAATCGTGCAATACACGGCCTCGGTGCTCGGCCTGTCGCGCATCGTCCTGCCGCTGCCCGACGTGCTCGGGCGCCTCCAGGGCGCTGCGTTCGACGTGCTGCCCGCAGCGATGAAGCCCTTTTCCGGCGATAACTTCAAGTCGCTGCTGCTCGACAGCACCTCCGAGCGCAATGGCCTGATTGAACTTGGCATCCAGCCAACGCCGCCGGAATTGATCGTGCCGGACTACGTGGGCATCAGCGATCACCAGCGCGCGCTCGATCGTTATCGCGGCGGGCAGTAACCCAATGCCGCCTCTAAGGGCTCTGCAGGCAAAGCTCGCAGCAAACGTTCGTCCGAATTTGGGACTTGACGACGCCCGAATCGCAGTTGTGGAAACCCACGCAGGAGTTGCGATTGAGTTCTATGGCAGCCCATTCGACGAACCCTTCGATTGGCTTTGCGAAGCAGTCAGTAGCGATGAGCTGGCAGCGTCGATTACGGAGTTGAAGCTGCGCTCGCCGGAGGACGAAGGCACCAATGGAACGAGGTGCTGGGACATCGAAGGCCTGCTGCGAGGCTCGGATTTTCCCCGATTGCGCACCTTTGCTGTCGAGCGGAATGTCCCAGGCAATCACAATCGAATCATCGTCGGGACTGGGTCCAATGATGAGAATGGAATGCTTGGCCGGTTGCTGGATAAGGCTCCCGCACTTTCGATGCTCGAAGTCCCGTCTGCCCCAAACTTTGCTTTCTTTGAAGGACCGCTGAGACCGTCACTAAGGCACTTGAATGTAGACGCGGGTTACAGCCACCAAGGATTCGTCAGAAATCTGGCGTCCTCCAGTCGCTTTCCAGCACTGAGCACACTTGAGTACGGCGACTTCGCTGAAGACTACCTTGATGACTACCCAAGTCAGACGACGCCGCTTGAGGACTATGAGCTTCTTTTTCGCAGTGAGGCCTTTCGAAACGTGCGTCAATTTGTCCTTCGAAATCCTCCTTTCGATGCAAGTACTGCTGCGGTGATTCGCGCAATTAGAAGCGAGCGTTCGTTCCAGATGCGCTTAGACAAATGGTCTTCAAGGTACATATGAAGCTGTCCCTATCTACCCCGCAACGCGGCATTCTCCGTTCTCAAGCGCTCATTCTCGGCGCGCAACTCGTCGATCGCGCGTTGTTGATGCGCAGCGGTGATCGCAATGGCAACGAGCAGCGCCAGCACTGCTGCGAAGCTCGCCAGTACACCGATACGATGGCGATGCACGAACTTGGCGAAGCGATACCAGCGGCTATCCGGGCGCGCGGCGATGGGATGGCCGCGGCGATGGCGGTCGATGTCGTCGGCGAGTTCGGCGGTCGAACCGTAACGCCGTAGCGGCTCGGGGTGAATGGCCTTGAGCATGATGGTGTCGAGATCGCCGCGTAAGCCGCGCGACCACGGCACGCGCTCATTGAGCGGCGAAGATTGCTCGGCAACCCAGCCGGCGGCGGCCGCCGCGCTCGGCAAGGGTGCGGCTTCATTGACGATCTCATCGGCGAGCCGCTCGACGCGGCCGCTGCGCTGATGCGGCAGTCGACCCACCAGTAACTGATACATCAGCACGCCGAGCCCGAAGACATCGGCCGCCACGCCCACGTCTTCGCCGCGCACTTGCTCGGGCGCCGCATAGGCAGGGGAGAGCACGCGCACGCCGGTGATGGTCAGGGTGATTTCATCGGGGTCGTCGGCCAGCACTTTGGCGATGCCGAAATCCAGCAAGTGTGGCCGACCGTCGCTGTCGACCAGTACGTTGCTGGGCTTCAAATCGCGATGTACGATGAGCTGCCGATGCGCGTGGTCGACGGCGCGCGCCACGGCGGCCAGCAGGTCCAAGCGTTGCTGCAGCGATAGGTTGTGGCGTCGGGCGTATGCGATCAGCGGCTCGCCCTGGATGTAATCCATGGCCAGGAACGGGCGGCCATCCTCGGCGATACCGGCATCGCGCATTCCAGCAATCGCCGGGTGATCGAGCTTGGCGAGAATGCGTCGCTCCTGAAGGAAGCGTCGCAGTACGCCGTCCGAATCCATGCCGCGCTTCAGCAGTTTAACGGCCACTCGTTGCGTGACATCGCCTTGGCAGCGCTCAGCCAGCCAGACTTCGCCCATGCCGCCACGACCGAGCAGCTCGACGATGCGCCAACCGGCGCCGAGCACTGGCGTGGCGCCCGCCGCGATCGGCGCGAGGACTTCTTCGCGCTGCTCCAACATGCCCGATTCTCGCGCGTCGGCGTCGAGCAGCTTACGCACGCGCGCGCGCAATTCGCTGGGCAGTTTTTCTAATGCGCTTCGCTGCTGGTCCGCTGGGAGTTCGACGATATCGTCGAACGCGTCCGAAACGAGCTTCCAGTTTAGCCCAGACATTTCATGAGGTCGCTAAGAAATGGCCTAGATTGCTGCAATGGCCAGGAAATCTGCGATTCGGTAGAACTTCCGAACTGTTCGCTGCCATTTCCTCGCTAACGCGGCTGCGCTTCCTGCTTCGCTCCTCCGGCCAGCGCATCCATGCGGCGCGAAATACCGCCTCACCCGCGCTTGTTCTTTGCGCCGGACGCTTCGTTGCTCGTCGTCGCAATGGGAGAGGGGCATCGTTTGCGCGCGCAGCGCGCGATGCTCCGAGCGCCCGGCAGCTACGCTGACGGGCCGGGTCAACCATTCCTCCCGGCGCGGCGGCGCAGCCGCCGCCCGTTCGAGCGGGCGCGCCGCATGCGGCGCAAGCTTGCCCGCTCTCACCCTCCTCTCGCCTCGATTCCGGCACAAAGGTCCGGCCTGGCGGCGCAGCCGCCAGTCGTTTGAGAGGGCGCATCGCATGCGATGCAAGCTTGCCCTCTCTCACCCTTCGCGATCTTCGGCATTCCCTCATAGAACGTCCGGGCTCGATCACTCGCTGCCATCGGTGTCGGCGTCGATCTTGACGCTGTCGCCGAGCGCGTCGTACAGGAACGCACGCGCGCGTCGCCAATCGCGCTTCAACGTGCGCTCGGAAACCTGCAGCAGGGGCGCGATTTCCGTGAGCTCCAGGCCGCCGAAGAAACGCATCTCGACCACTTGCGCCAGACGCGCGTCGAGCACACCGAGCTGATCCAGCGCCTGATTGAGCGCCAGCAACTCCTCGTCGCCGCCGGCAACGGCGACGTCCATCGCCAGCCCATCGAGCGATTCGACGCGCGCCCCGCCGCCGCGGCGCTCGGCGAGCCGCTCGCGGGCGCGGTCGATCAGGATTTGCCGCATCGCGCGCGCGGCGGTCGCGAAAAAATGCTGGCGGTCATTGAAGCTGCCGGGCGAGCGTGCGAGCCGGAAGTACGCCTCGTGGACCAGCGAAGTCGCGCCGCCGTGCTCGCGATCGCCGCGCAACTGGCGTTCGGCGAGGCGGTGCAGTTCGCGATACACGTGCGCGTAGAGTTTCTCCTGCGCCGGCGCGCTGCCGCCTTGCGCATCGGCGATCAGCAGCGTGATGTCGTCGGGGCCCGATGTGCTCATGCCCGTTTGCTGCGGTAGAGGCTCAAACCTTTGGCGGCTTCGGCTTGCACTTTGGCGCGAAGAAAGCCGCTCCAGCCGAGCAGCAACCCGGGCGCGCCGAGCGCCTGACGACTCCAGCGCCAAAAATCGAAATGATCCTTGTGCTCGATGATCAATCCATCCGCAAAGCGGAACTGTGCATCGATGATGTTGTGCACCATGCGCCCGGTTTTGCTGAAGAGATAGCGCGGCTCCCAATGCGCGGAGCCGCGTTCGCCGCTCGCCTGCACCTTGGAATACTCGAGCGAAAACTGCTGCGCGCGGCTGCAGAGCATGCGCCACATGTCGCCGATTTCCGCGCCTTGCAGCGCCGGAAATGCCGGATCTGAAAACCGTGCGTCTGGGTGATAACAGGCCGCCATCGCTTCGGCATCGCGTCGTGCGAACGCATCGTAGAAGCGGCGGATCAGGGCTTCGTTGGCTGCGGACATAGGCGCGCGATCCAAGGGCTCGGAACGCGCATTGTACATGGCGGCTATGGTGCGGAATTCGCAGGGGCGGGGTCGCGAGCTACTGGTATGCGGACCCAATGATCCGCAGGTTACGGTTCGCGAACGCCCAGCTGCGGACCCAGTGTTGGCGTTAAAAAACCGCAGCTGCGTCAGGCGAATTGCTGCAAGAACCGCAGATCGTTCTCGAAGAAAGCGCGCAAATCGGTCACGCTGTAGCGCAGCATCGCAAAGCGCTCGACGCCCAGGCCAAAGGCGAAACCGGTGTAGCGCTCCGGGTCGATACCGCAATTGCGCAACACGTTCGGGTGCACCATGCCGCAGCCGAGCACTTCGAGCCAGCGCTCGCTGCCGTCGGGTTGTTCCCACGCCATCAACACATCGGCCGACGGTTCGGTAAACGGAAAGTACGACGGGCGGAACAGCAGCTTCGGTTCGCGCTCGAAAAACGCACGCACGAAGTTCAGCAGCGTGCCCTTGAGGTCGGCGAAATTGACGTCTTCGCCAACGACCAGGCCCTCGACCTGATGGAACATCGGCGAGTGCGTCTGGTCCGAATCGCTGCGATAGACCTTGCCCGGCATCACGACGCGAATGGGTGGCTTCTGCGATTGCATGACGCGGATTTGCACGGGCGAGGTGTGCGTGCGAAGCAGGCGGCCATCGGGGAAATAGAAGGTGTCGTGCATGGTGCGCGCTGGATGATCCGGCGGAAAGTTCAGCGCTTCGAAGTTGAACCAGTCGCTTTCGATCTCCGGGCCTTCGGCCACGGCATATCCCAGGCGCTCGAAGATGCCGACGATGCGCTCCATGGTGCGCGTGATCGGATGGATCGCGCCGACGCCGATTTGTCGCCCCGGCATCGTGACATCGATGCGTTCTTTTTGCAGCCGCTCATCGAGCGCCTTGGCTTCAAGCAGCGCGCGCCGTTCGGTGAGCGCCGCCGTAATCCGATCGCGCAATGCATTGACCTCGGCCCCACGCGCTTTGCGCGCTTCCGGATCCATGCCGCCAAGGGCTTTCAATTGCGCTGTAATCGCGCCGCTCTTGCCGAGTAGTTCGACGCGCAATTGTTCGATGGTGGCGACGTCTGCGGCAGCACTGATGCGTGCGAGAGCGTCGGTGGCGAGAGAATCGAGGTTCATGCTTGGTGTTGAACTCAGGGGTTGATCCGATGGTTGACCAGACCCGCTCTCCCGCTTGGCCGAGAGAGGGTTGAGGTAAGGATGGAGCAGCAGCTACGGCGTGTTTCGCAGCGGCGGCGCCACCCTCGCCCGGTGCTTCGCGCTTACCTCGACTGCCCAGGCAGTCGAGGTAAGCGTTTGGTCGCGAGCCTTTAGGCGTGACTCGCACAAACACAAACGGCGGGGCAAGCCCCGCCGTTTGCGACTACTTCAGGTTGCGATGGTCAGCCGTTGCTTCACTCCAACAACCAACAACCAACAACCTACAACCGCTCTTAAGCCAGCTTCGCCTTCGCCTGTTCGGCAACGGCGGTGAACGCGGTCATGTCGTGCACGGCGAGATCGGCCAGTACCTTGCGGTCGATCTTGATGCCGGCTTTGGACAGGCCATTGATCAAGCGGCTGTAGGACAGACCGCACAAACGCGCAGCGGCGTTGATGCGGACGATCCACAACGAGCGGTAGTCGCGCTTCTTGCGCTTGCGGCCGATGTACGCATATTGCAGCGCCTTGGTGACCGCTTGCTTGGCGACGCGATATACCTTGCGGCGGGCGTTGTAATAGCCCTTCGCGCGCGACAGCAGTTTCTTGTGGCGACGACGCGCCGTAACACCTCTTTTGACTCGTGCCATGGTGTCGTCTCCTTACGCGTACGGCAGCATGCGCGCGACGCGACCGGCGTCTTCTTTGCGCACATGGTTGGGGCCGCGCAGGTTACGTTTGCGCTTGGTCGACTTCTTGGTGAGGATGTGGCTCTTGAAGGCGTGTCCGCACTTGAACTTGCCCGAGCCGGTTTTGCGGAAGCGCTTGGCCGCCGCCCGGTTGGTTTTCATCTTTGGCATTGCGTTAAGTCCCTTTACTCTCTTTGGTGGCTGCTGGAGGTGATCCGTGTACGGATGCTTTCCTGATCCATACCCCCAGTCAGCAATCGGCTCAGCGATGAGCCTTCGGTCCCGCGTCGCGCAAACGCGAGGCGGGGGAGCAAGCGAAGTCGAACACGAACTTCGCTCACCAGCCGTCGTCATCCGACGCCGGCGGCAGGCGATCAGGCCTGCACTTTCTTTTTCGGGGCAAGCATCATGCTCATCACCCGGCCTTCCATTCGCGATCGCTGCTCGATGATCGCGTCTTCCTTCAACTCGTTTTCGATGCGATTCAACATCTGATCGCCGATGTTGATATGCGCCAACTCGCGACCGCGAAAGCGCAAGTTGATCTTGACCTTGTCGCCTTCCTCCAGGAAGCGCCGAATCGCGCGCATTTTGACCTGGTAGTCGCCGTCGTCGGTGCCCGGCCGGAATTTCATTTCTTTGATTTCGATCTGCTTTTGTTTCTTTTTGGCCAGATTGGCCTTTTTCTGCAGCTCGAACTTGTACTTGCCGAAATCCATGATGCGGCAGACCGGTGGGTCTGCGTTGGGCACGATCTCAACCAAGTCCAATTCCGCGTCCTGCGCCATGCGCAAGGCATCGAAGCGCGACAGGACCCCTACCTGCTCACCATCGGGGCCGATGACACGAATCTGCGGGACACGAATTTCCTCGTTCTTCCGGGTGGGGCGTTCCAAGACAGCTATGGCGGCAACTCCTTTTTTTACTTACCGATCAATGCGTTATCGGCACCGTGCTGGCTTTCTCATCCAGCTCACGACGCAACAGGTCGACGAGTGCCGCAAGCGGCATCACTCCCAGATCTTCCCCCGTTCGACGGCGGACAGAAATGCTCCCAGACTCTTTTTCGCGCTCCCCCGCGACCAAGAGGAAAGGAACCTTCATCAGCGTGTGTTCGCGGATTTTATAGCCGACCTTCTCATTCCTCAAGTCGCAATTTACACGGAAGGCTTGATCTGACAAGCTTTTCGCTACGTCAGACACGTAGTCCGCTTGCGCATCGGTGATGCCCATGACCACCGCCTGCACCGGTGCCAGCCACGTCGGCAGGGCGCCGGAATGGTTCTCGATCAAAATGCCGATAAAGCGCTCCAGAGAGCCCAGAATGGCACGATGGATCATCACCGGAACGCGCCGCGATGAGTCTTCGGCGACGTACTCGGCGCCAAGGCGCGCCGGCATCGAAAAGTCCACCTGAACCGTTCCGCACTGCCACAATCGGCCAATCGCATCTTTGAGCGTGAATTCGATCTTCGGGCCGTAAAACGCGCCTTCGCCGGGCTGCAACTGGTATTCGATGCCATCGGACTCGAGCGCTGTCTTCAGCGCCAGCTCGGCTTTGTCCCAGATCTCATCGGAACCCACGCGCTTTTCGGGGCGCGTTGAGAGCTTGTACAAGATCTCGTTGAATCCGAAATCGCGGTACACGCGGCGCAACAGCGCGATGAAGGCCGAGACTTCGGACTGGATCTGATCTTCGGTGCAGAAGATGTGGCCGTCGTCCTGCGTAAAGCCGCGTACGCGCATGATGCCGTGCAGCGCGCCGGAGGGTTCATTGCGATGGCAGGCGCCGAACTCGCCATAGCGCAACGGCAGCTCGCGGTACGAATGCAGACCGTGGTTGAAGATTTGGATGTGCCCCGGACAGTTCATCGGCTTGACCGCATAGTCGCGGTTTTCCGAGTGCGTGGTGAACATGTTGTCCTTGAAGTTTTCCCAGTGCCCGGACTTCTCCCACAGCGTGCGGTCCAGAATCTGCGGGCCGCGCACTTCCTGATAGCCGTTTTCCTGGTACACGCGGCGCATGTACTGCTCCACCTGCTGCCACAACGACCAGCCCTTGGGATGCCAGAACACCAGCCCTGGCGCCTCGTCCTGGATATGGAACAAGTCGAGTTGTTTGCCGAGCTTGCGGTGATCGCGCTTTTCCGCCTCTTCGAGCTGGGTCAAATACGCTTGCAAGTCTTTTTTGTTGAGCCAGGCCGTGCCGTAAACGCGCTGCAGCTGCTGGTTCTTCGAGTCGCCGCGCCAGTACGCGCCGGCCACTTTCATCAGTTTGAACGCGCCGAGTTTACTCGTGTTCGGCACGTGCGGGCCACGGCACAAATCGACCCATTCGCCCTGGCCATAGAGCGAGATTTCTTCGCCCGGCGGGATGATGTCGTCGATGATCTGTGCTTTGAAGTGCTCGCCCTTGTCGTTAAAGAAGCGGATCGCATCGTCCTTGCCCATGACGCTGCGCTGCACTGGGAGCGCCTCGGCGACGATCTTGGCCATTTCCGCTTCGATCCTCAGCAAGTCGTCCGGCGTGAATGCGCGCTCAAAGGCGAAATCGTAATAAAAGCCGTTGTCCACCACCGGACCGATCGTCACTTGCGCGTTCGGAAACAGTCGCTGCGTCGCTTGCGCAAGCAAATGCGCGCTCGAGTGGCGCACGATCTCCAATGCGTCGGGATGCTTCTCGGTGACGATTTCAAGCTTGGCATCGCGCTCGATGGAGAAGCTTGTGTCGACCAGCTTGCCATCGACTTTGCCGGCGAGCGCGGCTTTCGCCAGACCCGCACCGATACTCGCGGCGACGCCGCCGACCGTGATTGCCTGCTCGAAGGAGCGGATCGAACCATCGGGAAGTTGCACATTGATCATGAGAAGATCTCCAAAAACGAGGCACAAAAAAAAGGCGCCGAGCGCCTTTCATACAAACGAGGAAGCTCAGACGATTAGTTGGATGCGACCATCGTAGTGCTCATGTGCCACCTCGTGTTGTTCATGCTGTCTTTTGGTGGGCGCAACAGGGATCGAACCTGTGACCCCTACCATGTCAAGGTAGTGCTCTACCGCTGAGCTATGCGCCCAAAAGAGCTGCGAAGCATAGCAGCGACTTTGGCAGATTGGTAGCTCTAGGCGTTGGGGGCGAGGAATGGGGGCAGGGGGCAGGAGGCGCTGCTGTTCGCCTTGATCGTTCGGATCGAGCGTTGACAGGGTTCCGACGGAGCACAATTCAGAGCATGGCGCTCGGCCCCCGCCCTTTGCCCCACTCAAGTTCGACGCAAGCCGCCGCAATGTCCTTCGACTCTCTATCCTCTACCGCGCACAACGGCCGGACACAGCGCGTGGACATTCCCAACGAAGGCGGTTTACGCGGTCTCCTCCAGCCCGGCGTCAAGCGCCGCGAATTCTGGAGTTGGGCGTTTTATGACTTCGCCAATTCGAGCTACACCACGGTGGTCTCGACCGCGGTGTTCAACGCGTACTTCGTGGCGACGGTGGCTGGCGATGCGCAGTGGGCAACATTCGCATGGACGCTGGCGGTGTCGTTTGCCGCGGCGGTGGTGATGATTCTTGGGCCCTTGGCCGGCGCTGCTGCGGATTTACGTGGGCGCAAGCGGCCGTATCTCTTTGCCAGCACCATCGCATGCGTGGCCGGTACGATCGGTCTATGTTTTGTAGGTCCAGGCGATGTCGCGCTCGGCATGGCGTTGGTGGCGCTATCGGCCATCGGCTTCGGTTTGGGCGAAGGGCTGATCGCAGCATGGTTGCCGCTGTTGGGCCGGCCGCATGCATTGGGTCGATTGAGCGGTTTTGGCTGGTCGTTGGGTTACGGCGGCGGACTCGCAGCCTTGGCGTTGTGCATCGGGTACGTGCAAGGCGCGCAAGCGCGTGGCCTGGGGGCCGCGCATTTTGTGCCGGTGTGTATGGCCATCACGGCGGTTTTTTTCGCTCTCGCTGCGCTGCCCAGTTTTCTCCTGCTTCGTGAGCACGCAGCTCCGCAGGCCCGTGCGGGAGGCGTCGTCGAGCAGGCTTTTGGGCGCTTGAAAAAAACCCTTGCCGACAGCGCCGGTTGGCCCGACTTGCGGCGCTTGCTGATCGCCATCGTGGGCTATCAAGCCGGCGTGGCCGTGGTCGTCGCCTTGGCTGCGGTCTATGCGCAGCAAGCGATGGGCTTCGACACCGCCGCAACCTTGCAACTGATTTTCGCCGTGAACATCACTGCCGCGCTTGGCGCCTTCGGCTTTGGTTGGTTGCAGGATCGGATCGGTCATCGGCGGGCGCTGATGCTCTCGCTGTGGATGTGGCTCGGAATGGTGCTGCTGGCGTTCTTTGCCACCGAGCGCGCGCTGTTCTGGGTGGCGGCGAACATGGCTGGCCTGGCGATGGGCGCTTCGCAATCCGCGGGCCGGGCGCTGGTCGGTTATCTGGCTCCGCGTGAGCGCGTTGCGGAATGCTTCGGGCTATGGAGTCTGGCGGTGCGCCTGGCGACGGTCATCGGACCGGTGAGCTATGGGCTGGTCACATGGCTGTTCGCCGGCAACCATCGCGCCGCGATGCTGTTTACCGGCGTGTTCTTTGTGTTCGGCTTGATCGTCGTTCGGGGCGTCAACGTGGAGCGCGGGCGAGCATTAGTGTAGTGCTTCGCCATTTTCGGAACATATTTCCGCGTCTTTGGCCCCGATCCTGCGTTGCTTTCAGCCCGTCGGCGCCGCCGCCGGGCATTCGGCCGATCGCGCGGCATGCCGCGTAAGCCGATCAGCCTCACGGTCGCCATAGAAGAGCCATGTCTCCGCCCGGTGCGTCGGCTTAGCCGCCGCGCGCTCCGGCTGGCGTATCGCTCACGCGATACAAGCGTGCCAGCCTGGGCCCTCGCGCCTTGACTCGGGCCGAAATCCATCGGAAATCTAGTCCCCCTAACAGCGAAGCACTAAACTAGCGCAATGAGCGAGTGGCAGTGGCGGTTGGCGATTTTCTTTGGCGTGTGGTTGGCGCTGATGCTCGCCGAGCGCTCGGTTGCTTACGCTGCAAATCCAACGCCGTGGACCCGCGCCGGTCGCCATCTGGCGATGGCCTTGCTCGGCACCGCACTGACGCGTGTGGTGCTGCCGCTCGGCGCCATCGGCGCGGCTGCGTGGGCCGCGCAACACGGCATAGGAGCGCTACATCAATTCGATGCTGGGTGGGTCGAGTTTGCGCTGGCGTTAGTCGCACTCGATCTGGCGATCTATTGGCAACATCGCGCGACACACGCTTGGCCGCCGTTGTGGCGTTTGCACCGAGTGCACCACACCGACGCGGTACTCGATGCGAGTACCGCGCTACGTTTTCACCCGATCGAAATCGCGCTGTCGATGGCGTACAAAGTGGTCGTCGTTGTTGCGCTTGGGATCGATCCGCTGGCCGTGCTGGTTTTTGAAATCGTGCTCAATGCCACCGCGCTGTTTTCGCACGCCAACATGCAACTCCCGGAGCGCATCGATCGCGCCTTGGCGCGGCTGATTGTTACTCCGGCGATGCATCGCGTGCACCATGCGCCGGACGCGCAGCGGACCAACAGCAATTACGGGTTTTGCCTGTCGATCTGGGATCGGCTGTTTGGCAGCTTTCGCGGCTTTCGTCATCGACAGGATGGCGAGGGCTTCGGCGTTGCCGGAATGGTGGCAGATGAAAGCGTTACGGCGATGCTCAAGCGGCCGTTCGGTGGATTGCGATGATGCGCGGATAGGGGCGCGATCCACCGCGCCCCGACAACGCACCGCGAATTGCGTTCAAGCTCGGGCAATCGATCGGATTGTTATTGCGCCGCCGCAACACGCTCTGCCATTTGTTCCGGCGTCAAGAACCCGGAGCCCAGACTGCCATCGGAGAACACCACCGTCGGCGTGCTTTGAATACCCAACGTTTGCGCCATCGCGGTGCCGGCATCGTAACCTTTGCCCTCGCACGTGGCCTTGTCCTTGATGCGATTCTCCAGCGCGGCGACGAAGGCATTCTGCGCGTCGGTTTCGCAGTACAACTGTCGCGTTGCGATGTCCATCGGCGTGCCCGGTGGATGGCGCGGGATCACCACGTAATCCACGGCGATGCCGCGCTCGTGATAGCCGTCCATGTGCTTGTGCAGTTCGCGGCAAAAGCCACAGTCGATCGCGGTGAACACGGTCACGCGCGAATCCGGCTTGGCCGGCGAGAAGCTGATTTTGGCAATGTCAGGTAGTTTTTTGATCGTGCTGGCGCGCAGCGTGCTCTGGCTGGCCTCGGTGAGGTCCTTTTGCTCAGCAGCCGCGTACAAATTGCCGTTCATCAAATGCACGCCGTCGTTGCTGACGTAGACAATGCGCGTGCCGAGCGCCACTTCAGACCAGTCGGCCATGGGCGCTGGTTTGATCGAGTCGATTTTCGCTGCCGGCGCCAACTTCGCCACAGCAGCGCGAACCGCCGCTTCGTCTGCGAGCGCGTACGTCGACATAGATAACGCAAGTAGGGTCAGCAGGTGGCGCATCGCAGCGATTCCGTCTTGGGTGGGAAACGGAATGGAAAGTATCGAGCGCGAAAAGTTCCGGTGAGTTTTGCGCAATGCGATCGACAGTCGCCAAGTCCTGTCATGCGTTGCCGAGAACGAAACCACGTTCTCGCTCCGCGGGCAGACCCTGCATTGAAAAACGGGTCAAGCTATCGCAGGAAACTTTCGCGCGAAAACTCAAATCGCCGTCGCGCCGCCATCCACAGTCAGCGCATGCCCAGTGACGAAGGGTGCGGCGTCCGAACAAAGGAACAACACCGCGTTGGCGACTTCCTGCACTTCGCCAATGCGACCGATCGGATGCATCGCGGCAATCGCATCGGCATTGGCCACGCCGCGCTCGATGGCCCGCTCGTACATCGCGGTGCGGATTACCGCCGGACAGACCGCGTTGACCCGCACGCCCAGGCGACCGTACTCCGCCGCTGCGCTGCGCGTCAGCCCAATCACCGCGTGTTTAGTGGCGGCGTACACCGAGTGCTTGGGCGCGCCAACCAAGCCAGCGATCGATGCGGTATTGACGATGGCTCCGCGGCGCCGTTTGGCCATCTGCGCCAGCTCGTGTTTCATGCACAGCCACACGCCCTTGACATTGACAGCCATCAGCCGATCGAACAAGGCCTCGCTGCCCTCCGCGAGACGCGCCGACTCCTCTTCGATTCCGGCGTTGTTGAACGCGCAATCGAGACGTCCGTGGCGTGTGGAGATGGTCTCGAATAACGCCGCCACCGATTCGGCGCTCGCTACATCCACCGCGAGCGCTTCGGCGCGCCCGCCGCCCGCGACGATCGCTGCCGCCGCTGCCGACACTGCGTCAATATCGATATCGGCCATCACCACGCAAGCCCCGGCGCGCGCGAAGGCCTCGGCAGTGGCGCGCCCGATGCCATGTGCGGCGCCGGTGACGAGAACGATGTGGTCGGTGAAGTCGATCATCGGTTGGAATCCTCTTTCGTTATTCGGCGAACACAGCCTTTCCGGCTCGATGGATGTCCGAAGGCTGCGCGCCCGTGTTGCGTGTCGTCGAGCAAGAAACGCATATGGCGGCAATCCGATCGGATGGCGACAGCCTACACAACGCGCATCGTGACTGCGAACGGCGCAACGTCACTTGGCCAAGGCTGGAGCGCTGCTTGCGCTGTCCAGGCTGGCGAGCGTTCACGCGTTGCGAGCAATCGTGGTCATTCCCGAATGTTCGGGTTTGCAACCCGCTTTGATTCGGCCCGCAACCGCCCTACTATCGCCACTTTGCACCTGAGCACAGCACCATGACCGACCCCAAAAAGTCTGCCGTCGATCGCTTCTTGAACTCGGTTGAGCGCGTCGGCAACGCTTTGCCTGATCCGACGACGCTGTTCGCGCTGATGGCGCTCGGCGTGATTGTGGTCTCTGGCATTGCCGCGCAGTTCGACCTGGCGGTGGCCCATCCGAAAACCGGTGAGATGGTCGCGCCGGTCAGCCTGCTGTCGATCGAAGGTTTACATCGGATCATGACCAGTCTGGTGACCAACTTCACCAGCTTCGCGCCGCTCGGCACGGTGTTGGTGGCGCTGATCGGCATCGGTGTTGCCGAGGTCAGCGGCTTCATCGGCGCTTTGATGCGGCTGCTGGTGTTGAACGCGCCGCGCGTACTGCTGACGCCAATTGTCGTGTTCTGTGGCGTCATGAGCAACGCGGCGTCCGAGGTTGGTTACGTGTTGCTGGTGCCGCTCGCCGGATTGATTTTCCTCGCCGCTGGGCGCCATCCGGTGCTCGGCGTCGCAGCAGCGTTCGCGGGCGTCTCCGGTGGCTACAGCGCTAATCTGGTGCTCGGCACCATCGATCCTTTGCTCGCCGGGCTCACCCAAGAAGCGGCGCGCATCGTCGATCCAACCTATGTGGTTTCGCCGATGGCGAACTACTACTTCATGTTCGTCTCCACGTTCCTGATCACCGGGTTGGGCTGGTGGGTGACCGAGCGCATCGTCGCGCCACGTTTCCCAGCGTACCAGGGCGCAACGGGCGAGCAGGATAAGGTGCAGCCCTTGAGCGCTGCCGAAAAGCGCGGCCTCAAGTACGCTGCCGTGGTTGGCATCGTTCTGACCGCATTGGTCGTGTGGGGCCTCGTTCCTGAGACGGGTTTTCTGCGCAAACTCGGCGCCAGCGGGCAAGACGCGGTGCTGCAATCGCCGTTTTTGATCGGCATCGTGTCTTTCATCTTCGTCGCTGGTGTGCTGCTCGGTATCGCCTATGGCATCGGCGCGGGCACGGTGAAGAGCGACCGCGATGTCATCAAAGGCATGAGCCAGCAGATGAGCACACTCGGCGGCTACATGGTGCTGGTGTTTTTCGCCGCGCAGTTCGTGGCGTTCTTCAACTGGTCGAACCTGGGCTTGATCATGGCCATCGAAGGCGCGGACGTGCTCAAGGCAATGGGCTTGCATCAGATTCCGCTGTTCGTCGCCTTCATTCTGTTGTCGGCCACGATCAATCTGGCGATGGGATCGGCGAGCGCCAAATGGGCGCTGATGGCGCCGGTGTTCGTACCGATGTTCATGCTGCTCGGCTATCCGCCGGAAGTGACGCAAACCGCCTATCGCGTCGGCGATTCGGTGACCAACATCATCTCGCCGATGATGAGTTACTTCGCGCTGATCATCGCCTTCCTGCAGCGCTATCTGCCCGGCGCCGGTATTGGTACGCTGGTGTCGACGATGCTGCCGTATTCAGTGGTGTTCCTGATCGGCTGGACGCTGCTATTTGTACTCTGGCTGCTGGCCGGTATCCCGGTCGGCCCCGGTTCGCCGTTGAGCTTGCCAGTGGCGCCGTAACGCGGTGTTTGGTGTCCAGGTAACTGGGATGGACTCACTCGACGGCACGATGGCTCATTGTGTTTCGAAGCGCGATGGCCACTTGTGGCGCCCATGGATAGGCGTTGTGGCATGGCTCGCGCCGTGCCTGGCTTGGTGCGATCCGCTCAAACCCGGCGGCGATCTGACGCACAGCGATTGGGGCAGCCGCGCATTCGCGATGCCAGCGCCGATCAACGATGCGCAGTTGCTGCGCGACTTCAACTTCGGCAATCGGCTGTTCAACACGCAGTGGGTGCCGGCGCCCGCGTCGGCGGTGGCGTTCGATGGTTTGGGGCCCACTTTCAACCGCAACTCATGCTCGGGTTGCCACGTGCGCGATGGTCGCGGTCGTGCGCCGCTAGGCGATGAGCCGTTGACGATGGTGATCCGCTGGCATCATGCGGACGGACGCCCGCTGGCGAACTACGGGCACCAGTTGAACGACCGTGCCATCGCCGGTGTGCCCGCCGAAGCGAGACTCAATGTGGAATGGGAATCGATGACGGTGCGGATGGGCGATGGTGAGCTGGTAACGCTGCGCCGCCCACAGTTTCGCCTAAGCGATCCAGCGTTCGGGCCGCTGCCGCGGGATCTGCGCTGGTCCGCCCGTGTCGCGCCCGCAGTGTTTGGCCTGGGGCTGATCGAGGCGGTGGACCCACTGTTGGTCGCGCGCGGCGCCGATCCCTTCGATCAGGATCGGGACGGCATCAGTGGCGAGCTGCACGCGACGAGGCAGGGCATTGGACGCTTCGGATGGAAGGCAGCGGTGCCGTCCTTGCGCGCGCAGGCCACCGAAGCAGCACTGTCCGATATCGGCTTGACGAGCTTCGAACATCCGAACGAAAACTGCCCGGCGATACAAGCCGGCTGTCGGGCGGCGACGAACGGCGGCTCGCCCGAACTGGACGAAAAGTCGGTCGACAAACTGGTGCGATATCTGCAAGTGCTCGGCGTGCCGCCACGGCGCGATCCCAGAAGCCCCACCGTTGTTCGCGGCGAAGCCGTGTTTCATCAACTGGGTTGCGCGGGCTGCCATACGCCGACGCTGCGCACAGCGGCAAGCGGCGTGCCGCCATTTCTTGCCGATCAGGTGTTCCACCCGTACACCAACTTGCTGCGCCACGACATGGGTGCGCTGCTCGCCGATCCCGCGCAGAGCGATCGCAAAGAGGGCAGGGAATGGCGCACGCCGCCGCTGTGGGGTATGGGGCTGATTCCTGCGGTGAATGGTCACCAACAGCTCTTGCACGATGGTCGCGCTGCGGGTGTTGCCGAGGCCGTGCTCTGGCACGACGGCGAAGCCCGCGCCGCGCGCGAGCGTTTTCGACACGCGCCTAAACCAGATCGCGACGCGCTGGTGGCCTTCGTCAACGATCTTTGAGCCACGCGCGAGCCCGCTTTTTGGTACGCGGACCCATGGTCCGCATGCTGTTGACTCTTGGTACGCGGACCCATGGTCCGCAGCTTTGCTTTTTGGTACACGGACCCATGGTCCGCACGCAGCAGACTGCACCAAGCGTAGGGAACGCGGACCCATGGTCCACACTAGCGCGCCGCGATCTGCGGCATGCGGACCACGGGGCCGCGTACCGGGAAGCTAAACCCCTGGCACCACAATATCGATACCCAGTGCTTCAGCCGACGCCTTGAGTGCCACCGCGATGTCGCGCATGTGGCTCGCTGTCGCTTCCGCGCGTGCACGTATCGGTGCGTCATCCGACGCAAGAATGATTTGATCGAAAGGCTCATCCAGCGTCGCCAGCGAATCGCGTGCCGCATCCAGCGCTGTCGATAAGCGATTCGCCAACGCCGGGTCCTTCCAGCGCACCAGCGCCATCACACTGTCGCCCGTCGGCTCGCCATTGCGCGTGCCCGCGATCAATTCACGGATGCCCTCGAGATTGCTCGCCAGATCCGCAAGAGTGTTATCGCTGAAGCACGAGTGCTCGTCTTCCTGCGAGCGTGAATCGAGCGCCACCGTCATGCGCTCGCCATAGAGCTCAATGGCCGCCAGCGATGCGGCGCCGTGTAGCGCGCGACCGACCACCTCTACCGCGGGTTGTTTCTCCAGCCATTGCCCGTATTGCAAAGTCGACTCGTCGCGCCAGGCGGCGGCCACGCTGGCCAGATCGGCGATCAATACCTCCGTCGCGAGCTTCAAATACTGTCGTCGTCGCTCGTTGATCGCGCTGCCCGGAACGAAATCGCTCGCTGCCCGGTCGCCAGGTCCGCTGCTGCTGAAATCCTGTCCCCACAGCAAAAACTCGATCGCATGCCAGCCCAGCGTGATGTCGGCCTCATCGCTGGCTTGATTGCTGCGAATCAGGGTTTGTGCGTCGAGCGCGATGTCCGACGAAATCAGGCCCGATGTCGGATCGCCTTTTACCGCGTCGATCACTGCCTCATTCACCGGCCAGGCGTTGATCCGCAGCTCAGGGCCCGGCGGCACCGTGGCATCGCCGGGGTGATCGATAGGGCTATTGATGAATCGCAGGGTTTCGCTGCGCCCGTAGGCTGGCCGCGCCGCGCGCCAGGCGTCCCGCGCACTGGCCAGCGTGTCGTTGTTCGGCGCGGCGAGAAACGTGTCGATCGCTTTGCCCAACATCACAGCATCGCTGTGTGCCGCGCTATAGATCTCGCGGCCAAAGCGCACGAAAACGGCTGCTTGCGGCGACATATCCAGGCGCGGTGCATCGGGCTTCTGATAGCGCCGCGGCGCTTCGAACACCGCAGTCGACTGCGCCTCCAAGGGCAGTGCCAAGCATCCGATCAGCAGCCAGATTGCACGCATTTTCAGGGTCCGCAGAAATGAGCGGCTTATATGCAGCTCCGATGGAGCAGGCAAGTGCTGACCTTGGCGTTGCTTCATGCACAGTTCGTTGACATTTTACATTTCTAACACAGATCATTTTTACAACAGGGGACAGTTCAGGTGAGCTTATTGACGCCGCTTTCACGCGTCGATCTTCCGAAGAGCCGTCATTCACCGCAGCAAAATCCACGTTGGAGTCGCCGATGCGTATGCGCAGCCGGTTAGCGTCGCTGTTGTTCGGGATTTCCTTGGCCGTAACCGTCGGTGCACAGCCACTTCCGCCGGAGGTCGAGCGCGGGCGCGACTGGTTGCTGTCGCGGGTGCAGGCCACCGGCGCGGTGCAAGGGTCCGATACCGCCATCGCGACGACGAAGCAGACGCAGGCCGAGGTGTTGGAGACCTTGCGCGTCCTCAGCGTAGCTCCGGCAGCATTGGTAACACGCGTCAACTCCGATACGCCGGATGACACTGTCGAGCATGCGGCCCGGCAAGTGCTGAGTCTGGCGACGACCGGCGGCGCAACGTCGAACGCGTTGACCCGATTGCGCAGTCTGCAGAACGCCGATGGCGGTTTCGGCGGTGCCTCACGCTTTTCGAGCGATGTGCTGGACACCGCGCTGTCGATTGTTGCGTTGCGTGCAGCCGGCGACAGCAACTCGCCGGGTCTCGCACGCGCCGTGACGTTTCTGGCTGAGCGCGTGTCCGATATCGAGAACGCTGGCTTGCATGCAGGAGACGGATCGCGACCCTATCTGGCAGCTTACTTGCTGCTCGCGCTGCAAAGCGCTGCGCCGCACTTCTCCATCGCCTCGGCCGTTGAGTCGGCGCGCGCTAACGTGCTCGGATTGCAAGGCCCGTCGGGATACGCCGAAACCTTGAGCAACGCGATCTCCGCGATCGCGCTCGGCTATTCGTCGACCGGCGGCACGGGGCTCGATGCGTTGCGGACCGCGTTGCGCAACGCTCAGGCGAGCAATGGCAGTTGGTCCGACGACCCTTATCTCACGGCGCTCGCTTTGCGTGCGTTGATCGGTAACGTGACGCCGCCGCCGCCGACCACTGGACGGATCACTGCGCTGATTCGTGAGTTGCCCTCGTACGGGCCGCTCGCGGGCGCGACCATCGCGGTGACTGGCCCGGCCTCCCGCTCTGTGGCGTCTGGCGCCGACGGGCGCGTGACTCTGGGCGATTTGCCCGCGGGCACCTACTCGGCGCTCGTCAGCAAGTCCGGCTTCACGCCGTACTCGGCGAGCGGCATCAACGTGGTGGCCGGGCAAACCATCGACCTTGGCAATATCGATTTGAGCCGCGCCAACAATATCGCGGTTTTGCGCGGGCAAGTGACCGACGTGCGCGACAACTCGCCGCTTGCGGGCGCCACGGTTGCGGTCACCGGCGCGCTCACCGAGAGCGTGCAAACCGGTCCCGATGGACGCTACGAGATTCCCTCCAGCAATGCCGGTGCGATCGCCATCACCGTGTCGCGCAGTGGTTTTCAGTCTGCGCAAGCCACTGGCACGCTGGTCATCGGCCAGATCCTGCAATTCTCGCCGGCGCTATACGCCGACGGCACCACACCACCGAGCGATGCCATCGTCATCGGCACCATCGTCTCGACTGTGGCCGACACGCCAATCGCTGGCGCCACGATCACCATCGGCTCGCGCAGCGCGCAGTCCGGCGCCACCGGCACGTTCAATCTTGCTGGAGTGCCCATCGGCAGTTTCACCGGCACTGTCGCTGCGAGCGGCTACCAGAGCGTCACGCTCTCCGGCACCTTGGCAGCCGGCATCAACGACACCGGATTGATCCGCCTCAATCCTGCGCAAGGCAATCAGAGCACTATCGCCGGGCGTATCACCGATCAGAGCAACGGCAACGCGATTGCCGGCGCTATCGTCGAAATCACCGGTACCAATTTGCGCGCGCAGAGTGGCAGCGACGGGCGCTATCAGTTGAGCGGCATCAATACCGTGCCATTCAACATCAACATCACCGCCAGCGGCTATCGCTCGCTGACCTTAACCAACAGCGCAACGCAGCACGGCAACTACACCATGGACGCGGCGCTGGTGCGATTAACCGGCGGCACCTTCACGCTCGAAGGCCTGACTGTGTCGGCGCCAGAAATTGACCCCTACACCGAAGTTGGCGTGCTCGGCACCGTGCGCAATACCGGCACATCTGAGGCGGGTCTGGTGTTCAACGCCGTGATCTACGACAGCGCGCAACGCGTGGTGCGCGATGTGCCGGCCGTCGTCATCGGCGCGCACTTGCGCCCCGAAGACGCGATCCTGCCGATTGCCGCTGGCGGCACGCGCGCCGTGACCATCGCTTGGGGCGTACAAAGCGATCCACCCGGCATTTACCATGTGCAGTTCCGTGGCGTTATGCCGCAAGGACAGATTGCGATCGAGGGCGGCGTCAGCTACACGGTTCGGGCCGTGCGTCGCATCGGCGGCAGCGTGACCGCCGATCCGCCGTTATTGCAGGCGGGTTTGGGGCAATCGGTCGGCGTGAGTGCCAAGTTGGCGAACATCGGCAATCTCATGATCGCCGCCGGCACGGCCGAGCTGACGGCCACACTGGTCAATGTCGACACCAGACCACCGTTCCCAGCCGAGCCGACCATTGGCTCACCGACATTGACCGGCGCACCGCTCAACCGCCCCTGGGGCGCAACAACTGATAGCCAAGGCAACATCTACACCATCAACTACAACACGCGCGAGTTGGTCCGGATTGCCCCGGATGGAACGGCCATGGTGTTGCGTACGTTGAGCAGTCAGTTCAACGGCAATGGCGCCAGCATGGGCAACACGGATCAACTCGCGATGCACCCAGATGGACGGCTGCGCGTCGCGTGGACCGGGCGATTCGTATCCGCGATAGCTCTGGAGCCACCTTATGCGCAGACCGACGCCGTTGGGGTCACGACCACCACCTACGCGTACGCGATCGACACCTCAGGCCATGAGTACTTCGGTGGTCTTCATGACAGCCGAACTCGTGTAGTCAAACGCTCACCCACGGGTCAGATCAGCGTGCTGGCGGACGCTGGTTTCGGTTCTGCGGACGTGGCCGTTGTCGGCCCCGATGGCAATGTCTATCTGGCGAACAGGAGCCTCAATTCGGTCTTCAGAGTCAACGGAACAACCGGTGTGGTGGATACGCTCGCTACTGGTCTTTCGGGACCAACGGGCTTGCTATTTGACGGCGCAGATTTATTGATCGCTGAAGACGCGCCCAACCGTATCCGGCGACTGCAAAACGGTGTCGTCGCACCTTGGGCCACAGTTCCATCGCCTTACGAACTGCGCCGAGGAAACGATGGTCTGGTGTACTCCTTGAACCCCAATCAAGGCTCCATCTATCGAACCAACAGCCAAGGGCAAAGCTCGTTGTTCGCTGCGGGTCTATTGAATAGTCCTCGCGCTGTGCGCCGCGATCGGACCGGAAGGATACTTGCGCTATCGAGCCTGGAACTGCGACGGCGCAATATAGATGGCAGCACCGAAACGCTGTCCGGCGCGCTGTCTGGCGCGCTGGATTTCGCTATCGCTGGTGACGACAGCATCGTGATCGCGGAACCGAGCAGCCTGAAGCGCCTGAGTGGTACTTCACTCACCTCGCTCTACGCAGCGACCGGGCTAAGCATCGGCGCGGTCTCTCTTGCCAGTAACGATACCCCGATCTTAGCCACCGAAAGTCCCCGGCGCGGCACCTATCGGCTGCAAGGCGGCTCTTTGGTGCCGCTGCAAGAGGGCCCCAAGAACTTGCGGAGTTTCGCATTCGCCGATTCAACGCTGCTGGTGAATGACGACCAACAGATTTACGCCGTGGATGGCTCGCAGCGAATGCAGCCCTTGGGTGACGCATTCGGCCAGTCTGGCTACCTTTTCAACGCTTCAACGGCAGCGCCGTACTTGATGGTTGTGGGTGGAACCCCGGCGCAGACCGGCTTGTATCGGATTGCCGCTGACGGAACACGCACTCGAATCCATGGCCCACTGCCAAACCTTCAAGGCGAGCCCAGCGTCGATTCACAAGGCCGGATCGTATACGGACGCACCGATCGCACCATCGTTCGGCTGGTGCCGACAACGGGTCAAACCGAAACGCTTGCCACGCTGGTCAATGAGTTGGTCAGCGCGCTGGCGATCGATGCCAGCGATCGAGTTTTTGTGCTTGGCAGCTCCCTTGCCCTCTATCGCATCGATGGCGGGGCATTGATTCAAGTGGGGACCGGTGTTGCTGATCTGGTATCGCAGCCGGGAGGCAAGCCTTGGTGGCGGAGTCAATCCAATAACGTGTATTCGCTGGATGCCAACGACACGCCGGTGTTGAGGTTCGCATTTCCAAATTCGCAGCAAGCTTGGGCAGTGGATGCCGCCGGCGCTCAAGTTTCCTGGCGAGCGAGCCCAAATATGATCGAAAGGCGCGACAGCGCCGGATCGATCATTGCATCGGTGCCGCTCATCGGCGCCGTTCGTGCCGTCGCCCAAAATGGGGCGGACACCTTCGTCACCGACACGTCTGGTCGAACGCACCGCATTAGCGACGGCGTGGTGTCGAGAATCGCTGATGCCGCCAATCATGTGGCGGTTGTGGCGAGCGAGGGTCGCGTGTTCGTCTCGCGATCGAATGACATTGCAGAAATCACCGCTGGATTGCCAGTCGCTTACTGGTCGCTGCCATCTTGGGCGGTAAACCAATACGGCCGATTCGATATCGCCGGCAATCAAGTTCTTGGCCTTAACGCGGGCACGCTGGAGATTGTCCTGGCCCAGGGTAGCTCCATTTTGACCTCACTCGCGCCGTTCCGATCTGCTCGAACTTTTGTACCGTTGGTCACAGGAAACTGGTTGGTTCTGTCGTCCAATGTCATGGTGGAAATTGCGAGCGATGGCCTGAGCAGCCGCGTCGTCAATACAAGTTCGACGAACTCATTGATGACAGATTTGCAAAGGCAAGGCGACGCAGTGTTGGCTTCTGGTTCGGACAAGTCGCTGCATCGCCTGGCTGCGGACTATTCCTGGCAACCGATTGCGGCATCTGCTCAGGGTCTGGCTGGCTCAGGGGGTTCGTTGGCGACTGACGCGAACCAGGTGTTTCTCGCCACAACCTCGGCACAGTTGCTCAAGCGCGACGGATCGTTTCTCCGTCCCTTTGCTGGAGGCGTCAGCTACCCAGGTGGACTGGCTGTGGCTCCTAACGGCACGGTTTATGTAATAGACAGGACTTCCCAAGCCCTTGGCCGGATCGATAACGATGGCTACCGGCAAATCGCGACCGGATTTGCAGATCCTCGATCTGTCGCCGTCCAATCGAACAATGCCATCGTCGTCGCGACCACGGCAGAGTTGGTCGTCAGCGACTCGGCAGGGCGTTGGTCAAGGCGCATCTGGCCAGTCCCATCCATCACGGGCAGCCTGGCGCGGCTGAACGAGTCGACGATGCGCATTTTCGAATACCACGGCAATCGCCTTTTCCCGATCACGCTCGGAACGCCATCGCAGCAGTTGCCAGTGGGTACAGTCGTCTACCGTCAATCGCGACCGCATGCCGATCTTTCGACGACCGCCACGCAATCGATCGACTTTGGTTCGTTCGTGCCGCCGGTTGGCGGCGACTACGAAATCGCTATTCGCTCGACTCAGCCTGACGTTGCGGGTCGCGCAGTGACCGGCTTGCACGTCGGTCCGAGTGCATCCGCAATGATGTCTGTTGACCCGTCAAGGACCGGTCCTGGACAGCGCACAGTGCAGGTCCGAACTCGGATCGAGGGCGCGAATTTCTCGTCGATATCGAGGATCGACGCCAGTCAACTGCAGTTGGTGTTGCCACAGTCGTTCTATCCCACGGCCATGGGCGCAGATGCTTCGGGGTCGGTCTGGTACACAACCGGCAGCGCGCTGTTCAGGGCGCCACCCGGGAGTGTGGCTGGAACTCGTATCGGTACGGACGCGTTGATCCAGCGCGGCGATGTGCCGATCGACAACCAGCAGCGGGCTTATGGCGCCGTTCGCAGCAGCAATTTTCAGAACACCATGATCCGGCGCTACACAGCGTCTGGCGTTGCGACAACCCTCGCAACGATCACTGGTTTGGCGCAGGCCATCAGCATCGATGATCAAGACCGAATTTACGCACTCCTGCCGGGCAGAATCGTTCGCGTCAATGCTGATGGCTCGCAAGAGGAGTACGTGCAGCTCCCTGGCGGCACGCCATTCGGCCTTACGCGCGATGGCGTGGGAAATCTCTACGTGCAGATGCAGGGCAACATCATCTATCGCATTGACCCGCTGCGCCAGGTTTCCACCGTGCTGTCGGATGCAACCTTCGAATACGAGGGCGTCAACATTGCGGGCACCTGCGCCGAAGGCCTGTTCTTCACCCCGTTCTCGTATCCGCGCGTAGGGCAATCTGGCGAGGAATACACAATCGCCCAGGTGTTGGGCTCGACCGGAGAAATCGGACCAATCTTCAATGGCCGCGCCGTCGCAGACGACCTCGTCGACATCGACTTCGTCGTCTACGACCGCTTCTCGAGCAAGTTGCTGGTCTTTAGCGAGAACTACAGCAACAACACCCGGCGTATGTTTACGATGCCGGTAACCTGCGGCGCTATCGACGTAGACTTTCATGTCGTCATTCCTGCGGGCCAGGCCTACGGGAATCTTTCTCCGCAGCCTTCGCAGACAATCACGCGCGGCAATGGCGATAAGGAACTGATTTACACCCTGGTCGATGTCAATCGACAGGGTCTTGATCTTGACTTCGACACCACGCTGACTGACCTGCGACGTGGCGAATCTCGGCTGATGGCGAAGGAAGCCAAACTCGTGTTTCGCAATACCTTCGCGCCCGAGCCGGTCTCGCTGCCGGTCCAGGTGCCGCGCGTCACTGTCGATGACTTGGTCGAGATCTCGGTTGCGACAGACCGGCCGAGTTATCCGCAAAATACCGCCGTCGACATCGACGTCTGGCTGCGCAACTTGAACTCAGCACCATCGGGCGGGCAGTTGCAGCTGAGCATCGTTGATGCCGCGGGCACGTTGGTTGAGCGTTTGATCGACCGACCTGAGGTGCTCGATCCCAACGAGCAGCGCGAACTCGATCCGCCATTCACCACCGGCACGCGGCGCGCAGGCAACTACCGCGTGTTGGCGCAAGTTCTGGACGCCGCCGGAACGGTCGTGGCCGAAGATTCGGCAGTGTTTGCGATTACCGCCGGGCAGGGCACGCCAGCACTGACCTCGACGGTGGCGACTGATTTGCCGCAATACCAGCCGCAGCAAACAGTACGCATCACAGCGAACGTCAAGAACCCGAACAGTAATCACGCTTTCGATCGACTGACGGTGGTCGAGACGGTTCTCGCGCCAGACGGCAGCACCTTCCAGACGCTGACCAGGCCGCTCAACAACCTTGAGCCGAATAGCGAAACGCGCATCGAATTCGATCTGCCGCTGGGTGCTGCGGCGACCGGGCGCTATGAGGTGCGACAGCAGGTGCGCGACGCCAGCGGAAACGTGCTGAGTTCGCCGACCACGAGTTTCGATGTGGTCAGCGCGCAAGGCAACGATGCGCTATCGGGTACGCTCACCGCCGCCCCGCAGCAGGTGCCGAGACCGCAACCGGTGGCGCTGACCGCGCAGGTCCGCAATCGCGGTACCACGGCGTTGACGCAAGTCCCGCTCGCACTGCAATTGATCAACCCGGCGAATGCCAACGCGCTGGTGCAGGAATGGCCGTTCGTGCGCGACATCGTCAGCGACGCCACAACTACTCTCGACGCTTCATGGGCAACGGCTGGCGTAGCGCCGGGTCCGTACGTGGCGCTGCTGGTATCGAAGCTCGGCGGCCAGACGCGCGTGCTCGATCAGAAGCCGATCACCGTGCTGGCCTCGATCATCAGCGGCACCGTGACGGCGACGCCCGCTGAGGCCACGACCAGCCAGCCCATCGCGCTCGCGACCACGGCCCGCAACAGCGGCAATCTGGCGGCGACGAATTTGCCGTTTACGCTGCGCGTGGTGCGCTTGAGTTCCGGTGCTGTCGTTCGCGAGTTCAACTACACCGACAGCCTCGGCATCAACGCACAAATCCCGCACAGCGAGACGCTGACGGCCGGCAGCTTGCCGCTGGGCGACTACCGCGTGCGTTGGTCGGTGCAAATCGATGGCACGTCGCAATCGCTGGCCGAGGCCGACTTGCGCATCGTCGGGGCGCAACTCGGCGGCACGCTCGAAGCCACGCCTGCGCAGGTCGCGCTCGGCAGCGCGGTGACGTTGAACGGCAGCGTGCTCAACACCGGCAATCAGGTCGCCAGCAACGTGCCAGTGCGTATCGAGATCAAGCGCCAGGACACGCAGGTGGTGGTGGAAACTTTTGCCGACACCGCCGCGAACATCGTCGCGGGTGGCAACTTTGTGATGCAGCGCCAATGGACCGGCACCACGGCCGCGCGCTATGACGCCGTATTGAGTGCGCAAATCGCCGGCACCTGGCAGATGCTGACCACCGCAAGTTTCGAGATCAGTGCGCCCGCAGTTGACGTGCGCTTGTCGATGGCAGTACAGCGCGACGCGCGCGTGCTGGTGCTGGCGAGCTGCCAGCCCGGCCAGCAGCCGATCCCAACCTGCGAGGCGGCGCGCAAAGCCTTCATCGAGCAATACCTGACGCAGATCGCCATCGAGCACACGGTGGTGCTCACCTCCGAGGATTTCCTGCGTGAGTTGCGCTGCGGTCGCTACAACGTGTACTGGCTGAGCGGCGGCAGCGAGAAGCTGTCGGTGGCGATGGCCAAGGAATTGCGCGAGACGGTTTATCGCGGCAATGGTTTGCTGGTCGACGGCGCGCACGATCAGCGCACAGCGATGATCGATGAGATTGCGGGCTTCAACTTCCGTGGCCGCCATGCGCAAGAAAACCAAGTGCTGCGCGGCACCGGCGCGTTGTTGCCGGCAGTGGACGTGAACAGCTACGGCCGCGCGCTTCATCTCGAGATCACCACCGGCCAACCGCAGGCGAATTTCGTGGCGGCTGCAAGCGCTGGCGTGATCAGCGCGAGCTTCGGCCAGGGCCGCTCGATGACCTATGCCTTCGATCTGGTGGAAGCGCTGCAGCGCGACGCCGCGCAACCGGCCACCGCGCGATTGCTGGACGTCGGCCTGTTCCACGTCGCGCCCACCGTGATCGAGGCGAATCACGCGCCGGGCAGCTATGTGCCGGTGACGACCACGGTCGAGAATCGCAGCCAGCCGGTGCAGCTCAATCTGCGCAGCGCCGTGAATGGCGCGGCAACGGTCGTCGCGTCGCGCCCGACGCCGACCAGCAGCGATGCCACGTCTGCGACCTGGGACTTCAGCTTACCGACCGCGCAGACGCGCAGTTTCGATGTCGGTGTGAAGCTGCCGATACCGGGCGCTGAGACCACGGTGACGAGTACCTTGCAGCGGCGCAACGGCTCGCTGCTGGAGCCGCTGTCCAATCAGTCCGCCGCCCTGCCTTTGCGCAACGCCACCAGCACCACGCAAGCGCTGGTCGCAGAGTTGAACGCGGCGAACTTGTCGGGTGGCGAGGCGCAGGCGCGCAACCGCGCTGTGACCGCGATCAACGCCGCGCTCAGCGCGCACAACGCCGGCAACGCTTCTGACGCGATCGCCAAGTGGATCGATGCGGCCGAAGAAATCGTGCGGATCACGAGCGTGCCGCACGCGGCATGGCGTCTTGCCAATGCGCGCCTGCTGGAAATCAGCCAACGCGCGGCGTGCACTTCGAGCAGCGCGTGCAATGTGCTCGGCGCAGCGGCCGCATACAACGGCTTCTTCTTTGGCGGCTACTCAGCGCAATCTTCCGACGTGCAGGGACGCCTCGCGGCCGGCGGCAACGTCAGCATCAACAACTACAGCATCGGCGACCAGTTGCCCGGCAACTTCGCTGGCCCATCGCTCGTCGTTGGCGGCGATCTCACGTTCCCGTCCGGGCGTGTCTATCGCGGCGATATCGTCGTCGGTGGCAGCGCGGCAGGCGTGGGCGCGCCGGTCATCAATGGCCTCGGTCCCAATCAGCGCTTGCTGCAAAACGCGCCTGTGTCGATCAACTTCGCGGCCGAGCGTACGCGCCTGATCGCCGAGAGCCAGCGCCTTGCAGGCTTCCGGGCGAACACCACCTACGAGTATCAATGGGGCGGGTTGTACCTGCATGGCGACAACACTTCGATGCTGCAGGTGTTCAATCTGACCGGGGACCAGGTGCTCGACGCGCACACGTTCCAAGTCGATCGCATTCCGGCAGGCGCCACGGTGTTGTTCAACGTTTCAGGCAGCAATACGGGACTCACCAACATGAGCCTGTCGTCGCTGATCCCTCATCGCAACAAGGTGCTGTTCAACTTTCCGCAGGCGACCACGTTGCAACTGGCTGGGGTGTCGGTCGAAGGCAGCATTCTGGCGCCCAACGCCAACATCGAGAACCCGCAAGGCGTGATTTGGGGCACGGTCGTCGCCAATTCCTGGAACGGTCAGATGCAGATCAATCTGGCCGCGCACGATGGCTGCATGGTTGCGCCAGCGGCGCCGCCGAGCGTGTGTACAACGAGCCCGTCGGCGCCGGTGAAGGTGGATGCGGGGCAGGGTACGTTTACTGCATTCGCGCCACTGGAACGTCTGGAAGTTCGCGGTGGTCGCACTGGCGCTGCCGATTGGGAATGGGGTTTGGGAACCAACACCCAGGCCGCAGGACAGTTCGCCCAGGAACACTTGAACTGGGTCAGCGGCAAACCGTATCGCTTCGTGCTGAGCTACACCGGCCAGGGCGGAGGCAGCTATCAGGTATTCGATGGCGCCACATCGTTGTTCACAAAGACCTTCGCTGCCGCGCCCGGTATGCGAACCGGCAATGCGATGGAACTGTACGCCAAAACCAGCGCCGGCAGCGGCAATGCCAAGGTCGTCGTCAACCTGACACGCCTGGAGGGCAGCGCCTACAACGAGACGCTGCAAACGCTCGGCAACAACAACTTCAACGAATCTAAAGTCGTGTTTTTCAGTCCTGCCTTGAGCAATGGTTTTGAGCTGGAGGGCACGGTCAAACTCGAGTTCCCCGGCGCCGCGCCACCCACCGGATCGCGACTCAATTTCCTGGTAACGGCTGGCAATTTGACCTGCAGCAACGGAGTGGCGCCATGATCAACATGACAGATTGCTCAAGCGCCATTGCTTCGATGGACGGTGGTTCTTCAGGCACAACCAATCGGTTGGACCAGCACTCGTCCGGCATGCATGCCACGCTGGGACATGCGCGATCAGCTCCCTCCCCCGCTGGCGGGGGAGGGTTGGGGAGAGGGTGGATATTGGACGATGCCGAATCGTGTTCGTCGGCGGGCAGGGAACTCAGCCGTGGCGATTCTGGCACTTCGATGAGCGTTCTTGACCTTGCAAATCACATACCCTCCCGTCATTCCTTAGAGGGTGGGATTTCAGCGCCTTTCGCTATCGCCAAGTCGAAAAAGCCAAGCCGCCGGATCCCCGCCCTCAAACGGATGACGCGGGCGCTTTTGAGCTGGCGAGCTCAGGCCGGCGCTACCGTTGTCCTCGCAATCGCGCTCTGCGCTCCGCTTTGCGCCCAATCGCTCGACGGCGCCCCTCGTTCCTCTGGCGATTACGCCGCCGCCAGCGTCCGCGCCGGCAACCTCGCCGACGCGCAATTGGCGCAAGGGCGCGATGCCATCAAGGAACTGACTGCCCGCCATCCGCAATTGGCGGAGCGCCAGCGTGCGGCAGAGCAAGCGGTCGCAAACGGGCGCCGCGCGTCGGCTTCCGCCTTAGAAGCGCTGCAACGCGGCAACGCAAACGATCAGCAGGCCGCGCGTCAGTCGCTTGATCGCCTCTTGCGCTCCCCCTCGCGCGTCGATCTCGAATCTGCCCCAGCGGCGCCTCAGGCCCGAGCCTTGGCGCCGATCGCGCCGACGCGCGCGCCACGCGCCGCGCCGGGTCCGGCCGATCTCGCTGCCACACTCGATGCGCCGCTGTCGGCCGCCATCGAAGCCAAAGCCGATGAGCTTGGCAACGCGCCGGTGCCGATCTTCGAATGGGTGCGCAAGAACATCGCGCTGGTGCCGGGTAGCGGATCGCTGCAAGGCGCCGCAGGTACGCTGAGCACGCGCCGCGGCAACCCAACGGATCAAGCCAGTCTGCTCGTGGCCTTGCTGCGTGCGGCGGGCGTGCACAGCCGTTACGTATTCGGCAACGTCGAAATGGACACGCCGCGCGCGCTGCGCTGGTGGGGCGTCGACCGCATCGAAGCCGTCACCGAACTGCTCACCGAAAGCGGCGTGCCGTTCGAAACCGTGCAAGGTGGCGGTGGCATTGCGGCCCTGCGCTGGCAACATGTGTGGGTCGAGGCGTGGATCGATCTCGCGCCCTCGCGCGGTGCCAAACACCGTACTGGCGATGCATGGATGGGCCTCGATCCGAGCTACAAAGATCTCGACGTTTCGCTTGGCCCCGATATCGCCACCTGGATGGCGCTGGACGTCAACGCGATGCGCACCGCGATCAACGCCGCTGCGGTGGTCGATCAGGCCAGTCATGCGCTGACCAGCTTGGGCGCCAGGGCGCTTGCGCAGCAACTCACCACCGCGCGCACGCGCTTCGTCGACGCCTTGCGCTCGCGCAATTTGAGCAACGCGCCGGTGGGCGAGTTGCTGCCTCGCGCCACCGATGCAACGCCGGACTATCCGTTCTTCCTCGGGAATCTGCCGTACCGCGTGCTGGCCTCCGAAGCACCGATGCAGAGTTTGCGGGAGAGCGATCGCCATCGCGTGACGTGGCGCTTCCGCATCGACGACAACGGTCAGCCGGGCGCCGCGCTGCTCGCGCTCGACCAGCCCACGGTCGCGCTCGCCGATCAGGCGGTCGATGTGCGCTTCGTGCCTGCCAGCCAGGCTGATCGCGATGTGTTGCTGGCCCTGATCCCGCCTGCATTGAGTGGCTTTGCCGATCTGCCCGACGCACTGCCGGCGTACCTGATCGAACTCAAGGCCGAGCTGTGGCTCGGGCAAACGCGCCTGGCAAGCTCCGATGCGGTCGGCCTCGGTCGCACGCTGTATGTGGACGTGCGCCATGAGGGTCCCGGCTACAGCAGCGCACGGCAAGACACTGCCTTCGTCGGCGAGCCGCGCGGATTGCAACTCTCCTGGCACGGCGGCAGCAGTGAAGAACTGGATGCCGATGTCGATGCACTGCAGGCGCTGCGAAATGCCATCGTCGCCGGTACGCCAGCGAGCGCCGCCGCGCTGATACCAACGCTGCTGCGCCTCACGGGCAGCGGCCATTTCGCGATCAGCGAGGCGTACCAAACCTGGCTTGCCGGCATCCACCGCGTGCGCTTCCATCGCGCCCCCGGTTTGACCAGTCCCTATCAAGCGCTGGAAGTGGCCGCGCCGTTCGGCGTCATCACCACCGCGTGGCCCGCCGGCTATGGCATCTCCGATGTCACACCACCGCATTGGGGCGCGCCGCTCACCGGCGGCGCCGAGGCGCGGTTCGTCCATCAGAGCCTCGGTACGCAAGGCGCGTTCGGCCACTTGCTGCTGGAGCAATTGCATGGCGGTACTGGTCGCTCGGCGAGCGGCGTTTTTAATCGGGCCTTGGTCGCGCAGAAGCCCGTTTACGTGCTCGATCCCACGCAAGCAGCTGGCATTCCCGCAGCGCTGCCAAGCGCGCTGCGAACGCCCATCGCCTCGGCGCTTGCGCGCGGCGACAGCGCCAGTTTTGTGAGCGATGCGATCAGCGCCGGTACGTGGTCCGGCCAGGCCGCCGAGATCGCCTATCCCGCCGCGCTCGGCGGCACCAGCTTCGTCTATGGCCGCGAGCACGCCGATGCCGGCACGCACCTCACCGGCGCCAGCGTCTCCAGCAGCGCTGCGCGCGGCGGCTGGTTCACCGCGGTCCTCGGCAGTGACGCACCACCGCGCCTGATCACACCATGGGCAGGCGAACTCGAGCGCACGCTCGCAGCCGGCACCGGCCTCGTTGCGATCGCCAATAACCCCGCCGCCCTCGGCGTGTCCGATGTGCTCGCCAATCTGCTCGCCGGAGCGATTCTCGATGGCGCGGTCGGCACCGGCGTGCACCCGATCATCGATGCTCAGTTGTGGGGCAACCTGATCGCCCCAGTTTTAAGCATTGCGCCGCTGCTCGATCCAACACCACCCACGGTGAACCTGTCCGTCAATCCCAAGACTATCGATCTCGGCCAAAGCACCACCATCACTGCCAGCGCTAACGACAATCGCCCCGGCGTCGAACTCTTGGTCACTGCCGCCGGTGCACCGATTGCGCTGCAGAACGGTCAGCACGTTCTCACGCCCACCCGTGCCGGCGTGGTGCCGGTGATCGCGAGCGCGCGCGATGCGGCCGGCAACCTCGCTGAGAAACGCGAGGATGTGCTGGTGCGCAGCGCCGGCGACAACAGCCCGCCGGTGGTGATCATTTCGACGCCCGCCGACGATGCTCAGGTCACGCAACCCGTGGATGTGATCGGCTCAGTCAGCGATGCGTCCTTACGTTACTGGCGCCTTGGCTTGCGTCCCGGCAATTCGCCCACGGTTCCCGCGATCATTCTCGGCGAGGGCGACCAGCCGGTTAGCAATGCTGTGCTCGGCAAAGTCGATCCGACGCTGATGTTCAACGGTGTTTACGTGCTGATCCTCGACGCCGAGGACGCCAACGGTTTGCGCAGCCAGTACAGCGTGCCGATTCGGGTCGACGGCGACATGAAGATCGGCCACTTCCAGATCAGTTTCGAAGAGATCGAAATCCCGCTGCAAGGCATTCCGATCCGCATCACGCGCACCTACGACACGCGCCAGTCGAAGGAAGATCTGGACTTCGGCTATGGCTGGTCGATCGACTACCAGAACGTGCGCATTCGCGAGAGCCGCAAGCTCGGCTTCTCTTGGACCATGCAGCAAAACGGCGGCGGCTTTGCGCCCTTCTGCGTGCGCCCGGCGGGCACGCCGGCAGTGACGATCACGCTGCCCGATGGCGAGACCGAGCAGTTCAACGCCAAGTGGAGCCCGGAGTGCCAGCAGTTCCTGCCGCCGATCGATGGCTATCTGTCGTTCACACCGGCCAATGGCAAGACCACCTCGAAACTGGAGCAGCTGACTTACGGACAGTTGCGTTGGGTGAACTTAGGTAATGGCGCGAGCAATCTCGCCGACTTGAGCGATCCATTCGTCCCGGTCGATCCGCGCCATTACCGGCTGACCACCGACGACGGCATGGTCTACGATCTCGATCAGGAATTCGGCATCACCAAGATCACCGATCAGGCCGGCAACTTCGTGCGCTACACGCGCGATGGCATCACCCACTCCACGGGTGTGTCGGTGCAGTTCGTGCGCGATGCGCAAGACCGCATTACCGATATTGTGCTGCCCGATGGCCGACGCCTGAAGTACCGCTACAGCGCCGCGGGCGATCTGATGGAAGTGGCGGATGTGCTCGGCCAGAAGACCACGTTCGCGTACCTGCAGAACATCCGCTATCCGCACTATCTGGACACCATCACCGATGCGCGCGGCGTGCGTGCGGTGAAGCACGAGTACGACGACGGCGGACGCCTGATCGCCACCACCGACGCGAATGGCGAACGTATCGAGTACGTGCACAACATCGCCGGCAAAACCGAGACCATCAAGAATCGCCGTGGGCATTCGACGACTTACGTGTACGACGCGAACGGCTGGGTTTTGAGCGAGACCAATCACTTAGGCGAGCAAACGCTGCGCACCTACGATGCCAACGGCAACGAGCTGACGCGCACCGATCCCCTGGGCCGGCGCACCGAAAACACGGTCGATGCGCGCGGCAATGTGCTCACCGAGAAAGATGCGTTGGGGAATATCACCACGCGCACGTATGGTCGCTACAACCAGCTGTACACCGAAGTCGATGCGCTGAATCGTACGGTGGTCACCAACACCTACATGACCAACCTGCTGACCGGCGATGAGACCTCGTATTTGTTCGACACCAAAGACGCGCTCGGCAATCGCACGCTGATGCCGCACGACATCTGCGGCTCATCGTGCCCGAACACCGGCAACTTGAAGTCGATCACCGATCCGATGGGCAACCAGACCTCGTTCTCGTACGACAGCCGCGGCAACGTGACGCGCGAGACCGACCCGAATGGCAACATCGTATCGCGTACGTACGACGCCATGAACCGCCTCACGCGCGAAACGCGCACGCGGCAAGTCGCTGGTGCGCCGGAATCGCTGACCACCGACTACACCTACGATGGCAAAGGGCGCCTCGTTGAAACCAAGCATCCAGACGGCAGCATCACGCGCACCAGCTACAACGCCATCGACAAGGTCGAGACTGAGACCGACGCGCTCGGGCGCGTGACGCGCTACGAGTACAACTCGCGCGGCGAACAAACCTCCGTCATCCACCCCGACGGCGTGCGCGAAGAAACCGCGTACGATCCAGAAGGCAACGTGATCGCGCAGACCGATCGCCTCGGCCGCACCACCAAGATGGTCTACGACGCTGCCAATCGGCTGATCGAGACGATCCATCCTGACGCCACGCCGGATGATGCGGACAATCCGCGCACGCGCAGCGAATACGATGCCGCCGGTCAGTTGACTGCCAGCATCGACGAGCGCGGTCAGCGCACCACGTATCGCTATGACCTGGCCGGCCGTCAGATCGAGGTCAAGAACGCGCTGAACCAGACGATGACCACGAGCTACGATGTGGCCGGACAGCGCACGCAAGTCACCGATGCGCTGGGCCGCGGCACGAAGTTCGTGTATGACGCGGCGGGCCGGCTCACGGAAACCATCCACCCCGACGCCACCGCCGGCGATGCTGACAACCCGCGCACGCGCATGGCCTACGACGCCGCCGGGCGCAAGATCGCTGAGACCGACGAGATGGGCCGCACCACGCGATTTGCGTACGACAAACTGAGTCGTCTGGTGGCCGTGGTATTGCCGAATCCGGCTACGGGCGCCAACCCCGAACTGATCGATGACGCCAGCCCCGATGCGGGCACGCTGACCACGCGCTATCAGTATGACGAGCAAGGCAACAAGATCGCGCAGATCGACGCCGAAGGCCGCACCACGCGCTGGACCTACGATCGCCAGGGGCGCGGGCTCACGCGCACGCTGCCGATGGGTCAAAGCGAGTCGTTCCAGTACGACAGCCACGGCCAGCGCGTGCAGCACACCACGTTCAACGGCGAAGCCATCGCCACCGCGTACGACAACCTGGGCCGGCCGACCACGGTCACGTTGCCCGGCAAGACGCGCACGTTTAGCTACGATGCCGGCAACCGCGTCACGTCGATCCAGGAAGGCGCCGACACCTACAGCTTCCAGTACGACGTACGCGATCGCCTGACCCGCGCTACGGATGCGCAGAACCGATCCATCGACTATGCCTACGATGCGATCGGCAATCGCACGCGCTTGAGCACACCGCGCCAGCACGTCGACTACACGTACGACGAACTCAATCGCCTCACCGAAGTGATTGCGATTCTCGACCAGGGCCGCGCGCAGACGACGAGTTATGCTTATGACGGCGTCGGCAATCGCGCCGGGCAAACGCACCCGAACGGCACCACGGTGGCTTACACGTATGACGAGCGCAATCGCTTGAAGACGTTGTTACACAAAGCCAGCGCGGCGGCGAATGCGGCCATTTTGCTGAGCCTCTCGTACAGCGTCGACGCCAGTGGCTTGCGCACGCAGATCGCTGAGACGCGGCCGAATCCAACGGCGAACCAACCGGCGATCACGCGCACCACCGATTACCAATACGACGCTGTCAAACGCCTCATGCGCGAGCAGGTGACCGGCACGCAAAGCCAGGGGCGAACCACGGTCTTCACCTACGACAAGGTGGGCAATCGCAAGACCGAAGCGACCAGCGGCACGCTCAGCAAGAATCAGACGCTGACCTACGACAACAACGATCGACTGACACGCGTCGCCGGCACCGGCGGCACCATCGATCATGTTTACGACAACGCCGGCAATCTGATCGAGAAGAAGCAAGGCACCACGACGCTGGAACGCTACACCTTCGACGCCGAAGGCCGGCTCACCACGGCCACCATCGGCACCGGCGCCAGCCAAAAGGTGCTGAGCTATCGGTACGACCCCAACGGCATCCGCCGCAGCCAGCACGTCGAGACCAGCACCGGACAAGCCAGAGCCGAGTACCTCGTCGATCCGAACCAGGCGTACGCGCAGGTGCTGGAAGAGTACGAGACGCAAGCAGCCACCGGCCAAGCGCTGCCCGCTTCCACACTCGCGACCACGTACGTCTACGGCGACGACCTGATCAGCCAAACCCAACTCGCACTGGCCGGCAACACCACGCACGTCTACCACTACGACGGGCTCGGCACCACACGAGCCTTAAGCGCCCACAACCTCGACGCCCAAGGCAACCCGGTCACAGCAGGCCCCAACGCCCACGCCACCATCACCGACCGCTACGCCTACACCGCATTCGGCGAAAACGACCCGGCGGGGACGAGTGGGAATACGACGGGAACGACGGACAACAACTACAGATACACCGGCGAGCAGCTCGATCCGAACCTCGGGTTCTACTACCTGCGGGCGCGGTACATGGATCCGAGACAAGGGCGGTTCTTGGGGATGGATCCGTGGATCGGCGCAATCGTCAATCCGAAGACTCTCCATCGCTTCGCGTACGCCGAGAACGCGCCGACGATGTTCATCGATCCGTCTGGCAAGTACACCGCCGACTTTGGACGTGCGGTAGAGGAGGTGCTTTGCGATCAGTACAAAGCGACGTTCATCACGGGTGCTGCAACCGAGTGTGGTGACGTGGTCTTCTATTCGCCGACCAGATACTTCAAGCCGGACATCATGGATTGGGGCGCATTTACGTTCAACGAGATCAAGCCGTTGAGTCCTTCCGGCGTCTCAAAGGGGATTGCGCAAATAGCGCTCTACACGGCAGCTTATGGGCCGCTTGGGTTTAGAAGGAATACGCTCTGGTGGCCGTATAGCGAGATTGTTGATGGTGAGCGCGTTTGGTTCTTTAACGTAGAAGGGGTGATCTTCTACACTGACGACGAAAACCTCCAGGCCAAGCTCGTTGGAAGTGCTTTGACGTTAGCGACTATCTCGTATTCCCTCAAACATGCCTCAAAGATAAGCACGAGATTGGGTGCGGATGCCGTACTGAGAGCGCACCTCAGCCGAGCCATTGTGACGATCAGCACTACAAATCATGCGCGAATGATGGCATCGACTCTTGCGGTTAGGTTTTAATAATGGACATCAATGCTGTTTTTTCTGCAATTGGCAACGACGATATTGATTTTGTTCAGGAGGCCATTAAAAACGGATTTGACATTAATGTGGTCCACCCTCGTTCTGGAATGATCCCCTTAATCCTTGCCTGTCAAAGTGATAGCATTAAATGCCTTGGCTTGTTTTTATCTCTCGGCATTGATCCGAATAGAAAAATAACACGACAATCTAGAGTGGATGGGCGGCTGCACCGAGATATTTTCGCACTTCGTCACGTGAAGTCGAAACGTGCGGTAGATTTGTTGGTCGCGCACGGCGCAGATTTGACGCTCGTTGATGGAAATGGCAAGACAGCACTCGCGAATGCTTGGAACGATGAGGTCAGGGATGCCTTACGAGCGCACGGAGCGGTTTGAACCAACGGACGCCGACCCAACTCACACATGACAGACCCCAACCTCGCCGCCCGCATCGAGCGCTTGACCGCCGCGTTGAGCGCTTTGCGCTCATCGCAGCTGGGTTGGTTGGAGGCGGTGGTGGAGCAGTTGTCGTTGCCGGTGACGAGTTGGCGTTGGCCGTCGTCGGATCTGGTGTCGCCGTGTGTGCTGGACGACTTTGGCGATGCGTTGCGGATTCATCATTGCTTTTCGGCGGAGCCTTTCAGCAAGGACAAATTCGAGTACGCGCTGGAGCGGGTCTTGAACTTGTGCGGCGTTGAGGCGAGACGGGTGGACAGTCGCACCAACCCCGGCCACGACATCACGATTGCGGGCGAGCGAGTGTCGCTGAAGACGCAAGCGGACAAGGGGCTAAAGCGCGATCGCTTGCACATCTCGAAATTCATGGAGCTTGGGCAAGGCGCATGGACGGATCGGGAAGAAGAGTACGTGGCGTTGCGCGAGCGCTTCTTCGAACACTTGTCGCGCTACGACCGGATTTTCAGCTTGCGTCGTTTGGCGGGTTCGCCGTCGAGTCGCGAGTGGGAGTACGAGTTGGTCGAGATTCCGAAGTCGTTGCTATTGCGTGCGCGCAGCGGTCGGCTTGAGGTGGCGAGAGGTAGCTCGCAGCGCGGTTCGGTGCCGGCGTATTACCGCGTGGAAGAGCCGGCCGGGGAGTACTCGGCACAGAAGTTCAGTCTTTACTTCGATGGCGGCGGCGAGCGCAAATTGCAGATCAAGGATCTCGACAAAGCGCTGTGCCAGGTGCACGCCACCTGGCGCTTCCAGGTGGCGGATCGCGGATCAGAACGGTAGCCCGCCGGTCTGGCCGTTGAGCCGTTCGCGGGCCAGTTCGGCGTACTCGGGTTTAAGTTCGATGCCGACGAACGAGCGGCCGAAGGTGTGGCAAACGGCGCCGGTGGTTCCTGAGCCCATGAACGGGTCGAGCACGTGACTGCCGGGACGCGAGCCGGCCATGACGCATAGGCGCACCAGCTCGGGCGGGAACACCGCGAAGTGCGCGCCGCTGTAGGCCTCGGTGTTGATGGCCCAAACGGTGCGACGATTGCGCAAGCCGTCGCCGACGGTGGTTGGTTCTTTCACCGCTTCATGGTCGTAGTGGTATTGCTCGGACTTGCTGAGCAAGAACACGTACTCGTGCGATCGGGTGGGTCGATCCTTGACGGACTCCGGCTGACAGTTGGGTTTGTGCCAGACAATATCGGCGCGCAAGAACCAGCCGTCGGCTTGCAGCGCAAAGGCAAGGCGCCAGGGCACGCCAATTAAATCCTTGGGCTTCAAGCCGTCGGGCGTTGGTGCGCGATAGCTCATGCCGCGCGCCGGATTTTTATCGTCGCTATCGCGCCAGGTGCGCCCGCCGCTCGTGTAGCTATCGCCGATGTTGAGCCAGAGCGTGCCGTCATCGCGCAGAGTGCGGCGGACTTCCCGGAACACCGAGACCAGGTCGGCGATGTAGTCGTCGACGCGTAACTCGGCGCCGATCTGGCCGGCGATGCCGTAATCGCGCAATCCCCAATACGGCGGCGATGTGATGCAGCACTGGAAGTGGTTGTCCGGGTAGCGCGCCAGCTCATGGCGCGCGTCGCCGACAATGATCTCGGAGGAGAGGGTTCGGCGGTCACGCCGAACGATCAAATCATCAACAGTTGTGCTCATGGGCAGCGATCAGGCGGATTTAGCGGACTGCCGCATTTGCTCGGCGGCGATGAAGGTATCGATCAGGCTCAACAGTTGTTGCTTGGGCTTGGGGCTCAAGCTTTCGATCTGTCGCACGCGACGTTCCAAACGCGGATTAAGGCTCGGTTCCCGGCGTTTGGGGGCGAGGCCGAGCAGTTCGTCGACCGAGACATTCAGTGCGCGACCGAGATCGACGAGCAAGTTCGCCGGTGGATGTTCAGACTCGGCCTCGTAGTAGGCGATCACGCGACGGCTGACGCCGATCTCGTCTGCAAGTTGCTGCTGTGTATAGCCGGCGGCTTTGCGTAGCGCAGCGAGGCGCGTTCCAAACCCTTCGATGGTGTTGGGGAGTTGCTTTGGCATGTTGAGCGGACCCAGGTGGAGCCGCTCAGTAGAGTAAACCCGGTTCTCGTGCATGGTGCTTGTACGAGTCTCGTTCGCGCGTTAAAGTGTACGAGGATCGTACATTGTGTTGAACGGCTCGGCAACGAGAAAAAAGTTGCCCGAGGGTCTTGACAGGTTTTTGGGAGAACTCGCCATGTCGCGCATACCGGATCACGAGATCGAGCGGTTGAAGGAGCGGGTGTCGATTGTGCGGCTGGTGGAGCGGGCGGGCATTGAGCTTAGGCCGCATGGGAAGGATCGGGTGGGGCGGTGTCCGTTCCACGACGACAAGACGCCATCTCTCGTCGTATCAGCGAAATCGAATCTGTGGCACTGCATGGGCGCGTGTCAGGCGGGCGGGTCGGTGATCGATTGGGTGATGCGGCTGGAGGGCGTGTCGTTCCGCAACGCGGTTGAGATCCTTCGGGCGGAAATCGGCGAGGGGCCGGCGGCGGTGTCGGTGCTGGCGAACGATCTTTCTTTAGTCGCGGCTTCTGGTGTTGCTGTCGATAGCGCTGATGAAGTGCCGCGCGTTCGCGTTGCTCCGGCGAACGAGGATCTGAAGAGCGACTTTGCGGCGACGATGATGGCGGCGCCGAATGATCAGGCGTTGCTGAGTGCGGTGGTGGATTACTACCACGCGACGATGTTGGCGACGACGGCTGCGAAGCAGTATCTGGACAAACGCGGAATCTACTCGCTGGAGATGATCCGGCACTTCCGGCTTGGGTTCGCGAATCGGACGTTGGCTTACTTGCTGCCGGATAAGCAGGTGAAGGCGGGCGCTGCGGTGCGTGGCTCGTTGCAGCGGCTGGGTGTGTTGCGCGAGTCGGGGCATGAGCACTTGAATGGTTCGCTGGTGGTGCCGGTGATTGCACCGGCGTTCGCGTGTGCGGCGGGAAGTGCGGCTTCTGGTGTGGTGTTGGAGTTGTACGGGCGCAAGCTCTTGGACAACTTGCGGGTGGGGACGCCGAAGCATCTGTACTTGCCGGAATGCGTTTCGGCCGCGCTGGGGAAGGCGGCATCGACGCCGGAGGTCGTCCGCTATCGCGGTGTGTTCAACGAGACGGGCATCGAGCGCGAGGAAGAAATCATTGTCTGCGAAGCATTGATCGATGCGCTGACGTTCTGGTGTGCGGGCTTCCGGAACGTCACGACGAGCTATGGCGTCAACGGGTTCACCGACGAGCTGCTAGCGGCGCTGATCCGCTTCGGCACCAAGCGCGTGCTGATCGCTTATGACAACGATGATGCCGGTAACTCGGCGGCGGCGAAGTTGGCGGCGAAGTTGTTGGCGCTGGGCATCGAGTGTTATCGGGTGGTGTTCCCGAAAGGCATGGACGCGAACGAGTACGCGTGTGCGGTGAAGCCGGCGATGAAAGCGCTCAGCCTGGCGGTGCGACAAGCGGAGTGGTTGGGCAAGCCGCAGAGCGGCGGCGCGCAGCGGCCGACGTCGCGCTCGATGGAGGAGTTCATTCCCGAGGATGTGGGCGATGTGCCGGCGCAGGTTGCCCGGCTTGCGCAGGACGCGCAGAGCGGCGTTGGTGGCGTTGTCGAGTCGGTTCGCTCAGAGACAAAGGTCGTCGTCGAAAACGTCGCTGCTGCTGCACCAGTTGCGTTGGCATTGGAATCTGAGGTACCGATGCCGGCGGCGATGGAAACGGCACCACAAGCGCATCTGATCGCATCGGCTCCGACGCCAGAACCGCCGCCACGGCCGGCGTTCGAAGCGCCCCCAGCGCACGAGCCGCCGTATGCGCAGACAACGGGGAACGGAGAACGGACAACTGCGGGCGTTCCGCCCGCGTATCGCGTGGCGCCATCGGCGCCGGCGTTGGCTGTGGACGTTGCAGAGAACGGCGAGCTCCGGATGGTGCTTGGCGATCGGAGCTATCGCGTTCGCGGTGTGGAGCAGAACACGAGCGACCAGGTGTTGAAGGTCTGGCTGAAAGTCGAGCGCGGCGAGCTGTTCCATCTCGATACCGTGGATCTGGCGCAGGACAAACAGCGCGTTGCTTGGGTGCGCCGCGTGGCGGTTGAGCTTGGCATCTCGGAGGATGTGGCGCGGAGCGACTTGGGCAAGGTGCTGCGTGCTTGCGAAGAGCGGCAATCGCTGCTGATCCGGGAGCGGCTTGAGAAACAAAAGAAGCCGGCTGATGGAGGCGCGGCAAGTGCAGCCGATGTGCTGAGCGAAGAGCAGCGCGAGGCTGGGTTGTCGTTGCTGCGCGATCCAAACCTGATCGAACGGATCGTTGCCGACGTAGAGGCAACGGGTGTTGTCGGCGAAGCATCGAATGCGCTGGTCGCGTACCTGGCGTGCGTGTCGCGCAAGCTCGATAAGCCGCTGGCCATTCTGATCCAGTCGACGAGCGCGGCCGGTAAGTCGACGTTGATGGATGCGGTGTTGGCGTTGATGCCGGAAGCCGAGCGCGTGCAGTACTCAGCGATGACGGGGCAATCGCTGTTCTATCTCGGTGAAACCAGCATGCGGCACAAGGTTCTCGCCATCGCCGAGGAAGAGGGCGTTCGGCAGGCGGCGTATGCGTTGAAGCTGTTGCAGAGTCAGGGCGAACTCACCATCGCGAGCACTGGAAAGGATCCGATTACGGGCCAGATGGTCACTCAGGAATACCGGGTGCAAGGGCCGGTGATGTTGTTCCTGACCACAACGGCGATCGATATCGACGAAGAGCTTTTGAATCGCTGCCTGGTGCTGACGATCAACGAAAGCCGCGAGCAGACGGCGCTGATCCAGGCGCGGCAGCGGAGCAGCCGCACGTTGAACGGGCTGCTAGCAAAAACCAAGTCGGACGCCGTGCTCGCCGCGCATCGCGCGGCGCAGGCGTTGTTGCGGCCGTTGGCTGTAGTGAATCCGTTCGCGGAGCAGCTGACGTTCGCCAGTGATCGCGTGCGGCTGCGCCGGGATCATCAGAAGTACCTGGCGCTGATCGACAGCATCGCGTTGCTGCACCAACACCAGCGCCAGGTTCGCAGCGTTGTTCATGGCGGCAAGGTGGTCGAGTACATCGAGGCGACGCGCGAGGACATCACCCTTGCCAATCGCCTTGCGCACGAGGTGTTGGGCCGCTCGCTCGATGAGTTGCCGCCGCAAACGCGGCGGCTGCTGGGGCAAGTGCAACGGCTGGTGGCCACGCGTGCTCAAGAGCAACGCATCGAGCGCTTCGCGGTGCGGTTTACGCGGCGAGAGCTGCGCGAGTTCACCGCGTGGGGCGATACGCAACTCAAGGTTCACTTGATGCGGCTCGAAGATCACGAGTACCTGATTGCGCATCGGCGCGGCACGCGGCACCACTACGAGTTGTTGTTCGGCGGCGACATTGAGGACGCAGCGCCGCACTTGGTCGGCTTGCAATCGCTTGATGAGATGGAATCCACGGTTACGACGTCGGATCGGTCGGGGCAAAGTGCGGATCGGTCGGGGCTTGGTCGGGCCGTGGTCGGTGGTCGGTCGGTCGTCGGTCGGGGTCAAGAAATCGCCGTTCCAGCGCGTACGGACGCGGCTATTACTTCTTTAGTCGCTGCTTCTGAAGAAACCGCACAAGAGCGGCTGCCGCGCGAGGCGGTGCATCGTAGCAATGGCGCATCGTATCCGGCGGTGCAGTGATGGCTGCACGGCGCCCGCCGGGATCGCTGCAATCGCGGCAGCGCTGGAAGGCGCTGGCGTCTGGGGCAAGCGCGGTGCACACGCTGGCGCTGGCGCACTTGCAACAGTGTCTCGTGCAGCATGTGAGCGAGAAGACGGTGCTGGTGCGTGCGTACGATCTGGCGCAGTTCGCGCAGTGGTGCCAGGAACGCGACATCGTAGGGCCCAGCGAGATCACAAAGCCGATGCTGGAACGCTACCAGCGGCATCTCTTCTACTACCGCAAAGCGGATGGCGCGCCGTTGGCGATCGGCCGACAGCTGCACATGCTGCACTCGCTGCAGGCATGGTTCCGCTGGCTGACGCGGAACAATCACATTGCGGCGAACCCGGCTGCGGACTTGGAGTTGCCGCGCCCGCCGCGGCGCCAGTTGCGGCAACCCTTAAGCGTGCAGGAGATGGAGCAGGCGTTATCGAGCCTGGATGCCGACGACCCGGTGAAGCTGCGCGACCGGGCGATGTTCGAGGTGTTGTACTCGACCGGGCTGCGGCGGGCGGAGCTGGTGAAGTTGACCGTGTTCGACATCGACACCCGCAACGGCACGGTGTTCGTGCGCCAGGGCAAAGGGCGCAAGGATCGGTTCGTGCCGATCGGCGAGCGGGCGTTGCTGTGGCTCAAGCGTTACTGCGAGGAGGTGCGCGTTGGCTGGTGCCTCAATCCGAAGCAGTCGGCGCTGTTCTTGAACCCCGACGGCAGCGTGCCGACGGTGGATGCGTTGACGTGGCGGGCGCGGCGGCTGCTGAAGCGAGCGGGCGTGCAAAAGCCCGGCGCGTGCCACTTGTTCCGGCACACGATGGCGACCGAGATGTTGGATCGCGGTGCGGACTTGCGCTACGTGCAAGAGATGCTGGGCCACGCGAGCATCGGCACGACGCAGATTTACACGCATGTGTCGATCGCGAAGCTCAAGGCGGTGCATGCGGCGACGCATCCGGGGGCGAGGCTGCGTGCGGCCGACGCCGACGGCGATGAACCCGGCGCAGCTTAAGCGCTGGCGCGCTTGAAGCCGACGCCTGGAGTGAGCGCGGACCGAAGGGACGAGCGGCGCGACTGACACACAACTCGATCTGACACGACACGCAGCGCGCCGGGACAAGCGCTCCGCCGCATGGACGCCGTCACGCGGCTTGCAGATGCCGCCTGCGCCGCTTGGCGCGCGCATGCGGCGCAAGCCGCGCGCCGGCTGCTTGCCATCCTTGGCGTTCTTCGCCCACCGCATCGCTTCGACCCGGCACGCTCGGCTTCCTGCCTCGCGGTGGTGCGCACACGCTGACGCGCGTGCGCTGTGCGTTGCCAGCGAGCGCACAGCAACGCGCAAACGAGTCCAGGCGAGAATCGAGCGGCAGACGTTGCGCGTCCCTGTGCGCTGGCGCTCCGTTCGAAGTGCGTCTCGCCCGCTGCGCAGTCGAGCCCCCATCCCCGTTCGCGCGAATGGCGCCAAGCTCCGTATCAGCGTGTTAGCGCGCGCTCACGGGGCTTTGGGTGGGCAAGTAACATAACGTGCTGTTACCCGCACACCTCCGTGTGTGTTCGGCGCGGCGCGCGGCGTCGTGCCGCGCGAAAGCCTCCGCGCCCGTGCAACTCACGTTATGTTAAATGCCCACCGCGGCAATGCATCGGCGCGAAGCGCCTTTGCATGCCTGCAAGGCGCGCTGCGCGCACGCGGCCGGCGTCCATGCGGCAAAAGCCTGCGCGCCATCCATGGCTTGCCTGTCTTCGCCGAAGCGTTGCGAGTTGCGCGCGGTGGAAGTGTGCGCACTCATCACGCCTGTTGCCGCGCGCCTGGTTGTCGCAAGCGAGTAGATGGTCGCTTCGTAGCGATGTCCTCGCGCCTGTCTCCGTCATCGCCTCTCGAGCTGCGCGCAGAACGAGGTTGCGGCTTCGTTCGAGGCGCAGTGCTGCGCGCGGGCGTCGCCGCACATTGCTTGGCAAAAAGCCGCCAAGCAACGCGCAGCGCCACCGCCGCAAAGGCAAGAGCAAAAGTCACGGCCTCGCGCTAATGTCGATCGATGCGAACTAAGTTCTTTCTTTAGTCGCGCTTCTCGCTGTTGACGCGAACGGCGACGCCGAAGCGACGCCGAAGCGAACAGCAAAACCCAGAAACAGCAAAGCGCACACCGAGGCTTGGGTGGGCTGCTCGCGGTGTCGTCTCAGTGTAGCGCCGTGCTCGGCGCCTCAAGGCCAAGCCGGCTTGCGCCGGTCGCTGACGCGAGCCTTGACCCGCCTGCGCGCGACGCTGCGCCGATCCCGCCACCGCGATCAGGTCGGTTGCGGGGCACATCGGAGAGAAAGCCATGTTGTTCGAAGACGAGGAGTTCGCCGTGAGCCATGTTCTCAATCGGCACGTGCCGGCGATGAGCGATGGGTTCGCCATCGTCACGAAGTACGGAGAGATGGAAGTTCGCGGCAAGGAAGCGTTGAGAATCCAAGCGCTGGTGCTGAAGATGTACTTGGCAAAGGCGCGTCAACTTGAGTGGGCGCAAGCCAAAGGCGAAGGCAGGCCCGAAGAGTGAAGCGCAAAGCACAACGCGGGGCCGCTTCGGCGGCTCCGCAGCGCGTTCGCACGGCGAGGACAAGCCCAATGCGCGACTAAAAGAAAAACGCGCCCAGCGGCCCGCTGGTGCGGCCCTGCGAGCACGGCCTAGACTTGCCAGCATGACGCGACTACTCGCCTTCATCGCAACGCTACTGCTCGGCGCCGCCGCCAGCGCGCACGTGCCGCGCGTGGCTGCGAACTTTGCGCCGACCATCGAGTACGCGACAGCCGTAGAAACGCACGCCCAGAGCGCGCCGTGCGCAGCCAAAACCGCACGTCCCGCGCGCGCGAAGATCGCAGCGCAAGAATCCGCGTGCGCGAGTGCGCTAACGCATTGTCGCGTCTGGAGAAATCCCACTTCCAGCCAGAACCGCACGTCGAGTCGCGGTGTTTACGCCTACACCGCATTCGGCGAAAACGACCCGGCGGGGACGAGTGGGAACACCACGGGAACGACGGAGAACAACTATCGATATACCGGCGAGCAGCTCGATCCGAACTTGGGGTTCTATTACCTGCGGGCAAGGTACATGGATCCGCGCGTGGGGCGGTTCTTGGGGATGGATCGGTGGATCGGAAATGTTTTTGTTCCGGATACCCTTCACCCGTTTGCCTATGTGGCGTCTAACCCAATCAGTCATATTGATCCGACCGGGCTCTACACATCCGGGTTTGGACGCAGAGTGCACGAATACGTCTGCGACGAGTATGTGAAATTTGTCCCTACGCATTTGGTGGGATGTAATGATTATCGGCTTGTTTATGGCTTCGGTGGTGATTACCTCAAGCCCGACATTGTAGACCTCACGAAGCGATATTATGGTGAGGTCAAGCCGCTATCGCCCGGAGGGATTACCGCAGGGATCGCCAAGATCGCGTTGGATGACTTGGTCTTTGAGAAGTGGGGCTGGTCTCGACTTTGGTTCTGGCACCCATTGGATACAGTGATCGATGATACAGCTGTGTATTTCATGAATATCGATGGTGTCATTTTTTACACGGATGATGACGACGAGCGGAATGCACTGCAGGGGGCTGTGCTAAGTAATCTTCGATCAAAGTATCGTCAGTACCATATGTCGCAGAGATCGATGGCCTATCAGCCTAGCCCGATGGGGATTGATTCGGCAATTGCTCGCGTTGTCTATCGTGGCGCCGGAATAGCGATGAGATTGTCGTCGTTACAGATGAGCCAGCGTATGATTGTTTCGCCGCTAGCGAGATTCTGAGCGCGATGGACGTCTGGAAAGCAGTTGAGTACGAGAACGTTGACCAGCTAAAGGCAATGGCTGACGCAGATCCTAGGTTTTTTGAGAAAACGGGACCGAGTGGCAATACGCCGATGCACCTCGCTTGCAGGTTGGGGCGGAAGTCTGTCGTGAAATTGTTTTTAGAATGGGGTGCAGATCCTAATCTCAAGACAACGATCATTTCGCCGATTACAGGTCGCGTAGATCGAGACGTTGTACCAATCATGCTTTCGAGGTCCATCGAAGTGATTGAGCTGTTGAAGGCTCACGGCGCTTTTTTGGACTTGGTCGATGGCTATGGCAACAGTGTAGTTTCGCGTGTGCGAAAAAGTGGAAGAAAAGACTTGGTGGACGCCGTGACCCCCAGGACTGACCCATGACAGACCTTAATCTCGCCGCCCGCATCGAGCGCTTGACCGCCGCGTTGAGCGCTTTGCGCTCATCGCAGCTGGGTTGGTTGGAGGCGGTGGTGGAGCAGTTGTCGTTGCCGGTGACGAGTTGGCGTTGGCCGTCGTCGGATCTGGTGTCGCCGTGTGTGCTGGACGACTTTGGCGATGCGTTGCGGATTCATCATTGCTTTTCGGCGGAGCCTTTCAGCAAGGACAAATTCGAGTACGCGCTGGAGCGGGTCTTGAACTTGTGCGGCGTTGAGGCGAGACGGGTGGACAGTCGCACCAACCCCGGCCACGACATCACGATTGCGGGCGAGCGAGTGTCGCTGAAGACGCAAGCGGACAAGGGGCTAAAGCGCGATCGCTTGCACATCTCGAAATTCATGGAGCTTGGGCAAGGCGCATGGACGGATCGGGAAGAAGAGTACGTGGCGTTGCGCGAGCGCTTCTTCGAACACTTGTCGCGCTACGACCGGATTTTCAGCTTGCGTCGTTTGGCGGGTTCGCCGTCGAGTCGCGAGTGGGAGTACGAGTTGGTCGAGATTCCGAAGTCGTTGCTATTGCGTGCGCGCAGCGGTCGGCTTGAGGTGGCGAGAGGTAGCTCGCAGCGCGGTTCGGTGCCGGCGTATTACCGCGTGGAAGAGCCGGCCGGGGAGTACTCGGCACAGAAGTTCAGTCTTTACTTCGATGGCGGCGGCGAGCGCAAATTGCAGATCAAGGATCTCGACAAAGCGCTGTGCCAGGTGCACGCCACCTGGCGCTTCCAGGTGGCGGATCGCGGATCAGAACGGTAGCCCGCCGGTCTGGCCGTTGAGCCGTTCGCGGGCCAGTTCGGCGTACTCGGGTTTAAGTTCGATGCCGACGAACGAGCGGCCGAAGGTGTGGCAAACGGCGCCGGTGGTTCCTGAGCCCATGAACGGGTCGAGCACGTGACTGCCGGGACGCGAGCCGGCCATGACGCATAGGCGCACCAGCTCGGGCGGGAACACCGCGAAGTGCGCGCCGCTGTAGGCCTCGGTGTTGATGGCCCAAACGGTGCGACGATTGCGCAAGCCGTCGCCGACGGTGGTTGGTTCTTTCACCGCTTCATGGTCGTAGTGGTATTGCTCGGACTTGCTGAGCAAGAACACGTACTCGTGCGATCGGGTGGGTCGATCCTTGACGGACTCCGGCTGACAGTTGGGTTTGTGCCAGACAATATCGGCGCGCAAGAACCAGCCGTCGGCTTGCAGCGCAAAGGCAAGGCGCCAGGGCACGCCAATTAAATCCTTGGGCTTCAAGCCGTCGGGCGTTGGTGCGCGATAGCTCATGCCGCGCGCCGGATTTTTATCGTCGCTATCGCGCCAGGTGCGCCCGCCGCTCGTGTAGCTATCGCCGATGTTGAGCCAGAGCGTGCCGTCATCGCGCAGAGTGCGGCGGACTTCCCGGAACACCGAGACCAGGTCGGCGATGTAGTCGTCGACGCGTAACTCGGCGCCGATCTGGCCGGCGATGCCGTAATCGCGCAATCCCCAATACGGCGGCGATGTGATGCAGCACTGGAAGTGGTTGTCCGGGTAGCGCGCCAGCTCATGGCGCGCGTCGCCGACAATGATCTCGGAGGAGAGGGTTCGGCGGTCACGCCGAACGATCAAATCATCAACAGTTGTGCTCATGGGCAGCGATCAGGCGGATTTAGCGGACTGCCGCATTTGCTCGGCGGCGATGAAGGTATCGATCAGGCTCAACAGTTGTTGCTTGGGCTTGGGGCTCAAGCTTTCGATCTGTCGCACGCGACGTTCCAAACGCGGATTAAGGCTCGGTTCCCGGCGTTTGGGGGCGAGGCCGAGCAGTTCGTCGACCGAGACATTCAGTGCGCGACCGAGATCGACGAGCAAGTTCGCCGGTGGATGTTCAGACTCGGCCTCGTAGTAGGCGATCACGCGACGGCTGACGCCGATCTCGTCTGCAAGTTGCTGCTGTGTATAGCCGGCGGCTTTGCGTAGCGCAGCGAGGCGCGTTCCAAACCCTTCGATGGTGTTGGGGAGTTGCTTTGGCATGTTGAGCGGACCCAGGTGGAGCCGCTCAGTAGAGTAAACCCGGTTCTCGTGCATGGTGCTTGTACGAGTCTCGTTCGCGCGTTAAAGTGTACGAGGATCGTACATTGTGTTGAACGGCTCGGCAACGAGAAAAAAGTTGCCCGAGGGTCTTGACAGGTTTTTGGGAGAACTCGCCATGTCGCGCATACCGGATCACGAGATCGAGCGGTTGAAGGAGCGGGTGTCGATTGTGCGGCTGGTGGAGCGGGCGGGCATTGAGCTTAGGCCGCATGGGAAGGATCGGGTGGGGCGGTGTCCGTTCCACGACGACAAGACGCCATCTCTCGTCGTATCAGCGAAATCGAATCTGTGGCACTGCATGGGCGCGTGTCAGGCGGGCGGGTCGGTGATCGATTGGGTGATGCGGCTGGAGGGCGTGTCGTTCCGCAACGCGGTTGAGATCCTTCGGGCGGAAATCGGCGAGGGGCCGGCGGCGGTGTCGGTGCTGGCGAACGATCTTTCTTTAGTCGCGGCTTCTGGTGTTGCTGTCGATAGCGCTGATGAAGTGCCGCGCGTTCGCGTTGCTCCGGCGAACGAGGATCTGAAGAGCGACTTTGCGGCGACGATGATGGCGGCGCCGAATGATCAGGCGTTGCTGAGTGCGGTGGTGGATTACTACCACGCGACGATGTTGGCGACGACGGCTGCGAAGCAGTATCTGGACAAACGCGGAATCTACTCGCTGGAGATGATCCGGCACTTCCGGCTTGGGTTCGCGAATCGGACGTTGGCTTACTTGCTGCCGGATAAGCAGGTGAAGGCGGGCGCTGCGGTGCGTGGCTCGTTGCAGCGGCTGGGTGTGTTGCGCGAGTCGGGGCATGAGCACTTGAATGGTTCGCTGGTGGTGCCGGTGATTGCACCGGCGTTCGCGTGTGCGGCGGGAAGTGCGGCTTCTGGTGTGGTGTTGGAGTTGTACGGGCGCAAGCTCTTGGACAACTTGCGGGTGGGGACGCCGAAGCATCTGTACTTGCCGGAATGCGTTTCGGCCGCGCTGGGGAAGGCGGCATCGACGCCGGAGGTCGTCCGCTATCGCGGTGTGTTCAACGAGACGGGCATCGAGCGCGAGGAAGAAATCATTGTCTGCGAAGCATTGATCGATGCGCTGACGTTCTGGTGTGCGGGCTTCCGGAACGTCACGACGAGCTATGGCGTCAACGGGTTCACCGACGAGCTGCTAGCGGCGCTGATCCGCTTCGGCACCAAGCGCGTGCTGATCGCTTATGACAACGATGATGCCGGTAACTCGGCGGCGGCGAAGTTGGCGGCGAAGTTGTTGGCGCTGGGCATCGAGTGTTATCGGGTGGTGTTCCCGAAAGGCATGGACGCGAACGAGTACGCGTGTGCGGTGAAGCCGGCGATGAAAGCGCTCAGCCTGGCGGTGCGACAAGCGGAGTGGTTGGGCAAGCCGCAGAGCGGCGGCGCGCAGCGGCCGACGTCGCGCTCGATGGAGGAGTTCATTCCCGAGGATGTGGGCGATGTGCCGGCGCAGGTTGCCCGGCTTGCGCAGGACGCGCAGAGCGGCGTTGGTGGCGTTGTCGAGTCGGTTCGCTCAGAGACAAAGGTCGTCGTCGAAAACGTCGCTGCTGCTGCACCAGTTGCGTTGGCATTGGAATCTGAGGTACCGATGCCGGCGGCGATGGAAACGGCACCACAAGCGCATCTGATCGCATCGGCTCCGACGCCAGAACCGCCGCCACGGCCGGCGTTCGAAGCGCCCCCAGCGCACGAGCCGCCGTATGCGCAGACAACGGGGAACGGAGAACGGACAACTGCGGGCGTTCCGCCCGCGTATCGCGTGGCGCCATCGGCGCCGGCGTTGGCTGTGGACGTTGCAGAGAACGGCGAGCTCCGGATGGTGCTTGGCGATCGGAGCTATCGCGTTCGCGGTGTGGAGCAGAACACGAGCGACCAGGTGTTGAAGGTCTGGCTGAAAGTCGAGCGCGGCGAGCTGTTCCATCTCGATACCGTGGATCTGGCGCAGGACAAACAGCGCGTTGCTTGGGTGCGCCGCGTGGCGGTTGAGCTTGGCATCTCGGAGGATGTGGCGCGGAGCGACTTGGGCAAGGTGCTGCGTGCTTGCGAAGAGCGGCAATCGCTGCTGATCCGGGAGCGGCTTGAGAAACAAAAGAAGCCGGCTGATGGAGGCGCGGCAAGTGCAGCCGATGTGCTGAGCGAAGAGCAGCGCGAGGCTGGGTTGTCGTTGCTGCGCGATCCAAACCTGATCGAACGGATCGTTGCCGACGTAGAGGCAACGGGTGTTGTCGGCGAAGCATCGAATGCGCTGGTCGCGTACCTGGCGTGCGTGTCGCGCAAGCTCGATAAGCCGCTGGCCATTCTGATCCAGTCGACGAGCGCGGCCGGTAAGTCGACGTTGATGGATGCGGTGTTGGCGTTGATGCCGGAAGCCGAGCGCGTGCAGTACTCAGCGATGACGGGGCAATCGCTGTTCTATCTCGGTGAAACCAGCATGCGGCACAAGGTTCTCGCCATCGCCGAGGAAGAGGGCGTTCGGCAGGCGGCGTATGCGTTGAAGCTGTTGCAGAGTCAGGGCGAACTCACCATCGCGAGCACTGGAAAGGATCCGATTACGGGCCAGATGGTCACTCAGGAATACCGGGTGCAAGGGCCGGTGATGTTGTTCCTGACCACAACGGCGATCGATATCGACGAAGAGCTTTTGAATCGCTGCCTGGTGCTGACGATCAACGAAAGCCGCGAGCAGACGGCGCTGATCCAGGCGCGGCAGCGGAGCAGCCGCACGTTGAACGGGCTGCTAGCAAAAACCAAGTCGGACGCCGTGCTCGCCGCGCATCGCGCGGCGCAGGCGTTGTTGCGGCCGTTGGCTGTAGTGAATCCGTTCGCGGAGCAGCTGACGTTCGCCAGTGATCGCGTGCGGCTGCGCCGGGATCATCAGAAGTACCTGGCGCTGATCGACAGCATCGCGTTGCTGCACCAACACCAGCGCCAGGTTCGCAGCGTTGTTCATGGCGGCAAGGTGGTCGAGTACATCGAGGCGACGCGCGAGGACATCACCCTTGCCAATCGCCTTGCGCACGAGGTGTTGGGCCGCTCGCTCGATGAGTTGCCGCCGCAAACGCGGCGGCTGCTGGGGCAAGTGCAACGGCTGGTGGCCACGCGTGCTCAAGAGCAACGCATCGAGCGCTTCGCGGTGCGGTTTACGCGGCGAGAGCTGCGCGAGTTCACCGCGTGGGGCGATACGCAACTCAAGGTTCACTTGATGCGGCTCGAAGATCACGAGTACCTGATTGCGCATCGGCGCGGCACGCGGCACCACTACGAGTTGTTGTTCGGCGGCGACATTGAGGACGCAGCGCCGCACTTGGTCGGCTTGCAATCGCTTGATGAGATGGAATCCACGGTTACGACGTCGGATCGGTCGGGGCAAAGTGCGGATCGGTCGGGGCTTGGTCGGGCCGTGGTCGGTGGTCGGTCGGTCGTCGGTCGGGGTCAAGAAATCGCCGTTCCAGCGCGTACGGACGCGGCTATTACTTCTTTAGTCGCTGCTTCTGAAGAAACCGCACAAGAGCGGCTGCCGCGCGAGGCGGTGCATCGTAGCAATGGCGCATCGTATCCGGCGGTGCAGTGATGGCTGCACGGCGCCCGCCGGGATCGCTGCAATCGCGGCAGCGCTGGAAGGCGCTGGCGTCTGGGGCAAGCGCGGTGCACACGCTGGCGCTGGCGCACTTGCAACAGTGTCTCGTGCAGCATGTGAGCGAGAAGACGGTGCTGGTGCGTGCGTACGATCTGGCGCAGTTCGCGCAGTGGTGCCAGGAACGCGACATCGTAGGGCCCAGCGAGATCACAAAGCCGATGCTGGAACGCTACCAGCGGCATCTCTTCTACTACCGCAAAGCGGATGGCGCGCCGTTGGCGATCGGCCGACAGCTGCACATGCTGCACTCGCTGCAGGCATGGTTCCGCTGGCTGACGCGGAACAATCACATTGCGGCGAACCCGGCTGCGGACTTGGAGTTGCCGCGCCCGCCGCGGCGCCAGTTGCGGCAACCCTTAAGCGTGCAGGAGATGGAGCAGGCGTTATCGAGCCTGGATGCCGACGACCCGGTGAAGCTGCGCGACCGGGCGATGTTCGAGGTGTTGTACTCGACCGGGCTGCGGCGGGCGGAGCTGGTGAAGTTGACCGTGTTCGACATCGACACCCGCAACGGCACGGTGTTCGTGCGCCAGGGCAAAGGGCGCAAGGATCGGTTCGTGCCGATCGGCGAGCGGGCGTTGCTGTGGCTCAAGCGTTACTGCGAGGAGGTGCGCGTTGGCTGGTGCCTCAATCCGAAGCAGTCGGCGCTGTTCTTGAACCCCGACGGCAGCGTGCCGACGGTGGATGCGTTGACGTGGCGGGCGCGGCGGCTGCTGAAGCGAGCGGGCGTGCAAAAGCCCGGCGCGTGCCACTTGTTCCGGCACACGATGGCGACCGAGATGTTGGATCGCGGTGCGGACTTGCGCTACGTGCAAGAGATGCTGGGCCACGCGAGCATCGGCACGACGCAGATTTACACGCATGTGTCGATCGCGAAGCTCAAGGCGGTGCATGCGGCGACGCATCCGGGGGCGAGGCTGCGTGCGGCCGACGCCGACGGCGATGAACCCGGCGCAGCTTAAGCGCTGGCGCGCTTGAAGCCGACGCCTGGAGTGAGCGCGGACCGAAGGGACGAGCGGCGCGACTGACACACAACTCGATCTGACACGACACGCAGCGCGCCGGGACAAGCGCTCCGCCGCATGGACGCCGTCACGCGGCTTGCAGATGCCGCCTGCGCCGCTTGGCGCGCGCATGCGGCGCAAGCCGCGCGCCGGCTGCTTGCCATCCTTGGCGTTCTTCGCCCACCGCATCGCTTCGACCCGGCACGCTCGGCTTCCTGCCTCGCGGTGGTGCGCACACGCTGACGCGCGTGCGCTGTGCGTTGCCAGCGAGCGCACAGCAACGCGCAAACGAGTCCAGGCGAGAATCGAGCGGCAGACGTTGCGCGTCCCTGTGCGCTGGCGCTCCGTTCGAAGTGCGTCTCGCCCGCTGCGCAGTCGAGCCCCCATCCCCGTTCGCGCGAATGGCGCCAAGCTCCGTATCAGCGTGTTAGCGCGCGCTCACGGGGCTTTGGGTGGGCAAGTAACATAACGTGCTGTTACCCGCACACCTCCGTGTGTGTTCGGCGCGGCGCGCGGCGTCGTGCCGCGCGAAAGCCTCCGCGCCCGTGCAACTCACGTTATGTTAAATGCCCACCGCGGCAATGCATCGGCGCGAAGCGCCTTTGCATGCCTGCAAGGCGCGCTGCGCGCACGCGGCCGGCGTCCATGCGGCAAAAGCCTGCGCGCCATCCATGGCTTGCCTGTCTTCGCCGAAGCGTTGCGAGTTGCGCGCGGTGGAAGTGTGCGCACTCATCACGCCTGTTGCCGCGCGCCTGGTTGTCGCAAGCGAGTAGATGGTCGCTTCGTAGCGATGTCCTCGCGCCTGTCTCCGTCATCGCCTCTCGAGCTGCGCGCAGAACGAGGTTGCGGCTTCGTTCGAGGCGCAGTGCTGCGCGCGGGCGTCGCCGCACATTGCTTGGCAAAAAGCCGCCAAGCAACGCGCAGCGCCACCGCCGCAAAGGCAAGAGCAAAAGTCACGGCCTCGCGCTAATGTCGATCGATGCGAACTAAGTTCTTTCTTTAGTCGCGCTTCTCGCTGTTGACGCGAACGGCGACGCCGAAGCGACGCCGAAGCGAACAGCAAAACCCAGAAACAGCAAAGCGCACACCGAGGCTTGGGTGGGCTGCTCGCGGTGTCGTCTCAGTGTAGCGCCGTGCTCGGCGCCTCAAGGCCAAGCCGGCTTGCGCCGGTCGCTGACGCGAGCCTTGACCCGCCTGCGCGCGACGCTGCGCCGATCCCGCCACCGCGATCAGGTCGGTTGCGGGGCACATCGGAGAGAAAGCCATGTTGTTCGAAGACGAGGAGTTCGCCGTGAGCCATGTTCTCAATCGGCACGTGCCGGCGATGAGCGATGGGTTCGCCATCGTCACGAAGTACGGAGAGATGGAAGTTCGCGGCAAGGAAGCGTTGAGAATCCAAGCGCTGGTGCTGAAGATGTACTTGGCAAAGGCGCGTCAACTTGAGTGGGCGCAAGCCAAAGGCGAAGGCAGGCCCGAAGAGTGAAGCGCAAAGCACAACGCGGGGCCGCTTCGGCGGCTCCGCAGCGCGTTCGCACGGCGAGGACAAGCCCAATGCGCGACTAAAAGAAAAACGCGCCCAGCGGCCCGCTGGTGCGGCCCTGCGAGCACGGCCTAGACTTGCCAGCATGACGCGACTACTCGCCTTCATCGCAACGCTACTGCTCGGCGCCGCCGCCAGCGCGCACGTGCCGCGCGTGGCTGCGAACTTTGCGCCGACCATCGAGTACGCGACAGCCGTAGAAACGCACGCCCAGAGCGCGCCGTGCGCAGCCAAAACCGCACGTCCCGCGCGCGCGAAGATCGCAGCGCAAGAATCCGCGTGCGCGAGTGCGCTAACGCATTGTCGCGTCTGGAGAAATCCCACTTCCAGCCAGAACCGCACGTCGAGTCGCGGTGTTTACGCCTACACCGCGTTCGGCGAAAACGACCCGGCGGGGACGAGCGGGAACACTTCGGGGAGCACCGACAACAACTATCGCTACACCGGAGAGCAGCTCGATCCGAACCTGGGGTTCTACTACCTGCGGGCCAGATACATGGATCCGCGGCAGGGGCGGTTTGTGGGGATGGATCCGTGGAGCGGTGACTTTAACGATCCCCTGTCGCTCCACAAGTACATCTTCGCAAATCAAGTTCCCAGTGCTCTTGGGGATCCGAGTGGAGAAAGTGCAACCCTGATCGGCGTTGGCGTGTCGGCTGGAATAGGAGCGGTGATGGGTGTTGCATCTACGCATCTGACGAATGTCGCTTTGGGCCGTGCTTCAACTGTCGGCGAACTAGCAATGGGCGCTGCCGTGGGCGCAGCACTTGGCGCGGGCGGGTACTTTTGTCCGAGTTGTTTGATTCCCCTGGGACTTTATGGTGTTGCTTCATCAGGCGCACTGGTTGCGGACGTGTGGACTGGAGAAGGAACGACGATGAAGCAGAAGGCTGCAGCGGCTGTGCTTCTAATTACTTCAATCGGCGGGACAGCAGCCGGGCAGAGGGTCGCCTCGAATATCAGGCAACTTCATGGTTTCGGCTTACTACATGACCGAAGTGTCCGCGGCATCTCTCGCCTACTCACTTGGGCAGGTGTTAATCACCGGCTAGAGGTCTACGTAAGAAATCCATTCTACCGTCGAGGCAGACGCTATGACATTGTTGTTCAAGTTCCTGGAACTGGAAGATACATAGGTGTCGAATACAAGTCCTCGATGTCTGAATACCTGTATCCGAAAGCGAATCAGTCGTCGGCAGACCACTTCGTCAAGACTCAAGGTGGCGAAATGTTTGGTTCTGCTGCCGGGCCATACGGCGGCGCCAGCGTAACCGGTGTGGTAAGAATCAATGGCGGACGAAACCTCGTGTCCACATGTTCGGCGGGTATAGATTGTGAAGAGTAGACCAACCAATCGACTCAGGTACCTTCGAAACGAAATGCTTAGTTTCGGTTTTGGCGTTGTGGGCGCGAAATTTTCTCATGAGCAAAAATTCCACCGAGCGACAGAATACGGTGCTTTTGTCGTAGTGGTGATTGCACACGAGAATAATGATTCGGGGGAGCACTGTTTTTTAGTTGGTGTCAAAGACGACTTGATTGGTCCAATTGTAAATCACCCATCAAAACGAGAATGCGACGGCTATGATATGAGCCTCAATAGGTTCTTAATCACAACGGGTGTCAATGTTAACATAGGACTCGACGAGCAATACGAGAGGGCGCTCGATAGGTTACTGACCGATCTAAACACTATTTATGATCGATTTAGCACTCGTCGAGCCTACTTTAAGACCGTTGCTGGGTTGCCGGAATATTTTGACAAGGCTTTTGCCATCGCGGCTTCAGGTTATTATGGAGATCGGAGGCGGTGGGCAGCAGTGGCAAAATCTTGGGGCCTAAAGGAACGGATATTTAGAACGCTATCGTTTGGAATAAGTTCTACCTTAATCGCGCCCGTCCGTTTCCACAGATTATCAAAGTTTCTTCGTGATGAAGAACTTCCGGACTGGCCAGTTTAATTAAAAGCCGACATGAAAAGGCAGGGCGAAAAAAGCAAAATCTAGTTGGAATTGGGAATCGCCAGATGGCGTTTTTGTTCTCATGAGTGGTCAGCGCTTCACATTCAAGGTGTGATGGTCATCTACATGCAGGATAGACGATGGAACTGGACGGTTCGCCACCCGGGCTCAAATTTCAGTAACCCATCTGCGTATGTTCGAGCGCGGGACGCGAGATCGCTCCTCACCGACGTCGAAAGCAGACAGTCCACGAGGAGCCTTCCTCCGCAACTGAAGATTCTTCACACCTGAACTAGCCTAATCTTTAGGAATGGCTTCAAATATTGGAAGGCAAAATCTCTATCGTCCAATATAATAACGACAATCAAGAGAATGAAGGCCGATCCAATATGGATTAATAATTGGCATCGGATCTCGATGTCCAGGATACTTGGAACACAGCATATTCCGTAGAAGCTCGCTTCTCAAAAGGTTGTGCTGTCCCAGCCCTGTCCACGAGAAGCTTTCCTCTGCAATTGGAGGTTTTTTGACACCTGAACTGCCTTGTCTTCAGTCCTACCGTGGACGGTTTTCGGTCTTTGGCCTCGCTTTCGTTGCTTTCGCACGCTGGTTCGCGGCAATCAGCGGGTGGTTTAGGCCGATTTTGCGCGCTTTGCGCAAGTTTGCCCGGGGACAGCAGTCTTCGTGTCCGCAACGTTCCGATGTCTGCCTCGGTATGCCTTCACGACGGCCCGAAGTACACGCATTTCAACGCACCGTTCCAAAGCTCTATTCGCTGTCCTGCGCCTTCGGCGCTCGGTCGGCGCTGCCAAGCTTCGGCTGGCGTGCGCTGATCGAGATGCTGATGCGGGCGCGCAAAGTTGTAATACCAGCGCCACTCGGCAATCACGCGGTCGAAATGGATGGCAACCACTCGAGCGGAAGCGCGAGCCTGCGCTTGCGTGTGTTCGATCAGGTTGGCCAAGTCGCGCTTGAACGTCCCGAACAAGCGTTCGATGCGCCCGTTCTGCCACGGGCTGGCCGGATCAGTAGCGCAAACGCGCACACCAAGGAGCGCCAGCGGCACGCGCAATGCGAGACCGTGGAAGCAGGCTTCGTTGTCGACGCGCAAGCGTTTGGGAACGCCGTAGCGCTTGAAGCATTCGACCAACTCGCGCCAGATCGACGCACTCGATTTGTCAGCGAGTTCGGCCAGCGCGATACATGCCCGCGTGCCGTGATCGACGATGCCGAGCAGCAGATGTTGGCGCAGAAATCCGCTGTCCACGCCGACATTCTCGACCTGTCCAAACGCCGGAGCGGTGTGTCCCAGTTCCATCGTCGTGAAGTCGTACGGAACACTCGCATAGCTCAAGTCCATGGCCCACGTTCGGTTCGGTGCGCCGATCGATGGAACGCGCTGTTTCCACGCGCGTCGCAGTGCACGAATGTCGTGCGCATGTCGCGCAATAACGCGCGCCGCATACGACTTGGAGATCCTCATCGCGCGCTCGGCGTGCTGGCGATTGAAACCCTCGGCGAGCGCTCGGCACGAGGCGTGTCGATCCCACGCTTTCATCCGCACCAGCCAATGCACCACCCAATCGGGCTTGCGCGTCGAACGGATCGCGCGACCCGAGCGCACAAACAGCGACCGCCCACGTCGTCGATCGCGCCATCGCCGCCTCGTGCATCTCCGCCACCACGCCGTTAGCCACACCAGCATCCACGCCAGCCATGCCATCCACGGGCTCACTCATGCAACAACCATTCGCGCGAATGATGGCGATGCTCTCCATCCTGACGCCACGCCGGATGATGCGGACAATCCGCGCACGCGCAGCGAATACGATGCCGCCGGTCAGTTGACTGCCAGCATCGACGAGCGCGGTCAGCGCACCACGTATCGCTATGACCTGGCCGGCCGTCAGATCGAGGTCAAGAACGCGCTGAACCAGACGATGACCACGAGCTACGATGTGGCCGGACAGCGCACGCAAGTCACCGATGCGCTGGGCCGCGGCACGAAGTTCGTGTATGACGCGGCGGGCCGGCTCACGGAAACCATCCACCCCGACGCCACCGCCGGCGATGCTGACAACCCGCGCACGCGCATGGCCTACGACGCCGCCGGGCGCAAGATCGCTGAGACCGACGAGATGGGCCGCACCACGCGATTTGCGTACGACAAACTGAGTCGTCTGGTGGCCGTGGTATTGCCGAATCCGGCTACGGGCGCCAACCCCGAACTGATCGATGACGCCAGCCCCGATGCGGGCACGCTGACCACGCGCTATCAGTATGACGAGCAAGGCAACAAGATCGCGCAGATCGACGCCGAAGGCCGCACCACGCGCTGGACCTACGATCGCCAGGGGCGCGGGCTCACGCGCACGCTGCCGATGGGTCAAAGCGAGTCGTTCCAGTACGACAGCCACGGCCAGCGCGTGCAGCACACCACGTTCAACGGCGAAGCCATCGCCACCGCGTACGACAACCTGGGCCGGCCGACCACGGTCACGTTGCCCGGCAAGACGCGCACGTTTAGCTACGATGCCGGCAACCGCGTCACGTCGATCCAGGAAGGCGCCGACACCTACAGCTTCCAGTACGACGTACGCGATCGCCTGACCCGCGCTACGGATGCGCAGAACCGATCCATCGACTATGCCTACGATGCGATCGGCAATCGCACGCGCTTGAGCACACCGCGCCAGCACGTCGACTACACGTACGACGAACTCAATCGCCTCACCGAAGTGATTGCGATTCTCGACCAGGGCCGCGCGCAGACGACGAGTTATGCTTATGACGGCGTCGGCAATCGCGCCGGGCAAACGCACCCGAACGGCACCACGGTGGCTTACACGTATGACGAGCGCAATCGCTTGAAGACGTTGTTACACAAAGCCAGCGCGGCGGCGAATGCGGCCATTTTGCTGAGCCTCTCGTACAGCGTCGACGCCAGTGGCTTGCGCACGCAGATCGCTGAGACGCGGCCGAATCCAACGGCGAACCAACCGGCGATCACGCGCACCACCGATTACCAATACGACGCTGTCAAACGCCTCATGCGCGAGCAGGTGACCGGCACGCAAAGCCAGGGGCGAACCACGGTCTTCACCTACGACAAGGTGGGCAATCGCAAGACCGAAGCGACCAGCGGCACGCTCAGCAAGAATCAGACGCTGACCTACGACAACAACGATCGACTGACACGCGTCGCCGGCACCGGCGGCACCATCGATCATGTTTACGACAACGCCGGCAATCTGATCGAGAAGAAGCAAGGCACCACGACGCTGGAACGCTACACCTTCGACGCCGAAGGCCGGCTCACCACGGCCACCATCGGCACCGGCGCCAGCCAAAAGGTGCTGAGCTATCGGTACGACCCCAACGGCATCCGCCGCAGCCAGCACGTCGAGACCAGCACCGGACAAGCCAGAGCCGAGTACCTCGTCGATCCGAACCAGGCGTACGCGCAGGTGCTGGAAGAGTACGAGACGCAAGCAGCCACCGGCCAAGCGCTGCCCGCTTCCACACTCGCGACCACGTACGTCTACGGCGACGACCTGATCAGCCAGACGCAACTCGCACTGGCCGGCAACACCACGCACGTCTACCACTACGACGGCCTGGGCACCACGCGAGCCTTAAGCGCCCACAACCTCGACGCCCAAGGCAACCCGGTCACAACAGGCCCCAACGCCCACGCCACCATCACCGACCGTTACGCCTACACCGCGTTCGGCGAAAACGACCCGGCGGGGACGAGCGGGAACACTACGGGAACGACGGAGAACAACTACCGCTACACCGGCGAGCAGCTCGATCCGAACTTGGGGTTCTACTACCTGCGAGCAAGGTACATGGATCCGCGGGTTGGGCGGTTTGTGGGGATGGATGAGCATCCAGGAACCGACAGCGATCCCATCAGTACCCATAGATTTCAGTACGCACACCATTCGCCTATTTCAAACACGGATCCGTCCGGTTTCGAAACACTCGCTGGCCAATCGACAGCGATGAACGCCACCGTAAGGAACTCGCTCAATGCGAGCATCAATACGTTTAGGACATTCGCAAATCGCGCCGTCTCATACACGATTCAGACCACGAGAGCTGCGCGACAAGCTGTGCGAAAGTGCTTGCGTGATACGAAGAAGTGCCCACTTGCAATACCAACTCTGGTTGTGGGAAGAAACTTTCCGAATGCGGCGCTACATATTCAGCAGTCGCAATTGGGGCACGGCACAAATATGGTTGGTGCAGGATTTCTTTATACCTATCTGAAGCGCAAAAAGACGGCTTGGTACAATAGATACTCAGAATGCAGTGTCTTTAAGAGAAAAGTGGCAGAAGCAAGGTTTGGCGGAATGGTTGGTTGCGACGAGTTCCCGTTCTTTGCATCGAGGCAGGGTGGACCAGAGAACTACCCCGGAAAGGTCTCGCTGCGCTTCATTCCATACATTGAGAATCGCCAAGTGGGATTGTTGTTCGCGGGAATGGTCAGTGCCTCACGTATGAAGACGAATGATCACTTCCTTGTTGTTGCTGACCCTGACATCGAAATATCGCTGTTTATTCCATTCAGGAAGCACTGATGTCTCCAGAAACCTTGAGGATGCTAATTGAGCTCCGAAATGAAGCTGGAACCGAAGCGATTGTCGAAAACTCGACAGCTAAAGGTCGGCTCGCTGAATTGCGGAGAAAGTACCAGAGTTATCTAGGGCAGAAGAGTGTTCTTCTGCCTGGATTTTCCGAGGAGGAAATGGCTGCAATCACGAAACCGGTTGGTCTTTTTTTGCCAGATCCGTTGATGTCGTTGTATTTGGCAGTAGGTGGCGAATCTGAATCCGGGTTCTTTGCATCAGGCCTTGCGTTTACTCGATTTTCTCAGGCAGTAGATCGATGGCAGGCCCAGCAACTGGAGATTCAGAGCGGTCTGCTGCCAAGGTTTCTGGAGGATTGCCTGCAGATATTCTCTGACGGCATCGGAAACGGATTTCTCGCTCCGCTTGGGCAAAAAAACAGTGGGAGTCCCATTCTGTATGTAGATTTTGATTCGCTTGAGATTAGTGTTGCATCAAGTTCGCTAGATTCTCTTCTTCGCAGATTGATAGAAGCAAGGGCCGCAAATAAAGCAAATAGCTCTGTATGCCCTGGAGATTTTCGCTCGCTCTCTTTGAAGGAGATAGAGCTTTTCCATCAGTTCGAACCAGTGTTTCTTCGGCCTGCCGACGAGGATATGAAAAGGGTGCGAATTGGGATTGGTCGCCGTTCGCTCCCTGCAGATTTTGGAAAAAAATCGGTTATCTTGAAGTTCCAGCCGAAGTGCTCTACGAGGATAATTGCACGGTCAGAAAAGGCAGGAAAGATGGGGGCATCCGCCTGAGTACTACTGGGCGGTCTCAAGAGTCAAGCGCAACACGGTTTGAGTTTTGTTGAATGATTTTCGCCAGTCGTTCTGCTGGCGTATCCACCTGTCTTCCGCTTTCTCCCAGTCCACGTCCCACCGTTGCCGAATCAACGGGCAGATGCGACCACAACCCGACCCTCGTCGACGGTGACGCGCAACTGCCTGTTTCGCGCTTCCGGATTCGCCAATCGCCATTCCGCCAACACACCGACAATGTGCGCGTCGAGCGCTCGTTGCAGGGGTCTGGCGCCGTATTGTGGGTCGAAGCCCACGTTGGCGAGAAACTCGACTACCGCATCGTCCCAAACCAGCGTAAGGCCGCGCTCGATCAGACCTTCGCGTTGGCGCAAATCGTCGAGTTCCTTACGGGCGATGGCGCGCATGCTGATGGCGTCAAGCGAGCCGTAGCTGATGACCGCATCGAGCCGATTGTAGAACTCGGGCCGGAAGAAAGCGCGCGCGGCGTGATCGAAGCCATCCGGTGCGGACGATGAAAAGCCGATGGCGGCGGTCGCGTTGGCGCCCAGGTTCGAGGTGAGAACAACGATTGCGCTGGTGAAATCGTAAACGCGGCCAAAGCGATCGCTAATTCGGCCTTCGTCGAGCAGTCCCAGCAGCGCATCGAAAACCTCCGGCGCAGCCTTTTCGATCTCGTCGAACAACACCACCGAGAACGGCTGGCGCTCGATACTCTGCAGCCACCGCGGCGCGCGGCCGTCGCCGCCCCCGACCAGACGCGACAGCGCGTCGAAACCGGCGTATTCGCTCATATCCAGGCGCAGCAAGCGCTCATGCGCATCGCCGAAGCAATACCCGGCCAATGCGCGCGCCAATGCGGTCTTGCCGGTGCCGGTGGGACCCGTAAGCAAAAGTACCGCCACGGGCCGAATCGGATCATTCAGCCCGGCCTTGAGTGTGACGATGCACTGCGCTGCCGCAGCCACCGCCTGCTGCTGGCCGATGACTTTGCCTGCGAGCGCGTTGCGCACTTCGTCGAAGCGCAATAGCACATCGTCGCGCAGCAGCGCTTCCGGCAAGCCGCTGCGTGTCGCAAATGCGGCCATTGCGGTATCGATGGTCACCGGCTCGCGGCGCGCTCGATGCGCCAACTCGCGAAGCAGGCGCACCCCCGGTCCGGGCACGCATGCCGCCGGCTGGAAACGCTGATGCAAGGCGAGCACCACGTCCGCTACCTGAGGCTCAAGCGTGCCGCGCCCGCTGCTGCCGATTGTCCGCGCTACCTCGCGCATCAGCGATTGTGCGGCAGCACCGACGAAGCCTTCGACGCGCACCACTTCGAAATGATCAACGAACCCCGGCAGCAACCGCCGGCAGGCTTCGAACTCGTCGCCCGTGGCCTCGGCCACCAGCCGCAAATCGCCGCGCGCCATGAACGGCGCCAGGAATGCGGCGACGCTGCTCTCGGGATTCTCCCCGCCTACCTGGATCAACTCAGCGAGATTTTCGATGGCGAGCAAGCCACGCACATAGCCCATCGCGGACACCAACGCTTCGCAGCGCGCCTGCCATTGGCCGAGGTACATCATCCCGGCGACGATGCGCGCGCCGCTGATCCGCCACAGTCGATAGTCCTTGAGATCTGTATCGTCGTCGCTGTCTCGCACCCAACGCCGCGTCGCGTCCAGAAGCAGCGTGGTCTTGCCGACGCCGCGCGGTCCGACCAGCAACACGTTCCCGCGCTTCGCCTTCAGGCGCTCGGCCAACGCGACGGCCTCGCGCTCGCGCCCCAACGCGGCGCCGAGCAAGCGACGATCCCTGAGAGCGGGTTCGGCGCATTCGAAAAGCACCTTGAGGCGCGGATGATCCTCGATGCGCTGCGCGCCGCGGCGCTCGCGCAGCGGCACACTCAGCCAATCGATGCTGCAATCGTCCGGCGGCAGCATCAGAGCCAGCCGCATCGGATCGGCATCGCGCAGCGCCTCCTGCGCATAGTGCCTGGCGAGCGACTTGAACTCGCCGCCGCGATCGATATCGAAACGCAGATTCAATTGCGGCTGCAGACACCACAGCTGATCGCGATCGTCGACGCTGCGCACGCACGGAATACGCAGCGGCAGGGGCTCCACGGGAAACGTGCGTGCCCCGCGTTTGAAGCGCGCGCGCGCCTCGATTCGCACCCAGATCAACTCTGCCTCGGTGTGCTCGTTGAGTCGCCACGATGCGTTGGCAGCGAGCCAGGCGTGCAGCTCGCGCAACTCGTCATGCAGTGCGCGTTTGTCGCCGGCCCACGCGCTGGCGTACAAATCGTCGCCGAGCAATAAGCCGTGCCAGCCGCCCTGCGGATCGCGCCACTGCATGATCGGTGTACGCGCGCTCATGGCAGCAGTCCTTGCAACATGAATCGACGCAGCGATTCGGCATCGTCCAGCGCATCGATTTCCAGGCCATGGCGAACATCGACATGGCGGTGGCCGCGGCTGATGCGGATGATGTCCCGAGCCGCGGTTTCGCCGCTGACTTCGATCAGCGCGAGGCCTTCGTCGCGGCGCAACCAGTAGCCGGTTTCCGAGGCCAGCAGCGGCGCCAGCGCAAAGCCTTCGACGCGAATCTCGGTGTCGACCACATGGACTTCCTTGCAACCGACGAGCCGAGCCAGCGCGTTAGCGAGCGCCGCAGCGAGCGCTTTGGCCTCGGGGTGCTGGCGCGCGTTCAAGGCGCGCACGCGCAGACCATGGGTTCCCGGCTCGGGCGCCATCAGCAGCGTCTCCAGCCATTCCAGCTCGCGATGCAACGCCGATAGCGGAAGCAACGGCGCCGACTGTGCGTCATCCAGCCAGGCGAGCTCATGTCGTTCGAGATCGACGCGCGCGTTTTGCAGCGCCTTGACGCCGACATTGTGCACATACCTGTGCAAGTGATCGCGCGTCCGCGGCAGGCGCCTCGTTCCGCCGCGCGGCGGAGGCCTGCGGGCACGGTCCAGCAGATCGGCTACGATGAGCAGTTGTTCCCGGCACACGGCGTAATGCGCTTGCCGGGTATCGATGCCGTCGAGCATGATGCCGCCGCGACCCGGATGCTCGTCCAGCAGCGTCTCGATTTCGACCAGCCGCTCGCCGATGCGCTGCAGTCTGCGCTCGTCGCCCTCGATATCCGTCGCCATGACCTGGCGGCGCTGCGCGAACGGGATCGGTGCGGCCTCCAGATTCAATTCGCCGTCGAGAACCGCCAGGCGCACGCGCGTTGGTGCATCGAAGCGACTCGCGGCCAGCGCGCGCGCCAGCGGCTGCACCAGCACACGCTCGACGCCGCGCTTGAGCGCCCGCGCGCCGAGTGCCGCATCGCGACCGATGGCCGTGAGCGCAACGACAGCCGCCGGGTCGATATCGATCAGACATTGGCGGGTGCGGATACCGCTACGCGCCAGAGCGGCGGCAATGGTCTGTTCGGTAATCGCCCGCAGTTCGGCATCACCTAGTTGCGAGAACGGCAAGACGTAATCGATGCGATTGAAGAACTCCGGCCGGAAGAAGCGCCGCGCGGCTTCCTCATACGTCGCGCTGTCGTGGGTCGTGGCGGCGAATCCCAATTGCCGGCTGGCCTCGCGCGCCCCCAAATTGGAGGTCATCACGATCACCGCCTGCTGGAAATGTGCCACGCGTCCGTGGGCGTCGGTGAGCCGGCCCTCATCGAGCAGCGACAGCAGTACATCGAACACGTCGGGCGCCGCTTTTTCGATTTCGTCGAGCAACACGACGCTGCTGGGCTGGCGCCGGATGGCCGCCGTCAATACGCCATCGGGCGCGGCGAAGGTGCCAACGAGCCGCGCGGCATCGCCATACTCGCCGTATTCGTTGAGATCGATGCGGATCATGGCGCTCGCGCCACCGAGATACGTGGCCAAAGCTTTGGCGCAAGCGGTCTTGCCGACACCGGTGGGACCGAGCAGCAACATCGTTGCCAATGGCCGGGCAGGATCGTTGAGGCCGGCCTTGGCGCGCAGCAGGACATCGCCCAGCGCAGCAATCGCCCGCGGCTGGCCCCGAAGGTGTTCCCGCAGCGCGCCCTCGATGTCGCTGCGTGTGAGCGGCTGATCGAGATCGACGATGCTGGCCGCACTCCCGGTTCGACGCACAAACTCAGCGATCACTGCGGCACGGGTCAGCGACACACCCACCGAACGTGCGCTCAAAGTTCGCAGCACATCGGCAATGCGCCCCGGAAAGGCGCGCTGCGCGAAGTAGCGGTCCGCCAGCGCCAGCGCAGTGGGGATGGACTCGAGATCGAAGCGCACATCGAAGCGTTGCTCCAACTCTCGGAGCAGGTTGGACACGATGCGCCAGGTCGCCGCGGGCGGCGGTGGCGCAACGTTGATGACGAAAAACTGATCGGCAAAGGCGCGGCGCCGCTCGCGCAGCACGCGCCAGGCTTCCGGCGTGATCTCGCCCAGCACTCGCACGCGATGGCCGGCGATCCAAGGCAGCAGCAGATCGCCCATGTTTAAGCTGCTGCCGGAGCTGAGGCCGGCGCTGAACAGACCGAGCAGATCGTCGAAATACAGCACTACGTTCTTGGCCGCTGCGAAGCGCAGAATCGCCAACCACCGGGCTTCCCACTGGCCCAGATAACTCATGCCGCTGATCACCCGTTGCGGCGCGATGTGCCAGACGCGCGCGGCTTTGGGGTCGTTCGCGTGCGCGGCCAGCCATTCGTGCAGCACACAGGTCTTGCCAACGCCGCTTTGACCCACCAGCACGATGGCGCGCTTCTCTTTGCGCTCAAGGCGCGCGCCAAGCGCAACCACTTCGGCGCTGCGCTCGATCGCGCGCTCCCGCGAACGCAGGGCGATGCCGACTTTCGCCAGCTCTGTTCCGCCATCGAATTTCGCATCTCCACCGCCGAGCGCAGCGGCGTCGAGTTCGCCCTTGATCTTGCGCGCACCTACCGGCTGCCAGTCCAACTCCAGCGTACGCACGCGAGCGCGCAAACGCTCCGGCCCCAGCAACTGGTGCAACTCGGGCGGCGATTCGCGCTCGCGAAGCCAGGCGCTGAACACTTGGCCGACGCGTTCGGCCGGCGGCTCTTCGCCATCCAATTCGAAATGCCGCGCCGGCCAGTTCGGGGTGAATGCCAGCGTGCGGCCGAGCGCCTCATAGCGCACCAACAGCACCTGCCCGACATGCTGCTGTCCCCCATGACGCACACGCACGGTCAACACGTCGTGCATGAATACCGGCGTCGACAACCAGTCGGTCAACGCACGTTGGTCGGCTTCCACCGCGAGTGTCTGCAGATGCGTCAGCAACTGAACCTGGAACGACTGCAGCGTGGCATCGAGAGTCGGTCCGCGCATGCTCACAGCCGCGTCGAACAAGGCCTGGACTCGCACATGGTCCACATGCATCTCGATGTAGATCGGTACGATGGTCTTCATGGCCCAGCCTCGGCCTCGCCGATACGATCGATGGCCTGCTGCAAGCGATCGCGCATCCGCTCAGCAATCTGGTGCCGCGGCGCCAGGGTGTCCCACACTCGCCGCCACTTGCCTTCGCGCAACTCGCCCTTGTCGTGATCGAACTCGCGAATTCGCGGCAGTGGGCTTTCGGAGACGTTGCGCAACTGCGTCAGATCGATCTCGGCGCTGGCGTTGGTTGCGCGCAGCATCGCAAAGCGAGGAGCACCGGCTTCGCGCGCCGGACGCCACACATGGACGCCCACTTCGCCCGCAAACAGGGCGGCACAAAGATCGGCTTCGACGGTCAACGTCAGCCCGATCACTGTCGATGGCGGCTGATCCAATACGGTGGTCTTGTACGGCACATCGTCCAAAGGGCGCGCGCGCAGATCCGAACCGTGGCGCTCGACCACCTGCACCACGCGCATCCTGCACTTCAGGTTGTGAAAGGCGCCAAGCAGCTCGCAGAGCCAGGCGTGCACATCGGCAACCAGTAGCAACTCGATGCGATCCGGATCGCGATAACCGGCCGCCAGAACTCGCCGCTTCAGCGCAATCAACGCTTGGGTTAATCGACTCGGCGCGGCCGGCGGTTCGATCTCGCGATCCCAAAAACTGGCGAGCGCTTCGTCTTCGTGGGTGCAGGCGGCATTGAGCTGAGCCTGCGCATCGGCCAGCAATTGGCTCAACAGCTTCAAGCGCTCGACCGCCGCCGGCAGCGGCGTCAATTGCCGCCGCGCCAAACGCCGCGCGGCCAGCTTGAGCATCTCAGCTTCGTCCACCAAGGTCTGCAGCTCGCTGCAGCTCAACACACGTGCGCAGCGCTGGCGCAACCCGCGCGCGGCGTTAGCCAATGCCGCGCCCGTGGCGGCCGGCCGAGCGCTCAGCGTCGCACGCACGCGCCGCTCTGCCAGAATCAGGTGGCTTGCTTGCGGATTCGCCGCCAGCGTTTCACTGAGCGGCACCACCAGCTCGCGCTCGATATGGCGCTTCAGCGCGCGTGCGCCGAATGCCGCGTCGAAACCGACCTCGGCCAGACGCTCGACCGTGTCGGCCGGCAACTCCGGAAGAATGCCGCGCTGACGGAGGCCGTCGCGCGCCAACACTCGATCCACCTCGCGAGCCGCTATGGCGCGGCACTGGTCGCGGTCGAGCGGCGCGAACGGCACGATCGCATCGAAGCGGTTGTACAACTCCGGACGCACGAAGCGCTTTACCGCCGCTTCGTACTCGCCGCCGCTTCGGCGCGAGGCAAAGCCCATCGCAGCGCGCTGCGCATCGGCCGCACCCAGGTTCGATGTCAGCAGTACCACGGCGTTCGACAAATCCGCCACGCGACCGCTGCCGTCCGTGAGCCGGCCATCGCCGAGCATTTGTAACAGCAGATCGAAAAAACTCGGATGCGCTTTTTCGAACTCGTCCAGCAGCAGCACCGCGAACGGCTGTTCGCGTATGCGCGCCGTGAGCAGCCCTTCGGGCGCACCGTAGGCACTGCTGCCGATCAAGCGTTGCACCGACGACGGATCGGTGGCTTGCGACAAATCGAAGCGCGTCAGCCGCTCGCTGCTGCCGAACAGAAAAGCGGCGAGCGTTTTGGCGAATTCGGTCTTGCCGGTGCCGGTGGGACCGATCAGCAAGAAACTGCCGAGCGGCCGACCGCCGCGATGCAAGTCAGCTTTGATCTCGGCGATGCGCGCCAGCACCGTCCTCACGGCCTCGGTCTGTCCGCGCACACGCATCGTGAAGAAGCGCTCGGCGCTGGCGCGATCGAAGGGCTGTGCCTCATCCAGTAGCCAGGGCGGCAAGCCGGTCTGTGCGGCGAATTCGCGCGTCGCCAAAGCCACCGTCACTGGCTGTCCGGTCTGCCCGAGATCGCGCAGGAACTCGATGGCGCGCGCGGGACGCGCCGAGTAGCCGGCGTAGCGCCGATGCAGGCGTTCGATCCATGCGATCTCCGCTGCGCCAGCGTCGATGTGGAGCGCCTTCGCCTCGGCCAGCAGGATCTGGCGGGTCGTCGCCACATCCGGCGCTTGTATCGTGACGGTCTGGAAGGCCGCGATCAATCCCGGCTCATCGCGCTCGATCGCTGCCAGTTGCTCGGGCGTACATTCGGCGACCACACGCAGCGTTCCGCGCGCTATATCGCCGCGCAGGAATCCCGCCATCGACTGCTCGCCCGCGCGGCAACGCCCAACCTCCATCAGCTCTGTCAAGTGCCCCAGATGCAGTATCGATTTGGCTTTGGCCATTTCGCGCACCAGCTCGCGCAAGCGCTGCTGCCATTGCCCGTATCCACTTTGCCCGGCGATCAGGCGCGCACCGTCGGTCTGCAGCAGACCCATCGCCGGATATCGCTTCGCCAGCTCGGCGACCGCCGATGTTTTGCCGCAACCCGGCGGACCCACCAGCAATACCGAATGCGCCATGGCGCCGCTCAGCGCTTCGGCGAGGCGCAGGACCACGGCGTCGAGCGCGGTCGCGCGCATCGGCGGAAACGGATCGGCCACCGCAGCCAGCACGGAGGTGTCGACCTGGTCGCGTCTGGCTGCTCTGGCTTTGGCCGACGGGATTTCGAATGGCACCGAACTTGAGGTCAACGTCGCGCCACGGAATCGATCGATTTGCGCCAGCTCGCGCAAACGCGCGCGCTCAAGTTTCGACAGCCGCACTTGGGCATGCTGTACCACCGCCTCACGCAAATCTTCCTCCGTCTCGGCAGCCAGCGACAGGCCAATCGCCGGCGCAAACGCCAACCATTGCGCGCCGTGTCGCGCGTACAGCACCTGCACAGCGAGCGAAACCGGCAGGCGCCACTCAGCCGTCCGCGACGGCGCCTTGATCTCGATGGGTATCGTCGTCGAGGTTGGCTCGGGCCAAATGCGGCGATGCACATGATCGATCGCCTCGCGACTCAAGAACGTCTCGATGCGCTTCGCTAACGCCCGCTCGCCACCTTTGCGCGTACCACTGATCCGACTCAGCTCGGGAAAGCCGGCCGCATGCACCCATAGTTGACCATCCTCGAGTGGGATTGCCAGCCAGTACAAATTGAGATCGATGTGCGCCATTCGCGCACTAGAGAGCATGCAAAGCGGAAGTTCAAGCGTCGCAGTGCAACCGCCAGGCACGGTCGAGGCGCAACAACTCTCGAATCTGACGCATGAGTAACCTCGATTGAGACATGCGAAACACCCGCGCAAAGCGCGCGAGGATGAACCACCTCAACCGCCCAACGGACACTGGACTCCCATACGCCGGAACCGTGCACTCACATGTTCCGGAACCGTGGACTCACATGTTCCGAAACCGTGGACTCACATGGACTGGAATATCCATGAGCACACCGCGCCAGCACGTCGACTACATGCGGTAACCGGGCGTTGGCAGTAGACGGCCAAACGTGTCCGCGGAATCCTCCGTGGGGATCGGCCCCTTTGCAACCGTTTCACGGGCCTCAGTCTCTGCGCCCGGTGCGGTGGGCGTTTCGATGCCAAACTCGAGCTTGTCGGTATCGATGATCAACTTTCGCCCAATGAACAACTTGTTGCCGACCATGCCGCCCGCGCCGAGTCGGGCAACTCCCATGCGTTGCAACCAACCCATGCCGTCTATCCAGGAGACCTCTTTGAGCGGCAACGCGATGCCGCCCAACGTGACCTTGGTCGCGAAAGCCATTGTTCTGGACACGGGTCCGGCGTAGGCTTTTCGAGTCGGCGACGGGGGCGAGTTATGCGCAGTTCGGTTAAGTGGGCACTGGGTTCGATGTTGTTGTCGGCGTCGATGGCACAGGCGGCGACGCCGGTGGATGTGAAGCCGGCGCTGGCGATCGACATCGGCGAGCGGGTTGATCTGGTCGGGCTGCCGGTCTCGCGGGTGGCGCAGCGCACGCTTCGGATGGAGCGCTTCGAGGTTTATGCGCCAGGCGCTCGAATCTACGAGGCGGGAGCCGATGGCATGCGCGAGTTGCCGCACAGCGACTGGCGTCATTTCCGGACCGTCGACGATGCGCCGGGCGCACCGCGGCTGGCGCTGTCGCTGTCGCCCGACGGGCGCAAAGCGCAGGGTCTGCTGCTGACGTCGATGGGCGCCTCGTATACCGTGGTCGGCACCGACGACGGCGAAGGCTTGCAGCTGAAGGTGCACAGCGCACGGCAAGATGCGGACGGCACGGAGGCGATCTTTACCTGCGAGCATTCCTCGCACATGCGGCAGGAACCGGTCGCAACCAACTTCTCACCCAGCGCGGTGTCGGCGCCGGAAGCAGCCTCGCGCTCTGCGGTGGTGGCGGTCGATACCGACAACGAACTGCTGCAACTGAAGTTCAGTGACAACACCACGAACGCCACCAATTATCTTGCGCAACTGTTCGCCGGTCTCAATGTGGTTTACGAGCGCGATCTGGACCTGACGCTGCTGCAGGGCACCACCATCCTGCGCACTTCGAGCACACCAGACCCGTATGCCAGCCCCATCGGAACGGATACCGACGTGCAGCTCGACGAGTTCGGGACCTTCTGGCAGGCCAATCAGTCGGCGGTCAGTCGCGCCTTTGCGATGCTGCTGTCCGGAAAGTCGGACAATGCCTTCAGTTCGGCAGGTATCGCGTGGGTGCTGAATGGCAATAACTACTGCACGAGCCGCAATGCGGTCGGCGGCCATTACAGCGTGACGCAGGTGTTTCGATTCGCAGGCTCGAATGCCAGCCACGATATCCTGGTGATCGCGCACGAACTCGGCCATAACTTCGGGGCCTTCCACACGCATTGCTCGAATAGCACCACCGGCGCTGGCCCCACTGCGAGCAGTACCATCGACACCTGCTTCACTGGCGAACAGGGCTGCTTCAACGGCACGCCCGTGTGTCCGGTGCCCTCGACGGTCAATGGCGTGACCAATGTCCGCGGCACGCTGATGGCCTACTGCCATCTCAACGGCATCGCGGGCTGCACGTCCAGCGAGGTGTTTGCCACAGCACATCGCACGCTGCTGACACCGCGGGTCGCGAACAACGTCACCAACGGATGTTTCACCAGCAGTCAGACGCCCAATATTTTCGCCAACGGCTTCGAGAATCCGTAAATCGCTGAGCGCGTGGGGAGCGGCCATGAGCACTTCAAGAGGCACGGATGGAGGGCGTTCGTGGGCTGCACTGTGCGGCGTCGTTCTGCTCGCGTCGGCGTCGATATCGCTCGCCTCGGAGACGGGATCGATTTCTGGATCGGTGATCGATAGCAAGACCAAGGCGCCGGTGGCGCAAGCCTCGGTGATTTTGGTCTGTACGTGCTTGCCGACAGGGCGCGCAGCGCAGACCGACAACGACGGTGTGTATCGCTTCAGCGACTTGGCCGCAGGGACCTATACGGTGCAGGTGCTGGACCAGAATGCGGATGCCGAGAAAGTCGTGGTACTTCCGTCGTCGGTCAAGATGCGCGTCGACTTTCGCATCAATCCCAACGGCGATTGAGCGACCACTCACTTTAGTTAGTGCTGATCGCATACCTGCGTCAGCGGCGAGCACCCGCTCGCGGCGGTTTCGCGGCAGTTTGCGTCGATCCATTGTTCGCAGCGCTCCCACTCCGAGGGCCTGCAAGGATCACCATGAACATCCGACCGTTTGCTGTGCTTGGCGTGCTGGCCGCGCTCGCGTCGCCAGCACATGCCGCATTCACCATCGATTTCACCGCTGGCGCTCTGAGCGTCACGGCCGTGAACGAACCTGTCGTCGCGTTGGGCTGCAATGCGGGACAGGTCGCCATCAACGGCGAAAACATTGCCGCGACCGTCGCTTGCGCTGCAGTCGCGACCATCACAATCAACGGCGATGCGCTCGACAACTCGATCAATCTGAGCGCCACGACCGCCGCCGATTTTCCTGCGCTGACCGGAACCAGCCTGTTTGGACAGGCTGGAAACGATCTGATCATCGGCAGTTTCGCGCCCGATCTCATCGAGGGCGGCATCGGCAACGACACGCTGGATGGCCACGACAATCCGCCGGCGAGCGTCGATACCGTCAAGGGTGGCGATGGCGACGACCGGATGTTCTGGAATCCGGGCAAAGACGACGACGTGAACATCGGCGGTGCGGGAAACGATACAGCGCTGATCGTCGGCGGTGGTGGCGGCGAGGTGTTTTTCATTCGCGAACAGCCGACCGCATCCGGCACCGTGCGTTTTGAGCGCACCACGCTGAACGGCAATCCGGCGCCATTCTTCGTCGACATTACCGAAACCGAAGTGCTGCGACTCGACGCCAATGGCGGCAACGACAGCGTCGATGCCAACACCTTGCGCGCTGGCCTGATCGCACTCGAACTCAACGGCACCGACGGCGACGATACGATCGTCGGCAGCCAGGGTGCGGACCTGATCGATGGCGGCATCGGCAACGACACGCTCGATGGCCACGACAATCCGCTGGCGAGCGTCGATACCGTCAAGGGCGGCGACGGCGACGACCAGATGATCTGGAATCCGGGCAAAGACGACGACATCAATATCGGCGGCGCGGGCAACGACACGGCGCTGATCGTCGGCGGTGGTGGCGGCGAGGTGTTTTTCATTCGCGAACAGCCGACCGCATCCGGCACGGTGCGTTTCGAGCGCACCACGTTAAATGGCAATCCGGCGCCGTTTTTCGTCGATGTCACCGAGACCGAGCTGCTGCGGCTCAACGCCAACGCCGGCAACGACAGCGTCGATGCCAACACCTTGCGCGCCGGCCTGATTGCGCTTGAGCTCAACGGCGGCGATGGCGACGATACGATCGTCGGCAGCCAGGGTGCGGACCTGATCGATGGCGGCATCGGCAACGACACGCTCGATGGCCACGACAATCCGCTGGCGAGCGTCGATACCGTCAAGGGCGGCGACGGCGACGACCAGATGATCTGGAATCCGGGCAAAGACGACGACATCAATATCGGCGGCGCGGGCAACGACACGGCGCTGATCGTCGGCGGTGGTGGCGGCGAGGTGTTTTTCATTCGCGAACAGCCGACCGCATCCGGCACGGTGCGTTTCGAGCGCACCACGTTAAATGGCAATCCGGCGCCGTTTTTCGTCGACATCACCGAGACCGAGCTGCTGCGGCTCAATGCGAACGGCGGTAACGACAGTGTCGAGGCCACCACACTGCGTGCCGGGCTGATCGCGCTCGAACTCAACGGCGGCGACAACGACGATACGATCGTTGGATCGTTCGGACTCGACGTGTTGAACGGCGGCCCGGGCAACGATTCGCTGCGCGCGGGCGGCAACCCGGTCGTAACCGTTGAGCGTATGGACGGTGGGCCGGGCGACGATCATCTGATCTGGAATCCCGGCGATGGCGACGACTTCAACGAGGGTGGTTTGGACAACGACACGCTATTGGTCAACGCGGCGGGCGCCAGCGAGCACTTCCGCATCAGCGAGATCGGTCCGCGCTTCTTGTTTGTGCGCCTGCAGCCGACGGTGTTTACGCTCGAGAGCGCAGGGATGGAGCGGCTGCAGCTCAATGCCACGGCGGGCGATGATCTGGTGGAAACGCAGCCGCTGGCAGGCGTGCAGCAGCAACTGGATGGCGGTCCACAATCCACCGCGCTGGGCGACAGGCTGCGCGTGAGCGGCATTGCTGCAACCCCGAACTCGCCGATCCTGACGCCTGGTTTCGGCGCGATTGCACACAGCAACTTCGAGTCCACCGAAAGCACCCGTAGCGGGGGTAGTTTCAGCGCTCGCCTTGATGGCGCGCAGGAAGTTCCGCCGGTGACAACCAGCGCCACTGGCCGCGGGACGGTGCAACTCAACGCAGACGAAACCGAGATCAGCGTGCGCTTGAATTTCACTGGTCTCAGCAGCGCCAGCACGGTGGCGCATATCCACGGTCCGGCGCCCGCCGGCAGCAATGCACCGCCGATCTTCAATCTCACCGGACTGGGCGGCACAGCAGCGCAATTGGGGCCTTTCGTTGTCGCCGTGACGCCGCAGCAGGTCAGCGATCTCAAAGCCGGTCTCTGGTACTTCAACGTGCATTCGCAGAATCACCCTGCGGGCGAAATTCGCGGGCAGATTCGATTGGATCGATCGTTCGATGGTCCGCTGTCCGGGCGCCAGGTGGTGCCGCGCGCCGAAACGCTGGCGGGTGGTTATGTCACAGCCCGACTGGATGGCGCATTGGATCAAGTGTTCATCACGCTGAGCTACGCCGGCCTGACGGGCGAGGGCGTGCCCGGCACCAGCGTGGACGTGGGGATTTTTGGACCCGCGCAACGCGGCAATGTCGGCGCCCGCATCGCAACGATTACGCTGCCGGTATCCGGGCTGGCGAGCGATCAGATTGTCGCCGGACCGTTTGCCATCACGGCCGCTCAGGCGCAACAATTGATCGATGGCCTTTGGTACGCACAAGTGGCCTCCGCGGAGTTCCCTGAGGGCGAGATCCGTGGGCAGATCACGGATGCCATGTTCTTCGACAACTTCGAGTAACCCAACGGCGCCCGCCCGCCCGCAACCGCGGGCGGGCTCGGGTTCAAACGACTGGAGCCCAATGCCTCCTCAAAAAGCCAACGCCCTGGGACGTCGAAGCGATGCCGTACTGGCGAATCTGGCCACCAGTTTGGCCGACGAACTCGGCCTGCACGAGACCCTGAACTGTGTGGTGCGATGCGCAGCCGAGCTGTTGGACGCGCGTCAGGTCACCATCGGCGTTTGTCGTGGCGACAACAAACCGGGCTGGACGGACGTCCTGCAGGTCGAATCTGGCGACTCGGGTCATGCGGCGATCGGCGCCGAGCTATTGCTGGACGAGCTGAGCCGTCTCTCCCTGTCGCACCGGTGTCAGTTGTTCGGGCAGAGCGTATTGGCCCTGCCCATCGTCGTGGCCGAATTGCAATTGGGCGTTCTGGCGATCGTGCCTGCTGCCGACATCGTCGAACCGCTCGAGCCGGAGATCCGCCGTGCCCTCCAAGTGATTTGTTTGCACGCCGGGCTGGCGATCCGCAACGCGATGCGAATGGCCCGAGAGCGCCGACGTCTGGCGCGACTGCAGTTAGTGGCCAACGTCGGCCAGCTCATCAACCGCGGCGGCAATCCGCTGATGCTGACGTTGCAGCTCGCCGCCGATGCCATTCATGAGGTGCTGGAATATCCGAACGTAGATATCCCTTTGGTCGATGCGGACGATCCCACTGTTCTGGTCATTGCCGTCCGCGGCGGCGGTTACAAACGCATCCATCGCGAAGATCGGATTCGCCTCGACCAAGGAATCATGGGCGCCGCTGCGCGCACACGCACCACCATTCTGGCGAACGATGTGCAGCGCGACCCGCGCTATATCCCTCCGCCCGTTCCCCATCCGAGTCGCGCCGAAGTGGCCGTGCCTTTGTTGGCGGGGGATCAGCTGTTGGGTGTGTTGAACGTCGAGGGCGATGGCCCGTTCGATGAATTGGACCAACTCACGCTCGAGGCGATCGGGCGACATCTCGCATTGGCTATCGAGAATGCGCGACTGGTCAGCGAGCAGCAGACCAACGCCATCCAGGAGGAGCGCCAGCGCTTGGCTTTCGAGCTGCACGATTCGGTCACGCAGGCATTGTCGGGCATCAGCCTGCTCGCACAAGCGCTTCCCTCAGCGTGGCAAAAAGGCCAGGCCGAAGGCCTGCGGGCATCCGCTCGCGTCGCCGAACTGGCGCAGCTGTCGGTAGCCGAAATGCGCACCCTGTTGCATGAGCTTTCCGCAGCCGAACGGCAGAATCACAGCACCCGCTCGCGGCGCGCGATTGCGCCGGTTGGGCTGGATCGGCTCAAAGACGGCGGCTTGGGCGCCGCATTGCCAAAGCTACTTGGCGTACTGGTGCCGCCGCAGATCCGAGTCGAATGCGACTTCACATCGTACATTCCGCAATCGCTCGAGCATGAACAAGCGCTCTATCGCGTCTTCCAGGAAGCGGCGTCGAACCTGGTTCGCCACTCTGGCGCAACCCAGATGTTGATGGTGGCCAAAGTCGAGCCGCTGCTGGTGAAGGTCAGCATGCGCGACAATGGCCGCGGGATGGGCAGCGATAAACCCGACGGCTATGGTTTTCGCAGCATGCGCCAACGCCTGGAGCGACTGGGCGGCGCACTGAGCCTGCGAGTTCTGCAGCCCCACGGTTTCGAAGTGCAGGCCACTCTCAAGCGACACGACCGCGCATTGCCCCTATGACGACAACGAACGCCACGCCCATTCGCATCCTGCTCGTCGACGACCACGCCATCGTCCGCGAAGGCGTTCGCGCTTTGTGCGAAGACCAATCGGACATGGATGTCGTTGCCGAGGCAGGCAGCGGGATCGAGGCGCTTGCGGCGCTGAAACGACAAGCCTGCGACGTGGCCATCGTCGACTTGAAGATGCCTGGCATGTCGGCGGCGCAACTCGTTACTCGGATGCGCGAGGCGGCGCCGCTGTGCAACATCATCATTTTCACCAGCTATGCCGACGATCAGGCGTTGGTCGAGGTAACGCAGGCGGGCGCCATCGGCTATTTGTTGAAGGACGTGCAGCGCCACGATCTGCTGGCAGCTATTCGCGCCGTTGCGTGCGGCCAGCCCTGGCTGCACCAGGGCATGCATGCGCAAGTTGTGGCGCTGTTGCGCCGCAAACCTGCTGTCGATCGTTACGCTGTGCTCAGCCAGCGAGAACGATCGGTTTTGCGCCTCTTGGGCCAGGGCTTGAGCAACCGTCAGATCGCCGCAGCATTGGTGCTGACTGAAGGCACGGTCAAAGGTTATGTGAGCAGTTTGTTGCGCAAACTCGATCTGACACAACGCACCCAAGCGGCGCTCCTGGTGGCTCGCGAGCCGATAGGCGACTGAATCGAAGGCGCGCCGCAATCGATGTTTGGCCCATCGCCAAAGCCGATTCTTGTACCCGTCTGACCATCCCACGCCTGTGGGATTCCGGCCATCGACCGGACCCCGATGATGTCGGCGCCGCAGTCAGCGGCGACGTCTTCGGAACACAAATGCGCCCTCTCCCATTGCTACTGTCAGGCCTGCTCATGACTTCAATTGCCCACGCCGGGGATGTGCCCTACGCCGCCTACATCGGTCGCATCGGCGATGCTGAGCGCAAGATCAGCGAGTACAACAGCGAGTCCATCTCCCAGGCTTTTCTCGACCGACAGGAAGTGCCGGTCAGCACCGCCACGCCGCCGGTTTACACCCTTAAGCCGGGCCAGTCGCTGTCGCTGCTCTATCGCTTCAGCAAGCGCGACTCGTACGACAATCCGCAGCCCCAGCATTTGAGCTTCCTCACTTGCGCCAAGAAGATTCGCAAAGTCGACGGTAAGCCGATCCAGTTCAACGACATGGAAGGCTTTACCTACAGCAACGATCAGCCGAACTCCAACGAAGACGATGTTTACCTGCGCGGACTACTCGGCAAGTTCGAGCCGCCGCTGCCCGTCGAGCAGGCGAAAAGCACGCACGGCATCTGGCAATTCAACGCCCAGGACATCGCCGCTTACGCCGCCGACGCCGCCTTCTCCGACGACGCTAATCTGGTCGCCGGCAAGGTGCTGGAGTTCATGTGTTTCCATGACGAAAAGGATCCGATGCCTTTCATCGTTTTGCGCTTGGACGCCACCGCCGTAGCCCAAGGCGAAACCTGGGACGACAAGAACGCCCGCGAGAAATCCGAACGCGAGGCTGCCGCGGCGGCGCGCAGTAATGAGGCGTTGCGCCAGCGCCAATCCGATAAGCAGCGCGATGGTGCGCCGATGGCCTCGTCCGCGGCGTCGCAGCAGGACGAGGGCGCCTCGGCCGCCCGCACATTGCGCGTGGACGAAGCGACGCTGAGGCGGGATACGGCGAACGCGCGTGCGCAATCGGCAGCCGATGCGCGCAATGCCGCAGCGCGCGAGCGCAAAGCGGCGCTGGAGGCCGCGCGCGCCGCGCGTCGCGAGGGCGGCGGCTGAGGCCGACGCGGGCTGTTGCTCCCACCGGCGCCAGCGTGGCGCCGATGGATGCTGAAAGGCCAACGCCAGCGCGCAGCAATCGATGTCGCCACGGCATCGGGTTGCTGGTCGCCGCCGCAACGACGCCGGGCGCGTCCTTCACCGAACTGCGGAAAAACGGCGCCAGCGCGCGCTCGTTGCCCCAGCTTGGGTTTCCCGCGATGGGCGGTCGCAGGCAAGCCGATCCCACATCGATCAACCGAACATCTGGGTTTGCGCCCGGTCAACCGGTGCCGCACGGCTGCGTTAAGTCGGCGAGGCGCACATCCGCGCCTGCGGTTTCCGATGCCCGATCGCCATCCAGGATGTATCCATGCTCTCAATTCGCTGCGCGCTGGTGGGTCTGTGCCTCGCGGCCGTTGGCCTTGGTGCGACCGCACAACCGGCATTGCCGGTGTTCGACGCTACTTTCGCAGTGGTCGTCGACAATGCGGTGGTTTACGGCCAGGGTGCGGTGAATTCGCCAGCGCCAGGACAAAAGAATTTGTTGCTGGACGTTTACCGGCCCGTCGGAGCGAACGGGTCGGGGGCGCTGAGCCCGGTCATCATCATCATTCACGGCGGTGGCTTCACCGGAGGTACGCGCACCCAGAGTCAGCTGGTGACGATTGCTCGGGCGATGGCGGCGCGCGGATTTGTGGCGGTGTCCATCGACTACCGATTGGCGCCGGATCAGCCGGTGCCGAGCGCTCGGGTAAGCAACCTACTGGCACCGGCCACGGTCGGAACCAGCGGCAGCACTTTTCAGCAACGGGTCGCCGCAGTGGCCGCAGTCGACGACGGATTGACCTCGGTGGACTGGCTGCGCAGTAACGCCAGCCAGCTCAACATCGACACTTCGCGCATCGGCCTGCTTGGCGGCTCTGCGGGCGCCATTACAGCGGTACATTTGGCCTACCTTCTGGATAACTATGGCGTTACTGCCAGTCGGTTCAACTTTGTCGTCGATTTGTGGGGCGCCAGTCTGATCCCGGCCGACGATCCTGTGGCGGCCGCCAACCACCTCGCGACGGGCGAGTCGCCGCTGTTCGTCATTCATGGCACCAATGACCCGACCGTGCCTTTTTCCGCCTCTGAGTTATTGGTGGCACGCGCGGTGAATCAGCAGCTGCCGCACGAGTTTTATCCGGTGGTCGGGGCCGGCCACGGTTTTGGCGCGATCAATATCTTCGTATTGGAGGCCAGTCCTGGAGTCACACTGTTCGATCGAATGCTGCAATGGACCGTGCAGACCGTTCGCGAACACGAAAACCTGCTGCGGGATGGCTTCGAAGGCTGAACGCTGGACCCTCCGCCCAGTCTGCTGAGCGGAGCGCTCGCCGGTGCGATCGCCCAGCTGTGACTGTCGTTGTTGAATGTCTGCGGCGTGCCGAGTGCTACGATCGACCTTCGCCAAAAATCGCGAGCGGTTCTCGTAGCGTTGGTGGAGTCCAACAAATGCAATCAACCCAAGGCCAGTACCGCTTTTTCGCTCAAGCCGTGGCGCACGGTCGCCATCGTCCATCGTGGCGTTGGGCTGCATGAATCTGGTTCCCGTCACTTTCCAGCACTACGCGCAAATCCTCGCGCTGAACGAGGAGTCTGTGCATGTCCTCAGCCCACTGACGTTGGATCGTCTGGTGCTCCTGGACTCAATTGCCACGTACCACAAGGTGGCCATCGTCGGTGTCGATGTGGCGGCCTTCCTTCTCGCGTTCGGGCCGGGCGTACCGTACGACAGCCCAAACTACCGCTGGTTTGCCGAGCGCTGCGGCGAGTTTCTGTATATCGATCGCGTTGTCGTGCGACCGCAGAGTCGGTCCCAAGGCCTCGGCGCAGCGCTGTATCGCGATGTGTTCGAGTACGCGCGTCGTGCGGGATTCAAACAAGTGGTTTGCGAGTTCGATGTCGACCCACCGAACCCGGCTTCGGAGGCCTTCCATCGCAGCTTTGGATTCTCGGAGGTGGGCACGCAACTCGTGGCGGGCGGCACCAAGAGAGTGTCGCTCCAGCGTGCCTCGCTCAGTCGACAGGCGTCCGGCTCGGCGGATGCCTGACGGTAAGCCCCGATCCTTATCCTTGTGACCCACACAACACTATTGATCCGGCCAGATTTATCCGGCGATTTAAGTTCAGCGACGGGGCAGGGGGCGGGGGGCAGGGGCCGAACTTTTCGTCTATGCCGATGACCGCTTTAACCCTGGCAGACGCAGGGAAGTGCTTACGACGGGGTTCATGCTCGGCCCGTGACCCCCGCTCCCCGCTGCGGTTGAAGAACAAATCGTGCCGCCTCAATAGTTATGCTTGGCGCCTCGCCGCGCAGGAAATTCCCATGCCGCGCTATGTCGCTTTGCTTCGGGCTATCAATGTCGGTGGCCGAACGGTCAAAATGGACGCGCTCAAGCCGGTGTTTGCTGACTTGCAGTACCACAACGTCGAGACGTTTCTGGCCAGCGGCAATGTCTTGTTCGACTCCAATGCCAAGGGCGTCGCGTTGTTACGTACGCGCATCGAGGCGGCATTGCTGAAGGCGCTGGGATTCGATGTCGAGACGTTTCTGCGGACGGGCGAGGAGATGCGCCATGCGGCGGCCAAGGCGGATGAGTTGGCCGCGCGGGCGAAGGTCGCGGCGCTGAACGTGGGATTCATGCACGCGCCGATTGCCGATATCGAGCGCAGCCTGTCGCCGTTTCGCTCGGAGATCGACGATTTCGTCGTCGATGGCCGGGAGCTTTACTGGCTCTGCGCCGTCAAGCAAAGCGAGTCGGAATTCCAGCCCGGCAAACTCGAGAAAAAGCTCAAGGTGCAGATGACCTTTCGCGGCGCCAATACCGTGCGGCAGCTGGCCGAGCGGATGTAGCGGTTGCCGGCCTGGGCGTGGATCAGCGGCAGAGCCAAAGACGTCGTTCATACGAAGGCATGAAACCAGGGAATAGCCCGTAGTGCTTCGTCATTTCGTGCCTTCGCGTGAACTGATCGCATTCGAGGCATAGGAACTGCGTCTTAGCGCGACCCACAAAGGCTGCTAGCCTTCGCGCCCCCAAGGTACGCGCGCCCAAGCTCATGACTGTACGCACCCGTTTCGCTCCGAGCCCAACTGGTTATCTGCACGTCGGTGGCGCGCGAACCGCGTTGTTCTGTTACCTCGAAGCACGTCGCCACGGGGGGCAGTTTATCCTGCGCGTCGAGGACACTGATCGCGAGCGCTCCACCGATGCGGCCGTGCAGGCGATCCTGGATGGCATGGCGTGGCTGGGCTTGAGCCATGACGAGGGCCCGTTTTTCCAGACGCAGCGCTTCGATCGTTATCGACAGGTGGCTGAAGAGATGGTTGCGGCGGGCCTCGCGTATCGCTGCTATTGCAGCAAAGAGGAACTCGAAGCGATGAGGAGCGATCAGGAAGCGCGGGGCCTGAAACCGCGCTACAACGGCTATTGGCGCGATCGCAAGGACGCTCCGCCGCCGGGCGTCAAATCCGTGATTCGCTTCAAGAATCCCGCGCATGGTGAGGTTGTGGTCGACGATCGCGTGCGCGGGCGGGTGATCTTCGATAACGCCGAGTTGGACGATCTTGTGATCTGGCGCTCGGACGACTCGCCCACCTACAACTTCGGCGTCGTCGTCGACGATGCGGACATGCGCATCAGCGATGTGATCCGCGGCGACGATCATCTCAACAACACGCCGCGACAGATCAACATCTACCGCGCGCTCGGCCACACCCCGCCGCGTTTTGCGCATCTGCCGATGATTCTTGGCCCCGATGGCGCCAAGCTCAGCAAGCGCCACGGCGCGGTGAGCGTATTGGCCTATCGCGATGAGGGTTTTCTGCCGCACGCGCTGCTCAATTACCTGGTGCGTCTGGGCTGGTCGCATGGCGATCAGGAAATTTTCTCGATGGCTGAGATGACCGCGCTCTTCTCCACCGACGATGTCAATCAATCAGCCTCGCGTTTCGATGTCGAGAAGTTGCGTTGGCTGAATCAGCATTATTTGAAGACGCTCGATCCGGCGACCATCGCACCCGAATTCACCTGGCATCTGCAGCAGCAGGGCATCGATCCGAGCCAGGGTCCGGCGAGTGAGGATGTCATCGTCGCGCTGCGCGAGCGGGTCCACACGCTGAAGGAAATGGCCGAACGCGCGCGGGTGTGGTTCGAGCCGTTGTCCCACTACGATGCGGCGGCGGTGGCCAAACACCTGACGGCCGCAGCGGCGGCGCCATTGGCGGCGGCGAAGGCCGCTCTCGATGCGGCGCCCTGGACCGTGGCTGGTATTCACGCCGCACTCGAATCGGCTGCCGCTACACTCGGCATTGGCCTTGGGAAGGTCGCCCAGCCGCTGCGCGTGGCCATGACTGGCACCCAGGTGAGCCCGTCGATCGATCACACGGTTTACCTGGCCGGCAAGCGCGAAGCGCTGACGCGCATCGACGCGGCGCTGGATCGAATCGTCGGCGCGTGAGGGCTTGGCCACGGGTCTGAACTTCGCGGTGTTTCGAGAGCAGGATTCGCGAGTCTCCATGTCGCGCCCATTGCACATCGGAATCGTCGGCTGTTCAGCGGAGGGCGCTGCGCTTTGCTACCGTACCATCTGTGCCGAGGGTGGCGCGGTGCTGGGTCCGCACGCACATCCAGAAGTATCGCTGCACACGTCCTCCCTTGCCGAGTACGTGCGCTGTCTTGATGGAAACGATCTGTCGGGCGTAGCGGCGTTGATGCTGACGTCGGCCCGGAAGCTGGCCGCCGCCGGCGCGGACTTCCTCATCTGTCCGGACAACACGATCCATCAAGCTTTCCCACAGGTTGCCGCAGCCTCGCCGCGCCCCTGGCTGCACATTGCCGAGGTGGTTGCCTCCGAAGCCATCGCTCGTGGCTATCGCCGGCTTGGCCTGCTGGGCACCCGGTGGCTGGTCGCCAGCGAAGTTTACCCGGTCGCGCTGGCGGCAAGAGGCTTGGACTTTGTGCGTCCAAGCGATGCCGAGCGCGATGAGATGAGTCGACGGATCATGAATGAGCTGGTGGCGGGCATTTTCCGACCAACGACCGTCGCTTACTTCCAGGAAATCATCCGCAGTCTTCAGGCAAAAGATTGCGACGCAGTGGTGCTGGGTTGCACCGAAATCCCACTGCTCATCGACGATGGGAACTCGCCACTCCCGACCTTGGATTCCACGCGCCTGCTGGCGCGCGCGGCGTTGCGCAGGGCAGTCGCGGCAGGGCGTTGACTCCCGCGCATTCCAACCGAAACGGCAATCGCTTGGCGATGCTGCGGCAACGCGAACGCCGAACGCTGCGGGGGTACAACCGAAGTCTGTCGCGACGGCGCATCCGCCTTGCCGTGGGTCAGCGCTTGCCAATCCGGCTATTCTCCGCGCCCCGCTGCCGTCTGTTGCGATCCCATGCTCGATCTGCCACTTCCGAAACCGCCGATGCTGTGGCGTCGCTGGCAGCCGTTGCCGGGAGCCGCGCATGCGCTGGCGATTGCGGAGTTGGCGAAGACGCAGCGACTGATCGTTGCGGTGACGCGCGATTCGGCCAACGCGCACGCCCTGGAAGACGATTTGAAGGCGCTCGGCAGCGCCGAGCCTTTGCATTTCCCGGACTGGGAAACGCTGCCGTACGATTTGTTCGCGCCGCACCCGGATATCGTGTCGCAGCGCATCGCCACGTTGTATCGCCTGCCGCAGGTCAGCCACGGTGTGCTGGTGGTGCCAGTGCAAACGCTGCTGCAGCGCTTGCCACCGACGCGTTTTGTCGCCGATCGCGCGCTGCTCTTGCGGCGCGGCGATCGTTTCGATCTAGCGCGGGAATCCGAGCGTCTGGAGCGCGCGGGTTATCGGCGCGTAGGGCAGGTCCAGGAACCGGGCGATTTTGCGATTCGCGGCAGCTTGCTCGATCTATACCCGGCTGGCTCGCCGACGCCGTTTCGCATCGAACTGCTGGACGATGAGATCGACACGCTGCGGCGCTTCGATCCGGAGACGCAGCGCTCCTCCGGCGCGGTCGACAAGATCGAGTTGCTTCCGGCGCGCGAGTTCCCGTTCGAAGAGGACGATCAGCGCCGCGTGCGCGAGGCGATCCGCGAACGTTTCGATCTCGATGTGCGCCGCTCGGCGCTGTATCAGGATCTGAAAGCCGGCAACGCGCCGGCGGGTATCGAGTACTACCTGCCGCTGTTCTTCGAGAGCACGGCTACGTTGTTCGACTATCTGCCGCGCGACGCGTTGCTGGTGATCGAAGACGCTTCGCTGGAAGCGGCGAACGCGTTCTTCGCGGCCACCGGCGAGCGCTATTCGCAGCGCCAGCACGACCTGGAGCGGCCGGTGCTGCCGCCGGCAGAACTGTACCTGCCGCCCGACGACCTCCGGGCGCTTTTGAATCACCGCGAGCGCGTGCTGATTGGCACGCACGCCGAGGCCAGTCAGTCCGGCGCGCAGCCCGCGCCATCGCTTCCGCTAGCGCGCAAGAGCGAGGACGCGGGTGCCGAGTTGAAGCAGTTCCTGCGCGCCTATCCGGGTCGCGTGCTGCTCGCGGCCGATTCGGCTGGTCGCCGCGAGGCGCTGCTCGACTTGCTGGGCGGAATCGATGCGCGGCCCACTGCTGTGGACGGCTTTGCCGCGTTCCTTGCCGGCAACGAGCGTTGGGCGATCACCGTGGCGCCGCTGTCCGATGGATTTGCGATCGACAACCCGCCATTGTGCGTACTCACCGAACGCCAGCTCTATGGCGAACGTGCGCGCCAGGAGCGTCGCCGGCGCAAGGCCGAGCGCGATCCCGAGTCGATCATTCGCGATCTCGGGGAGCTGGCCACGGGCGCGCCGGTGGTGCATATCGACCATGGCGTCGGGCGCTACCAGGGATTGATCACGCTCGAGATCGGTGGGGCGCCAGGCGAGTTTCTGACCATCGAATATGCCGGCGGCGACAAGCTCTACGTACCGGTATCGGCGCTGGATCTGATCAGCCGCTACACGGGCGGCGCGCCGGAAAGCGCCCCACTGCATGCGCTCGGGTCCGATGCCTGGGACAAGGCCAAGAAAAAGGCTGCCGAGAAAGTTCGCGACGTCGCTGCGGAATTGCTGGAGCTGTACGCCAAGCGCCGCGCGCGCGCGGCCGAACCGATCACCATCGATCGGCCACTTTATGAGCAATTCGCGGCCGCGTTTCCGTTCGAAGAGACGCCCGATCAGTTGAACGCGATCGAGGCGGTGCTGGCGGATCTGGTGAAGCCTGAGCCGATGGATCGCGTGGTCTGCGGCGATGTGGGATTCGGCAAGACAGAGGTCGCGCTGCGCGCGGCGTTCGTTGCGGCGCAGTCGGGCCGACAGGTCGCGGTGCTGGTGCCGACCACGTTGCTCGCCGAACAGCACTACCGCAACTTCGCCGATCGCTTCGCCGACTGGCCGATTCGGGTTGAGGTGCTGAGCCGCTTCAAGTCGCCCAAGGAAGTCAAAGCCGCGCTCGCCGAGCTTGAGGCCGGGCGCGTCGATGTGATGGTCGGCACACATCGGCTGATCCAGGACGACGTGCGGTTCAAGCAGCTGGGCCTGGTGATCGTCGATGAAGAGCAGCGCTTTGGCGTTCGTCAGAAGGAGCAGCTCAAGAAACTGCGCGCCGAGGTGGATTTGCTCACACTGACCGCCACGCCAATTCCGCGCACGCTGAATATGGCGCTCACCGGCTTGCGCGATCTGTCGATCATCGCCACGCCGCCGGAGCACCGCCTGGCGGTGAAAACCTTTGTTGTGCAGTGGGATCCGCAACTGCTCCGCGAAGCCTTCGAGCGCGAGCTGGGGCGCGGCGGGCAGGTGTATTTCCTGCACAATGAAGTCGATACCATCGAAAAAACGGCGCGCGAGCTGGAGGAACTGATCCCGCAGGCGCGCATCCGCATCGCCCACGGGCAGATGGCCGAGCGCGAGTTGGAAGTAGCGATGCTCGATTTTTATCGCCAGCGCTACAACGTACTGGTGTGCACGACGATCATCGAAAGCGGCATCGACGTGCCGAGCGCAAATACCATCATCATCAATCGCGCCGATCGCTTCGGATTGTCGCAGTTGCATCAGTTGCGCGGTCGGGTAGGGCGCTCGCATCACCGCGCTTTTGCGTACCTGGTAGTGCCGCCGAAAAAGCAGATTACGGCGGATGCGCAAAAGCGCCTGGATGCGATTTCCTCCCTGGAAGAACTCGGCGCCGGCTTTACGCTATCGACCCACGATCTGGAGATTCGCGGCGCCGGCGAGTTGCTCGGCGAAGGCCAATCGGGCGAGATCGAATCGGTGGGATTCACGCTCTACACTGAAATGCTGGAACGCGCGGTGCGGGCGCTCAAAGAAGGGCGGATTCCCGACGATCCGATGGACATCGCCGCGCGCGGCGCTGAGATCGAACTGGGTTTTCCGGCACTGATTCCGGACGACTACTTGCCCGATGTTCATGCCCGACTGGTGCTCTACAAGCGCATCAGCGGCGCGAAAACGCCTCTCGCGCTGGAAGATATACAAGTCGAAATGATCGATCGCTTCGGGCTGCTGCCGGATGCGGCGAAAAACCTGTTTGCTGTCGCCCGCCTCAAGCAGCGGGCACAGGCGCTCGGGTTGAAGCGCGTCGAGATGGGCGCTCAGAGCGGGCGCATTCTGTTCGGCGCCAAGCCCAAGATCGATCCCGCATCGCTCATCCGCCTGGTGCAGCGCGAACCCAAGCGCTATAGCTTCGAAGGCCAGGACAAGCTCAAACTCAAACGCGACATGCCCACCTTCGATGAACGTTTGAAGGTGGCAAGTGAGATACTGACAGCGCTCGGCGGAACCTGAGCGCGGCGCACCTTGTCAATTGCGACCGCGACACATCCGCGAACCGGTCGTCTGCGAGCAGCGCGCCCCATCGAGCACCGAGGTGGGCTTGGTGCGGGGACTGACCACGCACAATTTGGTGCTGCCGATTTGCTGGCAATCGCGCGAACCGGCGTCCTGCTCGGCGCGGAACTCGAAACGATGCCGCAACTCGAAGCGCTCGCCGGCGGCCGGGAACTGCCATTGGCGCAACGCAAGTACCACGCTGTCGGCGAATGCTCTTGGCGCAGCGTTGAGGATGCGCACGTCGTCCACCCGACCGGCGCCGTTGACCTGATAGCTCGCCTCGACCACCACGTTTTCCGCTGCAACGCCTCGCGGGTAACGCGGCGCGATGCTGGCCAAGGGGCTGATTGTGGGCAGGGCTGAGGCAGACGCGTCGGTGGGTTGCAATCGAAGGGTGGCCGGCTGCGATCGGTGCAGCTCGATGGGCGGCGCGGCTGCGGCCAGCGGCAGCGCCGGCTGCACCACGCTGATGCGCTCCACGGGCGTGGCTTGCGCTGGCGCCAATGGCGGCACGGAGCGCTCGATGCCGGCGGTGTCCGGCCGATCGATCCGGGCTGGCGTTGAAGCGATCAATTCCAGCGCGCGTAGTTCGACGTCGCGCAACGCAGGCCCTTGCGGCTGAATCATCGGCGCTGCGGCAAATACCGTGAGCAGCGCGGCCAGCGGCAGTAAAGTACGACCGACCGAACGGCGATCTTTGCTCGGCGCGCCGGCGATGCGCTGGATGCGCCACAGCAGCCCGCCAGCCACGGCGCTCGGTGCCAGTACGCTGTCGCCATTACGATAATCGGCAAGCGCCAGCAATGCGGTCGCGTAGGTCTTGCGGTTGCCGTATCGCAGGGCCAGATCGTCGCAGCACGCTTCGCGCAGGCGGCGGATGTCGTTGTTCAATACGCGCACGGCTGGGTGATAGAAGAGCAGCGTCTCGACACCGATCTGGAGCCAGTTCACCAGATAGTCGTAACGCCGCAGGTGCGCCAGTTCGTGCGCCAACACGAGGCGCATTTGTTCGAACGGAAGACCAGAAGCAACGGCGGCCGGCAGCACGATGACCGGCGCGAAGTAGCCGAACACGAACGGCGCTTTGGCGCACGCGCTCGAAAGCACCGCGACGCTTCTGCGGACGCCGAGTTTGTCGGCCAGCTCGTCGACCTGGACCTGAAGATCGGGCAGGGAAACGCTCGCTCTGACCAAACGCCGCAAAGCCCATTGCGCACGAGCCAATCGAGCGCCCAGGAAAATCACGGCGAGGGCCCAGAAGAGCACCAGGACCGGCAGCACGGCATCAATCGTCGACGGCTTTGGCGCTGGCGTACTGACAATGACTGGACCTGCCGAACCTGGCACCGGCAATGCCGCTTCCGCCGCCTCGATCGCTCGCGCGTTGGCGAGAAGCTGCCCGGACTGCCAATGCTGATCGAACGTGACAACCAGCGCGAGCACCATCAGCAACAGGCAGGTCAGGCCCCAGTTGTAGGCGACCTGCGTCGACAGCTGTTTGCCAAGTTGCGGCAAGCGAAACAGCAGCCACGCCGCAACACCGATCCACAACGAGTGGATCAAGGTCCAACCGGTTGCATGGACCAAAAGCTCGACGTTCATGGCGACGTCTTCTCCATCGCTGCCAGCAGTTGACGGATTTCGTCGCGCTCAGCGGCCGGCGGAGCGCCTTCGTTGCCCAGCGCCTGCAAGACCAATCGCGCACGCGAGCCATCGAACAGCCGAGTGATCAAATCGCCGACGAAGGCGCGCTCGGTCGCATCGCGCGACACGGCGGCGGCGAAGCGATGTGCGCGCTGCGACTCGTCGCGAATCACCAAACCCTTCGCGTGCATTACTTGCAGCATTTTCAGCGTCGTGGTGTACGCCGTTTGCCGCGCGCGCCGCGTGTGCTCATCGTGGACATCGCGGACCGTGCTCGGCCCCAACGTCCAAAGAATCTTTAGCAACTCCACTTCGGCTTCGGTGGGACGCGGGAGATCGGTTTTCAAGCGACACCTGAGATAGCAATTAGACGATGCAAATCGTACATCGCTTCTGCGATGCTGCAAAGCGTTTCAATGAGACTAATTGACCGTGCTACGAGGCGTATCGTAGCCTGAAGCTCCCCCGCCGCCCTATCGGTCTGTCATGCGCGCAATCATTCTCGGTGTTTTGCTTTCGCTTTCGCTTCCCGCTTTGGCCTCGACGATGAAGCTCAAGCTCAGTGGCACGGACGGCACGTTGAGCGAGATCCAGGAGTACGTCGACCGGGTCGACGAGCGTTTTCAGGAAGGTCGCTATGACGACTTCGGCAAGAAGGATCGTCAATGGATCATCGACCAGATCATTGCGCTGCGCGAGCAACTGAAGGTCGCAGATCCCAATTTGCCGCCCAGCGAGGAATTGCAGGCCAGCGCCAATGCACTATCGCTGAAAGTGGCTTCGCTCGAAGAGGGCGGCATTGTGTGCAAGCGCGAGTCGCGCGTGGGCTCGCGGATGAGCGAGACCAAATGCAGAAGCCAAAAGCGCGCTGCGGAAGATAGTCGCAAGGCTCAAGATGAGTTGCGCCGATTCAACCGCCAGCGCCTGCCGAATCGATAAACCCTGCGCGGTGCCGCCTCAGACCAACGAGCATCGTCCGCTTCGGTCGGCAGCGAACTTGCCACCTCACCGCGCTGCGTATTTCTGGCCTGGCGGCAAAGCCGCCGGGCTTTAGAGTCGGGACTCGCCTTTCGGCATGTCGGCGCCGATCATCGCGCTGATGATCGCTTGGCGACCGCCGCGTGCGGATCTGTAGTCGATACCGTTCGAACTGCTGCTTGCGGGGTCTTGGGCAAATGGCCCAAGGCACTGCGCGCTGTGCGCCGCAATTCGCTACAGTGGTGGCCTTCGATGGACGAAGGCCACCATGACTGCGACCCCCAGAACTGCCGAATCGTTGCCAGGCCCCAAAGGCCTGCCGATTCTCGGCAACCTCCTTCAAGTCGTCCCCGCGCGCCTGCATCTGCAGATGGAGGCATGGGCGCGCGAGTTCGGTTCGCCGTTTCACCTCGATATGATGGGCAGGCCGATCATCGTCAGCGACGATGTCGCGGCGTTTCAGCAAATCATGCGCCAGCGGCCGCACGACTGGCAGCGCTCAACGCCGGTGCGTCTGGCGGCACAAGAGATGGGATTCGATGGCCTCTTCACCGCCGAAGGCGATGAGTGGTTGCCGCAGCGTAAGCTCATCATGCAGGCGCTTAACCATACCAACCTGCCGGCGTTCTTCCCGATGCTGCAGCAAGTGACGGAGCGTCTTTATCGGCGTTTCGAGCGCGCCGCCGCCGCTAACGAAACCTTCGACATGACCGACGAGTTGATGCGCTACACGGTCGATGTCACCAGCGCGCTGGCGTTTGGCGAAGACCCCAATACCATCGAGCAATCCGGTGATCGCATCCAGCAACACATGGCGCTCATTTTCCCGGCGCTGTTGCGCCGGATTATGGCGCCGATTCACTGGTGGCGATGGCTGCCCTCGCCGAGCGAGCGGCGGCTCAAAGGCGCCCTGGCGGCGGTCCATGCGCACGTCGATGCTTTGATTGCGCGCGGCCGCGAGCAGCTGCGCCAGCGCCAACCGGGAAAACCGCGGCACCTGCTGGAAGCGATGCTGATGCAGGCGCAGAGCGGCGAATCCGCGCTCGACGATCAACGCATTCGTGCCAATGTGCTGACGCTGCTGCTGGCCGGCGAAGACACGACGGCAAACTCGCTCAGCTGGTGTATGCCGTTTCTTGCAGAGCATCCCGAGGCGCAGGACGCGTTGGCCGCGGAAGCGCGATCTGCGCTGGGCGAAGCTTCGGTGTGCCCCAGCATCGCTCAATTGGATCAGCTGGAGCTTTGCGAGGCTGCAATACACGAAAGCATGCGCCTTCGTCCTACGATCGGCATCTTCATGATGATGCCTACCTCAGACCAGGTGGTCGGCGATGTGCTGGTACGCAAAGGCGAGCGCATTTGCCTGATTCATCGTCCGGCGCTGCAATCGGCGAAGAATTTCGATCAGCCGTTGCAGTTTCGACCGCAGCGCTGGCTGCGCGATTCGCGCGAAGGCGTCCACGATAAGCGCGCGTTCCTGCAGTTCGGCACTGGCCCGCGGATTTGCCCAGGCCGTCACTTGGCGATGGTTGAGGTGCGCATGGTGCTGTCGATGCTGCTCGCCCATTTCCGCGTTGAACTGACTATTCCCGGCGCCGAGCTGGAAGAGGTCTTGGCGTTCACGGTAACGCCCAAACGCATGCCGGTGCGGCTGCATCGCCGCATGCATTGAAGCGGACGCGCGACGGCAGCGTGCAGGCTTAGTGGTGATGCGCGTGATCGCGCTCCGTGCTCGACATCTCGCCATTCGGCGCCGAGTCGGCGACGATGAATCGCACGGTTTGCTGCTTCTCTTCGCATAAGGTGAGCGCTACGTCGATGGTGTCGCCTGCCTTGTACGATTTTTGTGGCGCCAGCAGCATCAGATGGTTGCCGCCGGGCGCCATGGTCTGCGCTTCGCCAACCTTGACCTCGACTAACTCGAGCTGACGCATGCGCATGACGCCCGCCTCATCGATGCTCATGCTGTGCATTTCCACCGCGCCGAATCCAGCAGCGCTGGCCCCCTGGATCAACACCGACTGCGCATGCGGATTGCTGAAGGTGGCGAAGCCGGCCAGTGCGGTCGCGCCCGGCGGTGCAGCGCGAATCCAGGCGTTTTCGACGGTGAGCTCACCGCAAGCCCAGGTTGGCGTCGTGGCCATCGCCATTACAATCAGTAGCGCTCGATTCATCGCCAGCTCTCCATCGTTTGCAGCGGCAGATGATATGGTTTGCAGCGTTAACGCTCACTCAAGGGTCAGGCCTCAGACGGATGCGCGTATGGACGTCGCGCACCGACAACCAACGTTCCCGCCACCATCCTGCGCGCTCTGCCGGTCGTCGGACGGACGGCGAAGCCGCCAGATGTTCGGCTTGGCGCTGCGCGTCGGCGTGTAGGCGCCGATCCTGACCCCCTAGACCCAAGGGTGCTTCAACAGCCAGATCCGCTTCGAAGAAACTGGCTGTATTTTGCAAGATTCCGTCCCGCCAAGGATTCAAGCTCGCATGCTTACGCACATCCAACACGACCGCATTCTCGAAGTGCGTTTGAACCGCCCGCCGGTCAACGCCCTGTCCCCGGAACTGATCGCGGCCTTGCGCGCCGCGGTCGCCGAGGCGCCGGCGCGTGCCGACGCGTTAGTGATCAGCGCCGGGCCTGGTTTGTTCAGCGCTGGCCTCGATGTGCCGACGCTGCTGACCCTGGATCGCAACCGCATGCGCGCGGTGTGGATCGATTTCTTCGGCCTGATCGGCGGCGTCGCCGCTTCGCCCATTCCGACCGTTGCCGCGATCACCGGCCACAGCCCGGCGGGCGGCACGGTTGTGGCGCTCAACTGCGACTACCGGGTCATGGCCGACGGTCCGTTCAAGCTCGGCTTGAACGAAACGCAGGTGGGACTGGCGCTGCCGCCAGCGATTTTGGGTTCGCTACAACGCCTGGTCGGTCGCCACGCGGCAGAGCGCCATATCGTCGCGGGCAATATGATCGACGCGGCAGCAGCGCATGCAATCGGTCTGGTGGATGAGTTAGTGGCGCCGGAACGTGTCATCGAGCGCGCAATCGAATGGTGTCAGTTCCATCTGTCGCTGCCCAGACGCGCAATGAGCGTCAATCGGGCCTCCGCGCGCGCCGATCTGGTGGCCCTGTATTCCGGCGCCGATGCGCACATCGACGACTTCGTCGACGGTTGGTTCCATCCGGAATCGCAAGCGGTATTGCATCAACTTGTTGCGCGGCTCAAGGCGCGAGGTTAGGGCTGCGCGCAATGCGCGGCGCAATCCTTGACGGATCCACAGGCTAAGCGCGGTCGGCATTCAGGCAGAATTGCGCCATGAACGATCGCTCCCGATTTGCTGGGGTACGCACGCCCCCCTTCAGCCTGGACGCAGAGCAAGCCGTGCTCGGCGCATTGATGCTGTCGGACGAGGCGTACTTCAAGATTTCCGACAAGGTGGGCAGCGAGGACTTTTATCGCCAGGACCACCGCGCGATTTTTCAGGCGATCTCGGCGCTCAAGGAAAAAGGCCAGCCCTGCGATGCAGTCACGCTGGGCGAGTGGCTGGAACGCAATGAGCTGGCCGAGAGCGCAGGCGGCATCGCGTACATCATCGAACTGGCAAACAATACGCCGGGTTCGGCGAATATCGTGGCGTACGCGGAGATCGTGCGCGAGAAGGCGATCATGCGCCAGCTGATGGAAGCTGGCACCGAGATCGTCGATGGCGTGCTGGCTCCCGAAGGTCGCGGCAGCGAAGAGTTGCTGCAATCGGCCGAGAAACTGGTGTTCGACATCGGCGAGCGCGGCAAACGTGGGCGCGGTACCTTTGTGCCAGTGTCCGAGGCGCTCAAGGAAGCCTATCGCACCATCGAGCATCGCTATTCCAATAAAGGCGCACTCAGCGGCCTCGATACCGGATTTGCCGATCTCAATACGATGACCAATGGCTTGCAGCCCGGCGATCTGGTGATCGTCGCTGCGCGACCATCGATGGGTAAGACCTCTTTCGCAATGAACATCGCCGAGCACGCAGCAATTCAGAGCGGCCAGCCGGTCGCGATTTTCAGCATGGAAATGCCCACCGCGCAGCTGGCGTTGCGCATGATCTCGTCATTGGGCCGCATCGATCAGCGCCGCTTGCGCAATGGCGATCTGGCCGACGAAGATTGGCCGCGTGTCACCAGCGCCATCACGCTGCTGACCGGCGCGCGCATTTTCATCGACGACACCGCCGGGCTGTCGCCCTCGGAGCTGAGGGCGCGCACGCGGCGGCTCAAGCGCGAGCATGGCCTGGGGCTCATCGTCATCGACTACATGCAATTGATGCAGGTGCCTGGTACGCGCGAAAACCGTGCTACCGAGATCAGCGAAATCTCGCGAAATCTGAAAGCCATCGCCAAAGAAATGAACGTGCCGGTGATCGCGCTCAGCCAGCTCAATCGCTCGCTGGAGCAGCGCAACGACAAGCGCCCGATCATGGCGGACTTGCGCGAGTGCGTGACCGGCGATACTTTGGTTGTGCTCGCCGATGGGCGACGCGTTCCGATCGCTTCGCTGGTGGGCAAGCGACCGCACGTGAAGTGCCTGGACGCGGAGCGGCACATCACGCAGGCACAGGCCAGCGAGGTTTATCTGGTCGGTAGGCAACCGACGCTACGCCTCGAAACCGAGGCCCGCGTCGTTTTGCGCGCAACCGAAGGCCACCGGGTGCTGACGGCGGATGGTTGGAAGTTTGCTTCCGACTTGAAGCCCGGCGAGCGCGTGGCTTTCTGCGATCAGATCCGTAGCAAAGGCTGGGTTAGCGGCTGGACCACCATCACCCGCGTGGCAGCGAGTGGCGTCGAAGCGGTGTACGACTTAAGCGTGCCGGGCCCCGAGAACTGGATGGCCGATGGCATCGTCTGCCACAACTCCGGCGCCATCGAGCAGGACGCCGATCTCATTTGCTTTATCTATCGCGACGAGTACTACCACCAGGACTCGGCCAAAAAAGGCATCGCCGAAATCATTATCGCCAAGCACCGCAATGGCCCCACCGGCAGCCTGGACCTTTGGTTCCGCGGTCAGTTCACGCGCTTTGACTCCATCGCGCGGGAGAGCGCGTTTGATTAATGAGGCGGGGCGCGGGGCGCGGGGCACAACGACCAACAACCAACAACCAACAACCAACAACCAACAACCAACAACCAACAACCAAC